>Ga0208825_1000039_pt1 | contig 131912 bp, 112 predicted proteins | sample AD_UKC113_MetaG_FD_184450 | JGI IMG/M metagenome (GOLD analysis project Ga0208825, IMG submission 184450) | Active sludge microbial communities of municipal wastewater-treating anaerobic digesters from Hong Kong - AD_UKC113_MetaG (SPAdes)... | ecosystem: Engineered > Bioreactor > Anaerobic >...
GAGACACATATTTGCTTTTTTTGCGGCTTCTACTCCGGAGTCAAAGGGCATGGCTTTGGTGGCTACAAGTGGGATTCCTGCACGAGCTGCTTTTGTGACCATGTAAGCGGGCTGTCTGCCTGTGGAGAGCATGTACATTTGCGAGAGGTCAAGCCCCCTGAGAAAAGCAGCCCCCACAACTTTGTCTACGGCATTGTGCCTGCCTACGTCAACGATCTGGACTGCAAGCTTTCCTTTTTTGTCTATAAGGGCGGCAAGATGTGTTCCCCTGGTAAGTTTGTATGTATCGGATTCGAGGTAACCTGTGCCTGCAAAAAGAGCTTCAGGGTCAAAAACAGCGTCTGAATTTACAAAAGGTTGTTTTTCGGCTTCCACGGTCTTCTGGGGGAATTCAGTCGGAATTGGGCTTTTTTTCTTTTGAGTCAGGACATGAACCTCACTGCCTTCTACCTCAACCCCGGCAATCTCCCTGAAACTGATAATTCCTTCTGTAATCAGGTGGCCTACTGCAAGTTCTTTCTGTTCAAGCGGGGAGGCAAAAAGAGTTGTAAACGGTTTGCCGTCGAGAAAAAGTTTAACAGGGCATTCTTTTGCAAGCAGAACTTCGGTATCTTCAGCCCTACCGTCAGAATGGATTCTTCTGGCAGGGTAAGGGGTAGTGTATTTTTCAGGCATATGGATCTGTTTTCCATCTTATCCTTTCGGTATAAGCGGGTATAGCGTCCATATGCCTTTTTCTTTTCCATCAGTTCAGACGTACTGCGAGATAATCTACATTTATATATTTATTGTTATGTTCTTCAATTTTCATGTATAATGTGAGGTTTGAAGGATAATCCATCGATATCCCTGTAACGTCCACAGTCTGGTTGTACAAATACCAATATTTTTTACTATCTCCGGTCAATATTGGAACAGATTTGCCTGCGATACTCATATTCAGATATTTGGGAGTGTCTACTGTGGGATGGTAAATCATTACTAATGTAACTGAGCTGGGTTTTGACTCGAATGTTGTGAAATTACTGAATTTAAAAGTCAATTCCGAAGGATTATTGTTGAGACTAAACGGGAATACGTTGCTGCTGGCTGTGTAACCATTTAGCTCTTTTCCGGTACTATTGATTGAAAGATTAACTCCTGAGTTATAGTCTTTCAGATAGTTCATGTATTGTTTATAGTTGGAGTCCGAAACGGTATCGAAGTAATACCAGATACCTTTTTTCATCACGTTTCCGCTTCCACCAGACAAGCTTCCACCAGGCAGGTTTCCTCCTCCCCCTGTTCTTCCAAGTTCTGCACAGAGTACGGTTTTATTGACGTAGATACTGTAGTTATTGCCTGAGGGGAGGAAAGAAAGGCACACACAGTCATCTGTGGAGTTGATGGTATAATTGGTGCCGTACTTAAGTCCGGCATCTTTTGCCGTATTGTTAAGGTAAGTTGTCCAGGCATCTGTATAGCGGGTGGAAATACTCAGATTAAGTGAATCTATACTCTGGTTGTAGTCATCACTGTTGAGAACAGGATCTACTGAGCATCCGGTAAGACGCAGGGCAGTAAGGGTGCTGGAGGATATGGATTCTGTATCTCCTGTAAGGCTGATGGCATTAATGGTGACTGTATAATTATAATTGCTCATGTTTTTCTGTATATTGAATAAAGGGTCACGCTTCATCTGGGAATTATCCCCCTGGGCAAGGATGAGGGCTCCGTTTTCATACCTGAAAATCTGATCAGGGTACTGCCTGTTTTCTGAATAATAGGTGACTCCCCCGCAGTCAACCGGGTCAAGGGTATGATTGCCGAAAGTAATGTTCATTGTACATTCTTCTGTGTTTACTGCAAGCTTACTGTTTGATTTGGAGGGCTCAAATACCGGGACATCTCCTCCTCCCATGCTGAAAGGAACAGTTGCGGAAAGCCCATATGGATAATTGATATCCGCACTCATGAATTGGGTGAATAAATCTGCCCTGGTCTTCACATCCTCCATATTGCTCCATGCATCATAACTAAAGTCTCTTTCAGCATCAATTTTCCATTCTGGAGCATAGTTCAGTTTGACTATGGAGATTACAGTGAATGCGAGCCCCAGAAGCAGCACAGCTGCAATTGCGACTGCTGCGGCGGATTCGGCTTTTAATAGGCTTTTCCGAGACATTTCTTTCTTTCCCCTTGCTTCCTTGTTCAATGTCAGCTTAGATTCCTATTCCCGGTTCTACTTTTACAATTGTCTTACTCACATAGAGCCTGCTAAGGTCCTTACCACTTGATTCAGAGGGGAAGGTTAAACTTACAGTATTATTTGTTGGTTGTGGGAGGTCATAATCAGAATTTTTTATCTTTGAATCTTCCATTGTTTCTTTAAGGTAAAGATACCAGGCTTCAGGATGGTCAGTATTAACCGTTAAAGTGAAGGAACTTATGTTGCCCGAACTGTCCTTCTCGCTGTCATAGAGGGGAGTAAACTCTTTGCCGGTGATGCGCAGAGAGCATCCTGTATTCGAGGATATGGTGTCGGAGGGTGCAAACCTATATTTTTCGATCTCCACAATGTGAATCGAAGCATTGAATCCATTTGCCGGTGCTCTGGAGAATCGAATCGAAGGGTAAAGCATCATAGAGGATCTTTCCCCCTGAGAAAGGATTAAAGCTCCTCCTTCGTATGTAAATTCCTGGTCTACATAATACCTGTTCTGCGAAGCGTAGCTTACAGCACCACAAGTGGTTGTATTGTTCCAATTCCCATCAGAATTTGTAGTTATTTTTATTTCACACTCATCCTTGTTTACCGAAAGGGTTCCACTGGACTTTATGGTGCCAATAAGAGGGACATCTCCCCCTCCCATATGGAAAGGTACATTCATAGTAACGGTGTTCTGAGAATTTGGTTCTGATGCTAGGGCTATGGTCATCAAGTCGATTTTTGATTTGAGGTCCGACATATCCTCCCAAACATCATTCATGTGTGAATATTCCGCATCATTTTTCCATTCCGGGATATAACCAATTCTTACCACCGAAAATACGCTAACAATGATCGCAAGCAACAAAACTGCCCCTACAACCGTTGATGATGCAGCTTCTGAACGGAGAGAAAAGAACTTGCTTTCTCGTGAATTTTCTGAAAAGTTTGCTGTCATATCTTCAAACCCCTGATTTCGTGCCCCTCTTCACAAGTTAAAACTCCAGATGGATGCCTACAAAATCAACATAGAAAGTTTTATCAGCATTATTGGCCGCGTGCCCATCAGCTAATATCCTGACTTCGAGATTTTCTAGTTCTGTGGTGTTTTTCACATATTCAGTTATAGTATAATTTTGAGTCACAAAATCCATTGAACCACTAAATTCGATTGAGGGATACAATCGGGTCCACTGGGAGGATCCATTATTGATTGCCGGTGTCAGTATTATCGGACTGTTATCATGTCGTGTGCAGACAATTTTCAGGGTAATATTAGTAAATAATGTGCCTTCTGGAATTTCCAGCTCCTCTGTATTTATGGCAAAAGTAAAATTTTCGTATGTCATTTCATTTTTTGGTATATGGGTGCTTGTGGATTTTCCATCTTTGATTTTATCGACAAACTCCGTTTCCAGCGGTTTTTTCGTGTAATTATCATATGCTGTCCCACCAGGAAATGTATGAGGAGTTATCCAATCAGGGAACTCCTTGCCATCAGTCCAGAGTTTTGTTTTCTGAATCACTTGGCTGGATTCCGTGTGCACAAAGTAGAAATTAACGACATCTCCGTGTTCAATATTTATTTTACTGCTGGGGTCTATTACGATGTAATCCCCGAGCGCAAAAACGCCGTCAGAGGGCAGTTGGTGACCTTCGGGATCAAAGACTTTGACAGTAGAATCAGACATATTGAATTCTGCCTGCTGCCCATCAACGTCGAGTATTATCTTGATGTCTTTAAGATCAATTGCCTCTCCCCCGTTATGGAAGATCTCCACGGTATCTCCTGACGTGTTAATGTTTTCCCGAAGGTTGGTATGTGGGGTATGCGTGGGATCCATCGTCCCTCCATCTGAAAATACTGTAACAGCAATTGAAGAAAAGGCAAGCACGACAATGGATATCATGAGCACCACACCCATCAGTTCCGAAACTGCCTGACAGTCACGGAAAAATCCCCTGGGCTTTTTGTTTCCCTCCACGATAAAAGCACCCTCTATAAAATTACATCCTGACTTTCTAAATTATTAATTATAGTATATTAACTTGTCGAGCTGATCCCGTTTCTTAAAATTGCGTCTCTATCTCTCGTATTCTAATTAATCATTTGAGTTTTTATTGTGAAATAACTCTGAAGAATTTCTTTATGTGTATAAAGCTGTTTTTGGGGGAGGTGAGCTCGTCTTTCAAATTCTCTTAAAAACAGCAAGAAACTCTTATCAATCCCCTATCTTCAGAGCACTGCTTTCTTAATTACCTGATCTGACTTTGTGTCCACAAAATAGAGATTGATTGTGGCATTTTCATCTGTGATATTAACTTTGCTGCTGGGGTTGATCACAATCGAATCCCCAAGCATAAAAACGTCAGTTGGGGAAAGTTCGGTGCCATTAAGATCATAGGCAGTGACATTGGAATCAGAGACATTGAACTCAGCCTGAGTCTCGTTGACGCTGAGTATTATTTTGATATCTTCTAGATCAATAGCTTCCCCTCCGCTGTGGAATATCTGTACGGTATCGTCTTCTCTGTTGATGCTTTCCTGCAGGTCGGTGCGAGGAACATGCGGGGGGTTCATTGCCCCACCATCCGAAAACACTGTGACAGCGATTAAAGAAAAAGCCAGTACAACTACGGATACCATGAGCACCTGCCCTATCATCTCTGAGACTGCACGGCAGTCCTTACCAAGTGCTCTGTATTTTTTACCCTCCACGATAACAGTCACCTTCTACAAATTTTAACTACATCTTTACAATGTTATTGGTTGAATATTAACCTGACTGTCTAACAAATTCTATTTATCTCCTGGCGACATAGAAAAACTGTTATAAAATATAAGTAACATAATTAATAAATAATTTAAGATAGTTCGGCAAAAATTTATATATAAATGAAGAATATCTTTGAGTGCAGTTCTAAAAATTAGTAATTGTAAATATGTAAATTTATGTGTTAAAATTCAGATCGGGAAACCTGTCTGAAGTCTTTAACCCAGGAGGGAGAAACATATGGATCTCAAAAAAATATTTTTTAATGATAAAGCAGTGTCCCCGGTAATCGGTGTCGTGCTGATGGTTGCAATCACCGTCATCCTCGCTGCCGCAATCGGTTCGTCCGTCTTTGGCCAGGGACCTTCCGAATCCGCACCGCAGGCGAACATTGACATAATTGTTGTTAGTAATGATACTGTAAAGCTTGAACACCTTGGTGGAGACACTATTCTCCTTACCGACGGTACAACAAAGATGAATCTTGCATATGCGAATGGTACCAGTGTCGAGCTTGATATAAAGCAATTTAATTACAACACTACTAGTGACAGTGATACAACCTTTGAAGTCGGGATGACAAAATCTTTACAGCTTAGAGATTTTAATAATGGTAATAGTACTATTAAGATGGGCTCTGGAGACTTCGCTACTATAAAGATCGTCGATGTCAAAACACAGCAGCTTATTGCCGACAAAGAACTGAGGTTCTAATCACAATAAAAAGAGCACCTGAATGGTGCTTTTTTCTTTCTTTTTAAATTTTCTTCTTTATCTTTATTTTTTATTTGTTCCATCCCTCTTTTGAATTATTCTGTTATGCTTTTTTGGGTTCAGGATATATGCTTATAGATGAACAATACTAAGTTGTAAATTTTCTTATTTATGGAATGCCGCTGCAAGATATGGAATTCTTGTATTAGGCTTCATATTCTCTCCACTGTTTGAGTCTCTAATACGACATGCCAATTCAGTCAGTTCCAATGATTTGCTTGTTACCTATATTTGCATAAATCTACGAAACATATCTGTATACTGAAAAAGTTCGTTGAAAACGTGTTGTTATTTGACTGAATCTATATGTGAGCTATATCTACATGAAATTCAGGGTTGTCAAAAATAGTGTCTGAAAACCTTATGGAAATATGAATCGCAATTTATTCAGTCCGTTCAAAATGAATACAAAATACTAAATTTTGAAAAGTTTCCTGCTTTATTGAGGTTTATGAGATCAAAGTTTTCCAATCTCTTACCTTAAAATTATTAAGCTTAATATCTTTATTAAGTAATCTCTTATCTAAAAAATATTTTCAATAAAGTTTGAAATAGATCTTTAAGCTTCTAGTTTAGAAATCGTAATGTTAGAATATTTAATTCCGTTAAAAAATATTAATTCAAAAAAGTTTTTTTTAAAAAAATATATAGGGCCTCTTACTGAAGCCCGGTTTCTATTTCTATTATGCTTTTATAGACTGTAACGTAAAGTTTCTCTCCGGCAGGGTGGAGTAAAAGATTTACGGTGTAGTTATCATTTTCCAGGCTGTAGTCCGTGCCTTCCTGAAGGTTTATTTCGGAGGCTGAGTCTCTGAAGTAATCTTCCCAGGCTTCATTATTCTCTGTGTAGACTGTAACGTTTACTGAGGTGATGTTATAATAACTTTCAAGCCCTGTAAGGTCGAAGAGAGGGAAAAAGGCTTCTGAAGTCAGCCGGATATCTTCGACTGTATTGCTGGACAGGACGCCTCGTTGTCCGTCAAGGGTTACAGCCCGCACTGAGAGGTTAACTGAACCGGTGCCTTTCTCGAGCACGATTCCGGGGTCGAGTTTCATTACTGACCTGTTATTCTGGGAAACGATAAGGGCTCCGTTTTCATAGCAGTACGTCTCGTCCACATAATGGAGATTTGCAGGTCGGTAAGCGACCGTGCCTGTATAGTAAAGGTGTGTGCCGCTGTCAAATTCGGTGGATGCGTTATCAGTATTTATTACCACTGACATACCGGAAATATCATTATTGATTGAAAGGCTCCCTCCGGTTGTTGTACTTCTTATGAACGGGACTTCACTTCCACCAACCTGGATGGGGCTGTTAAGCACGATTCTGGCATTGGGGTTGATTTCGAGCCCTGCTGTCATGATATCAACATTTGACTTGAACCTTGACATATCATGCCAGACATCAGCCATATGAGCATATTCTGCATCTTCTTTCCATACAGGCATATAATTAATCTGAACAGTTGTCATAAATATAACCGCGATGCCGATAAGCAGGGCTGCAGCAACTGCAGTTGACACCCCGGACTCGGACCTGCAAAAAATGTTAATTGCTTTAAAGCCCTTTTTCTCCATGCCTTTTCTCCTCTCTTCACTTTTCATTAAATTTATGGATACACTCCAGTCGGAGTCAAGTCCTGTTTTGAAGAAACCGTCAGGTACTGTATTGTCTGCTTTGAGGGAGTATCTATCAGGAATACCTTGATTTCATCTCCATCTGTAATATTGACTCCCCACTCGCTGCTCGTATTGATTTCAATTCTATCTCCAAGCTGCCAGGTGCTGCTGTTATTGAGGTTTGAATATATGCGGGCTGAGGGGTAACTGTATCTCGTTCCGTTAATGTTTACCGCAATCTCAAAGGATTCGGTTCCAAGAAATTCCCCTCCGCTGTGTTCAAGGTAAATAGTGTCTTTTCCTGCGTTCATCCATTCCCTTACCTGAGTGTGTGGAATATCAGTAGCTCCGTCGTAAGTGGCAATGAATATCCCAATAGAGCTCACAAGAAGGACCGCTATAGTTGTCAGAAGAACTTCTCCAACAACTTCCGAAACAGCCTTCTGGTTTTTCATGAGTTTTTTTTCATCAAACATACCGGTCCATCTCCCCCTCTCTACATCTGCTGTCACTCTATCCATAACCCCAGGTAATCTATGTTAATCTCTTTATTGGCATGTTCGTCTGCATTACCTACAGCCTGAAACTTTATCTTGAAATTCCCCAGATCTTCAGTGGTATTGATGTGATCTGTGAGGTTTATGCATGTAACATTGAACTCATTATTCTCCGGAAGGTCGACATTTACGGAAGTCCACTTTGTGGGGTCGTCTACGTCATAGAATCTCAATTCTATTTTGAAAAGAGAATTGTCGTTTGTTCTGTAAGCTATTTTCAGAGTTACGTTTGAAAAGCTGTCTCCCGGCCGGAACCCGTAATAGCAGGGATTTATCCCGAAATCAAATTCCTGATATACATTCGGGTCTGTTTCATTTCCAACTGCCGTAGGCGGATAATAAACCGTATATGCAGTTTCATTTTTTTCTTTACTTGTCTTGAACCATACCCAGTCCTCAATCTGGACATGGGACAGTTTTGCAGACCCGTTTGATGTATCGGTTACATTTCCTTGTGGTGTAACCCATCCGGTGAAGCGTTTTCTATCTCTAAAATCAGTGGTAAGCCTCACTTTCTGGATCGGCTCTTTTGTTGGGGTATCGATAATATAGAGATCGATCCCGTCGTAGTCCTTAATATTAAGGCCCCACTCACTGCTTGTATTGATCACAAGCACCTCTCCAAGCTCCCAGTAGCCGTTATTCCCCGCCCCGGTATAAGCTTGAGAAGAGTTACATGTGTACCTGTTACCGTTTATATTGGCTGCTATTTCCAGCTCTTCGATTTTTATCGGTTCTCCTGTACAGTGTTTCAGGTAAATCCTGTCTTGCGAAGTATCCATCCATTCCTGAAGGCTTGCATGAGGAAGATCATCTGGCCCGCTTCTGGAAAAAACGAACGCACCCTCGAAACTGAGCATTATAACCACTATTCCGAGAAGAAGTGCCACTCCCACAATCTCAGATACTGCATTTTCTTTTTTAATGAGGTTCTTTTTCGCGGACTTCAAGCCTCTCATGCCTTTTCCCCCTTTTCTCTTATCTTTATTTTCTTAACTCAAGCTCAAACGAACATTGTAAAGACCACGTAAGTGATTATCATCATGCTGACACTGTACTTCAGCCCCATGAAAATCGATCCCTGCCCCATCTTTCCTGCGATAAGCCCGGAAGTAAAAGCCTGGACAAGAGCTGAGTGGTACATTAGCATGGTATACTCCTGTATGTTGAAGTAACCGTTTCCGATTCCTCCGTATCCCATTCCCTGGGAAGAGTTTTTAAACGAGGCGCTTTCAGGGAAGAAGTATACTGCCAGGACGTAGACTATGAACAGGAAGACAAAGAAAGAAACGTAGATCGTGACAACATAGACGACCATTTCCGAAGACCGTTCCTTTTTCAACCGCTCATCACTCTTGACCTGTTCTGCGGTAATGGATAGCACACTTTTAAGGTCGCTCGTAGATTCGTTTGCTTTAATAAGGGTATGGAGAATCCGGCTTGATGAAGCGGTCCTGATATTGTTTTCCAGTTTCATGAGAGCCTTTGAAGTAGAAGTCCCCCATGAGAGGTCTTCTTTTAATTTTTTGAGCTCTTTACTGAGGATCCCCATCTTGGATTCTGCCATTATTTTTAAGGAATTGGACAGCAAGAGCCCTGAATCGTTCATGCTTGACAGGTTTCTCAGAAAGTCAGGCATTCTTTCGTCAATCTTCCGCATTCTCCATGCCCTGATCTCGTAAAATATGATGAAGGGAATGAGTGCGATGGCGATGAAAATTACAATGTAGTCATCAATTGAACTGATAAACTGGACACTGCTATCGCTGATGTGGGCAAAATTCGGATTCCAGTGGAAGTTCAAATTGATACTTCTTTTAAGAGCTTCCGGAAGGTTGGCAAGATAGTAAAGCCCGAGAGGAATCCCGAAAAAGAATGTATATCTTGGTTCATCTCGGATAGTCCTGTACGGGTTAAAAACCAGGTCTCTGATGTTGTAAAGCTGCCTGTACAGCTTCAACTTTTTGTCCCTCTTTTCTTCTTCTTCTGCACTGATTTCTTCTTTGAGTTCAGGAATATCGGAAAGGTTAATGGGATATTCGGGAATTTCTCCCCCCTTCGGGCTCATGGACAGTTCTCCCACTGTATCCAGAAGCACTGTGAAAAGAAGGGTTGCAAGAGGTATTATAATATAAATCAGCATATAAAGAATCTGGGCTGAAGCAGGCCTGAAGAACTGCAGCACTATGAGTGTTGTCATTATGAATAGCGGACCTGCGACAAGCACGGTCACATAAACCTCTGCAAGGACGTCAAGAGTCTTTAACAGGTTCCTGTTTGCCATATCAGCCATATCCTGGTACTGCTCTGACTTGTTTTTTATGTACTCGGTAATGGTCCCGCTGCTTGAAACCAGGATTAACCCGTCAACAAAATCCTTGAAACGTTCCGAAGGAGTACGTTCCTTGGCTGCATTAAGAGCACTTATAAAGTCCTTTCCCAGGTAGTCCATATCCCTCACAATATAGGTAATTTCTTCCGCGCTTGTGCCGAATATATGGGCATACCTGCTCAAAGACCTGAAAACATCATAGATTGACATGCCTCCCTTTGTCAGGGCGTACATGTAAGTTACCGCCGGCAGCATAGACTTGTCAATGCAGGCTTTCCGGATATCTGCCTGAAAATAAGGATAGATATATGCAACGCCAAAAATGGCAAGGAAACCTGTTACAAATGATATAATGGCGACTAAAATAGCAAGCAAATAAAGGTACTCCTCAGCAAATCCTGCTCTTGTGGAATCCACAAAAAGGCTGAGCCTGGAAACCGGATCTCCAAAGGTTTTCAGCCCAAGCCATAAGCCAAAAAGTCCTCCTATTATGCCTGCAATTATCGAATACATTAAAGCTGATGCAAGGTACTGGTCCACTGACATTGGAATATGAGAGTGGCGCATCTTTACTTTGAGCTCCTGGAAGCTCTCCTTATTTTTATAAAAGAAGCCCCCAAAAGTTCTGTATGCCAGTTCGTCCACAGAAGTGTAAGTCATGCTCCCCCTCTTAAGCAACCATATCCTGTATCATGCCCTGTAAGGTATCGTTTTCTATAGCTTCCATGACCATTTTCGGATAACTCTGATACGCCTGCACTACAAGAGATACCTGTATGTAGCTTCTCATATTCTTTTCATACATGTAGGTAAGGATCTTTCTCCGGTTTTCGGTCTCGTTTCTCAACTGTCCTGAATCCCATCCTCTTACGTGCATGATCTCCTGCATGATATGGGAGTCCCCAACTTTCAGGAAACCGTCTTCAGAAGGATCCCAGTTGAAAAGTTCGTTAATCCCCAGGTCTCCAGTCTCAGGGTCAACGTTAAGGACTTCTACCAGGCTCCTTGTTCTCCTGACCCTTTTCTCTTCTATGTACACCTGTTCCTGAATACAGAGCACATCAAGCGATTGCAGCATAATATGAGGCACATTTATGGGTTCGTGTGTAAGCCTGTTTATAACAGTCTGCACATCTCCTGCGTGCATTGTAGAGCTTGTTGCGTGCCCTGTTGACATCGCCTGGAACAGAGTGCGGGCTTCCTCACCTCTCACTTCACCCACGATTATGAAATCAGGACGCTGTCTCAGGGCAGCTCTCAAAAGGTCGTACATAGAAACCTCTCCTGTAGAATCTGCTGAAAAACTCTCTCTTGCAATGCCCGAGACCCAGTTGTTGTGGTAGAGTAAGAGTTCCCTTGTATCTTCTATAGAGACTATCTTGGCTGTTGAAGGCATGAAAAGTGATGTGGCGTTAAGCATTGAGGTCTTTCCTGAAGCAGTCCCTCCTGCAAAAAGCATGTTGTAACCGTTTTCAATAACAAGCCAGAGATACACCAGCATCTCCATGTCGCACGTCTTAAAGCCGAGGAGGTCGATAGGTGTTATCGGGTCTTTTCTGAACTTACGGATAGTAAAAGAACTGCCTCGGGGAGTGACTTCTCTCCCTAACATAGCCTGAAGTCTCGACCCATCCTGAATTGTCGCATCCACGATTGGCTGGCTGACAGAGATGTGCTTGTTATTCAGCTGGCACATCTTGATTACAAGGGAGTCAAGCTCTTCTTCTCCAAAAGAAATATTACTTTCAATATTCAGATATCTGATATGATAAATATAGAGTGGAACTTCCACACCGTCACATGATATGTCTTCAATATAAGGATCATAAAGAAGAGGATTGATTTTTTCATAGCCAAGCATGTTTCTTCTGAGGTAATACATTATTTTATGAATGGATGCCGCCGAAATCTCGGCTTTGTAGCGTTCAAGAAGGAAAAGTGTTTTGTCTACAAGGAGTGCATCTTTTTCTATCTTTGAGGTTGTAGGATTCAAAACCATAATATCCTGAAAATCTTCATAGAGCCTTTCAAGAAGCTCTTTTTCAAACTTTGTCAGAGAAGGTTCGACCAGCCTGTAGTATCTTGTTTTGCGGTCTTCCAGAATTGATGCCAGGGCATAGGGTTCCTGAAGCCAGTATCTCTCTATTTCCTTCAAGCCCTCAGGCACTTGAAACTCTATAAGAGGCCCGTCTTTTTCCTGGTCGTACACTGGCATTCTTCTCAGTGGCTTATCAAAATAAGTTTTAGCCCTTTTCAATATATCCGAGATGGAGTTACTATCGCCTGTTTTCCCGAATAACCCCGAAATAAAACTTTTCTTTTCCGAGATTTCTGTTACTTCATCCATACTCTCGCCTTCAGATTTCTCCTTACGCTATATAGATGGTAACTTCTTATAAAATCTTTCTATTGAAGGCTAAAAATTAATAAATTTTTATCATCTGTTTTTCTAAATAAAAGGCTTATTTTTTCTTTCTTCTTCGATCTATTTAGAAAAAAAGCTATTTCTAAAATAATTTAGTCATAAAGTTCTATCAATAATAATTTATAATGTTCACGTTGAAGTTAAAATAAGGACGAATCAGGAAAAAGTTAAGGTACGTACTCTCAGTTTAAAATTAGCATAAAGTTAGATCGCTGACTGTTACAATACTGGTCTTATTTGCTGCAAGATTGGTATTAATCAGTAACTATTCCATAAGTTTTTATAATGTTTTAATCTTCAGGACAAAATTTCAGGGGGAGGCTCCTCAGGTTTTATTGGAAGAAGCGTAAAACCAATGAAATCTTAATTTCATGGGATATCATCGTCAACTTCTTCACATTCTACGTTGTTGATTCTGGAAACGGGAACTTTAAACCGGAGAAAACCGGAAACTGTAAAGAATCTCAAGTATAATGTCATGCTTATATATTCCATTTCACCTGCGGTACACGTGGTAGAGCCTGTATGACCTGTCCTCAGTGGAGGAAGGATTGCTCAGGAAGCCTGTTTAATCTTTTGATTTAGCGGGTAGTTCACCTTTTACTTAAGTACATGCCCGAGTTTTCAGGATACAAGTGCTTTCAGTGCATTGACAGCATTTACAAGAATATCTACTTCTTCTTCTGTGTTGTAGAGTGCAAAAGAGGCTCTTACCGTACTTTCCACTTCAAGGAAGCGGGTAATCGGGATTGCGCAATGGTGTCCGCTGCGGACGCAAATTTTTTTCGTCTGGTCAAGGATCAGGGCAACATCGTGAGCATGAAGCCCTGTAACATTGAAAGGCACAATTCCTGCCCGGTTTTCAGGCCCGTAGACCTCCACGTGCTCAAGTTCCGCAAGCCTCTTTGCAGCCTGCCCGGAAAGTTTTGCTTCATGCTTTTCAATCTCGGAAACCCCTATTTTCTCCACGTACTCTACTGCTTTACCAAGCCCAATAACCCCGGGAATGTTAGGAGTGCCGGCTTCAAAACAGGCAGGAGAAGGCTCAAGAGTATACTCAAGACCCCTTACGTCAGAAACCGTCCCTCCTCCTACAGATGCGCTGTCCAGAACCTCCGGTTCCTTAATATAGAGCACTCCAGTCCCCTGGGGACCAAGAAGCCCTTTGTGCCCTGCGGTTGCAAAAAAGTCACATCCAGATGCTTTAAGGTCCACTGGCATATGCCCTGCGGACTGGGCGCCGTCAATGAGGATTTTTACTCCGTTTCTGCGGGCAAGTTTTGTGATTCTGCCGACATCCTGAACAGAGCCGAATACATTAGATACCTGCGTTACAGCAATGAGTTTTGTCCTGTCAGTCAGGGCATTTTCTATCATCTGAGGGTCAATTATGCCTTTGCGGTCCGGACTTACCACTGTTACGTTTATTCCTTTTTTTTGCAGGCGCAGCCAGGGAAGGAGGTTTGAATGGTGCTCAAGCATGGTTGTAACGATATGGTCCCCTGCCTCCCACGGATAGCTGTTTGCAACAAGGTTGATCCCTTCTGTTGTATTTTTCGTAAATACGGTCTTTGAAGGATCTGCATTAAGAAAACGGGCGACAGTTTCCCTTGCATCTTCGTACCTGTTTGTAGTCTCTCTGGCAAGGCGGTGAGCTCCTCTCCCGTGGTTTCCGGCATACCTGTAGAAATATTCAACCATGGCTTCAACTGCAGGGACTGGAGTCTGCGTGGTAGCCGTGCTGTCAAGGTAAACAACTTCTTTTAAAACAGGAAAATCTTCACGGACCGCATATACATCGTACATGCTTCTTTTCTAGGAACGAGAAATAAAAAAAGGTTGTGCAGGTTATTTACCCTGCATTCCGCCTATCATATAGCGGTAAAGGTCTAATTCATCTGTGTCAAGGCTGTCTGTGCAGCCTTTTACAACTGTGTGATACCTGTCGTCATGACGGTATCTGTATCCATATTCGTTTCTATTTATTTCTTCGTTATTTAGCTCACTCATAGTATTTCCTCCTGTCTCTTCAACTTTTGCGCTCAGCAGGGGGTTAGATTCTGCTCCTTCCGGATACAAATTCCTGCAGCCAGGGCAGACTCTTGCTCTTTATCGAAAGCGTAGACTGCACTGCAGAGTTCAAGTCCTTCCGTAGAACCGCTCGGGGGTAATTCCCGATCCTTCTGGATGACCTCTTAATGCAGGTCAGAAATTTCCTTCAGGCCGCAAACCCCATAACAGCGCAACAGGCGTTGTTCTTACCCACAACAATTTATTAATTGTCACTCGTGATATATATTTGTTCCGGAAAATTTTTTGAATTACTTAAAAATAAATATAAAAAGGCTGATATATGGCCATACATTCTAATTAGCCGAATATACAATCATTTCCCTGAATGCGCAAAACCGTATAACCACAACTTTCGAATGAGTTCCCCTGGAACAAGATACAGGTTTGATTTAAGGAAACCAGGCTTAAACTTTACTTTTTAGTCTCTAAATTTGCCATGAGCCCTGCAAGGTGGGCAGGAATGGCACCTATTGCAGTGCATGTTTCAAGGGAAAGCCCTTTTGAGGTGATATCAAGGTGGTATTTCCCTCTCTCAAAAAGCTCTTTTGGGAGGCCTTTATGCCCGAGTCCCACAAGAAATAAAAAAGAACGGTTGCGCAACGCTTCTTCAGCGATTTTTACAGGCATTACCTGTCTTTTTGGGTCTGGCTTTGAAGTAGTAATAACTATCTCTCCAAAATGGGATGGAAACCCTTTTTTTGGGAGATCGGATACAGAAAGATGATTTTTTTCGTAAAGGACCTTAAGATAACTTCCTGATTCTCCTATGGTGGTTTTTTCCATGACAAACGCCACCAGCTCTTCTGCGGTCATCTTGAATGGGAAATCATAAAGGGCAAGATGAAATCCAAAAGCATGGCAGATTGGAGCGGCTCTGGCAATTGCCCGGTAGTGAGCATCTAATACTTTGATCTTGTCATAGGTATTGACGATTCCAAGAGTAAGCATAACCTGCTTGATTATGCTTCTCTGTAAAATAATGTTTCGTTAACCTGGGTCCGTTCCTTTATTTCACTCGAGAATATTTCATGGCATGCTGGGTACAATTCTCAAAATGCTCGCAGCTTTTGCAGTCTTCCCAGAGAAGCAGCTTTTCAGCATCCTGTAATCCTGTAAAACCAAGTTTTTCAAAAAAAACAGGAGCAGTTGTCCTTACATATATTTCACAAACAGGGCTGTCAGGCTTATCCTGGTCCTCAAGAGTATTCATAAGGTAATCCATAAGCCTGGTTCCGATACCTTTTCCCCGAAAGTTTGGGTGTACTGCAATCGAATGAAGCTCGAGAAAATTCTTCTCTCCGGAGGTGCTCCTTACAAGAGCAGCACAACCGATAACCTTTCCCTCCTGTTCAGCCAGCACAAAGTCCTCAGGCTCAAGATCTTCCATATCCAGAAAGTATGTGGACAGAAGTCTCTGGATTGATAGGAGATCTTTTTTTTCGGCTTTTCTGATTGAAATTTCTGTCATATCTTTTCAGCAGTCAATGTTTTCATGGTCAATCAGGCTTATTTGTTCAATAGGGACTGGATATTTACCCTTTCTTTGAGCTTATTCCTCTTCAACTTCCTCTTTATCTTCAGCTCTTTTCCTCATGTAGGGTTCGTCCATACTCCCTGAACGGAAGCCTTCAAGGTCAAGGGTTACATAGTCAAAACCGAGGGCTTTGAGATGCCTTGATATTTTTTCCCTTTTTCGGAACGCATCCTCAAACTCTTTGTCAGTAACTTCTATTCTGGCAAGGTTCGAGTGCATCCTGACCCTGAACTGCGTAAAACCCAGATCTAACAGATAATCTTCGGCTTTTTCTACTTTCTCAAGAGCTTCGGGGGTAATAGGCTGCCCGTAAGCAATACGTGTGGCAAGGCAGGCTGCTGACGGCCGGCTGGCTGCGGAAAGCGAGAGGTTTGCAGCAATTTCCCTGATCTCTTCTTTTGTAACGCCAAACTCCACAAACGGGGAATAAATCTTTTCTCCAGCTTCCTGGATTGCTCTGTATCCTGGGCGGTTTTTCCCTTTTATTTCTGAAGCATTTGTTCCTTCAAGCACGACATTGAACCCGATTTTTTCCGCAAATTCAAGGAGAGTTTCAAGAAGGGCTTTTTTACAGAAATAGCACCTGTTAATCGTATTTGCGGAAAAATAAGGTACGCTGTTCAGAGAAAACGGGAGGATTTTATGCTGGATCCCTATTTCACAGGCTGTCTGGGAAGCTGTTTCGAGCTGCTGCCTTGGAAAAAGTGGAGAATCTATAGTCACGGCAAGGGCTTTTTCCCCGAGCTCCTCAAATGCAAGAGCAGCAAGAGTTGAACTATCCACTCCTCCTGAAAATGCAATAACTGCACTTTCTCTGGCTTTAATAGCCTCTTTTATCTTTTCTATCCTTGTAGTGTCCATTAATAACGAGTTTCAGCTAATAAGATATATGTATTTTCCAGCCTTATAGTCAGGTGCTTTAAAGCCGTCAGAGCAAGGGTTATGGGTAGCTTAATCGGGATTTTTCCTGGGCTGTGTATCTTGAAATTATCTATTCCAGAGTTGCTTGCTTAACTTTATAGATAATTTGACCTGTTGTACCGAAACTTTGTTCTTCTATCAGGGCTCTGGCTACAATAATAAACCTGATTAGAATCTAATTTCCTTATAATAGTATAATTTTTACGCAAATGATTAGATGGAGATCTTAGATGGAATTATTCGGAACTAATGGTGTGCGTGGTATAGCCAACGAATTTATAACGCCTGAACTGGCAGTCAATGTAGCCAAAAGCCTTGGCACGTACATGGGTTCAAAAGGTACGGTTGCAATAGGCTGTGATACCCGTATTTCAGGGCAGATGCTGAAATCCGCAGCAATTGCCGGGGCTCTTGCAACGGGACTGAGCGTGATAGATGTGGGTACTGTCCCTACCCCCTCCATTCAATACTATGTGCGCGACTATGCCGATGCTGGAATCGTTATTACGGCATCCCACAATCCCAGGGAATATAACGGAATCAAACTGATTGCAGGAGATGGCTCGGAATTCCCGAGGGAGGGAGAGCGGGAAATTGAAAAAATCTATTTTTCAGGCAAATTCTCAACTGTTTCATGGGAAAAAACCGGAAGTTTAAGAATTGATCCCTCAGTTAACGATTACTACATAAAAAATATAGTGCGCGCCGTAAATGCCGAAGCCATACGCAGCCAGAGGTTTAAGGTAGTTGTTGATACAGGCTGCGGAGCAGGTTCCCTTACCCTTCCATTCCTTCTCAGGGAACTGGGATGTGAAGTCCTGACTCTGGGGGCTCAGCCTGACGGGACTTTCCCGTGGAGAAACCCTGAACCCCTGCCTGAAGCCCTGACAGAGCTTTCGGACCTTGTTAAAAAGACAGGGGCGGCTTTTGGGGCAGCACATGACGGAGACGCGGACAGAATAGTCTTCATGGATGAGAACGGGGAATTTGTGAATGAAGAAGTCCTGCTTGCCATGATGACCAAGTACATGCTTGAGCGTGAAAAAGGGCCGGTGGTTACTCCGGTCAGTTCTTCCCAGCGCATGGCTGATGTCGCAAAGGAAAAAGGGGTTGAACTTCACTGGACTGCTGTCGGCTCAATCAATGTCGCCAGAAAAATGATGGAAGTAAATGCCGTTTTCGGAGGCGAAGGGAATGGGGGCCTTATCTTCCCCAAACACCAGTACTGCCGTGACGGAGCGATGGCGTGCGCAAAGATCCTTGAGATTCTCGCCGGGGGAAAGAAGCTTTCCGATCTGACCAAAAGCGTACCTGTATACTTCAATGCAAAGACCAAGACTCCTTCCCGGGATATTGCGGGCACTATGGAAAGGATCAGATCTGAGACTTCAAGAATGGGGCTTAAAACGGATACCATTGATGGGGTTAAGATCTGGTACGATGACGGCTGGGTCCTTATACGTCCTTCGGGTACTGAACCAATTTTCCGGATCTTTGCCGAAGCAAAAAAGCAGGAAAGAGCAGGAGAACTGATGAATAAAGGTCTGGAAATGGTTTTAAGTGCAGAAAATATCTGATACGGACTTTATTTCCAGATGAGGCACTGAAAGCAGCCTGAAATAATATTAAGGGGGATAACAGTTTACAGAATCAGTAAACAATAGATTTACGGGGCTCAAGCTGATTTGAGCCTTAATATCCTTTTTTAATTCAAAGTTTCTAATTCTATGATAAAGACTTCTAAGCTGGAAGCTGAAGAGAATAATTAATCAGCCCTTGATATGTTGATAATTTTTTGTTTTTGCCTGAAAAACCATCCTTTTCTGGATTGATTCCGAAAGTTGTTTTCTGGAATACTTATTTTTATCTTTTTCAGTTTATGTCTTTACTTAAATAAATTGTTATTTGTTATGTATAAAGTTAAAATAAGTAACAATAAATTATAAATACTTTGAAGTATTTCTTATCTATCGGAAGAAAAACGCGATATATTCCCGAGATAGGCAGATCAGTACGAAAACCTCCTGATTAAAAAAAATACACCTCCTAAACAGCAAAAATAGCATTGGAAGGTTTCAAATTCCCTTCTGAAAAAGACAGAACTGACAGGACAGGATCAATATAAGTATTTCAAAATAGACCTGAATACGAGATCAATAATCCTTTGAACCTGTACGAATCGTCTGAGCTAAGAGATCAGTGTATAACTTAAAAACAGACACAATTAAACCTGCAAATCAAACACACCGAAAACGATACAGATTGGAGTTTTAACTCCGATCAATGAAAGTAACAGAGGGGTGAAGTAATAGAATCAAAAATAAAGGTCTCCTTATGCGGTTAATTCCAGAACAGATTTAGCCTGAATGCAAGATTAAGGTTTAATAAACAGGTATTGAATTATTGCCTGTTTTCCTTAATCTTTTTTACTTCCTTTAATCTCCTTTTAACCCTTCTTTAAGCTTTCCTGTGTTTTTCCCAGTAGCCTGTTAATTTCCCTCCCAGGGCAAGTTTTCCAAGCTCTTTTCTTACACTGTCGCTAACTTCCGAAGGGGCTGCTGATGCGTACGGAGTTCCAGGAAGTGGGGTCATATAATGAGCCCGGACAGTCCCGCCTTTTTTGCAGATCCAGCGCACGAGCTCAAGGCTTTTTTCCTGGTCTTCTTCGGTTTCTGTTGGAAGCCCGAAGATAAAATCAACTGCCGGAACTATTTCGTGTTCAAGGCAGCACTCTACAGCCGAAATGCTGTCTTCAACCGTATGTCCTCTCCTTATTTCTTTAAGGATTCTGTCACTTCCGGACTGGGCTCCGAGGCTGAGGCTGTCGTTTGCGCAGTATTTTCTCACAAGCTCAACAGATTCTTCGGTCACAAATTCGGGGCGGACCTCGGAGGGGAAAGTCCCGAAAAAGATCTTTTTATCGGGCAGTTTATGAAGGGCAGAGAGCAGTTTTTCTACCTTATCGAAGCTCGGGTGAATTCCGTCGCTCCCATAAGCAAAAGCATTTGAAGCTATGAAGCGGAGGTCGTCATAGTACTGCGCATTCTTCAGGATAGAATCAATACTCCTGTGCCTGACTTCTCTCCCAAAAAGCCTTGGAGTCTGGCAGTACTTACATCCCCAGGGGCATCCGCGGCTGATCTCAATTGGAGCACGGAGTTTTTTCGGGTCAAAACAGGGGTATGAGTCCAGATTTACATGCGGCCTTTCAGGAGTCTGGATTATCCTGCCGGTGTCCGGGTCTCTGTAAGCAATTCCTTTTACCTCTCCCGGATCCCTCCCTTCCTTCAGGGTCCTTACAAGTTCCGGAAGTGTTTCTTCGCCTTCTCCAATAACCACGTAATCAAAATATTCGAGTGTCTCTTCCGGGCACCCTGAAGGGTGCGGTCCTCCTGCAATAAAGATCGAGTCCGTACCTGCACTTTCGATTTCCTTGAATACTTTCGCTGCCTGCCGTGTGGTAAAACTATAGATCATTATCCCATCAAGGGGTCTGTCCGTAAATCCGGCTTCAGGAAGCACAGGCGAAAGAACCGCAAAGCTGTAAGAGTTCTTTTTGCTGTATCGAAAATTCACTTCCATTATTGTTTTTTCCTCTTTTCGGTTCTTTTTCAGGTTTCAATTAGCTCCAGATTTTTCAGGTTATGGTCTTAAAAGGAATCAAAGTGAAGCAAAGAAGCCCAAGTACAAAAGTAAGTATCCCTATAAGGATGCGCTTTCTATCCAGTTCCACTTTGTCATGAAGAGGGGATGGATGCCCGGCTGCTGCAAAAGCCCAGAGGAAGAGGCCCCAGAATATCCATATAAAACCGTCTCCTTTTAGATAATAGACTACATAAATACCTATCAGGAAAAGGATACGCGGTATCATTGAAGATACCCTGTCCGCTTTTTTTCCAAGCATTGCCCTGAGCACATGCCCTCCATCAAGCTGTCCTGCAGGAAGGAGGTTTAAAAGGGTCACAAACATTCCTACCCAGCCCGCAAAAGCCACTGGATGCAGGCTGCTTCCTGTAACGCCGACAACTTTCTGGACCATTACAAAAAGGGGGGGAAGGCCTACCTCGAACATCAGGGAATGAGGCAGCGGATTGACTGCAGGCACATCTAGCTTCAACCCTATTATGGTGACTGCAACCGAGACAAAAAGCCCTACAAGAGGCCCTGCAACTCCTACATCAAAGAGGGCTTTTCGGTTAGGGATAGGCCCTCTATAATGGATTACCGCTCCCATAGTGCCTATGAAAGTCGGAAATGGAATGAAATAAGGAAGGGAAGTTTTCATTCCATGGTACTTTGCCATTGCATAGTGAGCCATTTCATGAGAGCCGAGAACAGCCATTATCGCAAGGGTAAAAGGCAAACCCTCGAAAACCTGCATGGGATCATTAGACAGGTCAACTCCGAACATCCAGGCTCCGCAGATCATAGTTGTAAATATCGTTGCTATAAAAAGTGCTAAGTTTATCCACACTTTTTCCTCTTCCTTCTTTAAGGGAGCAACGATAAGAACGTGTTCTCCTAGCTCATATTTCAGGGTACCTCCAAGCCCCCGCTGTTCCAGGGGAGCCCAGAGTTCTCCCATTACATTTTCGGTATCTGCCTTAGGAGTGCCAAAGAAATAAAGGATATCTCCGGATTTCTGGATTTCATATACATCAAATACCCTGGATATGAAAGGATATATGCGTGAAATCGATTCCTCAATTTCGAGCTTCCCACGATCTTCCCTATGGTCTTCGATTTCCTGTTTCATTTTAGGTTTCACGTCTTGAGGCTTGAGGTTTCTTTTAGCTTAAATTAGCTTTCCTGTTTTATAATTTAATTAAATCTTTTAATTCGTATCTATTGTTCCTGTATCTTTTTTTTCATTAGCTTTTAGAGCCTTTAAGGCTATTAACATTATTTTCATCCTTTAAACTTTAAACGGCACGATAACTGGATTGAAATTTTGAATATCTCATTCTTCTTTCTGACCGCCTTCTGATTTAAGCAGTTCGACGTATCCTTCACTGCCGTTTACCAGGACAGAGTCTCCATCCTTTAAAAACTCGTAAGGGTTCTTTTCCAGCATATCAACCAGAGGGATTTCAGATATAATTGCCCCTACCGCCACTATAGGTTCGGTTTCCAGATTGATAATTGCTACAGGAGCCGCCTCATTTTTCTTCAGCTGGTACATCACATAGGATCCAACAGTAGAGCCTTTTCCATGCGGAAAAACGAGAACTTTCCCTTTAATTGACTTTCCTGCCAGAGAGTGCTTTTCTTCGACCACAACCCCGGTTCTGGGGTCCACACTGCCGAGGAAAGATATAGGGTCCCTGGAAATCAAAACCTCCCCCTCTGCACATCCCCTGGAAATTGTCCTGCCTTTGATTTTAATGGGAACCACCTGCCTTTTTCCCTTTTCCAGCAGTTGCCTTCTCAATACAGGCTTCCATATTTCCGTATACACTTTCAGCCCCGCACATTCCGGGCACGTAAGCAAAGGCTTTTCCCGAATTTACCATCACGCAGGAATAACTGTTGGTTGCCGGAGAAACTACCATGCAGGTATCACATACAACCTTTGCTCCGCTTTCCTCAATGGTTTTTATATACTCAGGACAGCGTTTTGTAAGTTCCCTTGAGGTAAAAATCCAGGTCTCCTTTGAAACTGTTTTTCCTTTCAGCAGTTCAGCAGCTTTTTTAAGTTCATCAGCAGAGCAGTGAGGGCAGCCGATAGTAATCAGTTCGGGCTCTTTGCCTTTGCTCTCATAAACCTCATCCAGCTGGCTTCTCTCAATAGTTATTTTTTCTTCAGGCTCTCCAAAGTTCATTCTGCAGGCTTCGGGTGTTACTCCTTTCACATGGTAAAGAGCCACTGCGCCTGAAGCAGCCATTGCAGCCCCCAGAGCTTTTAATTCATCAGCTTTCGGTTTGCCTTTCAGGTGAAAAATAGGCACTCTGTTTCCAATGAGTTTTCCTGCAACATATCCAAGTGCTCCGTAATCCGATTCTTTAAGCGGGAACTCTACATTTACAGAGACTTCTGGAACGCGGTTTTCATCAAGATGAAACCCGTAGTTTGCGGTTTTCCCGAGAAGTGCTGCCGAAAGGGCTGATGGTCCTCCCTCTCTGTTTGTCCGGGCTCCTATTACGGAGTTTGCATAAGAAATGGCTGAGGACTCGCTCCAGGCAAGGTGGTCGCCGTAGCTCACTGAAAAGCCTTCAAGGGTATAAGGAGTACAGGTACATTCGCAGCGAATCCCGAGTTTTTTGTAAGCCTGAACAATTGCCTTCTGTTTTTCTGCAAATTCAGGAGAGATTTTCAGCCTCTCCCAGTCTTCCAGATCCATCCCTGCCGGATTAAGGGTTGCAGGAACCTTTACCTGCCCCTCAAGGTCTGAAATCCATTCAAGCCCGGCATCACCTATTGTTTTATAGGAAACGCCTGCAATCTGGGCGCTTTTGATAGGGATCAGCCTGTCTGCGCCGTAGATGTCTCCAAGAGCCACAAGGATCTGGATTGCCTGCCTTAGAGTTTCTCCGGCTTCTCCGTTCAGGATTTGTTCTTCTTCTTTTGTGAGGTACATGAAATTCACTCTTTTAATGCCATTTAGTAATGCAGGGCGCAGAATACCGGGGACAGCTCTATCAGCACATCCGGCTGTCATATTCTCAAGATAAGTACAGGAACTTGAGATGAAATAAAGTTTGAAGGCAGGCAGGGGATTTCATGCCCCAAATACAGTTTTAAATTTCCCTGCCCTGCCCGTTAGAAGTTGTTTATCAGTCATTCTTCCGGAATTATTGCTCTTTCAAAGTTCTCTTTTTCAATAAGAACCTTTGTAGCATCAATTCCCACTTTTGTAGTTGTCCCGTCCGGTGCTCCTCTGGGGTCCAGGGAACTGCCGCGGACGTTGGGTATGATCAGGATATCCATATCCCCTTTTACTCTTGTGGCAACTGCGAACTCAACATCATTCGGGTCAAAGATATTTATATCTTCATCTACAACCACCACATGCTTCAGGCTTGTGTGGGCAGCAAAGGCAGCCATAATAGCGTTTTTCGCATCTCCTTCAGTCTGTTTTTCGATCTGCACGACGGCATGGAGATAACAGCACCCTCCTTCTGTTAATACCACGTTTTTGACAGTTGTAACTTCCCCTACGGCTCTGTATATCCTCGGTTCATAGGGCACTCCCATCATAAGGAGGTGCTCGGGGCCCGCAGGAAGAATTCCATGGTAGATAGGGTCTTTTCTATGGATGATTCTTGTAATATGGATAACAGGCTCTTTCCTCACCACGTCATACGTTCCCGTAATGTCAACAAATGGTCCTTCATCAACCCTTTCTTTCGGGTCAACGTACCCTTCGAGCACGATCTCGGAATGCGGTACCTTTATCCCGTTTGAACATTCAAAGAGTTCTACCGGAGCACCCCTCAGGGCAGCTGCATATTCGAATTCTTTTCCTACGGGCACTCTTGTAGTTGTTGCGTAAGTAATCACGGGGTCGCAGCCGAGAACAATTGCTACGGGCAGAGGTTCGCCTTTTTCTGCAGCTTTTTTATGAAGGATATAGGTATGCCTCGGAGGGACAAGGCGGGCGGCGAGCTTATCTTTTCCCACTAGCATAAGGCGGTGGATCGAAGCATTCATCACGCCTCCGTATTCGGAAACAACAATTCCCGCAGTTATATAGGGAGCGCCGTCTTTCTCAAAATGTGTAAGAATAGGAAGTTTAGTCAGGTCAACATCGTCTTCTATGACTTCAAGGGTTGGAGACTCTGAAACCAGCCGTATTTCACCTTCAGGAGAAACCTCCGAGAGCCTCTTTATGATTTCCTCTTTAGGGACTCCGAGCATTGAGGAAAGCTCGTCCCTGGACCCGAGAAGGTTCATAATAACCTTTGAGCCTGAAATGTCGTGGAAAAGAACAGGAGCTTTTGTTTTTTTTGCAATTCTTGAAGCCTCAAATCTCGGGGAAACGGGCTGCTTAACTTCGACCAGTTTTCCGCTTTCTTTTAACCGGTCTATGAAATCTCTATAAGTCATGGGTATCTGGATATCAAAAAGCTGTCAGATGATAAAAAGATTATCTGATCCCGGTGCAGAAACTCTGGTTCTGTTACCTGATATCAGTTGTTATAGGGAATAATAAGAGAGAACTTTCGTCCTGAAAGTTCTGTTTGTTTGAATTAGTTTCTGCCTATGAACCTGTTTTGCCTGAAAAACCAGTTTTATTTCTGGTTTTCAGTTTCGGTTTGTCAGATCCTGCCTCAGGCACAACAGGGCTCATTCCAGAGTTTCAACATTCATCGAGCATGAAGATCCTGGGTCTTATGATCCTTTTCTTCTCATACTGGTCAAAGCAGTGGGCTATCCAGCCTGAGATCCTTCCGATTGCAAAGATCGAAGTTGCAAGCTGAGGGGGTATTTCCATATATTTGTAAATGACTCCAGAATAAAAATCAACGTTGGGGTAAATAGGCTTTCCTCTCTTCTCTACAAGCTCGCGGACAACAGTATTTTCAATTGCTTCGGCTGTCTCGTACCAGTGCATATCACCTTTAGCTTCAGCCAGTCTCCTGGAAAGCTCCTTAAATATTGTGCCCCTGGGATCATATGTCTTGTATACTCTGTGCCCGAAGCCCATTATTTTTTCTCTCTGTTTTATTTTTTCGAGGACAAACTTCTCGGCATTTTCAGGGCTGGCGACTTCTTCAAGCATGGTCATAACTTCTGATCTTGCTCCCCCGTGAAGAGGACCCTTGAGTGTGCAGAGCCCTGAAACAACGGCTGAGTAGAGATCGGACATAGTTGAAGCTGTTACTCTGGAGGAGAAGGTAGAAGCATTGAGTTCATGCTCGGCACTGAGGATAAAGTCTTTTTCCATGACTTCGGCTTCCAGCGGGTCCGGCTTGCTTCCTTTAATCATGTACAGGAAATTGGCTCCGTGGGAAAGGGAGGGATCAGGCGGAACAGGTTCCTTTCCGTTTGCAGTTCTATAATAAGCAGCAACAATGGTTGGGACCATGGCAATTAACCTTATGGCTTTTCTCATATTCCCTTCTTGAGAGTTGTCATTCAGGTCCGGATCGAATTGCGATATGAAAGAAACGACTGTGCGCAGTGCTTCCATAGCATCGATATTGAAATTGCACATGCGGATAACGTCCATTACCTCCTTATTGATTCCACGTTCCGCATGCAGGCGGGCTGAGTACTCGGCAAGTTCCTTTTCTCCGGGGAGTTCTCCCTTGATTAGCAGATAGGAAACTGCATCATAGGGAAGGTCGATTAGATCTTTGATATCGACGTCCCTGTACTTCAGAATGCCCTCCAGCCCGTCTATGAAACATATATTTTTACTCATTTTCTACCTCGCAGTTATGCCTAGAGGATTTTCAAAAAACTTTGAAATTGGGGAATCCTCTGATTATACGTGAAAGATTTATCAAGAAGGACTTTTTGGGTCCAAAAATAGGGCGACAATGCAATTGTATTATCATCAAATTAGTATATTAAATTTGTTGAAATTGTAAGTTCAAATCATTTTTAATATCTTTGCTGAAGTTAAGCTCCCCACCTCTCTAAACCTCCTAACTGTTTTTAGCCTTAAAGTTAGTGTTTTCAGGGCGAAGCATCTCTAAAATATCTTTTTTGTCTGAAATGGTTCCTTCTCCAGCCTGGATAATAAGAGAGGTCCAGAAAAAGAAAAACCTTTATTAAGGCCTGCGGAACTCTCTTAATATCTTTTTGTCTTTCTTATTATTCTGCCCTGTGCAACTTTATTTTTTCTTCACAGAATCCCGCAGGAACTTATGCAAAATCCCGCCATTCTTATAATACTCTATTTCCACGGCAGAGTCTAGCCTTAATTCTACCTTAAACTCTGTTTCTTTTCCGCTGTCGTCCTTTGCCTTTACAGTAAGCTCTCCGTGAGGCTCCATTTTTTCAATGTCAAGTATATCATAGCTTTCCTTTCCTGTAAGCCCGAGAGTATCTACATTTTCTCCTGCCTTAAACTGCAGAGGAAGAACTCCCATGCCAACAAGGTTGCTTCTGTGGATGCGCTCAAACGACTCGGCAATAACTGCTTTTACTCCAAGGAGGAATGTGCCTTTTGCGGCCCAGTCGCGGGAACTGCCTGTCCCGTATTCTTTCCCGGCAAGAACAATCAAAGGAACATTGTTTTCCTCATAGAGCAAAGATGCGTCATAGATTGGAATTCCTTCTCCGCAGGCTTCAGGCGGGAAGTCTTCTCCCTTAATGTGGGAGACAGTCCATCCACCTTCCCTGTTTACAAGTTTGTTTCTGAGCCGGATGTTTGCGAAGGTGCCGCGCATCATTACCTCATGGTTGCCCCTGCGGGAACCGTATGAATTGAAATCCTTCTGGTCAACGCCCCAGGACATCAGGTACCTGCCTGCAGGGCTGTCTGCCGGAATATCTCCTGCCGGGGATATGTGGTCAGTAGTGATGCTGTCCCCGAAAACTGCAAGGACTCTTGAATTCAATATATCTCCGGGCAGAGGCAAAGTAAGCGGGAAATCCACAAAATAAGGAGGTTCCTGTATATAGGTTGAAGCCGGATCCCAGTCATAAAGGGTGCCTTCAGGGACTTCCAGATCTTTCCAGAGCTTTGCGCCTTCAAGAACGCCTGAGTATTCTTTCTTAAACATTTCAGGCTTTACACTGTTCTTTTCAACTTCCTTTATCTCCTGCTGCCCTGGCCATATATCTCTCAGGTAAACAGGGAGCCCGTTAGGGTCATATGCAAGGGGTTCGGTTTCGAAATTTATGTTTACCGTACCCGCAATGGCGTATGCAACAACAAGCGGCGGGGAGGCAAGGTAGTTCGCTTTTACATGGGGATTGATCCTGCCTTCAAAGTTCCTGTTCCCGCTGAGCACGGCTGCAACTGTGAGGTCTTTCTCCTCGATTTCCTTTGATACACGTTCGGGCAGAGGCCCGCTGTTTCCTATGCATGTTGTACAGCCGTATCCAACCTGGTGGAAACCCAGAGCCTCAAGATAGGGCAGAAGACCTGCGGCTCCAAGGTATTCAGTAGCCACTCTTGAACCCGGAGACAGGCTTGTTTTTACAAAGGGTTTAACCCTCAGGCCTCTTTCAATAGCTTTTTTTGCAAGCAGCCCGGCTCCGATCAGAACCGAGGGGTTAGAGGTATTCGTACATGAAGTAATGGATGCGATCACAACTGAACCATGTGTGAGCCTGGAGTTTCTATCGGTATAATCACTCTTTTCAACCTCTACCTCTAGTGGGGCTTCGGCTTCTTCTAAAGGTGCTCCTCCGTCTCCCAGCCAGCGCAGGTAAGCAGGGTCTCTGAAGAGCTCAACGCCTCCTACTTTCTTTCTTATAAAGGTCTGCCTCATTGTTTCATGGAAATTCTCTGAGACTTCATTCAGAAAGAGCTGGTCCTGCGGGCGTTTTGGGCCTGCAAGGCAGGGCTTTACTGTACCCATATCAAGTTCGAGATTGCTGCTGAAGACAGGCTCTGGCCTGTTAACAGAGTAAAGGAGGTCCTGTGCTTCCAGGTACTTTTTCACAAGGTCAACCTGTTCGTCGCTCCTTCCTGTCCTCTTCAGGTAGTCAAGAGTTTCCATGTCAGGCGGAAAAATTCCCAGCGTTGCCCCGTATTCCGGAGCCATGTTTGAAATCGTTGCCCTGTCCGGAAGGCTGAGGGAGTTCAGGCCGGGCCCGTAGAACTCAACAAACTTGCCGACAACCCCATGCTTCCTTAACATTTTTGTTATCGTGAGGACAAGGTCAGTTGCGGTAACTCCGGATTCCAGTTTCCCGTAGAGTTTAAAACCGACAACCTCAGGAACAGGCATATAGTAAGGCTGCCCGAGCATTACGGCTTCGGCTTCTATGCCGCCTACTCCCCAGCCGAGTACTCCTATCCCGTTGATCATTGTTGTATGGGAGTCGGTCCCGACAAGGGTATCCGGAAAAGCAAATAGTTCTCCTTCTTTTTCTTTCAGGTGGACAAGAGGTGTCAGATATTCAAGGTTCACCTGATGGATAATTCCTCTTCCCGGGGGCACGACCCTGAAATTATCAAAGGCTTTCTGTGCCCAGCGGAGGACGGTATAACGCTCTCTGTTGCGTTCAAACTCCTTCTTCTCGTTCTCTCCAAGGGCATATTTTGTCCCGTAGGAGTCAACCTGAACCGAGTGGTCGATGACCAGGTCGACAGGGATTACAGGGTTGATTTTAGCAGGATCCCCTCCAAGCCGCTTCATTGCCGAGCGGAGGGCTGCCAGGTCAACTACCGCAGGAACGCCTGTGAAGTCCTGCATGATTACCCTTGACGGAATAAACGGGATATCCCTTTCACTTATGTTTTCAGGACTCCAGCGGGCGAGAGCTTCCACGTCTTCTGCGGTTATTATCCTCTTTTCAGTATCCGCATGCCGGAGCAGGGATTCCAGCAGGATCCTTATTGAGTAGGGGAGCAGGGAAATCCCTTCAAAGCCCTTTTCTTCCAGTTTACCCAGTCTATAAATCGTAGCTTTTCCGGCAGTTGTTTCGATGCTGTCTCTTACCCCAAAGGGGTCCAGACCTTCTCTCATTGTGCTTTTTACCTCCAGCAAAAGTATGAAATTGAAATGATGAGCTTTTTGCGAATTACTTTTTGTGAGTTATTTTTGATTATTATCTCATTTTTCCTTATCCTGTGAGAGCCCCATCTTATCCTTAGACTACTTTAGTCCTTCGGGTTTATTATCTTCGTGTTTCCGGGAAACATGTCTGCTTTATTTCTTCTGCATTTATTTGCCTTATTATGGGGAGAATAATGAATGCGTAACAGAAAGCGCCTGTGTGGTTAAACTTTGGGCTGTAACCATAGACACCTGAACCTTAACAGCTTTCAAGCACTTAATTCTAATTACAGGCTCAGGCTGTACTTTCATGTATTTATACTTCTCCGGTTAAGACCTGTTTTTTTTATAAACAAGGTTTAAACAAGGTTCTTTCTTATGCGTGTTGAGTTCAAAACTACTAAAAAAGGGTGAATTAAGGGAACATTATCTCAATTCAGGGTATGTTTTTTTTTCAGTATTATCTCTTGACCTTATGCCTGTCAGTTCTTTTTTCTCTTATCTGAAAGGCGTCCCTTGCCCGGAGTAATTCAGGGAAGAGAATGCTGAAAGAAGAGAATGCTGAAAGATTTCTTCTCTTGATTCTGGAACAGAAAAAAAACAATTAATCAGAATTCTGATTTCCAGGTATCAAATAAAAGATTCCGGGCGGTGGAAGCCTGGATTTTCCTGATGCAGGAAAAAGTAAAAAGAGTTTAAAGCCTGACTGTCGTCAAGCCTGAGGCATCCATTTATTCTTCAACAGCCCCGATTATAATTGAATAGTCAAAGTTTTCCGTATTTTTGGGAAGAATTGAAAGCGTCCAGTCTCCTGCGGCTCCAGGAACTGTATAGGTCTCTACAAAGGTTGTAGTCCCTCCCTGGTAGCTTCCCTGATTATAGGTTTCCGTGCCGGCTGAAACTCTTGCGGACATGTACGGCAGGTAAGGCTGCGGGTATGTATCATCTACTATATTTACCGAGCCGCTGTACTTCTTGCTTACGAGAGCAGGCGTGACACTCTTTCCCGAGGGGTCTTTCAGGCTCACCTCAAACGAAGGCTTCAGGTCCCTGTTTCCTCCTGCGGTATACATGCCATACCCATATTGATAGGCGCTGACCTCTATGCTGATAGTGCCGTTATCTGCGGTTTTGAAGGTGGTCTCATAAGGCTCTTCGGGAACCGGAAGAATGCGGAAATTCAGGGTCACTTTCCCTTCGTATTCACTGATCCCCGGGTCATCGATATTCAGGTCGAGAGTTCCTGTATAGCTCCCTTTTGCATCAGCCGGGACTTTAAGTGTCATTTTCACAACGGCTGTCTCCCCTGCTTTTATTTTTTCCGGAGCTTCAATGCTTATTGCATCATTTCCAAAGGCGTATGTCACTCCTCCATAAGGGTAAATGCTGTCATAATATATGATGTCGCCTCCTTCCGTAAGCTCAGGGGAGATTGCAACATCCTTTCTGCCTGTGTTCTTCAGCTTTATTTCATAGGTATAAGTCTCTCCGGCTTCTACAAGGTCGTTAATGTAAGGCGTAAGGATCTGGAGAGTCGGTGGAACCCACACCTGCAGGGTTAGCTGCATTGTTCCGGGGAAGTTCGGATAATAGCCGGCTACATCTCCTTCAGGCACATTTTCTGTAAAGGCTATGAGTACGGCATAGTTTCCAGGGTCTGCATCCTCAGGGATATTTACCTCTACTTCAAATTCCTCTTTTTCCCCTGCTTTCAGGTCTTTTGCAGAGGGGCTTATGCTGACCCAGCTTTCATCTATGAATTTTTCAGTATATGGAATGATTAAAAGTCTGGGATTCAGTTTAACAGTTTTATTATCGTTGTTCTTGACAGTTACTGTAAAGTTTTTACTGTCTCCCGGCTTCAGTTCAAGGTACTGATAGGCTGGATTTACACTTATTTTTTCAAATTCCGGATAATAATATCCTGCGTCCTTTTCAGATCCAGCAATATAGCTGACATCAGCAATAGAATTTACATCAGCAATAGAACTGGCTGCAATTTTCGCTTCTACCGCTCCAATTCCTGCAGACACAGCCTTATTCTCTGTCCCTGCCCCTGCACAGGCAATGGAGATAATAGATACAATCAAAAGCCCGCATGCGATTATTTTTAATGCCTTTATATCAAGTACACCCATACTTTTCACCTCGCCTAATACTCACTAATGCATGGAACTTATAAAATAATTGCTTAAACTACGAATCAATCTGCAGTTATTTCCTGAAAAAAGGGGATAAAAAGGTTTTATTCTTAATATTATTCTTTATTATCTCTTTATTTTGTGAAAAAAATGTTATTGTGTTTTTTTAAGCTAGTTTTCCTCCTGGTGAATTCGATTTCTCGTTACTGCCAGCATCCTGGCTCTGTACCTGGATTTACAGTATCCATGCAAGGAATCTTCGTACCTGATGGCAACGTAAACAGAAAAAATTATTAAATCCCGGAATGAAATCTGATTATGTAATTACGAATCTATACGCCAGCTCTGGCGCAGAAACTGCTTCAGGCTGTGAACTCCCAGGAAAAAATCGAGTAACGATTATTCCGCTTTAAGGCATGGATGTGATTTTCTTGCTCAAAAACAAACAGGATATATTTGGGAGATTTTCAAAGTCCAGTTACAGGTTCCGGAAAAATCCGGAATCGGGAAAGGGGTCGTTACGTGACTCTCTCATAGGGTCCTGTCCTGTAATTGACGCCGAATTTGTCGAGGTCAGCGGAGACTCTGATTCTGAAGAAGCCTTCTCTGATGAAATGGACTCTGAGCTGCTGGAAAATCTCAGGGAATATCTGCGAACAAGATCTAAAGAGGAAATCACTGAAATCTTTGAAGAGATCCGCAAAACTCTCGAAGAACGAACCTCAGAAAGCGGATTTTCGGAAAATCGCTGGAAAGGTACCTCTTCTTATGAAAAAATGAGAATGAAAGAGATCCCGGGAAGAGCTTTCAGGACATTTTCCAGAACCGCCTGCTGTGGAAAGGACCAGATTATAAAGTTCTCAAAGGTCGTTTCTTCAAAAGCCTCGTCTATAGCTTCGGAAGGCAGAGAGTCAGTAAAAGCCTCTTCGAAAATACTCAATGAAAAGTGGAGTAATTTAAGCCCCAGGGACCGCGAGCTGATCTCCGATACTATAATTGCAGTGATCGAGCTCGGTTTACTGAAGAATTCTACAAAAGGTAAAAAGGCAGCATTTGTCATTCTGTCAGGTATCTGTAATCATAAAGCTCCGGGTAAAAAAGATCTCGAAGAATTCATAGACGGGGTAAGCCGGCTTCTTAAACGCAGAACTTAATTATATTCTTTCCATTCCGCTTTATATTCTTTCCATTCAGCTGAATCTTATCCAGCCGCTTAGAACATTCTCGCAGGCTTGCTGACTGCTTTTATAAATCTTGCCGGGCTTTCCTCGACCTGCCAGTTTCCTGAATCATGGACAATATAGGTCTGGTCTGATACCTGGTCCAGCCCTCCTGCATCATAACCTCCTATTATCAGGGAAAATATTCTGGCTTTTCTTTCGGCTTTTATTTCATTCCACTCGCGGATAAGAGGTTTTTCTGAGAGCTCCGACATTCCGTCCGTAAGAAAAAGGAGGTCTGCTCCCTGGAAGGCTTTTTCCTTTTTTACTGCTTTTAGCCCTGAGTGGAGTGCTGTATTAAAATCCGTGCCTCCGCCAAAAGTATATTTGAGAAATTCCAGAAACTCTTTTCCCATACGTTTTTTGTCCGTAAGGTCGATCTCAACGGTCTGCCATTTTGATGAAAAAAGAATTACTTTGACATCCCTTTTTTCTCTTAACATCTTTCTCGCAATTGCCAGGACCACGGCTTTTGCAAGAAGCTCGGGAGTCCCCCTCATGGAAGCAGAGGTATCGACAAGTGCGACAACAGGTCCCTTCCTTTTTTTTCCTGCAAAGTCCGAGTTCCAGTTTTCTCCTCTTAACTGGTATGTGAGGAGTTTTTCTTCGATCATATCAGCATAGAACTTGCGCTTCAGCACGGGATTTTTGAGCTTTACGGTTTCTACCGGAAGGAGAGTCTGGATATCGCCTGAAAGGGTGATTGTGTGCACCTCACTTTTGCTGTGGGGTGATAGCTGCAGTTTTTTTGAGCCGTATTCAAGTTCAATTCTGCCTACCTGGTCAAGGATTTTACGCAGGTCAGAACTTTTCCTGAAAAGAGATGCATACCTCTCAAGGTTTTCGAAATATTCCCTGTGAAGAGCCTGTAAGGAATAGTCCCATGACCTTCCCGGAAAAAGCATGGAAAGGATTTCCAGCATATCAAGGTGGTCTTCAAGGAGAGGGATAAGCTCTTCAAGTTTTATAACTATCCTTTCCTCCACGACTGAGTCAACAGCTTCCCCTGCCTTTTCGCTGAACATGAATTCTCCGGTCATTGAAGCAAGTTTTTCTGATGACGCCAGCGTTTCAGGTTCTCGCTCCTGATAGTTTTCTGTCAGGTCGCTGGGCTTTTTAAGGAGATTTTTCCGGCTGTTCAGGTCACTCTTTTCTTCTTCATTTTCTTCTGCATTTATTTCCAGGAATTCGTTTAAATCTCTCTCCCACTCATGGTTTCTCAGGCTCTCTGTTTTTTCCAGTCTGTTTCTTTCCCACAAAATCTGAGTTTCATTTATCAGCTCTTTCAGGGCTTTCAGAGCTTTTTCCAGCCCTTTCTGGGGCTTTCTCAAGAGATCTTTCTCTATTTTTTCATAGTCATCAAGGAGAGTAAAAAGTTCCTCTAGCAGGGTTCTCAGGATAAAAACTCCTGCCATGCGGTTTTCTCCGGCGAGGACTTTTATTTCTTCCCAGACCTGCTGATTTCTCATACTGAGAAATATCGGATAAAAAACCCCAAATTTTTCCGTAAAACGTTTCTCATCCTTTATCTCGTAGCTTTTTCCTGAAAGAAGCTCATAAATGAGGATTTCTGCAATCTCTTCTCTTATCCTGTGAGGCACTTTTCGGGGAGTTGCCAGAAATTCCCTAAGTTCGGTATTCAATATAGTAAAAGGATTAAAGTCCCGATCAAAAGATACTCTATCTGAGGATAGATTTTCAAAATCTTTTTTAGAGCTTTTCCGATCCTGCATATTCTTTTTTTCCTTTTCTGGCTTTCCAGAGTTTCCGGCTCAGGCAACTTTCACTTCTTCGGTTTCCACATCGAATATCTTCGGTTTTTCCAGCAGGGACCGGACTTCGTTCAAATGGCTTGCGATCTCGTAAATATCTGTGTTTTTGGAGTGGTATTTTATCAGAATTTCTTTGCTGTCCTGTCCGGAGATCCATATATTTTCCCTGAGAGTTTCTTCGAGAGCTTTTTCTTCTTCCTGCACATGCTTTCTGAAATAGTTCAGCCTATCCTCAAGGTTTTCATACTCTTTTTCGTAAAGTTTTTTGTCTCCGTAGTCCAGGCTTAGCTTGAACTCAAACCCGTACCTTCGGCGGAACTGTTCTGCCACACCTTCAAAGCTCAGTGAACCGTTGGTGTTGCCGTAGTCAAGCCCGAGGCTGTAGGTGTGGGAAGGGAATTCCATATGGTGTTTTAAAAGGTCAAGGGCATTATTGAACGTGAGGCTTTTTGGTGCTGCAACTCCCGCAAACCTGGAACTCTTCAGGCCTCCCGAAGTTTTTTTCTCCTCTACAAAGCACTTGTTGCAGGACACTGTATCCGGAAGTTCCTGCTGCAGGCAGCTGTATACGGAATTTCTGAGGTCAAAAACATTCTGCTTCAGCTTTCCAGTATCAGTGCCTCCTGATACAACCCTGTCAAGGATAAGTTTCCTGATAGTTTCTCTCTGTTCCGGCAGATCCCAGAGCATATGCTGCAGCAGAACAACAGTCATCCGGTCGACGCTTGTGTGCCCGTTTACGGCTGAAGCAACCCTGAGCACGTTTATAATCTTCTTCCAGCGCCTGTCCGAAACGAATATGTTCGAGTTTTTAAGCTCTCTCCTCAACCCCCGGATTATTGTCCTGACTTCAGGGTCTACAGGCATTTCCTTTGCTTTCTTCTGAATTTCCTTTATATTTTCAACCGAGAGTCTGGTCGAAGGCTGGAACTCTTCCGCATTTTCGAAAATAAGGGCTTCAAGGTTCTCTTCGTGCTGGATATAGTCCACACTGTACCTGAAAAGGAACCTGTCGTAAAGGGCTTCAAGGCTTTCATCCTCTTCGGGCAGCTCGTTAGAAGCCCCGAAAACGGAAAATAGAGGCACATCCATGACTTCCTTGCCGTTATGGTACTTTCTTTCGTTCAGGACTGTCAAAAGGCTGTTTAATATAGAGCTGTTTGCCTTGAAAATCTCATCAAGAAGGGCTATGTGTGCAGTTGGCAGGTAGCCCTCCACCCTCCGGCTGAATTCGTCTCTTTCAAGTGCTTTTAATGAAAGGGGCCCGAATACCTCTTCAGGAGTGGAGAAACGGGTAAGAAGATAATGGAAAAAATTTCCTCCCTCGATAGTTTCGCAAATTTTGCTTGCAAGCAGGGTTTTTGCAGTGCCCGGCGGCCCGAGCAAAAGTATATGCTCTCCTGAAAGCAGCGCCAGAAGAGAGCCGTTGATTTCGGCATCCCTTTCTTTAAAGTATCCAGAAAATTCCCGCTTGATATTAAGGATAGTATTTTTTAAATCCAGAACTTTCATAAATTCCAAAACCTTTATTTTATATTTTACAGCGTTTCACCTGTATTCCAGCATCTCATCTGTAACTTCTCAACTGGTCTTGATAAAAATGAGCAGCAGTATCCGGTTCCAGTATTGCTAAAAATGATGTAGCTATTTTTATGGGCCCTGCCTTAATTAATTTTTCCAAAAAATTTCTGCCTTTCAGGCTTTTAAACCCCTCTTTCCTGAACTCTTCTTTCTCCTGTCGTGCCTCTTCCCACAATTTACATTCTCCTGTATTCTTTTCAGGATTCAACTCTTCTTTCTATTCTCCGAAGACGTTATGCATAAAGAAATCAATCTACTGAGAAAAGGGAACGAACTTTTATTCCACGTCAGCACTCTCTAATTCAAAGTTAGTCAGTATATCAGTTTTATCATTCTTGAAAATTATCATTCTTGAAAATTCCTTAAATCAATATCCTGGAAGGCATTTACATGGATAACGCGGAACGAGAAAAATATAGTCGGCAGATTCTTCTTTTTGGAGAGGAGGGACAGGAAAAGCTGAAGGCTTCAAGGGTATTTGTTGCCGGCGCCGGAGGGCTCGGATCCCCTGTATCAACATACCTCGCAATTGCAGGTGTTGGTAAAATAATCCTTGCTGATTTTGACACCGTAGACCCTACCAACCTGAACAGGCAGTTCCTCCATCATGAAAAGGACATTGGAAGATCAAAGGTTGAATCCGCAAAAGAAAAGCTTCTTTTAATGAACCCTTTAATTGAAGTTGAAACGATTAAAGAGATGATCACTGAATCCAACATTGATTCTCTGGTTCCTGAATGCGATCTTATAATTGATGCTCTGGATAATATGGAAACAAGGCATATTCTTAACAGACTTTCGATTAAGAGGAATATTCCTTTAATTCATGGGGCGGTTACGGGCTACGATGGGCAGGTCACAACAATAATCCCGGGAAAAACGCCCTGTTTTTACTGTATTTTCCCGAGAATCCCAAAAAAAGAGGTTTTTCCAGTTCTCGGAGCAACTCCGGGTGTTATAGGGTCCATTCAGGTAAGTGAAGCAGTCAAGTTCCTGACAGGTAAAGGAAAGCTTCTGGAGGGCAGGCTTTTGTTCTGGAACGGGCTTTCCGGAAGCTTCAGTGAAATCTCACTTGCAAAACTGAACAACTGTCCTGTTTGCGGAAATATTGGTGAAAAAGTTTAATCCAGTTTTTTTTCTTTCAGCAGGATACTCCTTCCTTTAATTTCATTCCTGTTTTCATTTATATTTCCGTTGATCAATTTTTATATATCTTCCGTGATAATATATTATAAGTATAATGGAGGGAAGGAGGTATGAATGAAAAATCCCGGCATGTTGAACAAAAAGAAAATATACCGCGAGCCAGTTCAGGTTCCCTGTCTCAGGGTTACAGCATGAGCCAGTCTTCCCCATGTTTCTCTTTCACTTCTGTCCCTTATTTTCCTTGCCTTGACCTCAACATCTATCGGGAATCCAGGGTGAAATCAATTATCAGGGTTCACAGCAGGGATATGTACCTCCTGCTTGAAAATGTTCACTTTGACGGCGAGTATTGCAGGGTCAAGTGTGCAAGTAAGGGGGAATGGGACTACTGCTGGGATCTGGCAGTCCGGGTTCAGTTTTTCGGGAAAATGCAGGGAATAGCTCTTTACCCGAAACGTTCAGTTTCAGAAAAGGAGAAAAAGATAGTTTACAGGTCCCTCATTCTGGTTAACCCTTATCAGCTCTGGGATGAGTCTCTTGTAACCAGATTCTGGAATATTCAGGAGAGAGTCGAGTTCCTTATGGCCAGAATCCTTTTCCACGAATGCATCCATGTTATGATTTCAATTGGAAATACTCTTCCCTCTTCTTCCGGGAACACGGATATTTTCCGTGAATTCAGGGCAATGATGGATATTGCAGAATCAAGGAAGCTTGTTAGAGAAATGAATGAGGTCAAGTTCCGTCTCTGGAATCTGGCTCTTTTTGGAACATCAGGTTCTGAGAGTGAGAAAAAACTGCTCAAAAGGGTCCAGGAAATCTATGAGTTTCTCATTAATGAGAAATACAGCAACCAGAAAACAGGTCAGGCATTCCATTCCCCTTTACACAATTCAAAGTTAGCCCGGAAATATGCCTGGATAGCAGCTGTCAAAGCCGGAGGGGACAGGCAGATCAGTAAAAGAATATGGCAGGTTGAAGCCCGCAGACTCAGCATAGCATTGAGGGCATTGTATGATGGAATCGATTCCCTGCTTAAATAAGATTAAATTACTGGCTTAAATGGCTTATGAAGCATATCCTGGATATTTTCTGAACAAAAACGCCAGAATATCCTGTTAATTTCGTTTTTTTCTCTTTTTATCGCTCTATTTTTAAGTCATTAGCTTAAGATTAATCCATAATTATTGTCAACTTTACTGAGAGTTATATTTCGTTAACATTTATATTCTACTTATTCCAAACACTCTATGTATGACAGAAACATTTGCAGCAGATTCTATGCTTGTCAGGGAGAACCTTATAGACATATCATTTCAGAAGCGTTACCTTCATCTTGTGTACTTCTGGATGTTTACGGGTTTGCTGGTTTCAGGTTCAACAGCTTATCTCGTCTACAGGAGTCCCTTGATTTCAGGGCTTATACTGGATAGTTTTCTGGTGTTTTTTGGCTTATTAATTGCAGAGCTTATTCTTGTATCCAGGATTTCAAGTAATATCGATATCCTGACCCCTCTTCAGGCAAGGACAATGTATCTGATCTATACATTCATGACAGGGCTTACATTATCCGTGATATTTTTTGTTTATACTGAAAGCTCCATTTATTCCCTTTTTGGAATTTCATCCCTTACTTTCGGGATTATGAGTGTTTACGGTTACACTACAAATACGGATCTGAGCGGGATTGGTAACCTGCTTATGACATTTGTTATAGGGCTTATCATAGCTCTGGCAGGCAATTTATTCCTGCAAAGTTCTGGGCTTGATCTTATTATCTCAATTATTGGCGTGCTTGTTTTTTCAGGGCTTACAGCGTATGATACGCAGAAACTCAAAAGGTTGAGCCAGGGAGATCTTGAAGTGCTCAAAGAGCTCGGTTTTTCCAGTAAAAAAGACAATAACAAAGAATCCGATAAAAAGACGGCAGACGCAAAACAGGAAGGAAAACAAAAAATAGATACTGAACCTGAAAAAACAAATTCTTCTGAGCTCGTTGCAGCCGGATCCGCAGCCCATAAAGAAGCTATTATCGGGGCTCTTATATTGTACCTTGATTTTGTGAATTTGTTCCTGTATATCCTGAGGGCAATGGGAGAAAATAACGATAATGATTGATCGGGGTAATACAATAAGATACTTTTAAAAATGTGGAAATTAAGTTGCCTGCTTTACAGGCAGCGGCATGATTTCAGCCTTATCCATTTTAAAAATAAAGGGGTTGTTTCTCAGTTAATGAACTGAGAATTTTCCAATTTACAGGTTCTTTATCCACAGTTTTCAATTCTGTTATCGTGGATGTTTACACTGGTTTCGTCAGTGTTCAAATGTACTATTGCGGGGGCATCCAGGTCATGGAAATAGTTGCCAGAGACTTCTATGTTTACAAGAGTTCCCTGTAATTCCAGGCCTGCGTATCCGCCGCCAGATGTTGTGCATTCATTGTTTTGCATGACTCCATCGGTAACGGAATCGAATCTGACGGATGAATTGGTCCTGTTGATAAAGTTGCAGTTCTTAACTGTAATGCCGTCAACATGATATGCGTATACGCCGTCATGCCCGCATTTGTTTACAGTTACTGAGTCTATTACTACATTGCTGGATTGCGAAATAAGCATGGCATCGTTGCATCCGTTCTGGAATGTAACGCCCTTGATTGTTAATCCATTGCAGTTTATTATGGTTGCCATGTTATAACAGGAAGTTCCAAGCCTGACATCGGGATAATAGTCGCTCTGGCTTCCATCTACAACTATGTTTTTAATTGCAACACTGGATGCAGAACCGCCTCTGATCATAATCATGGCTTTCTTTTCTGAAATACTGCTCTCACGCCCGCCCCAGACCGGCAGTCCATCGGCAAGCTTAATTGTTACACCTGAGTCCCCTTCAAGGGTTGTGTCGCTGCCAATCAGAAGAGAATCGGCTATGTCATATGTGAATGGGCCTTTGAGCTGGACAGTTGTGCCCGGATTTGCTGCTGCATATTCAAGTGCCTGGTTAATCTGAACGTTATCTTCTACTCCGTCACAGTTGTAATCTCCACTTCCGTCTCCTGCAACAGTTATGACCTGTGTGTTCTCGCCGCCTAATACTGTAGGTACGGTTGTTAAAATAAGACATGTTACCAGGAATAGGGTTCCCAGTTGTTTTTTTAGCATCGTATCACCTTTGGGTTGGATTTTTATAGGGATTTAAGCAAAATCAAAATTTATAGGGTAATTCTATATTTTCCCCAAATGTTTCTCAAAATTCCATATTACGTACTCGTAATACCTTTTTTCCGACATATCTAATTAGATCAGCTTAGATTCTCTAATCAGGTCGGTTCGGTGCTGTTATTCAAAAATTTATATTACGTCTGCGTAATATTTTTGAACCTATCCAATTCGGTTCTCTGCGATTTATGTGGGGCGGACACGTTGAACACAGAGTCTCCACTCTCCAATAACCTCATAGGGATCAGGCATTGGAAGCGGCCGGACATTAGAAGTTTTGACTTCTACCACTCAAAATCTGCTACTGACCATGGGGTTTCTCCTCTGGCCAATACCTCCTGTTTAACCAATCACGGCTTTTAGCCGGGTCAACTCTTCTTCCGAAAAGACTGATTCAAAAGATCAATTCACCTGTTATTGAATTCTTGAGTTGACATTCTAGGTCTACGCAGTTTTATTATAAATTATTTTTGGTATTTTATAAAAAAAGTTGATATAGTTAGGGGTTGTCTCCTGGGTTTTTTGATTTTTTATGGAATAATTTATAATATTTTTTAAAAAATATGTATTAATATTGGGACTTATTAAGTGATAAAAACTATATTTAGCTTTATATAAATAGCTACTTAAATAACTATGCTGGTATTCGTATATCCTGGAAAGAAGGACAATATTAATCTCTGGTATAATGTGCCTCATTTTTCTAAAAACGAATTTAGTAGACATAATGTTCGAATTCTTAGAAAAACTCTCTCTTAAATCGACATTTTTTCATCTATCTTTATACGTGGTTCTTACTCAATTCTATATATTTTATTAAGTATAAATAAAAACTTTTTAAAGGAATTGCCCTTATCTTCTGCACAACTATAAAATAAATTATAAAAAATATGTAGAGCTGCTCAAATTGACACAGTTTGCTAAAATTCGAATGAAGGGAGTTGATAAATAAAATAGAAATCAATTTTCATATAGACCAGCTCTTCAGTTTATATTGTTAATTTAAAATATTTTTTAGGTTCGTTTCTGATAGGACCTTCTAAGGTTCAGAAAGATATCCTTATATCAGATAGACTTTTGTCAGTATGTGTATGACACTGAACCCGGAAAATTAGGCCTTTATTTGTTGATTTTTCCCTTTATCCAGGTCTGTTGATTTTTTTCCTTTTACCAGACTCCGTTGTTCTTCAGGGTAGCAAGAATATTTGTGAACTCATTACTGAACTTACATTTCCGGAAATCAGGGGTATTCAGGACATTCTTTTTTATTTCTTGCAGTGCGATTAATAGGCTCATATCGTCACTGTATTCGAATTCATCTTCCGATGAAACTATATTTTCTGCAAGAATTTCTATAAATCTTGGATCAAGGTCATTTGTAATATATGTATCCAGGACCAATAGATCTGAAATTCTTTTATAAAACTCCATTAATCTCTGGTAACCCGGTAAGGAGTAAATTTTTGCCGTATGTTTTTGACTGTTGAGATAAATAAGGTAGCGGGATATTGTGTTTATTAAGGTCTCTGCGTTTTCACTTTCAGGAAAAGTGATTGGAAACCTTTTGAGTATCTTTGGGTACAGGCTGTTGTTATTTCGAACTTTTTCGCGGCTCCAGATCTCTGGAAAAGCCCTTGATATCGAGGAATTAAGTACCGTTGTTACATAATGGTAGAGTGTGTGGTCTCCAAGAACAACCCCAATTCCATCTGCAAACACATAATTCCCGGATATATCGTATGAAGCCTGTAGACGGTAGTGGTCAGTAACGATGATTTTAGGTGTGTTAATATACTGGAGGAATCTTTCGTCTTTCAGGCGGTAACAATCAGCTGAATCAAGCTCTTCCTCACCTGTTCTGAACTTATATTTGATCTCTATAAGCCGTTTATAAGCCATCGGAAATCTTGTTTTCATCTCTTCTGGCTGAAAGACCCTGTATTTTTTCCTTATATCGTGGCCGATTATTTCATAAGGAAGCATAAACCGGTACTGGCTGGAGTGAATGGCAAATTCATTCGACAGAGCTCCATCCATGTAAGGATACATCAGTTCCTGTTCTATGTTTACGTTCCTTTGCAAACTTCTACAGGCATATGGGGCATCTGTGTAATCTCTTGAGAGGCTTACTTTATGTAAGAAATCATTTGTTGAAGGTACACCTTCAAAGATATCTATTGAGATATCCTCAAGAGTTCGAGGTATTTTACTCAATCTTTCTATAATATTCTCTTTACTCCAGAACATATATTACACTCCGTTATTGTATCTGAAGTTTTGGCAGATACCCTCTGTATTAGTCGCAATAATCCTGTAAAATTCATTTATATTATTAATTTTAAGAGTTGTGCGTAATTTCCAAAATCTCTATGTTAAATTCTATATACAATTTATATATAATAATTTTTTCATAAAGCAGGTTAACAATCAATTTATCTTTTCTCCAGGTTCTAATATTAATGAGGTCCGAAGTCTTCAAGTCAGGTACTTCTTATTTCCAACGGGAGTTTTAAAATTTGGCAAGAATCCAGGTTAACAATTAATATCAGAACTGAGTGAGGAAAGTTTAACAGAATCAATGGTTAAAATACGCATAGTATAATTCGAAAAATCCTGTAAATTGTGCGGTAGTAAAAAACTCAGGAGTCACAAAATAGATACGAATATTCCAAAAAAATACCTGAGACTTTCAAAATAGAGATGTATAATTATTATGAAAGTACCAATCTCCATAAACATACACGATATTCCTCTAACAACACCCTTAAAAAATAAAAACGCTCTCAGGTGCTTTCATGTCAAACGCACATGAAATTCTTTGAATAACAGGCACAAAGAATGAAAGTACTTGAGAGAACTTTCATGCTAAATAAATTCATAGTTTCCTTCACTATTGGTAGTTTCCAGTATCTTTGTACCTGGCCTGTGATCCAGTAACACAATCCACTCATAACTGGTTGACTTGAAGTTGAGATCTGCAACCTTGAATTGAAATTCTGTCTTTCCAGTTGGTACTGTAGCACCATTCTCATACTTGGAGACAAATCCAAATGCTGCTTTGTTTGTCTTGACGAGGGCCGTCTCATTAAGGATGAAGCTCAAAGGGATTACTAATGAAAATTATTTCTTTTTACTTGGGGATAATTTATAGGAAAATTCCCATTAGAGATCAAAGAAAATATAGGAACTAATACTCGAAAAAGTCGCTATAATTCTCTTTTCTGAACTCATTATACTCATTTAATTGATATGATATCATTGATATCTCTGAAATACTATCAAAATAATGTTAGTTCAATAAGATAACTTTTTATATAGAGTGTTTGTACTTATTATCAGAGTACAAGTAAAAAAGAATCAGATAGGGGGAAGAAAAAACAAGTAGGGGAAATATATGAAAATGAATGAGGCATACTTCAGGCAGTTTGACAGCAAAATAGGCTATGATGGTGCTGTAGTTCGAGGGGGAAACAGCATTGAAGTCCGGATTATGAGATGTCTGGGATATTTCCTGTACGGGGTTCTATTATCATTGCCAATAGCTTACTTGCTGATAGTCCTATTTCCAATGATCTTGGAAAAAATAATGTAAAGATACTAAAGATGCGTTTCTACACAAAGAGCTCTCGATCAGCATCATCAGGTTATGAGTGAGATTGTGGAGGAAACAATAAAACCAACTTGAACCCTGGAATGGTCGGCTATATCCTGAATAAGGAAATAACTGCCTGATCTTTACAGGATAATGTATGACCCTTGAGGATGTGCTGGAGATTAGATCGTACAGCTATCGATTCCACATCACCTTTATCTAACCTCCAGCTTAACCTTATTTTATGGCATTTTGCAGTTCTTTCAAGATCAGAAATAAACCTGTAGAGATCTTTTTTCTCAACTTTATCAAAATCGATCTGTATTTGTAAAGCAATAGACTTCAAGATCGAAATGTACTTTATAACCCGATGTTTACTCAATCCTTCAGAAAAGCAGTAGTTAACAAAATCAAAAATTAGTTTTTTTTGTTAATGTCAGAAATCGGCGCATTTTTTAATGACTTCAGGCGATCCTGAACATTCATATTGTCATAAAGGCCTATTCCCATCCAAAAGACTCCTTTGGAAATAGGCTTCGAACATAAATTAGTACAAAGCCCCGTGCGTGATTCGAACACGCGACCTAGTGATTACAAGTCACTCGCTCTACCGGGCTGAGCCAACGAGGCGCAATGAAGCTGATTGCAGACTTATCTAAATACAATACTCACAGATAAACTTTATGGCTGAATCTCTCTTCTGAAATCTCAAAATTTGTTGATATTAATGACCTCAGGTTTGCTTTTCATTATTTTGCAGCTCTGGCAGTGCATAAACCTTATGGCATTCTTTCTACATATCTGGCTTAAAATGTGGCAGGAAATGGCTAAATACGGGCGCAAGCTGGTAGAACACGGGCTTGTGGAATCAAACTTCGGGAATATCAGCGTCAGGGCAGGAGACAGAATGCTTATCACCCGGAGTGGGACTGCCCTTGATGAGATCACAGGCGATAATGTAGTTGAGGTGGACATTCGAGACACCTCGTCCCTGGATATAATTGCATCTTCCGAGACTGTGGTGCACAGGGAGATTTACAGGAAGACCTCAGCCCTTTCAATAATTCACGCTCACTGTCCTTATGCAGTGGTTGAATCCCTGCTTGCCGGCTCAGGTGAGGTAATTGTCCCTGTGGACAGCGAAGGTCAGTATTTCCTTGGAGACATCCCGGTTGTTGGGGGCGGAATAGGAAGCAGAGAACTTGCTGAAAACCTTTCAGATTCACTTTCAGGTCACAGAGGAGCTGTAGTATTCAGCCACGGAACTTTTGCAGTCGGAAGAACTCTTGGAGAGGCTTATATTGTTACCACGCAGCTTGAGCACTCCTGCAGAGTAAAGTACCTTTACGAGCTTGCAGCCGGACAAAAGTGAAATGGACAGTAATAATGGCCAGTAATATGAGATAAGTAAGTATTATCTATAGAATGAACTGATACACAAACAATACCAGCCTTAACTATAAATATCAAAAGACAGGTAATCAAAGAAATATTATAAATAAGTAGATTCTATTCCTTATAAGAAGCAAGCTAACCTGCCATTCTTTCAACCTGTGTTTTATATAACGATTATATAATAAAAGGAAGATTCCAAGTACCATGACATTTAATTCCCTGAGACCTGTTGCTACGAGAGTTATTGATCCTCTCGCAGATTTCTTCATAAAATATGAGGTCTCACCTGATACGGTTTCCATAGTTTCCCTTATCTGCGCCTTCTTTGCAGGGCTCAGTTTTTACCTTTCTCCTGGATATAAGGAGCTCGTCCTGCTCGCAGGCATCCTTGTTATATTTAATTCTCTTTTCGATGCCCTTGACGGGGTAATTGCACGCAAATCAAACCGAGCAACTCCGAGAGGGGATTTTCTCGACCATGTAATTGACCGCTATTCGGATATTTTTATCATCTGCAGCATCTTTTTTGCAGGTTATGTATCCTGGCAGATAGGAGTCACGGCAATTGTGGGAGTGCTTCTTACCAGTTACCTCGGGACTCAGGCTCAGGCACTTAATCTCGGAAGATATTACGGCGGAATTATGGGCAGGGCTGACCGTCTCGTAGTGATAATTATTGCAGCTTTTGCCAGCTCAGTTTACTCTGCTTCCATAGCAGGTTTTTCCATTCTGGGCTGGGCTGTCGTCCTTATTGCTGTAACCAGCCACATTACGGCAGTTCAGAGAATTTTCTATATCTGGAAAAGGCTGGACTGATACTTTTCAGCTTCTTTTGATTTGAGTATACACAGTTCTCCTGCCGATCCTGCTAAAAATTTTAAACCTTTTTATGCTTTAAAACCGCTTTCTGAAGCGGATAAGTTAATGTAAGACAAAACCCAATACTGGAATATGCCGTCTCAAAGAAAAAAGTACGAGTATCTGGAACATACCGCAGATATAAAGTTCCTGGCCTACGGAGATACCCTGGAAGAGGTATTTGAAAACGCAGCTCTAGCCATGTTTAATGTTATCATAGATACTTCAAAAGTCTCGGGAGAGACGGCAAGAGAAATTTCCCTCACATCGCCTGATCTGGAATCTCTACTTGTGGACTGGCTTTCCGAGCTTTTATATCTTTTTGAGGTGGATGAAGTTATCTTCTGGAAGTTTCAGGTAGAGGAAATCAAGGAAGAAGAAGGAGAATACTCTATAAAAGCTCTGGCATCAGGCGAACAGTATTATCCTGAAAGCCATCCCTTTGAAACTGAAATTAAAGCTGTCACATACAATCAGCTGGAGCTTGAGAAAACTACCGAAGGCTGGAAAGCTCAGGTTGTTGTTGATATTTAAGAATCAGGAATTTTTAGGATTTTTGAAGATTCTATACATCACTTTTATTTATGGCTGTTATATATGACTGTAGTGTCCGTCTTTTACACAGTCTCAAACACCGTTTTGTCATGTCCCACAGTAATTTGGAGATCACCAGGGAAACATAAGGTACATGAGTAATTCCAGAATTACATTAATATCAGGATTATAATTTCAAAATTCTATCCACATTATTAAAGGAGTAGGGAGCATCAATTATGGTAGAGAGTGAAGATACCTTTGCTGAGGAATCGTGTACGGAAAGTGTGCATAGAGATGCAAGAAGCATGGTCAGAAAACTTTCCGATAATGACTGGGAAATCCCTAAAGGGCACATCCCCAATATGAGGGTTCCAGGGCGCCTGTTTGTATCAGAAAACCTGCTTGAAAGCATTGAGCCTGAGACTATTGACCAGATCGCAAATGTGGCAACTCTTCCTGGCATTCAGAAATATTCCATGGCAATGCCTGATGCCCACCTCGGATACGGGTTTGCTATAGGGGGCGTTGCAGCTTTTGATACCGAAGAAGGGATTATCAGCCCTGGAGGGGTGGGCTTTGATATCAACTGTGGTGTGCGGCTTATCCGCACAAACCTTCAAAAAGAAGAAGTAGTCCCTTATATAAAGAATCTGACTGATGAGCTGTTTAACAATGTGCCTGCAGGCGTAGGTGCAAAAAGCCGATTCAGAGCCTCTGATAAAGAACTGGACAGTGCTTTTCTTGAAGGTGCAAAATGGGCTGTGGAAGCCGGATATGGTGTGGAGGCAGATGTGGAACACTGTGAAGGAAACGGCTTCCTGGAAGGAGCAGATACTTCTCATGTGAGCACAAAGGCGAGAAAGCGTGGAAAGCCCCAGTTAGGAACTCTCGGGAGCGGTAACCACTTCCTTGAAGTCCAGTATGTGGATGAGATCTATGACCAGAAGGTTGCATCGGCTTTCGAGCTTGAAGAAGGCCAGGTTACAGTAATGATACACTGCGGATCAAGGGGGGCAGGGCATCAGATCTGTACTGACCACCTGAAAGAGCTTTCCCAGGCTGTAAAGAAGTACGGGATTGAGATCCCTGATAAGCAGCTTGCCTGTGCTCCTGCTCAGTCAAAAGAAGCACAGAATTATTTCAAAGCCATGCTCTGTGCTGCAAACTACGCATGGGCAAACAGGCAGATGATAACTCACTGGACAAGAGAATCTTTTGAAAATGTCTTTGGCAGGGACGCTGATGACATGGGAATGAGCCTCCTTTATGATGTTGCCCATAATGTGGCAAAACTGGAAGAGCACAGCATTGACGGCATGAAAAAAGAGGTTTATGTGCACAGAAAAGGGGCAACAAGGGCATTTCCTCCAGGGCATCCGGAAGTTCCTTCCGCATACAGGGATGTAGGACAGCCGGTTTTAATCCCAGGCAGTATGGGAACTCCTTCTTTCATACTTTGCGGCGCAAAAGAAGCTATGGACATTTCTTTCGGTAGTGCCTGTCATGGAGCCGGGAGGGTCATGAGCAGAGCACATGCAAAGAAAGAATTCCACGGGCAGAGCGTAAAAGAGAACCTGGAAGCTCATGGAATCACTGTAAGGGCCACTCATCCGTCCGTAATTGCTGAAGAAGCTCCCGGAGTATACAAGCCCAGCAGTGAGGTGGTAAATGTTGTGCACGAACTTGGTATTGCCCGTAAGATTGCAAGAGTAATTCCGCTTGGAGTTGCAAAAGGTTAAATCCTGGAAATTTAACCTTCTTTTTTATTTTTTCTCAATTTCTTGAACGAGCTGGCTTTTCAGGAATTCTTTGAGTAAATATCATTCTCCTGAAATAAAATCTGGCTCTGTGAATTCTTCCACTCCATGTATGCCTGAGCTGTCCTCAGGTCCATGTTCCTCATAGAATCTGAAAACTATCATACTCGAATATGAAGAGGTTACAAAAGAAGTGCCGTTTTCTCGGAATATATTCGAAAAATATTCCACAAGGCTATGGATAACTTTTTCGTTTTTGAAATCATGGAAAATAGTTACTGATTCTTTTCCGGGTTCAAGGCAGATTTCTATGTTCTTTACCAGCTGGGTTGCCAGGTACATCTTCCTAAAATAATTAAGTAAATCAGGAAGTGACATCTCATTTATTGACTGTTTGCACAGGCGTTCCATGATCTTTGTCGGGTTCGGGACATCTCCCGCTGCAAAGGTTTCAAACTGGCTCCTGTGAAGGGTCACAAGATTGTACCTCTCAACATTGTATGTATACATTAGCTGTGTCCAGAATTCTGTATTGTCGTCAAGTTCTCTGCATACAATGTCAAGGTAACCAAAATGCTTTCGAATCCCTGGCATGGTTTCATTAGGAGAGACTGACAGGTTCTTTTTGAATGAAATCTGAGTTGAATTTGCACGCCTGAAAATATGTTCTACATCAAGCTGTTTCCATTTTGCCAGAAAATGGGCTATAAGCTGGGCAAAGAATTCTCTGCTGTTTACTGTGGCATTGGAGAGAAGTATAAGGGCAGATTCGGGGTCCTGTATGTCTTCACATTTTATTGAAGTCCTTATTGTCCACTGATTGTTTCTGAAAATCCTGTTCAGATACTCTTCCAGCTCTTTCATATTGTTGATTTCAAAAGGATTGATAAGCTCATTAACCAGTTCTTCATCTGTGAGCCTTCCTTTTGTATACCTGAAAAGCCATTCGAGCATTGTTTTATTGATTATTATATTTTCCCCGCTCTTAATCGTGTCACTCAGCTCTTCTTTTGCGGGGGTTTCTTTTAAAAATTTAATTGCCTCTTCAATACTTCTATGATACGTAAGTGCTGTATCTGCAATTTCAATTGTGTCCCTTACTGCAGCGCTAAGATTCCCATCATTGGCATCCAGAAAGAGCTGTAGTTTTTTAAGGTACTTGTCATCAAGGGATATGTTTTTTCTGATCAGCATATCTTCACCCAAGATTTTCTGGTTTTATGGTCTTTTATGCCCCGATCCATGGTCTTTACCCCTGATATCGATAGCTTTCTCTCTTTCTTTCTTCAAAGGTTAAAAAAGTTATTTTGCCAGATCCAATCTATAGTCAGTGCCTGAAAATCTTTCTCAGTAGTTTATATCTTGGTAAGTACTACCGAATATTAAATCTTTCTGTTTAGTGCCATTTTTTGAGAATTTTCATCAATTTATATTATTCTTTAGATAAGCCAATTAATTTGCAGCTTCAATATTATTCTCCTTTTTTAATTCTTATCAATTTTCTTTTCTCTGTAGTTTCTTTCATTACTTGATTGCCTGAAAAATGTAACATTTCCCTCTTAAGTACCAAAGCGGGAAAGTGGCAACTTATTTAAAACAGATAATATCGGTTCACAATTCTCTATTTATATATGTAAGACAGTGTACAGCTTGTAATTAAATAAATTACAACAGTTAATGGGGCTCAAATACCCTGAGTATCAGATTACTGACACGCACACTCACAGTTTGTCTGTCTTGTTGTCCTTTGTTTCAGAAGACATAATTAGCCCTTGACAAACAGTGAGCTGGGATGGATATGTATAGCTCCTGATCGAGTGGGGGTTCTAAAAAATGCTCGTTCAGATTCTTACAATATCCTTATCTGATACAGGGTATAGTTGTTTCCCCATAGAGCGAGTTGGGAGTGGATTCATCGTACCTGGCCGGCTCATTAATACTTCCTCGCCTGCCAGGTACTTTCCTTCCAGTCGTCAATCCGAGAAAATATTCTTTTCGTAAATTACTTTTTTAGTACCCTATTAATCAATTTTCTAATCCTGTAATTATTATAGTGCTTATTCGAAGAAAATCTTGATAAAAATCTTGATAATAAACAGGTTCACACTTTGTTAGGCTTATTTAAGAACCCATTTAAAAACAATTTCAGCAAACCGTGAATTAAACTAAAAAAGAAAAAGCAAAGAGAAAGCTCTCTTTGCTTTTACCTTGCGGTCTTTTTAACAAACACTTTGAACTTATGTCAGTTTGGTAACAGGGTGGTTTGCCAGATCTGCGATCTCGACGCCAAGTTCCTTTGCAGTTTCACCGAGCATAATGTCGACCATTGCAACAGCCGGGAAAATCTGGTTGACGTTCTCGATAGGACCGTAGAGCAGGTAGTCAGAGCCTGCAATCTGGGCTACAAGGTTGGTACCAATGTCTGCAGGCATGTAGATTGCCTTGGGGTCAGGCTGGGTTTTCTTGAATTTGCGGAGCCAGTCCCATGCAGAAGCCATGTTGTGGTATCCTCCGCCGATTGGCAGCCCGAATTTTCCTTTAAGTGTGGGTATCGAGCGGATTGTTGCGCCTGATCCTGCACCGAGAGGCATGGCTGCAACGTCGATAATGGGATACTTTATTCCACATTCCTTGGCAACCTGGAGCATACCTTTGGTCTGTCCGGAACCTCCGACTTCAAGGATATCGATTTTTCCTTTTACGGTCGGGTCGGTTGCGTTGAAGGCAAGAACAATTGCAGCTGATACGTCGCTTTCTGTGAGGATATCGATTTCTGACTGCTCAATACTTGCGTTGATTGAGTTGTGGATTGCCCTGTCTGCAACACCGATTTCGGTACAGTGCTTGGCTGCGGCTGCACGCACTTCTCCGGCTGAGGAGTCGATCAGGAAAGGTGTCCTGTCATCGATCTCAACGAACCAGTCAATGTAGCGATTAATTGATTCGGGAGTTTCTCCTACAATCTGGTTTACATAAGGGAGCCCTGTGGCATCGCTCAGGGATACCTGAGTGTTCCAGAGGGTTTCTGCAGCTGCCCTGTCGAAGATACCCTTGTCCTCATCAGTTACAATCTTGTGCCTTGCATAGAACATGGTACTGACTAATACGGTTGGGTGTTCACCCGGCTGTCCGCCGAACTTAACTCCGCCGATTTCGAAAACTTCCTGTTTCTTGTCAAACTTGAACATTTTGATCCCTCACTTACATGAACATTGATGATACCGAGACATAGATCAGGAAGAGCAGCAAGCCGATTACTCCGCCATATAATATTCCGATATCTCTTCCTACCTTCTTTCCGATTCTCTGTGCAACTTCACTGTTGACAAACTCTATCTTTTCATCGATCTTATCGAGCCTTTTCATTACTTCGTTAAATTCGCCTGGCTCTACAAACGCTGCTGGTGCTTTTCCTTCCATATTATTCACCTCTCAAGCTCATAGGCCGACAGCTAATGGGAGTACAACGACCATCAGCAGCGAAAAGATGAAACCTGCTGCAAAGCCGATTATTCCGGTAGCTGCTACTCCGGAGTCAAGCTTCTGGTTTCTCGCGATCAACTGTGCTCTATATCGAATGCTCTCAACAGTCGCATCAATTGCACCCATCTGAGGGGCAAGAACCATTGGGACGCCTTTATCATTTTCTTCTGCCATTCTCATTACCTCCCTAGCAGTAACATCCCAAGCAGGGATATGGTTATTGTCAACCCAATCATGGCGCCTTCAATCTTTCCTGCGTGAACTCCTGAGTGGAACTTGTTCAAGTTTCCTATGTCCATCATGCGGGCTTCAATTGCCTTCAACCTGCTCCGGATAACTGCGATTTCTCCTGAGACCGGTCTGACAACACCGCCTTCTTCTTCTTCTCCACCCTCTTCACTGATTTCCACAATCAATGGGTCTGCATCAAAGGCACCTGGGTCTTTTGAAGCGAGTTCTCTCACCTTGGATGTGATGGCACCCATATCTTCGGTATCAAGCAGATTGACAACCTGAACCTGTTCCTGGAAACGGGCAATTGCGGCTGCATTCAGGTTTTCCACATACGGAATTGCACCCAGTGCACCTGCAATTCTGTTATCTTTTACACCGTTTGCATGGAGGCTCATCATTGACTGTCCGGTTATGTGCCCCTTAACCTCAGAACCGGTTACAAGCAGATATCTGATGTTCGGGTTTGAGATAATGTGGGCAACGACCTTTTCAATACCAAGGTTTTCGGTCTTACAGGACCCGGTACAGGCTGCTCCTGCATCAAGGATTGGCTTTCCTGGAAGGTGTGAACCGCAGGTAATTACCAGTACGCAGTTCTTGACATCGCCTACTTCATATTCTCCTTTCAGGATAGGCCATCCTGGGGCTGGTTCTCTCTTGTTTACCATTTTACACCACCCCTCCCATCAGTCTTGCTATGTATATAACGAGGGCAAGCAGTCCGCTGAATGCAAGACCTACAACAACTCCGTAAAAGGAGTTTGAGTAAATTCCTGCCATATAGGAAGTATTCTCACGGCCTGGCCATGAATTAAGAAGCTGTTTGCTGGGCGAAAGGGAATTTAACAGGTCTTCAGCAATTGCATCCAGCTTGTCTATCCTCTCAAAGACAGGTTCCATGGAGTACTGAATCGAGTCTTTCCTTTCCTGTGTGACGGTCCCCGATTCCGTGTCCATGACTAAATTTATCTCGGGAGCTATGCGAACAATGCTCATTGCAATTCCTCCGCACTTGGCAGCAGACCGGTTCCAACCACTGCATATGCATCTCTCTTAATAAATGCATAGTACCTGTTGAAAGCAACATACCAGATTACGATTCCCACAAGCATGTTTATGCCGGCAGTCATCAGTCCTTCATGGAGTGAAGATGCAAAGCCTGTAATTATTAATGCAATGGCTCCTTTTTCAACAGCAAGAGTCAGGGTCCTGTCCTGTTTCTCATCAGGTCCCAGGCAGGCGTTGAAGGGGTGAAGAATGCCTATACCACCTATTATAAAGATCAGTGCAATGTATCCGTTTGCTACCACGTAATCGACAACTGAAGCAAAATCAAATGATCCTGCAATAACTACGCTCAGTCCAATAATTACAAGGGTACCTGCACATGAAATCTCTACCATTGCCTGTTCCATTATTGGAATACCCATTCCGATTACTTTGTTTGCAAGGGCACCAATAACGCCACCTATAATTGCTGCTACAACGACGGCTACTATTGGTCCTGCAATACCTCCTATGGAAAGCCCGAAAAGGGCTGCCAGAATACCCATACCAAGGGATAGCATACCAATTGATGGGACACCAGTACCAAGTCCATAACTTGCAACACGCCGGACAGCATCAGCACCCCAGACTGTTGCACAGATTGCCCCAATACCTCCGAAGAAGGAATATGCTGGAGGCATGAAGTGACCAAGGTAGATACCGACAAGACCGCCGACTATACCTAAAGCCATTATTGTTTGTGGAGGATACCCACCTTTAGCTCCTCCTCCTGATCCACCTACAGACATTTTAGATACCTCCGAGCTGTGCTATTGCAATTACTGCCACGATAGAGCACAGTATTGTTGCTACAAGGGAGGAAATTACCGCCTTCGGCCATTTCTTGAACTTCGGGTCATGGAAACCTTCGATGGTACCTCCTATGTTATAGGAAGGAATTACAGCGTTCACGAAGAAAATGCCTATTGCAAATATTGCTGCAACTGCTACAAGCATGCTTCCGGTGACCGAATTGGTAACTCCAGAACCCTGCAGACCTACGCTCATACCTACTTCAATGAGTGAGTAATAAACGAGGGATCCACCTAATCCTCCAAGACCTCCGCCTATGACTCCGCTCACAAAACTGACTGTTGGAAGCCCATGCCCTTCAGTACCCTGGGATACATACAGGTCCTGTCTGTACTTTGTGATAGGGTCAACTTTTACTTTCGCTGAAGAAGGAACAACACCTACACCATAAACATAGACCCAGGTACCGACAATCATGGTCACAGCGATCATGATCATTGCACCAACTGCACCTGAGGCAAGAATCAGCGGAAGGTTGTCTGTTACATTCATCATGAAGCCTGCACTCACAAGCCCTGTCAGACCTGCGCCTGCTGCCAGCTGCACGGTACCGGTACCGATACCAGTTGCCTGAGCCATAGCTGCAGGTGCACCGCCTACAGGCACGAAGTGAACACTCCAGGAAATCAGAACACCGCCGATTGTGATAAGGGCCATCCAGATGATATTTCCTAAGATAGCATCAATCATGCGGAAGCCTCCTCGGTCTTGTCTTCCTTGTAAGGTCCGAAATCGCTGCGGGCTTTTACTTCGATCTTCCAGTTCCAGATAATTAATATAAGGACAATTACGACACCTGCAATAACAGAGAACCATCCCATAGTCAGGCCTTTTGCAGGATCAAAAATAGTGGTTATCCAGCTTCCCAGGAATACAGTCATACCAAAAGCAAGACCTGTGACAGGTCCCCCGAACTTGGCACAGAACCAGGAGTTATCGAACCCATCCCTGAGGCCGGACTCGGCATATCTTACAATGTTTCCTGAGTTTGAGGCATTAAGCCCTGAACCGAATTCAAACTGCTGGAATTCACGCTCTGCACCGTAGTGGACGTCACCTGTTGACGATCCGATTGCACCTACTGTGATGCCCCAGATAAAAGCCAGCATAGTTAGCGGGAAGGGGTGTCCGAGCACAACGGTCATCAAATACGATACTACTAGAACACAGAAGGTTGTTATAAACGCATATCCCATAATTGCCGGGGTATGAGCTCTTATCATATCCAGATAAATCGGCTGCTTGAACCGACTCTGACTGGCACATCTGCCCATTGTGGCAGTTACCGCAAAAGTACCATGTACGCATGCTGCAATAAGGGAACCAAATACCAGTGCAAAGAGTGGGGATACGGTGAATTCAGCTATTAATACTGTTGCAATGGCTGCACCGATCGAACACATTAATGCGTTGGATGGTGGTTCTCCAGATATCGCTTTGTTAAATATCCTGTGGGGAAACATCATTTGGGGAGCTAACTGCACCTGAGAGTTAGGGTTACTCTGCGATCCTATATCTGATTCCAGGTCTTCTGAAGCACCTGCAATGGTCGCAGCCACTCCGATAAGTGCAAGCACTCCCATGCCTATGAGTGGTTCCATTCATTTTCCTCCTTTATATTATTACATGTAATAAACTGGATTCCAAAAAACGCTGTACATTTTTTAAAAGCGTCTGCCATATCATTACAAAGAAATATGATTATGACGCACGTTAATTTTTGGATTAGAGAGGATCATTCATAAACCTTTCGAAATAGGAACGCTTTTAAAATATTATTATAAGATTATATTTTATACAATCACTTTTATAAGATGTGCTGAACCGGTTAAAATAAACTAAATCCTATATTTATAAAAAAGAGTGAATTTTACTTCTTCCAATATCATATAAAGATTCCGATTATCTCGAATGAATTTTTTTATTTATTTTTAAAAATATATTAACTATTTTTATAATAATTATTTATGCTGATGTGGTTTTTATATTTCTAAATTTTATATAATCCAGAGCTCTTCAGGTTCTTTCTTTTTTTCTGGGACAAAAAGGATATTTTTTTCTATTTCAGGGGCTGTAATTATTTTTAATTGTTGTTCTTTTTGGTAAAAGTATATTCTTAATGATTGAACTATATATTTATCTCTTATCTATTTATAAATTCTTTTACAAAGAGGGGCAGATAACAATTTATTATATATAAATATGTTGGCTATTTTTCTCTATCTGCTCCATCTTAAAGCCTTCTGCCCCGGGTTGAATCCAAAGATCATATTTTTTTTCTCCAGTACTCAGGAGCTTTTTATAAAATTTTCATACTTTATTTTTATTTTTACAGCCTTCGATTTCCTGTCTGTTATGGGGTCACAAAAGAACTTTATATATGATATCCTTGCTTAGTACGTGATTTTCGGAGCTTCATCTTTTGCTGGTTCCCTTCAGGAACTGAAGGAAAACGTGGGGTCTGTAGAATTATATGTTCCTAAACTCGGAATTTACAATGGCCTCGTGCTTGAAAAGGAAAAACTTGAGCGTATTCTTGACGAAATGTCAACACATAATTTCGCAGGGACTGTGCATGCTCCCTACTCAGCGGCAGATCCAAAGTATCCTGAAGCCCTGCAGATAGATACTGCAAACATGGGAAAAAGAGAATTTTCTCTTCTTGAAGAATCCATGGCAATTGCAAACAGGATAGGATCTCATGTAGTAGTGCTCCACCCTGGAAGGATCGGCTCCGATAGGGAGAAGTCCTATGCTTCAATGGTCAGCAACCTCAAGTCCCTTGCGTCTCTGGCTGAGGATTACGGAGTTATGCTGGGGCTTGAAAACAAAGAAGGAACAGACCCCTCTAACTTTTGTTGCAAAGCAGAAGAACTTTCTCATACTATTGAAATTGTGAACTCAGCCAATCTCAAAGCTACTCTTGATATCGGGCATGCAAACCTCACCTGTGGGGGCAACCCTGAAAAACTCAGAAACTTTGTCCTGACCTTAAAAAAACATGTTATCCATATTCATCTGCACGATAACAGTGGGCAGTGGACAGAAAAATATGATGGGGACGAGCATATGGCACCGGGGAAAGGGTGTGTTGATTTTTCTGCCCTAAAAGTGCTTTCAGATTACAGAGGTATCTATAATCTGGAAGTCTTCTCTCTGGAAGATGTTCAGCTTGGAAAAGAAGTCGTTAAGAAAGCTCTGCATTCTTGAAGATTTAATTCAAAAAAAATAAATCAAGGCTGGGTTCGGTTAAGAACCTCAGTCTTAATTACTCAAATTTCAGTTAATTAAAGTCTACTTTAACTCCTTTCTGGCCAAGCACTTTCTTTAGCTCTTCGTAGGCTGTAAAAAGCTCTTTTCTCTGCCTTTCAGCTGTTTCAAGTTTTGGTTCGGCTTTGAGCCAGATATCCTGATCTCCTGTTCCTCTTGTAACCGCAACGCAGGCAAGCATATCTCCCTGGGTCAACCTGTATATGGAATCAAGTCCTGTAGGAGTTACCCACGCAGGAGATACGGTTTTAAGTTTTTCAATCAAATCGTCCCAGATGAGAGTTCCGGATGCCCGGAGGTTAAGCTGAAGGTGGGCACGTTCTCCTGTAACCTTTTCATCAAGTTTTTTAAGGAATGCGCTGTACTCCGGATCTTTCTCATTTATTTCTCGTGATTCGTAGCGGGCAAGCTCTTCTGCTTCATCTTCGAAAAAGGGTGCCAGGTTAACCTTGCTTGAGGGTTTTGTCATAAGGGAGACCCCGAAGAAAGCAACGGCACTCAGCCCCATTCCCACGATAACCCCGTGGCTCATCAGAATTGGATGAATGCTTTCCAGATAATTCGGTGCAAGAGGGGGAGTCTTAATAAGATCCAGAATTACGAGTGCTACCTGGACAACAAAACCGACCACCATCCCTGCAAAGGCTCCTTCCTTGGTTGCTCTCTTCCAGTACAGGCCTCCCATGAGGGGGAAGAAGTAAGAAGAGCTTGCAATGAATGTTGCGATATGAATAGCATCGATAATGTTGGGGATGACAAACGAGCCTGCTGTTGCAGCGAGCACTATAAACAGCACGCTGACTCTGTTTATCAGCATCATTTCTTTCATTGTAGCATCTGGCTTTATGTATCTCTGGTAAATGTCCCTTGAGATGCAGGAAGCGCCTGATGTTGAAAAAGTGTCCGTACAGGACATTGAGGCTGCTGCAAGCCCTATCGCACTGAAAGCTATAATCAGGGGAGCCGAGGCGAAACGTTCACTTACAAAAGCCAGTAATGCGGGCTCTGCCAGAGACATGCCTGCAGGAAAGCCCATCGGGGCAATTTCAGGGTATATTGAGCTAAGGGCTATTGCAATCACGGCGCAGGATCCAAAGACCACGGTAATCATGAGAGCGCCGATTATCATTCCAAAGCTGGCAGATTTTGCATCTCTCGCAGCCCAGACTTTCTGCCAGGGATCCTGTTCTGTAATCCACCCGGGAATTATAGCAAGGCAGAAAATCAGAACCATGGGAAGTCCAATTGATAAGGGATTCCACCAGTTCGCAGGCAGGCTTCCGAAGAGCTCTGAAGCACTTATCGCAGAAGTACCAAGACCTCCATCAGCAACTGTTCCTACTGCAGCAAAAGCCATTGCTATTGTAAAGATAGCAAGGAAAGTGAACTGGATAGTATCTGTCCAGATAACTGCATACAGCCCTCCAAGGGTTACGTAAAGGGAAACTGCAATTGCAACAATCGCTGCAGCATAGAAAGGATCAAGGCCGTAAAAAACCTGCAGAACAAGGGAAAGCCCTGTAATATCAGCTACTGAAAATAGAATCATTACAACAGTAATTATAATGGCAATTGGCCATCTAACTGCACTGCCATAGCGCTGTTCAAGCAGTTCAGGCTGGGTAATTGCAGGCAGATGTTTGATTTTTCCCACAAGCACCGCAATAACAAGCAGAGCGATGATGTTAGGCGCTACAAAAGCCCATACAGAGCCCATTCCCTGAAGCATGAAATACCCTACAACCGCAAGAATTCCGCCTGCTGTCAGCCAGGAAGCTGCAGCTGAAAATCCCAGGGCGCCGGGTCCTATCCGTCTTCCAGCAAGCCAGAAGTCTGTAACTGATTTCTGTCTGTTATTAAAATACCAGCCAATAGCCACAAGCGAGGCTATATAGACTGCAAGCATTATAAGAAAAATACTGTAACCATCCATAAGGACACCTTTATAAGAATCAAGTAATTTATGTGAGCATTATCCATTTTTTAGAAGTTTTCCTGAAAATATCAACATTATTCTGGATGACTTTGTTTTTATATATTCTCATCTTACTAATTATGAATAAGTAAATTTTACTTCAATTCTACTATCTATTTGTTCTCAGAGTGCTTCAAGAACTCCTTTTTGCAAATGGATTCAAGTTAACTTGAGTTTAACTCATTTTTAGTTTCCTGATTTTTGCAGGCTTTGAGAACATGTTGAAATACAGAATTGTTTATGCTGACCGCAGGTTTCTGAGTATAGGAACAGGAATCGCAATAATTGATGCTTCCAATGTGGCAGAAGCAGGAGACACAGTATATGTCTTTCTGAGGCCTGAAAACATAGCTTTAAGTAAAACTTCCGCACAATCCAGCATCAGAAACTCTCTGTATGGCAGGGTCACAGAAGTAGGGATACCTGGAGTTCCTGTGCGGGTAAAGGTTGATTGCGGAATCATTCTGAATGTCCTTATAACCTGGCAGAAGAGATGAAGATTTCTCTGGGTATCCAGGTCTATTCTCAAGTTCTGTTCATGTTCTCCGTTAAGAAGGTGAAAGTTTATGAAAGCGAAAACAAAGCTCTGGTTTACCGAAGATGGAAAAACGGTAATGGGCGCTGGTAGAGCTGAGTTGTTGAAAACAATTGACGAAGAACGCTCCCTCCGGAAAGCCTGCCAGAAACTCGGAATCTCTTACAAGCATGCCTGGATGATGCTTAAGAAAATGAATGAAGCTCTCGGCGAGCCTGCGGTAGTTACTGTGCGCGGGGGAAAGGAACAGGGCACTTTCCTGACCGATCTCGGAAGAAAACTGCTGGTTGAGTATGAAACGAACAAAAAATTGATTAATGAAGCCTTGGGGGACGAAACCTCCTGGGAAAATGTAAGTTTCAAGCTTTCTGCCCGAAACAAGCTTCCAGGAAAAGTGATTGAAGTTGAAAAAAGCGGGCTTGTCTCGAAAATCACTATTGAGATTGAACCTTCAGTCCTGACCTCCGTAGTTACGGAAGAAGCAGTTGAAAAACTGGACATAAAGCCCGGAGACCGTGTTTATGCAGTCATAAAATCCACTGAAGTAATGGTTGCAAAAGCTGCAGGTGAAACAGCGTCTGCAAAAGCCGGTTCGAAAAAGTCTGGTCTCTCAGACTGAACATTTTTTTAGATCCTGTATATTTTTGAAATCTTTAATTCAAGATCTGTAATTAAAAAGGGTTGAGTGCCTGTAAAAATTATATTTACAGACACATTTCTTTCGGGTTGTTCAGTTATACAGTTTTCCCGTTTATTCCTGCATCTGTTTCTTCTTCCTCATCACAACGAAACATGCTGCCAGGATCATTGCAACACCTGCTCCAATTTCGTATCCTGGAAGCGATTCTTTTGCTTCCAGAACTTCGGTGTTGATTTTAACAGTATCTGAAACCTGATCATGCCCTTCCGAATCTTCATAGAGAATCTCGCTGCTCAGGGAGTATGGCTTTGGCGTTGCAGTCTCGTCCACATCCATGTCAAAAACAGCAACAGCTTCTTCACCCGGGTTCAAAGTCCCAAGGTAAGCCTGGTCGTCAGTCGTACTGAATGGGTCAGCTGCACTTAATCTCACAGTTGCATCCTTTGCTGGTTCTTCTCCGGTATTCTTGTATGTAACGCGGAGCATTCCTCCTTCATCAGGGTAAAGGTCGCCTGTTACATTCGTAACTTCAAAGTAAGGTTCTTCTTTGACTTTTATGTATATGGTTTGAGTCTGAGTCTTGTTTTCGTACCAGATGCCTACATCCTTGTTTGTCACAATGCCTGTAGTAGGGTCGTATTCGTCCCCTCCCAGCTGAACATTGTTCTGGTACTGATATGCAAGTTTAAGGGTAAGAGGATATGTTCCTGCAGAAGCGTTTTTATTTATTTCTATGGTGAACTTTGTAGGGCTTGAGCTCTGTTTTCCCTGTTTGAGGGTACCTGCCTGCTGGGCTCCTGATTTGACCTTGATATTTGGGTCATCTGACGTAAGGGTTGCAAGAATTCCTACTGCGGTTGTAACCTGTGATTCATACTGCATTTCTGTCTGCTGGAGCACCAGATCAACAGCTTCCCCAAATTCCACGTCTTTATCAGCCTCAAATCCTGTAATTGTGCCTTTATTCATCATTTCAATATTGAGGGTTACAGTATCTCCTCTGGAATATTCATTGTCTCCTATGAGTGTCGCATTGATGTCAGGGCTTCCATAGACATTATAATAGTTCTCACTGATGTCAAAATTTTTTGGGAAAGCAGCCTGCACTGGCAGGACTGCAGAGAAGAGGATCAGAAGGGTTGTGACCGTAGCAAGTAATCCATTTTTATTCATTTTCATCACCTGATGCATTTTCATCGCCTGGTGTTTTTTCATCGCTTGATACATTTTCATCGCTTGATGCATTTTCTTCATTCCTGGTTCTTTTCCGGTGCATATTCACGATCTGGTAAAGGGCGATAACGATAATCAGTATAATTGCTATTCCTGTTGTGCTGAATTTTTTCTCTGTAGCTTCAAGAGGTATGTTCACTTTCATGCTTTCAGAAAACGATGTCTCTCCGTCTTCATCAACGTATTTTATTTCACTGTTAATTCCGTAGTTTTTTACAAGTGCGTCCTTGTCTGCCGAAATTTCAAAACTTGCAGTTTTCTCTTCTCCGGGGCCTATGTCCCCAAGCCTTACTATGGATTTCTCAGTGCTCAGGGGGCTCATGACTATTATCCGGGCTAAAGCGTCTTCTGCTACTTCTTCTCTTGTGTTTTTATAGGTAACATTGATGAGCCTGCTTTCTCCCTGTACAAGGCTTCCTGAGACATTGCTTACTTCAAATTCAGGTCCGCTTTTTACGGAAACGGGGATTCTGAGAGTTTCGTTCTTTGTCTCATATACTCTTGCAAATTCCACACCCGTAACCCCGAGATTTATTGCATCCGAAGTTACGGTTTTGACATTAGCCTGGTACTGGTAACTTACAGGCAGGAGGAGCTCATAATCCCCGGCAGGTGTATCGCTGTTTATTTTGATGGTGTAACTCAGGGTTGACGTATGGCCTGTTTCAAGTTCTTCTACACTCTGAGGGTTAGATGTGGACTCGACTTCAATGTATTTTGTTTCCGATTGAAGAGTAGCTTCAATATCTTTTGCAGTTGTAACCCCCTCTTCTTCTTCCATCTCTGCCATTGCAACTGTTTCTTCAGTGGAGTCGTTTATTAGTCTCTGGTTTGCATTCAGCCTCTGAAAACCATCTATTACTCCGGTGTTTGCGATTTTTATCTTCAGATCTACTGTTTCTCCCCTTGTTAACTCGGGATCTCCTGTCACTGAAGCCTTTATAACCGGCTCTCCGTAACTCCTGTAATAGTCTACAGTAGAGCCCTGATCCAGAATAATGAAGTTCGTTTCATCATCGTCCCCGAGGGCTGGAAGTGCAGTCACTGATACAATTAATAGAATTAATGCAAATGTAGTAACTTTCTTAATCATTTTTTGCCTTAATTTCCCGGGCACTCGTATCATATCTCGGCCCCCTGAATTTGTTTTTTTATTTCTGTCTGTTTTTCTGCTGCCTTATCCCCTTTTATTTTATCGCGCCAGGTATCAAGCAAGACCATCAGCGGTGGGAAGACAACAAAGCTTGCAAGGAGTGCCAGCACAATATCAATTACCGTAACCGTACCAAAGTCGGATATCATCGGGAAAGGAGAAGCCAGCAATGCCATGAACCCGAATACTGTTGTAGCCCCTGAAGCAACGATTGCACTTCCTATTTTGGAACTGGTCATACTGATTGCTTCCATAGGGGTCATCCCTTTACCTTTTTCTTCAAAGTAACGTTCCATCATGAGGATGGCATACTCTGACCCAACTCCCAGAATCAGAGCTCCAAGAGTTGCTGTTAAAGGAGTGTATTCGATGTTGAGCAAGCTCATTACTCCTCCTGACCAGCCGATAACTATAACCATTGGGATCACAGGGACGAGGGCTTTCACCCAGTCTCTGTAAACAATGTAGAGCCCAATGAGCACGAGTACAAGGCCGAGGAAAGTCATTGCCACTCTCCCACTGGTAAGGGCAGTAATCACTTCTGTAAATACAACATTGTTTCCTGTGATCGTAACTGCTGTCCCTGGAGGGGCTGGCATCCACTGCATATCCTGCTCAACAATATCTGTTAGTTCCTGGATACCGGTTACTTTGATATCTGCAACCGCGTTTCCTATATTAAAGTTAAGAAGGAGCATATTTTTTCCGTACATGTAGCGGTCTTTTTGAGTTTCAGGGATCTCTGAATAAATATCTTCTATCTCCTGGCGGGTATCAGGAATTACTCCATCGTTATATTCCTTTACTAGATCTACCATGCTTGAAGCACTGTAAATATGGCTATTGGATGCTACTTCGTGTTCGGAAAACTGATCCATCCATTTCAGGACATCCGGATTTGCAGTATCCTCAACCTTGATGATAAGGTTCAGTTCATCATTTCCGCCCATGATGTCCCCCATATGCCTGAGATCCACAAGGGCAGGCATATCCTGAGGCACAAAAGTCTGGACATCAGTTTGAATAGGTACTGACTGATCGAGGTAGAGACCTCCAAAAGCGAGTAAACATGCAATTCCCAGCACGATAACATCGTATTTGATTGTCAGATTGGTAGTTTTCTGGAGAGCTCTTCCTATCAGACGGTCGCTTTCACTCTCTCCCTCAGTTTTTTTCTTTTTTTCCGGATTCAAAGGCTTAATCTTTTTTGCTATTTTCCTCAGGGGATTCCTGCCTGAATAGCTGTCAAATATTGAAAGCGTTACAACCCCTACAAATATTGAAGCAAAGTAACACATGATAATGCCTATCAGGAGCAGTTTCCCAAAATCCTGAATCATGGGTACTGAGGATGTAAAAAGCGAGAAAAATCCAAGTGCTGTCATTGCCAGAGCTATAAGGACAGCAGGGCCTGTGTGTTTTATGGTTTCTACTACTGCTCTTGTTTTATTCCCTTTATCCACCATTTCTTCTTCAAGTCTGTTATGAAACTGAATCGCATAGTCAATCCCTACGCCTATGAGGATTGGGAATGCAGACATAGTAACCATCGACATAGAAATTCCGACGTAACCCATAGCTCCAAAAGTGTAAACAATGCCAAGAAGAACCACAGGCAGAGGAAGAATACACCAGCGGACATGTTTGAATACAATGAGCAGTACAATAAGCATGAAAATGGCGGAAAGCCCTAAAAGAACTCCCATGCTGGAATTCATCTCGTAATTCATGGAGATGCTGAACGCCGGGTCACCTGTGACAATGATATTGTAAGAAGGTGGGAAATCCGCAAACGTGACTGCATCTTCGGTGGCGGTAAGGATATCTTGCTGTGCTGTGTCGCTGGCTGAACCTGCCATGACTACAGAAATCAGCATATGTGTATTATCAGGAATAATCTGGCTGAAAATGTCAGGATTTCCATCTATTATAGCTTTAATTTCTTCATCGGTTTCTGGAAGTTCATACCTTCCTGTCATCTGGTAGTTGATCTTTTTGATAAGGGAGGCGGGACTTGTAGTCTCGAGTACTCCATTTGTTGCTCCTACCTGATGTTCAAGCCTGTCTACAGCCTTCATCAGGTCAGCATTCCTCACATCATTGCCCTCTACCATTACCACGATGGATTGTGTCTGGAAAATACTCTGATAAAGGTGATCATAGTCCTGGTAGAGAGGAGAGTCTTTCCCGACAAAGGTCTCCGTCCCTGATTTCATCTCTATTAGCTGTGCTCCCTGTGTTGATATAATTATGAACAGGAAAGCTATCAGGAGTACGGAAAAACGGTTATTTTGAACAAAAAACCCAAGTTTTTCAAAAAATTCTTTAATAGTTGATTCCTCTCTGAGTTTTTAGTATGAAGTGCAATTCAGGAACCTTGATTCAAATCTATAATCGTCGATTTTTCTTCCGGGCTGGAGGTTCCCATTCCAGACCTTAATATATATTTCCCTTATATAAACTGTCTCAATAGTTATTTAATGTTCTGAACCTGTCTGGTATTAGATTTAGAAAAGATTTAAATCTATTGTTACTTTAGGGGTAACAGATGTTTTCACAAATTAATCCTCGGTTAATTAGAAACCTTGAAACGCTTGGGCTAACTGAAAATGAAGCAAAAGCTTATGTGGGGCTTGTCAGTTTGGGAGAGGCTACAGCCAGAGAAATTCATGAACTCACAGATGTGCCAAGAGCCAAAATATATGAGATCCTTAAAGTACTTGCGAAAAAAGGCTTTCTGGAAGTAAGGCAGGGCACTCCAACTTATTTTCGGGCAGTCGATCCAAAACGTGTAATCGGAAAAATAAAGGAAGAATTTCTCAGTTGTGCGCTTGAGGCACTTAACCAGCTTAATGAATTGAGTTATGAGCTTCCTAAAACATCTCCTGTCTGGTGTATTCAGAGTGAGTGGGGAATAAAAAATAGAATCCGTGAAATTCTCAACGGGGTGAATGAAGAGCTGATTGTTTTCTCATCAAGTCCCACGTTCTTCGAGGAATTTGAAGCCGAACTGAAAAAACTGGAAAAAACCTGCCGGTTAATACTTATTGTAACTGAAAGGGAAAAGTTCAAATCTCTGCCTTTTGAGTTTAGAGAGACTACAAAAGAATTCAGTGAATTCATAAATAATATCGTAGTTGATGGAATTCGGTATGATGAAGAATTCTTTTTGATGGCGGACGGGAAAGAATCAATAGGCGTTCACAATGCAGGAAACAAAAGAGAAGCCGTTGTAATTAAATTGCCAGTCGTTTGTTATATGCAGAAAATGATCTATGAAAGGGTGCTTGAGCCGAGTTTCGTTAAAAAGGCTTCTTAAACATGTCTGAAAACCTTATCACCTCTGCCCTCTGAAGAAGGCAGCGCTTTCAGATACTATTAATATGAGCCAGTATGATTTGAAAATAGAGTTCTCTAACTGGATTCTTTTCATAAACACAGGGAACAGAGATCACAGGTGATATAATGAACAGTGTAGATATTGAAGGCATCAGGATTCAATGGTTAGGAAACTCCGGTTTTTTGCTTGAAGGAGAAGGCAAAAAAATCTATATTGATCCATATCAGATCGGTAAAGAGCCGGTTTTCGATGAAAAAGCAGATCTCCTCCTCATTACCCACGAGCACTTTGACCACTGCAGCCCTGAAGATATCCGGAAGGTTCGGAAGTCTGATACTACCACCCTCATCCCTGAGAACTGTTCCCTTGAATTCAGGGGAGATGCCAGGAGGGTTGCGGAAGGTGACATTCTGGCTGACGGGCTTGAGATCAAAGGTGTTCGAATTGAAGTGGTTCCAGCCTATAATCTTGATAAGCCATATCACCCCAGGGGACTTGGAGTTGGTTATATAATAGAACTTGCAGGGCTGAGAATTTACCATGCAGGAGATTCTGACTTTACTCCTGAGATCGAGACTATCATTGCCGATATAGCTCTTCTGCCCATCGGGGGCACATATACAATGGATGAAGAAGAAGCTGCCAGCGCAGCAGCAGCCATATCTCCGGGGGTTGTCATTCCAATGCACTATGGTTCAGAAGATATTGAAGCTGATCCCGAAAGGTTTAAAGCCCTTGTACACAGCAAGAACCCGGATATTAAAGTGATTATTCTTGATTCCTGATTTTCATTTCTTGATGAATTGAAACAGGATTCCCATCATACTACCATCTAAAAACAAGGATGATTTACCAGTGCCTAAAGCAGCCAGGAAACAGCAGAAAAACCTTATTCAGAATATAGCCGTCCAGCGTATGTGGAGGCTTTTTGAGCTTGCGAAAGCCGAACTTCCAGAAAACCCTGAGCGCAGCAGGCATTACGTGCAGCTCATAAGAAACATATCTATGAGAAACAGGATCAGTATTCCAGGAGAAATAAAGCGCAGGATTTGCAAACACTGTTACGCTTTTCTTATGCCCGGGCATAATGCCCGCTACAGGCTGAGAGACGGATTCATTGTCATATCCTGCGGGCACTGTGGAAAGGAAATGAGGTATCCTTATAAAAAGTTAAAATGAAATCTGAGGTTGTTCTATCCTGCCGCGGTTAAAACATGGATAAAGCTTCCTTTAAAATCCAGGTAGCTGCGAGGATCACTGCTACAATCCTGAGGTACGAGAAAACGTTTCTGTAACCTGTTTTCCAGTCAGATCCCATTTCCATCCCAGAAATTCCGGGACAGTTTTCACATGAAGCAGCTCCACATGCGCATCCAGGGATTATTTCTTTGTATGTGCTACGGATTTCTTTTTCGGAACTGTCAGAAGTATTTTTATTTATGATAGGCAGCGTCTTTTTGTTGTTTCCGGTCATATCTTCTGTGGGTTTTGTTTTTGAAATAATATAAAAGTCAGAGAAACTTATGTTTACGGTTTTGCAGGTACTTCCTGCCCTCTCATTTTTTTAATTGCTAAAGCGATCTGTTTTGCAATAACGGACTTTGGGCCCTTATCGTCTACAAGCACTCTCCCGCTAACCTCCCACCACGACTTGGGATATGCTTTCTCAGGCTCCACTTCAGGGTTCAGGCCGAGCTGCCTGGCAGCTTCTTTGATTTCATTCAGATGAGGCTCTTTTATGGCATTTTTTCGGGAAATGATCCTCCCGCTGCTTCTGGATTTTGTCTGGTCGATATATGCCGGCCAGATTACAAGTTTTCCCTTATCTTTCATCATCATGTTATCTGCGTCCTAAATTGTTTTCATCAAATTTAAAACTGCCCGGAAGCTGCTACAATCTCTGACTTTTTTATTGTCCTGAGTTTCTCATTATTAATGAAACTATTCCGTTTTTCAATCTTATAACCTGTAATTATTTATCTTTCCCGGATAATTTCTGCACGGTGTGTTTTATGATCCCTTCATTTTCAATTGATGATAAAGTCAGAGCTTACATCAGGAAGACTGGGCAGGACTTCAGGCTTTCCACTTCCCAGGATGGACCTGTACTTATTCCTCTCGGAGAAATTTCTCCAAAACCCTCTGATATGAAAATTCTTGTTGGCAGCAATATTCTTTACGTTTCCAAACTTCAGGCAAAATACATTAAAAAAATTGACTGGCCTATGGTAGAAAGATATTTGAGTTCTTCAGGAGAAACCAGGACCTGAGCTTCAGACGACGTTGTTAGAGAGTAGCAATTCAGTTTTGATTTGATTGTCCGTTTTGTTTATTAAGAAGAGAGAGCATAGGGTAAAGACTGACCTGTTACGATCCTGCAGCTCTTCGCTCTACATACAAAACATGCTACAAGCTGAAAAGAGATCGCTTCAAGTTCAAGGGAGAATTCTTCCGTGAAAATGAAAGCAATAAATGTGTTTATACTCCTTGCCCTGCTGGTGGTCTTCATATCGGGCTGTATTGACCAGAAAAAAGAGATCAATCTGGATGCCGGTAACATCTCTAGCTATGAGTTTGAGGCTTCTCTGGACGAGTGGGGTAATGAAACTCCGGTAAATACCACCACATACTATGTTCTGGAAAACAAAATCGAAGTACAGGCTGTTCATCTCGTCATAAATAGCAGCAAGCTTGAAATTTTCCCTCCCGATACCCTTGGCGGGAGTTCAGATGAGGATCCCATTAAAAACTTCGTACTTCTGGTAGAACCTGCAAACGAAACTGCTGCGAGTTCAAAAACCTTTATGAGGCTTTCAAATAGCAGCAACTTTTCGGAAGTGAATTATACTCTCACACAGGATGTTTCCCGGGGCATGAAGGTAATAAACCTTGAATTTGAGGAACCTGTTACAGGTTTTATTGCATATACGCTTAAGACCTCTGGAACACAGAGTTTTACCTTTGTGAAGCCTGACTCCGAGTTCATCCGTGTAGTTCTCCCTGAGGGCTATGTTACGGGTAACAGGGTTTTTGGCATAGCAAGACCTTCACCTTCTGACACAGGTTTTGATGAAAAAGGAAGGCAGACTCTTCTGTGGATTTCTTCCGAAATGGGAGAACGTGAGGAAGCTATTCAGGTTAAATATTATATTGAATCTGCGCCTATGTATTTCTTTGCCGCAATTGTAGCCCTGCTCTTCGGGGTTGTTATTGTGCTTTCACGCTATTCCAGAAGCAGAAAGGAACTGGAAAGCGTCAGGGAAATCTTCGAACTCGAAAAGGAGTACGAACGGAAAGGGCAGCGGAAAAGGAAATAACTCAAGGGCCAGGAATTTTCCCCACCTCCAACTCTCGTTTTTATACTAAAGAATGTCTTTTTTTAGACTGAAAGGTAATTATTTATTCAGGATCTGCGTATTATCTACTTGATGAAGGCGTGGGGAAGTATCCGGCATAAATTCTTTTATTTCTTAAGATCCGCACCAGAAGGTTTCTCTCCTGTTGTTGGTTCTCTTCTCCTTCTGCTAATTACATTTGTACTTGCCGGGGTGATTATTAGCAGCTTAAATCTCTCCGGAAGCAGGACAAATCTTCAGCCTCCTGTTGCAAACATAGATCTTGAGTCCTGTGAAGGTGGGCTTTACGGAGTTGGGCCTACGGCTGAGAGGGTCCGGTGTGAAGAAAACAGGATCATTCTTATGCATGAAGGAGGTGACTCCCTTTCCTTAGACTCTATTTCTATAAGGATTTCCGGGTATGGAAATTCCTACAGGGGCATTCCAGGTCATGAAGGGAGTAGTTCTCTCAGAGGGGAACTCTCCGTCCTCTACCTGGATTTAAGCTCCATAGGAAAAAATTCCACATGCTATGCTGTTAACAACAATGCTACTCTCGCAGACGGCTCGTGGGATGTCGGGGAAAGGCTTGTTCTCTGCGGGCAGGATAGTGCGGTAGGGAACGTTAAATCCAGTGTAAAAGTTAGTGTGGACGGAAACGGGAATACTTCTGATAATTACGGTTTTAAACAGGGCACTGAAATAACTCTGAAAATCATTGACCTTAAAGGCAGAAATGTTATTGCTGAAAGAAAGGCTACTGTCCAGCTTCCAGATTGATTAATACAAGCGTGCTGTAGCTTAATGACCCCAAGTAATAAATAATGTAGTCTAACTTTCTAATCCTCTGTCCAATTGCCCGTACTTTTTTCCAAATATTTCCGCAGCGACTATTTTCTAATTTTTTTTGTAAGATTAGTAATAAATAACTTGAGAACCGTGTCCGTTATGTTCAAATATACATTTCTAACAAAATACTATTTTATGGAGAAGAGTATGAGAAGAGTATTTTTTATTTTGATAATTCTGCTTAGCGTGTTCCTTGCAATAGGATGCACAGGTACCGAACAGCAACTAAATACTACTACAACGCAACCGAATACCACAGAGACTACGGAACCGGATACTGCCACAACCTCACAATCAGACGCGTCAAAACTAATAGTTTCTACTACAACCAGTTTAGAAGATACAGGGCTTTTGGAAGAGATAGAGGCAGCATTTGAAGAAAAATATCCTGGAGTAGACGTGCTGGTTATATCCGGAGGTACAGGCATAGCCTTACAATACGGTGAAAGAGGAGATGCTGATGTTCTTCTTACTCATGACAAAAGCCGGGAAGAAGAATTTGTAAGTAATGGATTCGGTACAAACCGTACGGAAATAGCATATAATTATTTCTGGATAGTGGGGCCTGAAAATGATCCCGCAGGAATAGAAGACCTTAACGCTACAGAGGCATTTAGCAAGATAATGGAAGAGGGTCAAAACAATTCCGATCAGGTTAAATTTGCATCCCGCGGAGACGACTCTGGTACACATGCAAGGGAGAAAAAAATCTGGGAAAGTACTGGTGTAAGTTATGGTGAAGTTAACAGTTCGGGCGAGTGGTACATTGAAAGCGGCAGAGGTATGGGAGAAACCCTTTTACTTGCCAATGAACAGAATGCTTATACCTTAACTGACTCTGGAACATTCCTTGCATATACTAACGGTGGAAGGATCGAGATTGTACCAATAGTAACAACGGGCGATGAACTGCTTAATGTTTATGCAGCTATGCCAGTGAATCCAGAAAAACATCCAAATGTTAATTATGAAGGGGCTCAAAACTTCGTAGATTTCCTTATTTCTCCTGAAGGGCAGGAAATAATCGGAAACTATGGCAAAGAACAATATGGGCAACCTCTTTTTACTCCTATATCTGAGGGTTTGCCATCCTGAGGATGGATTAAACCCTTAATTATTTTTTAGCCAAAAACTCGAAGAACCTGAAATAAGCGCATAAACTATAAGATCACTAAATTACAAGGTGTATCAAAGTTCAGGTGGTCGTTTGAATGAAATTATCCAGGCAATTTTTCAGGCAATAGAACTAATCATAGAGCTTGATCCCAAATTGATCCAGATAACGAAATTAAGCCTTTACATTTCGTTAACTGCAACACTCATAGGTTCCTTAATAGCAATTCCCATCGGTGGAATTATCTACTACTATGAATTTTGGGGAAAACGCTCCATAATAAATCTCATTCAAACCCTTTACAGCGTTCCTACAGTTCTGGTAGGGCTTTTTCTTTTCCTGCTGATTTCCCAGCAGGGCCCTTTCGGGTTTTTAAAACTTCTTTTTACCCCCACCGGAATGATAATAGGGCAGATACTGCTGATACTGCCTCTTCTTATCGGATTTACTATCACTGCTCTTGTCGGGGTCAGCACCCAGATAAAAGAATTGGCGATATCTCTGGGAGCCAGCACTTATCAAACCATAATCACCATCATAAAGGAAGCTCGTTATGCTATAATGGGCACTGTTATACTTGGTTTTGGAAGGGCCATCTCAGAAGTGGGAGTTGCTATACTTATTGGGGGCAATATCAGAGGTTTTACAAGAACATTTACAACTGCCATATCCCTTGAAACTTCCAGAGGTAATCTGGTACTTTCAATAGCATTAGGATTTATACTTCTTTCTCTTTCTCTAATTATCAATTTACTATTGAATTATCTGCAGGGTAAAGATTAATTGTATCCTCTTCAAATTGAGTGGAAAGCTTTCTTCAATAAAAAGTTAGCTCAGGTTTAACGATGCACATAGTAGAATTGGAAGAAATTTACAAAAATTATGGAAATCTCCAGGTTCTAAAGAATATTAACCTGCAAATAGAAAAGGGAACCAGCACTGCTCTTGCTGGACCGACCGGCTCTGGAAAAACTGTTATGCTCAGATTAATTGATTTACTGGAAAAGCCGTCCTCCGGAACTGTATATTTTGAAGGTGCCGATGCTAATGAATCCAGTAAAACCCGGCTGAATATAAGAAGGCAAATTGGAATGGTTTTCCAGAAGCCTCTTGCTTTTAAAGCAAGCGTTTATGACAATATTGCCTATGGTTTGAAAGTGAGGGGAATAAAAGAGAATATGGACGGGAGGATTAAAGAACTCCTTGAGCTGATTGGACTTCCAGGTTACGAGAATAGAAATGCTCTTAAATTATCTGGGGGGGAAACTCAAAGGCTTGCACTTGCACGGGCAATGATTACGGATCCTGAGCTGCTATTGCTGGATGAACCAACTGCAAATCTTGATCCTATCTCTAAAAAGAAACTGGAAGAACTGATCCTGAAAATTAATCGCGAATCCGAGACAACCGTGATAATGACCACTCATGACCTTTTACAGGGCCAGAAGCTTGCAGACAGGATGGTTTTACTTTATAATGGCCAGATCCTGCAGTCCGGAACGCCTGATCAGATATTTAGAAAACCGAAAAACAGATTTGTGGCTGATTTTGTTGGCATTGAAAATATAATGAGCGGCAGTATTGAGAGCAGTTCAAACGGTTTAGCAAAGATAAAAACAGGTTCCATAACTGTATTTGCCGTAACGGAAAAAGAAGGTGAAGTTCATTTTTCTATCAGGCCTGATGAAATAACAATATCCAGGGAAAAGGTACAGACCAGTGCCAGAAATACAATTCAGGGTAAAGTTAATGAAATAATCGACACCGGATCACTAATAAAGCTGTTAGTGGACACCGGTGAATTGTTCACCGTTTTTATAACTCGCGAGTCCCTTAATGAACTCAATATTTCTATCGGAACCAGTATCTGGTTATATTTTAAAGCGTCTGCTGTTCATGTATTTTAAATCATAATTGATTGACTTGATTTTCAGGATAATTTGTATTTGCTTAACTGCCTGTTAAGATCCTGGAAAATCTCTCCAGCGATCTTAATTTTCTCCGCAGATCAAATGGTAATTGTAGTTATAGGCTATCCGTTTCCTGAACGGCATTTTCTTTTTCTGAAGTTCCATAATATCTTTCAGGTCCAGGTCTTTGATATTTTTGAATCCTGCAGCCCTGAAGTATTCAAGCATTTTTTCTGGGGGGACTCCATGCCTGTTGGGAAGTTCGCTATCGATCTCTCTGGAATAATGGCCTTTTCTGGGGTTCCTTCTTTCAACAAGCAGAGTGAAGAAATCACTTACAAGCCTTCTTATTTTTGTTTCGAATGAACCGTCATTCCAGACCCCGTCAACAACAATAAGCTTTCCTCCTTTCCTGAGCACCTTTTTCCAGTTCATGACCGCAGTATCGGGATGCGGGAGAGTCCAGAGGAGGTGGCGGTTAACAACTATATCAAATGACCTTGCCTCAAAAGGAGGAGCTTCAGCGTCTCCTTTTTTGAAAACACTGTTAAATCCTCTTCTGGAAGCTTTTTCCCTGGCTTTTGCAAGCATTTTTTCCGAAAGGTCAAGGCCTGTGACATGGTGTCCCATTTCAGCAAATAACAGCCCTATTTCGCATGTCCCGCAGCCCACGTCAAGCACTTTCAGCCTGCCCGGAGGGAGAAGATTTTTAAATACATTTTTCCAGGCTTCTCTTTCAGCTTCACTCTGAATCCCGTGCCCCTCATGGCTGTCATAGGTTTCGGACGAGATATCCCATATGCGGGCAATAGTCTGTTTGATCTGGTTTTCCTGAATGGTCATATTTTTATTCCTCTGTTTATGTTTTCAATTGAGGTAATGGTCCCGTTTTCGAGGTAGGCGATCCTGTGGCAGACTTTCCTTAACACCTCAAGGTCATGGGATATCAGCAGGTAAGAAACGCCTGTTTCCCTCTGTAATTTCTGCATAAGGCGCAGGATCTGTGCCTGTACTGAAACATCAAGCATGGAAGTTGGCTCGTCAGCGACTATAAAATCCGGAGATAAAGCCATGATTCTTGCGAGCACTATCCTCTGGATCTCGCCTCCGCTGAGCTGGCCGGGATAGCGGGAAAGGTGTTCCGGGAGCAGGCCTGTAAGTTCTGCCAGTTCCTCTCCTCTCATCATGAGGTCATCGTGTTCAAGCCCGGAATGAAGTTTCAAAGGTTCGATAAGGTTTTCAAAGGCTTTCATGCGGGGGTCAAGGGAAGTCTCAGGGTGCTGAAAAATCATCTGGATTTTAGGGCGAAGTTTCCGAAACTCTTTTTTTCCCATGCTCAGGATATCCGCCCCCCTGACCAGGATTTCTCCTCCTGTTGGTCTTTCAAGCCCTACAATACATCTACCAATAGTGGTTTTTCCCGACCCACTTTTTCCGAAAAGCCCCAGGGTCTCTCCGCGGTCTACTGAGAAGCTGACGTTTCTGAACACCTCTGTAGTTCCGAACCTCATTGCCAGTCCGTTTACCACAAGGACCGGAAGTGGCACCTTACCAGACCTCCTCTGTGATTTTTCATTTCAGGGTGTTTTCTTGAACACTCAATATTTGAGTACCTGCACCTTTCATGGAAAAAACAGCCGTCAGGAAGACTTATCCTGCTAGGGCTCTGTCCGCTAAGAGGTACAAGCCCGTTTCGAGGCTGAGCCCGGACAAGACCTTTTGTATAAGGGTGAAGAGGCATGCTCAGGACTTTTGAAGCCCCGTCCAGCTCCACAATCTCTCCTGCATACATCACTGCTATGCGGTCGCATACCTCAAGAGCCAGGTCAAGGTCGTGGGTAATCAGGAGCATTGTCTTTCCGTACTCTTTTTTTATTCTGGTGAATAGGTCAACTGCACCTGCCTTCGCTTCAGGGTCAAGACCCTTTGTTGGTTCGTCCGCAATCAGAATTTCGGGTTCAAAGGAAAGGGACATGCAGGCAATCAGCCGCTGCCTCATGCCTCCGGAAAGCTGGTGAGGATAGAGGCTGCAAAGTCTTTCGGGATCTCTCAAAAAGAGCTGTTTCATAAGTTTCAGGGCTTTTCTCATTCCTTCTTTTTTTTCTGCCCTGGTTCCCTCAAACACTTCCTCCATTTGAATCCTGTTTTTCAGGACAGGGTTAAGGGCTCCTGCAGGGTTCTGGGGCATGAGGGAGATTTGTTTGCCCCGGATTTTCCGAAGTTCTGAAGGTTTAAGGGAAAGAATGTCCTGCCCCTGAAAAAGTATTTCTCCGGAAACCTTTGCATTTGCCTGAAGAAGCCTGAGCACGGCGAGTCCTATTACTGACTTTCCAGATCCGCTTTCCCCTATTATGCCGAAGGTCTCTCCCTCTTTTACCTCAAAAGAGACGTGAGAAACTGCTTTTACGGTATTTTCTCCTGCGGGGAACTCAATGGAGAGGTCTCTTATTTCAAGCAGGCTCAATAGATTTCACCTCCATCGTGGTTAGGGTCAAGAATATCCCTCATGCCGTCTCCCAGGATGCTGAAGATGACCACAATGAGGGTTATGGCAAGCCCGGGAAAGATTGTCTGGTAAGGGGCTGTCCTCATGAATTCCTTGCCTGCGGAAAGCATTGCTCACCATTCAGGTACATCTGCAGGTAGCCCTATTCCGAGAAAACTCAGCGTGGCAATTGAGAGAATAACGTGTCCGAAATCGATTGTTGCAAGCACGAGAAGAGTGGCTATTGCATTGGGCACGATATGCTTCCGGATTATGTAGAAGTCTCCGGCTCCGCCTGTTATGGCGGAAAGAACAAATTCCTGTTTTTTGATGGAAAGAACCTGTCCCCGCATCATTCTTGCGTACTTTGCCCAGTGGACAATCGAGAGGGCGAGCATCAGGTTGAAAACCCCGCCCCCAAGAACCCCCATAACCGCGAGGGCAAATATGACTCCGGGAAAAGAAAGGAAGATATCAATTACCCTTGAAACGCTTTCGTCCATAAGTCCCCCATAATAACCTGCTGCACAACCCGCCGCAGTTCCCAGAAACAGGGAAATGAACACCACCCCTGAGGCAATCGAAAGAGAAGTCCTGGCTCCTATCAGGATTCTGCTGAGCAAATCCCTTCCAAGGTAATCTGTACCCAGAAGGTGTTCCTCTGAAGGATTCTGGTTTTTGTTCTTCAGGTCAATGGCGTTGGGGTCATAAGGAGATATCAGGGGAGCAAAAAGGGCGATCCCGATGAAAAGCAAAAGGGCTGCCAGAGCAAAAAGCATATCTTTTCTCTGGAAAACTCTTTTTGCAAATTCGTTTCCGTAAGCTTCAGGCAGTAAGAAGCTTTTTTTTCTTAATTTGTCAGCAAATGCATTGTCCATAGTATCAGCCGTACCTTATCCGCGGGTCCAGATGCGTATAGAGCATATCCACAAGGAAATGCACAAGTAGGAACATCGTAACAATCGCAAGCACACAGCCCTGGACAACAGGCAGGTCCCTTGCCGAAATCGAGTCCACAAGAAGGCTCCCTATCCCTGGCCAGGCAAAGATCTTTTCAATAACAACAGCTCCTCCAAGCAGGCTCCCCATCTGAAAACCAATCACTGTAATGACAGGGAGCATTGCGTTTTTAAGGGCGTGCCGGCTTATGATTTTCCATAAAGGAAGTCCTTTGGCTTTTGCAAACCTGATATATTCCTGCCCCAGGGTTTCAAGCATGCTTGTCCTTGTGACTCTCATAACCGAAGCAATGGAATGGAGGGAAAGAGCTGCTGCAGGTAAAAGCAGGTTTTCCAGGCTTCCATAACCTGCCACAGGCACAAGTTTCAGCTTCAGGGAAAATACCAGGATAAGAAGCAGGGCTACCCAGAAACCTGGCATAGAAACCCCAAAAAGCGTTACAACCCTCAGGATGTGGTCTGAAATCCGGTTTTCCCGGAGGGCAGAATAAATTCCAAGGCTTACTCCCACAAGCACTGAAAGCGCCATACTTGCCCCTGCAAGCTGGACAGTTGCCGGAAGGCGAAGAGCCAGAAGATAAAAGACCGGTTTTTTATAGACATAGGAGGTTCCAATATCTCCTCTCAATACTGCTTCTTTTACCCAGATGAAAAACTGAAGGTAAAGGGGGTCATCAAGATTGTACCTTCCTGATATCTGGCTGAGCTGCTCTTCGGTTGCACTTTCTTCCAGCCCTACGAGGGTGTGCTTGAGAATTAACTCCGCCGTGCCCCCCGGAATCACGTTCATAAGGAAAAAAGTCAGGGCACAGACCGCAAAAACCGTAAATGCCATGAAACCTGCCCTTTTTAAGAAATATTTCATGTTTCCTCCTCTAAATGGACAGAAGGCAGGATTGCCTATCTATCCAGTGTTACTCCTGGTGAAGGGAAATTCAAAAGGAAATTTAGGGGCACAGACCTTAGCTCTGCACCCCATCAAGAATCCTCTTGTTTTCACTTTTCGAGGTACATTTCTGCATTTATACGGTAATCGTGGGCGGTAGGGTCGAAAACATAGCCCTTTACGTAATCTTTCTTTACAATTGCACAGCCGTAGTAAGCCACAATGATCATGGGCTGTTCGTCGTACACGATGGCTTCTACCTCATTGAACTTCTTATAGCGCTCCTCGAGGTCAGTGATTTTTCTGGCTTCCGTTATCAAGGAATCAACTTTCGGATTTGAGTACCCGGGTCCGTTGTCAGGTCCGCCTGTCATGTACCAGTTTGTCAGAATATATTCAGGATCAGGAACCATTGCAATGTTGTAGGCTGCAAGGTAAAGGTCCCAGTTTCCTTTTTCTCTTCTGTCATCTATTGCCCCCATCTCCATCACTTCTGTCTCCACATCTATGCCTGCCTCTTTCAATTGGGCAGCCATAGCTTCAGCCATTGGGGGAAGTCCTGGCCTTGCGGAATAGGTTATCAGGTTGAGCTTGAGAGGCTTTCCATCTTTGTCCCTTATTCCATCTCCGTCAGTGTCCACCCAGCCTGCGGCTGTCAGGAGTTCATCGGCTTTTTCAAGGTCCCTTGTGTAAGGGCTCAGGTTCTTATTTGCCCAGACCATTGTGGGGAGGAAGGGGCCTGCAGCAGCTTCTCCTACATTATAGAGCACGTTTTCAACGATTTCTGCCCTGTCAATGGCATAGGACATCGCCTGCCTGACTCTGACATCTTCAAGAGGTTCATGCTTCAGGTTGACGTCGATTTTGTAGACCCTGGGAGTTTTGTATTTCTCCACGTTAATGCCGTCTATAGCATCAATCCTGTCAGTTTCGCTGTAGGGCACATCAACAGTAAAGTCAACTTCCCCATTTTCGATTGCCATCGCTCTTGTGTTCGGGTCAGGTATTCCTTTAAGGACCATTTTATCAAGCCCTACTTCTCCTCCCCACCAGTTTTCGTTCTTAACTACAGTTAGGACTCTGGTCTGCTCGTCAAAGGATTCGAATTTATACGGGCCTGTTCCTACGGGTTTTACGAACTCTCCGTTTTCGTCAAAAGAAGATGGGCTTATTATTGCAGTGTCGGGATAATGGAGAATTCCGGGCAGGATGGGATTTATTTCAGTGGTTTTGATTTTGAGGGTATAGTTGTCAACTACTTCCATGGAATCTATTTTGAGCATGGAAGCAACCCTCTGGTTTGCTTCAGTGACTTTCTCCAGGGTGAATTTGACTTCATTTGCAGTCATCGGGCTTCCATCATGGAAGGTAACATTCTCTCTTAGCTTAAATTCCCAGGTGTTTTCATCAAGCTGTTCCCAGGAAGTTGCAAGCCCGGGTTTCAGGGAAAAGTCTTCATTTGCACCAACGAGGGTTTCGGTTACTGCAGCTTTCTCGCAGATCAGCGTTCCACCGTCTCCGTCAATAGTGTTAATCGAGTCGATTTCCCACATTTCACCAAGTACAAGTGTATTATCTTCAGAGTTTCCTTCTGCCTGCGAGGCAGCATCAGATCCTGATGCCATTTCCATCCCGGAGACTGCTTCTTTTTCTTCGCTTTCTTCTGTACTGCTGCATCCGGAAATCACCAGAAAGGAGCAGGTCAGCAGGATAATTAACAATACAAACAGGGGGGAGCTTTTATTTTTCATTTCGGAATCTCCATTTTTTTTAATGATTTTTACTTCCGGCCGCAGATGAGGTAGTACTGGTAACTGCGTACAATCTGTTCGCCTAAAGGCATGTTTTCTTTCTGGGCCTCTCTTACCTCTTTCAGGTCAAAAACCTGGATTTTTTCAAAACCCGTATTCGACAGGTACTCCTTCACTTTTTCAAGTGGAGCCCCTCCGGCGTGGGGAGCCGGGCTTTAAGTTCATCCGAATATCCGGCGTGCCCTTTTCTGGGATCTTTTCTCTCAAGCAGAAGGGTTAAAAGGGCGCCTGCACTTCTGCGGACTCTGGACTCCAGGGTCCCGCTGTCCCACACTCCATCTATAATCACAACCTTCCCATTTTTCCGGAGAACCCTCTTCCAGTTCTCGATGGCTTTTTTTGGGTTCGGAAGGGTCCACAGAAGATGGCGGCTGAACACAATGTCAAAAGAGGATGTATCAAAAGGAGGGTTTTCTGCGTCTCCTTCCTCAAAGGTTATGTCAGCTCCACGGGATTCAGCCTTTGTTTTTGCTGTTTTCAGCATCTGTCTGGAAATATCAATTCCAGTAACCTTATGCCCCATCTCAGCAAACAGCAAGCTTAATTCTCCTGTCCCGCAGCCGACATCAAGAATTTTTAAATCCTTTTTCGGAAAAACTTCCTGAAAAGCACGCTTCCAGGCATCTTTTTCTCTCTGGCTCTGAATCCCGTGCCCGGCATGAGTATCAAAAGTTTCGGATGCAAGGTCCCATTTATGGGCTACCATCTCTTTGATCTGGATTTCTGAAGAAGACATCAATCAGTACTTGCCTATCTTATAATTAATAATTTTCTATTTTGTAATACTAATTGTAATTATTATCTTTTTTTGTAACATTAAGTTCCAGTGTTATTATTTTTGTGATTACAAAAACGATACTGTTATCTACGGATGTCTTATCTGGTACACGGTTGAAAATTAGAAGCTTCTCTTTTTCGAGGGGTTTTACGCCATGAAAGCTTGTTTCAGATGGCTAAACTTCTTCACGCTAATTTTTCTTTGTATCGTTTTTATGCGATCATAACATGGCAGGTTGAACTCGGGTCTGGGCACAGGATAGAAATTCCTGAAGATTTCAGACAGGCTGCCCGGAACACTAACATATTTTGTTTCCCAGGGACAAGCGGGATTTTGTTAAAAAAGTTCTCATTATTCTCTGTTTTTAAAGGAAAATCTCTTTTTGATCGATAATTTTATAAAATACCTGTTTATATATTTTGAGCGCGAAAGCCCTGTCTTCCGCTTTTATAGATATGTTGAGCTTTACATATCTGGAAGTTGTAGAGTTCTGGCTGGTGTTTTTTTCTGTGTCCGGCCGATTACGTGGGACTCTGTCCTTTATGTTGAAACTTCGCCCCAACCCATATTACAAATATAAATAAGTCCTGTAAAAAAGTTACCTATAAATACAGTGTATCCTTCTGCGTTATGTTGGAATTTACATAATTAATTTCTCTAAATCACCTGATTGTCTAACATTTACCTTATTTACTTTATCTATATTCAATATCTTTAGCGTTATGTTTATTTGAACATAACGGTGAAACCCACGGTGGTGTACACATTGCATAAGAATTCAGATCAAGAGAAACACAACATGGAAGCGATCCTGAAGCAGGTAAAGGACCCTGAGTTGCTTTCACAGATTGAAAAGGTCGTCCCCTTTCACGGCTTCCTTACCTCAGGGGCATTAATTGGCATTCAGATGCTCAATATTGCACGAAGGGAGCTTAATGTCCGGGAAGGGGAGCGCATATACGTGACCTGCGAAACAAAAAGCTGCATGCCCGACCCCTTCCAGATCCTCTCCGGAGCCACAATCGGGAACGGCGGGTTGAAGATCAATAACTTTGGGAAAATGGCGGTCACGGTAAACAAACAGGCACCTGAAGGAGTGAACGGCATAAAAGGTATCAGGATCTACCTTGATCCTGAAAAAACGAAAGACTATCCCAAACTCCATGCTTGGTACCTTAACACTGAAAAGTTTCACCATGAAGAAATTGTGCCTATCCTTCTGGAAGCCGGGGAAAAGGTGTATTCCTGGAAATTTATGGACCTGGAAGTTCCGGTTAGAATGAAAAAGCGGATACAGTGCTGCGAAAAATGCGGTGAAATGTTCATTCAACACGATAATGAGCTGCTGTGCGGCGGATGCACAGAATAACGTTGAGAGGTAAATAAAATGCAAGATGAGATGCGATTGTCAGTCTTTTCCGAGAAAAAAGACCGGCAGCTGGTCTATAAGCCTGAAAAATGTATTGGCTGTGGGACCTGCGTACAGGCATGCCCCAAAGGCACCCTTTCTATAGGTGCCGTGGGAGCTGTAGCTAGAGGGTTACTGGATGCTGATTTTCTTGAAATGGCAAAAAGTGAAGAGTGCCTTGTCTGTGGGATCTGTGCAAAAGTCTGCCCCACAGGCGCTCTTGAATTGAAGCAGGAAGGAAAACCCCTCACAGACATGTCCTATATCTCAAAGGCAGTGAGGCCAACGTCAGTAACCGAAAGCTGCGTCCACTGCGGTCTCTGTGAGGATATCTGCCCCCAGGGCTGTATTGAGGTTACCCGGAAAATTTCAGCAGACGGAAAACTGAAGCTGGTCGGAAAGACCCATATTGATACCGAGTGCTGCGTCCACTGCGGCTGGTGTGCTGCAGTATGTCCTGTAAACGCTATTTCCGTGGAAAAGCCCTTTGAAGGGCGCTGGACCAGGGCTGAAGATGTCTGCCAGACCTGCCACACATGTATTGATGTCTGTCCTGCAAATGCCCTTTTCAATAAAAAAGCAAAATCCGGAGAAAGGGTTGAAAAGATAACACACCGGCCTGACGCCTGCATTTACTGCGGAGCCTGTGCGGTTGCCTGTCCTGTGGATGCCATTGATGTCCGAAAAACTGCAATTCTTCCGGAAATGGAGAAAAAGGGTGTCCTCGAGAAAAAGCTGATTGAAGCTCCTGTCCCTGCCGCCGCGCTTCGCACCCGCATCGAAAAGGATGAATATGCTTGCCTTGGCTGCGGAAACTGTGTGATCGTCTGTCCGGTAAACGCTCTCGATAACCGCGAACTTGCTGCCGGCTACCTGTACGAAATGGATGAAAAAGCTATCCTTGAAGTCAGAAACGGGAAAGTTTCGGTCGTAAACCAGGAACGCTGCGGAGGGGATGGGACCTGCGCCCTTATCTGCCCTGTAAATGCGGTCTGGCTTGTGAAAAAAGAGGTGGAATAAATGGCAGGAACAATTGCAATCAAGAACGGATACGTCTTTGATCCCCTCAACGAGATAAATGGGGAGAAAATGGACATCTTCATCAGGGGCGGGAAAGTAGTAAAAGAGCTTTCTGCAGCCGAAATGAAAACGTCAAAAGTTATCGATGCCTCAGGAATGACCGTTATGCCCGGAGGGGTTGACTCCCACTCCCACGTTGCAGGTGCAAAGGTTAATGCCGGCAGGTCGATGCGCCCTGAAGACCACTATAAAGCAAATCTTAAGAAAACTGCGCTCACCCATTCAGGTTCAGGATATACCGTCCCCTCTGTTTACAAACAGGGATACGATTACGCAGCAATGGGCTACACAACGGTTTTTGAAGCTGCGGTTCCTCCTCTCGAAGCCCGGCACACCCATGAAGAAATGTGTGCAACTCCGCTTCTTGATATGGGCGGTTACCTTGTTCTCGGAAACAACTTTTTCCTGATGCGCTACCTCCGGAACGGCGACATGGAAAAGGCGGCTGCTTATGTTGCCTGGATGATGAAGACCCACAAGACCTACGGGATCAAATGTGTCAACCCCGCGGGAGTTGAAAACTGGGCATGGGGCAAGAACATACATTCTCTTGACGAAACCAACATCCACTTCGAGGTCACCCCAAGAGAGATCATCAAAGGGCTTACTGAAATCAACGAAACCCTCGGCATGCCGATGCCCCTCCATCTGCATGCAAACAACCTGGGACACCCTGGCTGCTATGCAATTACCAAGGATTCCCTCAAAATCCCTGATGGGGTAAAGACAAAACAGAACATGGATGTCGAATGGGCGGAAACCAAAATGGACCCTTCAAGGGACCGTTCCGTATACCTCACTCACATGATGTTCAACAGTTTTGCAGGCACAACATGGGCAGACTGCGAATCCGGTGTTAAGGATATTACAGACTACATAAACAACAGGGACCATGTGGTAATCGACAGCGGATGCACTCCTTTCGGAGAAGCGACAGTCATGACAGGAGACGGACCTGCCATCCACGATATTTATGCCCTTACAGGAAACAAATGGTCGAACACTGACGTTGAAATGGAATGCGGCTCAGGCGTCATTCCATTTACCTACCTCAAGTCCAATCCTGTTCACAGCCTGCAATGGGCAATGGGTCTTGAATGTCTCCTGCTTATAAATGACCCCTGGAAGACAATCATGACCACAGACAGTCCCAACGGCGGGCCGTTTACTAAATATCCTGAGGTTATGACCTGGATCATGTCCGAGGCTTTCAGGAAGCAGACTTTTAGCGAGTGCCACAAGTGGGCAAATGACAGGAGTGCACTCGGTGGCGTAAACCGTGAGCTATCCCTCTATGACCTTGCGATCCTTACCAGAGCCAACCCTGCAAAGACAATCGGTATGGTTCACAGAAAAGGTTCTCTCGGTGTGGGTGCGGATGGAGACGTTACAGTCTACAACATAAACCCGCAGCAGCTTGACGCAAACAATTATGAAGCTCTTCTCAGGGCTTTCAGGAAGGCAGAATACACCGTAAAGGGCGGCGAAATCGTTGCTGTAAAGGGAGAGATTGTTTCCCTGCCCGAGAAGCGGACTTACTATTCCGAAGTGCATGTTGAAAACGAGCGGGAAAAAGAGATGCTGGCTGACGTGAAGGAGTGGTTCAGGTACTATACTCTTGGTTTTGCCAACTACCCTACTCCGGAGAAATATCTGGAAAACCCAACTCCCATACAGGTTAACGGTGAGAGGTGAAGTCATGACAGAGGGAGTACTTATTCATAAAAAAACTGAAACCGGAAAAAGTGCCGGAGAAATGGAAGAAGTAACGCTTATTCCTAAAAAAGCGATTGACATTAAACTGGAAGCAGATGTTATAACTCCTGATTCCTTTGCAGGCAAAAGTGCCGCAGAAATAGGGATGCTGTCCGTCTGGCAGGGCCCAAAGACCTATCCCCTTTCCGATTTCTTTGAAGTGGTAGGCAAAGCAGGCAGTTCTGCAGCCGAGACCCTGATACGCATAAAAGGCGATGCGATGAGGATCAAAAGGATCGGAGAAGGCATGAGTGCAGGAAAAATTGAAATCGAAGGTTCTGCAGGCATGCATGTCGGGACAGGAATGAAGGGAGGAGAAATCGTCGTTTACGGAGATGCTGATTCCTGGGCTGGCATGGAAATGCTTGGCGGGCTCCTGCACATTAAAGGCAATGCAGGTGACCATGTGGGCTGTGCTTACAGAGGAAAGTGGCACGGCATGAAAGGCGGACGCATAGTTATCGAAGGCTCTGCAAGGCACCAGCTTGGAGGCGGCATGGACGGCGGCGAAATTCTAGTGGAAGGAAACGTTGAAGGTTTCTGCGGGATCCGTCAGAACGGCGGGCTCATCGTTGTAAATGGTAGAGCTCTCCGTGGAGTGGGCGCAGAAATGGCAGGCGGAACCATAGTTATCGGGGGTAAAATTGAACGCTTCTCCCCTGGTTTCGAATATGTGTCCATGGAAAATAAGGTCACTTCGGGTGAGATTGAGCTGATAGGCGACTTCAAGAAATTCACAGGGGACTATGCGATCAGCAAGAGGGCAAAAGGAGCTCTCTATGTATCTATAAACGCAAACCCGGAGCTCTGAGGTGAGAAGCATGGAAGTAATACTCATTACCGGAAGTACGATTGATGAAGGCAGGCTTGCCAAAGGCGGAGACAAATTCACGGATGATTACACTATGGAGTGTGCGTCCTGCTGGATTTCCCCTGTAGATTTTGTATCTCTCTGCTCCCCTGAGAAGGTAAAAGTAACAAGCAGGAACGGGAAACATTCGATTGTCGTTTATTCTAAATGCACTGATTCTGTCCAGCCAGGGCAGGTGTTCATGCCGAGGGCTATCTGGTCGAATGTTATCATCGATCCTGATACCCTTTCTACGGGCTCTCCTCTCTATAAGGGTGCTCCCGTATATGTCGAACCCTCAGATGAAGATGTTCTCAGCGCCGAAGATGTAGTATTGAAAGTTTATATCGGAGGGCAGTAAGCATGATTTACAAAAACATAGTCTGTCCGGTCTGCGGGGCATCCTGTGATGATATCCAGGTTGAGTTCGGAGACGGAAAGATCGAAGCCAGAAATGCATGTAAAATGGGGAACGCCAAGTTCAAGGAGGTTGTAAGTTCCCACAGGCTCAGGCAGCCCCTTATAAAGGCTGGCGGAAAACTGACCCCTGCAGCCTGGGACGAAGCCCTTGAAAGAGCTGCCGATATCCTTGTTTCGGCAAAGCGTCCTCTCCTTTTTATGGGCAGTGAAACCTCATGCGAAGCGCATGAAGTAGGGCTCAAAATAGGGGAATACCTTGGCGCAATTGTTGACTCCAACGCTACCATCTGCCACGGGCCAACTGCAATGGGAATCCAGGAATCAGGAAAAGTCGGTGCAACCGAAGGTCAGAAGAAAAACAGAGGTGACCTTATTGTTTACTGGGGAACCAACCCTCTTGAATCCATGCCAAGGCAAATGTCAAGGTATGGAGTTTTCCCGAGAGGCTACTGGACCAAGCGCGGGCGTTTTGACAGGACAGTTATTACTGTGGACCCGAGAAAAACCCCTACAACCGAAGCTTCCGATCTGCACGTACAGCTCAAACCCGGTTCGGATTATGAACTGATAAGTGCACTTCTCACCCTGCTTCACGGGAAAGTTCCCCACCCTTCAGTAGAAGAGATCACAGGAGTTCCCATCCCTGTCATGGAAGAGATGCTCGATATGATGAAGAACTGCAACTTCGGTGCCATTTCAGTTGGGCTCGGCCTTTCTTCGTCCATAGGAAAGCACAGGAACGCCGAAATTGCCATGAACCTGGTAAAGGAGCTGAACAATTATGCCAAGTTCACCCTCGGAGCTCTAAGAGGCCACTGTAATGTTGCAGGCTTTAACCAGGTCGCTTCTTACATGTACGGCTACCCGTTCGGGCTTGATTTCACCCGCGGGCACCCGCGTTACAACCCCGGGGAATACACAACCGTTGACGTGCTGAGGGAAAAAGATGTGGATGCAGCTCTTGTGATGTGCGCTGACCTTGTCTGCCATATCCCTGCGGACTGTGCTTCTTATCTTGCAGAAATCCCGATGGTCTGCCTGGACATTGCTCCCTGCCCGACCACAGCGGCTTCGGATATCGTGCTTCCGGGAGTCATTGACGCCATGGAATGTGACGGAACTTTCTACAGGCTCGATGACGTGGCAGTGCACTTCGAACCTTTCACAAGCTCGCCTTTCGAGTTTACGAAGAGCAACGAAGACACCCTGAAGCAGCTCTTTGAGAAGATTAAGGCAAGAAAGTAGTTTGAGTTTGTTTTCATGGATTTTTCAGTTGAGATCGCACAAAACAAACAGATGATTTGAGAGTGATAAAAAGCTCTCACCTTTTTTTCTTTTTAGTTTCCTGTGGACACAATGCCGGGTCTAGTGACGAATTTTCCTTCAATATTCTGTGATTTTCATAACTGCGACTGCAGTTGAAGTTTAAGCAATTATTTAATACGTGCGTGTACATCTATTACTTGCTAGAACTGGCTGAACCGCCAGTTAACAAAGCATTGAACAAGGAGTATGGGAAAAATGTCACAGGATAATAAAAACGATAAATCTTACTACGTTATCATTGCTCTGTCAATTGTTCTGGTGCTGATGTCGGCAACGATATACGCCATTTCACAGAGCGGGTCCGAAAAGGGTGCGGAAAATACTATTTCCATGAGTGGGTATGCTGAACAGAAAGTTGTCCCCGACACTGCAACATTGAACATAGGTGTTGTAGTTCAGTCTGAAACTGCAAAGGAAGCGTCCGATAAAAATGCAGCCCTTATGAGCGCTGTAATGGCAGAACTCAAAGCAATCGGACTGCAGGACAGGGAAATAAAGACATCCTATGTTTCCGTGTACCCGGTATACAGCTATGCGAATGATACGCAAACAATCACAGGTTACTCTGCATCCAACAGCGTGCAGATCACAACCACAAAACTCGACAAGCTGAGTGAGATCATTGACAGGTCCACAGCCGCCGGAGCTAATGAGATTGGAAGCATTTCCTTCTCAGTATCTGATGAAAAGCAAAAACAGCTTAGTGAAGACCTGATGAATGAAGCAGTAGCAGATGCATCATCAAAAGCCAATGCGCTTGCTAAGAGCCTGGGTGTTAAGATAACTGGCGTGCAGACCTCATCTGTAAGTGAAAGCAGCGGCTCCAGAGTATATTACGATATGGCAATGGAAGAAAAGGCTACAGGAGCAGCTTCCACTCCTATCCAGCCAGGCGAGTCTACCGTTTCAATGTCAGTACAGGTAACGTACTACATTGAATAAGAAATTAGGATTAAGTAATTTGAACACTGAGGTAACAAATGATCAGGGGCTGCAGATGACAAATGTTGTTTGCAGCCTCTCAGATCATTCTTTTTCTATCAATCAGTTCCCTTATGAGTTGTTTTGTATAAGGTTTTCGCGATTGAATATTTTTTACTCTCCAGGGTTACACTATAATATGGAATTAGCTCAGGAGAAAAGCCCATAATAAAATCCACAAATGCAGGAACATTTGCTGCCATTACATTCATGTATTCGAAGTTTCGGGACTTCAGGTCAAGAAATTCATTATGATACAGAAGAGCAATGGGGCTCAGATGAGCAAAATCCGGGTTCAGGGCTGAGGTCCAGATTACAGCGCATTTTTTTCCGTATAGATTTAAGTGAGCTGCAACAGCTTCACCTTCAGGGGTCTCTGAGATAAACATGTATCCAGTGTTTTTTTCCTGAATCAGCTTAAATACTCTATCATAGAATTCCCTGGGAAGGGGAGGCTCCAAATTCTGTTTTTCATGGGCCAGTGAAAGCAGACTGTAATATGTTTCAGGGTCATTCAATACCCTGGTTTTAAGCCCTGCCTCAGTTGCAGTTTTAAGTTCTGTCTTTCTTTCCGTTGAAAGCTTGCTGTCTATGTTTTCTTTCAGGTTCAGATAATGGGTGTAATGCACGGAGGAATCCCATCCATTCCATGTAAACGGTCTTATATCCTCAAATCCTGGAGCAAATGTTAGATGAATGCTGTCAAATCCCTGCTTGCAGAGAAATTCCCTGAGCGGATTGAGGATTTCGTGAGTTTCCTGTACCCTTTTAGATGCTCTGGAACTGGCACTTTCTTTTATAAGAGGCCCACTGTAGCTTGTCATTCTACAGTTTGAACTTGCCACTTCCAATATTCCCTTTATATTTTTAACAAAAAGGGGGCATCCTCCCACAAGCTCTCCTTTTCTGAAGCAGCCGTAGATTTTCAGATCTTTTGACAGGGCATCCCTGCAAATTTCGAGCCAGTCACTTGTATGAAAGAGCGTACCGGGTTGAGCTTTTTCTACAAGCAAATCCCATTCTTTGTATTCAGACGGCAGTAATTCTCTGACTTCAATTTCTTCCATTTTAAGCTCCTTAAACTTCCATTTTAAGTTCCATAAGAAAGCGGGTTTGATTCGGAAGCCGCCCGAACAGTCGTTTAACTTCGAAATATTATTGCATGGTATTTGTATTCATAATACATTGATTGTACGCAAATCATTTCAAAACCATTTTTATTTGCAATTTTTTTAATTTTATTGGGATAATGTGAATACCCCAGAATGTCTCTTGGGCGTCTTTTCAAGCTTGCTGATATTGAGTTTTTAATCCCGCAAACCACTTTGCTTACTATTTTCCGGCAGCTTTTATCCTGTGAAAACAGCCCCATTTTCCATAAGGGGTATAGGCGAGGGTCCAGCATGTCAAATAATACTATTTTACCCCCTTCATTAAGATATTTTGATGCATTGAAAAGAAAATCATCAATTTCCTGATATGTCAGGTACTGAAATACTCCGGCTGCAGTTATTCGGTCGAAGGAAGAGTCCAGCTTGTCCCAGACAGTTTTGTCGTCAGCCAGAATTAAAGTTGTATTTTCACAATTTCTTTCCTTTATTCTTTTGCTTGCTTCCTCAAGCATTGATGGGGAAAAGTCAACTCCTATAGTTTTTTCATATTCTGGCGCATAGTATACCAGAAGTTCTCCGGCTCCGCATCCAAAGTCAAGAATGGTTTTCCCGCCGTCCAGATGGAATAGTTTTTCCCTTGCTTCCATAGCAAGAAATTCTTCAGCTGATGATCTGTGCCCTCCCCTTCTCTTATCTGCAAAAAACTCTTCCCATACGTTTTTTGGCTTTAATACCTTTTTTTCATATTCTTCTGAAACGTTTTGTTCATATCCGGCAGACCTGTTTTTTTCATAAATTCCAGACACTTTTTTTTCATGCCCCACAGACATATTTTCTTTAAACCCCCAGATATTGCCTTTTTCGATACGCCTCTCTATGCAATCTGAAATTAACTATACAATCCGGTTTGTTACAGCATCCGGTTTGTTACATTATCAAGTTCTCTCAGTTATTTTCCCCAAAATAACCCAAAACCGTAAAAATGTACTGAAGAGTTCTATTTTTATCGATATATATAAATTTCTCTGGCGGCTGAAACTTCTTCAAATTTGTTTTTTAATATTCATTACTTCCCGGTTATGTCTTTCTTTCTGTTCATAAATATGAATCTCTTCCCAATTTATTCTAAACATGAATCCCTATGGTTTCAAAAATGTGTATCCTTTGAGTCATAGTTTCTCGTTTCAAGCGAATAAAGTATAAAATTAGAAAATTTAAAAAGTATTTTATGCTCTGCCAATGTCTTATGTAAGGAAATTTCGCAGTTGAGCTCTAATGTATAGTTTAGCTTGATGTATAGTTAAATTTATGAAATAACTAATAAGGTCTGATCTGAATGCTTAAAAGAAGGTATATTGGCAAATGGCTGATGCTTATCTTTTCTGTTTCTGTTTTTTTGTGTGTTTCTGCAAGTGCAGATGATAACGAATCGAAAGGCACTGATTATGATGACATCTCCAATTCTGTAAAGGATTTTGCAAATGATCCCTCGTTTATAGCTTTCAGAGGAACCATACCAGAAACGGTTGATCAGGAGTGGAAAAATTCAATTACAGATTGCTGGCTAAATCTTAACAAAATAGGGTCTTCATACTCTGAATTTGACAAGTCTATAAAAAGTGTTGCAGTCGGTCATGTAATAATAATTGAACTGGGCTCTGCCTATAAAGGAGAAGTAGACAACTCCAGAATTGACGAGATGTATCAGAAAATTGAGAATTACTGTGAAGAGCAGGAAGGGGTAAGTGAAATTCCTGTGGTCTTTATGTGGGCTCTGGATGAGGAGGACCTTCCATTGCCGGACTACGGACCTCAGATTTTTGAAGAAGCTAAGAAGAATCCATTGTTCGTAGCTGCTCGAGGAACAATGCCTGTAATTACAGATTCCAGTGAAAAAGCGGAATGGACAGATTCACTTGTTCAGTGTAGTCGGTCACTTTCTAGCCCTTCTAAAGCGGATACAGGAATTAACCCGTATTTTGCTTCATCCGGTGGCCCTGTGAGCACCTTCGGAACCGACATTAATGGATATTTAGCAGTGGGTTTCGAGGGATACAGTTCCGAAAAAGTAAATGAATCATTAATTGACGAGATATATAAGGTAATAGATGAACAATGTGAGCAGGAAGGCATCAGTGATGTACCGGTGGTTTTTGAGTTTGAAGGCTACGAGGTTGAAGAAGTAGAACTTTTACCGGAAGATGAGATCCCAAATGTGAGTGAAAGTGATGATTCCAGCTTATCAGGTAATGAAGAAGAGACTGCTGGTAATAAGATGATCAATCAAACACCCGGCTTTACTTCAATAATGACTATTCTAGGGCTTTTATCGTTGCTGACAATCAAGCGTTCATAACGTTTTTTAAGCCCTGTTTTGCCAGCTTTTTTAGATTTCTTCTGGATTTTTTGCTTTTTTTCTCCAGCATAATTATTTTTCTTTTTACTCTCTTTTTCTGAAAGCCACTTTTTCCCCGCAGTACTGGTGCAGTTTCTTAGTGCCTCCAGCCTCGCTGACCACCGTAAGCATTGTTAAGGGATCAATAATTCTGGTCCCCATTATTGCAGTAATACCTCTACTGAAGAACGGGGCAGGGTAAAGAGGCGCGCTTGGACCCAGCAGGACAACTTCCCCTGCTGCACCCCGGAATGAAATAAGTTCGTCAAAAGTCCGGTTGGCGAGGGTACTTGCACTGAGAATAATCACATCCGACGCGGGGATAATCTCTTTTGCTTTTTCCGATGGGATAATCGTGGTTTGAGGTGATTCTATTTCACGCTTTTCAAGGACAGTAAGTTTATCTGTAATTTTCAGGATTTTCGGAACGAGAGGCCCGAAATAGCCTACCATTGCAACCCTGTCTTCTGGTTTTATAAGGTCAATTTTCACTCAAAAATCTCTTAAGATAGAATTTCAATGATATGTCTGAACACACATAACGGTTAATAAGATTTTTTCTAAAAACATGGTATGCAAATATCATTTAAAAAGTAGTATGAGATTCAGGCTGCTTCTCAGTCCTGAATTCTTAAAAAATAAAGAAAAGGCGTTTTCCTTTCTATTTAAAGCTCGGAGATTCTCTGACTGTATTTCTCGAGTTCTTCAGCCCCTCTTTCTCTTTTCATGGCGCTGGCTTCGTAAACTATGAAGGAAGGCAGGACTTTCATTCCCATATACTCAAAGACGCAGTGGGTTACGGATTCCATATGTTTGTGAATGTCCCCGTGTGCCCCACCTTCGGAATACATCTCTTTTGGAGCTCCGGTAGTAAAGGCGAGCATTGCAGATTTTCCTTTGAAGAGCCCGGTATCGTAGGCGCTGTTAGTAACAGGATTAAAACCAAACCCCGGAGCCAGAACACGGTCTATCCATCCTTTCATTATGGCTGGCATGGCTGTAAAGAATATAGGGAACTGAAAGATCAGCAGGTCAGCCCATTTCACTTTTTCCATCTCTTCTTTAATATCGGGTGAAAAAGCCCCTGTTTTTGAGGCTTTGATGGCTTCGAGGAAGGGATTAAATAAATCCGGATTTTTTCTATCAGTAAAGTCTGAAGCTTTCAATACAGGGTTAAATTCCATTGCATAAAGGTCGGAGAGCTTTACTTCGTGCCCTTTTTCCTTCAGGGCAGAGAGAGCTGTATCTTTCATGGCAGCGTTAAAGGACTTCGGCTCAGGATGTGCAAAAATATAAAGGACTTTCATTTTATTCCCCCTTATCCCATGAAATTCGTTTCCCTGAATAAATAAGTAAGGCTGCCTCCCCTGTTAAGTTACGCACTGAGCTTTTTCAAAAGCCATGCCATGTTCTGTCCCAGAACCTGCATGGTCCGGATTCCTTCTTCATCTTTTTCGACATCCCCTTCAGCAAGCCCCATCCCCATATTCCAGTAGCTGGACCCGGGAATTATCATCTGGGAAATTGTGAAGAAATGGTTAATGGAATCAAAAACATGAATTGATCCGGCTCTCCTTACCGCAACAACGGCTGCCCCAACTTTGTGTTTGAACATTTCGTTATTTGCTTTCGCAACAAAGCCTGCCCTGTCTATAAGGGCTTTGAGTTCAGGTGTCAGGTCTGCAAAATATGTGGGTGATGCAAGGATTATGCCGTCGGCTTCAAGCATTTTTCCAATGCATTCATTGACAATGTCTTTGTCAATTACACACCTTCGGTCTCTATTTTCATAGCATTTTGAGCAGGCGATACAGCCGTGTACACTCTTTCCTCCAATCTGCACGACTTCGGTTTCTATTCCCTCTTTTTCAAGCTCTGCAAGGACATGCTTTATCAGAGAAGCTGTATTTCCTTCCTTTCGCGGGCTTCCGTTAAATGCAACGACTTTCATTATTTGTCTCTCCTTTTGTCTCTCCTGGTTATTTGTTACCTATTTTTCAGATTAATTTTCTTCAGCAATTCTTTAATGGGAGCAGAATTTGAGAACTGAAAAAGATAGAACTGAAAAGATAAATCACAGCTTTTTTCTGTATACATTGATTTCAGTTTCTTTCTCAAGGCATTCTGAAAGCAAAGGAAATATTTCCTTGAAATGACTGGAGTTTAAATGTGCATCCAGGCTTTTTTCATCTTCCCACTCTTCTAAAAACGTCAGGATCCCCGAATTCTCCAGTTCCCCATACAGCCCATATTCTATGCAGCCTTCATCTTTTAATGACGCTTCAACAAGTTTTTTGCATAAACCCATAAATTCCTGAACTTTTTCAGGTTTAACCTGATTTTTTGCAACAACTCTTATAGTCAACAAATCACCAGCCTGCAAACAGTCCTGATTCTGCCGTTTACATAATCATTCTCTCATCTGACCGTACCTGTTGTGGTAAACTTTCTCTTTCCTGTACCTGTCCTGAGGTCCGGGTTTTTCGGCAGGGTAGCCTAAAGGCACAAGCCCGAGAGGAAAGACATAATCAGGCAGCCCAAAAGCTTTTCTGAAGCCTTTAACTCTGTCTGTCATGGGAAAAATTCCTGTCCATACGGCTCCCAGCCCTGCATCATGAGCTGCGAGCAGGAGGTTCTGAATGGCTGCCGAGCAGTCCTGTACCCAGAATCCCGGCGCTTTTTCCTGGGTAGTATCCCCGCATACCAGGATTGCCATGGGAGCTTCCCTGCACATGCCGGCATAGGGGCTGAATGTGGGAATCTCGTCCAGAATTTTTCTGTCATCGATTACAATGAAAACCCAGGGCTGGGCATTAACCGCAGACGGAGCACTCATCGCAGCCCTGAGCAGTTCGGTAACAAGCTCTCTCGGAACTGGTCTGTCAGTGTATTTTCGGATGCTTCGGCGGGTATGGATTGCTTCAAGAGTTTCCATATCCAGACTCCTCCTGTTCATTTCTGAAATATGGGCGAGGAAATTTCTCTTCAGTTTTCTCTCGCCCTATTCTCTTTCCTTTTTGTTTCTTTTCTCAATTTGTTTCTTACTTGAAAAGGTTAAGACCTGCGTTTTTCGCTCTCTCCATAATTTCGGAATCTCCCTTTACTTCTCCGGGCGCATGATATCCGATTCCCACAATCGTGTCCTTTACATCCATGCGCATGAAGTTGGAAATCTGCCCTCCGAATTCCTCATAGACCCCTTTGAAAGCTGCCGCATCAGGTGCCCCCTGGGTTCCTATAATCACTGCTTTTTTCCCGGCAGGGAGACGGGGAGAGAAGTCAGCGTTTATAAGTGAATAACAGCGGTCAATGAATAACCGCATCTGGCCTGTAAACTGGCCAAAGTAGATAGGAGATCCGAAGACTACTCCATCTGCCGATGCGAGTTCATCGAATAATTCCACAAGGTCGTCTTCAAGCTTGCACTTATCATGGCTCTTGCAGTAGCCGCAACCCTGGCAACCTCTGTAGTTCATCTCGTTGAGGAAAAAGTTCCGGGTTTCAGCGCCTGCCTCTGCTGCGCCTTCCAGGACCTGCTGCACAAGGATATTCGTATTTCCATTCTTTCGGGGACTTCCAACAATTCCTATAACTTTCATTTTTACACCTTTTATCTTTTAATTTGAGCTCCTTTTAGCAAAAGAGAGGCTCTTCTGTAGTCACTTACGTTTATTGATATTTAATTTACAGCAACTATACTTATATACTATACATACTATCCGGATACTTAGTAACAAAAAGGATACAATGAAATCTTATGGCAGGCGAGGCAAAAAATAATAAACGCTATCAATGTCCTGTTGAAGCGACTCTGGACGTAATCGGCGGCAAATGGAAACCCATTATTCTCTGGCAGCTGAAAGCAGAAAAATTGAGGTTTTCAGGGCTCCAGCAAAGCATGCAGGGGATCTCCCCCAAAATGCTCACAAAACAGCTCAGGGAGCTTGAAGAAGCCGGGCTTGTCTTGAGAGAGGTTTATCCTGAAATCCCACCCCGAGTTGAGTATTCTCTGACAGAATTCGGAAAAACCGTGCTCCCCGTCCTGGATGCACTTTGCGAATGGGGAAATAAATACCTTGAAAGAGAGTGCGCTTCTGGTGAAAATGAGGGCTTAAAAGTCTCTGGATGCCCCACCTTACATTAATCTGATAATGTCAGAAATGTAGCATCAGGAATCCATTTTTATAGGACTTATTTCGAAGAGTACATAATTCTCGAAAAATGTTTCTATGAAGCTTGTTATGGCTTTTATAAAAATAAACTTCAAAATATTTAATTACTGTAGAAGGGATATTTAATTACATTTCTTAAAATTCTCAATTGCGGCTCTCTAAATATATCCGAAGAAAATAATTGCGCTGACACTACAACTAAATGGACAATACCTGTAAGCTATACAGAGTTCTGGAAACAGTAGAGATCTCAGGATTAAGCATATGATGCAGAACAACGGATACATGCGATATTTCACAAAAAAAAGCTGCTACCCAAACCAGGCAGAGGCTATGGAGAAGATTCATTCTGCCCTCCTGCATGAGAAAATAGTTCTCTTTGAAGGGGCGTGCGGCACAGGCAAGACCCTGAGTGCACTTGCTCCTGCGCTGCATGTGGGAAAGAAACTCAACAAGGTAGTAATCATAGTCACGAATGTCCACCAGCAGATGGTCCAGTTTATGAATGAGGCAAGGGACATCAACAGGGACAACAGCATAAAAACAATCGTTTTTAAAGGCAAAACCTCGATGTGCCCTGATAACCTTGACTATGAAGAGTGCCGGCTCAAAGGGGAAAACACATATGACCTCCTTGATTTTGAGCGTGAAGTCTCTTCAAAGGAAAAAGAGCTAAAAGATGCCTTTGAAAAGCACAAAAAATCAAAAGACCCTGCACTCTATATCCTCAGGAACGAGCTTGAAAAAGAACTCGACGAAGCCCGAAAAAAGGCTCAGTCCCTGAGAAACCATTCCTGCCCCAGGCTTTACGAAGTCCTCAGGTTTGAAGGAAATGAATTTTCTTCCTGGCTCTTTTCTGATGTCAGAAGTCCGGAAGAGATTATGGAATATGCGGAAGACCGGGGCATGTGCGGGTATGAGCTGCTCAAAAAAGAACTCAAAAACGCGGAGCTTCTTATCTGCAACTTCCATCACGTGTTAAGTGCTGAGATCTTCCTTACTCTCCTCAAATGGCTTGAGAAAGATCCTGAAGATATTATTCTTATTTTTGACGAAGCTCACAATATCGAGGCTTCAGCCCGCTCCCACTCTTCCATAATGCTTTCGGAACTGACCGTTGAAAAAGCCCTTTCAGAGGTGGGAGAGATCCCTGAACCTGACAGTTCTCCCGTATTCGGGGCCGGGTCAGGGATTCCTCTTGACGAGGACTATGCATCCAGACTTTATGCTAAAAAACTCTTTTCCTGCCTTCTCAACGCAATAAGGGATACTTACGACTCAAAATTGAAATTCGGGGATAGAAACAGGCTTGGAAAGCACTGGCAGGATATACAGATAAGCGACCCTTATGAGCGCCGTGATGTCCTGAAGATTCGTTTTTTGCGGGATGCACAGAAAGAAGGGTTTGCAGATGAAGAAAAGGTTCTGACCCGGCTGCGGGAAATCGGGGAGTTCGGAGGCAGACTGGAAGAGATTTACGCTGAAAATTACAAAAAGGGGCTTCTTTCCGTTCCCAAGCGTTCCCAGATCCGCTATGTTGCAGATTTCCTTTCTTCTTATCTTGTGCTTTCAGACAGGCAGAACTATTATCCGATTCTGAACATGCGCAGGGACTTTAAAAGCGACAGGGTGGTCGGCAGGCTTGAACTCTTCACCTGCATCCCAAAGAATGTGACCCAGCCTCTGCTTGATTCCGTTTATTCTGCAGTGCTGATGTCAGCTACCCTGCGTCCTTTTGAAATGGTTAAATCAACACTGGGCATTAGCCGGGAAGTTGAAGAAATCACCTACGGGACCACTTTTCCGCAGGAAAGAAGGCTTACTCTTGCGGTTTCAGTCCCCCCACTCTTTGCAAAAAACAGGGACAGCCCTGAAACCCTGGAAGGTTTGAGAGAGGCTCTTCTTGCTGCTACTGCTGCTTCGCCGGGAAATGTAATCATTTATTTCCAGAGCTATGCGGAAGCACTCCGCTATACAAAACTCCTTGAGCCTGAACTTTCGGTTCCCATTTTCCTTGACGAGGTCGGTGTCTCAGCCCAGGAGATAAGGCAGAAGTTCTTCAAAATAGGGGAAGAGGGAGGAAAAGCCGTGCTCATAACCTACCTCTGGGGGACCCTGAGCGAAGGTGTTGATTTCAGAGATTCCCGAGGCAGGACAGTAATTGTTGTGGGTGTGGGATATCCGGCTCTTAATGACAGGATAAAGGCGGTCGAGTCGGCATATGATACGGTCTTTGGCTGCGGAGAGGGCTGGGAATTTGCAGTCCAGGTGCCGACAATCAGAAAAGTAAGGCAGGCGATGGGAAGGGTTGTCCGCTCTCCTGGAGATTTCGGGGTAAGGATACTCCTTGATGCCCGTTATCAGGGCTCTCAGATGCGCAAACTGGGAAAATTTTCGGTTTTTGGGTATTTCCCGCCCGAAGAAAGCAGAGAATTTCTTGATGTAGCTCCAAAGGATGTAGGAAGCCTGGTAGAAGAGTTTTTTGCAAATATAACTCCTTATAAACCCGAAATAAATGAGGCTGAAAAAAAGGAGCCGGAATCCCCGGCTTCAGGCAGGCTGGAATTCGGGAGCCTCGCAGAAAAGCTCTAAGGAAGATTGCTCCATTATTCCAGCCTTTAAACTTATTTTCTTTGAATTCTTTATTTTTTTCTTCTTTTCTATTTTCTACTCTCTTTTTTATTGCTCTTTTCTCCGTTTAACGGCTTCAACGACTTAATATCAGGCTTATGATACTACTATGTAGTTGTATTTTGTCACCGAAGTGCTGCCTGCCACATTGGTTACTGTCAGCTTTATCGTGTAACTTCCTGCTGCTGAATATATGTGCTTTGGATTCTGGAGTGTTGAGGTCGTTCCGTCTCCGAAACTCCAGTTCCATGCAGTAGGTGAACCTGTAGAATTGTCCTTAAAGTACACAGTCAGGGGAGCAGTTCCCGTTCTTGGAGAACCCCAGCAGTTTATAACTGGTTTTGCTACAGTTGTTCCTGTTACTGTTATGTAGTTTGATTTTGTGTTGTATTGCTGCCTGCTGAATTACTTACTGTAAGCGCTACGGTGTAATTTCCGGCTGTCGAATAATTATGCACCGGGTTTTTAGTTGTTGAGGTCGTTCCGTCTCCGAAACTCCAGTTCCATGATGTTGGCGAACCTGTACTTGTGTCCGAAAACAGGACGTTAAGAGGTGCACTCCCTGACGTTACATTGCTGCTGAAGCCTGCAACCGGCATTGTCGAAGAGGTTCCTGTTACTGTTATGTAATTCGATTTTGTTGTTGTATTGTTGCCCGCTGCATTGGTTACTGTAAGTGCTACCGTGTAGTTTCCTGCTGCAGAGTACGTGTGTACAGGATTCTGGGATGTTGAAGATGTTCCGTCTCCAAAACTCCAGCTCCATGCTGTTGGCGAACCTGTACTGCTGTCCGTAAATGTCACATTCAGGGGCGAATTTCCTGAGGTTGGAGATGCCGAAAACGCAGCAACCGGCGTTTGGGAGGCATTTCCTGTAACTGTTATGTAATTCAATTTTGTTGATGTACTGCTTCCCGCGGCATTGCTTGCTGTAAGTGATATCGTGTAACTCCCTGCTGCTGTGTATGTATGCTTTGGGTTCTTCTCTGTTGAATATGTCCCGTCTCCAAAGCTCCAGTTCCACGCTGTTGGCGAACCTGTAGAATTGTCTTTAAAGGTTACAGTCAGAGGCGCAGTTCCCGATCTTGGAGATCCCCAGTAGTTTAAGACAGGTTTCGTTCCAGTAGTGGATACTGCAGTTATATAATTCGATTTTGTTGTTGTATTGTTGCCTGCAGAATTGCTTACTGTAAGCGTAACGGTATAATTCCCTGCTGTCGAATAGTTATGGGTCGGGTTTTGAGTTGTTGCACTCCCTCCGTCTCCGAAATTCCAGCTCCATGCAGTTGGTGAACCTGTACTGGTATCAGTAAACAGAACATTAAACGGCACGTTTCCTGAGGTTACATTGCTGCTGAAGTTCGCTGTAAGAGCTGTTGGGTTTGAAGAGGTCACGAGAGGCAGGTAGTCAGAGTATATGCTGCCTGTTATATTGGTGTATGCGGAATCGGAAATCCCATCTCCGTCTTTATCCACAGCTTTATTGGAGAAACCTGTGCCATCGGGTTTGCCCCAGAAGTTTCCTCCAATATAGGACCCTCCTGCAATGTTTTTGCCTGAAACTTTTGTAGTATTATAGGCGTTCCCTGTCCCGTTTTTGATGGTCATATTGGTATTGTTGAAGTAATTGTTGTAAATAGAGTTCCTGTCGCTGAGCCCGCAGACATACATGCCGTAAGCACTGTTTGATGTCACGGTGTTGCCTGAAAGCTTATTGTCATCAGAAGACCCCACATGGATTCCACGGCTGTCGTTAGTAGCTGTATTCCCGGAAACAGTATTTTTGCTGGAACTCCCGAGATAAATCCCGTATACTCCATTATTTATAGCGGTGTTTTTCGAGATCGTGCATTTACTGGAGCTTCCAAGGCGAATTCCATATCCGTTATTCATTACTTTGCTGTTTTCAATTACACAGTTACTGCATTTGTACAGATAAATTCCCGAGTAGCTGGATCCGCTTCCTGTGGCTTTTATCCCGCGAATTGTAACATTGCTTGCCTGTACTATGAGCACATCTTTTGTTGATTTAGCTTTAATTATTGTGTCATCAGGGTTTCCTGACTGTGATCTTATCGTAATGTTACCTTTGGTTATGTTGAGATTTTCGGTATATGTCCCGGCTTTTAAGGTTATCGTATCGCCCGAACTTGCATTGTTTACAGCAGCCTGTATTGAATTTCCCGGCTGGACAATTATCTCAGCCGCCGATCCAATACCTGATATTAATAATAATAGGAAAATAGCAATTGGTAAAATGAATAGTTTATTTTTAATTTCTATTCCTCCATCCACTCAAGAAAGTTAGGGGTGAAATCCATATCAAGGACTAAATTTGTATTGTTAGCAAATAATGAAAACTGCATTTCATGTGCAACGAATGTGCAGATGCAGAGCTAACTCATTTGCGCCGATTTGCCTTTAATCGGAACAAAGTTTCCGCATAAATCACTTTATCATACGGGAATATTTATAACAATATAATTATACCGATTTAAAGTATTACTCCCTCAAAAACGAAAAAAACGCATACAGATCAGTGAATTAATTGTTTAATTGTAGGAATAGTTTAATTGCAGGCAGTAATTTATCTTTTGCTTCTCGTAAAAAGAGAAATGGAATGTTGTGAAACATTCCAGTCTTATTTCTTTACACTTTTCAGTACTATCCCGATTACTGCCAGCGCTACGATCGCAATCAATCCCATTAAAATGATCTCGCTGTTGTCCTCATCAGATTCAGGTTCTTGAGTATCATTTCCTTCTGATTGAATCTCACCAACAGATCTCTCTTCTGCAGCGATCTGGGTACCTTCTGTATCCACCTGCTGGACAGCCTTACCTGTTATTGCAAAGAAGGAGTATCCTGAAACATCGGCTGTAAAGTACAGATATTTGCTGTCTTCATTCAACAGGCTGGCCGGCATCTGTTCCCATGTTTCGTCACTGTACCTGTTCAGAGTTATTGAATCCTGATCTATATTATTGTCCTGCAGCCAGGACTTTTCAACCTTGAAGCAGATCACAGGATTTTCTATGTTCTCTGAGCTTGCAAACCCGCTGTTTCCTACCCAGACATTGAAGTACTTATAGACCTCTCCTTCAGTCAGGTTGGATGTGAGCGTAGATTTGCTTTTCAACTGCTCGGCAATTGTTGTGGTTTTTCCAAAGGTCTTCCTGGAATCAAAGCCCACATACACTACACAGGTTGCATTCTTCGTGAAATCAAACTGTATGGGCTTTCCATTGGTGACGAATACCTGGGAAATTTCCTTTACCTCAACGTTCTTTGCGGGCTCAGGTGAACCCCCACCGCCACCGCCGCCACCGCTGCTTCCACTGCTGTGGCTGCTTCCTTCATCATCTTCATCATCTACGTCTATCGTAGTAGTTTTTTCACTTGTGCCGTTTGCATTGATTGCAGTCAATTTAGCTGTGTAAGTACCTGCAGAAGCATACTCATATGTAAAGCTTGAAGCGTTTGAGTCTTCAATCCCATCGCCGTTGACATCCCAGCTTATAGATGCTGCATTTTGCGAAAGGTCGGTAAAGGTAACTGATAGTGGAGCATAGCCGCCGGTAGCACTGGTGCTGAAGTCTGCTACAGGAAAGCCTTCTTTTTCTGCTTCCAGAACTTTTATGCCAAGGGTTTTTGAAGCCGTACCGTTTTCATTGCTTACTGTCAGGTTAACGTTATAGTCTCCGGGATTTTCATAAACATGAACTGGATTCTGGTCTGTAGAAGAAGAACTATCACCAAAGTCCCAGTTCCATGAAACTGCTTTTTGTGAAAGGTCCGTAAACTGGATTGCAAGTGGGGCAGATCCCTGAGTGGCATTGGTGCCGAAGTCTGCCACAGGCAGCTCAGAATTCTGTAAGACCGTTATTGTACCAGTTTTTGAAGTCTCACCGTTTGCATTGTTTACTTTTAACGTTACATTGTAATTCCCTGCTGAGGTATACGTGTGTATGGGGGTCTTGTCCTGTGAATTAGTTCCATCTCCGAAATCCCAGTTCCACGAAGTGGGAGTTCCTGTGCTTTTATCAGTAAACAGGACGTCAAGAGGTGCATTTCCCGAAGTAATGCTGCTGCTGAAGTCCGCAACCGGGATTGTGGGCGCAGCCGAGTTTGAAGACGACACAAGAGGCAGGTAATCCTTATACGAGCTGTCACCCGGCAGGCTGTATGCTGAATCGGCAATCCCGTCTCCATCACTATCCACTGCCGTATCGGAAAATCCCTTGCCATCAGGTTTTCCCCAGTAGTTTCCGCCGATATAAGAGCCGCCAATTATATTTGTGCCTGCGGTTTTTGTAATATTATAGGAGTTTCCAGATCCTTTTTTTACGGTCACATCGGTGTTATTGAAATAGTTGTTGTACACGGTATTATAGTCGCAAAGGCTGCATTCATAGAACCCTAAATAATTATTATAAGTTACTTTGTTACCTGAAATTGTATTGTAGTCAGCGGAACCCAGATAGATACCACGGCTGCTATTATAAACCGTATTATCAGAAATGGTATTGTTTCTGGAGCTCCCTACCTCAATTCCGTATACTCCGTTATCCATGACTGTGTTTTTCGAGACAGAGCACTTACTGGAACTTGTGAGGCGAATTCCATATCCGTTATTCGTAAGTTTATTATTTTCAAGTGTGCAGTCACTGCATTTGTAAAGGTAAATCCCCGAATAGCTGGATCCGCTTCCTGTGGCTTTGATCCCTCTAATCGCAACATTATTTGCTTCGTACACCAGGAGTACATTTGCTGCTGATCTTTTAGCATGAATTATCGTATCATCAGGATTTCCAGACTCTGACCTGATTGTAAGATTACCTTTGGTTATGTTGACATTTTCGATATAAGTACCTGGTTTTATGATTATTTCATCATATGGACTTGCACTGTCAACAGCAGTCTGTATCGAATTTCCCGGCTCGACAGTTATCTCGGCCGCTGATCCGATAAATGAAATTAATAATAATAGGAAAATAGCAATTGGTAAAATGAATAGTTTATTTTTAATTTCCAATTCCTCCATCCACTTACAAAATTTAGGGGTAAAATCTGTGTTCTGGATGAATTGATTTATTAGCAATCAATCAAACTCACTCACAGCGCTAACAATCTACAGGTTCAGTTATTAGTTCCAATAACTGATTTTTTATATCCAGATTTACACCTCATACTCCATACTTTAACCTGAGTGGAAGACATATTATACAATATAAATATGCTGATTTAGATTAATACTTTTTAATAGAAATAAAAACCTGATTTTCGCAGCCTAATGGAGCAATGCTTTTAAAGTCAAAAACAGTCTGTTTGTTCTTGTTTAATTACTCAGTTTTTTTATACTTCCAGTCTTCTGTCCAAGAATACTCCTTTTTTGGTACTTCATTTTTTAGTTATTTGCCAGAAACAATCCCGAAATTATTATTATATTATAGGAAAGACAATAATAAATCCTGAAAGGTTACTACAAAAGGACTATAATGTCGTATAATGAATTATATTGGGAACAATGAGAGTTATGTTTGGACTTGAGGTTCCATAATTACAGAAATATGTTAAAACTAATATTATAGTAACTTTAAGCGGAAAGTATAACAGAGAATAGATAACATTATTCTCCATATAAAAAAATGATTCCTTACACATCGGGGGATAAATTAGATGGGCGTAGAAGAAACCATTAAACAAATCGCATGCGAACTTGAAAAAGTTGCAAGCACGAAAACTGTTGTTGGAGATCCTATTACAGCTGCCGGGAAAACAATCATTCCTGTCTCCAAAATCTCAATGGGGTTCGGAGCAGGAGGCGGGGAAGGCAAGAAAGATACTGAATCTGGATTCGGAGGAGGGGGAGGTGCAGGTGCGAAGATCGAGCCTGTTGCTTTTATCATGCTTTCCGAAGATGATGCAAAGATCTTCAGGATCTCTGAAAAAGGCGATGTAGGGGCAATTCTCAGTTCCCTTCAAGAGGTAGTGCCTGAACTTCTGGATAAAATCAAAGGCAAAACCGGGAAGCATAAAAAAGAAGAAAGTTCTGAAGCCGAAAAAACTGAAGTTAATGAGTAAAAAAATCTCTGTTGAGAATGGAGACGGTTTCCACTAAATTTTTCGGGTTAAACCCCCTTCAGTGATTTTTCACGGGGCAGGACTAATAGGTTATGATTTCAGGGGATGATCAGTAGTACTCTTTCCCTTTCACTTGTTTAGCATGCTTGCCATATACCTCATCCTTCTGGTTTTTCTAATTATTCTGTTTGTACTCCTTACAGCAATAGTCCTTACTCTCAAGCTCAAGGTACTTAGTTTGAAAGAAAAAAACGAATTTGAAGGCACATTTACTGTTAAATGGCTGTTTTTTTCCCATACTTTTTTAATAGGAGAACCAGGGGAGAAAAAATACCATATTGAAGAGCCGGGTACAGGGGAGAAAGGAAAAGAAACAATAGCGGAAATGGAATCTCAGCAGGAAAAAGCAGGTCCTGAACAAACCGAAAGCAGGGAAGAAGATCTGAGCTCAGAGTATAAAGTGCAGGCCGAAGAAAGAGGGTCCGAAGAAAAAATGCCTGAGGAGAAAACGGTAATCTTTGAAGATGAGGAGAGAATTGAGGTTAAAGAAAAAACCCCGGTTAAAAAGAAAAGAGGAATATTTGACCGGATAAGAAGGAAAAAAAGAGCCGGTGAAGAAGGTGAAGTTGAATCGGAAAAGGGAATGACTATCAGAGAAAAGCTCCACTGGGGACTGGAAGCTTACAAAGCCCTTAGAAAACCTCTTTTCCGCCTGTTTTCCGATATGCTTAATGCAGTAAAAATCAAAAACCTGAAAGCTGACCTCACTTTCGGGCTTCCCGATCCTGCAGATACGGGGATGCTTTGCGGGTTTATACATGCCATACTGGGAATAGTATACAGCCGCTGCCGGAGCTGCAGTTTTTCTGTCTGTCCTGTTTTTATGGAATCCCTGCTGGACTTCCGGGGGAGCGCGGAGATCCGTGTAAAAATATATTCTCTGATTTTCCCCTTCATCAAATTTATATTAAACGGGAAAACTTTATCTTTTACTTATTCGATTGTTAAGGAAAAACTTCGGGGTAGTTCGAAGATAAACTCCTAAGCTTTATGAATAAGCAATGAGGATACAGATGAATATGATTAATGTGGTGTCTCCATCCAGACTGCACCTCACCCTTATCGATCTCAATGCAGAGATTGGCAGGGTCGATGGAGGGGTAGGAATTACTCTCGAGTCACCCAGCCTGGAAATTTCTGCATCTGAAGCGGATACTGTTGAAGTCGTGGGTTCTTCTCTTCTCGCGGGCAGGATGCTAAAAGCAGCAAAAGCTGTGCTTCCGGAAGGCAAAGGGATAAGAATCCTTATTAAAAGGGATCTCCCTGACCATGTGGGGCTTGGTTCCGGAACCCAGGCTGCACTTTCGGTAGCTGCAGCCATAAATGAGATTTACGGGCTTGGTAAAAGTGTCAGGGAACTTGCAGTTGCCGTAGGCAGAGGAGGAACTTCTGGAATAGGGGTTGCTGCTTTTGAAAACGGAGGTTTTATCGTGGACGGAGGTCACAAGTTCAAGGAAAAGGGTGCATTTTCTCCTTCCGCAGCCAGCAAAATGCCTCCAGGACCTGTACTTTTCAGAAGAGCGTTTCCTGACTGGAATATTGTCCTTGCAATCCCCAATACCAAAGGAGTTCATGACGCAGAAGAAGTGGATATTTTCAAAAAGGTCTGTCCCATCCCTCTTGCAGAAGTTCAGGAGATCTCCCACGTAATCCTTATGCAGATGCTCCCTGCGCTTATCGAAGAAGATATTGAAAGTTTCGGCAGGGCAGTCAACCATTTCCAGACTGCAGGTTTCAAAAAACGGGAAGTCGAACTTCAGCCAAAACCTGTACTCGATGCTATGAAATACATGCAGGACAACGGAGCAAGTGGTTCAGGAGTAAGTTCTTTCGGTCCCGTTGTTTATGGAATTGTCGGGAGTTCTGGAGACGCCAGAAAACTCCAGAAAGACGTCCAGAGCATGCTTGATGAATCACTTGGCGGAGAAGTTCTGCTTACAAAGGGAAGGAACCGGGGTGCGGATATCTTCGGAGGCTCCGATTGATAATCAATACCTGGTTTGGAGTTCTTGAGCTGGGCAGTAACGGGAAGCTGTCCGCCTCCGAGCTTTTTCCAAAGGATGTAAGAGAGCTTGCACTTCGTTCTCTCTCTCTGAGGGACAGCAGGCAAAATCTGCCGCCCGAAGGATTTGACCTGAAAACTGCAGCTATAGAGTGTGGTTTTGCAGATTCTTCTTCCGAATACTATTCCCTTTTACATGAAGTTACTCTGGAAACCGTAAAACTCCAGGTTTCACAGGCTCTCACCCCTGACCAGCGTATCGTTCAGGCAGTAGAAGCTCTGGACGACATTAATGAAACCACTAACTCCCTTTCCGAAAGGCTTTTTGAATGGTATGGAGGCTATTTCCCCGAAAGCGGGCTCAATGGGGAATCACTTGCGGTTTTCGTTGCAAAATACGGTTCTCGCGAGAATATTCCTCCTGAAGATCCTCTCTATTTAAAAGCCCAAAATTCTATGGGTGCAAAACTTGAAGCCGCAGATGAATTGCTTCTTAAAAGCTTTGCAGAAAGCGTATGCAGCCTCTATGAACGGCGGAAACAGATTGAGGCTTATATTGAAAGCAGCATGGAAACTCTTGCCCCCAATCTTACTGCGCTTGCGGGTCCCATGCTCGGGGCAAGGCTCATAAGCATTGCAGGCAGCCTCGAAAAACTCGCTGCTTTCCCTTCAAGCACCATTCAGGTAATAGGAGCAAATAAAGCTCTCTTTAAACACCTCCGTGCCAGGGCTCCGTCCCCCAAGCACGGTATCATCTACAGCCATCCTCTTATCAACACCTCTCCCTGGTGGGTGAGGGGAAAGGTAGCAAGAGCCCTTGCAGCAAAACTTTCTCTTGCTGCAAGAATTGACTTTTATTCCGCAAAAAAAGAACCTTCCCTTGAAGGCGAACTGGAAGAAAAGATCCGGAAGATCAGGGAAGCAAACCCGAGACCTCCTCAAAAGAGGCAGGAAAGCAGAGCAAAGCCAAAAAAGAAGAGGAGGAGGTAAATGACCGAAATAAGGCTGCTTTCCGAAGGGATTTTCGAGGTTACAAAGGATAAAAAGCAGCTTTCCACCCTTAACCTTGACCCCGGAAAAGTTGTTTACGGAGAAAAGCTGATCTCTGTTGAAGGAGCAGAATACAGGACATGGGACCCCCGCAGGAGCAAGCTTGGAGCCATGGTCCTCAAAAAATTCGATATTCCTCTTAAAAGGGATTCAAAAGTCCTTTATCTCGGAGCTGCGTCAGGCACAACGGTGAGCCACGTCTCAGATATCGTATCCGAAGGGGTAGTTTATTCTGTGGAATTTGCTCCCCGGAGCATGCGCGACTTCATAGGGCTTGCTTCCCGACGAAAAAATATTTTCCCTATCCTTGCTGATGCGGGAAAGCCGGACAGTTACGCCCATATTGTTGAGCCTGTAGACATTATCTTCCAGGATGTTGCTCAGCCCAACCAGGCAGAGATAGCTGCAAGAAATGCAGTCCGCTTTTTGAAAAAAGACGGATATCTTCTGCTCTCTATCAAGGCCCGCAGCATTGACACTGCGGCAAGCCCGAAGGAGATCTTCAAAGAAGAGGTAAAAAAGCTTGAACAGGCTTTTGAGAAGGGATTTGAAATTTTGACTGCCAGGGACCTTATGCCCTATCATGAAGACCATCTTGGGGTGCTGGCGAAGTTAAAGGCATAAATTCCCTTTTTGAATCCTGCTCTTTCGGAAGACCAAAAATCTCTGTGGTCTGTCCGGGCAGGAATTTTAACTGGTAGTGAAGTACTTTAGTAGAGGCACTGCAGAGGAGACTCTCACCGGGATTATTTAGCGGGATTATTTATTGAAACCTGGTCCAATCAGGATTGATTTACCTTCTTATATTTACAAATAGCCTCTTTTTCGTGACAGGAATCAGTTTCTTCCACTCAACAACCGAATCTTCGTGAAACTCGTACTCGTCTACAGTTTTATCCGAAAATTTGCCGTCCACTTCATATACATAAAAACCCTCTTCTCCATCCGTAGATACGACTTTTACCCTGTCTCCCATTTTCTTTACCTCAACAGCAGCTACACTTTTCAGGGCTTCAAGTAAATTCGTGCCTTCTTCTACCTCAATATGTCTGTTTTCTGCAAAACGGTCAAGGAAAGAATAGACATTGCTCAGTTTTATTCCTATCATGTGGGTATTTCCAAACTTTTTCCTTTCTATAAGTTCGGCTTTTTCCAGGACTTTCACATGTTTCGCAGCTACAGGCACAGAGATCCCTATTTCCCTTGCAAGACCTGAGATATGCTTATCTCCTTCACTCAGGCTCTCAAGGATTGAAAGGCGTGTATCACTTGAAATCGCTTTGAAGAGGTTTTCTCTACCTCCGTTAATTCCTGAATCCCTCATAACACTTACTACCATGATGATCCTCTATTTTACCTCAAATACTTATAATTATTGCCCATTCTAACTCAAGTAAAGTATATCATTCTTTCTACTAATAATCTTTTTATTTATTCTTCTAGCAAATTTGCTTTAGTTATTATTTTTCTGGTTTCGTTCTCTCTAATTTAGTAACTAGTTAACAGTGAAGAAATTTGCATATTTATTCTTAAATTCTGTTGTTCTTTTGCTATTGGTCCTGTCTGGTCTTTTTTTAAAACTGGTCTTATTTTTATGAGCTTCGATGCCTGTCCCTTTACTTTTATAATTATTTCTTCTTCTCTTCTCGTTGAAAGTCAGAAGTTAAACTTTTCATCTAAAAACAGCTTTCTTTGCACTTGTTATCCAAAAAGATAACAAACATTACCCAAAAACCAGTTTTTATTTAATCCTACCATAGATGCTCAGAAGGTACTATGGACTCTGCGACGTTAACTGTTATTGGAATTATGATAGGTATCCTTATCTTCGGAATTAAAACTGGATTAGGCTGTGGATTTTCAAATATTACTACGCGAGAAATTCTTACGATTGCCGGCAGTTACTTTTTCCTTGCCCTTATATTCGGAAGCATCGCTGACCGCTTAAGCATGGACGCCTTTGAGCGCCTTTCTTCAATGGGCATGGGAATCCATGTTCTTGTCTCCCTGCTCCTCATAGGAGCTGGTATTTACACCCAGAAAAAGTGGAATTCAGGAAAAGATGTTTCCAGGCACACTTTTCTGGCTATATCCATGCCCTGCCCGGTCTGCCTTGGAGCTCTTGCAGTATCCTGTATGCTGCTCTCAAAAAGCCTCAACTTTTCCGGGCTAAAAATAGGGCTCCTTGTAGGAATTGCTTTTTTTATTGCAGTTGTAGCTTCTTCTTTTCTTTTCAGGTTTGGAAAGACCCGGCTGGGAAAGACCCCCGAAACTATGGGAAGCGCCATGATGCTTATCGGAATATATTATCTTCTGGGAGCTCTGCTAATCCCTGCTTACATGAAAACAAAACAGATGAACCTTGTTTCTACCGGTGGAGGAGAGACAGGAATCGTGCCTCTGATGGCTTTTGGGGTCATCGTCCTTGCAGGCTTTTTGCTGGATCGTATAAGGAGGCATGACCTGTGAGTATGATGGATTTGTTATCCAGCTTGATGAATGTCTTCTCAACTGCTTTACTGATCCCGGTGATGTTTCTCCTCACCCTGCTTGTATTCCTCTCCCTTATTCAGCTGGGGGAGTTCCTCTCCGAATACACAAAAAGGCACAGGGACTGGAATAACCTTGAAACTAACTGCAAAAAACTCGAGCATGACCTCAGAAACTCGGATTTTACGGAAGCTTCAAGAGCCCTTGAGAATATTAAGCAAAATTACATGGTCACTTCCTTTGCAAGAGACGCTTCCAAATATTTGAAAGAGCAGCACCTTCCTGCAATTGAGAGGCTTTCGCAGGAATATGAAATCAAGATGGCAAAGCGCCTTGAACATACAAAGATAACCTCTACTATTGGCCCTATGCTTGGTCTTATGGGAACTCTGATTCCATTAGGTCCTGCTCTTATTGGACTTTCGTCAGGAGATCTCGAAACCCTTGCAAAAAACCTTATGATCGCATTTGCAACAACTGTTGTAGGGCTTTTTGCAGCCGGAATAGGTTACATACTTACGCAGGTCAGAAGGCGCTGGTACTGGGAGGACATGTCCGACATCGATTACATTCTGGACACAATTGAGGAAAAGAGCTGAAGCCTGGTATCTTTTAATCAGGAGGAATAATTATGCGAAAAACCAGAAGGTTCAGGCGTACAGGGCTTTTACATGCCGAGGATGAGCAAAGCCCCATGGTCACTGTTGCCAATGTTTTTGATGTTGCAATGGTCTTTTCTGTAGCCCTGCTCGTAGCCCTTGTGATGTCATACCATCTCCCCGAACTTCTGAGCTCCAGCGAGGATATTACAATTGTAAAAAATCCTGGAGCTGAGGATATGAAGATAATCGTCAAGGAAGAAGGGAAACCCATAGAAGTCCTGAACATGACTGACAGTATAGGCGGAGGCACAGGAGAAGCTCTGGGCACGGCTTATAAGCTTGCTGACGGCAGGGTTATTTACGTGCCTGAAGATTCTGAGGGTAATAGCACATCTGCGGGTACATCTGCTTCAACTGAGGCATCCTCTTCTACCAGGTCTGTTTCGACTTAATCTGCCTCAAATTATTTTTTTCCACAACTTGTGCAAGTTAAGTTTTTGTGGCCTGTATTGGTAGAATTTTATGGGATTCCGGAAAAAGAAACTTTAAATCTTCAGTGAAATGCGGCGTAACCAGATCGCCGTATTTTTTCCTTTTTTCCCTCATTTCAGATCTTTTTTCTGAAATTCAGCTTATTTTTGTCTTTTTTTAAATAAAAGTACATTCTTCTTCCTAAAATAAGTAAAAATTCTCTATTCTTGCCTTTTTACCCAAATAGCTAACAATTCTAAGCCAAAAACCGTTTTTTATATATTTTTCCACCAATGCTCCGAATGTTGAATCTATCAAACACAATCGGCTGCTCATTTATTTGAGAAAGTTCTGGAATTGAACTAAAAGTCAGAACCGAGAACTTCCAATTTCATTTCCAAAACTTGACGGCTGTTTTTATGCAAGTTCCGAAATGAGGCAATTTCAAAATTAAAATTATATCTCGAACCCGACATCCTGACTATTTTCCTCTGGGTACCGGGTTCATGATATTGTCTGGGGATAAGATGTACACGTCACGAAGTAGGTTATTGGTTTCACGTGCAGTGGTTCTTTTACTGCTAGCACAGCATGTATTGACTGCTGAAAAAAAGGTAAATAGCTATAATTTTTCTTCTATAAGGCTCCAGGACTCCTGGCAAATTAGCTGAGGGATAACATGAATAAAATTATCCATTTGCTGTTCCTGAGCGCATTGCTCTTCCTGGTGTTTACGCCAGGCGTGCTGGCAGAGGAACAAATAACAAATATAACTTACATCAGCTACGCTCCCAATGAAGCCCTTGAGAAGGCAAGTGAGACAAATGCTCATAGCGATCTCATCAAGTACACCTTCATCAATTACTATAATGCCACTTCAAATGGGATAAGTGATGAGCTTCTTCAAGCAGCTGAATCTGGTTTTTTGGAAACTCAGGATGTCATTTTCTGTGATTATATTGGAAGCACAATTCTGGGTGATCCGGTAATAAATGAGACCCTGATAAGAGCACATAATAAGGGTACGGAACTGTATACCCTGAGGACAATGGGCACTCCTCCTGATTATTTTGATTACATTTCCGATGGCAGTGCTAACGACCCCATCTGTAACTATCTCAACAACATGGGTACTGATGGCAATGGTCTTGAAAATGCGGAAAATCTGCTTCTTTATCTCGCAGTTAAAAACAAAATAACTTACATCAGCTACACTCCCAATGAAGCTCTTGAGAAGGCAAGTGAGACCAATGATTATAGAGATCTCATTGGGTACACCTTCATCAATTATTATAATGCCACTTCCAAAGGAATAAGTGACGAGCTCCTGCAAGCAGCTGAAACTGGCTTTTTGGAAACTCAGGATGTTATTTTCTGTGATTATATCGGAAGCACAATTCTAGCTGATCCGGTAATAAACGAGACTCTGATAAATGCCCATAACAGGGGTACGGAACTTTACACCCTGAGGACAATGGGCACTCCTCCTGATTATTTTGATTACATTTCCGATGGCAGTGATAACGACACCATATGCAACTATTTAAACAACATGAGTACTGAAGGTGAAGGTCTTGAGAATGCAGAGAACCTGCTAATATACCTTGTAAAAGATGACCTGAATATCCAGAGTACGGACAACGACACAAATGTGGGCAATAATGAGTTCTTATTTGTCCTGGGTACGGATTTCAATAAACTTGCCTTAAGTAATGCAGCTTCAAATGCAAACGTTTCATCCAAACTGAACATAACCATATTCACACATGACAATCCTGTACCTGAAGGCTTCGATTTCTCCAGGTATGGAGTGATCTTCATCGAGTCACAGGACGAATCTGTGGTATCTGGCTGGGATTCGAGTATAAATTCTGCCAAAGCAGGAGGCTCAAAGGTCATAGGTTACAACCTCTCATCCAATGTCACCTTCCCCAACGTTGACCTGTATTCTGATGAATACACGGACATAGAACGATACTGGGTGCAGGGCGGCGATACGAATATGGAAAGCATGCTCAAATTTATGGGTCAGAAGTTCTCTGGATCATGGAGCGGAGAAGATATCCCTGAGCCAGTGATTACGCAGGAAAAAGTGAACATGACCTTCATTATTGGTGCGGACTCAAATGCATATCATCTAAGCAATGTCATTTCTCAGAGAAAAGTGATCACTGACCGTTTCAACATAAACCTCATGAATGGTAGCAGTGCTGTTTCAAACCTCAATAATGCTTCAGACCAGGACTTTATAGTATTGTATATGATCGGCTCTGGTGATATCTCCTCGTTGATGAATGTATTGTCCGATGCAAAGAACAGTGGTACACAGATCAGCCTAGGAAGCAGTGAAGATGCATACGGGATAAGCACTATAGACACGTCCAATCCTCCTCATAATGTAATGGTTGAATATCTTGCTAACGATGGAGACGCAAACATGGAGAATCTGGTCCGTTATATGGGAGCAGAACTTGATAATGTCTATATCGAGTATTCACCTGTGGAGGCTCCATCAATTCCTGACGATGGGATCTATCATCCGGATGCTTTGCCGGAGGTTTTCAATAGCAGCACAGAATATCTGGAGTGGTATGCAAACAGAACAGACGGAGGCCATGTCTATGACCCTGATGCTCCCACTATCGGCATTGTGAACTACGAAATTCAAAAAGAGCCTATCTATCTCACCACTGACAATGCCATAATCAGATATCTTGAATCAAAAGGATGTAATGTTATCTACACTACCGATAAGGTATGTACTGATGATGTTGACTATTTCACAAAGGACGGTGAAGTACTCGTAGATGCCATAATTCATTTAAAGGCTTTCTATCTTAACTATGATGATCCTGATAAGGGTGTGGAATATCTTCAGAAATACAATGTTCCTATACTGAAAGGAATACAGGACCCATACACAACACCGGAGGAATTCAACAACAGCACTCAAGGAACAAATCTGATGAGCATTCCTGCTATGGTTACACAACCTGAAATTGATGGCTGCACTGATTTCATCTGGATAAGCGGAAGTGTGCCAAATCCGGAGAATCTCAACCAGACGTATTACCAACCTATCATGTCTCAGGTTGAATTTTTGTGTGATCGTGCAATCGGATGGGCAGAACTTGGAAGGGCCAGCAACGAGAACAAGAAAGTCAGTATCCTGTATTACAACCATGAAGGTGGTAAGGAAAATATTGGTGCAAGTTATCTTGATATCGGTTCCAGTTTCAAATTACTGCTTGAGCAGATGAAAGCAGAAGGTTACAATATAGGCAACGGTACCATACCAAACGGCAGTGAGTTCATTGACCTTTTCATCGAGAGCAGGAATGTTGGGGCATGGGCTCCTGGTGAACTTGAGAAGGTTGTAAACTCTGGCAAGGCAACTCTCTGGCCGGCTGAGGAGTATCTTGTGTGGTATAACACCTTACCTGAATCTGTCAGGGCTGAAGTTGAAGAAACATGGGGTGAAGCTCCTGGAGATATCATGGTATACGAGAACGAGAGCGGAAAATACTTCGTGATACCTACGGTCCAGCTTGGAAATGTCAACTTCATACCACAGCCAACCAAAGCCAAGCTCTCTGATGAATCACTCATATATCACAATACCTCAATACCACCAACTCACCAGTATCTCGCAACCTACTTCTGGATCAACAAAGTATATGATGCCGATGCTATCATCCACTTCGGAACTCATGGATCAATGGAATGGTTGCCTGGAAAAGAAATCGGCCTGTGGAGATATGATTACCCGTCGATATGTGCGGATGACACGCCTATCATATATCCCTATATCATGGACAATGTGGGTGAAGGTAGCCAGGCTAAACACCGTGGTAATGCTGTGATCATAGATCATCTGACACCACCGATAATAGCGGCAGGCATCTATGGTGATCTGGCCACCATGAAAGACAAGATACACAGTTATAATGAAGCCAGAAGCCTCAATGATACCTCAAAGGCAGCACTTTATCGTAACAGTACGATCGAGCTTTATACAAATCTCTCACTGGAAAATGATCTGGGGGTCTCTTCAGACGAGCTCAGATCAATGTCTGATGAGGAGTTTGAAGACTTTGTAAGTGATACCGTAGATGAATATCTCGATACACTGAAAGACACACTGATGCCTTACGGTGTTCACATCTTTGGCGTTGCACCGGAAGATGAGAAACTTGTCTCTATGGTCAAATCCATGTTAGGCGATGATTTCACAGACCATATCTATGATGTGCTGCCCAAAGATAGCGGAATTGAGGAAGATTGGGAAGATGAAGCCGATTCGGATGCCATGTTACTTTTGAATGCTACTTTGCTCAATGGGACAAACGTTTCAACTGCTCAGCTTGATGTTCTCGGTATTACTGATGACAATATCACATCTGATCTTAATCTTGGGCTGGAATATGCTGATAACCTGGGTCAGTCAGCACGTGAGATAAACCAGACCCTGCGGGCGCTAAATTCGGAATATATTGAACCGGGACCAGGAAATGATCCTGTCCGTAATCCTGATGCATTGCCAACCGGCAGGAACTTCTATGGTTTTGACCAGAGGAAATTCCCTGATGAGGAAACCCAGGTAATGGGGGCCGCCCTCGCAGACCAGCTGGTAGAGGATTATTACAACAACCATAATGGCACATACCCGGAAAAAGTCTCGTATGTCCTCTGGGCTATGGAAACACTGCGCCATGGAGGACTCATGGAAGCACAGATATATTCTCTGCTTGGGGTCAAGCCTGTGAGAGATGATGGGCGTATTACCGGTTTTGAGGTCATACCGCTGGAAGAGATGAGCCATCCGAGGATCGATGTAATGATCCACTCCTCTGGACTGTACAGAGATACGTTCCCATATCAACTGGAACTTTTCGACGAGGCTATCCGAACGGTTGCAGACCTTAATGAGACCAATGAAACTAACTATGTCAGGTGGAACTCACTGAAGATGGAAGATGCACTCATAGCAAATGGGTACAATGAGAACACAGCGCACTATCTTTCAAGATCAAGGATATTCAGTGAAGCACCCGGGAACTATGACAACGGAATGGAAGATGCAATAGCTGCAAGTAATACTTGGGAAAACGAATCCAAACTTGCCGACCTCTTCATATCAACGTCGTCTTATATTTACGGACAGGATATGTGGGGTGACGGTTACGAAGATGTTTTCACAATGAACCTTATGGACATTGATGCTGCTGTGCACAGTGACTCTACAAACCTGTTTGGTCTTCTCGATGGTGACGGGTACTACGGTTATCTAGGAACTATCGGGCTTACAGTAAGGTCGCTCACTGGAGAGACACCTGAATTGTATATAGCCAACCAGGAAAATACGGATGATCTTCAGATGATGACACTGAAGGATGCCTTCAGGACTGAGCTGCGTGCACGTAACTTCAATCCTGCATGGATTACCGGAATGATGGAAGGTGACTATGCAGGCGCCCGTCAGATGATGAAATCTATTGAATATTTGTGGGGATGGGATGTGACGAATCCGGATATGGTCACAGACTCTGACTGGAATGAGATATATGACATCTACGTCAACGACAAATATGATCTTGGTCTGGATGAGTTCCTGAAAACAGAGAACCCCTATCAATACCAGTCCATAACTGCAAGGATGCTTGAAACTGCAAGAAAAGGTTACTGGGATGCTTCCGACGAAGTGATTCAGAGCCTTGTGAAAGAATATGCGGAATCCGTAGCTAAAGATGGTGTCACCTGCTGCCACCATACCTGCGGAAATGCCTTGCTTGATGAATATATTCAGGGTGTAATGTCAGTTCCGGGTGTTGTTGATGAGGAGACCGCAGAAAAATATAAGGAACTGATGGAGGATGCTACGGAATCTTCCCCGCAGCAGTCCAGTGAGAGCAGCAGCCACAGCAGTAATGGTCACCAGACGAGTGTTGCTGAAAAACTCAACCAGACTGCTAAAACCAGCATCGAAGAATCGGTAAGCAACCAGACTGTTCAGAACTCTGATGCCGGTTATGGTGTGGATTCCCCCGAACCTGCTCCGGAAGCCCGGCAGTCTGCAGATTCCAATTACGTGGAGGGTTATGAGATGCAGAAAGAATCGCCTGCCGAGGAAAGTGAAAGTGGTGGAATGTCCTTCTCAGGCGCTGACATACTGGGAACTCTTTTCGTGATAGTAGCAGCCGGTGGAATTTATATGGGATTCAGGAAAAAGAAACTTTAAATCTTCAGTGAAATGCGGCGTAACCAGATCGCCGTATTTTTTCTTTTTATCTGATCCTGAATCCAGTTTCTCTGGTAATTCGCTCTATCGGTGCCCTTTTTAGAATTAAAGTGTGTTAATAATCTTAAATTATTTGTTAATCTCTAATATTATCTCTTTATCTAAATAGCTAATAATTCTTACCCAAAAACCGCATTTTTATGTATTTTCTCCCCTAATTCTCTGATGTTTAATCCCGAAAACAACATCGGATGCTCATTGGTTTCAGAAGTTTATTGTCTTTAATTAAAAGTCAGAATGAGAGTTTTTCATTAAACTTTTAAACTAGAAATGCATATCTTTACAAGTTTCTAACATTAATAAACTTTTGAACACCCTATCTCTGATGAGCCAGAAGTTCTGGATATTTTCTTTCAGGCACTCCGTTTTCTTTCGGGTACTCAGGGCTCATAATACCTTTTCAGGAGATCGAAAATGCAGGAAAAGTCTATAATGCTATTGGTTTTTGTTTTGTTCTTGTTAACAATGTTATCTAATGTTTTATTCTGGTGGAAACTTCCCAGAAATACGAGATCGGAAGATTCTTAAAATTCAAATTTGCAAAATAGTCCAAATTAATAAATCTTTTTCTTTTTCTGCCTATATGTAGCTTTTTTAAATGTTTATCAGTTTGTTTTAACTGAAGTCTTTTGATTCGATTATTTTAGTGTCTTTGAATCTGAAAATCGAACTGCCTTTTCGTCTAAGAGTCTAATACTACTCAATAATGGTTCTTCTTTCCATTTAAGTCCTTTTTTCTTCCTTTTTTCCATTTAAGTCCTTTTTTCTTCCTTTTTTCCATTTAAGTCCTTTTTTCTTCCTTTTTTCCATTTAAATCGTTTTTTTAAACGTTTCTTTATTTATGTGTGGTTTTTACCCGAATAGCTAACAATTGTAAGCCAAAAACCGTCTTTTATATCTTTTTCTCCCAATGCTCCGAGTGTTGAAGATACCAAACAGAATCGGCTGCTCATTTATTTGGAGAAGTTCTGGAGTTGAATTAAGAGCAATAAATCGAAAGTTAATCGAAAGTTTCCAGTTTAATCTTCAAAAACCGCCTTCTGTTTTAATGTAAATTCCGAAAATTTGCAAACTCTTAAATAAATTAGTCTGATGAGTTGGGCATCCTGATTCTTTTTCTCCCGGGGTGCCTCCTGGCTCATTATGGATTATCGGGGATAAGATGCGTACGGCACAAAGCAGGTTACTGGTTTTATGTGCAGTGGTTCTTTTGCTGCTGGCACAGAATGTATCGGCTGATGAAAATCAGGTAAATATTACTTTTATCTGTTATGACGGAAGTGCTCTTGCTGCGGCAGAGCAGTCCAATCCATACAATGCAAGTATAAATGTAACATATATTTCGGGGTATTCGGATTTTAGCAATGTCACCTTTGAAAACCAGGATGTAATCTTTTCCTACATGCTCTGGAATCAATTTGAATATATCGGGGACGACCTCGAAAGTGCTCATGAAAACGGGACGGCACTCATAGACATTACGTCTGTGATGGACCCGACATATATTAACACTTCATCTTATGATCAGATCTTTTCCGGGACCGAACCATACAATTCTACTGAAGAGAAATTCTTCTACAATATGGGTTCCAGAGGAGTCCTGAAGAAAAATGCTGAAAACTTCCTTATCTATCTAGCAAAAACTTACGGAGACAAACCAGAGCTTACAGCCAACTGGACTTATCAGGATCCTATAGAGTTTCCGGACGCCGGGCTTTACCATCCTGATGCCCGCTCTCTTACTAACGAATCTCAGCCCGACTGGTTCGAAAACACAACCGATTATCTTGAGTGGTACTCTAACTCAACCAGCGAAACCGAATCAAGGCATATTTACGATAAGAGCAAGCCAACCATAGGGATATGGTTCCATGCTTCGGATTATACCGGAGATAACCTTGAAGTCATAGATGCCCTTATCCGCGATCTGGAAGGGAAGGGCTGCAACGTAATTGCAGGTTTTGACACTTTCAATGATATCCACAAGTTTTACTTTGACGAGAACGGAGAACCTCTTGTCCAGTGTGTGATTTCTCTTAAGAGTTTCCGCCTGAATTACGATGACCCTGACAAAGGTGTACAGGAGCTCAAAGACCTTAATGTTCCCGTCCTCACGGGACTGGTTGTCAACAATCCTGCTAATTCTACCGATATAGCTGACAGCAACAGGGGCATCCCAAGTAGCGAGGTTGTATACAAGACCCTGCTCCCAAGCATTGACGGTATTTTCGAGTACATTGTAATAGGAATCGATAATTACGACTCAGAAACCGGTGAAAGCAACTATGAACCCCTGCCTTCCCAGATTGACTGGATATCAAACAGGTCGATCAACTGGGCGGAGCTGAAGTTAAAGGAGAACCAGGACAAGAAAGTAGCTGTCATCTATTACAACTACCCATCAGGAAAAGACAACATAGTCGCAAATTACCTCAACGTCACTCAGAGCATGCTTGACCTTCTCAACGCTATGAACGAGAGCGGGTACCAGGTTTCCGGAATTCCGGCAAATGACAGTGCCCTTCTGGAAATGCTTCAGGCTCAGGGTATCAATGTCGGTTCCTGGGCTCCCGGAGTTTTGAATAAAATGGTCGAAAACAGGACTGAATGGGGGCTGCAACTCATACCCATGGAGACTTACAGAGAGTGGTTTGAATCTGAAATTCCTGAAGACCTGAGAGCCAACGTGACAGCTGAATGGGGAGAACCCTGGTCTGAAGATCTGCCTCAGGATAAGAGTGTTATGATCTATGAGAATGAGACCGGAAAATATATCGTAATTCCTACGGTGCGTTTCGGAAATGTCTGGCTCATGCCTCAGCCTGCCAGGGGAACAGGGCAAAACAATGACACCCTTTACCACAGCAATGTTGTACCACCTACACACCAGTACATAGCTTTCTACCTCTGGCTGAACCACGACTGGCAGCCTGATGCGCTTATTCATATGGGAACCCACGGCACGCATGAGTGGCTTCCGGGTTCTACCTACGGTATGAACAGGACGTCTGACTGGTCTCCTCTGCTGCTGCAGGATCTGCCAAACATCTATCCTTACATAGTTGCCAACGTGGGAGAAGGAATAACTGCGGAGTACAGAGGAAATGCCCTGATTATCGACCACCTGACTCCTACTCTTGAACGCAGCGGGCTTTACGGAGGCTTGCTTAACCTCTCAATTGACGTCCAGCAGTACTACGACCCAAGCATTACTGCCCAGACCAGGGCAGGGTACAGGCAGGCAATAATTGACGAGATCTCAGCTCTAAACCTCAGTGTCGATCTGGGAATCGAGAATGTAACCGCTCTCCAGGATTACAGCGAAGAAGAATTTGGTAACTTCGTCAAAAATACCCTTCATGAATATCTGGAAGATGTAAGTAACGAAAATATCCCATACGGGATGCACATTCTCAGCCGTGTTCCGGGGACGAACACTACAGACCCCGAGAAAGATGAGCTCTCTGCAATGGTAAGAGCTATGCTTGGAGGAAGCTTTGAAGATAATGTCACTGCCGCCTTCTATCCTGAATCTGCTTATCCTCTCGGAATTCCGTTAAATGACACAAAAGTTACTCAGCTCGTCTGGGAGGTCGTAACCAATAATACAGGCGTTTCCGATGCACAGATTGATGTCTACGGGGAAACCAACAGTTCTGTTACGCTTGACCTTGAACTTGGACTCGTGTACAGGGACCGGCTTCTTGACTGTGATGTGGAAATTGACGAAATTCTTTCAGCCCTTAACGGCGGGTTCATCTCTCCGGGTTCCGGGCTGGATCCGATTATGAATCCTGATGCTGTGCCTACAGGGCGCAACTATTACAGCATAAATTCAAAGCTCTATCCTTCAGAGGCGACCTGGGAAGTCGGGAAATCTCTAGCAATCCAGCTGCTTGAGGACTATTACAGCGAGCACGGGGAATATCCTGAAAAAGTTTCATTCTCAAGGTTCGGGGTGGAGTTTATTGCTGACCATGGAACTCTGGAAGCCGAAATTCTTTACCTGCTTGGAGTAAAGCCTGTCTGGGACGAGTACGGGTATGTGACTGGAGTTGAAGCTATCCCTGAAGAAGAACTGCTTCCGAATTATGATACCTCAAAGCCGGGCAGACCGCGCATTGATATCGTCTACACAACCGCAGGCATGAGGGATGCTTTTCCGGATAAGATCAAAATGGTAGACAATGCTGTTAAACTTGCAAGTTCTCTTCCTTCCGTAAACTATCCCAACTACGTTAACCAGAGCTCTGCTACGCTTTATAATACCCTTGTTGAGGCAGGATATGACAGTGAGACTGCAGCAAAGCTCTCTACGATGCGCTGCTTTGCGGTAATGGACGGCACTTACGATATCGGTGTTGCAGATGCGGTCAGTGCAAGCGGGACATGGGAAAATGAAGAAGCTATTGCAAACGTCTACCTGAGCAAAATGGGATATGCTTACGGAGAGGATTTCTGGGGCATACAGTGCAGAGAACTTCTCGAAGGCAACCTGAAAACCGTTGAAGCGTCGGTGCATTCGTCCTCTTCAAACCTGTACGACTCCCTTGATAACGACGACCTCTTCCAGTACTTCGGCGGCATGAACCTTGCAACGAGGTATCTCAGTGGCAATACTCCTGATATGTATATTTCGGATACAAGTGACCTTGATGGAGCTCAGATGGTTGGAATGCAGGAGTACCTCAGCAAGGATCTGCGGGCCAGATATTTCAATGACAAATGGATTGAAGGGATGCAGAGTTCCGGATATTCAGGCGGCAGCATGATGGCCGAATTTGTGGACAACCTTTTTGGCTGGGAGGTAAGTGATCCTGACCTTGTAGACGACACTGTCTGGCAGCAGGTGTACGAGACCTATGCCAATGACCCTTCCATGAAAGAGTGGTTCCAGCAGAATAATCCGGATGCTTACCAGTCCATAACTGCCAGGATGCTTGAAGCTTCCAGGCATGGATACTGGACACCCTCGGAAGATGTTCTCGAAAGCCTTGCAACGGAATATGAGGAGTCTGTAGCTGAGAACGGGGCTGCATGCTGCCACCATACCTGCGGAAATCCACTGCTTCATGAGTTTGTAAGCGGAATGGTATCTGTTCCGGGATACGCTGAGCAGGTGGAAGCTGCAACTCAGGCGGAAACTGAGACGGAAACTCAAAGCAGCAGCCACAGCAGCAAAGGTCACCAGACAAGTGTTGCTGAAAAACTCAACCAGACAGCCAGAGCAAGTTCGGAATCCCAGGAAAGCAACCAGACCTCTTCAGCAACTTCAGGGGATTCGAGCAGCAATCAAACTTCTCAGGACTCAGATGCAGGATATGGTATGGATTCTTCAGAGCCTGTTCCCGATGTCCGGCAGTCTTCTGAATCCGATTATGTGGAAGGCTATGAGATGCAGAAAGAAAGTCCTGTAACTGAAGACGAAAGCGGAGGACTCTCTTTCTCCGGCTCTGATATGGTCGGAATTCTCTTCGTGGTAGCTGCAGTCGGTGGAATTTATCTCGGATTCCGTAAAAAGAAGATGTAAATGAAATTTGGAAGGGGGTAATCCCCTTTTCTTTTCATTTGAAAACAGGACTTTTATTTTTTGATTTCTCTATTTTCTGCACTGTTTTTTTTTCTGTACCGTTTTCTGTACCGTTTTCTGTTCTTTTTCATCCACTATTTACTTTTCTTCAAGTTCTTTGAAATATGGCTTGATATCCAGTACAGGTGTCCCGTTGATGGCATCCAGCCCTTTTACATGGAGCACGTTGCCCTCTACCTTTAAAAGATCCACAATGGTGAGACCTATTCCGTTAGGGCGGTATGGGCTTCTGCTCGCAAAGACTCCTGACATCTCTCCGTCATAGCGGCGGCGGTGAATCAGCTTATAACCTTCCGATCTGCTGAAGTAAAAGAGGATATACAGTTTTTCAAGCTCTTCTACCCTGTAAAGGCCGTCTACCAGGTCCTCTCTCAGGACAATTTTTGAAACCTTCTGGTAAACTTCTTCATTATACTTTGGCTCAAGATAATCGTTCTCCACATAGCCTATAGGAGTAAACTCAATTTTTTCTTGAGTATTTTCTGCGTTTTCACTCATTTTTTGCCTCAAAGCAGGAGATGCAGACTACCTGTCCGTTTTTTACTCTTCCCAGAGGTTCCATGAACCCTTCTCCGCATTTGCTGCATATTATTGTGGGGTAGATTATGGCTTTTTCCGGAGGTTCGACTTCAATTTCAGTGATGCTGAAAAGCTCTTCTTCCGGCATATCCAGAATTCTCTGGCTCTTTGCCGCATGTGAAGCCCTGAATTCTTTTGTTTCTTCCGGGCTTGCAGTACCTGCTCTTATTTTTGCGAAGAGTGCGGTGTGTTTTTCGTCCTGGGGGAGAGCATCTGGCTTCAGGGAAATTCTCAGGGCTTTTTTGTCTCCTCTCTTGAAAAACGTGTATACATGCTTTCCGTTTTCCTTAAAAATGAGGTTTCCTTTCCCGCATGTACAGCCGTTGATTGCCTGAATAGCGTCCACTGCACAGGACCGGTTTTCCACAACTGCAACAAGTTCTTCGTCTTCGCTCCTGTCTTTGAAACGATTTGCAGCCAGCGTAGCTACTCTATATCCTATCGAAAGACCAGGGCAGACATGTCCGTGGAACTTTACAGCGGTATCGAAATCAGCGTTATTGAAATCCAGGTTTTCAGCTCCTATCTCCATTATTTTCGGATATTTTTGAGGAATTTAACGAGTCCGTTTCATATTCTCTGAATACTATTTATAAATTTTGTATTTAATTGATGTTACAAAAAAAATCCTATGTATTAATTCAAGCTTTTAATTAAATATCTCTATGATGCTGTCTACCGAAAATATCCGAAGCTGAAACTGTGCAGTCTGGATAAGGAAAGGTCTGAAAATTATGAAGAAATTATTTTTAAAAAAGAGCTCAGAACTCAAATTATTCTATAATAAGGATAATAGGGACCATTTGTTTCCTGTCCAGGTCCCTACTGATGATCCAACCCCGTAGACTGAGAGGAAACCCATAACTCTCAATCTCTATTACTTTTTTACGGTTTCTAGTTATATAACATAAACGACGTGAAATATTGGTTAATATTCAAATTATAGATACTTCTATTTTTTTTCCTATATTCAAAAATTTGTTCTATATTAAATTATTTGTCGATATCAAAAGTTTCAATCTCATTGAAAATCCTCTCTGTGGTTTTATGTGGTTTTATTTCTTTTTCAATTCTAAAAATTTATTTCAGGATTTGAAAATCTACAATTTAATTTTTTTGAATCAATTGGGTTTTATCTGGTTTTTCAGACTACAATTTCTCCAATCAAAAAGTCTTTATTTCATAAGTTCTCATAATTCTATAGAATGATCTCAACTGTCTGAACTTATTCAAATTAAATCAAAATATTTTCTTAAAGTTCTCTCTAAAATAAGGTAGTTTTTACGGAAAAGATCTCTTCAAAATTGCCGGTGTTATAATTGGGAGCCGTTTGCCACCTCTGATTCGGCTCCCAATTGTGTGATTCAACCCCTACGATTAAGAGAAAAACCCCTTAACTCTTAATCGTCAACTTCCTCTTTATGTTATTGAGGTATATAACCTATACGACCTCAAAATTTACTTCCCATTAAATTATTTCGCAGCCTCAAAATCAAGTTACTTTGACTTGAAAATAGTATCTTACATTCTTAATTTTAATGATTTTTTACTCTGTAATATTTGTTTAAATCTATACTTTTCTCTCCTGATTGTATATTAAAAATATTTATTTAACTTTATACTTATATAACCTGATTGTATATCTAAATTTTCTTCTACAAATTAGTGAAAGTTTTTTATCCAATTGTTAATGCTTTTAAAAATTACTCGCTAAAAATACGAAAGGTACTTATTGAGTTTTCACTTATACATCGAAGATATGAACAGCCCGCTTCTTGAACTCATTTTCCTCTCCGAGAAAAGGAAAGATCTTCTTTTATTTTTAAAAGAGGGCCCCAAAAATATTGAGGAAATAAAAACATATCTGGATGCCAGTGCTGTGGCTGTTCTTCCGCAGATTAAAAAATTGAGGGACAACTCTCTGGTATTCAAGACCGAAGATACTTACATTCTGTCTCCTCTTGGCATAGCGGTAACTGAGAGAATGCAGGCAGTGACGAGTTTATTAAATGTTTTTGAAACTCACTATGAGTTCTGGGCAAGCCATGCAATTGAATGCTTACCCGCTTCTTTAAGGAGCAGGATTGGAGATCTGGAGAACTGTACTTTCTCCGAACCACCGGACTGGACTCGCCTCTTTGAACCTCACAGGGAATTTGTGGAAAAACTTACAATATCGAGAAAGATAAATGGTATTTCCTCCATTTTTTTCCCTCTTTATCCGTCTCTTTTTCTTTCGTTTGCAAAAAATGGGGCGGAAGTTTCTCTTCTTGTGACTCCGCCAGTTTATGAGCGAATAAAAGGGGAATACAGGACGGATTTAAGGGAATTTCTCAGTCTCGATAATACATGCTTCTATGTATGTAATGAAAAAATAGAATTTTCTCATGTTGTCACTGATAAGTTTCTCTCTCTAAGCCTTCCTTTTTCAAATGGTATTTATGACCATACTCGGGACGTTCTGTGTTTCGAACCTCTTGCCCGTAAGTGGGGAGAAGACCTCTTTGCTTACTACAGGGACAGATCCGAAAAAATAACAGATATTTGAATTTCTTCAATCCGGCAGTATCTCCTAAATAACTGGACCTGCCGGAAGATAGCTATAAATCTGTCTCTGATTATCAATTATGTTATGAAAAATGTTCAGGAAACCGCAGAAAAGATCCGGACAATGGAAATCCGGGGCGCAGGCAGGATTGCGAAAGCTGCAGCTGAAGCCATCAGGGATTATGCTTCAGGGCTCGAGGCTGATTCAATTGAAGAATTTGCAGCCCGAATCAGGGAAGTCTCAGATTACCTTATCAGTACCCGTCCTACAGCCGTATCCCTTCCTAACGCCGTAAAACTCTCTTCCAGATTCTCTTCTAATAATGTAGAGGAAGCCAGGCAGGAGATAATCACAAACTCCAATCTCTTTATCGAAAGAGCAGACCGCGCACTTGGAAGAATAGGAAAAATAGGGTCACGAAGAGTTCAGGACGGGGATGTAATAATGACCCACTGCAATTCCCATGCTGCACTTTCCATAATTACAACGGCTTTTGAAGAAGGGAAAAAAATATCGGTTATCGCTACCGAAAGCCGCCCAAGGCGCCAGGGTCTGTTGACAGTCAGGCACCTTAACGGTTTTGGCATCCCTACAACCCTTATTGTGGACTCTGCTGTACGTTACTATATGAAAGATGTGGATAAAGTAATAGTCGGAGCTGATGCAATTGCGGCAAACGGCGCTCTCGTAAACAAGATAGGGACTTCTCAGCTTGCCCTTGCCGCCCACGAAGCCAGAAAGAGCTTCATGGTAGCTGCTGAGACTTTCAAATTCAGCCCGAGCACTATTCTGGGAATCCCTATAGAAATCGAAGAAAGATCCGCAGATGAAGTTGTTGATCCTTCAATCCTTGCAGATTTACCTCATGTGCAGGTAAAAAATCCGGCTTTTGACTTTACCCCTGCCGAGTATATTGACATGATCGTTACTGATATCGGCATTATCCCGCCAGCTATGGCGTATACCGTAATAAAAGAGCACCTTGGATGGGAGATAGGGGAAATTTAACGATATTTTTTCCCATATTTCTTTTTCAGGACTTTCTTCTGATTTCTTTCTCTAATAATCCTTTATCATTCCGTCTGTAATCCTGAGAACCCTCGAACACTCTTTTGCGACCTCAGGGTCGTGAGTTACTACAAGAATCGTCTGCCCTTTCTGGCTCAATTCCTTAAAAACCCGAACAATGGAATCCCTTGTTTTGCTGTCCACCTCTCCCGTTGGCTCATCTGCGAGGATCAGGGCAGGTTTATTCGCAAGTGCCCTGGCAATAGAAACCCTCTGCTGCTCTCCACCTGACAGCTCTGTGGGTTTATGGTTCAACCGGTCTCCCAGACCCAAATCTTCAAGCAGGGCTTTAGCCCTTTCTTTTCTTTCTTTTTTTGGCACCCTGGAAAATCGCATGGCAAGTTCAACGTTTTCAAGGGCAGAAAGTGTAGGAACGAGGTTGTAATGCTGGAATATGAAACCTATTTTTTCCCTTCTCACACGCGGAAGCAGCTTTTCGGGCACTGAGGTAAGGTCTATTCCGTCAAGGATTATTTTTCCGTCAGTGGCTTTTTCAAGCGTGCCGATTAGAGCCAGAAGAGTTGATTTCCCCGAACCCGAAGGCCCCATGATAGCAAGAAGTTCCCCTTTCCTTACGGTTATGCAGGCACAGCGGAGGGCGTGGACAGGAATTTTGCCCTGCATATAGGTCTTGGAGAGGTTTTCGACCTGCATTATGATTTTTTGCTCTTCGTTTCCCAAATTACTTTTATTCTCTTCTCTTCCAGGCCTTTTCTCAGTTTTGAACCCTTGTTCTCCGATTATGACTTCAGGCATGCTTCAAAGCCTCCATAGGACTCATTTTCGAAGCCCTGTAAGCCGGATAAAGCCCTGAAAGAGCGCCTATAAGCAGGGCAAAAAGCATTGCAATTATAAGGAGCCTCGGAGTTATCAGGAAAAGCACTATTCTTGTCGTTGCAAGCCACGCGTTCATAATCTGGACAGCTCCGACGCCAACAATAATTCCAAGAATGCCACCTAAAAGGCCCATCAATGAAGCTTCTCCAAGTGTCAGGAGCAGGATATCCCTTGTTTCTGCACCTATGGCTTTTAAAATTCCGAATTCTCTTGTTCTTTCGGCAACGGACATCAGCATCGTATTCATCACGCAGAGCCCGCCTATGATTGCTGCAAGGAGCCCTGAACTGATGGTTATGACGCTGAATATCATAAATGACTGTCTTGCCTGAACTTCGAGTTCTCCGGGGGAAAGAGTGCTTGTGCCTTTTACGCTTAATTCGATGCGTTTGGACAGCATCTCTGCGTCCACCCTCTCATCAGGTACGGCAAAAATATAGGATACCGAATTTCCCACACTGTAAAGGTTCTGGGCAGTTTCAAGAGGAATGATCACAGCGTTGTCAAAAATAGAGCCGGTATAATCAAGGATTCCGACAACGGTAAAATATTTGTCGTGAATCTCGAACTTGCTCCCAATTTCAAGTCCGTATTCTCTCTTGATATTGTTTCCTACCACCACGCTGTAAGAGTCTCCGGGGTTGAGAAAGCGTCCTGCCTTCAGCTCCACGGGGTATAGAGCAACGCTGGACTTTTCAGGAGGGACTCCAAGGATCTGTTTGCCTGTCATGCCCAGCTTATCCTCATCAAAAGTAGTCATCAAAAGACCGTAAGCATCTTTTACCCCGGCTACCCGCAGGACATCGCTGACCTTATCGTCCGTAAGCCCTCCTCCAAAAACTCCGCTTTCGGCAAAAACTCTGATCTTATCGCTGGTTACACTCATGGAACGCTCAAATGTCTGATGGAAATTTTCAGACATAGCGCCCATAACTATAACTGCAAAAATCCCGAGGGCTATCCCGCAGATTGTCAGCGCACTCCGGATTTTCCTGTTCGTTATGTTTCGAATGATCAGGTCAAACATAATGATCTCGCAGACAGATGATTCTTAATCCGGCTAATTCTAAACAGCTACCTGGATTATTCTTTTTTCCAGATTTTTCTTCTTTGCAGCACGGCTACAATGCACAGGAAAACTCCAGTTGCTGCCTGAAAACTGAACGCAGGAGACTCTTCAGGAGGGGTTACTTCCGCTACGGGCTCAAAAACCCTCAAAACCGTTTCATGGCTGTCGAGGACTTCGCCATCCAGGTTTACCGCATATATTTTTACATTATAATCCCCTCGGGGAACTCCCTGCCAGATAATCCCTACAGTATCTTCTTTTCCTGCGGTAAGGATATCTGCGGTTTCTTCAAAAACCTGCGCTTCTCCTTCTTCAGGAGTCAGAACAACTCTAATAATTCCGTTAAAAGGAACCTGTGACCTTCCTATTACTGTAACGCTGGCTCCGTATTCGTCCACATCGATGTCAGAATCAAGGATTTCTACCTTTTCTGCTGCCCTGAATTCCGATATATATGCAGTAGTAAGTTCAGGGGAATGGGAATGTACTTTCAGAAGGGCTGTATAATTTCTGTCTTTTTCGAGGAGGAAGGGCCAGTTAATTGCTTTATAATAGGCATCGGTTACAGGGACATTTTCCAGTCTTTCTGTGTATATGACATCCGTGCCGGAAAGGAGTTTCATGTCAAGGTCTACCATGCCAGGCTCAGGCACCTGAACATATCCGAAATTTACGGAACTTGTGAGGGACATCAGAACCGAAGCTTTTTCAGAGTCTGCAGAAAAATCCACAACTTTCAGGTTTGAAAGATACGCGTTCCGGTAAGAAAAAGAGGTTTTCCGGGTTTCGAGAGTTTGATCCCCGTCCTTTATAAAAAGCTGTGCTGTATAAGAGTCTCTATCCTTTGCGAAATCCTCCGGAATCCCCCAGAAAACAACTTTTGTGATCTCCTGCCCCGCCTGTACCGAGCCAGAGTCAAAGGTTTCCGTTTTAAGAATTTCTTCTCCTGAACTCAGGGTAAAGACAAGGGATATATTTTCGTGGGGTTCTTCAAACCTGACCATTGCATCGCTCAGGTCGTGGTCTGAAAAAAAATCAATAATAACTGTGCCCTTTTCTCCGGCAGTTTTTTCGTTTACTGCCCCATAAGCAGGATTTATCTGGGCGCAGAAGAAAATAAGAAATAAAGTTAGAGAAAATAAACGAAAAATGAATTCTTTCAGTCCTGAACAGTTCTTTTTTTCTGGCAGGCTCAAGCCCGGTTCCTCCTCTTTTCCAAAAACTGCAGAGAATCAGAGCCGGTAGCTCGATAAGGCTCTCTGCAATATGAATGTATGTAGGAACCTCTATGTTTAACTTTTTGATTTCTTCGTTGTTTTTTGGTTTTCAATGTTGCCAGAAGAGAACCACAAATTTACTTCGATCTGTTTCAGGCTTTTATTTTTTTGCTGTTATCCAGGTTCCGCAGGAGACAGGAGATTTTTTTGGGGCCTCTCCACCCATGATCTCTCCAAGAAGGGCAGGATTTCGGGCATCCATTACGAGGGCATCGAGCTTGCAGCGTTCTATAATCTTTGCAGCTACAGGGTCCACAGGTGATTTTGAGCCTGCCTTCATCTCGATTGCCATTACAATGCTTATGAGTTTTTCAGGAGAGATTTTATCGAATTTGACCGCATTAGGGTCGCAGTTCGGGTCTGAAGAATAAACTCCGTCAATTGAGGTTGCAATTGTCAGCAGGTCTGCCCGCAGGTATTCTGCAAGGATTGCAGCGACCGCATCAGTTGTCTGGCCGGGTGTAACTCCTCCCATTACCACAACTTTTCCTGAGGTCATGGCTTTTGAGGCTTCAAGATAGTTAGAAGGAACTTCAGGATAAGCATCCTTCCCGAGCGCCGCAATAAGAAGCCTTGCGTTCAGGCGTGTGATCTCAATGCCTATGTAGTCGCAGGTTACTTCGTCTGCACCCATCGCGCGCGCAGCACCTATGTAGTCCCGTGCTGCTTCTCCTCCGCCAGTTACTACAAGCAGTGTATGTTTTTTCGATATGTCGCGCAGGACATTTGCATATTTTAAGAAACGATCCGGATCAAGATTTTTTGCGAGAATTGAACCGCCTAGTGAGAGTACTATGAGCATGATGATCTCTACACATTGACAATTCGGATTTTTAAATGTATCGCTGAATACTTTTTCCTTAAGT
>Ga0208825_1000040_pt1 | contig 130516 bp, 124 predicted proteins | sample AD_UKC113_MetaG_FD_184450 | JGI IMG/M metagenome (GOLD analysis project Ga0208825, IMG submission 184450) | Active sludge microbial communities of municipal wastewater-treating anaerobic digesters from Hong Kong - AD_UKC113_MetaG (SPAdes)... | ecosystem: Engineered > Bioreactor > Anaerobic >...
GATTTTATTCTTTAATGATTCGATTTTAGTATGATCAACGTCAAATCCTATTGTTTTAATGCCTTTTTTTGCATATTCTAATGCGAGTGGTAGCCCAACATATCCAAGTCCAATTACACCTATTGTCATGCTTTTATTTTGGATATTTTTAATAATGGTTTCTTTATTATTTTTCATTTTTGTGTATGATAATAATTTCAAAATTACACACTTCTATATTGAATACTATAATATTTCTGAAAATTTTCATCTTTCAAAATATTATTTATCCACGATTTATTATTTATATACCATTCAATTGTGCGATTAATAGCATCATAGAAGGAATGAGTAGGCATCCAGTCGAGCTCGTGTCTAAGTTTTGATGAATCAATAGAATATCGCAAATCGTGTGCAGGGCGATCTTCTACAAATTCCAGGAAATCGTGGCTTTTCCCAAAATAATTTAGAATAATATCTGCAATTTCTAAATTTGATTTTTCATTATTTGCTGATACATTATAAATCTCCCCTATTTTGCCATTTTCAAATATCGATAGAATTGCACGGCAATTATCTTCAACATAAAGCCAATCACGTCGATTTTCTCCTGTGCCATAGATTGGAATTTTTTGATTATTCAAAATACAGGTGATAGCAAGAGGAATGAATTTTTCTATATGTTGATATTGCCCAAAATTATTAGAGGAACGCACAATAATTGCAGGAACTTTATAAGATTTAATAAACGACCTGACAATCAAATCAGCAGAAGCTTTTGAGGCAGCATAAGGTGAATTCGGCTGCAATAAGCTATTTTCATTAAATGATTCATTAGGATCTGCGCTGCCATAAACTTCATCAGTCGAAATTTGAATAAATCGCTCGATATGATTTTCGACTGCTGCTTCGAGTAGCACTTCAACACCCAAAATATTTGATTGAATAAATTCAGAAGGTGTTAAAAGTGACCTATCCACGTGCGTCTCAGCCGCAAAATTTATGATTGCATAAATTTTAAATTCATTGATAATTTGATTTATTGATTGTTTATTACAAATATTGCCTTTAATAAATCTATAATTGGAATGATTGTGGAAATCTTGCGTATTTGATAAATTCCCTGTGAAACTTAAAGCATCGAAATTAATAATATTATATTGAGTTTGAGAAAGCAATAATCGAATAAAATTGCTACCAATAAATCCCGCCCCACCTGTAATTAACAAATTATTCATCACCAATCCAATCTAAATCTCTATCTGATAACTTCATAACAACAGCTGCCATTGACGAATATGAATCTGAAAAAGCAAAAATCTTTGTCTTTGTATGAATTTCATCCTTAAAATAAGGATTTCCAAAAAGAATTGCAATTGAATTTTTCCCTTTGGAAACAATTTCGATAAATTTTTTAAGATTTTCAGGAAAATTTGTGGAATTATTATAAGCTCGAGATTTGAAAAATATTGGGAATATGAATAAATCTGAATCTGCTGTTTGTTCTAGGAATTTATCAACTTGCTCATCAGTTAAATTCTTATCAATATAAGAAAAATCACAATCGACATCTACGGCATCCGCAAGCATTCTCATAAATCGGGATGCTGTCTCCATATCTTCGGGTCTTTGCAAAATTGCAAAAACGCTCATTAAATTAACATTTTCTATAGGTATTAATTTAGGAATATCAATAATTTCTAACGACTTAAAAGCAATTTTTAAAGCTAATGTTGGATGTTCTGTAAAAAGACTTTGAGGCAAATCAGGATGATGATACTCGGGTATTAATTTTGCCCAGCGTTTCTCAGAGACAATGCGTGCAACAGAATCAAGTAATTTGTTTTTTACTTCTTCATCTTCAGCAGCTAATTTAGCAAGAATTTGAATGATATGCTCGGGATTTTCAGGCATTAAAAGAACATTATTGCCAGCTTTTATTGCAAGTTCAGCGATTTGCTCATCAGAATAATTTTTGATAATCGCATTCATATCTAAAGCATCAGTAATTACTAAGCCATTATATCCCAATTCGTTTCGAAGGAATTTACTAATTATTTTAACAGATAAAGATGCGGGAATATTGTTTTCATCAAGAGATGGAACAACTAAATGTCCAATCATTACGGAACGGACAAAACTTGAAAATCCCGCAATAAAAGGTAGCAATTCAAAACTTTCCAGCTGTGATTTTGTTTTCTTGACGATTGGCAACTCGAGATGCGAATCAATATCAATATCGCCATGGCCAGGGAAATGTTTGACGCAAGCAAGCACATTTTCGGCTTGCGTGCCATCAATATATGCTTTTACGTGTGCAGAAACTTTTTCAGGTGTTTCACCAAAAGAACGAATTCCAATTACAGGATTTGAAGGATTTGAATTAATATCAGCAACAGGAGCCAAATTCCAATATGCACCAATTGCCTTTGCTTCCTGGGCAATTGCTTGGGCAGTTTTTGTGGTATAATCTGTAGAATTAAGATGACCTAATGCATAAGAATGCGGGAATTCTGTGCCTTCTGTCAGCCGCATTGCTATACCATTTTCAAAATCACCACAAAATAGCAAGGGTAAATCAGTTTGAAATTGCAATTCATTTGTCACCTTTATATTTTCTTCAATATTGCCACCAAAAAGGCAAAATCCACCCACCCCCATTTTAACTAAATTAGAAACCTGGGACTTATAATTTTCATCAATTAAATATCTGTAAGTATTTAGACGTGGAAATACTACCTGAGCTGCAAGCTTATTGATTTCCCAGTTGCTAATTTGCTTCATTTACTGCTGAATTTGATTTCACAATCATCTTTCTCAAACTCGATAATTCTATTTTTTATTTCCTCAGGTATTGGTATTGATTGCATTGTTGATTGGTCAATATATACATATACTGTTTCAGCTTTTGAAAGCAAAGTGCCATCTTTTTTTATCATAATGTTTTCAAATGTGAATGATGAAGTTTTAATTTGAGAAATTCTACAATAAACAGTATATTCATCACCGTAAAAGCCGGGATTGAAATAATCAATTGAATGATGTACAGTTAGAACCGAAAATTTTGTGCGGAGGTCATCAATCTTTTCCACAAATCCTAGCTTTCGCATATATGCTAATCTAGAATTTTCAAAAATATATAAATATTGAATATTGTAAAGAACTTGCAATGCATCAATTTGATAGAATTCCACAACGCCATCGCTACTTAAATGGAATTTTTTCAATTCCTTTTCGAGATTAATTTTTTCTCTCATAATGTTAAAAAATTTAATGAAGAATATATATAAACGTTTGATTTAATAAATGAGCATATAACTCGCCAAGATATAATGTAATACTCATTATTGCGGGAACAATTATATTATCATCAATTCTTATTATTTTCGAAACTGCTTCTCCAAATGTAGACAAAAATACACCTAAAAATCCAAATATTAAAAATATAATACCCGGATTAAAAATAAAGAAATACGCCCATATAACAGTAATTCCCGCAAGGAAAAACGCAACGCTTCCTTCCAATGACTTTTTCTTGAATATTTCATTTCTTCCAAATCTTTTGCCAAAAATAGCAGACGATAAATCGCAAATCACAATTATAGTCATTGCCACCACTGCCACAAATTTTGGAAAAATCAAAACAACAAAGAACGCACTAATCATCATACACGATGCACCGTTCAAATAAATCCCATCCTTTTTATTTTCGTGCTTCCTTAATATATCACCGAAATATTTGTTAATCTGTTCCCTTACCCAATCATTTCGCTTGCTTAACAAATCCACTACAACGTGCGCAGCCATCAATACAAATAAAATTGGAACAGCAACGCTTTTTGAAACAAATATATAAATAATTGGGATTAATAAAGAAAAAATATGTATTGATTTTCTTTTTAGTTCTGCTAAAAATGAAATGTCATCGTCTTTCTTCTTTTGTTTTTTGTAGGGAGGAGTATTATCCTCAACTAATATAGTGTTAGAAATCGTAGATTCTATATCTATCAAATACCCAAGTATGCCTTTAGTTATATTCTTAGTAATATTCATAAATATTTATGAAAAAAAATAGTATATTTTACCAAATCTTAACGAAAAATGTAAAATTAACTTTATAAATTTTGCAAATTATGAAAATATCATTAATTTGAGAACTTTATAAAATGAAAAATGAATATTTTAATTGCAGCAACAGAAGCAACACCCTTAGCAAAAGCCGGTGGATTGGGCGATATTGTTTCTTTCTTAGCTAAAGAATACAAATCTCTCGGGCATAATCCGATAGTGGTTATACCTAAATATGGATTTATTGATACCGCACAATATAATTTCCATAATACATTTAAAACACTAATTGTTCAAATGGGTTATTGGAATGAATATGCGAGTTTATGGGAAGGCAAATTGCCAAATAGCAGTGTGCCCGTATATTTAATAGAACATAACCTCTATTTTGATCGCAAAGGTATCTATGGTGACCCGCTCGAATATTCAGATAATGATAGGAGATTTATTTTTTTGAGCAAAGCCGTATTCGAGGTTGCACGAGCAATTGGATTTTCTCCTGATATTATTCATACGAATGATTACCACACTGCATTTTCTATGGCATTTCTGAAAGAATTCTACAAAATTGATCCCTTATTTTCAAAAACAAAAGGTATTTTTTCAGTTCATAATATTGCTCATCAAGGACGATTCAATCCAAATACAGCCTTGCTTTATGCGGGTATAGGACAGGATAAATTTTATCCAATGTCGCCTTACGAGTTTTATGGTTCAGTAAATGCTATGAAAGTGGGTATTGTATTTGCTGATAAAGTTACAACTGTCAGCCCAACTTATGCTCGAGAGGTCCATTATCCCTATTTTGCAGAAGGGCTTGAAGGCGTAATTAGCGCAAAAGGTGATGATTTTGTTGGTATTCTGAATGGTGTGGATTATTCAGAATGGAATCCCACGGTTGATAATTTAATTTATTATAAATATGATAAAGAAACATTATCACAAAAATCTCAAAATAAATATGCGCTACTGAAGGAATTTGGACTCAATGGTTCAAACAATCTTGATGCACCTTTGATTGGAATGGTCACTCGACTTACTGAACAAAAAGGTATTGATTTAATAATCAATAAAATAGAAAACTTGCTTGAAAATAAAGACTTTAAATTTATTATGCTGGGCTCGGGAGATTATAATTACGAACAATTTTTCAATTATTTATGTGCAAGATTCCCGAAACAAGCAATTACTTTTATAGGACATAATGATATATTATCACATAAAATTATCGCTGCGTCAGATTATTTATTAATGCCATCGCGTTACGAACCCTGCGGTCTAACGCAAATGTTTGCTCTGAAATATGGCACAATTCCAATTGTTCGTGAAACGGGCGGACTTGCCGATACAGTAATTGAATATAATCCTTATAAATACTCAGGCACGGGTTTTACTTTTTATCAATACAACGCAGATGATATGGCAAATGCAATATTGCGAGCCTTAAATATCTATAATTCAAATCCCCATTGGGATAAAATACGTCAAAACGCGATGGAGCAAGATTTCTCAATCCGCAAGACAGCAGAAAAATATCTTGAATTATTTAAGAGTATAATATAGAATTTTGTGGCAATGTAAACATTTCAGGTGGCTAAAGCCACCTGTTGAAAATAATAGCACTCACCACAACAGAGGGCTTCAGCCCTCTGCAAATGTTCCTATTCCAGGATGATACAGTCACATTAGCTGAACCTACGACTTAAGTCGTAGGTTCAATTGTAGGAATTCATATTCAACATCAAGGAAGCTTTTGCTTCCTATTTCGTAATCTCTCCAATTACCCTACCGTTCTGAATATTGCATAATTTTACTTTCATTATCTTATTATGCAGACTTTTTTCCGATTTGGTAATCACAGGAATATAATTATCGCTGTGGCCAAACCATAATCCGTCCTTATCTTGATATTCAAACAAAACTTCCCGCACTTGATTAAGTTGTGAATAATAGAATTCTAATGATTTATTTTTTGAAAATTGCCTTAATATATTCGTTCGCTGCTTTTTAAGAATTTCAGGAACCTTATTAGATAAATTCACTGCGTCTGTATTTGGGCGCTCCGAATAACTAAAAACGTGGAGATAAGTCAATGGCAAATTATCCAAAAATGCTTGTGTTTCCACAAATTCTTTATCTTCTTCACCTGGGAAACCTGTAATTACATCCAATCCAATTGCTGCACTTGGCAAATACTTATTAATTTCCATAATTTTGGCTTCAAATTGCTGCTTATTATATCGCCTTCTCATTAGTCGCAATATCTTTTCTGATCCACTCTGCAAAGGAATATGAAAATGTGGGCAAATGTTTTCAGAATTTGCAATAATACTGATAATCTCTTCATTCAAAATATTTGGCTCAATTGAGGAAATTCTAATGCGACAATTCAATTTATTTGATGATATTAATTTTAATACATCAGTAAAATTATTACCGTCAAAATGATATTCCGATAAATTTATTCCAATCAGCACAATCTCTGAATAACCTGATCCTTCTAATTTATGTATTGTCGGAATTATATCATCAAAAGGCATTGAGCGGAATCCCCCGCGTGCTTGTGGAATAATGCAATATGAACAATTATATTCGCATCCATCTTGAAGCTTTAACACTGCCCTGGTTCGCCAATCATTTTCACTACTGAATGAATATTCAAATTGCAAATTCTTAGTTTTTTCTAATGCAATTTGCGGATTTGATAATTTTTTATTTTTTATAAATTCAGAAATATTAAATTTATCGCTATTTCCCACGACTATATCAACACCCGATATACCTGCGAATTGCTGTGGATTGATTTCCGCAGCGCATCCTGTAACAATTATAAATTTTGTTGGGTCTATATTCAATGAATGCCGGACTGCTTTGCGTGCATCTGCATCCGCTTTTTGTGTAACTGTGCAAGTATTAATTATAACAATATCTGCATCTTCGACATTTTGAACGCAATTAATTCCCAACTTTTCAAATTCTGCTGCAATACGTGAAGATTCTGAATAATTTACTTTACATCCAAAATTATATATATAAACCTTTGAATTTGTACTAGTTATATTATCTAAATTCTTTTCCATTATTTCTAAATTCCTCAGGACATTTCCAACCGTCAATAAATCCTCTTAATGTTATATTCATTAATTTTAGGTCAATTTTCGAAAAAAACCATTTCACAAAATATATCAAAGGTCGTAAATTCCGTACCCAAAAATTTCCATATAACCTATCCAATATTATTACGTTTCGTACCATATAATAACGCCGTGGCGAATTCCATTGTTTTATAGAATTTTCGGTCAATATTCTATCACATTTTGCTCTTGGAACAATGCCAATTTTAAATCCTGCTTTCTTTGCTCGAATAAAATAATCGCTATCGTCTCCATAAAGGAAATATTGCTTTACAGGCAATCCAATTGCGTCAATTAATGCTTTATGAATTAAAATACCTTCAAATGTCATTCCATCAATATTAATAAAGTCTTGGGCAATATCATCTTTTGTAATCAATTTTGACCACAATGTTTTAAAAGGATTTGAAAAATTGAACTCAACGCATTCATTAAAAAATGGTTTGCCCTCAGGTGTATAACGCAATGGAGCAAGTGCAGTTTTTTTATCCGCATATTTCATTAATACTTCCAAGCAATTTGAGCGTGGCACAACATCATCATCCATAAACCAAATCCATTCATATCCGGCTTCATATCCATATCTCAATCCCGTATTGAAGCCGCCTGCCCCGCCCACATTATCCTGCGTTATATATTTCAAATCCTCTTGTGTTTTTAACCATTCCTCTGTTCCATCAATCGATGAATTATTTATAACAATGATTGAATCAAGTTTGTAAGTTTGATTTCTTAAAGCCTCAATCACTTTTTTAAGCAGTTCCAATCGGTTATAAGTTACAACAACAGCAATTACGTTATTTTTATCGTTCATTAATATTATAACGAATTATTATTGAAATAAAATGCAAAGTAGTTAAATGGCATAAGTCAGTTTATCGTCAAATGTTAATATATATTTATCCAATGCGATAAGTCCTTCGCGATGAGATGGTAACTTCAAATAATCGAGAGCAATATTGAAATCCAGCCATTTATATTCGCTATGTTCTTTTGAAAGCATTACTTTATCATTGAATTTTACTTCAAAAGCAAAAATAGGAACAAAATTCATCGAATTTTCTTTATAATTATAGAATGTGCCTACAACAGGTACCACCCATTTATTAATTGGTTGCAAATGAATTTCCTCCATTGTTTCGCGCATTGCACATTCGAGCGGCTTTTCGTCGCTATTCAACTCGCCAGTAATTACTTGCCAAAGATTTGGGTATATTTGGTCCTCAGATGAACGCTTCAAAAGTAAATGCTTATAATCCCTCATTTCAGGATTATATGAAAAAATATGAACTTGCACCGTATTGGAAATAAAATTCATAAAATTTAATTTTTTACAATTTCAAAATTAATATAATTTTTAGAAAAAAAATTCTGAACCTTTTAAAATAGGGGAATTAATATTTGCGATTATATACAATCTTGACGCAGAATCGCTTGCAAAGACATATTGAACGTGTCTCTGTCGAATATCGCAGAGGGCTCCAAGCCCTCTGTTGCAAAATTCTATATCTATCGCAACAGGTGGCATAAGCGTCCTCGCTTGTGTAAATTCTTCTCTTATAGAGGGGCAGGGGTGATTGTCTTTGAACCTTCCTTTGAACCTACGACTTAAGTCGTAGGTTCAAAGCACAATCAAGGATGATTGTGCCACTATGTGGCTGCACCATCCTGGTGCAGCATCACACAATCAAGGATGATTGTGCTACTATTTAAGGGGAAATTCACTCCTGTCATTCCGAGCATCGCGAGGAATCCATACCTGCTATGGATTCTTCACTTCGTTCAGAATGACATAATTGCACAATCAAGGATGATTGTGCTACCAAAATCTCCGCAGAGGGCTTCAAGCCCTCTGTTGCATATTCTATATCATTCGCAACAGGTGGCTTTAGCCACCTGTATATTGAAACCACCTGCATATCTTGTTTTGCTACACAATTTTACATTTTCAAAAATCCATATTCATAGATTTTGGGTTCTATTTTTTTTGCTAATATTTTCAATTTATCACGTAAATTGCCGATTAACTCCATATAACGTGCGTCATCGCTTTTATTATTCATTTTGCCTGTACTATTGCGACCCTGAAAATATTCGCGAATATCATATAGCGACGCATTCACATTGCAATTTGGCTGGCTATGGTAGTATTTCCAAAGCTCTCTGCCTGCATCGAATACATCTGACGCTTCTTTTGAAAATATCAATGGTGTTGTTCTCGCATCTTGTTCATTTATTAAATCAGAAGGCATTTCTATTTTGTGTTTTCCACTTATAAAATCTGTCATAAAATTGCTCTCGAACTTTTCTCTCGCATTTATCTCTTGTTCTGTGAAGGGTATCCAATGATTTATGCCCTCTTTGGATGAAATTTGATTTTGTGAATGGAAAAGGGTGAATGCCAAGCAGTCGTTTTGAAATTCGGTATCGCTTTTCCAACCGTCGTTAGGGTATAAAAATTGGTCGCGGTCGTTGAGCCAGGTTGCTACGATACAATGGCGAACAGCAAAATAAATACAAATTCCTAATAAGTTTAATTGCGAAATTTTGACTTTAGTATCATGCACATCATTATTAATTGCGGTAGCTATATAAATATATTTCTGATTTTGAAAATCATTTCCTCTTGTGCTTAGAATACCGATTCCATTATTTTTGCTCTTGCTATAAAAATTCAATAACCACTTATTTATACTTGGTGGTAAATCACCATAAAATACTTTTTTCCCCTTATAAATACCGTCTTCATCATAAACATCGCATTCGATTTGCTTTATTTTTTCTTTTATTTTAAAATCCCAAATTGTAAAACCTACAGGAAAACTGCCTTTAACATTATCAAATGTATATGAAGGTACAACAAAACCACCTAAATTTTTAGCAAGAAAGAATTCTTTAAACTTAATAAAATTTGTTCCCTGAATAAATTTTAATGTAGAAAATTGAGCGTGGATTGAATATGGTAATTTATCATAAATTCTTGCCATAAATAATGCAAATATTTCATTCGAAGCATTGCCAATTTTAGATTTATAAAATTCATTTGCCGTATAATTTATTGCAACACCTGGCTTATTTGCACCTGTGCCCGTGACTGTTCTTGCAGTAGTTGCTTCCGCATACGGCGGATTAATATAAATCACTAATTTTTTGCGCTTTTCGGGATTGTTTATAATGTTTTGCAAGGGAAGTGGCAGTTTCGAAAAATCATCATTTAAAAAATCGAACTGAAAAACGTGGTCGTGAAGCAGGTTAGCGCCATTGTTGATACGGTCATGCATCACTTCCACGTCCTGTTGGTCAAGAGTAGAAGCCCAAATGTTATATTTGTTGGTAAGCCCCGCAAGCAAATTGCCCGTGCCTGCCGCACAATCCCACACATAATATACGTCCTGCCAGTTTTCGCCCAGCACGTCGGTAAGGTATTTTTGCGATAGTTCCACCCATTTCTGCGGTGTAAAAAAGCTTCCTCTTCGTTCGCGAATATCCTGTGGCACAAGCAAATCACGGCGTGCCACAATATAATCCCAATATTCTTCTTTTGGCGGGCGTTCATATTTATTCCAAAATTGAGTATGTGCTTTCTGTCCATCATTAAAAGTTGTCGATTTCGAGCTGAACATACCCGATTCATCAATTTTCCTATCCAATTCGTAATGGTCTTTTTTCAGCAGAACAAACAGTTTTTCTTTTAGTGTTTCATTTTCGTACGAAAGCAAGTCGGCGAGATAGAAATCGCCATCGATAATACCATTTTTCTTGGCTATCTCCCAATTCACAGCAATAGTTGGTTTAACGGTTTGCAGCCACTTATTATAGATAACCATAAAATTATTTTTATCGATTCTGATTTTTGTTAGTCCAAATTTGCCGGTGACAAAATTATCTTTGATAAATTTATTGAGTTCTTTATCATCTTTTTCATAGTAGAAGAGCAAAGAATTTGTTGTAATGATTTGGGTGACTTTGTCTAATATCAACGAAAATTCTTTTGTATCATAATTTGAAGGTGTAACATTCCAGTTAAAATCGTTAATATAAAAGATACTGTGAATATCATTATAAGGAATAAAAGCGATTTTTTCGGCATCGAAGGCGCCAAGCATAGCGGGTGGCAGCACTTTATCAAATGTGCGTGCTTTTCCGATAGTAAGTATCAATTGAGTAATTGATTTGTAAATATCGGATTTTCCCGCTTTTGCTTCAGCCCAGAGCAGCGATTCCTGCTCGAAAAGTTCCTTCTTACTTTGGAACATCGAAACGCAGAAGTCAACGTTACCTATAATTTTTGAACAATCATAATGCCAGAAGTAATCCTGTGCAATTTTATTTTTTAGTTCTTCTTCCCGAATATTCTGATATTTCATTAAAGCCGAAAAATAGAAAAAATAAAATTACGGAAAGGTGAGAGAATAGAACATATTAAAAGAGAATATAGAAAATCAACAAACCCATTTGCATTCTGTAGAGACACAAGATTTTGTGTCTCTACATAAGTGGCATAAGCGTCCTCGCTTGTGGAAATTCCGTCCTCGCTTGTAGAAATTCCATCTCCGCTTGCAGAAATTCCATCTCCGCTTGCAGAAATTCTGCACCAAGATGGTGCAGACACATTAAAGGTGGCATAAGCGTCCTCGCTTGTGCAAATTCTTCTCTTATAGAGGGGCAGGGGTGATTGTCTTTGAACCTTCCTTTGAACCTACGACTTAAGTCGTAGGTTCAAAGCACAATCAAGGATGATTGTGCCACTATGTGGCTGCACCATCCTGGTGCAGCATCACACAATCAGGGATGATTGTGCCACTATTTAAGGGGGAATTCACTCCTGTCATTCCGAGCATAGCGAGGAATCCATACCGGCTATGGATTCTTCACTTCGTTCAGAATGACATAATTGCACAATCAAGGATGATTGTGCTACCAAAATCTCCGCAGAGGGCTAAAGCCCTCTGTTGCAAAATTCTATATCTATCGCAACAGGTGGCTTTAGCCACCTGTATATTGAAACCACCCCTACAGGTACTAGGCGTATTGAATATACATTATTTATAATATCTCAAAATATCTCTTTATTTTTTGTGACATTAAAAAACGTCGTTTTTCTAAAAAATCACTATAATGGTTCGCATCCATATCTACAATTTCTTCGGGGATACAATTCATTTCCAAATTTTTACGTAATTCCTCAGTAGAATTAATTGCACCATATTTTAATATGCCTGTCTGGCATTGTTCGAAAATTTGTTTCATATAGTCAGCTGGTGGTTTTGCACCAATGGCTATGTTTATCTCGCTTTGCGCCATTACATAATTTGCAATTTGATTGTACATATTTTTATTATACCCATATTTTTTCAAATATTCTCTTGGAAAAATATGATGAACATCGCCTTTCAATTTTACTAAATCACTTACTAAAATATCGCGGGATAGGAAGCCCTTATCCTGATTTTTGATTTGAGCAGCAAGATAAACGTTAAATGCAGGACTATTTGCAAGTGATGAATTCATCTGTTGGGGTAATCCAAAATTCCAATATGCGTCAGATAATTCAGCCCTGAATACATCATTAATATAATTTTCGCTAAGTTCGTTAATCCTTTTTATATCATAATCAAATTGCGATTCAGGTGAGCCAGAGTATCTACCTGTTAAAACAGATAAAATGAACCATTTTCGAACGTATGAATGAATCATTCCTTGATGCATCCCTTGTTCTTTCAGTGTTAAATATAAGATATACGAAAAATTAATGGCATTTTGTGAACGTATCATTGAAGAATCAACAAATCCTGCAGAATTTAGAATCATTACAAAATTCAAAAAGTTATTTTGGTTCATAAATGTTCTGATACCATCATCTAACATTTTGAAGGATTCCTCAGCAATTTGTTCCTCATACTGCTTAGTTTCAAAATTTCTCCCCGATAGCAAAGCCACTAAATCTTGTAATCTACCTCTTTTGAATTTATTTGTAAAAGATACTCTGAGCATATCCGTATATGATGGGTCATATAGATCGTCATTGATATCCTTTAGCCAAGCCATTTTTGGGAAATAGTCTGTTTTGACAAATTCTTTATCAATTTCTTTGAGCATATCATAAAATGAAGGCTCAACCGCAAGATGGCAAAAATAATTAATCGCCTTCTGCAAAATATTACCTCCAAATTTTTCATCCACTGCAATTTTTGACATAGCGAAATCAGCTTGGCTGAGAACAGCTCCTTTCGAATTAATTCTTATGAAGATTTCAGTTACCGTTTCAATATCTAAATCGGAATTTAATTGTATAATACCAATTGAATTAAATTGTATCCCATTCAATTTGCTAATATTATTAAAAATTTTGTTTTTCTCAACACCTACATTTTGAGAGCAATAATTTTCCAAAAATTGCAGCAAATCAAAATCTGGTTTGAAAACAACTGAAATATCAGGTATCCAGCTTTTGTCTTTAACTATTGCAGAGTTGGATACTTCAAATTTTTCTGTATCAGGATTAAATGCTATAGTTATATTTTTTTTCTTAAAATCCTCATCAATGACCTTTTCTCCGAGAAGTGCTGCCATAATTGATAGCACCCGCTGTTGTCCATCAATGATAATTTCTTTACCTTTGGAAGTCATACCATCCTTCAATTTTACATCAGGATTTTGCCAAGTAATTATATAGCCAACGGGATATCCTTTATATAAAGAATCTATAAAATCCCTGACTTTTGTTGAATCCCATACAAATGGACGTTGTATCTGTGGAATTGCAATATTATCCATTTGTATTAATGCAATAATAGAATTAATTTGAAATTGATTTACTGAGTATTTTGTAATTACCATAATTTGTGTTGTTTTGCTGTATTATATTTTACAAATTATGAAATTTTTTCAAATATGTGGCACAAGCGTCCCCACTTGTGTGAAATTCTGCACCAAGATGGTGCAGACACATTAACGGTGGCACAAGCGTCTCCGCTTGTGTGAAATTCTTCTCTTATAGAGGGGCAGGGGTGATTGTCTTTGAACCTTCCTTTGAACCTACGACTTAAGTCGTAGGTTCATTGCACAATCAAGGATGATTGTGCTACTATTTAAGAGGAATTCACTCCTGTCATTCCGAGCATAGCGAGGAATCCATACCGGCTATGGATTCTTCACTTCGTTCAGAATGACAAAATTGCACAATCAAGGATGATTGTGCTACTTGCAGAGGCAGGTGCACGTGTCTTCATAAGTGGCACAAGCGTCCTCGCTTGTGTAAATTCTGTATTGTATATTCCCTTATGCAAAAGTGGAGAGAATAGTGAATTTATTTTGTAAAAATTATGCCCAAATAATGCTAATAATCTCAAATAAGAGTTTTTGTCTTTCTTCTAATTCCTCAGGTCCAAATTTATTCATTGGGTGTAAATTTAATTTATATTTTTTAATCATCTTTTTAAAATCTAACTTTGATTTATAGCTATCCTCTCTTAAAGTCTCATTCCAATATAAAGAGTTAGCATAAGATTTTAATTTTTTTGTATATGGTTCATTGTTACTTGAAATATTATCCTTCCCTTTTAAAAGCAAAAGGCCGCCAAGTCTATTACGTTCATTATCAAACCGTTCAGAATCATTACCAAAGAGTTTTAAATTTTCCTTATTTTCTGATAAAATATGCTCTATATGAAATCCATTTTTAGTACCTGTGTTCACAACCAAATCATACATTGAGTGTTTCATCTCCATATTAGTATTGACAGCAATAAATTTTTCGATTCGAGCAAAAAAATATCTTGTAAATCTTTTATTTAGTTCAATACCAACTTCCTTAAAAATTGAATAGTTTAGCGGTTCTGTAATTTGCACACCCCTATTTTTTGATAAAGTTTTAATTAAATACTTATCAAATACTTCCTTAATTTTATTTAAATCTGCTTTCCTTATTTCAGAATTTATTAAATAAACCATTTCATAAAAATCATTACTATCATAACTTTTTTGAAGTTGAAGAAGCGAAAATAAACGATCAACTTGCTGAGAAATTAATTTTATTTTTTCATCTTCTTGCTCATCATTTAACTTACATGCTGATAAAATTAGAAGGAATTGAGAATCCATTTGTGTCAGTCCATTGTAATAGACATACTGAAATTTCTTAACCTCAAAATTTTGCAGATTAAGAAGTCTGTAATACAAGTCACTATAATAAATAAATTCATTGTTCAAAAAATTTTTTACATTTTTCGGATTATGGGATAATTTTAGAGAAGATTCCAATTCAGGAGAGAACATAATTCTGTGATAATTTTTCTCGTATTTTCGGGAATCGCCAATTGTGTTAGCAAATTTTGCACGTAAGTAATAAATAAAAAAAGTATCGATTCCATCATCAACAATCTTATTTATTTTTTCTACTTGTTTGTCCCATATATCATTAAGATGTGAATTTTCTAATTCATTTTTATCAATTTGCCCGAGCAATTTTCCTTTTAAAATTTCATAAGATTTAAGTCTTACGCCCCTATCATTAATTACTTCAAATACCATAGGTACATCAGTTTGTTCAACATTTAATTCAATCAAAACTACACGTTTTAAGAAATAAAACACAAAATGTTCAAATATTGTCTTATCTTTTAATTCTCCATCAAGCCAAGTTGATATTACTTTATAGTTATTTATTAGATTTTGTGCTGTTAATCCATCTTTGTTTTTTAAATTTTCTAGATTCTTATTTTCTAATAGTGCTTGTAGTATTTCTTTCTCGTTTTCATGGTTCATCCAAAATTCTTTTGTAAAGCCAGATTGACCTGCGATTTTTCCAGAGATCCAATTTTCTAACTCTGAATTGTATGTGTGTGCTAAATGTCTTAATTTTATTAAGATTAATGTTAGTGTAGTAAGTCTTTGTTGTCCATCAACAACATATAATTTCCCATCAATTGAATTTGTTACATAAGTATTCAAATAGTACCAGGAATATTTTTCTATTAATTGGTCGAGATCTATATCTTTATCCTTGTTAACTTCATATCCCTCCTTAAATTTATAGAAAATATCGTCAAGCAACCTTTTTACAGGATCTTCATTCCATTTGTATTGTCTCTGATAGAAATCAATATAAAATGTTTTATTTGAAAATACAGAATCAATATTTTGTTTGTCAGGTGTTACATCCATAAATAGATCCGAATTATTTAATAAAAAAAAATATTTTACTTTATTTATTCTTTATTTCTCAAAATTAATAAATTTATAAATAAATAAGTAACCTATAACATTAAACTTATTCACAAAATTTAATTTTAATAATTAACTATTTTATTTTTTTTGTTTTTTAACAGAAGTCAACCTGTGAGCGTATTGCTTATGCCCATATTTTTGAACCTACGACTTAAGTCGTAGGTTCAAAGCACAATCAAGGATGATTGCGCCACCAAAATCTCCGCAGAGGGCTGAAGCCCTCTGTTGCAAAATTCTATATCATTCGCAACAGGTGGCTTTAGCCACCTGCATAGTGGAGCCACAATCAAGGATGATTGTGCTACCAAAATTCATAAAAAAAACAATTATTATATATGTTTTACGTTTTTAAATTTGTATATACAAAATAGATACGGGAGAAAAATGCAAACAAGTGTAAAAAAATGGGGAAATAGCCTTGCGATAAGGGTACCTCAAGCAATTGCATCACAAATAAATATTACTGAAGGTTCAAAAATCAAGCTTATACTTAAAAATAATATTATTGAAATTATTCCTACTGAATCAAAAGAATATAGCCTAAAAAATCTGTTAAGTGCAATTAATAATGAAAATCATCATAATGAAATTTCAACGGATTCGCCTATTGGGAAGGAAATATGGTAGAAAAACCTTACTGTCCTGACCGAGGGGATATAGTATGGCTTGAATTTAACCCACAAACGGGCCATGAGCAAAAAGGTCGAAGGCCTGCAATTGTTCTTTCGCCACACGAATATAACTTAAAAGTAGGACTTGCATTGGTTTGTCCCATAACAAGTCAAGTAAAAGATTATCCTTTTGAAGTTCCACTACCCGAGCGATTTCCAATAAGTGGTGTAATTATTTCTGACCAGATTAAAAACCTTGATTGGAAAGTGCGGAATGCAGAATTCATCGTTAAAGCCCCAAAGAGCGTAATAGAAGAAACAATAAATAAATTTATTACATTATTGGAATAGAGTAAGGGGTGGATTGCATACACTTTTTTTCTTATTCTCCTCTTTTAGAGGGGCGGGAGTGTTTCTATATGAACCTACCTTTGAACCTACGACTTAAGTCGTAGGTTCATTACACAATCAAGGATGATTGTGCCACCAAAATCTCCGCAGAGGGCTGAAGCCCTCTGTTGCAAAATTCCCCTCTTTTAGAGTGTCGGGTTGTTTTTATGAACCTTCCTTTGAACCTACGACTTAAGTCGTAGGTTCATTGCACAATCAAGGATGATTGTGCCACCAAAATCTCCGCAGAGGGCTGAAGCCCTCTGTTGCAAAATTCCCCTCTTTTAGAGTGGCGGGTTGTTTTTATGAACCTTCCTTTGAACCTACGACTTAAGTCGTAGGTTCATTGCACAATCAAGGATGATTGTGCCACTTAACACAATTATTGCTAATTTTGAGAATATGGATTATGATGTTGTGGTTATTGGTGCGGGTGTTGTTGGATTGGCTATTGCAGCAGAATTATCCAATTCAAGGCAAAATATACTTGTGATTGAACGCCATCCTTCTTTTGGCTGGGAAACAAGCTCACGAAATAGCGAGGTAATTCATTCGGGCATTTATTATCCCGAGGATTCATTAAAAACCCGGCTGTGCGTTGAGGGAAATCGCCAACTTTACCAATGGTGCAGTAAGTATAATGTTCCTCACAAGCAATTGGGCAAATATATTGTTGCAGTCGATGATGCCGATATTGAGAACTTGCACAATTTGTATGAGCAAGGCAAAAAAAATAGTGTCGATAATTTGCAATTGATTTCAGAAAAGGAATTAAATAAAGTAGAGCCTAATATTATTGCGCGGGAAGCGATTTTTTCTCCAAATACAGGCATTATTGATTCGCATAGTCTGATGCAAAGCTTTGAAAATTATGCAATTAATCATTCTGTGGATATAATTTATAATCATTCAGTAGAAAAAATTGAGAAAATTGCTGAGGGTTATAATTTGTTCATAAAATCAATGGATGGCGATATATTCAAGATATGTTCTTCCGTTGTGATTAATTCTGCAGGACTTGATGCAGATAGAATTGCCCAAAGCGTTGGGATTGATATTGAAAAAAATCATTATCAATTGCATTACTGTCGCGGGCATTATTTCAAAGTTACGCCAGGCAAGTGCAATTTAGTCAAGCATTTGATTTATCCTGCACCTGCAAAAAATTCCGTTGGACTTGGAATTCATATAACTCCCGATTTAACGGGTATGCTGAAATTGGGTCCCGACACAATGTATTTGCCTGAAAATATACAGGATTATACAATTCCCGAGGGATTAAAGGAAAAATTCTACGAATCCGTAAAGTGTTTTTTTCAACAATTGGAATTGCAAGATTTGACACCTGATCAGGCAGGGATACGTCCAAAATTACAAGGTCCCAACGAAGGATTTCGTGATTTTATAATTAAAAATGAGCATGAGCTTGGTTTTCCAAATTTTATAAATTTAATTGGAATTGATTCCCCAGGGCTCACGTCCTGCATTGCAATTGCAAAATATGTAAGCAGTATTATTGAGTAATCGTAATTATTTCGCGAATAATTTCAATTTGCTTATCGAAGCACAAATCTTTTGCCGCAATTAGTGCATTTGAATGATAATATTCATAATTATTTAAAATTTCATCAATTGCCCGTGATATTTCATCAATAAATAAATTTTTGCTTACGGCAATACCGCAATGATATTTCTCAATTACATCTTTCATAGCAGGCAAATCTGTCGAAATAACAGGTAATCCCGCTTGCAAATATTCAAATAATTTGTTTGGCAGAGCAAGTTCATAAGAAAAGCTTATGGGTTCAATCAATGCCATTCCAATATCCGCAGAACAAGTCCACGTATGCAATTGGCTATATTCGATATTTCCTGTTAAATGCACTTTTGAATGAAGTTCATTTAATTTGGTATAATTATCAATATTTGTTCTAAATTTTCCATCACCAATCAAGCAAATTGCAATGTCATCCCGCAATTTTGCAAGATTAAGCATTGGCATAATACCACGCCCTTCAAGTAGAACTCCCTGATAAAGCAGGATTTTCTTTGATTTTTCAATTTGAAATTTCTCTCTTAATAAATTTGAATTAATTGGAGAGGTATAAAATGGGAAATTTTTGATTACATAAAACGGTTTATTGGTTCTGAAATGTTTAATTAAAAATTCTCTATCAAGCTCGCCCGATGCAATGAATTTATCAACTCTGCGGATTAGTCGCTTTTCAATTTGAGAAATTATATTCTGTTTGAATGAATCATTATGCATTGGACCAAGCGCAGAAAATACTTCACGGGAATCATAAATCACCACAGTATTTTTGTTAGCAAGTTTAACAGCAAGGGCAAGAGCATACAAATCGGATGCAAAATAAAGAGATGCAGAAAATTGCGATTTCAATTTTTTGCCATTTTTTATAAATTCAATCCATTGCCGAAAGAATCGCTGATTGGTGTTAATGTTAATTTGAATTGAATCATCTTCAGCAACAAAGGGCTTTAGCCCTTTGCAATCACATCCCCCTACCCCCTTTTTTAAGGGGGAATTCTTATCAGAAGGCTTTAGTTCTTTGCAATCACATCCCCCTGCCCCCTTTTTTAAGGGGGAATTTGCTACAGGTGGATTTAGTTCTTTGTTCAAACTTGCAAGTGAAATTGTCAGCACCGATTTGCCCAATAATTTAAAAGCATTAATGAAATTTCGCGATCTGCCATCTAGCGCTAAATCAGAAAAAGAAATTAAGCAAATATCGTAATTATTATCTTGCAAATTGATTATTTATTAAAATTTAGAGGAAATATCGAATTGTGGGGATTTGAGCCACCTGACGGACTTGAACCGCCGACCGGCTGATTACAAATCAGCTGCTCTACCAGCTGAGCTAAGGTGGCAAAACAATAGATTACAAAATTAAGAAATATTAAATAAATAGCAAGCGAGTTATGAAACATTTAAGTTTGCAAGTATAAATTGATTTACTTCTCTATAAAATTCACGGGCTGCTTCACTTTTAATAGAAATCAATATTTCATTAGGACTTACGCCAATTTCTATATACTCAAATTTATACTTATGGAATCTTGTAATAAAATGATGACTATCGAAATTATTAAGATTAATACCAACAAGCCCAAACAATGTTAGGTCATCACATATTTCAGGCGAATAATTTGAAAAAGTCGTAGAAAAGTGGGATTTATTAAATGTTGCCTTATCAATCCACACTGTAAGCTTATCGGGAAGTATAGAAATCGAGTAGATTTTGCCATTTTGTTGCTGAATTTTTGTGATTATTTTCAGAGAGTCTTCCAAAAAGTTATCTAATTTGGAAATAGAAAAATTAATTTTATATACATCCATCCGCATAACTGAATGAAGTTCGGATTTTTGTCTATTTAGTTTGGGCAGAATATAAGTGCCTTTCCTAAGGGTTTCGCTAAAAGTGTTCAAGACTTTAATAGGTATATTTGCTTCAATAGCGGGAATTAATGCATCGGGGCTAACAACTTTTGCACCGAAATATGCAAGTGAACGCATTTCATTGAATTCCATCACAGGTATCGTACTAACCTCTTTTATAAGTCGGGGGTCGGCTGAAAGAATACCATCGACGTCGGTCCATATTTGAATCTCTGTAGCATTGAGAAATTTGCCAAATAAAGATGCAGTATAATCCGAACCACCTCGTCCGAGTGTAGTGGTCTGTTTTGAATTATTTGCACCAATAAATCCTTGAGAGATTCCAATATCCATCCCTTCATCAAATAGAGGTAATATCTTTTCATTCACATTGATTTGAGATTTTTCAAAATCTACTTTTGCTTTATTATAGGATGAATCAGTAGCAATAATCTCACGAGCATCAACAAAGAAAGCATTCAAGCTATTATTAAGTAAATAATAATACATTAAAGTGGTCGAAAGCAATTCACCATAAGACATAATTTTGTCAAGAGTACGGGGAGTTGATTCTTTCAGGAAATTCACACTTTTCGATATTTCTTGCAATTCATCAAGTAGTATGCGAATTTTTGTTTCTGCTTCATTAAAATATGGCGAATCATCGGGAATAAGTTTATATAGTAGCTGCAAATGATGGAGCGAAATTTTCTCAAAACAAGTTCTTCCATTTTCCAAATCGTTATGAACTGCGAAGTGCATAAGCATAATCAGCGAATCTGTGATTGTTGCAGACGCCGATAGTACCACAAAGCATTTCTCGGAATTAGTGCTTTCCTGAATAATTTGTAGAACCCGCGCAAATGCCTCATCATCTTTAACAGAAGTACCACCGAATTTCAGGATTAACATATATCATTAAAATTAAATAAATTCTAAATATGGAACAACATCTTCAGCACGTTTAATATGTTTCAAAGCTTTATCGTTAAATAAAATCTCAGCTGCTTCAAAAGCTTTATCGAGTGTAATATTGTATTTATATGCAAAATGCCAAATATCAATTGCATTAAAATCAATTTCAAGAGCTAAAATTTGATGCAAAGCAAGTGGTTGATGATTCTCGAAAATTGTTTGAGATGTCTCAATCATTGTTCTGCCTTGCTCAGTATCCATCATTTGACGAGTAAAGAAATAATTATCGTGTTCGAGCAAATCGCAAATTGGAAAACCATTGAAATTAGTATTATAAATAAGCATTGGCAAAAAGGAAATTGAGACTACATATTCTGCATAATTTTCGTCATTCCATAAATCATCCCAGATTTCGGGTGCATTTTCCTTTAGCCAGGTGAAAAATTTTATTTCCCGCAATGGTAATAACATAAGTGCATTTTGGTCAATTTTATCTAATATATCAAGTGCTTCTTGAATACTAATTTCCTCGTACATATCTTCAGGAAATGTAATCACTTGATGATTATTCCATTGCTTATTTGCTAAATCTATATATTGTTCTATCATAATTCCTCAAAAATAATATTCTAAATTAATAATAATTGACAAAAAAACAATATTTTTTAAATTTTTTTTTAAAAAATATTGTTCTATGATTTAGAATTTGAAAATAAAGTAAAAAAACTATTCAGTAATTAAGCTGATTTTGCTTCTTTTCTGAATTTATATATGGGCTTAGCCTCTTTTTTTACAACCTCCTGAGTAATAATTACTTTTTTAATATGTTCTAAATCGGGAATTTCGAACATAATTGGTTTCAAAATCGACTCAACAATACCACGCAATCCTCGGGCACCGGTTTTCAATTTTTTTGCTTGCTGAACTATTTCTTTTAAAGCATCATCTTCAAAAATTAAATCTACATTATCCATCTGGAATAATTTCTGATATTGTTTAATAAGTGCATTTTTTGGTTTTTGCAAAATATCAAGTAAAGCATTTTCATCAAGGTCGTGTAGTGCAGAAATGATAGGCAATCTACCGACTAATTCAGGAATAAAGCCAAATTTTACTAAATCATCGGGTTCTACTTCTTTAAGCAAATCATAAGTTTCTTCAATTTTCTTTGCAGGTTTAGCAGTAAAACCAATTTCAGCTTTTCCCATACGACGCGATACAATGCTATCCAATCCTTCAAACGCACCACCAACAATGAAGAGAATATCTTTCGTATTCAAATAAATTAAGGACTGCTCAGGATGTTTGCGGCCTCCTTTTGGAGGAACACCTGATCGAGTTCCCTCCAAAATTTTCAACAATGCTTGCTGCACACCTTCACCCGAAACATCACGCGTTATGCTTGCTGATTCACTTTTGCGAGTAATTTTATCAATTTCATCAATAAATATTATACCCCGCTCTGCTGCTTCGACATTATAATCAGCATTTTGCAATAAATTGAGCAATACTGTTTCCACATCATCACCAACATACCCTGCTTCGGTGATTGTAGTTGCATCTGCTATTGCAAATGGGACATTTAGGATGCGGGCAAGTGTCCGAGCAAGCAATGTCTTGCCTGTTCCCGTAGGTCCGATAAGCAAGATATTGCTTTTTTCTATTTCAATATTATCTTCAATTTCCTTTGATAAAATTCTTTTGTAATGATTATAAACTGCTACCGATAAAGTGACCTTTACATCTTCTTGACAAATTACATATTCATCAAGTTTAGATTTTATTTCGCTCGGTTTTAAAAGTGTTAATTCAGAATTTTGTTTATTACTATTTTCTTTCTTTAAAATGTTATGGGCAGTCTCTACACAATTATTGCAGATATGGGCGCCATTTACACCTTCGAACATTTGTTCGACCTCAAATGACGCCCTTCCACAAAATGAACATATCACAGTCTTTTCTGTTTTTCCCATTTATTATTTTATTCCATTTGTAGATAATGCATCGGTAGATTTTAATAATATTTTATCAATAATACCATATTCGAGAGCTTCTTCAGCAGTCATATAATAATCTCGATCGGCATCTTTTGTGATTTGTTCAACGGATTTCTTTGTATGTTTGGCAATGATTGCATAAAGTTGCTCACGTGTACGGATTATTTCTTTTGTATATATCTCAATATCAACAGACTGTCCTTGCGTTCCCCCTGAGGGTTGATGCATTAAAATGCGAGAATTTGGCAAAGCATATCGCTTGCCTTCTGTGCCAGCTGTGAGAAGCAATTGAGCCATCGATGCTGCAAGTCCAACACAAATTGTTGAAACATCAGGTTTTACAAATTGCATAGTGTCATAGATTGCTAAACCTGCCGTGACGCTTCCACCAGGAGAATTTATATATAAATTTATATCTTTATCTGGATCTTCGCTTGCTAAAAACAGTAATTGTGCAATGACTAGGTTAGCCACATTATCATCAATCGGACCGCCAAGAAAAATAATGCGTTCTTTTAATAAACGCGAGTAAATATCATAAGAGCGCTCCCCGTGGCTTGTTTGTTCAATTACTATTGGAATTAATTGACTATTCATAATATACTCTTTGATTTATAATATTGAAAAGACGAATAAATTTCGAAAATAATTGAGAAATAATATAATAAATAAAGATTAAAAAAAGTTGCGTAATTTTGAAAAAAAATTATAAATGAATAAACTTGAAAATTTTGAATTTTGGGAAAAGTATTATTTAGACCAAATGGAATTTATGCTTTTAAAAGATAAAGATAAAATGATTAACGCATTAAATTCTAAAGATGAAATCAAAAATGATTGGATTGAAATTTATAACAAGAAATCTTGCGATATTGATAGGGGAGCTGAAAGAGTTTATTTTTGGTTATTGAACCAGCTTGGATTTCCAAATTCTACTCCAATTGGGTCAGATTTATTATATGAGACAGCAAATGCTTTTCTTCATATTGATGTCAAAACAACATCATATTTTACGATCCTCAACGGAAAACAAGTATTAAATACAGGCGATTTTAAGGGACTTGTATCAATTGGAAAAAATCAAACATCTTATAAATATATTGATGAAAATAATATTGAACATGAAGCAAATTTACCTTTTATTTATAAATCAAAAAACAAATTATGTCTTACTTATATAATTCATTTGATTTATGATAAAGAAAAAGATGGAAATTTAAAAATTCTTGCTTTATTATTAATTTGCATTCCAAATGGTGCATTACACGATGTATATGGCAATGAAATTTGTGGTGGAAGTAAAAATAAGAATGAAGCATTTAGGTATCGATATAGAGAAAATCCATATTTCCAATTATTAAAAAATAAACCTTTGCGTCTAAAAATATTGTACAAAGATTCACTTATTGATTTGGAAAATATTATAGGATTTAAAATATAGAAAAATGTATAAAATCATCAATTCAGATGTATATTCAGGTATTCATAGTTTAAATGATGCGTCAATTGATGTTGCGATTACTTCACCACCCTACTGGGGACAAAGAGATTATGGTTTCGATGGACAAATCGGAAATGAAACTAATTATCAGGAATATATAGACAAATTAGTCTGCATTTTCAATCTTTTAAGAAATAAGCTAAAAGATAATGGTGTATTTTTTCTGAACATTGGTGATAAATATCTTACAAAATATGGAAAATCCCCTCTTGGTTTCATTCCCTTCAAATTAGCTCATTTTATGCAAGAGGATGGCTGGATTTTAAATGATACAATCATTTGGTATAAACCTAATCATATGCCTTCAAGTGTAAAAGATAGATTTACAAATAGTTATGAACCTATTTTTGTTTTTTCTAAGTCTCAAGATAATATCTATTTGGAACAATGTAAAATTTCGGGGAATTATAATAATATTCTGAAAATACCTCTGCAACCATCCCTATTTAAACATATTGCTGTATATCCCGAAAAACTTGTATACGAATTATTGAAAAAAATTAATTTACCTCAAAATGGAACAATCTTAGACCCATTTGCAGGAAGCGGTACTACGTTAAAAGTTGTAAAAGAATATTATCCAAATCTTAATGCAATAATGATTGAAAGAAATAACAGTTATATTGATATTATTAAAGAAAGATGTAATTTAAATGGTGAATCTGAGATAATAAGTTTGAATTTCTTGGAATTTCAACCAAAACAAAATTTAATAGATGATATAAATCAATGTGCATTTATTTCAAATGGAAAATTACAAACTACAGATGGAAATAAAGGTTTTATCAGAATATTTGAAAAAAAAGAAGAATATTATCACACATTACAATTTTTTGTCAATCACCATCAAAATTTTCTTTCCAATCCCTCAGCAACATTTTTTATTGGATGTAAAGATTTCGATAATGAATTAATTTATCGTACTGCCTTATTAAATTCTAAGGGATGGATTATTAGAAATATGATTATAATTGAAGAAAATGAGAGATGGTATCCTATCTTTATGATAGTTGACGACAATAAAAAAGTAAAATACAAATTTAATTATAGGTCTTTAAATCTAAAGTCAAAAACAGAAACGTATAGAAATTGGTTTGAAACTAATTTTATGAATTATAATGTTGTAGATACGATACATAAACAGAAAAATAAAGGTAAAGTAGTCGATATTCTAGAAAGTTATAAGAATGGTTTTCCAAAATATGTTATAGTTGAGTGGAAAAATCAAAAATATACTAAGGAATTTGTAGTATTTTCACAGGAGACTATAAACAAAAATTTAATTATTAATAACGATAATAGATTAAATATCTCAGAATTAGAAGAACTAACTTCAATTAGAAATGAAATTAATTACCAAAATAATAAAAAGAATGGACAATCAACAACACTTTTTGATCTTCCACAATATCAAAATTATAATGGAAAATTTAAGGATGAAAAACGGATAAATTTTGGTGCATCCCCTGGAGCAAGAGTATCGATGGATGAAGAGTATTTTTCTTTACAACGACTCTATAAAGTCGAACAGAAATTAATTGCTGACTATTTAAATTTTAAAAGAATTGAAAAGGGGATATCAAAGCAACAATTAATTAATTTCTTCCCAAAAGAATATAAACATACCGTAGGACATTGGCTAAGAACAGACTTTGGAGGCTCAATTCCCACACCTGAAGATTGGATTAAATTAATAGACATTCTCGATATTGAGGAAAATATTACAAATTATGTTTGCAAAACTGCTTTAAGACTTCAAACTGTGATACATTCAGAGTATAAGATGCCCTCAGATTTCCAACACAGTGATTTTATTAATAGACTTGAGCTATTAATTACAGATTAGATATTACATCTATATTAAAAAGCAGGGGTTTTAAGGAACTTACCCCCTGCTTTATATTTCTCCAATATTCTATTTAATTATCTTTATTAAAATAATAATTATATACCCATTTCATTTACATTGATACGCTTTGGTCCGGCTTGGACGATTTCTTTTGGAACACCTGCTTCGAACATTTTGAAATTCTCTATATAGCGAGCAGCAAGTGAATCGTATTTTTCCCAATATTCTTTCTTATTTCCCCATGCATTTGATGGTTCCAACACATCTTCAGGAACATCGGGGCATTCTAGTGGCACTTCAAAACCAAATATTTTATCTTGTCTATATCTCACATTATCGAGTTTCCCCTCTAATGCAGCATTAAGCAAATTGCGTGTGTGACGAATTGAAATACGCTTGCCAACACCAAATTTGCCACCTACCCAGCCTGTATTAACAAGCCAAATATTTGCTCCCGCACGTTGCGTCCGTTCTTTAAGTAAATTAGCATAAAAGAAAGGATGATGAACCATAAATGGTGCACCAAAACAAGAGCTGAAAGTTAATTCTGGTTCTCTTCCTAATCCAATTTCGGTACCTGCAATTTTTGAAGTATAACCACTTATAAAATGATACATTGCTTGATTTAGATTTAAGCGAGCAATTGGAGGCATAACCCCTGTTGCATCACAGGTTAAGAAAATAATATTTTTAGGTTGAGAGTTCACCATTTTCTCGGGTACTGCATTATTTATAAAACTTAATGGATATGAAGAACGCGTGTTTTCAGTAATACTATCATCATTTAAATCAAGCTTCCGAGATGGCATATCATAAACTACATTCTCAAGAATTGCACCAAAACGATGTATTGCATTCCAAATATCAGGCTCATTTTCAGCAGATAGCCGAATAACTTTAGCATAACAACCATTTTCATAATTGAAAACAGTATCATCGCTCCAGCCATGTTCATCATCACCTATCAAATGACGCTTTGGGTCGGCGGATAAACTTGTTTTTCCTGTGCCACTTAAACCAAAAAACAACGCTACATCGCCTTTGTCACCAACGTTTGCGCTGCAATGCATAGACATAACATTTTGTAAAGGCATTAAGTAATTCATAAGAGTAAAGATAGTCTTTTTTATTTCGCCTGCATAGCTTGTTCCTGCAATGATACCTACTTTTTGGGCAAGATTAAGTGCAATTGCAGTTTCGCTTAAAGTACCATCAATACATGGGTCGGCATTGAATTCCGGAACTGCGATTAATGTAAATTCAGGAATAAAATATTTATATTCCTCTTTTGTTTTTGGAGAAATAAACATATTTTTTGCAAAAAAACTCTGCCATGCAGTGCTTGTTATAATACGAACAGGCAAACGGTAATTAGGGTCTGCCCCAACATAACAGTCCTGAATAAACAATTCTTTACCTTGGCAGTATGAAAGCAAACGAATTAACAGACCCTCAAATTTTTCTTCAGCCATTGGTTTATTATATTGTCCCCACCATATTTTCTCTTGGGATGTAGGCTCCTTGACAATATATTTATCATTAGCGGCGCGAGCAGTCCACTTACCTGTCCAAACTTGCAATGCACCTCTATCTACTAAATGACCTTCGTTCCTAAAAATTGCTTCTTCATATAAAGATTCAACAGGCAAATTCCAAAATGCTGTCTTGATTTTGCGAAAGCCATGATTTGTCAAATCATAATCACTTTTGAATTCTGCTGCTTGTTGCTTAGCAGGTGAATTTATTTCTACATATTTCATAACCAATCCCTCACTAATTTTCTTTGACCAATATATAATTCATTTGGAGAATTTGGATCTAATGCCCATTTAATTCTATCTGTGCCTTCTGTAATATCTTTAATTGAGCCACAAGTGGATAATCTCAGATATCCCTCCATTCCAAAATCGATCCCAGGAACTGTCGCAACCCTTACTTTATCAAGTAAGAAATCAGCAAGTTTGCGGGAATCTTTTTCATAATAACTGAAATCAACAAAAGAATAAAATGCCCCTTGAGGTTTTGTCACACGAATACCGTCGAAAGCATTCAAGCGTTCCATCATTACTTTGCAATTATTTTGCAGTGTTACTCTCAAGGATTCAACTTGAGATTGAACACCATTTAATGCTCCAACTGCCGCTTTTTGCATCACTACCGACGGACCCGAAGTTTGATGTCCTTGCAAAATACGCATTACTTCTTGCAATTTACGGTTCGCTACTGCCCAACCAATGCGGAAGCCCGTCATTGCATATTGTTTAGAAACACCATTGACAATTATCACTTTTGATGTGTCTGTCAATTCCTTTGCATAATCATAAACATTTACCCATTCAGCATCATCAAAGACAAGCCGATGATAAATATCGTCCATAATTAGATATAATCCTTTCTCCTCGCAGAATGCAACTATATCTTTAATAAATTGACGAGAATATACCGCTCCTGTTGGATTGTTTGGTGAATTGATAATCACTGCTTTTGTGTATGATGTACATCTCTTTTCGAAATCCTCAATTCTCGGTTGGAAAGATCCATCTTCTGGCAAAACAGGGACAGGAATTGCACCACACATTTTTACCATTTCAGAATAACTCACCCAATATGGTGCAGGAAACATCACTTCCTCTTGAGGATTTAAAATTGCTTGCAGAGCAACCATAATTGCTTGCTTTGCACCGCTTGATGCAATAACGTTTTCGGGTGCAACTTTAATTTTATAATAATCTTCTGTATATTTAATTATTGCTTGTTTTAATTCGGGAATTCCGTCAGCAGGGGCATAGCGTACCTCTCCTGAATTTATTATTGATGTAGCGGCAAGTAGCGCGCTCATAGGCGCTTTGCTTTTAGGTTCGCCACCTCCAAGATGAATAATTGGCTCACCTTTTTGTTTAAGAACTGCAGCTTTTTCGTTTATCATTAATGTTGCAGATTCTTTTATATCTCTTGCTATTAAACTTATACTCATTTCATCTCACTTTCTTATAATTACAAAATGATTAAAAAACAAAATTGCGAAAATAAAATGTAATAAACACTATATTTAATAAGAGATTTATTTAATATAGTTTATCATTTTAAATAGTCTACCCTAAAATATAAAATACCATCGTGTGTTCTAGGAGACTGGAACATATGGATTTATCAGTAGAGTGGCTGCACCATCCTGGTGCAGCATTACACAATCAGGGATGATTGTGCTACTTTATGTGGCTGCACCATCCTGGTGCAGAATTACACAATCAAGGATGATTGTGCCACTTATTAAAGGGGGAATTGACTCCTTGTCATTCCGAGCATAGCGAGGAATCCATAGTTATCAAGAATGGATTCTTCACTTCGTTCAGAATGACAGGGAAGCACAATCAAGGAGGATTGTGCTACTATGTGGTTGCACTATCTTAGTGCATAATCTAGCACAGAGGGCTAAAGCCCTCTGTTGCAATGGTTCTGTGAGGGATTCAAGATTTTGAACCCCTACATTCCTCAATTTAATATTTCCAATTACATTTCCTTCATCATTTTCTCCACAACCTGCTTTCCATCCTTGTAAAATCGCACAGTGTAAAATCCTGCGGGAAGCGATGATATATTTATCCTGTCTGTATATATTAAACCTGATTGGACGCAATTGCCGAGCAAATCATAATACTTCAATTCGGGAATGTCACCTAATTCTTGTTCTAAAAATTTATATGATTCCTTGACAATATATTGATGTACCCATTCTTTGTGCGCATATATTAATGAATTAATACTTAAAATAATCATTAATGGGACTATTAAAAATAAATTTCTCTTTTTCATCCTTTACTCCTTTTATTGTGATTATTTGAAAACCCCAATTGAATACCTATATTGAAAAATGGTGTTCCTGATGCAATATGCTTATTTTCATATCTTAATAAATATGATATACCTCCTCTTATAGATAAATTTTGGCTTTTATAATTATTAAACCAGCCAAAATTTAGTGTTGGAAATAAGCCATATAGTTCAAACCCACCAAATATTTCATTTTCAAACCATATAGGTAATTGATAGTTGAGAAAAAAATTATTATTTTTATCAAATTGCCAATTAATGCTGGGATCTATTACTGTAAAAATTCCAAACCATGTTGGAGTAACGGGTGCAAGATTTAGCTCCAAAAGGTAATAATCAGAAATTCTATATTTACCTCCTATATGAATTAAACTTGTAATTTCTGCACCAAAATGAACGTCCCATTGCGGGAATTCTTTTGATGAATAGTACTCATTTTGTTTTAGTGAATTCTGAGTAGTATCAGATGCAAATTCAGCAAAGCAAGGTAGAAGAGAAAATATAATTAGAATAAACGCAAATGATTTATTCCCAAATTTTATAAAACATAACTTTTCATCCAATATTCTCCTTTTCATTTTTTGTCTCCTTCTTTTAATTTATTTAATTTTTTGATTAATTCTTCATTTTAAATCAAGGCTGCCCCACAATTTGAGGGCAACCTTGATATAATTTTATTTCATTACCATTACTTTTTGCGTTATCACCTCATCACGTGTTTGCAATAAAACAAAATAAAGCCCACTTGGGATATTAGCTGAATTTAATGTGAAATTATGTTTTCCTTGCATATTTTTCATTCTATGGACTTTACTCCATCTTCGAAGCTGATACTATAATTAACAATGGGTATGTTGGACCTAAGGCAGTACAAAACCCATATTCGCTTTGTAAGGGTATTCTGAATTTTATCCTTATTGTTAAATCTTTAACATTTAGAGAATCAGAAAGATCTTTCACAAGAAAATGATAATTGTACGGATCTCTCTCAAAAGCAATTTTATTGTATATATAAGTAGTATCATCTAACATTTTACTTATTCCCGTAGTATCCCCAATAAATACAATTTCGGGCAAATGACAATCAATATTGTCAAGTGCAACAATTTTTATTGTAAAATACTCTAAAGTATCTGATTCCACTTTATTACTAATGGTACTGTCATTTTTGCATCCAACCGCAAATGCCAAAAAAAATGCTAACCAAATAATTGCTGTTTTTTTCATTTTTTGTCTCCTTATATCAATTCATTTAATTTTTTGTTTAATTCTTCATTTTAAATCAAGGCTGTCCCCATCAGGGACAACCTTGATATAATGTTATTTTTATATAAATGCATCGTATTATATCTAATGTAAAATTATTGTATTTACTAAAGTATCGTTTTGATAAAATTGCAATTTGTTAAAATTACTTTTTTCAAATGTTGCAAGAGCAAAATTATAATCTCCAATTAAATTGAAATTATCATCATATTGGTATGTATATTTGAAATTAATTGTGCTATCTGTCAGAAATATCTCGTTAATTTTTAATTTATATTTACGAGACTCGACTTTTTTAAGAATTGCTACTGCATAATTACTTTCAAAATCTTCTACTTTAATAAAATGATAAACAGAATCGACCCACGAAGGTGGCGTTAAAATTTTCTGAAGAAAAATAGCCTCTAAATCTTCATATTTTTGCAATAATAAAAACGAGTCCAAAGTATAAAAAGGATGATAATTGTTGCTCACAAAAGCAGTATCGATGTAGTATGCATCATACGATGTAAAGGGAATATTGTTTTGAACCACTTTAGTAGTCGAATCTTCTTTGCACCCAAATAAAGGAATTAGCATAAAAAATGCTAACCAAATAATTGTTGTTTTTTTCATATTCTTTATCATTTACGCACTCCTATTGTCAGAATCCCATCTTGAGTGTATCATTTGAATAAGTGTGTAGCGTATCAAAAATAACTTTTGTATTTTCTGTAAATTTCGGAATTGTAATATTCTCACGGTATGTATCTAATCTTTCTTCTGTCATGCACCCATAACACCATTTCGATTTTATTTCCAAAAGATAATAGTATTCATCTAATTGTTCATTGTAGAATATTTTCCTTGTCCAATAAGATGGTGTTGATGTTTGCGTGTACATTATCATTATTCTTTTACTAAAATCTATACCTGATGGCTGATAAATGCTTCCACAGTTATCTCTAAAATATTGACTAACTGAAATAGCATCTTCAAATAGAATTTTGTAATCATCCTCGGTTCTATTTACAATTTGATGTACATATATATCTTTATCAATCCAATAACTAGACCATCCAATGCAGAGATGGAGCGTATCAATATCAGTTATTTCTACCCAATTTGTATCCTCCTGAATTGTGTATTTATCAGGTAGTGAATATATTGTGGGTTGCTCTTTCTGGCACCCAACCGCAAATAGCATAAAAAATGCTAACGATAAAATTGCTGTTTTTTTCATTTTTTGTCTCTTTCTTCTAATTTATTTAATTTTTTGATTAATTCTTCATTTTAAATCAAGGCTGCCCCACAATTTGAGGGCAACCTTGATATAATTTTATTTCATTACCATTACTTTTTGCGTTATCACCTCATCACGTGTTTGCAATAAAACAAAATAAAGCCCACTTGGGATATTAGCTGAATTTAATGTGAAATTATAAATCCCATTTGTAAAGAACTCATTATCTGCAAAAGTAAAAATAGAATTGCCAAGCATATCCATAACTTTTAATGATAAATTGCCTTCCTCATGAACGTCAATGCTTATTGTAGCATCAGAATTGAATGGATTAGGATGGATGGATAGAGATTTATCTGCTGACAAATTAAGTGGTTCATTTTTACTAGCTATAGGTTGAATAATTCCAGCAGGTGGACATTGTATATATCCAATATAAGAATGCAAATTAGAACCTGAATAAGAAACAAAGCCAGGTTTAAAAACAATTTCTTTATCGCATGCAATCGTTATAAATGAATTATCAATGATTTCAAGACCATTACCACCTTCAAATCTATCGACTCTATATTTTATATTGCCTTCAAGTTGAGTATTAGCTAATACTAGTTCTTCATCTACAAATAAATAATTTGCCATTGGACATAAATCACCGATTTGAGGTTCAGAATGCATAATTGGACTATTTAATGCTTCAATGTAAAGCTCATTAAAATTGATAACTTTATCTGAATTACCGTCGGCATCATATTCAGCTCCCAAAGGATCTACTTCATATAATGAGCTTGTTTCAACATAGTTGAATTCCGCATGAACTGATTCATTATAAAGTAGGAAAGGATAACTAGGCTCATCCCAATCACTCGAAGTAATGATAGTTGTATTGTTTTCGTTAAAATTTTGATTACCTTTTACTATGCAACCCGAATGGCACGTCATCCATAAAATTTTTCGTCTATTAAAATGATTGATTTGATTAATGATATTAAGAAGTTGAGATTTAGATATTATCTCTCCTGTATTTTCAATCAAAACAAAATAACTATCTGGGGTCCAAGTCCAAGGGAGCCCATAAAGCCCCCCATGACCTACTACCCATCTAATTAATACATTATCATTATCCGTAATTATATTAGAATAATTACTAAATACTTGCTCAAGACTTTCAACACTATTGTTGTAATCAACAATAGGATCTTGCCAATTATGTAATTCTTTTTTATAACGTTGATACCGTGTTCCTGTCCAATCTTGACCATTACCATAGAATACAACAACCCTTTCATGAGAATACCCTTCTTTGAGAATCAAGTCTTCATATGCTAAGAATAGATCATACCAGTATTCTGAATTTGTCGGTTCATCATCCTTATCGGATTGACCTGCTGATATTAAAAAAGCATAATTATCCGCCTTTACTTCAATAGCAACTAGAAATATTAATAATAATATTATCCTTTTCATTTTTTAATTCCTATACTTAATAATTGATTTACTATAAAGTGAGTAAGAATAATAGTTGTCGTTATCATCAATATATAAACCAACAGGTGCAGGGAAAGGAATTATGATATAATTAATGAGTTTTTTATCACTAATATTATATTTTCTCAAGTCTCCTTCGATTTCTCTGTAATTTGTATCAATGAAATCTCCATTTCTCCCAATATAATATAGAATATTCTTATGTATATATATAGCTTCGGGGATTCCATTAAGAAATGTAAATAAACTTAAATAACCACCATCGTGGCTAAACATTGCAATTTGACTAGAATAGCTAAAATGATCAGGGGGATAACCAATTTCAAGACATGAATAATATATTTGCTCATTATATGCTATAAATATTGGCATAGCAACAATATCAGAATCACCGTAATATTGACTAATATCAGTTAGGAGGAGTGTGTCCCCGCTTTTGTCTATAATAATGCCAGCAGATGTTATTTTTTGGATTTTTTTATCAGTTCTGTCAAAGCAAATTCCTGTTATATTGCTCTGCGGAGTTCTTTCCAAAATGCTCCCATTGTTATTTACTTTGATGATTTCAGTATTTGTTAATAAATAGAAATAATCACCGTCAGATGTAAAATCAATAACCTTGTCTATTCCGACATATATACTGTCGTATATTTGAAGAGTTTCTGACGAAACAACATTTATGTCGGGATTTTGACAAGAAAATAGCATAAAAAATGCTAACCAAATAATTGCTGTTTTTTTCATTTTTTGTCTCCTTCTTTTAGTTCATTTAATTTTTTGTTTAATTCTTCATTTTCTTTTTTTAATTCAATAACATAGAGTGTGAGCTCTTCTATTTTTTGAAGTAGCTTTGCTTGCATATCGCCTAACTCCAATCCGTTCTGCTCAATTTCTGAAGAAGTTGGTATGCCAGGCAGATGCTTGTTTTCTTTGATATATGTAGCAATCTCGCTTATGTCCGGTAACTTGTAATCTGCATCAAACACCTTATCGGGCCAGCACGGGGCACCGGATAGCGAAACTCTTACTTCTTTGGCACAAATAGTACCATCAACAACGAGTTTCTCGAGTGGTTCTTCAACACCTATACCAACATTTCCATTACCTAAAATAGACAATCGCTTGATCATATATGGGGCTTCTTGACCTGGGTAGTAGCTGTTTTCGTCTCCACTCCACCCCCAAATATTGAGTGGTCCATAACCACTTTGTCCATTAATTTGCCCTGCGGAAATCCACCAAGTAAATGCGGGATAAGTTCCTTCTAAAGGAAAACCACCTCCCTGGGCTGGATGTCCTGTTGAGCGATACAGTTTTATAATTGGTTCGTGTTCAATTAATATGGGTGGATTACCTGCAGTTGCTCCCGTAGGCTCTGCGTCGAATGAAATCATAGGACAATTTTTCCATTGATTCATATGAAAATCAATCCTTGAATCATTATCCACAACAATTCTATGAATTAAATCGTTAGCAAGTGTGTTTTTTGTTTTAACAACAAAATTTTCGCCGTTTGTAGGTCCGATAAAATTATCATTACTAGTATTATTATTACCATCAAGTCTCCAAAAACAATCTAATTCGCATAGTTCTTCCGTTAAATATGTATTATATGGGATTTCTTGAGGAACTAGAAAATTAATTGCATCACAAGCAAAACGACATTCGAGAAGAGGCCCCACCAAACAAACATTTTCCCAATTGTAATTACCTATATTGTTAATCACGACAAATTGACTTAAAAGAGAAGCATAAATTATACTTGTACAACAAGGTGATGACTCGCATGCTTGCCATGTTGTTAAAGGACTTCCCCACCATTGAATTACATCATTTTCCACACAACCTGGCATCTTGATATGCAATTCAAAATCCGTAAAAGGCTCGATTCCGAAAAGATTTGTTGCATTCACAAGAATCCATTTTATAACTTCTCTACCTATTTCTACAAAAGGTATTTGATTATCACCTAAGATTCTTATTTCCTCAAGATCAACAATAGCTCTTTGGGGCGGTCCTATACATTTTGAAACTCTAAATATTGGATTGATAGTAACCCCCCTATATCTAAAGAACTGATTTGTTATCTCTTCTAATGGTTCAGCTGGACAAGAAATATTGTTCTGACAATCAATTACAGGTTCAGTTGAATATGCTGGTGCTGTAAACATTGACATTATTAGAAATATCAGCAAAATGAATATTTGTGGGATATTTCTAACTTCTGAGTTAGAGATGCAATAATTTGCATTGCTCTCTCGTCTTTGATAGCTTGATAGCTTGATAGCTTGATAGCTTGATAGCTTGATAGCTATCTTCAGTTTTTGGAAAATAATTATCCATTATTTTGTCTCCTTATATTATTAATTAAATTATTTATTTTATAGAATGAGCGCCACACTCATTTTATAATTTATATCAAATATTTATAAGATTCGGATAATTATCTTTTTCACCAAATACTAAATTAAACAAATTTGATCAATTTGTCAAGTGTTATTTTTTAATAAATTTTGCAAATCTTAAAATAATTTTAAAATGCTATTGAACCTACGACTTCAATTCGTAGGTTCAATAATTTATTTTTTTTGTCATTCCGAGCATAGCGAGGAATCCATACTGGCTGTTATGGATTCTTCACTTCGTTCAGAATGACAGGGAAGCACAAGCGAGGATGATTGCGCCACTACAAATAAATGCAAACAAGATTTATAATTTACTTTCGTTTCTTATAATTATTTAATAAAATCTTAATGAATTCTTTACCTGAAATAATTGTATATACAGATGGTGCGTGTTCGGGAAACCCAGGGCCCGGAGGTTATGCGTGGGTCGTACAAATTGATGGAGAGGAATATGAATGCGTGGATTGTGCTAATGATACTACAAATAACCAGATGGAACTCAATGCGGTGGTATCTGCCCTTAAATTTATTTCTGAAAAATATGAAAAAATAGATACACCTCAAAAGCCGAAAGTCAAGATTTATTGCGATTCGAAATATATCTGCGATGCAATAAATAATGATTGGCTTAAGAATTGGGCTCTCAATAATTGGAAGAAAAAGGACAGAACAGAGGTAAAAAATCTGGTTTTATGGAAGGAAATTTATGCTTATTTGCAAAATATTGATGTGGAATTTATTTGGGTAGAAGGCCATAACGGAAATGAATTGAATGAATATTGCGATTCTCTTGCTCGCAAAGCTGCGCAAAGAATTATAGAACCTCATTTAATTGAAAAACATAATGATAATAACGCAACAAATGAGAGTAGAATTGATAATAAGTATGCAAATTCATTTAAATTCATATTTAATAATGATAATTCTGTGCAAATAATTCAAAATAATAATTCTATAATTTTAAATAAAGCTAATTTTAATGAATTTATTAAAAAATTCACCGATGTTATAATAAAATTCAATAATTAAAATGAGAAAAATAATAATATTAATTGTTTTAATGTTTCTCCCCTTATCAGCATTTGCATTTCAAGGTGCAAACGTAACTTTGCTACAAGGCACAGTAAAAGACAAGTCAGGGAACCCCATTGGAACTGATCTAAAATTTATTAATTCAGATGCAAAACCTTTTTCGCTTAAATCAAATTCAAAAGATGGTAATTATCAGCAACCACTTGTCCAAGGTGAAAAATATTATCCAATTTTTAAGGGGTATATATTAGAAAATGGATTTGAATATTTTGAGCTTGCAAATGTCGGAAAATACAATGAAGGAAAGCGAGATTTTATCGTTAAACCATTAGAACCCAATATGTTAATAGCGGAAAAGAAATTATTTAAAGATGGCGATACACTTTTATCGCAAGATGCAATTGAATTTTTAAAGATATTTAAATCATTTTTCATATTAAACAAAAACTTGATATTCCGAATTTCTATATCAGCACCCGATGTAGCTTTCAAACAAACGACAAGGAAAATCAAAGTTAAAGTAAAGAACAAAAACACTACAAAAACAGTGAAAGTCTCTGCAAAAGAGTTAGAAGCGGAATTTATTCAAGCACGCATCGATCAATTATCTCTTACTCTGAAAGAATTAGAAATGCCCTTAACAGTCATAAATTTCGAGAAAAAAATTAAAGCTAATCCATCCAAAAAGCTTAGTAAAAGCAATGATTTTGAACTTTATATAAAAGAAATTAAAAATCTATAGAAACAAAAACAGTTATTTTACGTCTAGAATATAGTTAAATAATAAAATAAATATGGCTTCACCAATTCATATAACTGACGATACTTTTCAAAATGAAGTACTTGGGTCATCCACACCTGTAATAGTAGATTTTTGGGCAACTTGGTGCCAACCTTGCAGGAAAATTGCACCTATAATTGAAGAATTTGCAAACGAATACGAAGGAAAATTAAAGGTTTGCAAAGTAGATGTGGATAATAATCAAAGAATTGCAATGACTTATGGAATTCGTTCAATTCCCACAATAATGATATTCCAGAATGGCAAAGCAGTAGACACAATAGTCGGCGCTGTACCAAAGGATTTTTTGGTTGAAAGGATTTCAAAATATATAAATAATAATTAATGTCCAACGGCGAATTATTAGGCGAGGGGGAAATCGAAAATTATATGGAAGATCTCCCCCTTTGGCATAGAGAAAATAACGTAATTATAAGGAATTACGTTGCTCAAAGTTTTGTCGATGCAGTCGGACTTATAAATTCAATTGCAATATATGCGGAGGTAAAGGACCACCATCCCGATATATGCCTATATGGATGGAACAAGTTACAGATAACATTAACAACTCACAATAAGGATGGATTAACAGAACTTGATTTTGAATTAGCAAGAAAAATTGAAAATTTGCTGATGAAATCATAATTTTCGATTTAGATGCAATAATCAAGGAAATTTTCATAATTTTGTATTTAAATAAAATATACAAACAGAGTAATTGCCTCGTGGTGTAATTGGCAACACGTCTGACTCTGGATCAGAAAAGTCCAGGTTCGAGCCCTGGCGAGGCAGCTTCCTCAAATTAACTTATCGATATGTTTGAACCCTTAAAAGAAAAACTTGAAAATCTCGGCGTGCGGCTCACTGCTCTACGGAGGTTTCTTTGAAATAGATGAAAAACAACAAATAATCGAAGAAAAGGAACAATTAACGCATAGTACAGACTTCTGGGCAAATCAGGATGAAGCAAAAAAAATTTTGCAAGAAATAGCCCAATCTAAAGATTGGGTGGATATATGGCAAGATGCATTTAAAAAATATGAAGATGCAGAAGCTTTAATTCACCTTGCTGATGAAGCGGGCGATGAGAGCTTGCAAAAAGAGATTGAAAATGAACTTGTTCAACTTGAAGCGGTTATAAGCGATCTCGAAATTAAAAATTTGCTTTCAGATAAGGATGACGAGAAAAACGCATTGCTGACAATTCATTCGGGTGCAGGAGGCACAGAAGCGCAGGATTGGTCAGAGATGCTTTTGAGAATGTACACTCGGTGGGCAGAACGGCATAATTTCAAGGTATATTTGCTTGATGAATTAGAAGGTGATGGAGCGGGGATTAAATCTGCAACAATCGAAATTCAGGGCAGGTATGCTTATGGGTTATTGAAAGGTGAGAATGGTGTGCATAGGCTTGTGCGTATTTCACCGTTCGATGCAAATGCACGCAGGCATACTTCATTTGCATCAGTTTATGTTTATCCTGAAGTTGAGGATGATGTAGAAATTGAAATAAATCCCGATGATATTGAAATGGATACATTCCGGTCAGGTGGAAAAGGTGGTCAAAATGTGAATAAGGTTGAAACAGCAGTTAGGCTGAGGCATATTCCAACGGGAATTGTTGTTTCCTGTCAAGAGGAGCGCTCGCAACTGATGAACCGTGAGCGTGCTATGAAAATGCTAAAATCACGACTTTATCAAATGAAAAAAGAAGAAGAGGAAGCCCGCATTGCCGAAATTGAGGGTAAGAAAATGAAAATTGAATGGGGCAGCCAAATTCGTTCATATATTTTCCAACCTTATACAATGGTAAACGACCATCGCACAGAAGTAAAGAAAACTGATGTACTTGCTGTGATGGATGGCGATATCGACGATTTTATCAATGCTTATTTACTTTGGAGAGGCAAATAAGTATTCATTGATTTTATTTGCTACTTCACGAGATGATTCTGATTTTGTCGCAATAGCATATACATTTTCTTGAATTTGAGAAAAATAAATTTCATAATTACTTAGAATATCTGAATGATTTTTCAAAAAGTCAATGAAAATATTTGAATCTATATTTAATATATAAATAATTGATTGCCCTTCTTTTACTAATGATTTGGGAATTGCAAAATGTTCAAGGTGCAAATCTGTCCAAAAAGAAATGCTATTATTGCTTACAAGCAAGAGCTTTATATTTTCAGGGTTATGAGTAAATAATCGGAAATCTCTAAAAAAGTCTGGATAAATTTCATCTGTAATCAGATTGGCTTTATCTGCATTCATTCCATTATATTTCATTAGAGACAATCCGTCCAAAATATTAATCATCGGGATTGATTCTATTGTATCATTATTAAGAATTGTAAATTTACCATTAGGATTGAGAACTGATTTATAATAAATATGTATATTATATTTTTCGCATAATTGAAGCATTTTGGGATAAAATAATTTATTTCCATAAGCCGCAGATAGTTTTGCATCGGCAAATGAAATTTGAGGAATGTGCTTAGGATTTTTGATAATATTTGGATCTGCTGTATAAACACCTTCAACATTTGTCCATATTATTATTTCTTTTGCATTTAAAGCGTACGCTAGTAAAATAGCCGACAGATTGGAACTTTCAAAACCCATTGTGGTAGTTTCGCCATAATCTGTGCTTCCTATAAATCCTTGAGTTAAAACAATAGAATTCGCATCAAATAAAGGAATTAACTTTTCATTAATATTATTTTGAATTTGTCTCAAATCAGGATTTGCATTATTAAAATTATCATCTGTAATAATAATTTTGCGGGCATCGATTTGAGAAAAACTTATTGATTTTTCTGCTAAGTAATTAGAAAAAATGAACAAAGCAATTTCCTCGCCAAAAGCAAGAATACTATCCAAAGTGCGCGGGGTAAGCTCTTCCAAAATTTCAATGCTAGCAAAGTACTGTTTTAGTGTCTCTACTTTATTTACAATAAATTCCTTAGCATCTCTAATAGAATTTTTCGATAAATTTAAATTATTTATTAATTTTATATGAAATTTTTCGATTGCTGCAAGATTAGCTTCCCATTCTTCATGATTGCGTGATTCAGCAGCATAAGCTGCAGAGCGCAGCAAACGAGTGGTTTTTCCGAGTGCAGAAATAACAATTACCGATTTATCATTTATATTTTTTAGGATATTTATAAAATTGTTAAAAGTTTGCTCATTAATAAAATGAGAGCCACCAAATTTTTGAATAATCATTTTACCGTCCGTTCATATTTAACTAAATTAGAAAAAATTGATTTATCATACCAAGCCGATTTATTTATAAAAATATAATTATCAAAAATATAGAAGACAAAACTTGCAGTTATGACTCCAAATAATGACCCAAAAAGAATATCACGAGTAAAATGTTGTAATAAATATACACGCGAGAGGGCTATACTGCAAGCAATAAACAAACAAGCTAATTTAGCATATTGATTTTTCAGAACCATAGAAAAACCGAAAAATATAGCAAAAGCATTTGCTGAATGTCCTGATGGGAAAGAATGCATAGGAATTAATGCTATATTATTGACGGGATTCAATATAATACTTGGATTATTTGCAAAGTATGTCGATGGTCGTGGAAAATTAGTAAGATGCTTAATTAATTCAACAATAAGGAAGGAAAATAATGAGCTGATACCAATTTTGAAAAAAGTTGAGTATTTATGCGATGATGCAATTAGTAAAAGAATTACTATACCAATTCCGCTTAGCAAATTTGTTGAGAATTTAAAATATTCATTCAAAAAACTTGTACGATGCGAATTAAAATAAAACAATAATTCGTCATTTTTATTAATAATAAAAAATATCAAACCAAACAAAAATAATGCAGAAAATGGAATTAAAAAAATACGATTATTGGAGAGTATCTTATTAAAATAGCTTTTCAAAATAGTTATAAATCAAAATGTCAAAAATCCGAATCTATTATTCAAATATAAATTGTCAAAAACGTTTAGAATAAAATATTATTTTAAAAACAATTAATATTATAAATAATATTTTATTCCGAAGAGCAAAGAAATTTTTGAAACCTTCCAATCCCCATCATCAATTAGATTAAAGAAATAATGTTGGTAATATCCCTCGATGAATCCTTTCAAATTATATCGGAGAGGATAAGAGAAGCCCATACCTATAAATCCACTAAAATTCAAGGCATTTAGCGAACTTAATTTTTTAGGCATTCTTGATTGCATTTCGTCAATTTGAGATGGAGTATATTCAAGATAATTAGGTGTTATAATTCGGGAAGAGTAATCAATACTTTTGGATAAATTAATATAAGTAGAAACACCGCCTAACACATAGAACATTGGCAAGAAAAAGTATTCAGCTTGCAAATATAGTCCCATATTCATTCCTTTTAATTCAAGTGTTCGACCTTCTTGAAATGGAACTAGATAATTGGTGATTGGGTCTCGATAATGTGAAACGGAATTATCAGTGGCATCGAGTTTGCCTGAAAAACTTTCTAAATTAATCTTTGCTGTTCCATACAATTTATTTGCAATTTTATAAGTTGCAAGGACGCCAAAAGAAATATTGGAAGCATTTTTATCTTGAAATTCACCGAGCACCCTTTGAGTATTGAAATTTGATGGATTAATATTCCCTGAGTTTATGAAATTAACCGAATGGAATAAATAACCTGGATTAATGAATGCGCCGATTTGTAAGCTTTCATAAGGATTGCAGCTTTGTTTGTATCCTGGGGTTATATTAAATTCAAAAAAGCCCGTAGAAGCATTCAATGAATAACAAATAGTTTGAATGTTTTCATTTTGAGCAATATCATTTACTTTTAAAATAACCCGTCCTGAATTGTAAGTAGATGGTGTAATTGTTAATTCCAGTTGCGGAACGCCTTCTGAATATTTAGGAACAGCACAAGATAAATTTTGATTTTCAGAAAAAATAATATCATTTATACCTGTATCAAATTCTCTATCATCGCGAATGATAATCCTCAAGCGGTCTTTATCTGCAATAAATTCAATGCTTGGTGGGATTGTATCATTAGCGGGTTCATAATCTACAAAAGATTGTCCGCCCATATTTCCATACGCATCATAAGAATCATTGCCATATCCAAAACCATAAGAATACATACCGAACGGCATTGCGGCTTCAAGAGAATGAGTGCCATAATCAATTTGAATTGAGCCAATTGAATAACGAGTAATTCCAATTTCTTCAAAATTGTAAGTTGGTGCTTTGGCATTATCAAGTCTTAAAGTATTTAATGCGCGAGTCGGTATGACCACAGTGACATAATGGTTCCATTCGCCATTAATTGGGGTTGCAAATCTATAACGCATTAGAAATTGTTGCGTCGGACTAATTAAAATCATACACGGGTCGCCGAGATTATCGCCATTTTTGAAACCCTGTGAAAACTGAGCAACAAGTATGGGTTTATCAGAACGAATTTGAATATTATCTTTTGAATTACCTTCGCGCCACTCACCTGCATTTAAAATTCCAATAAGTTGAGAGTTAATAAATACTTTTGTAGAATCTTCATTGGCAAGTATTCGCCAGGTATAATAGGAGCGACCATTGAATTTTCCAATAAAATAATGCTTTCCCCAGGATGAAATTGGAGGCATCTGCTCGACAAGATGATTGCACGCCGTTATGGGTGGTTGCTGATGAGGAACATACGCGCATTGATGGCCTCCAAATACTGCTATTGGGTGATTTGCTGTAATCAATGTACCTGTTAAATCCACATCTTCACCTGCACGCAGATCTTGTTTTGCAAACACTTGATAAACATCACCACGATTCAAAGTAACTTGAAAAGGCTTTTTCGCGGGATGTCCAACTATTGTTTCTACTGTCGGAGTTATAGTTACAAATGTATTGTTTTCAGTAGCAACTACTGCAAGTTCAGGTAATAATGGAGCAGCCATTGTATATGCCATCACTCTATAAACTGTACCAAGCACTCGAGTGGGTAATCCAATATATGTATCGGTGGTTTGAAAACGTCTATTTAATCCATAAACAGATACTGGATAATCAGATGTTATATGTACGGACATTGCAGGTTCAATAATTTCGGAGCTTGTAATTTGTGCTAATGTATCTATTTTTATATTTTGTACTGTTTTTCCCGTTACTTTTACATTTTTTTGAAACTTTAACGCTTTAATTTCGATTTGCACATTTGCATCTTCTTCTGATGTAATGAACAACTCCAAATTAATTGGGGCAGGTTTATTGTCAACCGTTGTATAGTTTTTCATAAATGTAAGCCAAAATTCTGTACCTTCAGGGTTTTTTAATTGTAATCGATGCTGAGCAATTGTATCAATTGGAGGAATTTGTAATAGCGCGTTATTTTGCGCAATTGTGTTGCTAATTATAATAAAAAGAGTAAATAATATTGTAATAAAGTTCTTTTTCAATTGCAACCCACTATTTTAAATAAATAAAATTAGAACGGAAAGTACCTTTTTTACTTACCATAACTATCGAATAAGCACTTGATGAAAATTTCCAAGGAATGCTCTCAAAATATAATCGATATATCCCCCGTGGATATTTATAATTTGTTATATTAGGAATTTCTTTACCACTATTATCATATACTTGATAATTAAGTAGCGAGCTGCCTGGAATTTCTGTAACAAGCTGTCCGAGTAGAGAATAGATATAAAAATTCACTGTTGTTGAATCTTCAATTGTAAAAATGACATTTTCAAAATACGAATATGGATTTGGATAAATTTGTGATATTCCTTCATGCAAAACAGGATAAACAGGATCGCCAATAAGTATTGTTCCATTGCCAAAAGATAAATCAGTCATTGATGTATCATTAATTTCTATATAAAACGGTGAAAAAACTGCTATTGAATCCGAGCCTACAAGGGTTTCAAGACTAATTGAGCAAAGCATCCCCGAGTAATTTGGGTTTATCTGATTTGAAGAAATCTCAAGAATTGCACTGTCAGGATTTGTCGCGTCAATCTTAAACGGCGGAGTTAGTTCACCAAATGCATAATTTGTTCCCCCATTTATATATTTAATATCAATCAACCGGAAATTAAAATATATTTTTATTAATATTTTATTAGCATTTTGAAAATTGATGTCTGAATAAATTGGTAAAGAATAAATTTTGCCTGTTCTGGGAAAAGTTGTATCAGGAATATTAATATAATTTTGGGAGAGAGCAGGGAAAATTTGCACTAGAAATAAAATTAATATATATATTATATGCTTCATCAATTTTTCTTTATATTAAAAAAACAATATGCAATAATCTAAAATCAATCTAGCAAGACCACTCTAAATAATTTGAGATATTTCAAAATTACAATAAAAAAGAAAATTAATGACTAATTTAAATCAGTATATCTGCTAATTCAGAAAGATAGCTCCAAATTGGTTTCTGACGTGTCCAAGTTTCTTCAAGTGGAGTATAAGTAATTGAATGATTATCTCTTCCAATCATCACATCAGTCTTGCCATTAAGTAACGCTTCGACAGCAGCAACTCCAACATGGCTTGCGAGAACTCTATCCCGAACAGTTGGTGCACCTCCTCTTTGAATATGCCCCAAAATTGTATATTTTGCTTCTATATCATAAGTTTCTGAAAGATAATTTGCAATTTTAATAGCACCACCATAATCATCACCTTCGCCCACAATAATGATAGTGCGCCGGTTTTTACCTTGTCTTAATATTCGCTGATAAAGAATATCCATATTAGTTATACTTTCTGGTATTGCAATATATTCGGCGCCGCACGCTATACCCACATCCATAGCAATAAACCCTGCATGACGTCCCATAACTTCAACAATAAACACCCGCCCGTGGGAATCTGCAGTATCGCGTATCCTATCAATGGCTTCTGCCGCAGTATTGACTGCTGTATCATAGCCAATTGTGTAATTTGTTCCATATAAATCATTATCAATTGTGCCTGGTGTTCCGACTATTGGGATGTGATTTTCTAGCCAAAATGCATGAGCACCGCGAAAAGTTCCATCTCCACCACATGCAATTATACCTTCGATTCCAGCTTCCTTTGCCCGTTCAGCCGCGGCGGCTCGTCCTCCTGCCATCATAAATTCCTTCGATCTGCTTGTTTTTAAAATTGTACCTCCACGTCCTATTATATTTGCCGTTTCTCGCCGACTTAATTTGATAAAATCTCCTTCAATCAAACCCGAATAACCACCTTCTACACCCACAACTTCCATACCCTTACTCATTGCAGACCTGACAACCGCTCGTATATGAGCATTCATTCCCGGTGCATCTCCACCACTTGTAAGTATTGCAATCTTTTTCATTTATTTCTAAAAATCATAACCTATAAAATAACACATTATAAAAAATTTAAATTAACTAAATTTTGTTAATAATTAGAATATTTTTTTAATTTTTTCTAATTACTTTATTATTGAAAATGACTTTGCAGTTTTCTTTTTCCCATTTTCTATTATTAATAAATAAAATCCACTATTTAGATTGCTTAAATCTAATTTATAGGTATCTATAAAAGTTGCGAGGTCATTGATATCAATTAACTTAGTTCCAAGTAAATTATATACTTGAATTGAATTAATATAATTGTTATTTCCAGGTAAATTGATAAGTAATTCATTATTATATACAGGATTTGGATAAATTAATACATCATTAGTAAATACATTATCATAAATCGAAGATCCTTGTGTGCCAATTGCAAATATTGTCATTGTTCTAACCGAATCAACTATGGAATTTGATGAAATTATGAGCTTTGTTTTATAATTCCTAACTTCTTTTGGTGCAAAAGAGATTTTAATAAATACGCTATCATTCCAATTCAGATGTATCGGCAAAGGATCTGAAATTATTTGAAAAGCATTGTCAGTATTGTTTTCAATGCTAATATTAGTGATTTCTAAAATTCCATTTCCAATATTTTTGATTGCAAATGATTTTTCAACGCTCTTTCCAATTTCCACAGAGCCAAAAGAAAGTGAACCCCCTACAATAGCGATTTCAGGTGAAGGTCCATTGCAATTGCCGTATAGATTTATGTTGAAGACGGGAGAATTATAAGCATTTGACATTAATATTAATTTTGCAGTATAATTTTTCTTAGCATTTGGCTTAAAGTAGATTGGCAATTGGAAGCTATCTTTTGGATTAATAGTAATTCCATCAGGATAGTTATCAATGGAGAAAATATTCTCTAGATAATTTATTAAAGTAAATTGACTTATTTTCAATTCAACTTCACCATAATTTCGTATTATTAATGTTTTTTTATAAAGCGAATCGACCCACGCATTTTCAAAAGCAATTGCAGTATCGCTGACTGCCAAAATTGCTTCTTGTTTGAACCCGTTGCCATCAATATCAATCAATTTTTTTGGGGCATTAAAAGCATTTGAAGTAATTACAATATGTGAATTATAAATTGTATCTCTGCCAACAGGGCTAAATTCGACATTGATTGTCACTTTTTCATTAGGTAATATTGTCTGGGGCAATTGCAATGGCAATAATTTTACAGTTGATTGCATATCATTATCTATTGATATTGAACTAATATTTAAAGTTTCAGTTCCTATATTTTGTATATCAATTGATTGAGTTAATTTTTCACCTGAATTTACTGTTCCAAAATCAATCAATGGTTTGCTTGTAGCAATAATAGGAACATTACCCTCCCAATTTTTAATAAATCCATCCAATCCTTCCTTATTGATTTTATGGATAATATTTATTGTGGGATTATAAATAGTTGTTATGGGAAATCCAGGCAACTGCCAACGTACTTGAATGGAATCAATTCTATTACACGTGCCCAATGATATATTTTGTATGAATGGTACTTGACCTGAAAAATGTCCAAGTCCTGATTCAATTTCTCGAATTTGTGTCAATCCATCGGAGAAAACAGTTATGCGGCAGCCAATACAGGATTTATTTTGATTTGCGGGGGGTTCAAGATAAACTTCTACCCAATTATTTTTATTCCCAATTTCGTTTCGCAACAAATGAATTTGCATATATACGGCAATGGAAGTATCCTTTTTCGATATGCCATTAATAATTGTATCTTTAATAGTTGTATCGCGATGTTGCCTACTATAGAACAAATCTTGATCTCCATCTAAATCATAATCTGCTGGCTCCATAGAATGCCCTTCTTTTGCATCAAAAACGCCAATTTGCTTTGAAATATCATCAAAAAAATGATTAGTATTCTGATGAAGTATATAAAGCCGTTCCTGCCCCTGTTTGTTTGCATCGGGATAAGCCATTTGCCCAATAGCAACATCGAGCCATCCATCACCATCAAGATCAAACCATTCCCCGCCCTGGTCACCAAGATGAGACGATGAGGGTGCGTCTCGTTTCAATCTATCTAATTCCCACTGGTAACGATAATCAACATCTTTTCCCAAATTGACTGAAATATGTGTTCGACCTTCATTTTCATTATATCCACCATGAACCTGAACTTGAAGCAAATCCATATCACCATCGCAATCGAAATCAGCAGGTTGGGCTTCCCACTGGCAAAGATTTTGTCCGTTGTCGCCCTGCATCAATTGTGCTGAATAATTAGCAGGTGTCGCCCAATTGACAAAATCCTGCTTTGCAGTTTTGGTATATAAACTACCACCACTTCTACAATAAGGCGATGTAAAAATGTCTTGCCAACCATCATTATTCCAATCTGTAATATTTACACCATAAAGCGGTTCATAGTTTTCGGAAATTGCATTGCAATTTACCTTTGTAAAGCTACCATCCCCATTTCCTTTGAGCAAAATGCTTGGTTGCTTTTTATCATTTGCATAATCATAGAACCATTGTCCCATAAATAAATCCAAATTTCCATCTAAATCATAATCTAAAAATCCTAAGCCCGTAGTATTGACAAGTCCAAGCTGATATAATCCATTATTTGGTAGCAGTGTAAAATGCCCGGTTCCATCATTTAAATATACTTCACTCCTATCCCCCGGATCGAGTGTATCGATATACATTTGCAAACGGTGATAGTAAATACTCGAAACTAAATCGGGAAAGCCATCATTATTGACATCTACGAATGCGCCAATATCAGCAATTCGTCCCTGTTTATTTGGGTTACGATTAATATTAATTCCTGAACTATCTGTCCACTCGATAAATATGCGCTTTATATTGCTTGATGCATCGGGATTGGGAACATTGAGTAAAATGTGCAATCGGTTTTTATTAGTTGTACCTTCTGACCAAAGCAAATCAGGATAATTATCGCCATTAATATCATAAAGAGCAATTCGGGAGCCGCGAGCCGATTCCAATCCTACTTCTCTTGTGAAATCGGTAATCCACGAAGGATTAGGCTCTTCTGAAATTGCTAAATTAAGGTAGAAAATAAAAGATATAAATATTGTCAAAATCTTGTTAAAATTAGAAATTTTCATTCTTATCTTTCTTAAAAAAGCAAATTTAAAAAATTTATTTATATATTTATTTATATAATTTATGAATTTATTCAAGATAATGTTGGCTATGGAGTTTCATTTTTGGCAATTCAAGAGCGCATAAATTTCCAAGTTGAGTATTATTGTGATAAACACAACCACCATCGAGATAAATAATATTGTCCTGCAATGATACTTCTATTATATCAAGTGGTTTTGGAGTATGACCAACTATTATTTTTTTATTTAATTTAGATTTATCATAATATCTATCGCGGGTCCAAAGCATAGCATTAGTATCCTCAAATGGATTATCTTTATGAAAATTTAACCCCGCATGAACAACTACATAATTTTCTAATTCATAATAAAAAGGTAACGAACTAATCCAATTAAGATAAATTGAGGGAATCTCTGTGGGACTCTTTACTTTAAATGAAAAAAGAGTAATTTCACCACCATTAATAAATCTCCATGAATATTCATTTTCTTTAGATATTAGACTATCAAGAAACATTTGCTCGTGATTTCCTTTAATTGGATATATATTATATCCCTCGAGAATTAAATTAAAGATATAATCAAGTGTTTGCTTGCTTTCGGGTCCTCTATCGATATAATCACCAAGCAAGTAAACTGAATCTTGCTTTTCGATTTCACATTTTTCGAATAAAGCACGAAAAGTCAGACAACATCCGTGAATATCACCAAAGATAAATATATTGTTTATCATAATATTCAAATTAAGAAATTCAGATAAAAATTTATATTTAATAAAAAATCTATAATTTGCATATTTTTATAATTGATTTAATGGAAAAAGCACCTATTATTGCAGCAATCGATATTGGAACTAATTCAATTCATTTAGTGATTGCTTCAATAAATCAACGGGAAGTCCTCACAATTATCGACCAGGAAAAAGAGATGGTTAGGCTTGGGCAAAGCGGGAATGATATGAAATACTTGCAAGAAGATGCAATAGATAGAGGTGTAGAAACCTTAAAACGCTTTGCTAAACTTGCCGAGAACCACAGTGCAATAATACGAGCTGTTGCAACAAGTGCTGTACGTGAAGCATTGAATAAAGACATTTTTATCAATCGTGCTAAAGAAGAAACAGGGATCAATATAGAGGTTGTATCAGGTGTTGAAGAATCAAGGCTTATTTTTTTAGGTGTTAGCCATGCATTGCCAATAACTGACAAAGATGCTTTAGTTGTCGATATTGGTGGTGGAAGTACCGAGACAGTAATTGGTAGAAATTATAAAATCAAATTTGCCCATAGCGATAAAATTGGCGCAATCAGGCTGACAAAACAATTCCTGGATAGCCAAAATTATACAAAATCAAAAATTGAAGAAATTCGTAAATATGTAATTGGTGAATGGACGCCAACTTTAAATAATATAAAAAGCACAGGATTCGATTTATCGATTGGAACATCAGGCACAATACAATCTCTTGCTGCAATGTCCTTAATTGAAAATGGTGAGGCACCACCTGATTTTTTAAATGGATATTCTGTATCTACCAAAAAAATTTTAGGTATTATCTCAAAAATATTAAAATGCAAAAATCCCCAAGAAATCAACCGAATTCCAGGTATGGATACACAAAGGAGTGATATTATTCTTGCAGGGGCTATTATATTAGAAACATTTATTAAAGCATTAAATTTAAAAGATATACTTGTTTCTCCATACGCATTAAGAGAAGGCATAGTATTTGATACTTACGAAAAAATGCTTGAAGTAGAGCAATATCATCACCTAACAAATTTACGATTTGAAACTATATATGATGTGGCTCATAGATATAATGTGGATATGAATCATTCTGAGCATGTCAAACAAATTGCTTTAAAATTATTTGATTCTTTAAAAAAATATCATAATTATTCTGATTATGAACGTGAGATTCTTGAGTGCGCAAGTTTATTGCACGATATTGGATATTGGATTTCGCATTCACAACATCATAAAAATAGCTATTATATAATTACACATAGCGATTTGCCTGGATTTACAAATGATGAGGCAGAACTCATTGGCAATATAGCACGTTATCACAGGAAGAGTTTACCCAAAAAGAAGCATTCAAATTTTGCTTCTTTGCCAAGCGATACTCAACTTAAAGTGGATATACTTGCAGGCATTTTACGTATTGCTGAAGGGATTGATAGGCGCCAGAAGCAATATGTCAAAGATATAGAGGTGAGTTACAATAATAAAATTCAAATTAAATTAATACCCGTTGACCCAAAAATTGATATTGATATTGAAATTTGGGGAGCAAATCGTCGAAAGGAATTATTAGAAGAAAGTTTAAATAAGTCTATTGAAATAATCTAGGAGGATAAATTGTATAAATTAGTATTAATCAGACACGGCGAAAGTCAGTGGAATAGAGAAAATCGATTTACAGGATGGACTGACATCGAATTATCAGAGCAAGGCATCCAAGAAGCTAAGATTGCAGCACAAAAATTGAAGGAAGCAAATTTCACATTTGATATAGCATTTTCATCAGTTTTGAAGCGAGCAATCAACACGTTGGGAATTATATTAACAGAGATGGATCTGCTATGGATACCTGTTATTAAATCTTGGCGATTGAATGAGCGCCATTATGGAGCATTTCAAGGGTTGAACAAATCAGAAATGGCTGCAAAAATTGGAGAAGACGAGCTCTTTATATTTAGACGAAGCTATGATGTTCCACCACCTGCCCTCGAACCAAATGATGAGCGAGCACCAAAGTTCGACCCTAAATATAAAAATGTAGATGTAAAGCTACTTCCATATACGGAATGTTTAAAAGATACATATATCAGATTTATACCATATTGGATGGATACAATTGCCCCTGAGATAAAAAGTGGGAAACGAGTAATTATTTCGGCTCACGGAAATAGCTTGCGTGCTCTAGTAAAATATTTGGATAATGTCCCTGATAATGAAATTCCACAACTAAATATCCCAACAGGTATTCCACTTGTTTATGAATTAGATGATGATCTTATTCCAATTAAGCATTACTATTTAGCAAGTCAAGAAGAAGTGGAAAAAGCTGTTCAAACTGTAAGGGACCAAAGTAAAGCAAAAAAATAGAATAAGTGAATAATGCATCCTTGCTTCACAATCAAAAAAAATAGTATAAATTATATTATAATTTTTAAGGAGAGAGTGGAGCAGGGATGCTCCACCCACATTTTAAACTTATTTTTGAAGGATTTGGACTTCAGAAAATTTGATATCCTTGAACAAAGCTGATGCCCATATCAAAAAGTCTTCATAATTGATAGATTTTATGTTTTTTTCAAAATCCCGGTCGAAATTAAAATTGCCATCCAGTTGATACAAACGAATATTATTAAGCATTCGCTCATAACTAGTTTCGTTTTTGTAAATATTTTGAGCAAGCAATGCATTTTTGCTTATAGTAAATAAATCTTGTGTAATTTTTTTATTACCAATTTTTTCAAAAATTTCATTCAGCAAATCTTTCGATTTCGAAATAGCATTCTTATCGGTAGCAAAATAGATCTGCATAAGATTTGTATCTGTAAAATGCTCGACAATTGAGAATGCAGAATAGGCAATTGCTTGACGTTCGCGAATATTTTGATTTATAAATGAGCTGGGACCTTCACCAATTATATAATTCAATAATTTCAATTTTAATATAAAATCAGAATTGATATTATCAAATCGCTTCAGCATTAAAATATGCGATTGTTCAATTTTCTTTTTAACAATCAACTTATCAAGAATATTTGTGGGAATAGGTTGTCTGCTATATTTAGTCTCAGTATTTTTGAAATCTATAAATAATTCATTTGCAAAATCGCTAACCTCTTGTAAAGAATGGCTACCTGCATAAGAAATCACTAAATTTTCTGCATTGTAGTATTTATCAAAAAAAACGGAAATATCACTCTGCTGAAAATTCGATACACTTTTGATTGTTCCCGCAATTGGATTGCCTAAGGAATGATTGGGGAAAACAAGTGTATTGCCAAGATCAAATATATATTCCTCAGGGTCATCTTCATAAGATTTAATTTCTTCCAAAATGATCTTTTGTTCTTTAAGGAAATCACGCTCTTCAAAGACAGGACACAAGATGAAATCAGCAAGTAATCTAAATACTTTTTTAAAATGTTCATTAAGCGATTTGATGAAGAAAACAGTATATTCGCTTTCTGTAAATGCATTATTGATAGTTCCTGTACGCTCAAATTCACGAGTTGTTTGCGTGGATGTTCGATGTTGATTGCGGCGGAATAATTGATGCTCCAAAAAATGAGCTTCACCCGGTTTATCATTTGGATCTTCGCGTGAGCCAACCATTGCGCTAATTCCAAGAGAAAAGGATTTCAATTCGGGCATAAAATCGTAAATCAATTTCAAATGATTTGGCAATTCAATTATTTTTAATTTCTCTTTTTCGTTTTCGATTTGAATTGTATATTTTGATTTACGCATTAATAATCCTGCAATATCATTGTTGAATAGCCACTTTTTGATTTATTTGAACCAGTAAAAACAATAGTATAAGATTTACCTAAAGTAAAGTAAATCGAAAATTTTGTTAGCAATTTCTTTGAGTCCTGATCATAAAAATAATAAGTTTGCTGCTTTTGTTGATAATCACTTGCATATGGTGAAACTACTTTATAATCCAAAAGAGCAATTGCATTATTAATACTTGTATCCTGAGTTACTACTACCGTATTATAATCACTACTTGCATTAATGAATCGATATTGATATGAGCCTACACTGAGTATTGGTATATTATCTTCAGTTAGAATATAATCAGGTGAATCTTTATATCCTGAGAAAATAATATTATAGTGCTTTTCAGGATTTGGGGTTATTGGAACGTTAATATTCGAGGAATATATATTTGCGGAGATTTGTGTTGTTATGCTTGGGAGCACTGCTGCAAATGAATTCGAAAAATACAAATATCCTGAAGAAATTTGTTCTGGGATGGTAATTTGAATTCTATCAGCGCCCGCGACAGCATGTAATATTTGTAAAAATGAGCAATTATTAAGGGATTGGACAGGTGTATTTTCTTGCGAATCATCGATAATACTAACTTTCAAATTATTTTGAGCATCATTATAGACTATAATTAAATACGATTTATTTGGTAATATGTTTGTGAACCCATTATAAATCAGTGCATAAGGAGAACCTGTTTTGAAAATTGAAAACGGAAGCACCCCTGAATTTATTACAACAGGTTCAGAAACTTGTGAAAATGATAATGCTTTTGCTAAATAGCTTCCCGAAGAATATCCAATGGTGGAGGTATCAGCTCGAGATGCAATTGACAAATCAAAGGAATTGATTGTTGTTGTAGCATTGACAACAGTCATAAGCGATTTTCCGCTGTAATTAGAACTTGATGGAGGGATAACAATTGCATTATTAGCAGTTTTAGAATTAGAATCAAATATAACAATTGAATAATCTTTTAAAACATCAAATGAATAATTTAAATTTGTTAAAAGATTTCCATTTTGGTAAAATACAACACTGTCGAGTGTTGAAGTTTTGCAAGCGCTTATATGTGCATAATTGCCTATAGTTAATTTTGATAAATTTTCTGCAATAACATCTCCTGGCTGCTTTATACCAGAAACTGTAGCTTGGGAGATATTAATCAAGCGAATCCGGGAATAACGTTCCAGTATTACATTGGGTAATGATAATGCGGTTGTTTCAGTATCTAGTTCATCTAACAGCAAAACCGTAGGGTTATGATTTTCGTCTTGGCTAATTATAACAGCATATTGTCCTTGACGTGATAAATTAACCGAGTAAGTACCAAGAACACTATCCACACTATTTTTTCGTAGAATAATAGAAATTGCTATGTTGCCTGTTTGAACTAGCTGTGGCTGGGTAATTTGTCGATAATAAACATTTGAAAAAATTTGTGGTGCACTTGGGCAACCAATGGTCAAAGCAAAGCTCGACAAGCTATCGGGATATGCATTAAAAAGCTTAATATAGCAATCATCAGTATTTGCAGGCATTGCAAGGGAAGTGGTCATTGTGATAAGTGTATCCACATTTCTCGAACTCGTATTACCAAAGCACGATGGAAGGGCAAAGTACGAATATGTTAAATTGCGTTGGAAGTGTATTAATCTTATTGGTGAAAATTCTTTTTGTCCATTTTTATAAACAGCAATGAAACCTGAATCGCTTGGAGGATGAATTGCTTTTGAACTAGAAGCAAATGCAACTGAACTTGCAAGTTCATTACCATCTAATTTCAGATCCCGCACTTCAAAATCACCTGATAAATTAATAAATCTTACGTTGATATAATCTACATTTGATGGCGGGTTGACTAAATTAGGATTTTCTTGTGCGCATCCAAATAAAGCAATTGCAAGCCCACAAAAGAAGAGCAGTCTAATACTAAAAAAAGATTCATATATTATTTTCATAAGAAGTTTTAGACGATATAAATTTCAAAATTAATAATTAATTTTTTAATTAATTTTTTTTAAAAAAAATTGTCAATTTATTTCTTTTACATATTTTTGTAAACTTATTTTTAGATAAATTTAAATGTTTAATATAGATATATTTGAATTTAAAGGAGTTAAATGCAGGAATGCACTAATATTATGTAAAACAAATCATAAAAAATTTAATGAATTTAAAAAATATTTGGAAATTTCTTTGGAAAAGTCGGTTAACACACTCAATAATTGTTTTATTTGCTTCAGTTCTTCTTTTAACTGAAGCAGAAGATTCATTGAACCAACCTCTTATTATCAAAGAAGATCCAATTCAAAAACAAGACCTCACAAACTACCAAAACTATATAGATAGTCTAAATCAAACTAATATATTTTCACAATGTGGTATTGCATCCTATTATGGGGATCGCTTCCACAATCGCAAGACAGCAAGCGGATTGCGTTATGATATGAACAAATACACCGCCGCCCATAGAACAATTGAATTCGGCAATATCGTGAGAATTACAAATCAAAGCAATGGACTTTCGACACTTATATTGATAAATGATAGGGGTCCATTTATAAAAAAAAGAATTTTAGATCTGTCAAAGGTTTCAGCAAAACAAATTCGTGGATTAGGTATTCCTAAGGTTCAGCTAGAGACTATCAATACTCCCGATGACATACCTGAATTTATAGGGGAGAGACTGTATTTAGCATTTTCAATTAATTGTGAACCAAAATTTGTGGATCAGTCGCAAGTGATCTTGCTACGGCAATCTAATGATTTTTCGGAAATTGTCGGTTTGCTTCACCAAGCTAATGAGAATTCACACGGTAGCGAATTTTATTTATTTGTGAAAGCAAGCGATTATGGAAGATTATCTGATGAAAATGTATATTGGCTTGGGACTATGCAACAAGCTAAATTGCTTGTACAAGATCATTGATTTCCATTTTCGAATTGCAATTCGTACAGATAATTATATGCGCCTTTATTTTCAATTAATTGCCGATGATCTCCACGCTCGATAATCGTGCCATCCTTGATAACGCATATTTCATCAGCATCAATTATTGTGGAAAGGCGATGAGCTACAAGCACAGCTGTTTTATCTTTTAGGACACTATTAATAGCATTCTGAACGGTTTTCTCAGACTCGGTATCAAGAGCGGAAGTTGCTTCGTCAAAAATCAATATTTCAGGATTGCCAAGCAAAGCACGTGCTATAGCAATACGTTGCCTTTCTCCACCCGATAAGGTCATTCCCCTATCCCCTATTCGTGTTTGAAAACCATTTTCTGTTTGCATAATAAAATCATAAGCATTTGCAAGCTTTGCGACCTCAACAACTTGCTCAAATGGAATATTATCGCGTCCAATACGAATATTATTTTCGATTGTATCATTGAAGAGCATTGTCTCTTGTGATACAATTCCAAATAAGGATCTATAATCAGATAAATAAAATTTTCTTATATCGATATTATCGAGAGTTATTGAACCATCCTGAGGGTCATAAAACCTTACTAAAAGATCTAAAATAGTTGATTTCCCACTTCCACTACTGCCTACAAGAGCAATTTTTTTCCCCTTAGGAATTTCTAGATTTATATTTTTTAAAACTGGTTCTTTATCATAAGTAAATGATACATTATTAAAATTAATTGAATTTTGAAAAGTTGGATGTCGTAAATCCCCAGACTTGACTTTTTCTTCTTCATTCAAGATTTCAAAAATTCTTTCTGCCGCAACATATCCACGAGGAATTTGCGCAATGTTCGATAAAACTGATGTTAATGGGGCCATAATTGAAAATAATGAAAAAAGAAAAAGCATCAAATCATCGGCAGTCAATTGACTATGCAGTACTTTGTAGCCACCAAAAAAAAGCACAACGCACAAAGCAAAAATTGCAAAGATTTCGTTCAATGCAGGAATTAAAGTAATAATGCGTTTATGCTTGACAGCAGCTTTTACATATTTCATAGTATCTTTAAAAAATTTAGAAACAAAATTCTTTTCAGCATTGTATGCTTTAATGATTTTAATTCCATAAAAAGTCTCCTGCATTGTGGAAGTATAATCTGCCATAGCGGATTGCATTCTGCCTGCATAACGATTTAGAAATTTTCGAGCAAATCTCAAAATCAATACTGCTGCCACTGCGGTCAATGAAGTAATAAGTGTCAAATCCCAAGAAATTGATAATAATAAAAGAGCAAAAAGCACAACTTGAACGCCTTCACGTATAATTGTAGAAAACGCTGTAATTGATGCATTGCTAAGCGCTGTCGTCTCATTTGTTATTACTGATAGGAAATCACCTTGCCTCTTTTGCGAATAGTACCCTGGCGAGAAACTTGTCAATTTTGCAAAAACTTCATCACGAATTGATTTGATTATTCCTTCTTCATATTTAACACTTGTAATGCTCCCCAAATATTTGAATAAGTTTTTCAGTACAAATGCAATGATTATAACAATGCTCAATTTCACCAGGCTCCGCATTGGATTGCCGGGAGCAACAACTAATTGAGTAATAAAATCGAAAAAGTTATTCTTAAAATTATCAAGGGGATTTGCCATTGCATTTGCGGGGCTTACGGGTATACTATTGCTTGAAAAAATAATTTGGAATACAGGTTTTATCAGTGTCACAGTAAAAGTGTTCAACAATGAAAATATTATATTCATTGCCAGAGCTAATGCAATTAGTCCAAGGAAAGGCTTTATAAAACGGAAAGATTGAACATATAATGATTTATCTTTTTGTGAATCTTTTGCCACTTTTTATTCTATCTCTTGAATTGGATTTTGACGTATTAAATGATTTTGAAACTATATTTTTTGATGATTTTCGGAATTTTAACTCTATTTTTTTATGTGAATTATCTGTTTTCGATATATTACGCTTTTTAATATTAATTTTTGATTTATCTTTCTTCTGTCCCTCGAATACAATTACATATTCGACCTTTATTTTTTGGTCTTTAATCTTTTGATAAAGTTCAGCAAAAGTACCACGCTGATGAGATTCAGAGGATAATGTCAAATTCATTCCAATATAAGCATTTCTATCAGGTATAATATCATTAAAAGCTTTGAGCAAGACTTTCAATCGATAAGGTGTATCAAGGACAATTACTGGTCGTGGTTCGTAAGAAAGATATTTAATTTGATTGCGTCGTTCTTCATCAATTCTACTCAAAAATCCAGCATAGAGGAATTGATTTGTCGAAAATCCGCTACATATCAAAGCTGATATTATTGAACTCGCACCAGGAACAGGGGTTATGTTAATATTTTCTTCAATACAAGCTCGAACAAGTTGATAACCTGGGTCGGCAAGCACGGGTGTGCCATCATCAGACAACAATCCGATATTTTTACCACGTTTTAATAATTCAATAATTTCAGGAACTTTTTCGGCTTCATTGTGTTCATTTAAGGAATCAATTGGTTTATCAAGGCGCAATTGATAAAGATGATGTGCTGTAATTTTTTTCTCTTCTCCAAGGACAAGGTCGACTTTTCCAAGCACATCAGCGGCACGAAAGGTATAATCCTTATTATTTCCAATAGGTGATGCAACAAGATAAAGCGTCCCGCGCTTTTGCTTTTGATTACTCTCGATGTTATTTTCCATTAATTATATTTTTGAATGCAATTGCCTCATCCCAATCTTGCCGTAACTTTATAGCCCAATCAATCATTTTTAAAGCTTGTTCTGGAAATCCAAGATCATAATAAGCTATTGCTGCACCATAGCAAGCTTCAGCATTCTCGGGATTTTCTTTTAAGGCAAGCTCATAGACGTCGAGTGCATCAAAATAATTTTCTTTTGTAGATAAAAACAAATTTCCACCTAAAACAAGCAAATCATCTAAACTAAATCCAAGTGTGGAATTATATTTTTCATATTTCCAATTATTTAATAAATCCGTATTAAGCTCAAATCCTTCTGTAGAATTTTCCGTTAAATATGCCAATTGCAAACTTATATATTTCAAATCATAGTCATTTCCGTAATCATTTTGATATTTCTGAATTAAAACTCTTGCTACATCGAAATTCTGAGCAAAAATTTCAGCTTGTATTATTCTTTTTGAAATATGTTTTTTGTAAATATCATTATTAATTTTATCGAGATTAATATTTTCAAAAATTTGCTTTAATTTATCATATTCTTCTTGCGTAAAATAATATTCCACAATTCCTAATGAAATATAATTATCATTATATTCAGGCAATTTCTTATCAGCTTCAAAACGTACGGTTGTATTATAAAATTGGTCAATAAGCGAAAACATTTTGAGAGAGGCTCGCCGCCAATTCCAATATTTACGAGCATAAGCAGATGCCATCAATCCCATTTGCAAAATAATTGAAGGTGTGTTATAAATTGATTTAAGGATATCAGATAAATGCTCGACATCGGGTTCAAGCAGAAATGCTTCACCTGTTAATTCCTTTCCATCAAGAATATTACCAATCGTTTTAGGTTCAGTATCAATTTTCCAAGCAAATTCATCCCTCACAAAATCCTCTGTTGCTCCCCCATTAGAAACTATAACAGGCAATCCGCAAGCCATTGCTTCAAGAGTTGGCAAAGAAAATCCCTCACCACGATATGGGGAGACAAACACATTGCAACTTCGATAAAGCGATGCAATTTCTTGCTCTGTCAGATAATCATTTATATAAATTATTTCAGGCGATTTGGGATTGCTTTGAATATTATGTATCATATTTTCGGCAGTTTGCCCCTTATAAAAGCTCTCACTACCCATATCCTTAATAATCAAACATACATCGTCCTCACTTGTAAATGATTTAATATATGATTGCAACAGAATATCAATACCTTTACGATAGGTTGTACCTCCAACATAAAGAAATTTCAATTTCTTGCTTGTTTTTATTGGATATTTATTTCCTTCGGGAGTAAAAAGGACGGGGTCAATACCATTCGGAACAATTTGAACTTTATTAAAATCTATACCTGATTCAATTATGCATTGCCGAGAATAATTTGATGGAGTCCAAATTTGGTCAGCATTTTTAAATATAGATGCAATTTCTTTTGTCAATTGCGTAAATTCCCACGGTTGCATAATTATCCATTTTGCACCTGCTGGAGGTTGAGCTTTGGGTGGCCATTGATGACGAATCCAAATATAAGGCAATCGGCTTGTTTCCTGCGATACCTCAGGCTTATAGCGTATATCATTTTGTGCTAATTTGCGATATTTCTCTGATATTTCATAAGAAAATTGGTCAGTTTCATAAGGTACAATAGTAAGATTTGCAACCCCTGAATCAATTATATTAGAGCAATGTTCTCGATTTATCAATGCAAGGGAATGATACACAAACTGCGAGCCTTCCCAAACGATATTCAATTGAGGGTGGAAATGATTTTCGATATCGCTCGGTATTGTTTGAGATTCACTCTGTTTATTTTCCTTATAATCAATAACTTCCTCAAGCAATTGCAAGTCATATTCGCTTTGTTCTGTTAGATTTTCTGTATTAAATTCTTTCTTAATATTCTTCTCAATATTTTGCGGGACAAAGCCTTGTGGAATTTTTTTACCTCGGGCAATGAAATTGATATTAATAAAACCACGGTCGGGGGAGGTTTCTTCTTCCTCGAAAAATACAAGTTCTAATCCTACTGTTGAAAAAAGTTTACTAATAAAATCTCTATCAAATCCCACACAATGATAATCGCCGGGGTTTGTCTGCCCACCATAAATCATATAGGAAACTGTATCAGCATCCCAAGTACCTTGAAGATATGTTTGAGCTTGTTTTTTTAATGATGGGGAACGAATAATTATCTCACTACTTGGTTTGAGCACTCGAGTCCATTCTGCAAGGATTTTTTCAGTATCACGGTGAGAAAAATGCTCTAGAATATCACTTGCAAGTATTAAATCTGCACAATTATCGGGTAGTGATAGCGAGCGAATATCCATACAAATAACATTAGGATTATCGCTAAATAAATCAATATTCAGAAAGTTTTCGCGGACATCATTTCCACAGCCAAGATTCAAAAATAAAGGAAAAGGCAAGGGGTCAGGCAATGACCCACTTGCCTTTTTATTAGAAAATCCGCCGTTCAGCCTTTCGTTAAAAATAATTCGATTAGGTGGAATATCAGCCATAATATCTTTTTAACGAAACAATAGCAAAAACTATTCCATTGCTTCAATCATTTCTGCAATAATGAAATTCAAGCCATTTTTGACTTTTGTCTTTCCGACAATACCAACCTTATTATTAAATGCGTATTTAGCCAGTTTTTTTCCCGCAAAGGAACCATCTTCGTTCAATACGATATAAATTTTGGCTTTTGAACCAGTTCCAACCTTAAATACAAATGGTGTACCGTGAGCGGCTGCTGTATCAGCGGTAGCTTTTGTCCATTGTGTAAAATTGCCTGTAGCCACTTCATTCAAGCTCACTACTTTTCCCACAATTGGCTTTGGTGCTTTTTTTGTTGTAGTTTTCGTTTGTGCAAATGTTGGCAAACTAATTAATAATAAACCGACTAATAATAAACCCAGAATTCTTTTCATTGTTACCTCAATTATTTGATTATATTGATTTTAACATTTTGAGAAATTGTAGGCACTTTTGCATAAGGAACTCCCGTAACCTTTTGATATGAGATTTCAAATTCAACGTACCTATTTGGTGAATTGCCTTGCAAAAATGTTCCATTATTGTTTTTCACAAGTACTTTTGCATAATTATAATCAGATTTTCCTGCTTGTTTAAATCTTACTACGATAACAAAGCTTGAAGAAAATTTAGTTAAATCAATACTTCTTTCAGCAAAGCCTTTTGAATCAAGTGCTTGACTATCAAATACATCGTCGAGGCTTTCAGCTGTATAAATATCATTTGCTATTTCAGTTACCCCTGGTTGAATATTGTAATTATAATCAATAAGTCCTGCCGATGCAAGAATTAAATTACCATCACGGGTATCAAGTCCGAGATTCCAAACACCACCATTTGAGACTTTTGCTGATTTAGGGCCATCTCCGACGGGGTCAAAAATTACTAATCCACTGCCATAATCGGAGGCTGTTTCATAAATCCATATTGGAGCATCATTTTGATTGCGTGTAAATCGAGTTGCAGGCGACCATTGTACTTTTGCAGTATCTTCGCTTGTTGTTCCATCAGTAAATTTCGCAACAATTGAAAATGTGTAAATTGTTCCTTCAATCAAATTGGTTACTTCTACAGAAGAAACACCTTTATTGATATTAAATGGCTGGATTGGATAAGAGCCACCTGAAACTGTAAGAACGTATTTGTCAAAATTTGAATTAGATTCGCTTGTCGATGGAGTCCATCTTAAAAGAACTGACGTATTGCTTTTTGAAGTTGCTTGTAAATTTTTTGGTGCAACGGGTTTATCTGTTGGATTTACGGGATTATTTGTATCATCGCAAGCAGTAATTGCAAACATTACAGCAATAAACAAGAAAAATAAATTACGTGTTTTCATATAAACTCCTCTATTTAATAAATTGATATTTCAAAATTACAAAAAAAATAATAAAAAATGCAAATTTTAAATAAATAAATATGGTTTCCAATTATCTTCTTCACTATTAAGATTCTGCTTAATAAAGAACAAATGATTTGGCTTTTTTGGTATTGATAGCAATTTCATACTTGCTTCTTCAGGAGTACGATTACCTTTTTTATTATTGCAGACAACGCATGCAGTCACAAGATTTTCCCAAGTATCAGTCCCACCTCGTGAGCGAGGAATTATGTGATCTACTGTTAATTGCACATTTTTTTTGCCACAATACTGGCATTGCATTCCATCACGTCGGAAAATATTTTTTCGTGATAGTTCTATGTTTTTATATGGTCGCCGAAACGCGGTATGAAGCCTAATAACACTTGGATATGGAAAATTTCGTGAAATTGTATGCAACACAGCGCCGTTGTTGGTTTCTATCATCTCGGCTTTTTCGAGGTAAAGCAATATGATTGCTTTCTTTGTATTTGTAACGCTTATGGGTTCATAATTTTGATTAAGGACAAGCACTCTGCGATTTAGCTTACTATTTCCATCTTTTGCTCCCGAGTGAAAATAATCTTCCCCTTTTGATACTTCAAAACTGAAAATGAACCTCCTTTTTATTAATCTTTAAATTATAAATATTGAATTTTTATTTTAACATTTTAACAAAAATACAAAAAAACAATTAATTGATACTAAATTTGATATTGAATATTGTAAATGATTAAAAACAATCATTTCATTTATTTTAAGTAATTTTAATATTTTATAATTTTGCTTTTAAAAAAGAAATAACTATGGAAACACATATAAATCGGCTATCCTTTCTAGATAAATATCTTAGTATTTGGATATTCACAGTTATGCTAATTGCAATATTAATCGGATACTTTTTCCCTCCAATTGTTGGATTTATTAACCAATTCCAAAGTGGCACTACAAATATTCCACTCGCAATTGGATTGATATTGATGATGTATCCACCACTTGCAAAAGTCAAATATGAAGAATTAGGGGATGTGTTTAAAAATGTCAAAATTCTTACTCTATCGCTTGTATTAAATTGGGTGATTGGTCCAATAATAATGTTTTTGCTTGCAATATTATTTCTACATAATTATCCTGATTATATGGCGGGTTTGATTTTGATTGGACTTGCAAGGTGTATTGCTATGGTAATTGTGTGGAATGAGCTTGCAGGAGGCGATACAGAATATGCAGCGGGCTTAGTAGCGTTCAATTCGATTTTTCAAGTACTTTTCTTCTCGGTTTATGCATATTTATTTTTATTTGTTTTTCCTTCAATGCTGGGATTGCATACATTCAATGTGAATATTACTATGGGACAAATCGCAAGCAGTGTTTTTATATATCTCGGGATTCCTTTCTTTGCGGGAATGCTTACAAGATTTTCATTAATAAGATTTAAAGGTAAGCAATGGTATGAACAAAAATTTATCCCAAAGATAAGTCCTATTACGTTAATTGCCTTGCTTTTCACGATATTTATTATGTTTTCCCTCAAAGGAGAGTATATCATCAAGATACCAATGGATGTGTTGCGTATAGCAGTGCCATTAATATGTTATTTTCTCCTAATGTTTTTATTTTCATTTTTTGCTTCAAAGCGATTGGGTGCAGATTATAAGAAATCAGCTACGTTATCATTTACCGCTGCGAGCAATAATTTTGAATTAGCGATTGCAGTTGCTATTGCTGTGTTTGGAATAAATAGCGGAGAAGCGTTTGCAGCAGTTATTGGACCGCTTGTAGAAGTACCTGTGTTGATTAGCCTTGTCAATGTAGCATTGCATTTTAAAAAGAAATATTATAAAGAAGATTCCGAACCCTTTACAGCAGAACCCATTATCACAAGAGAATAAATTTGGAAAATTTGACTGGAGCTTTGGAAATTATAATTTTTGTGAATTAATATCAATTCTTTCTATTTATTAAATTTATATTATTTTTGTATTAATTGAATTTATTTTTTTATTAATATTAAATTGAAATTTTCTGTTCTCCATAATGGCATATACTAATCATAAAATCATAAATTATATAATAGCTTTATTAATATGTATATATCCTGTTATTTCATATTCACAAATTGATACTATCAATTTTAAAGATAAATTGCCTAAATTGCTTGGCGCAAGCAATACAGGAACATTATTTTTTATGACATTTCATCCTGCACGCCAAGAAGGTGGAGCAAATTGTATTTATTTATTTATTTCATCAGAAATACAAACAAATGTGCGTGTTTATACAAGGGATAGTGCAGGAGTTGAGCATATTTACACGGGAAAAACAATACCCAATACCACTATAACATTTACACTTCCCGCATCTGAAGCACAACCTTATACACGAACTGATGGGATTGGTTTGCGTGAGACATTGCTTCCCACGCAAATTTGGCAAAATCGTGCAGTGAGGGTTGAATCAGATGCCCCTATTATTGTTTATGGATTAACAAGGTTCCAAGCAACAAGCGACGGATACCTCGCTTTGCCCACAAGCGTACTTGGAACCACCTATATTGTGTCAAGTTATAGAGAGACCTCCACAATTGATAAATATTCATTAACCCCATACACAAGCATTGTTGGCGCTTTTGATAATACACAAGTTAGTTTCTTTGTTGGAGGCAATCTAAATACAACGATAAGAACAAAGGATGGGGCAATATATAAGCCTGGCAATAAAATTGACGCAATTTTGAATAAAGGCGACGTTTGGTTAATTGCATCAGATGAAGTCTATTCAGATTTAGGTGGGAGTTTGATAATAGCAAATAAACCTGTGGCAGTAATTTCAGGGAATCATTGTGCATATGTCCCATCGCAAACAGCAGCTTGCGATTTTTTGATAGAGCAGGAAATGCCAATGAATACTTGGGGCAAGAAATATTTGGTCACACCAATTGCGGGCAGAAAGAATTCCTCAATCATTCGCATTTTTGCTAAAGAATCGATGACAAATATCCAAATTGATGGCAAAGATTTCGCACGTATAGATTCATTTTGGGGAAAGGAAGGTGAGGGATGGCTTGAAATTCGCGCAAACAAGTCAGGAAATTTGCCAACAGTTATTTCCAGCTCAAAAAGTATAAATGTCATTCAATATAATCCAGGACAACAAGATGATAGTATAACAAGCGACCCATTCCAACTTGCACTTACCCCTGTTGAGCAATTCCAAAATGAATTAGCATTTACTACACCGGGTGGGAAACAGGCAACTGAATTCGACAAAAATTATATTAACATTGTTTATAAAGGCCCAACTTCAGGTATTATTCCTGATGATTTGGAAATTGGCGAAAATGATGGAACAGGAAATATTAAATGGCAAAAAGTTAAAGATTATGATACAATTAGCGCAATTCCTTTTAATGATAAAAGCTTAAATGGAACGGGTGAGCAATATTTTAATAAAACAATTGCATTACCACACAGTGGGTATTGGCGAATTCGTTCTACAAATTCAAAAATCGCAGGCTATGTTTATGGATTTTCCGAATGGGATTCTTATGGTTATCCTGCTTCACTTTTGGTTCACGACTTAGATAAAGCCGATAATATAAAGCCACAATTGTTTTACGAGCTTAATTGTGAGGGAAATTCAAACGATTTAAAATCGTATATTCAAGATTATCCTATCGATGACACAAATTGTTCAGGAATTGCCTCGATATACTTCGATTCCCTTCAAAGCAGAAATTACACTTTTAGTATGGATGATTTTATTCCTGGAACAACAAAGAAGATACATTTCCAATTGAGCATCATAAATCCTGACGAAGATGCAAAAGCGGTTATATATATTTCTGATAGAGCAGGAAATGATACAACTATCATTATTGAATTTAAAGCAATTAGATTATCCATTTCACCAAGTAATTTTTACTTTGGTAATCTGAAAGTAGGAGATACAATTTCGCAGACATTTATTATCAAGAATGAATCTGATACACAAATTGCATCGCTATATGAAATTGCATTACAATCTATAAGGGATTTAAAAGTAAATTATGGATTTAAATTATCAATTCCATTTGATATGACTTTACCCTTATTTCCCAAAGAAGAAAGGGCAATAAAAATCACTTTTACTGCAAAGCAAAGAGGATTATTTACAGATTCAATTGGTATTGATAATGGATGCAAATACAAATATAAAGCAATGATTTATGCATCAGTTGATATGCCAATCATTGAAGTAACAGATGCAGATTTTGGGAGTGTAAGCGTTGGAACAACAGCACCTCCAATTAAAGTTAAAATCCGCAATATTGGCTCGACTAATCTTACTATCACAGGTTATAAAAATAATACAATAAGTGAATTTTCGAATAATTTACGAACAATTTCAAAAAGTACTCCCTTGATAATTCCACCAATGGATTCTTCATCGTTTGATGTCGTATTTAACCCAGTTCAAACTCGCTATTATCTTGATTCTATAGTATTTGAGACGGACACACAGAGTTTAATAGACCCAATATGTATTTTGCAAGGCTATGGAATTGAACCGAAAATTGCAATTAAAGGTGAGAATTGGGGACGTCGCCGTGTGCATTTGTCAAAATATGACAGTTATCCATATTATACATATGCACCATATCCTTCTCCAAATGGCGCCATAACATTTGAGAATACAGGTTCAGTGGATATTACTATTAATTCATTAGTAATACTTGAAGATTTGTATGGCGATGAGTTTCAAGTATATAGGAATGGGCAATATTTCTCATTAAAAGAAATATTAAATGGATTAGACACGTTATTGGACGATTCGGGCAAGTTATTTAAAAATATACCTGTTGGAGAAAGCAGGCATTTGAGTGTAATTTTTAATCCCACTTCAGAGGGACTTCATAAGCTTCGTTATCGTATTAATTCCAGTTTACAAACATATTTAGAAATTGAATTGCTTGGAATTGGTGTTTCAGCCGTTTTGTCTGCAGAAAATATTGATTTTGGGATGCATTATATTGGCGGGGGCAATACTTATAAAATACTACGGATAATAAATCAAAATACAACATTTGCGGATTCTGTAAAAATAGAGGACTTCACAATTTCTCCACTAGGCAGTATTTCTAATAACTTAGCAAATCCAGGCAGCAATGGATTTGCATTTGATGAATCAAATATGATGGATTCTGCGGGAAAGAAAGTAACTTTTCCGATTATACTTAAACCTGGTGAATATATTGATGTGCCCGTGATGTATAAACCTCTAATTCAAGGCAATGTTCAATCTACAATTGAAACATATTCAGATGCAAAAACCGAAGCTGTTTCGGTATTTAATGGAAATGGAGTTCGGAATCAGTTAGATTTTGAGCAATTTACAAATCCTTTAATTTGCTTCCAATCTGATACTACTATAATTTTAAGGTTAAAAAATTATGGTAATGAAAAGGTTGTAATTCAAGCTAACTCATCAAATATTTCAAATATTGCAGGTAATTATTTATCAGTAATTAATATTAAAAATAATGCGTTGCAGGATATTAATCTTTCTCAAGATTGTGATTTAAATCCGAATGAATATCTTGATTTTTATATAAGATACTCACCAAGATTTAATGGCAATCCAATTTATAATCAAAAGCAGAACCACACAGCAAAAATAAGTATAAATTATAAAGATTTTGAGGGGACAGTTAAGGAACTTGCTGATACTATTACGGCTGAGGCAATATATTTCGGTCGTCAAAGCTTTAGCAAATTAAATGATGTGAAAAATTTAACATTAGAAATTAGTACTGATACAGCGCAGAATCACATAAATTATGATATATATTTAGATAATATACAATCAGATGAGCAATTTTCAACTAAATCCTTAACAATAAATTTTGCTTATCATAATTACTTTATGGCAGTTAAAAATAACTCACCAAATCAATATGCAATTAAATTAAGCAATGAAATGCCGAGCGATGCGGCAATATCATCTATTATAAGAAAGCGAAATCAAACAAGTGATATCGATTCATTTGAAGTTACAATAAATTTTGTCAATCCATTTATAATTCAAAGTATAATTAAAATACTTGATGTTGAGTTTATAACATATTTTCCATCATACCGCGAAAATGAAGTGGGGACTCCAACGAAATCAAATAATGTAATAATATCTCATAATATTATCAGCAATGATAACTGCATAGATTATATAAATCCAGAGTCAGTCGAAGCGACTCGTCAGCCAATATGCATTGATACACTTCGACAAATTGTGATTAGTTCCACAGATTATAATCTTGAGAAAGTTGCACCGAATCCATATCATGAAAAAATTTTACATCTTAATTTTTCTGTTGGATTGGCAGGTTATACAGAAATAAATTTAATTTCTTCTATAGGACAATTACAAAAAAATATTATATCAAGTTATTTGAAATCGGGAAAATACGAAATCAATGTTCCAATTGGAGAATTATCGAGTGGAATGTATATTTTGCAAATGAAATCAGGTGAATTTAATAGCTGCGAAAAAGTAATTTTGTCATTTTAATGAAATTAGGGAATAGTGACGATATAATAAATAAGTAATATTAAAAATTATATTATGTAAATATTAGGGAATTTAGAGATTAATAAGAATAGGGAATGAATTGAATAGAACCAGAAGGCATCATATTTTTAAGCAGACTGAGGACGTCGAGCATAATACAGGTCCCGACCGTTATTTATTAACTTATGCAGATTTGATAACGCTATTGCTTGGGTTATTTGTAATATTATATGCAGCATCGCAAGTTGATATTGTCCAATTTAAAACTGTTTCGAAAGCATTATCGCAAGTGTTTAATCAAGGGGAGAAGACTGTATTAAACGGAGGGAAAGGAGAGTTAGAGGGTTCGAGGGGAGTTTTACCAGCTCCGGAATTTAATCACAATGAAAAAATGAGCATAGAACAAGTATATTCAGAAACGCAAAGTAAATTGCAAGAGTATTTGTCCAAAGGCACTATCCAACTGAAGCAATTGCCAAATGGGATGATTGTGACTTTGCCTGAGGTATTTCTATTTGAATCGGGGCGAGCAAATCTGCAAAGTCAATCATATACTGTACTTGATACTCTTGCGAGCATTTTTAAGGATGTACCTTTTGAAATATCAATTGATGGGCATACTGATTCTCAACCAATTCATACGTTTCAATATGAATCAAATTGGCATTTATCTGTTGATAGAGCGTTGCGCGTTGGATATTATTTGATACAAATGGGTGTTCCCGAAAAAAATGTAATAATACGTGGATTTGGTCCGGAGCGTCCCATAAGTGATAATTTAACTCCTGAGGGAAGGGCAAAAAATCGACGTGTGGAAATTACAGTGACAAATTTATCATCAAATACTGCGGCAAGCACAAATGAGTCAAAATAAATTTGGCATAATTATTTCTTTTAATTTTAATTGTATTAGATTTGCAATATATAATTAGACAATAAATGGACGATATTGAAAAAAAAGATTCCATAAGAATTTCGACAAAGCAATTTGGCGATCTTGAGATTGATGCATCAAGTATTTATAATTTTAAAGATGGTTTATATGGATTTGAAGATTTACATCGATTTATAATAATAAATGAAGAGGAAACCGAACCGTTTAAATGGTTATTGTCTATTGACGATCCAACTATTGGTTTCCCAATTCTAAGTCCATATTATCTTGATGCAGACTATACAGTAATGAGGGAAATGGATCCGCAGCGATATGTGATATTTTTGATAATCACATTGCAGGACCAGAACGGTAATATTACAGCAAATATGAAAGCACCAATTATATTTGATGTTGTCAATTTGAGCGGCGAACAAATAATAATTCCTATGGAAAAATATACAACTGATTATATTATTAATAAAAAGGCAACAGAATAAATATGCTCAGTTTATCAAGGAAGATAGGTGAAAAATTAATTATAGGAGACAATATTGTTATCACAATCCTTAGTTCGGACCGTGGCACTATAAGACTTGGAATTGAAGCACCAAAAGACATTCCGATTTATAGAAAAGAAATTTATGATAAAATTGTGCAATTGAATCAACAAGCTGCAAAATCGGAGGTTAGCCAATTGAAAGAAGCTATTTCTAATAATTCAATATTATTGAAAAATAAAATAGAACATAAAATTGACGATAAATAAAATAATATAATAATTAAAAAACTTCTTTAATTATGGCTGAATATTCTGTTTTAATAGTGGATGACGATATCTGGATGCAAAGAATTTTAGCAAAGTCAGTGCAAAGTTATGGCTTTCAGACTGTATTTTTTGCAAATAATGGATATGATGGAATCGCACTTGCTGTCGAAAAGCATCCTGATTTGATAATTTTAGATATACTTATGCCAGAACTTTCAGGGCTTCAGACATTACGTGTTCTAAAGACAATAAAAATAACTAAAAATATACCTGTATTAGTTGTATCAGCGCTATCAGATACAGAAAATTTAGCATTAGCCGTTAGAAATGGCAGTTCAGGATTTATATCTAAACCTTTCACACGGGCAACAATTTATGATAAACTTATAGAAGTTTTTGGGAAAGAAAAGCTTTTACAAATTGCAAAAGGCGATGAAACAGGCAAAGCAATGGAAAATATTACAATGATCCAGGAAAGTACTGAACAAAATATTCCTCCAAAACCTCCATCAAAGGAAGAAAAAAGCCCTCAAATCTCTCCTGAAGCAGCTCGAGCTAATCGCGAAGAATTGCTTGAGCATTATCAGAGTGATGAAAAAAAGACACTCGATTCAATTAAAAAATTACTCCTTAAGAATAAAAAGTAAATTATCTTTCTTTTTTTAATAATTTTGAAATTTTATATTAGCCTAATAAACTTTATTAATTTATGAGTGAAAACAATACTTCCGAAGCAAGTATCGTAAGCGAAAATCAATTTGCTTCGATGCGGTGGATTGTGCTTGTGTTTGTCAGTTTGATGATGTTCGCAAATTATTATGTTTATGACGCAATGTCGTCGATAAAATCCTTAATGCAGGTTGATCTTGGTTTTACAAATACTGATTACGGCTTGATTGTATCCTTTTATTCTTTTCCAAACACATTTTTATTGATGGCTCTAATTGGTGGAATAATTCTCGACAATTGGGGAATTCGCAAAACGGGGATGCTATTTGTGGGACTTACATTTTTAGGATCACTTTTTTTTGCATTTGCACCGAGCGGAATATATAGATCAATTCCATTTCTTTATAATTTTATGGGTAGTTTCCTTCCTCAATATTCACCGGAAGTAAAAATGCTAATGTTCGGGAGGTTGCTATTTGGATTAGGTGCCGAGACAAGTATAGTAGTTATAAATAAAATTCTTGTCCAATGGTTCAAAGGCAAAGAGCTAGCACTTGCTTTTGCTTTAAATATTGCAATTGCAAGATTAGGAACAGCTGCTGCATTAATTTTATCCCCAATTCTCTCAAATTCAATTTTAACCTGGCGAGGTTCTTTATGGATTGCAACATTACTTATGGCGCTCGGTTTATTAAGCTTTTTCATCTATCTTAGTATAGATAAAAGAGCATTTCCTCATCAATTGAACGATAATAGTGAAAATAAGGAATCATTTAGTTTCAAAACATTAGGGCAAGATTTAAGTTATTTATTTAAAAATAGTGCATATATTTTTGTCATAATTTTGTGTGTTACATTTTATTCTGCTGTATTTCCATTTCAATCATTTTTGCCCGATATGTTGCACAATAAATTTGGATTTTCACTTGAATCAAGCGGAGTTTTAGCAAGTTTGATTATATGGGGAACAATTATATTTACTCCATTATTTGGTGGAATGGTAGATAAATATGGAAAGCGAGCAAGCGTTATGATATTTGGTGCTTTATTGCTATTGATTTCACATTTGACGCTGGCTCTGACGACAATTACGCCTTATGTTCCTTTGGTATTATTAGGTGTTGCATTTTCACTTGTTCCTGCGGCGATGTGGCCAAGCGTGGCATTTTTGGTAGATGAAAAGCGGCTTGGCACGGCGTATGGATTTATGACATCATTGCAAAATTTGGGGCTTTGGGCATTTCCAATTGTAGCAGGTGCAATATTAGACCAAACAAATAAGTACAATATTGCAAATCAATTACCACTTAATTATACTTGGACAATGTTAATGTTTGCAACGCTTGGACTATTAGGACTTCTCTTTGCATTCCAGCTTTTACGAACAGATAAGAAATACAAATTTGGGTTAGAAAATAAATAAGTTAATCAAAGAAAGACATCTACGAGTAAATAAGATATAAAACTCTTTTTTTAGAATTTATTAATTTTGTATTTATCTTTTTAGAAAATATTGTCTGTTACCAAATAATTCTGTAAACTATATGTGTGTGGGTGTGCCTTTCCAAATATAGTTTACCAAATTAATATAGCTCGCACCTATAAATTCCACCGCATCACATTACGCTATCCTATATACTAATCTCTCTACATCCTTATATTTACTGCATTCTCCCCATTCCAACATTTTCCTGCCATCATAATTTTTGCCCTGACTTTTGGAACTTTTGGAACTTATGGAACTGACTTTTGGAACTTTTGGAACTAATTTTTGGTAACAGTTTTTAAAAACTTTTGGAACTTTTGGAACTAATTTTTGGTAACAGTTTTATACTACATATTTTGCTTAATAACTCCTTTGATAAAATATAATTTTAATATATCTTCCTTATTTATCACAGTATCGCCGTGATATTTCGGATTAATAGCCCTTAAAATTATCTTATCCGTATTTTTATGGGGATATAATAATTTAATAGTTCTTAAATTATTTGCGTTTGCGTTTGTAATAATAACATATGCTTCCCCCCATAATAAAGCATCGAAATTGGATATAGGTTTAATCGCAATCACATCTCCGCCCGAATATGCAGGCGCCATACTTTCACCAAAAATCGGTAGATAAGCTAAACAATCGTTGAATGGTTTATAATTGACGTAAAATGCAGGTTCCTCTTGAATATCATTTAAACTTTCAACAATACTTCCCGATACGTCTATTTCATAGAATGGCACGCCTTCATCAGATTTTAATTCCATAATTGAAGTTACATTCGGCTCTAATTTATGCTTCAACATATCCCCTTTACCTGTTAACAACCAATCGATACTACAACCTAAGTCAGATAATTTATTTAAGATATTAGAACCTGGCATTCTATCTCCATTTATATATTGATTTAAACTTTGAGGAGATGTTCCTAAATTTAATGCAAATGCAGTCAGGGTCTCGAATTTACTTAATCCAAATTCACGGATTCTATCTCCGATATTCATATTTTTAAATATTTTTATTAAAAAATCTATATTTTGATTAAAAAATCGCTTGTTATTTAAATCAATTTATTTAATTTTGTAATTATAATTAAAATCAATTTAATAATAGTTTAAATCGAAACTTCAAAATTATGCAAAATCAAAAGAATAAAATGAATTTACGCAAACATCCCCTTAGAGGTATTTTAACAGAAATTGCGCAAGAAAAGCAAGTATCAGTCCAGAATGTGTATCAGCAAATATTTTTAAGAAATAATCCAGAAATGTTAAAAATATTCAATCAAAAACGCAAACAACGAGAGCGGGAATATGATAAATTACGAATTAGATGATTTTCTTAGGGGGTATTGAATAATGCTTACTTTAGAATCAAATAATTGTCTTACAGCCGAGCAGATTGCAGAAATAGTTCAGATATCAAGGCGTGCTGTTGCTAAGAAATTGATTTATGCTGACAAATACCTACACGACATCCGCTCCAGCGGCGGACGTCCCCAAAAATTCTATAAAAAATCCGTGCTCGAGCTATTTCCGCAAGCCAAATTATACCAAAAAATCGAGCAGGAAACTAAACCGAAATTATCCGTCAAACGCACATATTCAGGACGAGGTAAAAATCGCTATATCTCGGAAGCGCTCGAATTGAAAATTAAAAATCAAGCATATAATTATTATCTGAATCAAGCTCGGCGCGATAATATCGAACTCTGCACGCGTTGGGCTGTCCAAGATTATTGGCAAGATATCAAAAGCGAATTAGAACAAAGAGGCAAAAATCCCGATTTAAAAATTGAAAAATTCCTATGGTATTTTTATTCAAAGCGAATAACAAGGAAAGACGGCTATTGGGTTGGCTACGCTCATAAAGAAAATTGGCAATTAGCTTGGGATTCGGTGCATAAAGTTAATGAGCTTAACGGTGCATTACCTTATAATAGCTACGAATATATAGAGTTATTTGAAAATATCGGCTTGCTCGGGCAGGGCTTCGGTGCGGGATTGATATGGATTGTCGATGCAACCCAATTTGATGTTTGGACTGATAAAGACGGCAAAAAGCAAACAGTCAGTTACTTATTAATTATGGACGGTATCACACGAATGCCACTTTATGTGCAATTGCTCGAAAAAGGCGAATCAGTGCAAGATATTTCGAAAGCTTTTGCTCAATGCCTCGAAATTCACGGCAAACCCAGTTTAGGTGTGCTGATGGATAATGGTTCAGCCTTTCGTTCAGCGGAATTGCGAAATTATATCAAAAGTTGGTATAACCCTGAAGAATTAGACCAATTCGAGCATTTTGAATTTCGCAAAAAACTCTTTGGAGGCCAAACAGATCCTTACTTATATCCACTTGCAAAAATACCACGCTTCCCCTTCAAAGCAGTAATTGAAAGGATGTTCGACGAGTTAAATAGGCATCAATCCGAGTGCTATCCTTTCGCATATATTGGTACACGTGATAGCCGTGCTGTCACTCACGAACTCGGCTCAACTCCTTCGGTAGCTTTGCTCAATGCTCCCCAATATACCGAAGCATTTCAAAATTTCCTCTACTGGATTTATACAGATTATGTAAATCGTGTCCAGGGCAGTCAATTCCGTTATTTTTCAAAAAAATATAAACAAGCCCCAACGATTTTGAGCGCCTGGCAATTTTATGGCGGCAGATTTAATATTACAGATTTCCAATTAAATACAGAAAAAGTCCAGAAAAAGTTGATGTTGGAATCGGCTACAACGCTTAATCAATTCAATATCCCCGAAGTTTCGAGAGCTTACGAAGCTTATGCAATTGCCGACGATAGCAAGAAGCATAGAGTTACAGCCGGGCTTGGTTATGTCACATTTGTTGAAGACAATTTAAGTTATAATATACATTGCGAATACTTAGCGCAATTCCAGGGCAGGCAAGTAGTTGCGGTGCTTGATGGCAGAAAAGCTTATTTATTCAAAGAATTCGATGCAAATTGGTTCGATGAACTCACCCCGCGTGAAGGTGATTTGTTCTACATTGGCACAGGCAAAGACCATACAATTCGCCAGGAAAATGATTTAGAAATTCGCCACGAATCAACGGAATTGCGCAAAAATTTGCAAAAAACATTAACACAGCAAGTTAATAATTCTCTAAAAGATAGTAGACAGAAGACTGATGGCAAATTGCTGAATTATAAAGAAATAAGATATTTAGATGAAACAATCGATGACGATTGCTCAAATGATAGCTATTATGAAGATGAAATTGATCAACTTTTAAATTCTTAAATTTTTTTTGAAGGAGTAAAATTATGAATGATGAAATTATTAGAATTGGCGACACAATATTGCCCGTAAAATCTCTAAAAATTTCAAATCGTCAGCTCGATATAATTAAACGAGCTACCGCACGCATAGCGGGTGCAGCAACAAAAATGGACAGACTTGATAAAGAAATTTTATCAGTCAAACGCAAAATCGCTGAAGAGAAATTGCAGATTGAATTAAAAAAATTAAAACAAGAGAGAAAAATCGTTAAAACAATCTTTCACGACGCCACCACAGCACTAAATGGCACGATGGACGCAATCCTTGCGGATGTTGAAGGCAGAACACTCGAAGAGAAGTTAAATAACTTAAAAGATGAGGAGGAAAAATGAATGCAAAATTGAAACAATTGCACAGAAAATTGTACTTAGCCGCCCGGAGTAATATCCATCCTAACTATCAAAACGATCCTGAAGCAGTTAAGGCATTGCGAGATTATGAGACACATCGGCAATTTCATAAGCACTACGATGAAATGACCGAAAAGGAGCTCGAAAAGGTAATTGAATATCTTAACAATATTCCAATAAAGCGGGTGACAGTGCAACAGCTTAGCACTCTTAAATATTATGCAATTTCCGTTGCGCTTGTATATGCAGATTTGAAAGGGAGTTATGTTATCGATGATGAGGTCTACGAAGGAGATGCTATTAGAAAATTGCTGATAAGCTGGTTTGAAAATCACGAAAGACTGCCCAGCAATATCGTGAGGCATTTGTATGAACAATGGATTAATCCAAAATGCAATGAATTCCTATTGCAAGGCGGTTACAAGCAAATTAATCGAAAGCCCTCAGTTTTTTATTTTGAAAAACTCTCTGTAACGGAAGCGAGCTATTTAATTACACGATTCGAGCAGATTTTCCAAAATTGTAAAAATAAAACACAACCGGAGGTTACGCCATGGTTAAATTAGAAAAACATCAAATTGATGAGCATTTGCAAAAATTAGCAAATAACTTACAGTATTACATCAAAGATGCTTGCAAGTACATTGCTAAAATGGAGCAGCAACTCACAGACGACCAAGCTTTCAAGCTTGTTGCAAAATTCCCCCTAATTGACTTAAAGAGGCAACTTGCAAAAATGGACAACTGGAAAGGAATCGAAAAGAAAAATCGTAGTGTTTATCAAACTGTCCTGCGCTGGTTTGATTTAGATATCCAGAGAGGGCTTTATATAATGAAGGATAATCCAAATCCAATGCCCAGTAGCACAAGCGTCTCACTTGTGCAGAATAAAGCGCAGGCAAAAAAATATGCTGAAGAATTATGGATTAAAAAATTTTTAAAGGAACATCCCATCGGCTCAGAATTCAATACGATGGTCGGCTATCATTATAAAGTTATAAGCGATACACAAGTGCAGCGCCTTTTAAATGGCGAGCCTGCGGAAATATTATTTATAAAATATTTAAAACGAAATTTAGATTTATAATTTATTAAAAACCATTTAAAATAAAGGAAATAGCAAAATGAACGCTAAAAAAGAAAAAAAATCAACCAAAAAAACAGCTGAGAATTTTATTCTCGAAAAAGAAAAAGGTGTGCAAGCCCAAATTACGCAATCTATCTCGGTTGAAGAGCAATCAATAATTGATGCCCTTCAGTTAAAACAACTTATCGATGATTATAGCGCTAAGCTTGACGCTATAAAAGATTATTGGAAAGAAAAACTTGATAACGATGATACTTCGCAAAAATTCATCACCGCATTCGGTGCGGTTGAAAGACGCACAACGCACAATTACAGCGTCATCCCAGATAAATATTTAGATTTAAAAAAGTTATTTGGAGATCAAATTGGGCTTTTTGTCGAGGAAAAAATCAATTATGGCGTCAAACCTGCTTTGCGCGAACTTGTATTCGATGCAGATTACAAATACAAAGAAATCATACGCAAAGCTGTCGCCATCAAATCATCAACAACTATCACATTCATAAAACCAAACAAAAAATAGCAATTATCCCTGTCCCCTCTTTAAATCAGGGGACAGGGATTTTTAAATAATAAGGAGAAATATGAATACAGAAAAAACCAAAGAAATTATTTATATCGAAACCAGCCACTTACTTCCACATCCGCGTCAGTGCGAAATTTACAAAGATAAAGAACTCGAAGAAGAGTTTTTGCAAAGCATTGAAACTCGGAGCATATTACAACCTCTGCTAGTTAGCAATAGCAATTGTATACAACAAATTGCAGAAGGCTACTATACAGTAATCGCAGGTCATAGACGCTTAAAAGCTGCAATTCAATTGGAATTGGATACGGTCCCTTGCATAATTAAAAATTACGAAAACGCAGATGATGCCTGGGCAGATGTCATTCTTTCAAATTTGCATCGCAAAAAAAATGACGTCGAAATCAGCAAAGAAATGAAAGCTTTAAAAAAAGTGTTAAAACATTTTGGATATTTAAAGCAAATTGATGGTTTAAAACAAAATAAAGATAAAGACTTATTAAAGTCAGCGTTAAATAATGACGGAGACAATCCACTTGTGCCGTCGGCACAATCGGTAGATGATATTTATTATTCTGATGAAATTGCAAAAATTGTTGGGAAAATGGACGAACGTGGTTGGGACACCGCTGAAATCATAGCCCACGAATTCAATATTCCCGTTAAAAGAATGGACAAAATAATTGCAGTGCTGGATGATGAATATCAGACAAATGCAATGACACGGCTCTATGATGAGGGAATGAGCATCAAACGGGGCGAGCAGCTCTATGATGATTGGCAGGAAGTGCGAGCCAAATTTGAAGCTGGTATAATTTCTCTTGATGCTGCATATAAGCAAGTGCTTGCTCTGAAAAAAGAAGCCAAACCCAGTAGCACAAGCGCCTCCCTTGTGAATAAAAATATGCATAAACTTGCGGGCAATCATAAAAGTAGCACAAGCGTCTCGCTTGTGCCTAATTTAATTTATGCATCTTTCAAGCTTGAAGAATTTGAAGTAATTTATAGCGATTATAACTCGATTCTTACAGATAATGTTGCCGGTTACTCGTATGGCATAATTTCAAAAAGCAATGAAATATATTTCAAAACGAATGAATGCGTCTATATCATAAATTGGGCGGTATTGACATCGCTTGTTAAATCAGAAATCGCTGTTTTAAATAAAGAGGAGGCATTATGACAATTATACCAGATAGCACAAGCGTCTCGCTTGTAAATAAACTTGTGCCTGAATCTGTTGTCAATACAAGCACTCAATCGACGACGATTGAGCCACTGCCTGAATCTCTGCCTGATGAAATAATAGTATTATCTCTCCCGCAAATTGCCGAAATAGTTGCTAATATTTTCAAAATCGAAGTTAGTATAATGACGCAAAGAAATCGAGATTTAGAAATAATTGTACCGCGTTATTTCTTCTGTAAAGTCGCAAGTTATTATGGTTACACATGTACTGCGATTGGTGAATTTTTAGGCCAGGACCACGCCACCGTTTTAAATGCGATTAAAAAGATGAATATAATGCTTGACAAATATGTAAAACTCGAACGAGCTTATGATAGAGTAACGCTTTTTTTGGGAAATGTTAAAGTATCCCGAGTACACAAGCGCAAGATTAGTAAGTTAGATAATATTGTACAAAATTTAGATTTAAATGAATAGTAGCATAAGCGTCTCGCTTGTGCATTAAAAAAAAAGGTAAAATATGTTTTGTCCTCGATGCAGTAGCGATAAATTTAGAGTCATAGACGTTCTCCGCGAGCGGAGATATGTTGTAAATAAAGGCTGGATTTATGACAGCAATACTGATACGCGTCGCGTCATTTGTCGCCGCTGTGGCGAGAATTATCTAACTGAAACCAAAATTATTTATAAAGAGCAGCTTGATCCTCACAAATTGCAAATCAAACCAGTGCCATTATTCGACAAATCAGGTGATCAATGAATGAATTTTTAAAAGCTGTCGAAGAATTGGTTAAACGCTTATTTGCCGAAGGTCATCCCGGCGAAATTAGACGCGGCATAAGATTGCTTGCTAAAAAATATAAAATTAACCGCCTTGGATTGAAAGAAGCTGATAAAATCCTGCGACGCGTTCAAAACACACTCCAGGATGATTTTATCAAAAAATTCACGAAAGATTTAACGGTTGATAATGTCGAAAATATCACGGATAAATTTGAAAAAGGCGTAATGAAAGCTGTCAGACGTGGAATGCGAAGCTCCGATCCAGATCTTGCGATGGAACTCGTTAAAAAGCAAAGCAACATTGCGAAGCAACACCTTCTTGCAACCGTGGATACCGCAAAGGCGGGTATTACGCAAGCGCAAAAATTAAAAGATATGGGAGAACCAGAATATTTCAAACTTATAGGACCAAAATTGGGCGCACGTTCTTGGTGCGCCGAACACGTGGGCAAAATTTACCACATCAGCGAAATTCAGAAAATGGATAATGGCCAAGGTTTGCCCGTGCTATATTTTGCAGGTGGATATAATTGCCGGCATCGCTGGGTAGCGGTGGCGCATAGCGAATCTAATGATGAAAAACATACTTAGATGATTTTAAATTATCTTGTTTCATAAACTAATATTATGACATCGATTTTTTTCAGCTTGTATCAGCAAGGCTTTGCAGACTTTCGCAAATATCCGCAAAACCTTTTCTATACTAATTCTACACGTTTTTTAAAAAAAACTTTTCAAAATGCAAAAAAAAAATGCAAAAAAATGCAAAAAACTTGACAAAATGTTTTGTCAGTTTATAAGAATTTCGTAATTTTGTATTAATAAATAAACGCAAATAGGAAAAACAATGAAAATAACAAATATTAAAGAATTGAAAGGCAAGACAATAACAGGTATATCTTGCCTTAAAACTGGCAGCGATGTGGTTGAATTAAGATGCGATGACAATAGTGTATATGTGCTTCAAAATCTACATTATAACGATGAATATTTATACATCGACGATATTGGCGGTGAAACAGCCGATATAATAAATTCACCGCTTACTAATGTTCAATGCCACGTAGAAAATCAAGAAATAACAAACGGATTTAATAAATCTAAAATAACCTGGACTGTTTTTACATTAGAAACAGAAAAGGGTCAAGTTGTTATTGAATTTAAGGGTATGCCTTATTGTAAAAAATCGGCAATAGTTCATTTAATTCAAATTAATTAAGGGAAGTAAAATGAAAACATTAAAAGAAATAGCAGAAAAATACAGTCAAATTGAATATAATTCAGATAATTATGAAGTCGGTGGTGGCTTATCCAGAGGCAAATTTGCATCAAGACGGCATTTAGATGCCACGCTGGATAAAGGCAAATTAACTTTAGGGCAAGCTTGCCAACTTTTCAAAAAAGTAACGGGCGGTGATTTAGAGCACGTGAAAGAAGTTATACGCTATGCAGTGCCAAATATGGAATGGCATCACGCTGGCTCATTTAATGGGCAAATGATGAAGACATATTTTTTAAATTCAGATGAAATAGCCGATTTGGCTGAGAATTGGGAAAAATACGCACGATTATTTGAATTGCAGAGCCAAGCAGCCAAAGAGCAAGAAAACAAAAGAAGAGAATTAGAAGAGAAACGATTTGATTTTCTAAAAGAACACGCACAATTTGTTGAGAGAGTTAAGGAGGTTCCACCATTCTTCTTTGAAGTAAAAAGAGAAATGAATGGAAAATATGGATGGTTCGATTGCTCTGCTCGGCAGTACAATTTACCAATTTACTATACAGGATGGACCTTCGAAAAATCAGAAGATTATTTTAATTTTTTAAAAATCAATTAAATAGAATTGTTTTTAAAAATAAATATGGAGAATTTATATGAAAATATCAAAAATTATTGAATTATCTGAGCAGCAAAAATCCCAACTGGATAAGCTTGCTGAAGAGATTTTCCAGGCTGCTGCAAAGCAATCACAGGGCTATTGCACAATACAAGAAGATTTTTTTGACAGAATTCGTGAAATAATACCCGAAGTAACTGCCGTTTCAGCTAATTATTATGACTGCAATGGTAGACCAGGATTTGCTTTGAAATTTGACGTGAAATTTACAACCCCAAATGCGTGGGATGATGATTCCTACATAGGCATAGCCTTAGCACCACGAGGGCATCTGACCAAATATCTAAAATATCGATTTGCTATTAAATTATAATTATTATTCAAAAATTTAATTGAATGAAAGACAAACAAAAATTTACAGTTAAACAAGTAGTTGCTTACCTCGGCGAGCGTGGCATAAAAGTTAGCAAAAATGCAATACAATATTTGCTCAATAATTATCCCACGATCTATCCATTTACAACAGATGGATACAAGCGTTATTTACCACAGTCAACATTAGATAAATTATTATTATATTATAAAACAAAAAATAGAAAAAATTGAAAAATTTCGTAATTTATATTTTTTAAAAAGGAGTTATTATGAAAAAATTTAACAAAAACTCATCTATAATTGCACTTGCAATTATTAGCTTATTATCTCTGATTTCGTGCGGAAAATCAAAAGTCGAAACACTATCAGAAGAATTCTGCAAAGGCTTGGACACAATTACTTTGATGTCGCAGATTGATTATGTCGATTTAAATTTTAAATCGACTGAAATTATTGCAACAATACGCAATTTCAATGAACAAGAAATGTCCGAATTTGAAAAAAATGCTCAAACTTGCATTTTTTTAGCTAAAGCGCGAATAGGTCTAAATGAAGGAAAGCGCTTTGCTGGTATAGATTTTGAAATGCTTGAAAAAGCAACGGATTCTATACAATTTTACAAATATTTGGCAGCGCTGCAAGAAATCAATAAAGTTGTAAGGTATGAATGGTTTCAAAATCCTCAGTTTAAGTTGTCATATAGGGCCGCTTTTGATTCTTTGATAAAAACAGGAACAAAATATCCAATCACAACCCCCATTGATTTTTAATTTGTTCCGTAATCTTCTTAACAAATTCAGGATCGTTAGGTATAAGGCTTGCTGCATATTCCGCAAGCCTTTTTTTATTTGCGTCTGTCCAGCCCAGGAACTTCCACAATTTCCGGGATTTTCCAACACCATAGACATTTAATAAATAAGCTTTTTGAGCTTGCTCGGGTGAAATGAAATAAATTACAGAACGGGTATCAGATTCAGCCCTGGAGCTTAAAGAACGCAACATTGCACCTGACCATTGCAAGAAGTCTTTATCGGGCTCGCGTTTATTAAGAATTCGCCAATCTCTATAGCCGCCCATAACTACCTGCCATAATTTGCCCGTTTCTTTTGAAGTATATACCTTTAACCGCCCTTCTTTTTGCAATTTTTTAAAACCAACTAATTTATTACTGACTGGCATTTTGAAAGGTCTAGTTGAATAATGGTAAGGCTTACCTTCGATATCAATACCTTTCTCTATTTGTTCTTCAATTAATTCGATTCCATAAAATCCGATTTTTTCAATTAATTTCAAGACCCGGCTCCTTGAATTACATCATCTTCAACCGCGGGAGGTGTGAAGCCAATTTTTTCATAAACCTCCGTTCGTTTTAAATCAATGCCTGCGGCTAATGCATCTGATATAATTGTGACATTCCTTTCCGCATCATCTCCCTCATTTGTTATAAATTTGAGACCCCAAGGCACTTGTGTCTGCCCCCGATATGACAAATTATAATCATGCTCAATCAATTGATTCCCCGCAAGCAGAGCATTATTTAAATCTTCCCACATAATATCGGCAGAAATTCGCTCTTGCACTTCCAACCCAGCTCGGCTGCCATATCTCTTCGGCATATCTACGGTATTTGCCTGGCCAAGCATAGCTATTGCAATAGTATCATCGATATGCTCAAGCATCGATTTGAATGACTCCCCTGCTCCACCTTGCGTTATTGAATGAAAGAAAAATTCAATTAAATCGGATGTCAGAATATAATTATTGCTAACTGCGGATTGCAATGCCTGGACAGCTGCTGCACGTTCTTGATCGCTTGCCCCATGCTCAACGCCTTGTATAATGCCCTTTAATTTGCGATTATAATTAGCCCATTCAATCATCATATCGTATCGGAATATTTCAAAAATTCCAACAGAACGCATCTGCCCACCGGGCAATCCATCATCGCTACCTGCGATAAATCTATTGTCAAGACCTATTTCACTTATTTTGTTTTCAATCCTTTGATATGCAGTTGTATTGCTTGCGGGTAGGAGAACTGAGTTTGATACAGGTGTGACAACTGGCACAAAGCCAATTCCAGGTGAGTTCCGCCATTCTAAAGCGACTGCAAACATTCCATAAATTGCTTTGTAAATTGACCTTTTGATAATCATTGCCAATGCAGATTTAAGTCTACGCTCTACTTCTGCTGCTTTTTCATCATCGCTTTTATCAAAGGCTACAATTTGAAAATCCCAACTTGTAATTGCTGCACGCCGAGATAAAATGTGCCCGCGTATACGAGGATTTGCAGTTGCAAATTGATCAAATAATTTAATAAGCTCAGACATATCTCTTTCTTCAAGCTTAGCGCCATCAATAGCGTCGAGCATTTTATTATATTTCTCAACAGTTGGATATTTCATATTAACTCAGTTAATTCATAAATAATTGATATTTCAACAACCGCCACTGCTATCGACGGTGCGATGTCATTATAGTAATTGTCAAATGAAATTTTGATGTCTTCAAATTCAATAGTCGCCGTGCTGGCAAGTATTCTATAGACTCTCTCCGCGAGTTCTATTGCATCAATTCTACTGTTTTCAATTAGTTCGCTCTGAACTCCGCAAAATAATGTAATTTGCCCGCTTGCTATAAAATTCCTGCTTTCAACCAATAAATCCTTTGGTTCAGCATAAAGCCAAACAAATGGTGCTTCGGAAGGCATTTCCATTGCTTTCCCTGCTCTGATATTATCTGTCGCGCAGCCAATTGCCCCTGAATTTTCTTTTAAATTTTCGAGCAAAATATTTGAAATTTCTCGCAACGTCATAATTTGTAATTTTTAATTCGTAATTAATAAAGTCCGTCAATTTGTCCGAAAACTGCTTGCGCACCCACGCGAGTTGTAATTTTATGTGCTTTCAAAAGGACAAATGCTTTTTCAAATTTTGCTTGTCTACGTTGTTCATATTCTGCCGAAACACCAGGGAGAGCGTCGCCTGCAAGGTATTCGATTAAAAAAGCAAAAGGTGTAAGTATCCAATCCATTCCATCCGGACGGGGGTCTTCAATAGTAATACCCGTCTCATTTTTAATGAGTTCTAATGCCTGCTGTTTCGGTCGATCATAATGACCTTCTTTATTCAACCAGCTGTAAAGGCTGGACGGTATTAATTCCTTTATTTCAGTTAATTCTATCATTTTTTCCCTTAAAAATAATAATCATTAATAATTGTAGTTTGCATATTTAAATTTGCACGTCTGCCGATTTTTCGCTCGTGTATTAGTTCGAATGCACAAATAAGCGCGTCAGGTGCATCATCTGCTAAATTTGCATTTTTGCCCTGGAAAGCAAAAATCTGAGTTAAAAATCTTTTGCCTTCTTCTGAAAATGCTATATTTTCTTGTAACAAAATCTTCCCGTCATTCCAAGCACCCTGGATATTTTTAGCCAATTCATCAGTATGATATTTGCAATATTGAATACGTGGGAATGGAATACCTTTTAGCTGGCACCAATTCCGCACGTTATTTGTCCAGGTCGATTCCTGATTGACATTGCCGTCAAAACCAATCGCCCGATGATGCTCACTTTTCATTTTAAAAATTGCATCAAGCAATTTATTTGAATCAGAAAAACTTTTGCAAACAAAATCGGAAATATAGTAATTATCGGTGCTGGGGCTGTATAGCAATGAAACAACAGCAGTGCTGTCGCCACGTCCTTTTTTTGCCAAATTTGGATCGCAATAAATTACTCCGCGTGCATCAGAAGGTATGCTCGTCCATATCGGCAACTTTTCAGGACGACGGAAGATAATTCCATCGGGTGGTGCAGGTGTCTGCTGAAATTCCGCCAGCCATTCCGATTCCGTCCTGCATTTAAGCATTTCCTTCAATTCGTTTTCAGATTTGACGGGAAATCTTTCCTTCCAAAGTGGTTTTCCATCCCAAGCAGGATATCTATGCACTCGCCAATTTTTATCCAAAATCCCTTCGTTTTGTTCAATTAACAATCTATTCAAAGCGCAACGCTCATCGAAATTATTACCTAAAATCAATATTGATCCCATTTTTGAAAGCGAATGGAAAGTCTCAGATATAAGATTAATGCGTGATTCTGTATGCTGTGCGGACAAGGGACTTTGCAGAGTTTCAATATCGTCGCATAAAACAAATTCAGGCCTTGCAAATCCGAAAGTGGCACCACGCGCGGAACGTCCTTCGGAGAGTGCGATTATTCGTTTGAGACCGCGTTTGCCCGCCAGTCTGAACGTAATTTGGTCTGCGTTTTCTTCGATAAATTCAATTTGATAATCGAATTGAATACGTGGATTATGCAATAATTCAGCAATATCCGCAAGGATATTTCGTGAAACGGGCAACGTTGAGGAAAGCGTCGCGCCAAATTTAATTTTATTCAAAATCAGCCAGACAAATCCTTTTTTTGCCGTAGCGGTTTTACCGTGCTTTCTTGCACCGAGAATAACGTCAACACCCTGGCACTGCATAAATTTTATAATATCTTTATGAAATTGAGCAGGTTTCGAATAACCGTCCGAATACATTTCTGAAGTAAAATAAAATTCATCGAATTTCCAAAAATCTTTCATCCCTGAAGCAAGTCGTTTTTGCCTTGCAGAGTCGGTCATTTCGAGAGTCGAGAAAGGCTGAGCAGGCTCAAGCAATTTCTTGCGTTCAATTTCCTCCTCAAATTGTTCCATTACAATATTTAAGCCTGAAAATTCTTTCACTTGCTTTCCAATTTATATTTTTCAACCGCACTCAAATAAATTTTCTTTATATCCTCATCAGTGGCGTCAGCTTTAAATTGTTTAATAATAATACTTATTATCCCCGCATCAGCCCGCTTTAAAAAATTCTCAAGCCGAATTTGTTGTAACGTCTTGCGAATTGTTGTTAATTTATCAAGCATACCGATGCGTTCCTCGGTAGATATGCGTTTTTCACTTTCAAGCTGCGCAATTGCTTGATGGTATTGCCTTTCTAATAATTCGTCAGGAGTAAATTCTTTTTTCACATCCTCAACATTTGCAACTTTGAATTTTGGTTTGATGCGGCTGAGCTTACCATCTAAATATCGAATGTGCGAATGCCGTGCTTGATCGTAAGTACAATTGAATTGCGCCGCCACTTCAGAATACGTCATATTCGGGTGCAATTCCTTAAATTTTGCAATTCGCTTTTGTTTTTGAACTGTTAATTGTGGTGCTTTAATTTTTCGCATAATTATCATATCCAATTTTAACAATAGGTTGAGGCAGCAACTGCTTTATAGTATTTAATTTCAAATGCACGCTAAAAATCGGATCGCCAAGCGCATTACATAACATAGTGTAATTGCTGTCAATTAGTGTATATGCAAAATGCACCTCGTCGAAATCGATAATAGCAGTTCGCAATTCAGTATTTTCGATTCCATCAACACTATCATTATTTACAACCACATCGCATTCAATTAATCTCATTATCGATTTTGCTTTTTAAATTTATTACAAAATTGGGGTAAAATCTCTTAATTATAAATCAATTTACGCATTTAGGTAGAATGCAAGTATCAAACTAAATAATTTTGTAAAAAATAAGAAAATTTTTATGAAAAAGTTAATTCAAATGCTCAAAACATTGTTTGCAGGGGATGCTGATAAAATAAAAGAATTAGAAGAAATGGAAAAAGATTTGGAAAATATAAAAGACAAGCCCGAGCCAATGCAGGCATCAATTCCCGCAACTGCGGGAAATAGCACTGAACGGCTTGAGGCACAAATTGCGAAACTTCTCGAGGATAACAAAAAAATGGTAGATGTCATCACTGAGATGCAGGCAAAAGATTTGGCGCGTGAAGAGACGATTAAAGCAGAAGCCGAAAAAAGCAGGATAGGAAAAATTAACAAATTGCTCGAAGAAGCACAAGCAGATGGTCGGATTCCTCCAAAAAACGAGGATTTGAAAAAAAATTATAAAACAATGCTTGAAAAAGATTTCGAAACAGGGAGCAAAATTATTGAAGCTCTGCCGAAGCTAGCAAAAGCTGAGACGCTACCTACACAGCAGATTAAACAAAATAATACAAATAATACCCTCGACAGGAGCGTTCTTATTGAAAATGCTAAAGAGGCATTTAAAACGAATATAAATTAATGGAGGAATAAATGAGCTTAATGACAATCGCGGTTGATTTATTGAGTGCAAGTGAAAATTTAGGTGGTTCGCCGCCTGAATTTCGCAGTTATATCGAAAAAATCGAACCTTACGCATTTGCAGGTATTTCAGGATTGGATTTGACAACAATATCCGCTGGGGAATTTACAACTGTAAATGAAGGTTTAAATGAAGAGGGAGCTCCAGCTGAGGCGCTGGCATATTTAGAAAAAATCAAACAGGCGATTATAACGCCTGAAAATTAGAATAAAAAATTAGGAATTTAAAAATTAAAAGAGGTATTAATGAAAATTAATCAAATTTCGAAGGGATCGTCTATCGATACCCCTCAAGCATTGCAAACACTTGCAGTATCAGAATTCGTTAGTCAATTTCCGCTTGCGAATTTTATAGAATTTTATCAAATAACAGGTAACGCAGATACGCCACGTAAGGTAGATGCAGGAATCACAGCAGGTGACACAAGGACAATAGGTACAGATTACACAGCAAAATCAAATACACCTGGTTTCGGGGCAATTGCTTTGAAAATTTATGGGGATAAAGTTAAAACAGATATAGCATATCAACGAAGAGGAATTGATATTGGAAGTCAACGCGCTATGGATTTAGCTAATTTTAGTCGATCGCTCGGACGATACTTTATGAACGCTATAATTAATGATGAATTAGGTGTCGAGACATTTAGTGGAGTTAAAGAACAAGCCACAGCGCTATCCAGGAAAATTGTATATAGCTCGGATAATGGCGGTTCTTTGCCTTCGGGCAATGGCAATACTGAAGTTAAAGCACAAATGGCATTTTTAGAAACTTTAGATTCACAAATAGAAGATGTGATGAATGGCCCGATGGTCATATTGGCAAATGGTGCGTTCATAGCGCGGCTTGAAAGTATCGGCAAAAACTTTGTAAATACAAGCATTGCGCAGGATATTTACGGAACGAATCAAGTCGTTAAAAGTTACAAAGGAATTCCACTAGTAAATGCAGGTTTCAAAGCAGATGCAAGCGGTCTTGTGATTCCCAACAATGAAGTAGAAGGCACATCTTCGGATTGCACATCAATTTATTTATTGCGATTTGGCGAAATGCAAGACATAACATTCGCGACAAATGTTGGTTTAGATATAAAAGACTTAGGACTAGTTGGCACAGAATACATTACGATGGTAGAGTTTGACGTAGATATGGCAGTTTTGAATGATAAAGCATTCAAACGCATAGCTGGTATTAGATTAAGTGCATAGAAGTTCTTTTCATAAATAACTCCTTATTTAATGAATAATGATAACCGGGGTGGGCAACTGCCCCGAGTTTTAAAACAACTAAAAAATTAAAAATTAAGCAAAAATGGATTGGAACACAATAGCACAATGGGTCATAGTAGTTGGAAGCGCGGGATTCTTCATAATGAAGCGCGATAATCGGCTTTCAGTTATTGAAGAAAAATTGAAGTGGCAAGACGAAAGATTTCAAAAATTAGAAGAAACACTCGAAAAAATTGATGATAAAATTGATAAACTAAAAGATAATTTTTTTTTAAATAATAAAAAAAAAGGGGACTTGGAGGGAATTAAGTAATGAAAAATTTAGGGAAATATACTTGGATACTCGCAATTGTTGGTTTGGCATTATTAATAGCGTTACTGAAATATGCGCCAGGCTTTGCTGTCACTGGCGAAGCATTTTTGATAACAGGCTTATTTGCTTTTCTATTTGGATTATTCGATAAATATGTGCTCCCTGGAGATCTTTCTGAACAAATTATAAAGGGAAATAATTATGGACTCACGCTTATTGCTATTAGTGTTATTTTTCTTGCTGCTGTTCTGCTCGTGCGCTAATGCACAATCGGATACTAAAACTCAATCGAATATGATTGAACCACCGCAGATTTTGGCGTTTGAAAAATATATAGGAACAAAGGAAATTGGGAATAATGCAGGATTTAGTAATAGAGAATTTGAGAAAGGACTTAAATCAGTTGGTTGGCGTAAGGGGCAACCATATTGTGCATATGCTGTCAGCTTTATTCTTAACATCGTTAAAGCAACTTACCCGCAAATTCGTAGCGGATTGGCGCGGGCATTTATAACAAAAAAAAGCATTTTAGCAAAAGATGTGGCAAAGGGTTATAAGCAAGTCCCCGCAGGCTGGCTGGTGATTTGGCGGAATGGAAATACATACAAAGGGCACATTGGAATTGTGAAAAGCTGGAAGGGCAATGCAGGAATAACAATTGAGGCAAATACATCCGAGTTAGCAGGTTCGCAGCGTGATGGTGATGGAGTCTGGCAAAAACAACGCAAAATCGTGGATCACTCACAATTTAGGATAGATTATTTTACAAAAGTGGAGATTTCGGGGATTGATTCCTTGTCATTCCGAATGAAATGAGGAATCTATAGTTATAAAGAATGGATTCTTCACTTCGTTCAGAATGACAGGGAAACATAAGCGAGGACGCTTGTGCCACCATAATTTAAAAATTGAAAATTATGAGCAAAATTTATATTTATATAATTGTATTTCTGCTGGGAGCTATTGCGGGTGGTTTGATATCTCAATGCGCAAGAATTGATAATTTTCCCAATATCGGCAAAATAATTGACGCAGACACGACGGTTTCCATTAAAATATCGCAGACGATTGCAAAATCAGATACCCCAGCAGTTGCTTTAAAACCTATTTTGCGAACAAAAAAAGATAGCATTAAGCTCATTGGAGTTTATGGCAAAATTGACAGTTTAATTGCAGAATTGGGGAGGCTGGATACGACTGCAAGTATTGAATTTATTGATACCTTAATTACTGAAAGGAATGACAGTTTAATACAAATTTTCGATTTAGCAAAATTGCAATTCGATGCAACAGTTGCGAAAATTGCAGATACTACGAAGATTGTAAATAGAAATATAGATTTTGGATTTAAAAAGCAAAATTGGTATGAAAAACCTGCTTTTACAATGCCTGTGTCATTTTTAGCCGGTGCGGTATTTATGATTTTAATCAAGAAATGAAAGTCGAAAATATAGAAAAAATGAATGAAATTATTCAAAAAAATAGATACGGAAACGGGAGTGGAATTTGCGGGTCAAATTCAAGGCGCGGAAATTCCTATCGGGCAGTTTCGGATAATATTGCCAAATATAATAGATGTTGTAAATCCATTGGATGGTGAACTAGCGCGTGATGATGACTATATTTATATATGGAATGAGGCAATAAGCGATTGGAAGCGAATTGGCGTGGCTGTAATTAATTAAAACTAGAAATTATAAATTTTTAAAAAATAGGATTTAAAAATGAAAGAGAAATTATTAAAACAAAAGCAATTACGGGAAGAATTGCAAAAATTGAATGATGAATTGTCTCAAAAAAAAGATAGCGTAAAACTTGAAATTGAAACAATTTGTGAAAGTCAAAATTTGAAGATAACTTCAAAAATCAATAGGGATAATTACCTGAAATTACTACGCAATTTAATTGATGTGTTTAGCAATCCTGACGTGAAGGAAATCGACGCTGAACTCGAATGGAATTTAATATATGAATTAAAGGAGGAATAAGATGGCAGCAAAATTTGATATACAGTTGCATATTAACCTTGCAACAACAGGAGAACAATTTTCTGAAATAGTTATGCCACTTGGTGCGTCGGGCTCTGGATTGTGGGGTGCTAAATGGAATACAGGCACATCTGATTACAGCTTGATAAAGGCAACTTCATTAGCCCCAATTGTAATTGATGATACAACAGGAATTGTTCTAAAATTTGATATAGCAGGATTGACAGCAGGAACACCTGCGGGTGCTGATTTAGTTGTTATAAGTCAAGGCGGGACTATCAAGAAAGCAACTGTTACAGATTTACTTGCGGGTGCAACAGATAAGAAGGTGGCAGTAGATGCAACAGCAACAGGTGATTATTTAGGTGCAACAAATAGCACAGGTGCTTTGAGAGTAACTGGAGCGTTATCTAAAACCGACGGCGGTGATTACATTACCCTTTCAGTAGCTGATGCAACAACAACGGTGAAGGGAGTGGCGAGCTTTGACGCTAATCTATTCACAGTCACAACAGGTGCCGTTACAATTAAAGATGCCACAACAACAACAAAGGGAGTGGCAAGTTTTGACACAAATGACTTTACAGTTACCGCTGGTGCTGTGGCGTTAAAGATTGGTGGAGCATTAAAGTGGGTGACAGCTCCAACTACACCGACGAGTACAGGGGTGGCAAATAGTGTAGCGTTTGATAGCAATTACTTTTATATTTGTGTAGCTACAAATAGCTGGAAACGAACTTCATTGGCGACTTGGGCATAAGTTATGGCTTTATACGACATCATAATACATCAGAATTTAGACGATACGGGAACGGCTTATAGCGAAGTATATCCTAATTTAGCGTCTGGAGACCCTAATTATTATAATCTAGTGGTGGCGGGCGAAAATGGGGTGCCGAGATTACCGAATAAGACTATACAGGAAAGATATGCGGACGGGTCAGAAGAATGGTGGTTTGAAGTAGATTCAAATGTAGTCAATATAAAAGCTACTAAAACTAATAGCCAATATATAATGTTATTCGATCAAGCGATTTTAATAAATGATTCAACTGACAGTAGAATATTTATCTATAATTATTTGGATGGCACGGGACACGTTGAAGTCGGAGCACCTACACATAATTATATTCTGTTAAATTCAACTGATGGGGATTTAAGGATTGACAATTTAAACGTATTGACAACGCCAAATGAAAAGACACTTTATATAGACGGTAGAGATTACAATAGAGTAAAATACAGAAATCCAGAATCTGCAATACCTAATTATACGCACGCACCCTGGGTGCAGTATGGAGCTATAGCAGTAGATCCAGATGCACGGGCAAAAATAGATGAACTCATCGCTGTAGTCAATGGCATATTGACAGCTTTAAGGGCACATAAAGTAATTAGGGAGTGATAGGTCTGAATGTAGAGATAGGTCTGAGACCTATCTCTACAGGGGCGGTGATTAGTATTTAAAAAAGATAAAAAAATTATTAAATAAAATATTTAAAGGAGAAAAATTATGAGTACAACGGTAGCAAAAAAAATATTGCTATACGACTTCCCACTGGGATGGGTTTATAAGGTCGATTTGACAGCAACGCCAAAATTAGCATTAAAATGGTCATTTGACAATTTGAAACCTGGTAGTTGGAAGGCGCCATCGCCTCAATCAGCAGCTGCTGGGGACAATTTGGATATTGAGCGCGGTGATGGGGCAAAGTATCGCTTCCCCGCTGAAACGCTAGTATTGGATGGTGTAACGGAGGAAATTAAGGCAAGTACATCAAGCGACGAAACAAAACTTGGTGAAATAACATTGGTTACAAATGAAGGCGCAGTTGAAAGCAATTCGATGTCGGCATTTTATAAAGATGTGTTGGCAAATAGAGATGAACTATTTTTAGTAATTGTAGGCACGGGATTTAGCCACGATTCAAAAACAAATTTAAAGAGTGCTGATGGTTTTGTTGTTTTGCTTGGCAAAATTACAAACGATATCGAAGGAGTAAGCGATCATCCAAAGTCTTTAACACTGACATTTAGCTCATATAAAAATTCGACCCTGGTAGCAACGGATTTAACCTCGTTAGTTATTCCAGACATTACTTGGAAGCTTGGAGGCACTGGATATGATGCCACAGGGATGGCGCCTGATGCGATTACGGCGGATGAAGCAGCTGATTTGCTGGCGGGGAAATTAGTAATTAAGCCAAATGTTACGTATACTTATGCTTAAAAATTGAGTTCAAAAGATGTTATTGCGAACCTTGCGAGGAATCTCTACCCATGGCGGTGGATTCCTCACTTCGTTCGGGATGACAATGTTCAAAAGTTATCATTCAGAGCATAGCGAGGTATCTATTGAGATTTTGGCAAAAATATAGTTTTTTCGAACACGGGTTTGGTGAGCAGCCCGTGCTTTTTGTTCTTTCAGATAATTATGAGGAATTATTTGTTGAGGGCGGGAGTGAAATTGATGTTTGTTTGCTTGATAATATCCAAAAAAATTTAGATTCGGGAAATGGGCAATTTGCAATTGATGAATTAAGATTTAGCATAAATGAATTAGCAGGCAAAGAGAATGATTTAAATGCACTTTCATTCATCAAGCAAGCATCGGATATTACAAAGAATCGCTATTGTGCTTTATTTATGAATGATGCTATAGACCTAGCTTCTATATTATTTATAGGCAAAATTTCGGACAAATTCAGCAGAGATGATATTATTTGGAGTGGGGGACAATTTGCAGTTGAAGTTTATCCTGCGGGTGAATATAAATTCACAGCGCATAGCTTCGATTTAAGTCTACTGGAAAAAATTAAATTGAACAGCAAAATTGATTTACCTGATGGAACAAAAGCGAATTCTATTTATGAAAGAATTCAGCTAAGCGAGTGGCAAGCTATATTTGAAAATCGGTTGTCCTTCCAAGCAGATTCGTCGCGTAATTTCCAATTTGCACCGCTAGGAGATTTGGGGAAAGTTATAGGAGTCTTTCTTTCGCATACAACAGAAGCGTTATTTGATTTAACAGGCACTCAATTATCATTTGTATTTTTGGATACATATCTAAGCTTTAAAGTGAATCCCGCTTTGTATAATATCAACCTGCCGAGTGGTGATGAAATGATAGTTGATATAGCGCCTGCGGTGGATTTACAAAAGAAATTAAAGATATCAATGGGATTGGATGTAGGCTATGGTGCCGATTGGAGCAGAATTTTCATAAATCGCAAGATAGTAGATCCATCATTGGGCTATCCTGAAATTGACAATGGTCGATTGGATAGAGAAACTTCGCAAATTCAAGATGAACAAATATATTCATTTAAGCAGTTTGATAATATTGCAGAATTATTAAGTGCAATTGCAAAAGCTTTAGGCTGCTATCTTTATATTACTTACGAAACATCGACAACAATTTTGCTTGAATTTAAACCGCGCGCAGAAATTAACGAATTGGAATTAACTTATATCGAGGGCGTTTCAGATGCAAATTTAGACACGAGTTCAATGATAAGTTCTGAAGCAACACAATTTTATGCAACGGCGAATAATATAGCTGTTGAAGGCGATGATATAATTCAATATAAAACGCCACTAAAGGAACCACCGCCATTTGAAGAAACTGAAAATTTTATCCAATTGCAAACGAAATTAGCAAGTATAAAAGAAAAGAAAAATGCAAAGATAGAACGCATTCTGTTATCATTATCACCGACTCGTGAACAATTGTTATACCCAAAAGGTGTTGCGGGCTTAACCATAATTTCGAGGTTGCCGTTAAATATTTTTACACAAGAAGATTCGCCAATTTGGAATATGCACGAATTAAAAGTGCTACGGAATAATTCTGCCAAATTTTGGGTAACTTTTTATGAAATGCTGCATTCAGCATTATATGTAATGTTAGAACCTTTTGAAGAGGAACAAATTCAGCGGCTTGGTACTACACCTATTTGGCGCCCTGCAATGCGAGTATATATTAAGCATAATAATGATAATTTAATGTTTGAAAATCTATCCGATTATATAAATTATTTAATTGGACGCGATGAGCATTATTATGAAACTGAATATTCCTTAACGGTGCCATTTTGGAATGGATTCTCAAAAAATGCAGATGGTACGGATGCAAATTGGAAAAATGTCAAGTTAGGCAGTCAAGTTAAAATAAAAGAGAAATTACGGGATTATATCGCTGATGAATGGCAGGAAGTTGAAGCTGAGAGAATTTACACTGTTATAGGGATTGAAATTAATTTACAAAAGCCCGAGACAAAATTGAAATTGCAAAATTCAGAGCGGTTCTCTTTTTCAGATTGGAATGGTAATATAGGGGAATTGCCTGGTTATATTTCTGCACCGATTCCGAATGACAAAAATGATGATTTTGACGAAAATATAAAACAATTTCAAATTGCGGAAGGGGAAACGATTTTGAAAGGTGACGCTGTCCAAATTGTTTCGGAAGGTTTGATTATAAAAGCAAGAAGCTTCAGCGGATATTATGGCAAGATTTGTGGAATTGCATTGCAAGCTGGCGGTGGCGGAGACATTATTAGTGTGCAGACAGCGGGAGAGGTTTATTGCGAGGATTACCAATTTGCTGATGTCAGCAAAATGGTCTGGTGCCGCACAAATGGAAGCGGATCCAATATCAACGAGCAGATTTTATCCGAGCCTAATTATACAGAAGATTTGATTTTGAAACTCGGCAAGTCTACAGGCGAGCATTCATTTATGCTGGATATTGCTGAAGTCGCTTTTGAAGGAGGGGTTTTACCTCCACCGATGTAATAATACAAGGACTCAATCGGGGACGATTGAGCCACTGATGTAAAATAATAATTAAGAATTAAGAATTAAGAATTATGTTGAGAATTGCGTTGAGATATTCAGATGTGCCGCTTACGAGCCTGGTCTTCGATTTAGAAGCACAGGTACAATATTTATTTAAATGTTTGAAAATAACTAAGGCAATCCCGAATGTTGAACTTGAAGCGGGCAAATGTTTGAATGGCAGGCAATATGCTCACAAAAAATGGGCGCATAAAGAATTTGAATTAACAATAACCGCTGATGAATTAGCAGATAGTGGCGCTTTGAGTTTTATTGAAGCATTTTGGTTGGCTAATTATAAATATATCTCATTTTTACTGACAGATACAACGGGTGAAGACTATCGAGAGGTAATTACTGACGGGGGCGCAATGCCCATATCATATCTTGACGACATAATTGATTTGCCAGAAATTGCAATGAAATTTAGCTATGCGCAACCGGAATAATTACGAATTATAGATTAAAAAAATAAATTATGGCATTACCACTGGAGTTATCAGGAAGTTCAGGGAAAATTCATCTAATTCCGATTAAATTAATTCAATTTGACGGCGTAAATATAGATGATTATGATTTGTGGATTTGGGACTTAGAAGCTGAATCGAGCTATAGCATCGCTCAGTATATAAGAAATGACGATAGGGGGATGCAACGTGTATTAGGGTATCAAGTGCAAGCGACGATCTATGTGCCGCACAACGATTATAAAAACAACGGTATGTTGGAACGATTGAATTGGTTCTGCAATAAATCACACGTGACGAATGCCGATTCTGCTGAACATATCCATATTATGCTCAACTCGGGTGGCAGTAAGGGTGCAATGCCCCCAGTTGGCGGTTTAATAAATGCAACAGATTTATCACAGCAAATATTTTTATGCAATTTAAATGGAAATGTAGGAGTAAATTGGGAAATTGAAAGTGTGCAATGGCGCCCGCGCTTAAAAATAACTATAAATGCTTTTCAAAAAAATTTAACGGATTTAATTAATTAAAATAAAGAGACAAAAATGGATAATGAAATACAAGAATATTTAGCTATTGAACCTGTTGTTTTCGAAAATAATGGGAAAACATATAAATACGACAGCGATAAGCTAACAATTGAGCAGGTAATATTAGCGACCGAAGTTGCTGAATTTAGGCGGAATCAAATGCAAGCACCTGCGGGCACTTTTCAAGAATTGCTCCGAAGCGGTGGAGTTGATTGGTTAATGCTAATTGCCAGTTATTTGCTAAGAGAAATTGATGGTAAGGGAGAATTAAAGGATTTTAACAGGGACAAGGCTGAGATTGATGTTTTGAATTTTGTAAAGAATTTGCCGAGGGCAGAATTCGAAAAGCTGGAGGCATGCATAAATGATTTTTTTTCTTTGTACGGCAAACCAACGTTGAGCTCGAATTATTGGCAAAAAGAGCTGAAGCAAGACGGAACCGCGATGTTATTACCATTAATGATGAAAATGATATTGAGCGGCAAAGACGCGACAAATTTATGAAAGACAAATTGAAATTGCAAGGGCTATATCGAGCAGGCGAATTGCGACGTCGATTAAATAAGGCATTGCAAGAATGTTGGTATATAACTGCTATTGCGAGGCAAAATGCTTGGCAATATGAAAAATTGAGAAAAACAAGATATGCAGATATAATAACTGCTATCAAATTGTTATTAGAAAATTAAGGAGCAAAATGGCTTCAAATAACCTCCAATTAGTGCTGGATTTACTTATAAATTTGAAATCCAATAAAGCACAGCTCGACCAATTTATAAATAATATAACTTTGGTCATACAAAAGCTCAATCCAGAGATAAAGATTGATACTAATGCGGTCAAATCGCAATTGCAAGGATTATTTAAGGAAATGGATAATATGACTGCCAAAGGCATCGAATTCAAAAATGCATTATCCGGGATTGATTTGAATTTGAATGCAAATACTGCAAATGCAGAGCTTGAGCAATTGCTCACATCTGCTGTGGATTTGGAAACGGTTTTAAATAGTGGTGTAGATGTGCATTCTATGGTAAGTGCATTTCAAAATGCATCGGTAGAGCTCGATAAAATCATAGCAGAAGCTGAACAAGCAGTCAATGTTCAAGAGAAGGCATTAACAGAGTTAGCTGCCGCAGGCAACGCTGGAAGTGCTGAATACATTCAGCTTGAAGGAGAACTTACCAAAACTAAACAATTACTTGATAGCTTAAAGGGAGCGGCAGGAACTCAGGCTAAAATTGCACCTCAAATTGACGGGACGAAAATTCCAAAAGAAGCTAAAAAAATCGGGGAGCAAGCAGGTGCGGAACTCGGCAAAGGAATGCAACAGAAATTCGCAGGAATGAACTTCGGGGAGATGTTCAAAGGAGTTTTGCAAGTTTTCGGCGGAACAATGATGGCGGGTGGATTGCAAAGCTTGGTTGGCAGCTTGGAAAGTGTTTTAGCAGCGGGCAAAGAAGATATGGAAATGGCTGAATCATTAAAATTAGGTTTCAAACAAGCGGGACTCGAGGGTGAAGCTTTGGAGCAGCAATTAGAGAGGACAGGACAATTTGCAACGGATTTAGCGAATAGATTTGCGGTCAGCACGGATTCCGTTGAGAAATATTCGCAACAAGCAGCATTTTTGGGAGGTGCAACGGGCAAAACTAATGAGAATTTAACAACATTAGCGGTATCAATAAATAAAGCAAGCAATGGCTTAATAACGGGCGAGCAAGTAATTAGAGCATTTTCACGGGGATTAGGAGATCCTGAGGCTGAAGCAAACTTAGGCCGATTAAAAATGACATTCCCACAGTTGGCAACTGCTTTAAAAGATGTGACAGAGCCTGCTGAAATGACTCAGAAAGCATTAGCAGCGCTTAATCCAACTTTGCAGGCATTAGAAGAGCAAGCGTTGGGGCCATTAGGGTCATTTGAGAAATTACAAGATTCATTAAAAGAAACGAAAGAGGACCTTGGCAGAAGCTTAATGGAAGCCTTTGCGCCCATTGCTGTAGAATTGGGGAATAATTTAGTGCCAATTATCCAATCGGTGGGTTCGGCAATGGCAACAGTTGGCAAATTCATAAATGAGAATTCTGCAGTATTTAAAACAGCGGGGATTGCAGCGGGAGCATTTGCAGTGTCATTATGGGCTGTTAATGGTGGTTTGACAAATTTAATTAGTGGGATTGGGAATGTTGGGAAGAATTTGATCGCGAAATTCATTCCTTCTTTAATTACTCAAACTGCTGCAACAGAGGGAGCTGCAGTTGCACAGGCAAGTTTAAATTTAGCAATGCTTGCGAATCCTTATGTGCTTGCAATTGCAGGTATTGTTGGATTAATAGCATTAATGCCACAATTAGCCGATTGGCTGCACAAATCAGCAGCTGAAAAACTTGAAGATGACAAAGCTACATTAGAATTGACCAAGTCGCAGTATGAATTAAATAGAAAGCAGCGGGAATTAGTATCCGGGAATTTGGATTTGGTAGAAGCATTCAAATCCCAGGGTGATTCAGCAATGCAGAATAGCGATTTGCTCTTGAAATTAGCGCAGGCTTATCCTGGAGTAATTGACGCCAATAAAAGTTATACTGATAATTTGAAAGCGCTGGAACAAGCATCGGCGGGAAGTCGTGGGGAATTGGGGAAATTAGAAAATGAATTAGGGGATTTGGCAAAACAAACAATAAAATTGAATATTGATATTGCAAAAGATGAAATGGCAAAAACAAAAGAAGAAATAGAAGATACGATAGTAGATGCTTATAAAGAAGGTGGTTTTAGTGAAAAAGTTGGATTATGGATTGAAGAAACACTTACAGGCACATCGTTCGAAAGGAAAGCGGCAGAGCAAGCAATTCAGAAATATACTGATGCAATTTATGCAGCAAAAGATAGCAAAGAACTCGCTAAGGCAGGTACAGCATTTCAATTGGCATTATTTAACGATAAATATTTTGCAAATATTTCACCAGAATTAAAACAAAAATTGATTAAACAAACGACTGATTTAGTTGCAGATAGACAAAAAGTGTTGGATGCAAGCAATAAAGATATATCGACGAATGCACAAATGTTGATTAAATCGGGAATGGATGAAAAAGATGTCATAGAGGTGATTGCTAGGTCATACAATAAATCGGCAGAGGAAGCGAGAAAGATTGTAGAGGCGCAAAAAGATAGTTTGAAAAAATCGGAAGAGCAGAAAACAGCGGTTGAGGCGTTGGCAAGTGCTTGGAATGACGCACAGGAACAGGCAACAAACACGTTGAATGCGAATAAATCTGCTATGGCAGAATTAATTAAAGAAGGTAAGAAGGGAACGCCCGAATATGTAGCATTGCTAAATGAAGGGAAAAAAGCGGTTAAGGATTTAAATGAAGCGAAGAAAATTAGTGGACAAGTAGATCAAGCGCTTGGAATCGCCGAAAAGAAGCAAGGGCAAAGCGCGTTGGAATTTGCTGAGAAAAAATTAGAAACCATCAAATCGCAATTGAAATTCGATTTGGAAAGTGCTGACTTAGCTAGGGAATTAGCAAGATTGGAGCAAGGGAGGGAGAAGAATAATTTTGATGAATTAATTTCAATAAAAGCAAAGAATGCAGAATTAGAAAAGGAAAAGCAAGCATTTATTGATATTTACAAAATTACAACTGGACAGAATGGTGAAATTCAAATTGGGCTTAAAGGATTAAAAAAGGATGAAAAGGACAAGATCGCTAATGATTTAAAGCAATTAAATTTGGATTTAGAAAGTGGGCATTTGAATGAATTGGAATTACAGGCCAAAATTAAATTAGATGCAAAGGAGTTAGAAAAGAGCTTGCAGGAATTGGAGCGGTCGCAATTGGAATTTGATATATCGATTGGTTTGAAGGAGCCAGGGGATTTGTTAGAATTGGTTAAAAAAGATTTAAAGGATTTGCAGGGAGAATTGGAAGAGGAACAAATTAAATTGGAGCCATTTACAGTAGCAGGTGATTTGACTGATGAAGAATTGGCAAAGCAACAGGATATTAAAAAGAAAATAATTGATTTAAAGAAACAAATATTGGATAAAGAAAAAGATATCCAAGGGCAGGAGAAAGCAATTCAGGATGAGGCAATTCAGCAAATTAAAGACAGCGAGCAGCAAAAGCTCGATGCTTTGAATAAAAGCTATGATAAGCAACTCACAGATTACCAAAAATTTCAAGAGAATTGGGCAAAAACAACGGAAAAGGTTGCTGATAAAAATCTGAAGAATGCCACGGACAAAATTACAAAACAAGCCAATGCAGAAATTGAAAATCTACAAAAGATGCAAGATTTAGAAATAATATCAAAGGAAAGTTTTGAAAAGCGAAAATCTGATATTGAAGCGCAGGCTGATGCCGATAGGCAAAAGGCGTTAGAGCAAGCGGAAGCACAAAAGCGGGCATTGGAGGAAATGGCAAAGGGTTTCGCAATTTTGAATGAGAATGAAAAAGCAAAAGCGGTTGCAGAAATTCAAAAAGCATCAATTGAAGGGCAAATTGCTGAAATTCTGAAGAAGCCGGAATTAACGCCATTTGATGAGGCTGAGATTATGAAATTAGGAGAAAGTCTTGATGAAGTTAATTCGGTTATAGAAGAAAAAGGCTCGATGTTGAATTCGGGGATGCAATTATTGGGACAATCGATGGCAGAAGGATTGTCGGGGATGATGGCAGGTGAGAGCGAGGCATTAGTTGATTCATTCAAAAGTTTTGCATTGCAAATGTCGGGCGCATTTGAAAAATATTTATCGGATAGGATTTCTAAAGTAATATTGGGATGGTTTTTGGATTTGATAAGTTTATCATCAGCAGATCCATTTAGTAAATTGGTGCTTGCACCTGTATTGTATGCACTTGTTTCGGGAGTAGTTCATAAAATTGCTGATCCATTATTGAAACCACTGAGTTTTGCTTCTGGGGGTTTAGTTGAGCAGCCGACATTATTCATTGCGGGAGATGGTAATAAATTGGGTGGCGATAATAAAGAATGGATTTTGCGTAATGAACAATTAAAGCAAGTAGTATTAGGAGCGGTTAATGCTTCAAATTCAGCATTGGAACAACGGTTGCAGAGCATAGAGAGATTATTAAGCTCGTTAAATATATCGACTACATTAAAAGGAAGCGATATAAATATAGCGTTGAAACGAACACAATATCAGGAGGGATTAAGGAGGCTATAATTACTATATTTTTTTTTAATTTTTAGGAGCATAAAGATGAATAGTTTCTTAGGGTATGTTGGGGGAAAACGACTGCTGGTAAAACAAATATTGCCGCTTATTCCGGAGCATAAGACTTATGTTGAGGCATTTGCAGGTGCCGCATGGTTGTTATTTGCAAAGGAGGAAAGTGAGGTGGAGGTCTTAAATGATATCAATGGCGATTTGGTGAATTTATATCGAATTGTTAAGTATCATTTAGAGGAATTTTGTCGGCAATTTAGATGGTTGCTAACAGCAAGAGACGAATATGAGAGATTTTTAAAAGAAGAACCTGAGGCTTTAACAGATATACAGAGAGCTGTTAGGTTTTATTATTTGCAGAGGAATGGATTTGGTGGAAGTGTGGATAGATTTAATTTCACATCGGCTCGTTCGGGAAGGCCCCGGATAAATTTATTGAGGCTTGAAGAAAACCTTTCAGAAGCACATTTAAGATTGTCACGAGTTTGGATAGAGAACCTACCATATCAGCGAATGTTCGAGAAATTTGATAGTCCTGAGAGCTTTTTTTACCTGGATCCACCGTATTGGGATTGTGAGGATTATTATGGCAAGAATTTATTCGATAAGTCTGATTGGGAGAAATTAAAGGATTTGCTTTCAAATATGAAAGGTAAATTTATAATGTCTATTAATGATAAATCACAAATTAGAGAATTGTTTGGGGAGTTTCGGTGCCAAGAAGTAAAAACGACTTATAGTGTTCAGTCTGGAGCGGCAAAAAAAGTGACTGAATTATTATATATGAATTATTAATTTTGTAAAAAATAATTGCGGGGAATTTTTGGTAAACTTAATTAAAATTCCCTGCAAAATTTTTTGGTAATCTTCGCAAAATTATTTGGTAACAAACAATATTAATGAAAAAAATTATATTTTATATATTTATTGGATTTATACCAACATTACTTTTTGCACAGGGAAAATTGGCTGTGCTTGATGAGAGCACAAAAAAACCACTTCAATCAGCAACAGTGCATTTTAGTTCACTCGATGGAGAATCTAAGAATAAAACTTTTGTAGGTAAGACAAATATTAAAGGAGAGGTTGCTTTTCCATTCAAGGGCAAGCAAGCAATAATTATTACTTTTGTCGGATATAAATCGGTTTTCGACACACTTGATGGAGCTCAAAATCATAAAATATATCTCAAACCTACTTCAATTATACTCAATGAAATAGTGACAACGGGGCAATTTTCGCCACAATCTGTATATAGCTCTGTTTATCCTGTTCATATTATTTCAGAAGAGAGAATTATATCCCAAGCCGCAACAAATCTCAGAGATTTGATGAAAACACAATTAAACGTTAGAATAAATCAGGACAATATACTCGGAAGTTCAATGTCAATCAACGGCATATCGGGTCAAAATATCAAAGTAATGGTAGATGGCGTACCCGTGATTGGTCGAATGGAGGGCAATATTGATTTAAGCCAAATCAATATGAATAATGTTTCAAAAATTGAAATTATCGAAGGACCAATGAGCACTATCTATGGATCAGATGCGCTTGGGGGTGTTGTGAATATCATTACGCAAGAGGCTGAATGCGAGCGGTCGGAGCTCGATGCAAATGCGTATTATGAAAGTATTTATCAAGTAAATTTTGATGGAAATTTGCGATTTAATATAAATAAATATAATTTTCTTATCTCGGGTGGACGTAATTTTTTTGGTGGCTATTCAACAGTTGATACTTCACGTAATAAGCAATGGAATCCAAAAATTCAATATTTTGGGAATTTTAAATTAGGCCATGACTTCAAAAATTTGAAAGCACAATATTCATTGCAATATTTTAACGAATTTATCTTAAATCGGGGCGAGCCTTGGCTGCCTTACAAAGAAGAAGCATTCGACGATGAATATAGAACAAATCGCCTCACAAGTTCATTATTTCTCAATGCAACTGTTGGGAATTATAAATATTGGAATACACTTCTTGATATATCGTATTATAATCGCAAAAAAAATACCTACTATATTGATTTGACAACTTTGCATAGAGTGCTCTCGGGCAATCTTGAAGATCAGGATACAACAACGTTTATGAATTATTTATTTCGCACATCTTATAGTTGGGATAATCCTGCTTCCATTTTTAGCTATTTAATTGGAACAGATTTAAATTACGAAACTGATAAAGGGAAGCGAATCGAAGGTAATAGCAAGGAAATTGGAGATTATGCGATTTATGCGAGCATTGGCTGGTTGCCATTTTCTAATTTGCGGATTCAACCCTCAGTCAGGTTTATTTATAATACAAAATATCAAGCACCAATTGTACCCGCATTTAATATTAAATGGGACATAATTGAAAATTTTGCCTTACGAGCAAGTTATGCAAAGGGATTCAGAGCCCCAACATTGAAGGAATTATATTTTATGTTTGTGGATGCTAATCATAATATATGGGGGAATCCAAATTTATCTGCTGAAAACTCTGACTCTTGGAATGCTTCTTTAACTTATAAAATTCCATTTAAAAATTCAATTTTTGATTTTGGGACTTCTTTTTTCTATAATGACATACGCAATCTTATCACACTTGCATTTATCCAAGATACGAAATATGCAAATGTGAATATCGGAAAATATAAAACGACAGGCTTAAATCTGACTGCGAATTATTACACGAATAATATATCGCTACAAACAGGGTTTTCATATATTGGTAGGTATAATGATTATTCAGACACAACAAATTTACCCGAATTTATGTACTCTCCCGAATTTCAAGCCAATATTATCTATAAATTACCTTTATGGGAAATTCAGTTAGCAGCATTTTATAAATATACAGGAAAAATGCCTGGTTATGGACTGAGTACAGATAATAAAGTTGCAGAATATACAATTGATGATTATAATACTCTGGATATATCATTAAATAAGTCGTTTTTGAATAATTTATTGACATTGCAAATTGGTGGAAAGAACCTTTTCAATGTGACCTCAATAAAGCAAAATATTGCTACTTATGAGGGCACTCATTCCTCAGGAGCCGTAAATATGCCAATTGCTTGGGGACGTACTTTCTTTGTATCATTAAAAGTTAATGTAAAGTAATGAAAATGAAAAAGATAATTATATTTTTGTTTACTATAAATTTTATATTGACATCGTGCATCCCCGAAGAGCAACCTATCAAACCTCATAGCAGTGGAAATGTAACGGTAGGATATGTAGAGATGGGAAGCTATTATTTAAATCAAATTTATTATAATTTGGAAACAAATACTGTTGTATCAACTAATGCCTTTACTGATTGGGACTTAGCATTTTCTTGTATTTCTGATACATTTGTAATTAAACTTAATGGTGCATCTATGATGCGAGTTTATAATACTCATAAAATCAATTTTGATGAAGTTTCTTCCACTGATACTTCTTTAATACCCATTGAGGCGTGGCAATATGATAATCCAAAGGGCAAACTTGATTCAACAGCAATTGGCAATTGGTGGGAAGATATCAAGCCAGGAGAGTTAATTTCAAAGCAAGAAGTATATATCATTGATAGAGGCACAAATGAGCGCGGAAGGAATTTAGGTTATAGGAAATTCCAAATTCTTGGATTAGAAAATCAAATCTATTATGTAAGAGTTTCAAATTTGGATGGAAGCAATAAGCAGGAAATTGAAATTCCAATAAACCCTTCAAAGAATTTCGTTCAGTTAAGTTTAAAAGACAGCGTCAAAGTTATAGAACTGGAACCTGATTTTGATCAATGGGATATATTATTTTCAAAATATACAGAATTATTATATACAAATGAAGGTGTTCCAACGTGGTATGGAGTCACAGGCGTATTATTAAACCGCAAATTTGTGAGTGCTATACTTGACACAAGCAAACCATTTGATGAAATCACTTACCAGGACATTGCTAATTTGCAATTATCTAATAATATCAACGCCATTGGTCATGAATGGAAATGGTATGACCTTAGCAAAGGTGTATATTCTGTACTTCCCGAAAGGGTTTATATTATAAAAAGCATAAATGGATATTTATATAAACTGCATTTTACAGCATTCTATAATGAGCAGGGTGTTAAAGGATATCCAAAATTTGAATTTCAAAAATTATAATTTTTTGGGCTGATAATTATCTTTTTTGTTTTTTCAAAGTCTGCATCTCCTCAATTTTACTACGTTTTAATTCTGTAAGTGAATAATGAATTATGGTAAATTGCCAAATTGGAATTTCATGTTCATCAGGATATTTCATTTGCATTTTTAACTCTTGAGTTATAGTATAATCTTTTGGAATTTGATTTACCATACTCAATATTAGCTCACCATAACTATTGATTTTTGCATCAATTATAAAATTCATATCCGCACTGTTTATGCCATAAAATCCACGAGCAGTTTTCACAAATGTAATCATCAGACTTGAATCGCTTTCTGTATATACAGTATCCTTTAATCTGAAAAGCGAAGTTTGATCAATAATTCCAGGAGGAAACGCATTTTCAAATAATGTATCCTGCGTTTTTATAAGCCAGGATTGATTGATGCGTTTGCAATTTTCTTTAATTGGAAAAAATAAATACGGTTGAAATATTCCCCCCAAAGTCGAGGCAATATGTGTAGTATCTGCATTCCATCCCTTCAAGCGATTGCCTAATGAATCTATCACAAGATGAATTTCCTTGCCTATCCAGACAGAAAAATTTCGAGTGGAGCTATCCCCTTTTTGATTCCATTCCTTTGTTTCTGATGAGAGCAATTGCAAAGTTAAATAATAATTCATTATTTTATCCACTGAATCGCATACTACTTGCAAAGTCTCCTTGCGATCTTTCATAATTGGTTCATCCAATCCTTGATTAAGACTATCTATTGTCTGAACTTGATAAATTAATGTATCTTTGGGATAAAACCTATACTTGAAACAAAATGTATCTTGTTTTGTGATTTGATTATGTAATGTATCTGCTGAAATTTTTGAAGTGTCCTGTGCATAGAGGTTATTAATTAAAAATATTATAAAAAATATCCAAATAATTTTTTTCATTTCATTTTGCTCTTTATATCTTTGACGATTAAGAATGCATCAGTTTGATTATCATCGCAATTAAAAGCTGGATTTGATTTAATTTCGATTCGATTTTTCAATTGATCATAATTTGCAATTTTAGAGTTTAATAATTCAATGCGAGTTTCAAGCAATTTTTCAAATCCTACTTGGTCAAATTTTGTTTGTGCGGTTTGCTTTTTTGATTTGCTCTTTGATGGTGACGTAACAATTTGAGTAAATCCTTCTTTGCTATCACAACCTGTAATTGTCAGGAAAAAATCAGGGTCGCGATTAAATCGCAATTGAGTATTAAGATCTTCGAGAATTTTATCAGCTTCGCTATTAAATTCTGCCGAATTTGGTTTAAATAAATCATACTGCGACATAGTTCTTCCAATTTTTAACATTTGAATATAAAACGTATCAGCAATTTCTGAATAATTATCAACAATAGGCATTTCTATTTCAAATTCCTTAGTAAGAATAGTCTTGCCCGTGCATTTCATTTTATATTTATTTCCACTTTCTAAGATTTGCTCGAATTTGCCTGTAATTGAATTTGAAGATATTTTGAAACTCTTTCCCTCTTCATTTTCTATACGAATATCCGCCTCAATAGGTTCGTTTGTTTCGGAATCAAGCAACCATCCACGCAGTAAGATTTGGCCCTTTGTTTTGGAAATGATTTGCGATTGCATTGAATTTACAGAGAATATAAATAATGCAAGCATTGTCAATAATGAAATGTATTGCTTTTTTAAAGATTTATATTTGAAAACCATATTTTTTTTATTACAAAATTAAGATATTGTTTTTGAATGGAATAAATTTATATTTTAAAATGTCATACTTTGCAAGGCACGAAATAGATTGTTTGGAATTCCGCACCAAGATGGTGCAGCTACATAAGTGGCGCAATCATCCCTGATTGCGTAATTGTGCAATTCTGTCATTCTGAACGAAGTGAAGAATCTATAACTGCCGGTATGGATTCCTCGCGATGCTCGGAATGACAGGAGTAAATTTCACTTAATAAGTAGCACAATCATCCCTGATTGTGTAATGAACCTACGACTTAAGTCGTAGGTTCAAAGGAAGGTTCATATGGAATCACCCCTGCCCTTCTAAAAGAGGGGAGTATTTTGTAAAAAAGTGGAATAATTTCCCAAAAAATTTTATTAAAGTGGAACAATTTCCCAAATATTTATTATATTTGTATTTTTAAAAAGTGCAAAAGGCAAAATGTCCAGTTTCAAGGGAAGCGAAAAGTATGCAATTGATAGCAAAGGACGGGTGAAAATACCTGCCCGAATGTTGCGATCGCTTTCTTCTGAAGCGGATGGTACCTTTGTACTGAATATAGGGCGAGATGGATGTATTTACGCATACCCGAAGGATGAGTGGGAACAAATTGAGAAGAAACTTGCAGCAGTAAATCAATTTGCTGAAAAGGACATATTCTTTTTGCGTCGTTATTTGATGGATGCTACTGAATTGCAACTGGATGGACAACAACGTTTGACAATTCCGCAGAAATATTTGAAACCGGTGGGTATTGAAAACGAAGTGGAAATACTTGGTGTGCTTGACCATTTGGAATTTTGGAACCCTGAAAGATTGCAGGAATATATTTCATCGCGAGATGAAAAGGAATTCGATGAAATTTCCGAAGAAGTAATGACAAGAAAATTGACATAAATTGGAAAAATATAATTATCACACTCCTGTATTAAAAGAGGAAGCGATTAGTTATTTGATAAATAATCCCGATGGGATTTATATTGATGGAACACTTGGTGGAGGTGGCCACACAAGTGCAATCCTCGAACGACTTGGCAATAAGGGACTAGTTATAGCAATGGATAAGGATCCCGATGCAATCGAATATTGCCAAAAGCGCTTTGCAGATGAATTGTCGAAATATCCACCGCGATTACAACTCTATAATGAGAGTTATTTGGAGGCATGCAGCATAGCTGAGCGTGTTGGTAAAATTGCAGGACTTCTGCTTGATTTGGGAGTCTCATCCAAACAAATCGATAGCGAACTGGGGGGTTTTAGCTATCGGACGAAGTCGGATTTGGATATGAGATTTTCTCCCAAAGGCTTAACAGCAAAAGACCTGCTTACGTCAGCTACACAAGAAGAGCTTGAGCGAATATTATGGCAGTATGGAGAAGAACCATACTCTCGCAAAATTGCACGGCGAATCGTTGAGGTTCGCCGTAGCAATGCTCTTTCTACTACGTTTGACTTACGTGATATTGTCGCTCAATGCGTTCCGCAAAAACATCTTACAGATTCCCTTTCACGAGTTTTTCAAGCAATTCGCATTGCTGTAAATAGCGAACTTACAGTAATACAAAATACGCTTGAATGCATTTTGCCATATATTGAAATCCACGGCAGAATTGTTGTGATTTCATATCACTCGCTCGAGGACCGCATTGTGAAGAATTTTTTCAAAGAACATTCAGAAGCAAAAACACATCAAAATAAATATAAGGTTGAGCATAATCTATCAACTAACGTGCCAAAAATGAAAATTCTCACAAAATTGCCAATCACCTCCACAGAACAAGAAATCGAACGCAATCCCCGCTCCCGCAGTGCAAAGTTGAGAGTAGCTGAGAGAATATATTAACTCTGGTATTCTATCCTTCCCACTGTCTTTCCGAACAAAGTAAGAAACAAATATTTATAATAAAAAAAGCTTGTATTTTATTTATTTTATTATATTGCATTTTCGAAAATAGCTCTTTTCATTTTTCTTTTTTTGCAAAATATCAACATTAGAGAAAAAGCCACTCCACACGTGATTAAGCGAATAAATTGAAAATTATGTTATTGTTTTAAGGTAAAAAAATGAGAAAATTAATTATTTTATTATTCATTAGTTTGTTTGTATTGCCTGTTTATTCTCAAAATTGGAATCCTTTTCCATTCAACCAAGAAACTTATTTTAAAACCGATATTTCAATTTATTACTCCCGGGGTGGTAAAGATTCATATTATATAATGAAATTTAAATTTGATTCAGTTTATAATAAAGAAGATGGAACTGCAATATATTATGACTGGCGATATAGACAATTTCAGGATTTGCTTTGCGCCGATTCATTATCAAAGAATATATCAGATATGGATTACTATCACGGTAATATTTTTTGGGATAAGCACGATGTATTTGCAATTAAAAACGATACAATGTATTATTTTTATGATTATTATTATACTAGTTTCAAACATACAGATACTGGTTGGGTATATTCGACAATTCATCAACCTTTAACTTTTTATCTTCCATTAAATGTAGAAAATGAACAATCTTGGGAAATGGATATTCCAGAGATTGGTGATACTGCGAGCAGTCACAATAAGCATTTTGTCTTCTCTACTACATTAGCGAGTGAAGAATTCATCTTTCCAAACATCAAAGATTCAGTAAGAACAATTAATATGTTCTATAATGACAAGATAGTAGGAAAATTTGTGATGAGTAAAAATTATGGATTTTTGGAATTTCCACCCCTATATTCTATTTTCAAGATATCCGGAGATGAATTAAAAACATCTCAACTTAAACAATTAGAATTAACAGGATTGGAAAAGGACGGAAAACAATATGGTATGATACCCATAAAATACACATTTGATGAATTTTTCCAATTGGATGTGGGTGATATCAAATATTGGGAAATATACCCCAAACTAATAGCAGATTCTATCATTGCAGTTGAAAGAACAGATGAATATCTTCAATATATTTATTCTTGTTATGAATATTATGTCGGTGATAATTCTTATAGTACATATTTAGATTCGGAGAAAGTGTATTATGCTGATTTCGAACAAATTCTCTCAAATAACTTAAACACAATCGTGTGGGGGGATTTCAATCAAGAATATGCCGCTTATAGAGATAGAAGTAAAAAAAGATTATTTTTATTTAAAGGGAATGTGCTAGTCCCAACAGATTCGATTCACAAAAACCATAAGCATTTGATTGAAGGAATTGAATATTCTTATTGGATGTATAATGAAGCAGTGGAGCTCGTGGATAAGGACAAATGCCTCATTGGTGGTCATACTGATTTTAGTACCTGGCGAAGCTATTATCCTGTGATAGGGAATGATAATAAATATTTTTGGCTATTTGAGGATTATTTATATGGTAGTGTTGTTGCATTCAAAAAGGATGGTGTTGTTTATGGAACTATCCCCGAACAATTAATAAATGTGAGTGTTAAAGAAGATATAGCCAAATCCACAATTCTTTTCCCCAATCCAACAGATGGCAATTTTACGATAGCATTTACATTAGATGCACCTTCGTATGTGGAATTTCAATTGTATAATTCATTAGGTGAAAAAATATTTAATTCAGAAAATGAATTATTTCTTGATGGGTTGAATAAGAAAGAGATAGATGCAAGCAATTTGAGTAATGGTATCTATTTCTGCAAGATGATAACACAAACTAATACGAAATATTTAAAATTTATTGTTATCAGATAAAATATTGTAGAGACGCCATTGAATGGCGTCTCAAAACAATCAATGGCGTCTCTTTAAATCAAAGCTCATTTTTATATCAACCATAGAGACGCCATTGAATGGCGTCTCTACATATTATTGGGCAAACCAGGCTCGACCATCACGACTTCTTCTTTTGATATGACGACGGCGCCGGGGTTTGCTCCTTTGGGTTTGCGGACATATTTGCGTTGTGTATATGCTACGGGGACATATTTTGCATTTCTTTGAGATGAATAATATGCAGCGATTGAAGCAGCTTGCCTTATTATATCTTTTGGGGGTGCAGTATTTTTATCTCCTCGCAAAACAGTATGCGAACCGCTTGCACCACGAATATGAAACCAATAATCCTGCGGCTTTGCAAATCGGAAAGTCAGCTCGTCATTATTCTCTGAATTTTTACCTACGTAAACTGTCCAATCTGCATCAAGCTCAAACTTTCTAAATCTTTCGGATATATCTTTATCTTTTGTTTCCATAAATTTTTTATAAAATTGTTCCCATTTTTTGAAATGTGATTTTAAACTTTTTAAATTATCAATTTTTTGCAATTCATCGAAAATTTCTTGCCATTCCAAGTATTTCGATTCATAATCTTTTTGTTGGCTATCGGATAATTTAATTTGTTTTTGCAAAGATTTATATTTATCGAAGTATTTGCTTGCATTTTCTTTAATATTCAATTTTTTATCTAATGGAATTCTAATTATATTGCCTTCGTAATCAACTATTTCAATTTCATCTTTCCCCTTTATATTTTGAATATTAGACGAAATCAGCAGCTCGCCATATTTTTTATATTTATTTGATAAATCAATAATTTTCTCAATATTTTTTGTATCATCTAATTTTTTTGCATACCTATCAGTATTACTTTTTGCAATTTTATATAATTGCGAATATAATTTTTTGAATTTATATTGAGAAAGCCGTAGTGCATAAGTTCGATGAATCGCTTGATTTATATCATCGGTTTGGAATCTAATTTTCGGATAATCTTGAAGTGGAATAAGTGAAAACAGAGTATCGCGTTTATCATTTTCTAAAATATAATAAGTATTATTTTTTAGAATTTCATCACGAAAGATATTTGCTTTATTATATATTTCATTTAACTCAGCACTAGAAAAATCAGAAAGCTGAATATCTGCATTAATATTATATTTATAAAGAAATTCTTGAGCATAATATTTTCCAAGATTCAGGTCAGAATTGCTTAGAGCTTTTAGAATTGTTTCATCTTTAGGTAAGTCAGTTAAATTAATGGTACTAGTCTGAGGCAAATGAAAATGAGTACCCGCAAGCGTTTTATTATTATTTAATGCGTAAACTATATCATCATATTTATCTGTGCAGACTAAGTTATTTTTTGATTTACTAAATAAAAGAAAATAAATGTGGGAATTAGTAAATTCAAATTCAAGCATTCGATTATTCTCAAAAGCACGGATATCTTTTAATGTTTCGCCATAAATATTCTGAAATAAATTAATAGAATTAGATTTTTTCTTTTCGTCATTATGTAAGAAAATACATTCAAAATTTGGAAGCGCAGAGAATTTCAGATTTATAATTTGCGAGCCATTATAAAACTGTAATATAGCGGTATCTTTTTCCTGTGAATATGCTTCAATAATCTTACTACCAATCAAATTTTGGAAGTTTTCAGCAAGTTTCAATAATGTAAAATAATGAATTAGCATTTGTAAGATGAATTAAATTAATAAGACTTTTCTTAATTTCGTAAATTGCTTAGAATGTAAAATTATGGAAAATAGATGAACACAAAAACAATGTATCGCGTGGGTGCTGGAATAGCATTCGTAGTATCCTTTATTACATATCTGATATGCGTGCAACCAACTGTACCATTTTGGGACTGTGGAGAATTTTCAGGAGCATCTGTATGGCAACAAGTACCACACCCACCTGGTGCGCCATTATTTTTATTACTTGTAAAATTTTTAGAGATATTAATTCCATCGGGTGATCTGGGATGGCAAGCAAATATGATTTCAGTAATTGCAAGTGCTTTTACAATTTTATTGCTGTATTTCATAACAGCTAAGGCACTTGAAAATATGATTGGACATAAAGCAAAAACTACATACGAAGCTATATCTGTGTATGGTTCAGCGTTAGTTGCAGCACTTGCTTTCAATTTTAGCGATACATTTTGGTTCAATGGAGTAGAATCAGAAGTTTATGCTACTTCTGTATTCTTTGTAGCATTAATTACTTATGTAATGATGGTTTGGAATGAAAAAGCTGATGAACCAGGCAGCGAGCGATATTTGTTATTAATAGCATTGCTAATGGGATTATCTGCTTCTGTACATTTGCTTGCAATTTTAACATTTTTCTCAATAGTATTAGTCGTATATTTTAGGAAATATCCATTTAGTTGGAAATCATTTATATTAGCAGGAATAATAGGAATTGTATTATTTTTTGTAATATATCCAGGTATAATCAATTGGTTTCCTGCGTTTCTTGCGGGGCATTCACCAAGCAAAAACGAAGCAATGGAATATAGCGTTCAAAATAATATGTTGCTTACTCTTATTCCAATTCTACTCGTTATAGGAGCAGCTTATGGAATATATTGGGCAAAGAAAAACTCGAAAGATATGTTTGGAATAGCTTGTGCATCCTTTTTACTTATACTTTTGGGATATTCCACATATGCACAAATTCTAATTCGTTCAAATGCAAATCCACCAATGAATGAAAATGAACCAAAAAATTTAAAGCGACTCACTACATATCTAAGCCGTGAGCAATACGGGACTGCACCCACTTGGCCTCGTAGATATCAAACTGAGGATTATTTTATAAGAAATTATAATAAGCAAGATGAAAAGGGAAATTATGTTTATGGGCGATGGATACCACCATCCAAAAAAGAAGTACAACGTAAAAATGGGGAGACTATACTAGTCAATGACTTCAAGGAGATAAATACGGCGGGAGAATTATCGTATATGTGGAAATATCAGATTAACCATATGTATCTGCGGTATTTTCTATGGAATTTTGTGGGACGTTCAAGTGATATTCAAGATGCAGGAGTGGCATATTTCGATAATAAGGAATCAGATATGCTAAATTACAATAATGGTTATAAAGATATTTTCCCAATTAAATTTTATATGCTACCACTTTTATTTGGATTACTTGGATTGATATACCACTTTACGCGGGATAAGAAAATGGCATTTGCATTTTTGATTATGTTTATTGTAATGGGGGTACTGACTGCGTTGCAACAAAATCAGCAAGATCCACAACCACGTGAACGAGACTACTTCTACGTTGGCTCATTTCTAGTATTTGCAATGTGGATAGGGTTTGGTGTATATTATTTTATTGATTTATTAAAGAAATATACACCAAAAATGATTGTACCGATTGGTGTAGTAATTGCAAGTTTAATACTTGTTCCTGCAAATATGGCTTATGGCGGATGGAAGATGCACGATAGAAGTGGGAATTATTTCCCATTTGATTATTCATATAATATTTTGCAAAGCGTCGAAAAAGATGCAATTGTATTTACAAATGGGGATAATGATACATTCCCCGTGTGGTTTTTGCAAGATGTTGAAGGTGTGCGGCGTGATGTCCGGATAGTAAATTTAAGTTTAGGAAATACTTTGTGGTACATATATCAGCTGAAAAATCGAGAACCTTGGGGTGCAAAGAAAGTTCCAATAAGCATTCCTGATGATAGTTTGCAAGTTGATGACGAAATGGCAGCGGGAGCATTTTCATACGAATTTGGAGAAGCAAGGAACGTAGAAATCCCTGTATCAAAAGAAATTTTAGCAAAGTTTACAAATGATACAAATATTATTAATTCGGGTAAAATGGCATTTACATATCTTGGCCAGCAATATCGCCAAATGGAGAATAGAACGATTTATATTTATAGAGTGCAAGATAAATTAATTTTTGATATTCTAAAAACAAATAAATTTGAACGTCCGCTTTATTTTTCTGCAACAGTTGGGCCTGATGTATATATTGGTCTTGATGATTATCTTGTTCGTGGTGGTTTAGCTTTACGTATTACACCTGTTAAGCAACCAAAAGGAAGAACAAATGATGTAGATCTGGATATAATGGATAAATGTTTGATGAATTATGATAATACAAGCAATTTCCACAAAGAACCTCATTATGGATTTAAATTTAGGAATTTAAATAATCCCAATGTCTTTTATGACGATGTGCATCGTCGTTCAATTCTTGGATATAGATTATTATTCATAACATACGCACAGGCATTAATTTCTGATAAAAACGATTTGAAGAAGGCAGATTTAGTGCTTAAAACAATGGATAAATTAATCTCAGTCAAGCAATTTCCACCTGATTGGGATGTTGCGGGACAGATATCCGCACTTTATACGCAAGTTGGAAATGAAGAAAAGGCAAAAGAATATGCAAAAATTTCGCTAGATGTTGCTGAAAAAGCCGTTAAATATAATCAAATTATGCAGGAAATGCAATTCTATGAAATTATGGGAAGATATAAGGGACCTTATTCAAGTATGGCAGAAATGGCGGCAAAATTAGGAGATTATACAAAAGCAAGAGAAAAGCTAACAGAATTGCAGATGCAGGCAACTTCATTGATGAATTCATTACAAGAAAATCCATCATATGCACAATATGTGAATATGATAAAACAGAATTTGTTCAATCTTCAATATCAGTTGCTTCAATATCAGTTAACAGAAATTGAGAAAAAATCAGGGAAAGAAGCACGGGATAAGTTTCTGAAGGAGCGAATTCAACAATTGCAAAATTCTAATAATCAGGATTCAATATTACTTGCAAGGCAAATGGAATTTATGTTAGGAAGTCAATCTCAAGAAGATACTACAAAGAAATAGAATATAGCAAATGGAGATATCGGTAGTAATCCCTGCATATAATGAGGAGGAGCGATTGCCAAAAACACTTGAGAGCATCATCGACTATTTTGAAAGGTTAAATAAAACTTATGAAATCATAGTAGTCGATGACGGCTCAGTGGATAGAACTGTGGAAATTGCTCAAAAATATAACCCAAATGTACGTGTTCTACAATTGCCAAAGAATTCGGGGAAGGGTGCTGCTGTTAAAGCAGGAATTGAACAATCAAATGGGGATTATATACTGTTTTCTGACGCTGACCTTTCAACGCCAATTTATGAATTTGAAAAGTTAATTTCACGATTGGAAAATAGTGCTGATATAGCAATCGGAAGCCGTGCAATAGATTCATCATTGATTAAAGTACATCAACCTTTTTACAGAGAATGGATGGGGAAAACATTCAACAAAATTGTTCAGCTATTTGTTTTAAGGGGAATCAAGGATACTCAATGCGGTTTTAAATTGTTCAAACATTCAGCTGCCAAGCAAATTTTCTCAAAAGCACAAATTACGGGATTTGGGTTCGATGTTGAAATACTTTATCTTGGAAAAAAGATGAATTATAAAATCGTTGAGATACCCGTAGAGTGGCGCAATGATACAAAAACAAAAATTAATCCAATTCGAGATTCATTTGGTATGTTAAAAGAGATTTTGAAAATTCGCCGTCTCCATAAAGAAATAAATTAAACGTCAATTTGGTGATTTTGATTTTTATTGAAAATTAATTAAAATTTATCTTTATTTTTTTGATACAACTTATTATTATGAAGAAAGTCTTTTTTGCAATTGTGTTATTAATACCAGGACTTTTATTTTCAAATTCACGGATTTTCCTTGACCAATCAATTGAAAGTAAAGCGACACATTCTCTCAAAAACAATAATTATAAAATACTGGAAAAAACCTCAGCAATAAATAAACGCCCATATAATATTCAAAAATACACATTAACACTTGATTGGCGAAGTATTTTTACTGCAAAAACTATCGAAGGAGAGAATCGATATTACAAAGGAATTAATAAAATTGATATAAGAATCGATACAGTAAAACTCGATAAAATAGAGCTTGACGCAGCTAATCAATTAATTGATTCCATTAAATCCAATTCCTTTGAATATCAACCAACCTATACACAATTAGGCGATAAATTGATTATAAATTTCCCATCGACTAAATTGCTTAACGACACAGTTTCTTTTGAAATTTACTATACATATATAGGAAAGGATAATATAGGCTTTTATTTATATCCAAAAAACCAATTTATAGGGCTGGGTCCTGCACCTAAACGGGATTCAATATTTTTAATCTCAAGAATTGCGTATACTATGAGTGAGCCGAATGATGCACATTATTGGATGCCTTGCAATGATCAACCCGATGATAAAGCATATTTTGAAGTTAATGTGCAAACACCTTTAAATATTATGGCAGTATCAAATGGAATTCCTTCAGTTGAGACTTTATCTGATAGCAAGATTTGGCATTTTAAACCGCAATATCCAATGGCAACATATCTAATGGCGGTTACGGCATCCGAATTTCAAATGCATCAAGATTTTTATAATGAAGTTACAAATCCAGATACTTCCATTCCATTATTTTATTATGTATGGGAAGATGATTGGGCAAGTGATACAACAAATGGAGGAGCATATAATGCTCAATACTCATTCAGGAATGTACCAAAAATGATAGAAGTTTATGCTAATCTTTTTGGCGAATATCCCTTTGAAAGCTATGGAATGGTAGCAATTCAACCGTTTGGGTTTGGTGGGATGGAACATCAAACTATGACCTCAATAAATCGCACTTGGCTACGAGGCTGGTATGAAACGGGAATTGCGCACGAGCTTTCTCATCAGTGGATTGGCGACTTGATGACTTGTGCAACTTGGTACGATATATGGCAAAATGAAGGAGGGGCTACCTGGTGCGAAGCCTTATGGGTAGAATCTTATGCAGGAATTTCTGCCTATGATGCATATTTGCAGTATTATATTTCTTTGTATTTTAAAGACTCTTCACTTTATCAAATACCAATTTATGCTATTCCTATTGATGGTATTTTTACATATCCACTTTCAACATTAACATATAATAAAGCAGGCTTTGTTTACAATATGCTACGTAAACAAATTGGGGATAGCACATTTTTCCCTGCATTTCGGAACATACTCAAGAAATTTTTACTAGAAAGTGTTGAAACAAGCGATCTTATTGAGGCTTGGAAAGAGCAAGTACCTAATTTTGATTTCGATACGTTTTTTGAACAATGGATTTATTCTGCGGGGCACCCAATTCTCAAAATGGATGCTTATAGCTACATCTGGGGCAGTAATAATTATAAAATCACTTTGAATATATCTCAAACACAAACGGGAATGAAAGTTCCTTTCACTTTTAAAACGCCCATTAGAATTCTATTCTTCAAAGATTCCACAGAGCAGACATATCGGGATTTATATTTATCAAAACACGATGATACATTGGAAACCTTTATTTCCTTCCGACCGGATTCCGTGGCAATTGACCAGACTTATTTACTTTGCCAAGTAACTGAAACTACTCTTGGAATTAATGATAATAGCATTGACAATAATAATATCACTTTATTTCCCAATCCTGTTTCAAAAGGAAACAATACAACTATCAAATTAGGAATTACAGATTATTCAAATCTTGATATATCAATTTTTGATGAATTAGGAAGAAAAATTAAGGAAATTAACAAAAATTATATAGTAAATAAGAATTCGAATATTGAAATTAACACAAACGAATTGCAAACGGGTATTTATTTTATAAAAATTAGTTCAAAAGATAATTTACAAGCAAAATTTTTGAAATTGATAATAATGTAAAAGAATTAAGATATCACTTTAATATTTGAGTTTGATATTTTTTCACTTTATGTTCAATAATATTAGCAATTCTCACAGCTTCGGCTGCATCTTTAGCGGGTACTGAGATTGGCGATTTTTCTAAAATTGATTGGACAAAGCTTTTTTGTTCTTGCTCAATTGCATTCAATTTTGGGACTTCAGGTTTATAATAAATGATATTTTTTGGATTATCAGCTTCTGCAATTGAGCCTAAATTGATTGCTAATGGAAACTGTGATAAATCCATATTATTATCGGGAATTTTGAAAACATCCACAGATTGATTGGCAAAATCAATTGAGAAATAAGCATTTTTTTGGAAAATCCTAATTTTTCTCATTGGCGAATTTGAAATACGTGATGCTGTAAGATTTGCAATTGTACCATTAGCAAATTCAATGCGTGCATTTGCAATATCAGGAGTATTAGTGATTACTGAAACTCCATTTGCGGAAATGCGTTTTATTTGTGACTTTACAAGCCATAGCATAATATCAATATCATGAATCATTAAATCAGTAATAACCGAGACATCAGTAGCACGTGGTTTAAATTGGCTAAGGCGATGCACTTCAATAAAAATAGGATTAATTTTTTCATTTCGTAGGGCTATTAATGCAGGATTAAAGCGTTCGACGTGACCAACTTGAATTAGTACATTATGTTCAGCAGCAAGTTTAAGTAGCTGCTGTGCTTCATTATAACTCCTTGTAATTGGCTTTTCAATAAAGCAATGGATATTATTTTCTATCATTTTGCGAGCGGTGCGATAATGATTTGTTGTGGGAGTTGATATGGTAACAGCATCTGAATTTGCAATTACTTCATCAAGCGATTTGAATTGCGGGCAAGAGAATTCATCTGCAACTTGTTTTGCGGTTTTTGAATTTAAGTCATAAACACCAACAAGGGTGATATTTTCATTTGCTTTCCAAAGTTTTGTATGAATTTTGCCAAGATGGCCTGTGCCAATAACGGAAATACGAAGTTTTTTCATATTGCAAAAATTAAAAAAAGCAAATTAAGAAAGGCTTGACAATTATGCTTTAGGATGAGCCTGGTCGTAGGTTTGCTTTAGTTTTTCAATTGATAGATGTGTATAGATTTGCGTCGATGACAATGATGAATGTCCCAGCATCTCGCCAACCGAGCGAATATCAGCACCATTATTTATTAATTGCGTTGCAAAAGTGTGTCGCAAAGTGTGTGGGCTTTTTTGTTCAGTATCAGTTATACCCAGCATTAAATTATGGATATGCTTATATGAAATAGAATAAGTTAATTGTTTGCCATTATGCCCAATAAAAAGAAAAAGATTGTCTGAATCTTTGCATAAGATTGGTCTATATTTTAGATAATTATCTAATGCGGAAATAGTATGTGCACCGATTGGAACAATGCGTTCCTTATTTCCTTTTCCTAATACTTTTACTGTCATTGAATTTTTATCAATATCATTAATTAACAAATTAAGTGCTTCGCTAATTCTCAATCCTGAACCATAAATTAATTGAATTAAAAGGAAGTCCCTTGCCCCTTCGGGATTATTTTTATCAATTTTATTTAGTAAATTGTCTACTTCGTTGGGAGTCAGGAAATTTGGTAATAATTTTTCTTTTTTTGGAGTAGAAAGCAAGCGTGCGGGGTTGATTTTAATTAAATTTTTTTTGTATAAATATTTGAAAAATGATTTCAGCGCAGAAGTCTTGAGCCGAATTGAATTACGTGATAATCCCCTATCTTGTAACCAGCCGAGAAATGGGCGTATATCATCAATTTCAATTTCTTCAATTTCGGGGTCAGCATCATAAATATCCTGAAAGAAATTCTTAAAATCTTCTAAAGCAATAGAATAGGTCAAGCTTGTTTTATCGGAAAAATTCCTTTCGTCAGAGCAATATTGTAAAAAATTCTTTATTGAAATTGATAATTTCATATTATTTTTAAAAGCAATAATTATACCTAAAAAGTCAGCATTAGGGAATAATATTTTATTTTTATATATAATAACGGTATTATATTATTTAAATTTTCAATAAATTTGAAAAAATTATTAAACGAAAATGAAAAATAATCTAACAAAATTGACAATTAAAAATCTTGAATTTTATGCATTCCACGGAGTAAAAGACGAAGAAAAGAAACTTGGGGGTAGGTATCAAATGGATTTAGAATTATATTATGATTCATCATCAGCAATTGCAACCGATAAACTTTCAAATGCATTGAACTTCGAGGAGATTTTGCATAAAATTGCAGAGGAACTCGCTAATAAGAATTTCAATTTAATTGAAACACTTGGCAATCAAATTCTAGAAGTTGTAGCTGATAATTATTCTATTTTGAAAAAGGCAACTGTAAGAATACGCAAATTCAATATTCCATTTAAAGGCATTCTTGATTATATCGAAACAGAGCAATATTTTGAGCGTGAATAGTGAGCATCGAGTTTTCTTATCGCTTGGCTCAAATGTTGGAAATTCTTTAGAATCTCTTGACCAAGCAATTTTTTGGTTAATAGATAGCGGAATTATAGAATTAATTAAAAAATCGTCAATTTATTTAACTGAGCCTTGGGGATATAAAAGTCAGAATTGGTTTTATAATATGGCAATTAAAGGGCAAACTGAATTTTCAGTTTATGAATTGATTACATTTGTAAAAACAATTGAGGTTTATCTTGGAAGGCGGATACGCCAGCATTGGACCGAGCGGGAATTAGATATTGATTTGCTATTTTATGACAATATAATTTTGCAAAATCCAAAACTAACAATCCCCCATCCGCAAATTGAAAATCGCCGATTTGTACTCGCTCCAATGGATGAGATTGCTCCGGATTATATCCATCCTTTAATCAATTTATCAATTCATAAAATTTTATTAAATTGCAAAGACAATTTAAAAGTAATTCGGAAAGATGAAATTTGAGGAAATAAAGCAGGAAATTTTGGAGCGGAGCGATATTGTTGAGATTATTTCAGAAAGTGTTTATTTGAAGAAAGTTGGTAAAAATTTCGTTGGATTATGCCCATTCCATTCGGAGAAAACCCCATCGTTCAATGTATCGCCGGAAAAGAAGATATACAAATGTTTCGGATGTGGGCGTTCGGGCAATGTTTTCACATTTCTTATGGAAAATAATGGAATGACATTTCGTGAGGCAATGAATTATCTTGCGAAACGCTATGGAATTGCAATTGATGCAACCGAAGAGGATAAAGAAAAGAAATCCAAACAGGAAGATATACTCAATGCAATGGAAGAGGCAACAAATTATTACCAATCTTTATTGAAAAAGAAATCAGGCACAAGCTGTCTTGAGTATTTAGAAAGACGTGGAATATCTCAACAAACAATTGAAGAATTTCGACTAGGATATTCAACTGATTCATTTAATGAAGCAGGTAATTACTTGCGGTCAAAGGGATATAACGATGAAATATTACTCGATGCTGGATTACTTGTTCAAAACGAGAAAGGAAACCTGTACGACCGATTTCGAGGTCGGGCAATGTTTCCAATCACTGATATATTTGGTAGAGTGATTGCGTTTGGGGCAAGATCGCTCAATGCTGATAAATCACAACCTAAATATATAAATTCTCCACAGACAATGCTTTACGACAAAAGTAGTGTGCTTTATGGTTTATCACAAGCAAAAAGTCAAATAATCAATAAGAAAGAAGCAATTCTTGTTGAAGGCTATATGGATGTGATAACAATGCATCAATGGGGATATAAAAACGCAGTAGCTTCAAGTGGAACCTCACTAACAGCAGAGCAATTAAAATTACTATCCCGATATACAAAAAATCTAAATATATTATATGACGCGGACGAAGCGGGACAAAATGCAGCAGAGCGTGCAATCGAGATCGCATTGCAACAGGAATTTGATATTTCTATTATCACATTGCCTGAAGGAGAGGATCCAGATAGTATATTACGGGAACAAGGTCCGAATGCATTTCGGCAATATCTCGATAAAAAATTAAATTTTATCGAGTTTTTATATAATAAATATAAAAGCGAGGAAAAATTAAATAGTCCGAAAACTCGAATTGAACTTGCGAGAAAAATATTAGAATATATAAATTTAATTCCTGATATGCTTTTGCAAGATGAATATGTAAAAATACTGATTTATAAAATGGATTTTATTGGTCCCCAGGTTAATAATTTATATACAATTAAAAATGAACTTGCAAAAACAAATATAAAAAAAACGCAAGAACCAAAAACATCAAATTTAGAAAATGAAAAGAGCCAATTAGAAAATAATCACGAATTAATTAAAAAAATAACCAAAAAAATTACCCCTACAGAAAAATCGTTATTGCGTTTAATACTTGAAAATGAAGAAAGTTTTGATTATTTTAAAAATTTAGATTTTAATCACGAAATATTGACTTCTACGCAAGCTAAAAGGATAATTGAAGTCGTTTCAAAATATAATTCTATAAAAGAATTGATATCAAAAATGAATGAAGATGACTTCAACCCCATTTTGCGCGACACACTTACTATTTATATGCTTCCAAAAGAGGCAGAATCAGAAAACTGGTCAAAATATAATAATGATTATGACAGTCAAATTCGAAATTATGCAGCATTATTTAAGTCAATAGAATTAAAATTGAAGCTTGATAAAATAAATCAAGAACTTAAATCATTACAAAAATTATTAAGAAAAGAAGATTTAAGCGAATTGGAACTTATTTCCACTCTTGAACATATCAACGAGAATACAAAAATTATTAATGAAATCACTCGAAAAATTAATGAACAATAAAATCATAGACTAACGAACGTGGGTGAAATCTCAATATTTCGGCACAATTATTGCGTTGTTTTTTGCATTTATAGTTATTTTAATACCGCATAGATGCAAGCAGCACAAAAGATAGAGGAATATTTATTATTAGTTGGGGAAGCCAATGAAGAAAACAATACTTTAGTTGGTATTTTTCTTATGATAATCGACGCCCTACCATTTGGATTATCAGTAAATCGAATGTTATATGACAATTTAAATGAGCCAACCGATTTTCGCATCTTGTATTATAATCAAGAACTTAAAGATATATTTTCCTTTGATGATGGTGAGATGAAAGGCAAACTAGTCTCCGAACTCTATCCAATTGATGAAAATATGCAAAAATTTATGAATAACTGTGCGACGGTTGCCGCTACGGGTTCGACTTTCAAAAGCGAAAGATATTATGAAAAAACAGGTAAATGGTACAATATTACTGTTGTATCACCCGCTGAGGAAATTTTTATTATAACAATTTTTGATATAACAGATAACAAGACATTGCAGCTTAACCTTGCTGATATAATAAATGATCTCGAAAGTCAGCTAATTATCCGCACAACAAAGTTGCAAGAAACAATTGATTATCTCGAGGTAGAGATTGCTGAACGCAAATCTGTCGAGCAAAAACTTCTTGAAGCAAAAGAAGAGCTTCAAATTCTACTTAAAAATGAACAACAGTTAAGAGAATTGAAGGATAAATTTCTTAATGTATTATTGCAAGAATTTCGCGACCCAATTTCTGTTATTAAAACATCTGTAGATTTATTAAGAATTATTAATACGAGTGGAAGCTTCGAAACGACACCTGAAATTTTAGAAAGAATGGATATTTCCATTCAACAATTAGTCGATGCTATGGAAAATATTCACTTGTTATCCGATGATGAGATTAAACGCAGTGTCGAACGAGAGGATTTCGATTTAATTAATGCTTGCAAAGAAATTATTGATGAAGTAAAAGCAAATGATGAATACAAGCATAATATTTCATTAATAACATATAGAGATACAATACAGTGCAAAAGCGACAAATTGATAATACAAGCTATAATCCGAATTTTATTGAAAAATAGTTGCCAATACTCCCCACTTGACTCTACAATTACCCTCGAGGTCATCCTAGATGAATATTTTTATAATATAATTGTTAAAGATGATGGTGTGGGCATCCCTGATGATGAGCTTTCGATGATTTTTGAACCACTTTATCGGGGTACTAATGTGCGGAATACTACTTTTGGAACAGGTTTAGGCTTGGCAATTGTTCAAAAATATTCTGAAATGCTCAATGCCGAAATTTATGTAAGCTCCCAGCCTAGCGAGGGGACACGATTTATTATCTCAATTCCAAAATCTAATTTTTAGATAAATAAACGAATTTCGATTTTTTTGATTTAAATCAATAACTAAACAAATTTTAGTATTTTTGCGGGTATGGAATATTATACTTTTCTTGAAAATATCGAAAATTATTTAGAATATCTCAAATCAATTGAAGGAAATCGGTTGTTTATTTCAGTAAATAATGATTCCCACGTGATTAATAAAGTCAATATTCCTAACACAATAATACATAATCCAAATAACACAATTGAACATACTGAAATGCTTGATAATTCAAACGAGAATGATAAAAATCCAATAAATTGGTCAGATTCGGAGACATTGCAAGAGCTTTATTCTAATATTAAGAATTGTCAGAAATGTCCTTTTGGAGCAAATCGCACACATTTTGTTTTTGGGGAAGGCAATCCCAATGCAGATGTAATGATAATTGGAGAAGCACCGGGTGCAGACGAAGATAGAATTGGAAAGCCATTTGTTGGCAAAGCGGGTCAATTGCTTACAAAAATAATTGAATCGGTAAATTTCACTCGTGATGAGGTTTATATCGCAAACATTGTGAAATGTCGTCCTCCAAATAATAAAACGCCTATTGAAGAGGAATGGAAGGAATGTCTGCCATATTTGATTAAACAAATCGAAATAATTAAGCCAAAAATACTATTACTATTGGGTGCAGTGCCATTTAAAGCATTGCTTGGTGAGCATCATCAAATCACAAAAGAGCGTGGGCAAGTATTTTATTTCAATGGTATCCCGACAATACCAACGTTTCATCCTGCATATCTTTTGCGTAATCCTGCGGCAAAAAAAGATGTTTGGCAAGATGTTCAATTATTGCGAAAAATATTTGAAGAAAAAAAATACAATATTTTTTAAATTTATTCATTTATTTATAAAAATTTATTAAGTTTACGTTTAGAAAAATTGCAAATAATTATTTTGTTTTTTAAATAAAAAAGAGGTAAAGAAAATGGTAACAGCGTACAAATTTTCGCAAAAGCTCATATTGAGCGCCGTATTATTTGCGGTCATTGCAATTCTATCAAGTTCAATCTCGTTTGCACAATGCACGTATTGCACAGCATCGACATCATATGAGGATGAATATATCAGCCGCTTTGTATGTAGCGACATTGATAATTCAACGGATTGGCAAAGTGGAGTAGCAGACTATACAAGCAAAAGCACAGATATGAAAGCTGGATCCGATTATTCAGCTAAAGTCTATAATCCGAGTCCTTATTCAAGTGATCAAGTAAGAGTTTTTATTGATTGGAATAAAGATTGCGATTTTGATGATAGTGGAGAGACATATACTTTAAGCACTTCGGATGGTGGAAGTACATTCACAGGAACAATTTCAGCTCCAATGTCAATGGCGGGAGGTGCAACACGTATGAGAGTAAGAATGACTTATTCTTCAACTCCATCGGCATGCGGTTCTTCATCATATGGAGAGGTGGAGGATTACACAGTCAATGCTATTCTACCTGCACCTGATGCGGGTGTAGCGGCAATTATACCACCGACGGCACCATACGTGGAAGGAAAATACACTGTAAAGATGACGTTAGGGAGTTATGGGGATGATGATGTAGGAAGCTGCACAATACATTGGTCAGTAAATAGTGTGGAACAAACACCGTACTATTGGACTGGTAAATTAAAGAAAGGCAATACAGCAGATGTAACATTAGGATCCTATG
>Ga0208825_1000041_pt1 | contig 128847 bp, 102 predicted proteins | sample AD_UKC113_MetaG_FD_184450 | JGI IMG/M metagenome (GOLD analysis project Ga0208825, IMG submission 184450) | Active sludge microbial communities of municipal wastewater-treating anaerobic digesters from Hong Kong - AD_UKC113_MetaG (SPAdes)... | ecosystem: Engineered > Bioreactor > Anaerobic >...
GGCCGCCTCAGCCTCTCACCAGCTCCGAGTCCTACTTTTCCTGCCGCCCGCAGGCGCCTCTTGGTGCCCGAAACTGTGGCACTCTGGCGCCAGCTCCGCCCATTTCCCCCTTAAGTTGACGCATATGGGGGGCAGGGGGTGGGGCAAAAGCTACAGACCACAAAGGTTCCTTCATCGCCGTCTGGCTACCTGGCGCCAGGCTGAACAGTCACCGCACATTCTCATGCTTGGATGATGTGCGCCAGCACATGGCGTCTCCTTCGAACGTTCTACTTTCCCGGCTTCCAGGGATTCGAGAAGGAATCAGGCGGCGGCACGTCATCCGCCAGCACCGTCGGCCCGTAGCCGGAAGGCGCGCCCGGTGTGCCGCCAGCGGGGGGCAGATCACCGGCAGCGACCGTCGGACCATACGGCGGGGCGCCCGGAATGCCGCCTTCTCCGGCAGAAACCGTCGGCCCATACGGCGGCGCCCCCGGAATGCCGCCTTCCCCGGCAGAAACCGTCGGCCCATACGGCGGCGCCCCCGCTGCCTGCGTCGAAGGCGCCGACCCAACCAGCGGCTGTTCTTCCGCGCTCATCCGCCGCGTCTCACCACCCAGGCGTTTGAATTGCAGCTGCGTGTTCCCCACCTTGATAATAGAATCCGGCTGCAGCGGCGTCGCCTGTGAAGGGCGCAGCTGCACGCCATTGACGAACGTCCCATTCGTGCTGCCCTCATCCACGATGAAGTATTGGTTCTGCTCCATGCGGATGGAAAAATGCGGATTGGAGACGAATTGATCGAAAAGCGGGAAGTCGCAGTGCTGCGCATCACGCCCCACCTTGACGACGGGCGACGCGAGCCGATATTCCTGCCCCACCGTCGAGCCGTGCACCACGACCAGCTTGCCGTAGGCGGGTCCTACCGCGCCCATCCGCTGCGTCATCTTGCTGATAGCGCCCGCCGCCGGAGCGACGACCTTGCGCGCAACTTCGCCCCGGGTCCTGATCAACAGGACCAACAGCACCACAAGCCCCACCGCCAGCACCCCCAACACCAGGATGAGCCACCAGTTCTGTTTGACCGTCTCCTTAGTCTCCTCGGCGGCGGTGACCTCTTGAGCTTCCCACGTCACGTGCACGTTCACCGCCTGGCTCGCCATTTCCATCTCCAGGTAGGGATCGGTCGCGCGCGCCAGCAAGGTGAAATCGTGCGTCTGCACCTCGCGGGTGGGGGTCACCCACGTGCTGACGGGCCACTCAAAGGGATAGGTCGGCGCGCTGTCGGAAGTGCCGATCAAAGCGCCGTTGGCGTAGTAGGAGACCGTCGTCGGAGCGCGCGTCACCGCATCAGGGAACTGCACCTCCACACTCAGCGGGATCACGCGCCCGGCGAAAGCGCCCAGCGTCTTGGAGTAAGGAATGGTGATCGAGGTCTCCGGCGGCGCGATGAGGTTGAGCCGCGGCGTGCGCAGCTTCGATGTCACCATCGTGTCGGCAAAGGCATCGCCGATGGGCGTCCCCTGCACCTGCACCCGCACCTTGTAATCCCCCTGGGGCTTGAAAACGGGGAAACGCAGCCGATAGGCGCTGCGGAGCGTCACGAGATCATCGAACAGGCTCAGCGTGGCCTCCACATTGGCCGGGTCGTGAGCGATGTAGCGCCCGTTCGTCTGCGTCGCCATCGCCTGCAGGTTGTCGACCTCCGTCGCCCCCCTGACCATCCGCACCGCATACAACAGGATGCCCGCCTGCTGGCATTTGTTGATGATGACGGTTTCATACGCCTCGCTGCTGAACTGCCGATCAATCCCGTCGGAAAACACGACGATGGCCGCCCGGCGGCTGTTGAGCTGCGCCTGGACCGGGGCACTGGGGTTTTGGGTGAGCCATTCGATGGCGCGATCAATACCATCATACAGCGGCGTGACCTCCGGGACCGTCTCCGTCCGCAAGCCGTCAAACTCATTGCGGATCGCATTGGGATCCCGGTCGGTGAAGGGGACCAACGGCGTCAGGCCGCCGGCGTCGCGCCCACGGATGCCGATCAGCGCGACCATGTCCGCGGTGGGCGAGCCGTCCACCACCAGGCGATCGAGCAGCGCGCCGGCCAAATCCACCGCCTGCCCCATCCGTGGGTCGTTCTTGCGCGCGATGCCGCCCCGATCTATCACCAATACCACCGCCAGGCCGGTCGTCTCCGCGGTGACGCCGGTGAGCGGCAATGGTTCACCGGAGAGCTGCACCGCGAAATTGTCCGCCGTGAGGTCGGGAAGGCTGCGCCCCGTGTTGGGATCCAAGACCGAGACCAGCATCTCGGATTCGGGGCCCGGCGACGGCTCGCCCAGAATGCGCAGCACGGGCGCCTGGCCTTGCGCGCCGGCCTCCCACACCAGCATCAACGTCAAAATCAGGCAGAACCCCGCAATAATGATGGGACGTAGCTGCTTCATGATACCCCCTCCTTCAATAGAGAGCAGTGAGCCGTGAGTAGAGAGTTGTCGTAGCCTTCGATTACGACTCACAGCTCACAACTCACGATTCAGCGAGTCACTCACCTTCGCACGTTCGCACGTGGGCACGTGTCCACCTTCACACGGTTCCACGCGGCTCACGCCAGCATCTGCACCACAATCACCGTTACGTTGTCCTCCCCGCCCGCCTCATTGGCTGCCCGCACCAGCCGATCGCACGCTTCTTGAGGTGAGGCGGAGGCGCGCCAGATCTTCCAGATGTCCTCGTCGGAGACCATGCCACTCAAGCCATCGGAACACAGCAACAGCGCCGAGCCGGGATCGAGCAGCTGCTCGAACAGATCCACTTCCGTTCGAGGATGATCTCCGATCACGCGGTAGATGACGTTGCGCTGCGGATGCTGCGCCGCTTCCGCACGGGTGATCTGCCCGGTGGCAACCAGGCGCTCGACCAGCGAGTGATCCACCGTCACCTGACGAATGCCCTCCACATCCAGGTAATAGCACCGGCTGTCGCCGATGTTGGCGATCAGCGCCCGTCCGCCGCGGACGAAAGCCATCGTCAGCGTGTTGCCCATGTCATTGCCGGCGGCAATCCGCTGCTCATACACCGCTTGATTGGCAGCCTGCACGGCAGCCGTGAGCCAGGCGCGCCCATCAGGAAGGGGCTTTCCCGCCGCCAGCAGGGGCAACAGCTCAGCGGTGACCCGCTGCGCCAGCACGCGCGCCGTCAGTTCGCTGGCCACGTCGCCCGCCTCATGCCCCCCCATGCCGTCCGCGACAACGTACAGCCCTACCGGTTCGCACACTGATTTGAACACCGAGGTGAATTCCACGGTCAACAGGCTATCTTCATTCAACGACCGCACGCGCCCGACGTCCGACCGCCGCCCGGCCACCAACGTCGCGCTGGTCGGATGGCGCAGCTCGTCCAGACAGGCTTCCAGCTCCGCCGTGAACGTCTCCGCCATGAGCGCCTGCGGCGTGTTGAGGGCCTGATAGAGCAACGTCTTGAGCCGGGGCGAAAAGGGCATGTCCGTGCTGAGCTGCGTCTGTCCCGTCATCAAATACAACAGCACGGAAGCCAGACCCTGAATGTCGTGCGAGAGCAGTTCGTTGAGCGCCTCGCCCGTCGTCCGCTGCGCCGGCGGGATCACGCAGGCGCGATTCAAATTCGTCCACAGCGGCGTCGTACCGTCGAAGACGATGTGAGTAGGGCTGATCGTCTGCAACGTGACTTGATGCCGGTGCAGGTACGTGAGCGCCTGTCCCAACGCGACGCCCCACGCCAGGACGGTGTTGAGCTCCTGGGGGATGGACAACGTCGCCGCCGAGGGCAAGGGGAATTCGGGCACCACGCGATACTGCCGCGGCGGGCCGTAAGGCGCCTCGGTGAAAATCGCCGTCGAAAGCCGCAGGCCGGGATGTTGCAGGCGCAGCGCGAGCAATTGCGCCTCCTGCGCGAAGGCCTGCGGGTCGGCGCTCTCATGCAGGCGATAGCGCAAGTTAATCGTCGGCGTGTCCCCGCGCTCGGCGCCACAGCTCTCACAATACCGCTCGTCGGCTGCCTCGGAGACGTGATGGCATTGCGCACACACCCACACCGGCTGGCGATCCAGCGCCAGGTACTCGTTGATGTGAGGACCCGTCGAGCGCACTTCCAACACGGCATACCGCTCCTGCCCTACGAGTGCGCCTTCGGGCAGGGGGGCGAACGCGCTGGTGAGTCCGGGCAAGGGCGCCGTTACCGGGCCTTCGCGCGTCGCGGCCGGCGCGGCGGCCTCGGACGACGCCTCTGGAGCGTCCGTCATCGGCTGCGTTCCGCTGCGAATTTCATCCGCGGCCTCAACCGTGACGCCATTCTCAGGTCCCATGTCGTGGCCACACTTCTGGCAAAACCGCGCCCCATCGCGATTCTCAGTGCCGCAGGCTGGACATTTCATCGCTCAGGCCCCCTTTCCCGCGCGGAAGGTGAACACAACGCCGCCGATGCCCACCTTCCAACCGTCACGCAATAGATTTCGTCCCGTGCGCTGCCCGTTAATGTAGATGCCGTTGCTGGAATTCAAGTCGGCGATAATCCAATCCTCGCCCTGCTTGAAGATCCGCGCGTGATGCGCCGAAACAGTCTCCCCGCCGGGGAAGGCCGGGCCGATGACGAGCTGATTATCTGCCGCGCGCCCGATGGTGAAACCCTCGGCGACGAGCATGAAGGTCTGCGTCTGGCCCCCGACATCCGTGGCGACCAACCGCGCCGGCGCCGGAGGCGTCGGCGGCGTCGCCGGCTTCAACGGCGTGATGGGACGGGTCCCCGTACGTTTCGGCTGGCGTGTCTTGCGCTTTCTGAAAAACAGCAGGAGCAATCCCACGAAAATCAGCCCCAACACCGCGACCATGATGCCCGCAAACATGACGGGGTTTTCCCGTACCCACCCTGTCAACCCGCCAGGGGAAGGCGGCGGGAGCGTCGGAGTGAGCGCCGGCGTCTCAGACGGCGGGATCTGAAGGGCTGAGGTTACGGCAGAAGTCGCGGTCGGCTGCGGCGTTGACGTCGGAGTGCTCAGCGGCGAGGTGCCCTGCAAGAACAGCCTCGGCGGCCGCACCAGCGGGGGAACCGCCGCTGCAGCCCAAGCGCGGCACGGCACCGTCCACAGGCCAATCAAGAAGAGCAATAAGCCCACAGTAGCAAGCAAAACTCTGGTCTGTTTTTGATTCATGGCACTCACCTTTGGGGTAGGAAGGCTATGTGTTCTAACTATACAGCAGTTAGGCGTAATATGCAAGCGAGGATGCAACGGATCTCGTCAGAGCCGGGAAAACGCCAAAGAGCCCCGACATTCTATGCGGCGCCGAAGTGACCTCGGCTCCCGCGCTTCGGTGTGATGGCCTGGGGCAGGCCGGGGATGGCATCCCGGACCCGCGCCTAATAGCGCTGGTCCATCGGCGAAAGTTGGGAAGGCTCGGGTATAGAAGGCTCGCCTTCGCCCAGCAGCAAGCGCTCCAGGAACGTGCGACGTCGCGCCCACCAACGGGCCAGCAGCAAACGCCAAAACAGGCCGCGCCAGGCAGCCAACGCCGCCCGCTGTTCTTCCCGCCCCAGAGGAGCGGCGGCGTACCAGACGCGGACGTACAACTCACACAGCAGCCGCACCTCCCCGACTGCAGCGGGCGCCAACACCCCAGCGGCTCGTTGTCCTTCCGCCAACGCCGTCAGCCGCGCCGTGAGGCGCTGCGAGAACTCATAGGGAGTATCACCCGGCAAGTCCCCCACCCCCACTCGGGCCGCCTGGCGCCGCAAACGATGGTAAAGCGCCGTGACCGCAGCCTGCGGCGACCGCAGACGCAATACCCCCAATTCCACCTGGCTGAAAATGACGACGCCCAACACGGCTAGCGCCAGCAGGATCGGCAGCCCCCAATACCAGCGCGCCAGCGCCCGTTCAAGAGGCGACGGGGGCGGACGCAATGACTCCTCGAGAGCGGGCCATTCGCGCGGCTCCGGCTGATCCGACCGCACGAACGTCGCGCGTCCGCTGGTCGGCTCGAAGGGAATCCAGCCGTAGCCCGTGAAATACACCTCCACCCAGGCGTGAGCGTCGGCCTCGGTGACGATGTACGCCGCCTGCCAGGGATCATACGTGCCGGAGGCATAGCCCACCGCCAGGCGCGCCGGCAAGCCGGCCGCCCGCGCCAGCACCACCATCGCCGAGGCGTAGTAATCGCAATAGCCGCGCCGGGCCACAAAGAGGAAGTAATCCACCACGTCCGCGCCGGCCGCCGGCAGAGGGACGTTCAAGGTATAGGAATAGGTCGTGCGCAGATAAGTCTCGATGGCCGTCGCCCGGTCATAGGGCGTGGGCGCGGTCGCCGTGAGGTCGCGGGCAAGGCCCAACACCCGCTCCGGGACGGAATCAGGCAGCGCGAGATAGCGTTCCACAATCCACGGCGGATAGGAGCCCTGGACTTCGCGGAGCTGCTCGACACCAGCCATGGGCACCAGGGAATCCGCCCGGTAGACGTCCGCGACAGTCGTCGCGGCGAACGAGTCGCCGGAAACGCGCCATGCCACCTGATAGGCATAATCCACGGCCACCAGCTGCCCGGCGGTGTGGACCAGATTCCCTACGTCCCGCAGCACTCGCACGTCCTGCCGCAACATGCGGTGATAGGGCAATTCGACATACGACGCGGCGCCGGGTTCATAATCCACAATCGCATACGACGACGTGTTCCACCCCTGCCCGGTATACACGTCGTAGGTGATGCTGCGCCAGTAATAGGCCGTCGGGCGAACGCCGGGCGGAAGCGTCTCCATCGGGGGCATTTCATGCGTGCGGATTTCCATGACGAGGTTCTCGCGAAGATCCGGGCCGGTACCCAGCAGATGCCGTCGCGGCAGGCCCCCTGCGCTGGCGCGCGTCAATTCCGGGGCGCGATCCTGCCGCGGACGTTGCTCCACACCCAGCGATTCCGCCACGGCGCCCGTTTCTTCGCCGGGCTTCTGGGTCAGCTCGCGCACCTGCTCCACGATCTTGTCAATGGAGATGTTCGGCACGATGAAAGCCAGCAGGACCAGCGCGACCGTGATCAACGCTGCAGCGCCCAGCAAGTCGCCGCGGATATCGCGAGAGAAATCAATCCCCGCAGCTTCCCAGCGTTTCTCACGGTTGAAATGCGCGGTCACCGCGAGCAACAGCAGCGACCACCCCATGAGAAAGATCAACGCCACCGTCTCGGCCCACGCATACGAAAGGACCGTCCCTAGCAGGACGGCCAGCGGCGTGACGGCCTCCAGCGCCTGTCGGCGCCGGTGCAACAGCCATCCCGCCCACAGCGCCGCCACCCACAATAACACCCCCCACACCAGCGTCGCCGCCACGGGATCATAAATCGGCTCGCCGCGAAAGAACAGCTGCAACCAATCGCTCGCACGGCTCCACAGCGTGCTCGTCGCCACGCCCAGCTCTCCCAGCTTCTGCGCCAGCAAGCCCGGATCCGGCGCCGGACGTCCGACAGGCTCCAGCCCCAACCACGGAGGCGCATGCAAAATGAGGTTGGCCCACAGCGCGCGGACGCCATCGGACACATAAACCGCGAGGTATCGCAGCACGTCCAGCAAGAGCTTATCGAGCCGCCCCACCCGCATGAAGACCGCCACGATCCCTGAAAGCGCCGCGATAAGGGCGACCAGCCACGGCTTGAGTTTGGAGGCTCCCAGCACCCATCCCAACAGCAACGCCAGGGCACCCACCAACCACAGGAGCGTGAATTCCAGCCCGCGCACCACACTCGCCATCCCACTGGCGACACTTCCCAGAATTGCCAGTGCCAGCACGAGCATGGCGAGGTTCCATCCTCCGACACGCCGCGCCAGGGAACGCAGCCACCGCTTCACCGGGGAGGGCTGTTCGGTCTCGCCATGGGAGGGCAAAGGAGCCTCTCGCACGCTCATGTCAGAGACCTCCAGAGAGTATCAGACGCCGACCGTTGGACCGGTACGGCCTTGCCCGTGCCCAACACTTTCCATTCCCAATGTCCCTGGACGCCGGGATGCGCCAGCGGATGGTCGAGCAGGTCCTGTGTGATCACAACATTGGCCACGCCGAGCTGATTCAAGGTCGCGCGGGCCGCAGCGACGCTGCCCGATCCGCCAAAAGAGACAGGATCCAGCAACAACACCGTCGGGACCACCCCGCGCCGCAAAAGCGGGACGAGCTTCTCCAGCCACGGCCCCTCCACAGCCGGCGTGATGATGATCAACGTCGTGCGCTGCCCCAATGTCGGCTGGACCCGCTGCAACAGCTTGGCCAGGGAACGCCGGCCACGGTTGACGAGCGCCAGGGTGCGGAGGATCTCCCAGCGCTGTCCCTCCCCGCTTTGAGGCGGCAACCACACCAGCTCCTCGCCGTGGGCCACCAGTCCCACCGCGCGCCGCGCCCGCAAGCCACGATCCGCCAGGGAGGCGGCCAGAATCACCCCCAGTTCATCGGTGGAATTCTCCCCTACGCCAACCTGCACCCGCGCGTCCATGTCCAGGAGGATCCACCAGTCGCCCGCCGGCGTGCCATCAAACAGGCGGACGTAGAGCTCCTGATGGTGCGCGGAAAGCTTCCAGTGTACCCAGCGACGGCTGTCGCCGGGAACGTAAGGGCGCACGCTCGAAGCGCTGACCACCCGGTCGAGCGCGTTGGCGCGCGGACGGCCCTCCCCCGACCGGCCGCCCGGTGCGACCTCGATGGGAGGCAAGGGGACGATCGGCGGCAACACCAGCAAGGGCATGGAAGCCGGATAGGACAGGGCGACGGTGTAAACGCCGAAGGGATCGCCCGTCCGCACGTTGGTCGGGCCGAGGTAGAACAATCCCCGCCGCGTGCAAACGGATTCTCGATGCCAGCGGATGGAGCTGCGACTGGCAACGCCGGTGCCGCGACTCGCCCGATAGCCGGGCAACGTCGAAAGGTCCTCCACCTCTACCCAGAGCGCCGGCAGCGCCGCATCGTTCGCCAGGTTGAAACGCTCGATCAGGCGATCCCCCACCTGCGCCCAGCCGAAGCGCATCTCGCGGGTAAGGCTCAGCTTCGCACGCAGGGAAAAGGCCCAGTAAGTACTGATCGCCCACAGCCCGCCCAATCCCACCAGCAGCGCCATCCATCCCTTGTAAGGAAGGAAGATCTGCAGCAGCAGCACCAACCCCACGAGGATGGGTAGCAGCCAGTTATTCAGCTTCACGCTCGACTTTTGGGATTTCATTTTCGTTCAGAGCTCTGTGAGCCATACCTTAAAGCATTCAGCCAGGGCCTCGCGGTCGCCCAAGACGTCCTCAACGGCGCGCAGGTGCACTCTCCGGCACGGGAATTTCCTCGAGCAGCTGGGTCACGACGGCCTCCGGCTTCTGCTCCCGCAAGCGCGCCCCCGGCGCCAGGATGAGCCGATGCGCCAGCGCGGAAACTGCCAGCGCTTTGATGTCATCGGGCAGCACAAAATCCCGCCCCTCCAACGCCGCGCGCGCCTGCCCACCACGGAAAAGCGCCAGGCTCCCTCGCGGACTGGCCCCCAGGTAGACGTCGCTGTGATCGCGCGTGCGCCGCACCAGGCGCACGATGTACTCGCGCAGGGATTGGCTCACGTGCACACTCTTGATGGCTTCCTGCGCGGCAAGCAGTTCTTCGACGCTGATCACCGCGCGCAAGGTCTCGATGGGATGCTGAAATTGCTGCCGACTCATCATTTCCATTTCGTCCCACAAGGAGGGATACCCCAGGCTGACGCGGAAAAAGAAGCGGTCGAGCTGTGCCTCCGGCAGGGGAAAGGTGCCTTCATATTCAATGGGGTTCTGCGTCGCCAGCACCATAAAAGGTTGCGGCAGGGGATGGGTGACGCCGTCCACCGTCACCTGACGCTCCTCCATGGCCTCCAGCAACGCCGATTGGGTCTTGGGGGTAGCGCGGTTGATTTCATCCACGAGCAGGATCTGCGACATGACCGCGCCCGGCTGGTATTCGAACTGGCGCGTCGCCTGATTGAAGATGGAGACGCCGGTCACGTCGCTGGGAAGCATATCAGGCGTGAACTGGAGCCTTCCGAAGGTGCAGCCCGTCGAAAGCGCGAGCGAGCGGGCCAACATAGTCTTGCCGACGCCGGGCACATCTTCGATCAGCAAATGCCCCTGGCTCAGAAGGCCAATCACCACCAGCTCCACCGTCGCCTGTTTGCCGATGATGACCTGATTGACGTTAGCGATGATCTGCCTGGCTAGCGTCCGTACCGCCGCGAGACTGCTCTGGGAATCCGTTTCCGCCATCACATCCTCCTCAAAAATACGTAATGCGTAATGCGTAATGCGTAATGCGTAAGTGACCTCCTCTGAAAATAGGCGAATCGGCGAGTCAGCGAATCCTCACGTTCGCACGTTCACAAGTGGGCACCTTCGCACGTTCGCACCTTCGCACCTTCACACGTGGACACGTTCCCACGTTAGAGAAAACCACCAGAGGCGGGGAAAAGTTCATTTCAAGCCCCTGCACTTTGCTGGTCGCGTCCGGCAATCACCAGACCGGCCAGGATCAACATGCCCCCCACGACTGCCGTCACTGCCGGCGCCTCGTCAAGCACCACCCATGCCAGAATCGTCGAGCCAATCGGCTCACCCAACACCGCCAGCGACACGTAAGTCGCCGACAGGTGTCCCAGTGACCAGTTCAGGGACGAATGGCCGATGATCTGAGGGAACAGCGCCAGGAGCGCCAACCACAGCCACGTCAGCGGGCTGAAGCCGGTGAGAGGCACCCCCGCCGCCCAAGCCCAGAGCAACAACACGACGGCCGCCGTCGCATAAACGGGGAAAACGTACCCCAGGAGCGAGATCCGCGCGCGCAGCACACGCCCGATGAGGAAATATCCCGCCACGGCCAGGGCGCCGGCCAGAGCCAGCGCGTCTCCCTGGAGCCGATGGGCGCCGCCTCCGAAATCGCCCGCCGTGATGATCACCGAGCCGCTCAACGCCAACAGCAATCCCAGGATCGTCTCCCGCGACAGCCGCTCATGGAAAAGGAAATACGCGATCAGTCCCACAAACAGGGGTGACATCGCTACCAGCACCACCGAGGCGGCAACGGAGGTCAACGCCAGGGAGAGGATCCACGTAGCGAAGTGCACGGCCAGGAACACCCCAGAAGCCAGCAACCATCGCCTCTCCCGACGGCTGAAGGAGCGCAGCTCGGCCCGCCGGGTCGAAAGGGCGAAGGGCGCCAGCATCACCGTCGCCAACGTCAACCGCCACGCGGCGATGGCCAGAGAATGCGCCTCGGCCTGCGCCAGGCGCACCAGCGTGCTTGACATCGAAGTCGCCAGCACGCCAAAGAACAAGACCAGCTGCGGCGGTGCCTTCAGGCGGGCAGAAAAAGCCGGAACCTCGTGACCCATGGGAGCCTCCATCAACAACAGGGGGCGCGCCGTGATCACGGCGCGCCCGGCACTGCAGGACTTCTAAGGATTCGGCTAGCTGCTTTTGGCAGGCATGAAGCGCGCCAGTTTCGCCGCCAGATTGGAGAGCGGCAGGCTTTGGAGCCACACCCGCCCCGGTCCGCTCAAGGTCGCCAGGAACAGCCCCTCGCCGGAGAAAAGCACGTTCGTCACGCCCTTCACCGTCGCGATGTCGTAGGCGACCGAAGGCTCGAAGGCCGCGATATGGCCCGGATCTACTTTGAGCACCTGCCCCGGTTGGAGGTTGTATTCGCGCACCTCGCCTGGAATCTCCAGGAAAGCCTTGCCCGGGCCGGTGATCTTCTGCAGGATGAAGCCCTCGCCCCCAAAGAAGCCGGCGCCCAGCTTGCGCTTGAAATGCATCTCCAGCGTGACCGACGTCTCGGCAAACATGAAGGCGTCCTTCTCGGCGATGATGGCCTGGCCTGGCCCAAGTTCCAGCGGCAGCACTTTGCCCGGCGCTTCGGGCGTGAACACGACGAGGCCCTGATCGCCCGTGCAGCTGTAGGTGGTCATGAAGAGCGACTCGCCGGCGAGCTTGCGGCCCAATCCCGCCAGGACGCCTCCCCGCGTGTCCGTCTTCATCTCGATGGCCCCCGCCATCCACGCCATCCCGCCGGCTTCCGTGAAGACCGCTTCCCCACGGCTCAGATAGACATCTACCGATTGCATGACTGTACCGTGAATCTCGTAACGCATGATCATCCTCCTCGGAAAATAGAAATCAGCAGGTCAGCTGTCAGCGAATCAGTGAAAAGGCGAAAAGGCGAATAAGCGAAAAAATCACTTGCGTGGCAAATGTAACGCAAACTTCAGGCTGCGCTCAGGCCGCCCCGGAATGAATGCCGGGTCTGACAGGTCCCCAACAACGCGCTTCAGCGCGGTTGGCTCGTGTCGAACCGGCGAGTCGCCGCAGCCTTTGCTCAGTTACAGCTCACATTTTCATTCTTGCAGGGGGCGCGCCAGCACCCGGCGTCCCCTTCAGAAAATTGGCCGGTGTAGGGCCCAAACACCCACCCGGCCCACGCCTCCAGGCTCAGGCGGAATGCAAAGCCGCGATCGCCGCGACGTCCGCATCGCACGCGGGAGTAGCGACGCCCTCGAACAGCGCCCACTCCTCGACGTGCTCCACTTCGGCACCGGGAGCCACCGTCGTGAGCGGCCCCAAGGTCTCCAACTCCAGCATCCGCGCGTTGGTAAAGATCTCCACGCCGCTGCCGAGATCGGGGTAGACCGCGCCTGGCCTGGAGGTGACGTAAACGACAAACAAATGTCCCTGGCGCGCGTAGGCGATCCAGCCTTTGTGCGCGCCTGTACCCAGCTTCTGCGGCGTCTGCGCCCGCGGATCCTGGCGGAGGAGGACGTATTCTGTCCCCCATGTCCAGCGGGGATCGGCCATGTCGGTGTAGGGCCACAACGTCAGCGCGCCAGACGGCAGGAGGTTCCCCTCGTGGCTGCCGCGCGGTGGGAGGGGCAGGATCGCCACACCGCCGGCCGCCATCACCGACAGCGCCCAGGGCGCGAGCTCGACGCCCCACAGGTTGGTGTTGCGCAGGCGATGGACCACCCGCACCCGCGTTCCCGCGGAGGCTAAGGAAACGTCCAGCTCTTTTTGAATGCCGGTGCTGACTTCCAACGGCTGAATGAAACGCACAAAACCGTCATGCTCCTCGACGGCGACCGGACTGTTATCGGGCGCGTAAGTGCGCACAGGATGTTCCGGCGCATGCCAGAGGCGATGCCCCCCGTAGTTGCGCCAGGTATCCCCACCGGTCACGCCGAGCCAGTCCTCGTCAAACTCATTCTCGCCACCGACAAAGCCAAAGCGAATGATCCGCGGTCCCACGTCCGCCGTGACGACCAGCTCCACGACGCCATTGGTCAGCCGAATGCAATGATTCCAGCCCTTGTAAGCAATAAATTCCATGGGATCTATCTCCTCGCACAATGATTAATGAGCCGCGAGCCACAAGCGACGCATCAGAGGCTACTTCCACCCTCTATTGTAACACAAACCCGCGCCGGGGACAACTTCGCGCGTTCCATACGGGCCAGCGAAAGCTATCAGAAAGTTATTTGACGCTGATTTTTGCAGATTCACGCCGATTTTTCACATTCGCTGCGTGCATCAGCGTTCATCGGCGTCCAACTCCAAGGGCGCCTGGCCCAGGTGCCGGGCGATCAGCGTGAGAAGCCGCCGCGGGCTGAGCGGTTTGCTGACGTACTCATCCGCACCCGCGGCCAGGCAGCGCTCACGATCCCCCGGCATCACCAAAGCCGTCATCGCCACAATCGGAATCGCCTGGAACCGGCACTGGGATCGAATCCGCCGCGTCGTCTCAAGCCCATCCAGCTCCGGCATCTGGATGTCCATCAGAATCAGGTCAGGACGCAGATCCGCCAGCGACGCCAGCGTTTCAACGCCGTTGTGCGCCACCTTCACCTGCAGCCCCTGACTCGTCAGATATTCCTCCAAAATCGTCGCGGTGCGCCCATCATCCTCCGCGATCAGAATCCTCCGTCCCTCCACTGCCCGGTCGGCGATAGCGGTCGTCCCGTCGCCGGCCCCTGCCCGCGAAGCCCTCGGCAACTCTTCCTCTGCCTGCAGGTCGGGCGAGGGCAGTCGCACGGTGAAACGACTTCCCTTCCCCACCTCGCTGCTGACCGCGACGCTGCCGCCATGCAGTTCCACGAGACGATACACCAACGCCAGTCCCAACCCCGCTCCCTGATACTCCCGCGAGAGGCGGGTATCGAGTTGCACAAAAGGTTTGAAGAGCTGCGGCATAGCGTCAGACGCAATGCCAATGCCCGTGTCCCACACGGTGAAGGAGATGATCTGTTCATCAGGCCAGGCCTGCACCTCGAGACCGATGGCGCCTTCTTGAGGGGTGAACTTGGCGGCGTTGTTGAGCAGATTAACCAGAATTTGTTTAAGATAACGTTCGTCGGCGTAAATTTGCTTCACGGCAGGGTCAAAAAAGGTGCTCACCTGCAACCGTTTCTCCTTGACCAGATTGGTCACCAGGCGCAGGCTCGCCAGGCACACCTCTTCGACGTCCACAAGGCAAAGATCGAGGGCCACCTTGCCGGCCTCAATGCGCGCGATGTCCAAAATGTCATTGATGATCGCCAGCAGATGCCGGCCGCTTTCCTCAATGCCCTGGACGGCTTTCAGCTGCCGCGAGCCCAACGTCCCATAAATGCCCTCATTGAGCATCTCCGAAAAGGCCAGGATAGCGGTCAGAGGCGTGCGGAGCTCATGGCTTGTCGTGGCCAGGAATTCGTCTTTGGCGCGCACCGCCTGCGCCAGCTCAACATTGGCCGCGCGCAGCTCGACCGTCCGTTCCTCAACGCGCTGCGCGAGCAGGGCCCGCTCTTCCAGCAAGGCGGCCTCAGCGCGCTGACGCTCCGCCAGCTCGTGCTGCGCCTGCGCGTAGAGCCGGGCATTGGTGATGGCGATCACCGCGTGATTGCCGAGCGCCACCAACAGGGCCTGATCCTGCGCGGTGAACTGACCGTGAAGTTTGTTGACCGCCGTCAGCACGCCGATGATCTGTTCGCCGCTGCGCAAAGGCACGGCGAGCATCGAAGTCACCAGCAAGCCACTCTGCTGTCGAATCCCCGGATAGTACTCGGGGTCCGCCGGCAGATCGCCGACGATCTCCGGGATGCCCGTTCGGAACACCCGCCCCACAACGCCCTGTCCCGGCGGCACCCGCAGGCCCACGATAGGGTCCGTCGCCGCGCGGAAGACCAGGTCGCCGGTCTCCGGGTCAGGGCTCAGGATAGTGCAGCTGGTAGCGTCTACTAACGGCGTCGCCTGTTCAACGATAAATTGCAGCAGCGCCTCCGGATCCAGCTGCGAAGACATGGCCATGCCGATGCGATACAACGTCTCCAGCTCCGTCACCCGCTGCCGTAGCGCGATCTGTTGCACCTGCAAATCATGCGCAATGCGCGCCCGCTCCTCGATCTCGGCCTGCAAACGGACATTGACTCTGGAAAGCTCTGCAGTCCGTTCTACCACCCGCTGCTCCAGGGCGGCGTGCGCCTGCAACAACAGCCCTTCCGCCTGTTTGCGCTCGCTGATGTCGCGCAGCGCGACGAGCATCGGCGCCCCCGAGACGCCGGGCCGGCCCATCGCCGGCTCGACCTGGGGATGCCCTCGCACCACCGCTTCCAGGAACAGCACCGACCCATCTTTGCAGATGCCATGGACTTCCGTGGCAACGACTTCCCCCGTCGGCGTCCCTGAAGGGCACGCGGGAAGTTCCCCGGCGATGAAACGCGAGAGCGGTTGACCTGCAACCTCACCCCGTTCGTAGCCCAACATGTGCAGGAAGCCGGGGTTCGGTTCCACAATTACCCCATCCTGAACGAGCAACAGCCCCTCAAAGGTCGTCTCTAACAGGATGCGATACCACGTTTCGGTCCTTTCCAGTTGCTGCCGCTGTTGCTGCCGCTGTCGGTGACGATAGACGACCATAATGAAGACCACCCCAGACGCCAGCATTCCCCCCGCCAGCGTGTGAATCAGCGTCCGCGACCACGTGATAGGGGACCACAAGGCGAAAAAGAACAGGCTGCCGACGATGTCGAGCAGCGCTGTGCCCAGAGCTATCGGTATCGGCAAGAAAAGGAATAGGGTGGTAACAATCAAAATATTGTAAAGCAAGATGAACGGGTTGGATGCGGAGATCGCGTAGCCAAAAATGAGAAGGCTACAAACGACGCCCAAGAAAAACAAACCCCAGCGGAAATAACGCGTTCGGCTAAAGCCGTAGCCGAACAACAAAGCGATAAAAGCGATGACCAGGTATCGGTTGTTCGCATAAACAGGCCGCTCAGGATTGACCCCCCGGTCCAACAGCACCAGCGCTATCAGCACCGCCGTATCGAAGAGCAACAACAGCGTCAGTTGTCGCGCCAGCGAACGTTCTTCCGCCGAAGGGAACTCCGTCCAGGGGGCCGTGAGCGCCTGCCACCCACGGTCGAGCCACACCCTCGCTCTGCTGTCATGTTTCATCCTGCCTCGCCCCGAACGATGGATTGAGATGCCTTGAGTATAACACCGGCTGCATGGCTCGTCAAAGTACTTGACAGCTTTTCAAAGTTGTTTTATTATGGAGATGATCTAAAGAGAATACGAGCCTCCGACCCAGACGGGTCCTCCTGGGACCGCTGGGCGATAGGGTGCAGCGAGCAATCGTTGCGCCTGCCATTTGCAAAGGAGGCAATCCTCCCCTCGAAACAGCGGGGAGGGTTGCTTCCTTTTTTTATTTTATAAGGGTTTTTACTGTTTTATTAAAGGCGTCTCGCCCTGTCACAGGGCCCAATGTTCCTGAACGCCGATGAGGGCGTTCCCCTATCATCTTACCTGAGGAGGTTGTTATGTGGATTTTGCGGTTGAACATGACAGATCGTTCGTATCAGCTGGAAGCCGTACCGGAACGGTACAAGAATTTGGGAGGACGCGGCCTGACGTCCACGATCCTGTATGATGAAGTGGACCCCACGTGCCATCCCCTCGGCCCGCACAACAAAGTGATCTTCGCCCCCGGCATCATCACCGGCACGGCAGCGCCGACGTCGGCCCGCGTCTCCGTAGGAGGGAAGTCACCCCTGACCGGAGGCATCAAGGAGGCCAACGCCGGCACCGGTTGGGCGCCTGCGCTCGCCAGGATGCGCATCAAGGCCATCGTCGTCGAGGGGGAACCACAAGAGGCGGGGAAATACTGGATGGTGACCCTCCGCTGGGGAGGCGATGCGCCCCAAGTGGAATTCCTGCCGGCGGATGAGTATGTGGGACGCAACCTCTACGAGGTCTTCCCCGAGGTCTATGCGCGGTTTGGGGACAAGGTCCACGTCGCCGGCATCGGCCTCGCCGGCGAGTTTAAGTACCCCAATTCCGGCATCGTCTTCAACGACATGAAGAACCACCCCTCACGCTACGCCGGCCGCGGCGGCCTGGGCGCGGTCATGGGCAGCAAGGGATTGAAATTTATCGTCGTGGATCCCGCCGGCGCCCCCGGCGTGGAGATCGCCAACCCGGAGCTCTTCAAGGAAGGTTCCCGGAAGATGCGCGAAGCGCTGATGACGCACGCCATCACCAAACCGAAAGGGGGCCTGAACACCTACGGCACGGCGATCCTGGTCAACATCCTCAATGAGGCGGGAGGATTGCCCACCCGCAACTTCCGCGAGGGCCGCTTCGAGGGCGCGGCAAGGGTTGCCGGTGAAGCTATCTTCGAGACCAACAAACAACGCACCGGCAAGGAAGTCTACAATCACGCTTGCAGCCCCGGTTGCATCATCCAGTGCTCCAACACGCTGTATGCCCCCGACGGCAGCGAGATCGCTTCCTGCATCGAGTATGAGTCCGACTGGGCCTTCGGGCCGGATTGCGGCATTGACAATCTGGACAAGATCGGCGAGCTGGTGACGCTCTGCAACGCCTACGGGCTTGACACGATCGAGACCGGCGTGACGCTGGGTGTAGCAATGGATTCGGGGCTCCTCCCCTTCGGCGACGCCGAGGGCGCGATCGCCTTGCTGCACGAGATGGGCAAAGGCACGCCGCTGGGACGCCTGCTGGGCAGCGGCGCGGCCACGGTTGGCAAGGTCTACGGGAATCCGCACGTGCCCACCGTCAAAGGACAGGCCATGCCGGCGTATGAGCCGCGCGCCGTCAAAGGGATCGGCGTGACCTACGCCACCACCACGATGGGCGCCGATCACACCGCGGGCTACACCATCGCCCCCGAAATCCTGAGCGTGGGCGGCAAGTCCGACCCGCTGGCTGCGGAGAGCGCCAAAGCCGACCTGAGCCGCGCCTTCCAGAGCACGACCGCGCTGATTGACTCCAGCGGGCACTGCCTCTTCATCGCCTTCGCCATTCTGGACATCCCCTCTGGCTTCCAGGGCATGGTGGACGAGGTCAATGCCGTGCTGGGCACGTCCATGAGCAGCGATGAAGCCGTGGCCATGGGCGCGGAGATCCTCAAACGCGAGCGCGCCTTCAATGAGGCCGCGGGCTTCACCCGCCAGGATGACCGGTTGCCGGAATTCATGAAGTACGAGCCGCTACCACCGCACAACGTCACCAACGATCTCCCCGACTCGGTCTTCGACTCCGTGTTCGGCCAGCTGTAAGCGACTGACTCCAGACCCACGCCGGAACAAGATTTCCGGCGTGGGTTGGTTTCTCCACAAGCTATGCTATGATATCGCCAGAAGAGAGTACAGAGAATGGGAGTCAGCCGATGAAAGTAAAAGTGAAGCTTTTTGCGACCCTGCAGCGCTACGCGCCGGAAGGACAATTTGCGGGTGAGCCGTTTGAGATGGAACTGCCCGAAGGAAGCACCATCGCCACCGTCATCGAACGGCTTGCCATCCGTCCCCACGAGGTCAAAGTCACCTTCGTGAATGGCAAGGCCCGCGCCGAAGTCTACCGTTTGAGGGAGGGCGACGAGGTCGGCATTTTCCCTCCCGTAGGAGGCGGCTAACATGGAGGACATCACCCTGGACGTCTGGCTCTACGGGCCGCTGGCGCGTTACGGCGGCAGCGACGACAACATCTTCGCGCAGGTGGCCATCACTCTACCCGCGGGGAGCGTGATGCGGGACTTGCTCGCGCGCCTGCAATTGCCCACAGAGGAGCGCGGGATCACCTTCATCAACGGCAATCTGAGCGCCATGCCCGGCTTACAACCGGACCTGGAGCACCCTCTCAGTCATGGGGACCGGGTGGCGTTATTCCATCTCAAAAGCATGTGGCCCTTCCAGTACCGGCATGACGTCGCCGCCATTCCAGAGTTCCGGGAGTCGCTCGAAGCGCGCGAGGATCACGGCTTGCGCTCGCGGTATGACACGGTCGTCAAATAAATGTGCGTACGGCGGTCGCAACGCCGCTACGGCGCGCCACGGCCAGCGCGGTTGAAATCCTCCAGATCCACAAACTGCCGCAAGGCACCGCCCTGCAGGGCCCACAGGCCCGTCGCAAAGGCGTGGATGAAATAGCGGTCGTGCACCACTGCCAGTACCGTCCCCTCAAAAGCCGTCATGGCGCGCTCGAATTGCGTGCGGCTGGGGATGTCCAGGTGATTGATCGGCTCGTCGAGCAGCAGGAAGTTGCAGCCCATCGCCACCATCCGCGCCAGGGTCAACCGTGCGCGCTCCCCGTAGCTCAACGCCCGGACCGGGATGAAGACGTCGTCGCCGGAGAACAGGTAATAGTGCAGGAAGGAGCGCACGTCGGTATCCGACAGCGCAGCGACGGCGCGGACGACCTCGAAGGGGGTGCTGTCCGGGTCTAACGTCTCCTGCTCCTGAGCATAGTAGCCCACCTGGACGTGAGTCCCCAGGCGCACGCGCCCCTCCAGCGGGGCGAGCTGTCCCATGATCACTTTGAGCAGGGTGGTCTTGCCGGCGCCGTTGGGACCGATCAGCGCCACGCGCTCTCCCGCGCCCAAAATGGCGTCCACGTTGTGGAAGAGCGGGATACCGTCGTAGCCGGCGGCGAGGTTTTCCAGCACGAGCACCTCGCGGCCGCTCGTCGGCGCTTCCGTGAATTCGAGCTTCATCCGCCAGGTGAGTTTGGGCTTCTCCACACGCTCGTCGCTTTCCAGGTAGCGCTCGAGCTTGCGTTCCCGGGATTGGGCCTTCTGCGCCACCTTCTTGGCGTAACGACGGATGGTGAAGTCGTGCGGTTTGGTGGTGAGCTCCACACTCAGCGCCTGCATCGCCGTGCGATGCACGTCCGCCTGAATCCGCCGGATTTCTGCCTGCTCGTCCCGCCATTGCGCCAGCTGCTTCTCCCGCTGGCGTTCCCACGTTTCGAGGTAGGCGCTGTAATTGCCCACATACCCAGTGAGGGTGTGCGTCTCAGGATCGAGATCGAGAATGCGGGTGACGGTATGATCCAGGAAGGCACGGTCGTGAGAGATGAGCACCGCCGCCCCGGAGTAGGCGCGCAACCACGCCTCAAGCCACTCCAGCGCCTCGATGTCCAGGTGATTGGTCGGCTCGTCAAGCAACACGATCTCTGGTCGGTGGAGTAACAGGCGCGCCAATCCCAGCCGCGTCTTCTGCCCCCCGCTGAGGATTCCCAGCGGCGTGTCGAGGCTGACGTGCGCCAATCCCAATCCCGCAAGCACCGCCACAGCTTCGTGTTCCGCCGGTGCGATCGCCGCCAGAGCTTCCAGGCGCGACAGGGCCTCGCTGTAAGCTTCGAGTGCGCGAGGCTCCGGCTCGCGCGTGAAGAGCGTCTCGGCCAGCGCCGCGACCTGCGCCTCCGCTTCGGCCAGCGCCTCCTCGCCCGCCTGAAGGAACTGCGCCACGGTCTGCGCCTCGCGATGGACGAAGCCCTGCTCCAAAAACCCCACCCGCACCTCGGGCGGCGTGAATTGCACCCCTCCCGCATCCGGCGCCAGCTGCCCCGTGATGATGCGCAGCAACGTCGTCTTGCCGCAGCCGTTGGGACCGATCAGCCCCACCCGCTCGCCGGGGTTCAACACGAAGGAGACATCCTTGAGAATGAGCTCGCTTCCGTAATGTTTAGTGATATTCGATACCTTGAGCATAGAGACCTCGTTATTTTTTCTCGTCGCCGCGTGGCTGTTTAACGTTATGCAAAATGGCCACCAGAATCCTGGTTGCGCCCTGGCGATACCCAAGACAACAAAAAAGCCGTGGGGCGGCAGCTCCCACGGCTTATAGCGGCAATGCTTGCAGCGATTCAGGCAGCAGGAATCACAACACGCCCAAAGGGGGTCTGTGACGCGCTGTCAATCATCCCTGTGCTCTCCTTTACTGAATATGCAAACGTACTTTAACTATATCACAGAGCCACGGATTGGCAAGGGGAAATCCGACCTCACTGGTGGATCTCCAGCAGCTCCACTTCAAAGATCAAGGTGGCGTTCGGCGGGATCACATCGCCTGAGCCGCTCGCGCCGTACCCCAACTCCGGCGGGATGATGAGTTTGCGCACGCCGCCGACGCGCATCGTGCTGACCCCCTCGTCCCACCCGGCGATCACGCTTCCGGTGCCGATGAGGAACTCGAAGGGCTTGCCGCGATCCACGGAGCTGTCGAATTTCGTGCCGTCCTCCAGCCAGCCGGTGTAATGTACGACGACGGTATCGCCAAACTTGGGGAAGCTGCCGTCGCCAACTTTGATGTCCACGTACTGCAAGCCCGTCCTCGTGGTCACCACTTCCTCACTGCCCTTGCCGCCACAAGCGGTCAGCAACAGCGCCAGAATCAACACTCCCAGTAACCCGGTTTTTCCACGCATGAATGATCTCCTTTCTCTTGAGAATGCCCCTGGATTTTCACGTGTCCACGACTTTAGCACGGAACCCCCTTTCGGCAAGCGCGGCCAGCACTCACGGCGCGACGGGCAGGTCCAGGGGCAACGGTGTGAGACGGCGCAATTCCACCCTCATGCCGCGGCCGACAGTATCCCAGCGCACAGCGGTCAGATAATCCACTTCCGCCACGAAGACCGGCTGATACTCCCCGGTGGCCACGCGGCGAAGCCACTCCTCGGCCACGCGCTGGCTCATCGGCGTGTGGCGGTTAAAGAGCATGAAGCCAATCCCGCCGTCGGTCAGACCGGCGCAATCAACGGCATACGCGGTTTCCCAGGGATAAGGCGCGCCGTTCTCGTCCACGCCAGCGCGCCGCATCTCGAACCAGCCGCCGATATCACGGCAATCGAGTGTCGCAAAGTAGACCTCGGCCTGCGGCAACGGGGTCGGCAACGTGAAAGCCGTTCGGCCCGCCTGCCGCACCTGGATGGTCGCCTCCATGCGACCCGGTCCATACTGGCTGGCGATCCCTGCCAGTATCGGAGCGTCTGCACCGGTTCCCGGCTCCCAATCGCCGGCTCCGGTGAGGAGAGTTGCTGTCACTGTCAACAGCAACGCGCTTTTCATCAACATTGTTCTCTGCCTCCCAATAGAATCGCCGGATCAAATGGATCCGGCGATGATTGACAAGGCGAGAATTGTAAAAGAAACCGGAATTCTGTCAAGGGGCATTTTTCATTACATAAAACATCGCTGAATCCGGCATGATCTACAGAGAATTGTGCAACAGATTCCACGCTCTTCCGCGCGGCGCACTGGCGTGGTGCGCAAAGAGGGATACAATGAACCTGCTGAATGTGCGGACGGGCGAAGGTGTGAACGTGGGCACGTGTTTATTTTCGAAAGGAGCCCTTACCATGACCTCTGAAAATCTGACCCCTGAGCATCCAATCACAGAGCCTCGAACACCCACTGTCCCCACCTTACGCGACATGCTGGCCTTGGAAATCCCCCTCGCCATCAAAATATCCCCTGGAGGCGAGTGGGCGGCGCTAGAGGTGCGTACTACCCACTGGCAGGACGACCACTACGAGCGCCTCTGCTACATCCACAACCTGGCGACCGGCGTGACCTCGCCCCTCACCCGCACCGGCAACGTGCGGCAGCTGGAATGGCTCGACGCCCACACGCTCGCCTTGCTCTGGGGTGACGCCGACGACAGCGCACAGGTCTGGCTATACGAAAATCTCCTCGGCCAGGGGTGGCAAGTCACCCGGCACCAGACCGGCGTGGATTGGTTCATGCCCTTTGCCGGAGGACTGCTCTTCCTCGCCGAGGATCCCGAACGGCAAAAGCGCAAGCAGCGCACCGATCATTTTGGCACATTCACGCATTTCGAGCATGAGAAGAGCGCCAGCGCGCTGTATTACGTCGGCCTCGAGGAATGGCGCCGCTATCAGGCGCAGTGCAAAGCCGCCACCGAGGATGAAGCCAGGGATCTCGTGCCGCCGGTGATCGAGCTAAGCCGCCTGCTCCCCGAACCGCTTGCCATCAAAAACGTCGTTGCCTCGCCGGTTGGCGATGTCATCTACCTCGGCTGCTGGCCCTATGATGACCTGGTTTACTATCATCAGCATCGCACCTACGCCATGCGCCTCGACGCGCCGGCGGCGCTCGCCGCATACCTGCAGCGGGCCAGCGAGAAAAAGACGGATAAGTCAGCCGACGGCCCCGCTGAAGACAAGGGCCAGGAGAAAGAGGACATCTCGTACTTCGGCGAGCTCGTGCAGCTCGCCCTCCCCCGCGACGCCAGCGTGACCGCCATTGCGCCGGATGGACGCCAGCTGCTGCTCAGCTATCAGGAACGGGACAACAAGATGTACACGCGAACCGATCTGTGGACAGTGGATGCAGCGGCAGCCCTGGAGTTCAAAAGCGCTGAGGCTTTCCTGGCGGCCATGCGCAACATCAGCGCCCTGTTGGATGAAGAAGTGCTCGATGTCTGTTGGACCTCCGCCGGCATCATCGGCACGTATGTCGAGAGCACGCGGATCCGGCTGGCCCGCTTCAGCCCAGAGGGGCAGATCACGCCGCTGGACCTGGGAGAGCTCTACCCGGCATGGACGTTCGATGTCTCCAAGACGGGGCAGATGGGGCTCATCGGCGCCAACGCGCGCAGTTTCCCTGAAGCGTATGTGGTGGATCTGGCAGAGGGCAGCAGCAAGGGGCAGACGCGCAAAATCAGTGATTTTGGGCGCGCGGTAGCCAATTGGGAGTTAGGAAGCGTGGAAACCATCCGCTGGACGAGCAAAGACGGCGTCGAAATCGAGGGTGTGTTGCGCAAGCCGCCCGACTTCGATCCCCAGAAACAATATCCCCTTGCCTTTATCGTGCACGGCGGGCCTTCCTGGTTTTCGGCAGAGTATCTGCTCACCGGGGAGGATTTGGATTACTACCCCGTCATCCAGCTCCTGCACAAGGGGGTGCTCATTCTCGAGCCGAACTATCGCGGCTCAATCGGGCGCGGGCAGGCATTCATGGAGCTCAATGTGAACAACCTGGGCATCGGCGACCTGTGGGATCTGGAAAGCGCCATTGCGCACCTGGAGCAGCTCGGCTGGATAGACCCGGAACGGATCGGCTGCATGGGCTGGTCGCAGGGCGGCTATATCTCGGCCTTCGCCGGACTGCATTCCAAGCGCTTCAAAGCCGTCTCAGTGGGAGCGGGCATCTCCGACTGGTACACCTACCACATCAGCAACGACATCCCCGCGTTCACCCTCGATTATCTCTCCGCCTCGCCGTTCCGCGACCGTGAGCGGTACTTCAAGACTGCCCCTATCAGCAACCTGCCCCAAGCCCAAACGCCCATGCTCATCCAACACGGCGCGGAAGATCGGCGCGTCCCGCTCTCCAACGCCATGGAACTGTACCGTGGATTACAGGAGATGGGGGTTCCTGTGGAGCTCTTCGTGTTCCCCAATATGAAGCACTCGATCACCAGGCCGCGCGAAAAGCACGCGGTGATGCACCAAAACCTGGCCTGGTTCAGCCATTACCTACTGGGGGAGGATCTCAAGCCGGAGGAATAGGGGGACAAACCCCGGACTGAATGAAGCGCCGGCGCCCTCCATGAATTAACGCAACCTCGCTGCCAGGCCCGTTAGGTCATCGGCTTTGTCGTCCAGCGCCGAAAATCGGCCCCTACGGCAGGAGTCCTCAGCGGCTAAACCTGTCATCGGCGCTGGGAAGCGGCAAAAGGCCGCGTCGCTGTGCGTACCATCCCAGGCGTTCCACAGTGCAGCTGTCGAAATCGGGAATGTAGGGCTTGATGTCCAGCAGCGGCGTGCCATCCAGCATGTCCAGATTTTCCAGGTAGAGGACGCACCCCGCGCGCTCCAGCAGGCGCACGACCGACAGGCCCAGCGGATTAGGGCGCGCCGGGGCGCGGGTGGCAAAGACGCCGCGCAGCTCGGTATCCAGAAACGGCGTCACCCGCAAGCGAGACGGCGCCGCGCGATGGAGATGGTACAGCAGGATCAGGTGCGAGAAGCCTTCCAGGTCCTGCAACGCCTCCTCGAACTCCGGGGAGAGCTCCGCCGTGCCGCGCGTCCCAACCGCGCACGCCGCCTGGATGGGCACCCCGACAGGCTCTTGAAACGGCGTATGCAAGATACCAATGGGCCGGTAGGTAATCGGTAAGAGAGGTTCCATGGAATTGCTCCTCAGGCGCGCGGATGAACGCTCGCGCCGCCATGCCAGGGCGCAGGCAGGAAATCCCGCTTCAGCGCGCCAGGCACCGTTGTAGCCAGTCTTCCTCAGTGGATCGCGGATAGCGCGCGTGAAATTCCTCCACCGTCATGCCGAAAACGAGCAGGTCGAAGTGCCGCCCTTGCGAGAAGACCACCCGTCGAATGCGCCCCTCCTGCACGAAGCCCAACCGCTCATGGAATCGCGCCGATCTCTCGTTGTAGGCGTAGACCTCGGCAGTGGCTTTCTGATAGCGGAGCTCATCGAAGAAATAGCGCAGCACGAGGAGAACCGCTTCCGTCGCGTAGCCCCGTCCACGAAAGGCGGGAGCGACAGAGACGCCGTACTTGAAGCTCCCCACCCGGCGGTCGCAGCTGTGCGTGTTGATCACACCGGCGAGCCGGCCTTCGGCGTTCTCGATGGCGAAGAAGAACTCGTCGTTCCTGGACTCCCCGGTAGCGCGCCTTTCCGCCCACTGTCGAGCTTGCGCCAGCGATCCGGCAGGCCACACCCACTCCACCATGCGGGCCGTCTCCGTCTCCGCGCTGTCCCAGGCGTAGAAGGTCTCCGCATCTTCCGGCTCGATGCCCCGCAGCCGAACATTCACGCCACGCCAGAGGTTCATCTTAGCGTTCCACGGCGGCGAGGTAGATTTCGAAGGGCGCGAGCTCCAGCGCCCGCAGATCTCCGGCCTCCCGCCGCCCCGCGCTGGAGAAGAGCAGCTGCGGTGCCCGGAGCTGCTCAAAGGTCAGCGTGTGCGCGCGAGCGGAAAAATTGAGCGCCACCAGACAGGTCTGCCCTTCCACCGCGCGCAGGAAGCAGAAACAATCAGGGTGCTCCTCCAGCAGCGGCGTGTAATCACCCGCAATGAGGGCGGGAGTCCGCTTGCGCAGCGCGAGCAGCTGCTTGTAGAAGGCAAGCATCGAGGCGGGGTCGTTCTGCTGCTCGGCCACGTTGATGCCGGCGGCATAATTGGGATTCACCGGCAGCCAGGTCGTCACGCCCTCGGGGCTGAAGCCGGCGTTGGGCGCGTTAGCCCACTGCAGCGGCGTGCGGCAGCGGTCGCGGGTGTGCTGGAAGGCTATCGCGGCCGCCTCCGCCTCGGGAAGGCCCACCCTCACCGCCAGCTCGTATTGGCGCAGGGCCAGGGTGTCGCGCAGCTGGGCGATCTCGGTAAAAACGGCGTCCGTCATGCCGATTTCCTCGCCGTTGTAAAGGAAAGGCGTGCCGCGCAAAGTGAGCATGAGCGCCAGAGACAGGCGGGCGAGCTCGTCGTCGTGTTCACCATCCCCATAACGGCTTTTGACGCGGGGCGAATCGTGATTGCCCAGGGTGTTGCAGGGCCAGGCGCCCGCCGGCAGCGCCGCCAGACGCTCCGCCTGATTGTTGCGAATGTGCGCCGGCGTGAGGAGACCTTCGATGCGCATCAGCGGAAAGTTGAAGACCAGGTGCAGCTCATCGTCGCCATTCCCATGATAAGCGAGGTCGCTGTCTTCCGCCACGAGCACGCGATCGGGGTACTCGTCCACCACGCGCCGCAGCTCCTTCATCAGCGGATGCATCTCCTCCGCCCGGTCCACCTGATGGGCAAAGAGCAGTTCCCACTTCTCGCTCACGGCCTGACGCTCCTCGTCCGTCTGCGCCGCCTGCCCCAGCTGATACAGGTCGAGCAGTGTGAATCCCGCCTCGTGATCGGGCATAGCGGGGTCCTCGAAGATGGTGCCGATCGCGTCGAGGCGGAATCCATCCACCCCCATGTCGAGCCAGAAACGCACGGCGTCCCACATGGCTGCCTTCACTTCGGGATTGCGCCAGTTGAGATCGGGCTGCTCTTTGAGGAAGAAATGATAGTACCACTGATCGGTCGTTGGGTCGTACTCCCACGCCGGGCCGGTGAAACTCGACTCCCAGTTATTGGGCGGAAGTTTCTCGCCGTCGGGGCCGATTTTCCCGTCGCGCCAGATGTACCAATCGCGTTTGGGATTGTCGCGGCTGGATTTCGATTCCAGAAACCAGCGATGCTGATCCGAGGTATGATTGAAGACCATGTCCAGGATCACACGGATACCCCGCTGGTGAGCCGCATCGAGAAACAGACGGAAGTCATCCAGCGTGCCGTATTCGGGGGCCACGTCGCAGTAATCCGCCACGTCGTAGCCGCAATCGGCCTGCGGCGAGGGGTAGTGCGGCGACAGCCACACGCCTTCGACGCCCAATTCCGCCAGGTAATCCAGCTTTTCGAGCATCCCCTGCAAGTCGCCGATCCCATCGCCGTTGCCGTCGGCAAAGCTGCGCGGATAAATTTGATAGAAAACCGCTTTCTGCCACCATTTCAAATCTGTCATGAATACTACCACTCCTTGGGTTTGTAATGCGAAAAAGGTAAGGAAGACTGCAGTCAAAACGGACAAAAACGGCGGATCTGCTCTGACGCACCTCCGCCGTTGCCCGGCGATCCGGGCCAAGGAAATTCATTCTACCCACATGGAGGGAAAAGCCCTCACTTGCTGGGATTGTAAAAACAGCGCTAAATAGAACAAATTAGCGCGCATTTCCTCAGACAACACTACCTGATAGCCATCTTTCAACACAATGTAACCGTTGGCATTCAACAGAGCCAGGATCCTTTCCACCGCCTGCTGGATCGCTCCTTCTGGTTGACGAAGCGCCTCCCTTTCATAAAGCTGTATCCAACGCACCGAATCAAATTCTTGGCGAGGGTAGATCGATTGCTTCCATTTCTCCACAAACTCCCTCAGGCGTTGTTCAGTCCAAATATGGAAAAAGAATTGTGGCTTTCCAGCACGTTCAAATTCTCGTGCAAAGCCCAGCGGACAAATCGTTATCTTGGAAGGGTCAAGCAAAATTTCCTCGGGGCCTTCCTTCTTGGCGACATGATATTTCAACGTCCCCATGAAGTCACGGAGAAGATGGGGTGACCATTCCAGAACTCCGGACACAGAACAACCTTCGTAACCTGACTGGAAATGCACGCTTTGGTTACGTCTGGGCAATACCAGATAACCGTCGCGCGTAACAACGGTTGCAGCAACACCGATAGTATTCGCCAGCAGTGACTGACTGAAAGGGAGCAACCGCGCATTAGAGGCATTTATCTCACGGAGCGTACGTTCGAACCATTGAGGTTTGACAGATATAGTATTGTCTCCCACAATATCTTCCAAGCATACATCAACAATCTCTTTCTGATTCGTGACATATTGATCAAAGTAAGTAGCCTCACTTATAGTAAATGTCATCACCCCATCCCAGTCTAAAATTCGAACAGCGGAGCCGTCAAACGGCTCTGTTTTCTTAGGTCGTGTCTCTTTGCGAAATCTCATCGCGGCTTGTTTGTAACCGGGGATTCCCAGCGCCTCATCAACTTTGTAATCCTCACCTTTATGAGCTACCAGGCTTTGAGGCTCGACGCTACCTTCCAAGGTTGGGATGTAATACTGCTGATGTGCGTAAGCAACACGCACAGCATCGCCCAGCACAAGCTTATTAGGCTCTGCGGCGTAAAAAGTGAAAAGCCTTTGTAACTGCTTTTTGCGCTCTTGTAAAAGCGCCGCCTGAGGAATACCCAGCCAACGCTTAAACTCCCCTTTGATGAAGCTGAAGGTACCATCTTGATTCAGCAACGCCGCTCCTATATCCATCTTTTTCCGTAGACGGCTCCAGGCAATATCCAATGCTTTTGATGTCAAACTCTCCAGAATTGCACCAGCAACGATTTCATCCATCAGAATCTCCTTTGTCAAAGACTTCCTTAGATTTGCATAGTCCCCGGAGCAAAATTAACGGCTGAAGCCAGGCATTACCTACTCCCCATGGAGCACAAAATCCACCAGTTCCGCCAGGGAGCATGTCGCCAGACCGATCACGTGATCGCCGCCGCCGTAGTAGACGTAGACGGTGTCTCCTACGACGATGTTGGCGCACGAGAAGACGACGTTGGGCACGTCCCCCCGCAGCTCCCAGAGCTCCTCAGGCCAGAAGATGGAAGCCTTGGGACGCCGCACGACCCGCGTGGGATCGTCGAGATCGAGCAGCGCCGCGCCGATGTGGTAGATGTGCTGCTGATCGTAGCCGTGATAGAACATCAGCCAGCCGTGCTCCGTCTCGATGGGAGCGCCGTTGCCGCCGACGCTTTGGTGATCCCAGGTGTTTTCCGGGCGCGGGCCGAAAACCGGCGCCATGTCGGCTTCCCGCCAGGTGAGGAGGTCATCGCTATAGGCCAGCCAGATGGTGGGCCAACGGCGATGAAAGGCGACGTAGCGTCCGCCAATCCGCCGCGGGAACAGGGCGTGATCCTTGTTATCCTCGCCGCGCACGAGCGGCCCAAGCCGCTCCCATACAATGCCGTTCTGACTACGCGCAACCATGGGCAGGATGCCGCCCCCGGCGTGCGTCGGCTGCGCCCCAAAGTACTCCCGGCCATACGCCGTGTAGGTCATGAGGAACTCGCCGTCGAGCTTCACCACGCGCGGATCTTCCAGGCCCCGCGAATCGGTCCCGTCGCGCGGCTCCAGCACCGGACGGCGCAGCCGGTTCCAGTGCACGCCGTCCGCGCTCACGGCATACCCGATGCGGCTGATCCAATCCAGCCCCTGCGCGCGATACCACATGTGAAACAGGCCGTTGTCATAGACGACGGCGGGGTTGAAGACGTTGTACGTCTCCCAATCCGAGGTCGGATCGGGCAACATCACCGGGTTCTGGGGGTAGCGCGTGAGCTGCATTCTCATACTCCTCGCTCGCGTAAATCGGCAAAGAAGGCCGCCTGCAATTGGTCATGAATGGGCCGATAGTCGAAGTAACGCATGCGGGTCTCGACCTCAAAAGCTACCCGCACTTCCTCATCCCGCGCGTAGAGCAGCACCCCCTCCGTGACCACCTTGCCGAGAAAGATCAACGGCGCGTCGTTCAGAATGCGCACATCCGCATTGGGAATCTGACAGTTTTCAGCCAGCCAGGCCTCGAGCTCCAGAAGCAGGTCCAGCCGTTCTCTGGGAGCCGGCAAAGTTGCCAGCACCACCCCTATATCCACATCGCTGAAGGGCGTGGCGTAGCCGGTAACGACCGAGCCGTAGAGATAGGCGAGGTCCACCGGCAAGGGCGCCAAAAGCGCCGGCAGAGCCTGCCGAAGTCGGGTGACAAGATCTTCAGCCATCCCCACCTCACAGCGCGATGATCACACCCTCATACGCCCGCAGCTGCAGTGCCCCGAGGGTCGCCGGTTCCTCCCGATCCAGATGCGTGGAAAGCAGGATCCGCCCCTCTTCTGCCTCTGCGAGCGCGAGGGTGCGCGGCTCAGCCGCAAAGTTGAGGGCGATGAGATACCGGCTGCCGTCTGCTTCACGCACGTAGACGTAGCAGTCGGACGGCACCCCGGCATCCACCGGGCGATACCTGCCGCCAAACAAGGCCGGCGTCTCCTGGCGCAGCGCCAGCAATTGATGATAGAGCGTCAGGATGGAAGTGGGATCCTGCGACATCACGGCGACGTTGCGCGTCTTGTAGTCAGCCGTCACCGGCAGCCACGGCTCCACCTCCGGCGGGCAGAAACCCGCGTTCGGGGAAGCGTCCCACTGCATCGGCGTGCGGCAGACGTCACGGCTGCGCTCCGGCCCCAGGTTGCGCCCCTGCGGATCCTGGATCTTCTCCGGCGGAATGGGCACATCGGGCAGGCCAATCTCGTCGCCGTAGTAGAGCGTCGGCGTCCCCCGCAGCGTGAGCAGCAACATCGCCGCCGCGCGCGCCTGCGCTTCCCCGCCAAAGCGGGTTACCATCCTCGTGCGATCGTGATTGCCCAACACGTAATTGGGCCAGGCAAAGTCCGGCAGGGTCGCCTCCAACGCATCTACCACTTCCCGCAGCGCCTGCGCGTCCCAGGTCATGCTGCTGAACCCCATCCCATCCATGAGGCGGAAGTTGAAGGGCAGCTGCAGCTCCTCGCCGTGCTCGCCATAATACTTGACCCACCGATCCAGCGGCCCCCACAGCTCGCCGATGCCGCAACGATCCGGGAACTCGTCCAGGGTCGCCCGAATCTCACGGATGACGGCGTGAACTTCGTCCTGATCCATGTTGTAGACCGGCAGCAGCCGTCTGAAGAGATCGTTTGCCGGCAAATCGGCGGGCGCGTGCGGATTGATCGGGTTGTCCCGCAACCCGGCGTCCTTGATGATGAGGCCGATCACATCCATGCGGAAGCCGTCCACCCCCCGCCGCATCCAGAAGCGCAGCGTCTCCAGCATCGCCGCCTTGACCTCGGGATTGCGCCAGTTGAGCTCCGGCTGTTCCTTGACAAACTGATGCAGGTAATATTGCCCCGTCTGCGGATCGAACGTCCACGCCGGGCCGCCAAAGAAGCTGCCCCAGTTGTTAGGCGGGCTGCCATCGGGCTTGGGATCGCGCCAGATATACCAGTCGCGCTTGGGATTATCGCGGCTGCTGCGGCTCTCGATGAACCACGGGTGCTGATCCGAGGTGTGATTGGGCACCCAGTCAATGATGAGCTTCATCCCGCGGGCGTGCGTCTCAGCCACGAGCCGGTCGAAGATTTCCAGGTCGCCAAAGAGCGGGTCCACGTTGCAATAATCCGCCACGTCATAGCCAAAATCCGCCATGGGCGAGGGATAGAAGGGGCTGAGCCAAATCGCGTCCACACCCAACCGCTCCAGATAGGGGAGTTTTTCGATGATGCCTTGCAGGTCGCCGACGCCGTCGCCGTTGGTGTCCTTGAAACTGCGGGGGTAGATCTGGTAGATAACGCCCCGTTGCCACCATTTAAGATTTGTCCCAGAAGTCATGCCGCGTCCTCCTCTAACAAGTTAGCTCTACGCTATTATCTTACCTCATCTGACGTAATCTGCCAGTTGACGAAAAGCACGCTTCCACACGGCCCTACAGCAAACAAGGACGAGAGCGCATCTCGTCCTTGTTGTTATTGCCGGGCCGGGTCACAGCCGCTGATATTCTTCGTGAACGCGCTCGAACATGGGCCGACCTTCGGCCTGCGCCTGCATGTAATCTGCCGTGAACTTGTCACACCAGTATTGGGCGCGGCCCATGATCTCGGCTTCGTCCAGGAACGTGAATTTGCCGTCGCGGCGCAAGAAATGCCCATCTACCAGGGCGTCAGTCACCTCGGTGCCGGGGCCATTGACCGAAAGGAAGAGCATCAACGTTCCCACGTTGAGGGGGAAGAGGCTGGTGTTGCAGGTCAGATCAATCGTCACCACATCAGCGCGTTTGCCGACCTCCAGCGTGCCGATTTGATCTTCCCAGCGCAGCGCCCGCGCGCTGCCCAACGTCGCCAGTTCATAGGGCGTCCACGGCAGCAGGCCCCGCATGGGGCGCGGCATGATGGCGTGTTGCTGCGAGACCGAGAGCATCACGTTGAACAAATTGTGCGTGGGGAAATCCGTCCCCAGGCCCACCTTGACGCCCTTGTGCAGCATGTAAGGCAGATAAGCGCAATTGCCCAAAATGGAATTGGTCGGCGGGCAGTGGGCAATGGCCACACCGTACTCGGCCATCATATCAATTTCCGCCTCATTCAACGCCGCTCCATGATAGAAGAGCGTGCGCGGCGTCAACAGCCCCAGATTCCGCAGATGCTGGATTTGCCCCCCTTCATCAGCCCAAGTCGCATCGGCACGCGTCTTCTCGTCGGGCGCTTCGGCCACGTGCGTGCAGAACTGCACATCGTATTTCTCCGCCAGCGCCATGCCGCGCGCGAGCATGGATTGCGTGCAGTTATACGTGGCGCTAGGATGGACGCCAATCCGAATGCGGCCGTCAGCGGTGTTGTGGTAATTCTGAATCGCTTCTTCGGTCAGCGCCAGGTACTCGTCCTCAGAGAGATAAGGCACCAGCTGCCCATGGCGGGCATCGGCGAGTTTGACGCTGGTGATCGTCTGGACGTGGATGGCGGTGCGGACCCCGGATTCCAACGAGGCGCGGTAAACGGCATCGGGGAAGGTAAAAGCGTTAGCCACAGTCGTGGTGCCGTGCTTGAGCCCGTTGAGGATCCCCAACAACGTGAGGTCGTACACGCTTTCCTCAGTAAACCAATTGTAGGCAGGCCAGAGCACGCGAATGGCCGTATCTACGATGCCGGTCAGGGGCGTTTGAAGCCACCCGAAAATGTGGAACATGTGCGCTTCGCCGACATGGTTGTGCGCATCCACCAGCCCTGGCATCACGATCTTGTTTCGCGCATCCACGATGTCCACATCAGGCTGCTGCCCATACTGCGCTTCGAGTTCCTTAGATGGCCCGATCGCTTTGATGATAGGCCCCTCAATGTACAGGGCGCCGTCCTCCAAAATGCCGCCGAAGGGTGTAGGTTGGGTGATCAGAAAACGGCAATTGCGGAATAATACTTTACTGGTCATGGACTCTCTCCTCATGCTCAACACGTGTGATAGGGTACCGGAAACAAGTCAAAAACTAGCCGAAAACAATGAAAATAGTGTAACCTGACATCCCTGATTTGTCAACACCGCGCGCCGCGTTCTGCCAATCGCCGCTCCGACAAAAAAACAGCCGGCAACACGGAGGCGTTGCCGGCTGTCACGACTACGAATCAGAACTCAATTTCCGGGGGCTCCGGCTCTTCCTCTTCTTCAGCAGGAGGTTCCTCGACCACAACATTGATTTCTCTGGCAGGCGAGGATGGAGGCATCGCCTCGGAGGGCTCCTCCACGGCCACAGGTTGCTCCGGCGCCGGGACAAGAGCGTGCTCCAACACTTCCAGGATGTCTTCCACCGGGATCAGCTCCAGGTCCTTGAGCACCTCTTCCGGCACGTCATCGAGGTCAATCTCGTTGAGCTTGGGGAAGATGACCTTCTTGAGGCCAGCGCGATGCGCCGCCAGGATCTTGAGCTTCAACCCACCGATGGGCAAAACCTGCCCCTGCAGGGTCACCTCGCCAGTCATCGCCACCTGCGGGTCCACCGGCCGCCGCGATAGCAACGACACCAGCGACGTGACCATGGTCACACCGGCGGAAGGACCATCCTTCGGCACCGCGCCAGTCGGCACGTGCAGGTGAATCTTGCCGCGGACAGCCTCAGGCGAAAGCCCCAATTCCTTAGTATGAGCCTCGACGTAGCTCAAGGCAATCCGCGCCGATTCGCGCATCACCTCGCCGAGCTTGCCGGTGAGGATCAACGTGCCATCGCTGCCGGGCATCGAAGCCGATTCGACAAAGATCACCTCGCCGCCGGTCGGCGTCCACGCCAGGCCTGTCGCCACACCGGGGCGTTCCGTGCGCAGCGCCGCCTCGAAACGATAACGCGGCTTGCCCAAATACTCACGCACCTGCTCGGGCCCTACCGCCACCGTACCGGTCACAGCGCCTTCGGCGACCTGCGTGGCAATCTTGCGGCAGGCCTTGCCGATCTCGCGCTCCAACTCACGAACGCCCGCCTCGCGGGTGTAATCGCGGATGATCAGGCGCAGGCTCTCCTCACTGAAGGTGACCTCCTCTGGCAGCAGGCCGTTGACCCGCACCTGGCGCGGCACGAGATACTCCTGCGCGATGTGCACCTTGTCATACTCGGTGTAGCCATCGAGATAGATCATCTCCATGCGGTCCAGCAACGGCGCCGGGATGGTCGAAGTCGTGTTGGCGGTGCAGATGAAGAGCACCTGACTCAAATCGAAATCCACGTCCAGATAGTGATCGCGGAAAGCATGGTTCTGCTGGGGATCCAACACCTCCAGCAGCGCCGAGGAAGGGTCGCCGCGCCAATCCGCACCGATCTTGTCTACCTCATCCAGCATGAACACCGGGTTTTTGACCTCAGCGCGCTTGATCGCCTGCATGATCCGTCCCGGCATAGCGCCGATGTAAGTGCGCCGATGTCCGCGGATTTCCGCCTCATCGTGCATCCCGCCCAGGCTCATGCGTGTGAACTTGCGGTTCAACGCGCGCGCCACCGACTGCCCCAACGAGGTCTTGCCGACGCCCGGCGGCCCGACAAGCACCAAAATCGCGCCCAGGGCATTCTCCTCCCGTCCCTGCAAATCGCGCGCCGGAGCCTTGCCTTTGCCCGGCTGCGCCTCAGCATCGCCTTCTTCGGCCTTGCCTTCGGAAGCGGCCGCCTCACGTTCCGCGCGCAGCTTGCGCACGGCCAGGAACTCCAGGATGCGCTCCTTCACATCCTGCAGGTCGTAGTGATCCTCGTCGAGGACGCGTCGCGCATGGGCAATGTCGAGCTGGTCCTCCGTCGTTACCTGCCAGGGCAGGGCAATCAGCCAGTCGAGATAGGTCTTGATGACCCAGTACTCTGCAGCCTGAGGCGGCATCTTCTCCAGGCGGTCCAGTTCCCGTAGCGCCTCTTCTTTAGCCTCCTCGGTCATACCGCAGCTCTCAATTTTCTGGCGATATTCCTCAACCTCGCGACGGGTCTCATCCCCTTCGCCCAATTCCTGGCGGATCGCCTCCATCTGCTGGCGGAGGAAGTATTCGCGCTGCGATTTCTCGATCTCCTCCTTGGCTTTTTCCTGAATTTGCTGGCCCACCTGCCGCACTTCCAGTTCCCGCGCCAGAACCCGGCTGAGATACTGCATCTTGTCGGTCAGGGCGTCCATCTCCAGGATCTTCTGCGCGTCCTCGACGCCCACCCGCAGGTTGGAGGCCAGCAAGTAGACCAACAAACGCGCGTCCTCCAGCTGTTGGATGAAGCGAATGGCCTCCTCCGGGAACTGTGGAATCAACGCGGCCAGCTCGGTCGCCACATCAATCAGAGAGCGGCGCAACGCCTCCTCGACGACAGTGTCGGCGACGAGGTCCGGCGTGAGCTGAATGCGCGCCTTCAGATAAGGCGTGTCCTGCGTCCACTGCTGGACCCGGAAACGTTCCAGGCCTTGGATGAACACCGTCAACGTCCCATCCTGACCGCGCATCACCCGATGGATCACCGCCACCGTGCCAACCTGGAAAACCTCGTCCGCCCCCGGAATCTCCACCGACGGATCCTTCATCGTCACGAGGCCCACCAGACGATTGCCCCGCTCCACATCCTCAATCAGAGCGATCGAGCGCGGAATGCCCACCGCCAACGGCATCACAATAAACGGAAATGCCACGGTATTGCGCAACGGCAGAATCGGCAATTCTGCCGGAATCTCATGCAACAATGCCTCGAAATTTTGATCTTGCATATTGAACCAGGGTATCATAATTTCCCCTCCTTGTGCACTTGCTCCCCCGGTGATAAAACGCCAGGGGGATACTGTGCGAGATTATAACACCATCGCATTAGAAATACATAAGTTTTGACGACCAATTTTCGTCACAACTTGCTCCCTGAGCCCCTGGATTTACAATTCCACCACAGGAGGCCGCTGCCCATGATGCTGATTGACACCCACGTCCATCTTCAGAACGCCGCCTATGCCGATGATCTCCACGCCGTGCTGGAGCGAGCCGCGTCGGCGGGTGTACGCGCCGCGGTGTTGCCGGGGAGCACCCTCGCCGAAGCACGCGCCGCTGTGACCCTGGCGGAACGTTTCACCGTCGAGCCCTGCGCCCTGTACGCCGCCGTGGGGATCCATCCTACCGATGCGGACACGCTCACCGGGGACGCCCTCACGGAATTGCGGGAGCTGGCTCGCCATCCCCGCGTCGTGGCCATCGGCGAAATCGGCCTGGATTATTACTGGCCCGGACAGCCCCACCGCTCCTGGCCCTGCGCGGAACCGCCGCAACAGCGGAAAGCCCTGGCGCAGCAACTTGAACTCGCCGCCGACCTGCGGCTTCCCGTCATCATCCACGATCGGGACGCCCACGAAGACACGTTGGCCATGTTGGCGGAATGGGTTCAGGGGGAGCCTGACCGGACGGGGACGCTGCACGCTTACGCCGCCGGCCCTTCCCGGCTGACAGAAGCCCTGGCGTTGGGATTCTACATTGGAATGGATGGCCCCGTCACCTACCGCAAAGCGACGGGATTGCAAGAAGTCGCCCGTCAGACGCCGTTGGAGCGGCTGCTGCTGGAGACCGACGGCCCCTATCTGCCGCCACATCCCCACCGTGGAGAACGTAACGAGCCGGCATATTTGCCGCTGATCGCACACCGGATCGCCGAAGCGCGCGCCCTCCCCGTTGAGACGCTCGCCGCCGCGAGCACCCGGAACGCCTGTCGGCTGTTTGGATTATGCCTCCCAGAGACAGAAAATCCATGAGCAGCACGGAGCGGCTCACGCTCCTTCAGGCCGTCTCCATCGCCACTCGCGCCAGCAAAACCACGATCACCAGCACGATCAGGATCGCACAAATCAGGCCCGGCAACCAGAGACCGACCAGGCCAAAAACGGTTCCCAGCGCTATCAACCCCATGAGGGCCGCGCGCCCGATCCCTTCCTGTGACAAGCGTCCTTCCAGGGGACGATGGGCCCGGTACCACAGATAAAAGCCCCCACCCAACAACAGCGCCAGCGCCAGCAGCGTCAATAGCACAAGCTGCCCGCCGGTCAGAAACGGGACATCCAGCGCCAGAACGCCACAGGCCGAGGTGCGCGAGGGCAAGGGATAGGCAGGCGCCTGGTACACCCGCGCCAGGATGAAATACTCCCAGGCGGCGTCGTCCGTCGTCACCTGCCAGGTCAGCTGGCGCTTTTCCCCCGGCGCCAGCTCGAGAAAGAGCGCCTCCTCGCGGATTAAGGACACAAAGCCGTCGGTCACATGGAAATAAACCCGTGGCTTGATGGTCCACTCCAGCGTATTCTCAAAAGTGGCCCGAATCTCACCGACCTCACGGGGTGTGATCAACACGGGGCAATGCAACGTCGTCAGCGGCGCATCGGCTCTCTGAGAAGCGTCGAACAGAAAAGCTTCAATGTCCGCCCAAACCGCGCTGCCGAAAAACACGACCCCTAGCAACACGCCCAGCGCGAAAAGAAACCTGCCAGCTATGCTCGCTGCGTTGCGTCGAAGTCTCACCTGCGCCTCCCGAAAGCAATCAACCGTGTTCCGCTTGCCATCTACCAGCGTCGAGTGCATTCTACCGCAATTTTGTCGGCGTGCTACCGTTGGAGTCCCCCTCATTGCGAGAGGCCGCGACATTCCGCCCCTCGCGCGTGCCTTCTGTGACGTCGCTGCCGTTTCTGGTATAATAGCGGCAAAAGCAGCCCGTCCGACCAAACCCGTGAATACACAAAGCGAATTTCAATATCGTAGCCTGTTACAAGCAGAGCTTCAAGAAGTTGAGGCGCGACTTCTGGAGATGCCCGCCAATGCGCCGCCAGAGGTGACACAGGCCCTGCGGGGGGTCATTGCCAGCGGCGGCAAACGCCTGCGCCCCGTCCTGACGCTGCTCTCCGCCCATCTGTGCTCAGCGCCGCTCGCGCGAGTCATCCCGGTCGCCGCCGGCGTCGAATTACTCCACACCGCCACGCTGATCCATGACGACCTCATTGACAACGCGACCATGCGGCGGGGGCATCCCACCCTCAACGCACAATGGAGCACGCCGGCGACCGTGCTCGCGGGGGATTGGGTGTTTGCCCGGGCGGCGGTGCTGGCAGCGCAAGGACAGAATCTCAAGGTCGTAGAACGTTTTTCGGACACCCTGGGGATCATTTGCGCGGGCGAGCTCAGCCAATTCTTCAGCAGACGCGGCCAGACGCCCACCTATGAGGATTACGAGCGCCGCATCTTCGCCAAGACGGCCTCCCTGTTTGCACTGGCCATGGAAGTCGGCCCGCAGATGGCCGAAAGTGCACCGGAGAACATCGCCGCGTTATCGCGTTTCGGGGCGCTGCTTGGCAGCGCCTTCCAAATCACCGATGACGTCCTGGATTTCGTGGGGGATGAAGCCACCTTAGGGAAACCCGTCGGCAGCGATCTCCAGCAGGGGCTCGTCACATTGCCGGTGTTGGAATATTTGAAGCTGCATCCCGAAGACCCCCGGGTGCGCGAGATTCTACGCACGCCAGGGGACACCGACATGCTGCGAGACCTCGTCGCCGATCTGTGCGCGTCCGGCGCCATCGAAAGCGCCATGAGCGTCGCCAGGAGCCACATCCAGACGGCGCTCGCCCTGCTCAACGACTTCCCCCCTTCCCCTTACCGGCAGGCCATAGAGGAGATCGCCACCTTTGCCGTCCGCCGCCCCTACTGAAACCTCGCTCTCGATCATCATCGTGAGCTGGAATGTGCGTGACTTGCTGCGCCGCGCCCTGCTCTCGATCTTCGCTGCATGGGAGGGGGGCGATGGGTTAGAAGTCATCGTTGTGGACAACGCCTCGACCGATGGCAGCGTCGCCATGCTGCGTGATGAATTCCCTCACGTCAACGTCATCGCTAACGCCAACAACCTTGGCTTCACGAAGGCCAACAACCAGGGCCTGGCCGCAGCGCACGGCGCGCAGCTGCTGCTCCTCAATCCCGACACGGAGCTCGAAGGGGCCACTCTGTCCACGCTTTCTAACTACGCGAAAGAACACCCTGCCGCCGGGATGCTCGGCCCACAACTCCTCAACCCCGACGGCACCGTGCAGTCCTCCCGCCGCCGCTTCCCTACCCTGCCGGTGCTCTTCCTGGAAAGCACCTGGTTGCAAGGACTCGCCCCCCGCAAACTCCTGCGCCAGTATTACCTGGAAGATCAGCCAGACGAGGTGTGTCAGCCGGTGGATTGGATCACCGGTGCGGCGATGTTCACCCGCCGCGAAGTCGTCGCGCAGGTCGGCGGGATGGACGAGCGCTTCTTCATGTACTCGGAGGAGCTCGATTGGTGTCGTCGCATCAAAGCGGCGGGATGGGAAATTCACTACGTCCCTGCCGCGCGCATCATCCACCATGAAGGCAAGAGCAGCGAACAGGTCGTCGCCGCGCGGCACATCCATTTCCAAACGAGCAAGGTGCAGTACGCGCGGAAGTATCACGGCGTGTTCATCGCCGAACTCCTGCGTCTCTGGCTGCTGGGACAATACGTCTGGCAAACAGGCATCGAAGCAGCAAAATGGGCGCTGGGCAGCCGGCGTCCCCTGCGCGCGGAGCGCATCGCCGCTTACCGGTGCGTGCTCCGCAGTGGACTGCGCTACCGACATCCCCTTCAAGGAGCGTCCTCATGAATTCACATCTTGGCGAATGGGTCGCCCTGATAACCGCTGCCCTCTGGACCTTCACGTCGCTCTTTTTTGCGCGCGCTTCCCAACGCATCGGCTCGCAAGCGGTGAATCGCCTGCGGCTCCTGCTGGCGACCGGCTGCCTCAGTCTGACTCACTTCCTGTTGGAAGGGACGTTCTTCCCGGCCCACGTCACGCCGGAACGCTGGGGCTGGCTCGCGCTTTCCGCCATCATCGGCCTGGCGCTGGGCGACGGGCTGCTCTTCTACGCCTACACGCTGATCGGGCCGCGCCTGGCGATGGTGTTGATGGCAACCGCGCCCGTCATGAGCGTCCTCCTGGCGTGGCTCTTCCTGGGTGAGACGCTGAACACGACCGAATTGCTCGCCATTTTCATCACCGTCATCGGCGTCGGATGGGTAGTGCTGGAGCAGCAACCGGCGGAGGATTCCGTCACGCAGCGTCGGCCGTCGGTGCCGGGCATCCTCTGCGGATTGGGCGCGGCAGCGGGACAGGCGGTGGGACTGATCCTCTCCAAGCAAGGCATGACCGGCGATTTCCCCGCGCTGTCGGCAAGCCTCATCCGTGTGACGGTCGCCAGCCTCAGCGTCTGGCTCATTGCCCTGCCGCGGCGCGAGGTCGGCAGCACACTTCGGGCGTTGCGCGACCCTCAAACCCGCAATCCCGTCCTGCTGGGGACTATTTTCGGCCCATCCCTGGGGATGACGCTCTCGCTCGTGGCGGTGCAGCTGAGCGAGGTGGGCATCGCCTCGACCTTGATGGCGCTCAGCCCCGTGATGATGCTTCCCATCGCCCACTGGCAGCTGCAGGAACACATCACAGCGCGCGCCGTCGTCGGGACCCTTGCCGCCATATGCGGCGTGGGGATGCTCTTTCTGCTGTAAAAGGTAAAGGCCGCCATGTCATGAGACAGAAAAACGCTCTGTATCGGCTGAGTGGACTCCTCTGCCTGGCGCTACTGGCCGCTTGTGGGACCAGTCACCGCGACATCACGCCGCTTTCCCCGCCCCCATCGCCGACCCCCTCGCCCTCCCCGCTGACCTTCGAGGGAGAAACGGCCTTCGGCTGGGTGCAGCGACAATGTGACCTGGGGGCTCGCGTCACCGGCAGCGAGGCCAATCGTCAGGCCGGCGACATGATTCTGGCGGAGCTGGCGGCGCAAGGTTGGACGACGGCGGAGCAGACGTTCACCTACCAGGGAACACCGGTGCGCAATCTGCTCGCCTGGCGCGGCGAGGGCACGTCGGCCCTCCTCGTCGGCGCACACTACGATTCCCGTCGCGCCGCCGACATGGAAGATCCCAGCGTGCCGGTGATAGGCGCGAATGATGGCGCCAGCGGCGTCGCGGTGCTGTTGGAGCTCGCCCGCGTCCTCGACTGGCGCGCGCCGGACGTCCGGCTATATCTGGCTTTCTTCGACGCGGAGGACAACGGTCGGCTCGCCGGCTGGGATTGGATCGTGGGATCGCGCTACATGGCGGAGCATTGGGGAGAGGCGGGCGAGCCGCCGCTCACGGCCATGATCCTGGTGGACATGGTCGGCGACGCTGAGCAACAGCTCTACTACGAGGGTCAATCGGACGCGACGCTGCGCGAGCAGCTCTGGAGCCTGGCGGGGACGCTAGGGTATGGCGAGCGCTTCATCCCGACGCCCCGCCACACCCTGCTCGACGATCACCTCCCGTTTTTGGAGCGCGGCATTCCGGCGGTGGACCTCATTGACTTCGACTATCCGTACTGGCACACCACCCAGGACACCCCCGACAAAGTGTCGGCAGAGAGCCTGGAAGCGGTCGGACGCACGTTGGAGGTCTGGCTGGAGGACACTGCCCTTCGAAGATGAGCCGCCGATTTCGGGCGCCCTGGCAGACGTCAGGCGTCTTTCCAGGGCTGCATTTCCTCCCAGTTCGCCCCCGTCTCGACGTCCACTTTGAGCGGCACACGCAGCTCGAAGGCGCCTTCCATGCATTCTCGCATCAGCGCAATTGCCTGCGGCGCCTCCTCGACCGGCGCCTCGACGACCAGCTCGTCGTGTACCTGCAGGATCATCCGCGCCTGCAATCCCTGCTCCCTGAACGCGGCGTGAAGCCGTAACATCGCCAATTTGATGATGTCGGCAGCGGTGCCCTGAATGGGCGTGTTGATGGCCATCCGTTGCGCGGCCTGCCGCTGATTGACGCTGGCGGGGCTGCCCGGCGCCAGTTCGGGGAAATAGCGCCGCCGTTTGAGCAGGGTCTCGACGTAGCCGCGCTGCGCCGCCTCGCGCTGCACCTGTTCCATGTACGCGCGCACGCGGGGGAATTGGGCGAAATAGCGCGTGATGAACTCCTCCGCCTTGGGGACGCTCACGCCGATCTGCGCGGAGAGGCCATACGCGGTCTGGCCATAGATCAGCCCGAAGTTGACGGCCTTGGCAATCCGCCGCATGTCGTAAGTCACCTCGGAGAGCGGCACGCCAAACACCGCCGCAGCCGTGCGCGCGTGGACGTCTTCCCCGCGCAGGAAGGCCTCGATCAGGCCCGGATCTTCGGAGACATGCGCCATCACCCGTAGTTCCACCTGCGAGTAATCCGCGCTGATCAGCACCCAGCCCGCCGGCGCCACAAAAGCGCGTCGCACCCGTCGTCCCTCTTCGGTGCGGATGGGGATGTTCTGCAAATTAGGATTGGCAGACGAAAGCCGTCCTGTCACGGTCCCGACCTGATTGTAGGAGGTATGCACACGCCCGGTCTCTGGGTGGACCAGCGCGGGCAAGGCGTCCACATACGTGGATTTGAGTTTGGAGAGCTCCCGATGCTCCAAAATGCGCTCCACGATGGGATGGGAGCCGCGCAAGCTCTCCAACACCTCGGCCCGCGTCGAATAGTGACCCGACTGCATCTTCTTCACGCCACGCGCCGACAGGCCCAGCCGCTCAAACAAAATCACCGAGAGCTGCTGCGTGGAGTTGATGTTGAAGGGTTCGCCGGCCAGCTCGTAGATGTCCGCCTCCAGGCGTGCGAGGCGCCCGGCGAGCTCGGCGGAAAGCGCCTCCAGCCAGGCGAGGTCCAGATGCACTCCCGTCATTTCCATGTCCATGAGCACTTCGATGAGCGGCATTTCCAGCTCGTGCAAGAGCCGCTCCTGCGCGTGCGCCTCCAACTCGGCCTGCAGGAGCGGCATCAAGCGCAGGCTCATGTCCGCGTCGGCGGCAGCGTAGGGCATGACCTGCGCTAACGGGATGGCGTCCATGGACTTCTGCTCCTTGCCGCTGCCGATAAGGGTCGTGATCTCCGTCATCTGCACGCCAAGCCGCGCCCACGCCAGGTTTTTCAAGCCCAGGTTGGGCGAATCGGGGTTGATCAGCCACTCCGCCAGCATCGTGTCGAAGGACAGGCCCGCCAGCGGCAGGCCGGCCCGGCGCAGGACTTTGGCGTCATATTTGAGGTTGTGCCCGACTTTAGGCAGGGAGACGTCCGCGAACAGCGGGCCAAGATGGCGCTGAAGCTGCTCCAGCGTCAGTCGCGGCTCACCGGCGGGCGCAAGTAGCGGCACGTACCAGGCCTCGCCGGCGCGATGGGTCAACGAGAGACCCACCAGCGTCGCCAGCATGGCGTCAGTGCCCGTCGTCTCCGTGTCCACAGCGAGGAGCGACGCCTCAGCGCGCAGGCGCTCTGCCAACGCCTGCAAGGTCGCCTCATCGGCGACGAGGTGATAGTCACCCAGCGCCGGCGCTGGGGCAGCGACTTGGGCGCCTTCCAGCTCGCCGAAGAGCGGCAGCTGTCCCTCCGGCATGCCGCCAGAGGGTAGGCTCGCGACCCGCGACAGGAGGCTGCGGAATTCCAGCTCTTGCAGGAGCGAGGTCAGCGCGGCCCGATCGGCCTTTTGCCAGCCTGCCGCCGCCGCGAGATCCAGCTTCACGGGGACGTCGCGCACGATGCGCCCCAGGCGCTGACTCAACAGCGCCGACTCACGCCCCTCTTTGAGCGCCTGCTGCGTGCGCGGCGGGAGCTCCTCAAGATGTGTGTAGACCCCCTCGAGGGAGCCGTATTGCTTCAGCAGCGTGGTCGCTCCCTTTTCGCCCACGCCACGCACGCCGGGGATGTTGTCAGATTTATCGCCCAGCAGCGCCTTGAGATCCACGAGCTGTTGCGGCTCGAGGCCGGTCTTCTCGCGCACCGCCACCGGGTCGAAGCGCAGGGTGTCGGAAAAACGTCGCCCAGAGGTCAGCACCGTCACATGATCGTCCACCAGCTGCAGGGCATCGCGGTCGCCGGTGACGATCACCGTGTCAATGCCGGCTTCGGCGGCCTGCCGCGACAGGGTCCCCAAGAGGTCATCGGCCTCGTAATCCTCCACTTCCACCACGGGTATCCCCAGCGCCGCGACGAACTCCCGCACCCGCTGCATCTGCCCGCGCATCTCTTCCGGCATCTTTTCACGATGCGCCTTGTATTCAGGGTACTCGCGCACGCGGAAGGAGGGACCTTTGTCGAAAGTCACGATGGCATAATCAGGGCGCTCTTCCAGCAGCACGGAGAGCAGCATCGAAGCGAAGCCAAAGACCGCGTTGGTCAGCTCGCCTTTCGAGGTCTGCAGGTCGGGCGGCAGCGCGTGAAAGGCCCGATAAGCCAGCGAGTGGCCGTCTACCAGCACCAGTTTTTTCGACCCCATGAGACCCTCCCCTCGTGCAAAGATGGTGATGAGTCTGAAAACACTCCCCTGCGCGACATCCCCCGTTCACATGTGCGGACGTGTGAACGGGGGAACGGACAGGCTGCTCCTAACGCCGGCTGATGATGAGGCCGCTCGGCGTCTGGCCTTCACCGGGCGCCGCAGCGGGTTTTGACGCAGCGGAGGGGGTCTCCAGGTGCAGCGGCTCCTCCGAGGGGCCGGCGACTTCCTGCGCCCGCGCCCGAATCAGCGCCAGGCGATCCGCCACCTCGGCCTCGCCCTGCTCACGCGATTCCTGCTCCAACGCCTCCAGGAACTGGAAGAGCTGCGGCTGCAAGAGCGGACGATTATCGCGCAGGAATTCGAGCAGCTGCTCGTCATCGGCCGCGGCCAGCGCGCGGCGGACGAAAAGCATCTCCGGCGGCATGGACTCCTCCGAGATCCGGTTCAAGATCCCGACCACGCGGTTCAAAGCCTGCAACAGGGCCTGATCGCCGCGCTGCTGAGCCTCGCGCAGCTGCGCCTGGAGCAAGTACATGAAGGACTCATCCAGTTCCGAGAGGTGACTGCGCGCCAGCTTGAGCGGATCCTCGCTCGAAATCAGCTTCTGCAGCAGCACTAGCCGCTCCCGCGCCAGGTCCTGCCCCGCCTTGCTGAGGGTTTCCCGCGTGTCGAGCACCCGCCGCCGCAGGGCCTTGAGGCGTTCCTGCTCTGCGGGGGATTCCGCCGTCTCCACGCGCTGCAGCAACAACTGGAAGAAGCTGTAATCCATCAACGGCAGTCCCATCTGCACGAGCATGTCCACCGTTTCATCATCCTGCGCCGCGAGGAGCGCTTCCAGCAACGTTTCCGGCGTAGGATTGTCGGCAAAACCGCGCAACACATCGGTACGGGCCACCAGCCGCTGTCCCACCGGATGGGTCTCCACGAGGTGCAGATAGAGCTGGCGCAGGCGGCGGCCCTCAGCACTGAGGTGCGTTTCCTCTTCCTCCGCAGTCTCCTCGCCGGCCTCCGACTGTGACATGGCGCCGGTCGCCTGGAGCAAATACTGCAACAAGCCGAAGAACTCCTCGTCAATCAAGGCCTCGTTTTCGGCGATCATGGCGCCCCACCCCTCAGGATCGGCCTCCAACAGCTGGCTGAGCAGCTCCCGTTGCTCGCGGCTGCGCTGCATGTCCTCTTCGGTCACGCCCTCGATTTCGAGCGCGCGCCGTACCAGGCCATCCAGCGTGATGAAGGTCTCCGGCTGGAAGAGGTAGCCCTTGCGTTCTTCTGGCGCGAGGGAATTCATCAGCTGCTGGGTCAACGTGCCGGCATAGCGCTGCCGGTCCACTTCGGTGCGCCCGGATTCCATGGGCAGATACAGCAGGGCCACTTCGTGCTCGGGATCATGGTAGATAAAGGGCAGATTGAGAGCGCCCGCATTGCCGCAACGCGGGCAGACCGCCACGTTCACCGCGCCGCTCAACACACGATTCTTCACCCCCGGATCAACACGCGCATCCAGGACCTGCTCGATGTAGGTCTGGAACTCAGTGCGACACACGGGACAGGTAACACGCGCAATAGCAGTTGGCATTTGTAATACTCCTTATTCCTTCAATTTCAATGAGCTTGCATACATGATAATTTTGCCGCCATGGACCACAAAAATTCCCTCTGCGTTCCCCGAAATGGCCCACGAATGAACGCAGATTTCGCAAGTCAAACGACAAAGGTGCGTCCGTTGCCGTCCAGCCGGCTGACGCCGGGCCGAACAGCCACGGGAAAATCACCTCGGAGATCCGCCCTGACCGTCCTCCCCCTGCCAGAGAACCATGCCTGTCTGGCGCGGCAACGCGACAAAGAAAGTTGCCCCCTGACCGGGGGTACTTTCCACCCAAATCCGCCCTCCATGCGAGCGGACGATCGCGCGGGTAAGGTACAGGCCCAATCCCGTGCCCGAAACCGCGCGCGTCTCCGGGCCCTCCACGCGATAAAAGCGCTCAAAAACGCGCTCCTGCTCCTCCAGGGGAATCCCCACGCCGTGATCCTGCACGGCGAGCAACACTTCCGCCGGCGTCGCCGCGCCCACGATGCGCACCGGCCCGCCCTGCGGCGAATATTTCACCGCGTTGGAGACGAGATTGTCGAACACCTGCTCCAGGCGACGGGGATCGCCCTCGACGGTAGGGAAGTCCTCCGGAAACTGCGCCGAAAACGTGTGCCGTTGCGTCTGCGGCTGATACCGTTCGATGACCCTCTGCACGATGAGGCGCAGGTCAACCGGCTCCACATTCTTAAAGGGCAGTCCTTCCGCTTCAAGGCGCGAAACGTCCAGCAGGTCATCCACCAGCTGCGCCAGACGGTCGGCCTCTTCGACAATCGCTCCCAGCATCTCGTCGGCGAGCGCCGGATTGCGTCGCGCCTCAGGCCGCTGCAGGGTCTCCGCGTAGCCCTTGATAATGGCGACCGGCGTTTTCAGTTCATGGGAGACGACAGAGATGAACGTGTCCTTGAGCGCGTCGGCCTGTCGGAAGCGGGTGATGTCATGGACGATGCCGATGACGTTGAGCAACCGACCGGGACGCACCAGCAGGGGCGCGTAGGTAATATCCACGCTGACCACACTGCCATTACGGCGGCGCAATTCACCTTCGACATGCAGCGAGTGCGCGTCCGCCTCGTGCCCGCTTTCGGCATACCCCGCCCAACTCGCCGCCATCGTCGGCGTCAAAGGCTGACCGGAATCCACGCGATTCCAGGCGATCAGCGTATCGTGCGGACGTCCGATGACGTCCTCCGCGCGCCAGCCCGTGAGCGCCGCCAACGCCGGATTGATCCGCTCGATGGTCAAATCGGCGCCCAGCACCATGATGCCGTTGGCGCTCACTTCGAGCAAGGCGTCCAGGCGTCGTCGTTCGGTGACCGAAGTCTCATACAGGCGCGCATTGGTCACCGCGATGGCGGCATAGTCCGCAAAATTCGCCAGAATCTGGCGCTCGTCCCGTGAGAAATGCAGGCTGTGCGAGCGGAAGACGAAAATCAGCCCCAGGAGATCCTGCTCGCGCGCGGCAGGCTCCGTCACTTTGACCAGCGTGGTCCCCGACGTCGGCGCAGGCGGCTGCCGTTCGGCGACCAGCGGCAGGGCGACGACCTGTCGCAGCAACAGGCCGGTCGCTTCGGCAATCCGTTCCAGCTTTGTGGCAAGGCCGGGGATGCTCAGTTCGCCGTTCTCCAAGGTTTCGGGGGGATCTTCCACGAGCGGATCGAAGGCCTCGACCATGGCGGGCGGCAACCCGTAGCTGGCCCAAAAGACGAACTCGCCGGGCGCGCGGCTCACACGCTCGCCGCCCCGATGCGCGGTCAGCGGCACCGAGGTGCGCAAGGCAATCAAACCCGCCTGCCCCTGGAGCAAATCCACCGCTCCCTGCAAAATCAGCCGCAGCACGGCCCGCAGGTCCAGCCGCGAGACCAGCGCGCGTGTGATGCGCAACAGGTAGTCCCATTGGCGCAGGCGATAGTCAGACAGCTCCAGGCGAGGCAGTTCGTCGAGCGTCATCGGCCCCCTCATGGGAAGAAAGTGTACCACTGGGCCATTTCGACAGCCAGATTGCTCGCCACGCTGGGGAAGAATCCCAGGGCCAGGATGACCAGCAACAATGCCACGATCAACATGACGACCAGCCGATCCTCCTTCAGGACAGGGGCACTCCCCGGCAGCGCCACGGGACGGGTGAGCAACACGCGCATACTGATGACGATCCCCAACATCACGGCAGCCGCGGACCCCAACGCCACCATGGCATTCGCGAAATTAGTCATCGCTGTGATGCGATAGAGACCCCAGCGCGCGGCAAATCCAAGCGAGAGGGGAAATCCGGCGAGAGCGATGCCGCCGACCAGAAAGGCCATGGTGCTCCAGGGAGCGCGGAAAGCGGCTCCCTCCAGCGCCAGGTGATCGTCAAGGCCCCCGGCGAGCTGCCGCAGCCCCTGCAATCCCAGGGTCATCAATCCCAAAGAGAAGGGACGCGCCAACAGCAATAGCGCCGCCAAAACCAGCCCCTCCATGCGACCGGTTCCCAACGCCAGCAACATCGCGCCGTTATCCGCCAGGGTGGCATAGCCGACCAGACGTCCCAGCCGCTGCTGCGCCGCCGCCAGCACCCCGCCCGTCACCATCATCACCAACCCCAAGGTGGTGAACAAAGTGCCAAACGCCGCCTGCTGGCTCAGCCAGGGGTAATTGCGGAAATAGGCGAGCAGCAGGAACCAGACGGTGCCCGTGTTGACTGTGAACAGATACGTCACTACGGGGGGAGAGCCATCGCTGGAGACTGCTGACAGCCAGCTCTGGAACGGCACGGCGCCGAACAGGATGGCGAAGGACACTCCCAGCAGCACGGCCGCCGTGTTGAGCAGACCCTGATCGTTGGGGAAGACCATGAAGAGATCCAAGAGCAGCTGCGTCACCATGAGCCCCGGCAGCGCCAGCACGGTGTAAACGAGGTAACGCAGCCCGCCCCGCGCCGCCCCACCCGACTCGTGCAGCGGGAACACGGTGAGGATGGCCCCCATCACCACCAGCAACGCGGCGTAGACCACCTGCTCGACCATGAAGGCGCCAGAAAACAGCGCCGCGGCAGCCAATCCCACGGGGAAGAAATTCGAGTGCGGCAGAAGTCGCCACGCCAGGAGAAACAACGCCGCTGCCGTGAAGAAGATGTAGCGCAGTACAAAAATGTCGGCGGCCTCGATTTGCACCACCCGGCCCATCACCACCAGCGGCCGCGCGAGCTCGACCGTCAGCCCGCGAAAGGTCCACACGCCCCCCAACGGCAGAAGCGTGAGCAATACTCCCATGCCTGCTGCGGTCAGCGCCGCCAGCCAGACTGAGATAGCCGTCCAGCGCCGCAAAATCTGCAGCACCGCGGCGACCGCCAGCGGTACCCCCAGGACAAAGAGAGGGCCGGCAATCGTCATGTCTGCACCTCGGCGACGGTCAGATACGAAATCGCCAGTCCTACCAACAGGTTGACCATGATCAACATCCCGGTGACGACCAGGCCGGGATCCTGCGCCGAATAAAAGAGGTCCAGCGCCGCCAGGAGGTTGAGCACCCCCACCCCCACCACGCCGACGTCCTCCTCCGCGCCGATGAACAGCAAAGCGAACACCACCAGCAGGATGCATCCCAGCGCCAGGTCTTGGGGGACGAAGGGCAGCGTATAACGCTGTGAGGCAAGATACGCCACGACCGTCATCATCACCAGCGAAAGGGCGCGAAACGGCAAGTCTGCGGCCCAATGGAAATGCGGCTTTTCGCCCGCCGTTTGACGGATGCGCGCGCTGAGGAACAGTGCGCCGCAGACCAACCAGCCCACCAGCACTTTGAGCAGCGACATCTCCGGGCGATCCACAAAGACGCGCGTGAACAGCACGCCGATGAAAAGGTACTGCGCGAAAAGGGCCAACACGCGCAGGCGCCACTCCGCGATGAAGTAGATCACCGCGCCGGAGAGGAATAAGCCCCACACCGCCGTCGTCGTCGTCACACCGCTGATGCGGTCTAACCACACTGCGAAAGGAGTCATCGGTTCATCGCCACCAGTAAGATCACAAGCAAGACCAACAACGACCACAACAGCGCGCTGCTCCCTTCCACCACCTCAAAGAACACGCGGACCAGGCTCAGCAGGCGTCCCATGCCGCGCAACATCGCGCGGTGCAGCCATTGCAGGTCGAGGATTTCCACGAGGTCCGCCCCAGCCCGCAGTCCCTCGGTGACACGGCTCCCCCATCGCGAGGTGGATCCTCGCCCCGGCAGCCACGGGATCGCCCAACACAGACCCAGCGTCAGGAACAGCATCAACGCCCACAGCGCCAGGGCCGACCCGCTGAAAGTAGGAGCTGCCGTCCCCAGCGACCAGCAAATCCCGCCCAGAGGCAGCGCCAAACCGGCGAGCAGCCCCAGCTGCTGCCAGGCAAACAGCGGGGTGACCGTCGTCGCTGCGCCGGAAGTCTCCCAAGGCTCTCGCGTCCAACGCAACAGCGCGGCGGAGCTGCCGGCCCAGCCGAGGAGCAACATCAGACGCATCCCCCAATTTCCTGCTGCAAGCGCCGCACGGAACAGGGATCCCAGCGGTGACGGCGGAGCCCCTAACAACAGCACCAGAGCTATCCAGGCGGGCCATGACCAGAATACGGCCCCAACGTCCCGACGACGCAGCGTCAACAGCAACGCCAGGCCGAGCAGCCATACCGCCAGAGCTGCCGGCAGCAGTGAAGTCAAGCCGGTGAGCGTCACAGCCGCCGCAATGCCGCCAAGCAAGCCATAGCCGGCCCACAGCAAGACCGACTTGCCTCGCCCCAAGAGCGCCCGCACACCGCCCCACAGGAACGACACCCCGCCCATCACCGCCACGCCTGTCGGCAAAGCCGCACCTCCTGGCAACAGCAGCAACCGATAGAGCAGGCCAAATCCCAGCAGCGGCGCCAGCAGGCTCACCAGGGTCAGGGGACTTCCAGCGCGCAAGCGCTGAGGGAAGACTACCTGAAACGGATACAGGCCCATGCGCAGGAATGCCGCGGCTACCAGCAACACCCTGACGGACGTCGAGGGCCACAACAGCCACCAGAGGGTGCCGCCTCCCTCGCGCGAGAGCAGCAAAAAAGCCGTCCACAGACACAGCGTGGCCCCGCCGTGCACAAACAGCCCGAAGGTCATGCGCTCACCCTCGTTGCCAGCCAGCAAGCCGGCAACGCCCCACAGCACATCGAAGACGGCCCACAAAGCCAACGTAGTCAACAGAGAGCCGCCGGCGAGGGCGTGCCACGCTATCAGCAGCGCCGCCAGCGTAATGGGGCCCGAAAGCGGCAGGGAGGGACGCGACTCGGCGGCCTCAATCCAGGCCGCGCCGCTGAGGGCCAGCGCCATGACCACCCCCAGGCCCCACAACGGCGGCGTCAAATCCCACAGGAGAATTCCCCCCAACGCCGTCGAGGGCGACCACACGGAAAGCGGCCACCGACCCGCGGAAGGCAACGCGACCCAGAGCAACGTCATCAAGCTCAATAAGGTCGCCGTCAAAGACTTGCGCCAAAGCCGCACGCCGGGGAGGAGCTCGATCACCAGCAGCAACAACACACCGGCAATACCGGTGAGTACCAACAATAGATAGTCGGATTGCATTGCAGTCTCCAGCAGGTCATTCTAACACATCTGGACTTTGTGACAAGCCCTGGCCATTTCGGGAAGTCATTGTCATTTCGTCTCATTGCTGTAAAATGAGTTAGCTGAAAGACGGTGGGCGCAGGAGCGCAGTCTTGGAGGGACAATCATCATGGAAGCGACGATCCTGAACAATCGCTATCGGTTAGGGGAATTGCTCGGCACGGGCGGCATGGCGCTGGTCTACAAAGCGCATGACACCCTGCTCGATCGCCCCGTCGCCATCAAAATGTTGCGGGAACCCTATGCCAGCGACCCCGAATTCCGCGCGCGGTTCTTGAACGAGGCTCGCGCCTCCGCCCGCCTCGATCACCCCAACATTGTGCACATCTACGATGTCGGCATCCAACAGCTCGACGCCCAGAATGAGCGCCCGTACATCGTCATGGAGCTCGTCAACGGCCAGAACTTGAAGACGCTCATCCGCGAACAGGCGCCGCTGCGGGTGGCGCAGGCGCTGGAGCTGGCCCGCCAGATTTGCGCCGGCGTCGGCGTCGCCCATCGCGCGGGACTGGTGCACTGCGACATCAAGCCGCAGAACATCCTGGTGACGCCGGCCGGACAGGTCAAAATCACCGATTTCGGCATCGCACGTGCGCTCCAGAAACCCGCCGCCGGGGGAGAAAGCGAGCAGGTGATCTGGGGCAGCCCTCATTATATTTCCCCGGAACAAGTGCTGGGCCAGCCCCCCACCCCCGCCTCCGACGTGTACAGTATCGGCGTGGTGCTCTACGAAATGCTCACCGGGGTGCCGCCGTTCCACGCGGGGGATCCCACCGAACTGGCGCTCAAGCATGTGCAGGAAGACCCGGCGCCGATGACATCCTTCAATCCCCGCATCCCGCCGCGCCTGGAGTGGTTGGTGCGCAAAGTGCTCTCCAAGGAACCAGCAGCGCGGTACCGCAACGCCGAACAGTTTGGCATGGCGATCGAGGCTTACCGCCAAAGCGCGGAGGAGGGGACGGTCCCGCAACCCCCCATCGCCGCGCCGCCCAAGGTTCCCGTCGCGCCGCCGCCGGCCGCAGTGCCGCCCATCCCTGTCGCCCCGCGGCCGGCCGTCCCCGTCGCCCCGACGCCGGCGGCCCAACCTCAGGTCGAGACGGCGGATCAGCCCGACTGGCTGCTGTGGGTGTTGTGGATCGTCGCGGCAGTGGCGGTGTTGGGCCTGATCCCGCTGATGTGGCGCGTCTATCAGGCCTACACGACGACCCCCACGCTGCCCGCCCCGCCCATCGCCACCATCACGCCCACGGTGGAGGCGACGGCCGAGATCGTGACGGTGCCCAATCTCATCAACCTGAGCGCGCCGGAGGCCCAACGCCTGCTGGAAAGCTACGGCTTGCGGCTCAATGTCGCGGCGGAACGCGAGACGACCGAAGCCCAGCCCGGCACCATCCTGGAGCAGGAACCGCGCGCCGGGGCGCAGCTGCCAGGCGGCAGTGACGTCAACGTCACGGTGGCGCAGGGACGCGCCTTCCAGCTTCCCAATCTGGTGGGCTATCAACACGAGGTCATCAAGGCCGATCTGGAAGCGCAAGGGTTGCTCATCGTCACGCAAGAAGTCTGGAGCACCGAACCGCGCGGAAAAATCCTGGAGCAACAACCGCCGCCCAACACCCAAATTCGCGCCGGCGCCACGATCACCCTGACGCTCAGCGGCGGCGTCGAGCAGCCGATTCCCCTGCAGGTCAATCTGAACAATCTGATCATCCTCGAGGAAGCGCGCCTGCCCCAGACCACCCTGCGACCGGGCAGCACGCTCCCGTTGACGCTGCGCTGGCGAGCGTTGCAGCCCATCGGACAGCGCTACACGGTTTTCGTGCATCTGCTCAGCCCCGCTCAGCAAATGATCGCGCAACACGATAGCGAGCCGTTGAACGGGATGAGTCCCACCACGACGTGGCAGGCCGGCGAAATTATCGTGGACCCCCATCAGCTGACCCTTCCCGCCGGCACCGCGCCCGGGACTTACCAGCTGCGGGTGGGCCTGTATGTCGGCGACACGCGCCTGCCCGTCATTGACGCCGGTCAGGCCCAGGTCAGCGACAACAGCATCCTCGTCACCCAGATAGAAATCCGCCCCTGATCCAGGCCCAACGGTGTGACCTGCCTCCCCCTGCGTGAACCCGCCACCCTTTTCTGGCGGGTTCATGGTATAATGCAGCTAAGACTTTCCATGACAGCGTCGCCTCACCCCATACGGCGAGGGCGGAAACAGCGCTGACATTCGCGGAAAGAAAAGGAGGAAGTGTGAAAAAGCAAGGAAACAGCAATCCCTTCATCTACGTCATCTTGATCATCGCTATGTTCTTCCTGCTCTACGGCTATTTTGGCAATGACGGACAAAATGAAACGGTGCCCATCCAGGCTGTGGCCTCAGACATCAACGCCGGGAAAGTCAAAAGCATAGCGGTAGCAGGCAATAATATCGAAGTGACATATACCGATGATAAGAAGGCACTCTCGCGGAAGGAACCCGAATCTACCGTTGTCGAGCAGCTCCTGGCGCTGGGGACGACTTCTGAAGCGCTTCAGGGAGTCACCATCACGATTGAGGAGCCTGTGGATTGGGCCACTGTGGTCGGCGCCGGGACGACCTTTTTAGCGATCGCCGCCCTGGGCGTGCTGGCCTATTTCATCATGCGCCAGTTCCAGGGCGTGAACAACCAGGCGCTCTCCTTCGGCAAGAGCCGGGCGCGCATGTTCAACAGCGACCGTCCTACCGTCACTTTTGAGGATGTCGCCGGTATTGATGAATCCAGGGCAGAATTGCAAGAGATCGTCGAATTTCTCAAAGATCCCCAGAAATTCATCAACCTGGGAGCGCGCATCCCCAAAGGCGTGCTGTTGATGGGCGCCCCGGGGACGGGAAAGACGTTGCTGGCCAAGGCGGTAGCGGGCGAGGCCGGGGTGCCGTTCTTCAGCATCTCCGGCTCGGAGTTCGTCGAGATGTTCGTCGGCGTGGGGGCCAGCCGCGTGCGCGACCTCTTCGACCAGGCCAAGCGTCACAGCCCCTGCATCGTGTTCGTGGATGAGATTGACGCCGTCGGACGGTATCGCGGCGCGGGACTTGGCGGCTCCCACGATGAGCGCGAGCAAACGCTCAACCAAATCCTCGTGGAAATGGACGGCTTCGGCACGGACACCAACGTGATCGTGATCGCGGCTACCAACCGGCCGGACATTCTCGATCCGGCGCTGTTGCGGCCGGGACGCTTCGATCGGCGCATCGTCCTGGATCAGCCGGACATTCGCGGGCGGGAGGCCATCTTCCGCGTGCACTTGCGCGGCAAACCCATTGACTCGCACATTGATGTGAGCCTGCTGGCGCAGTCCACGCCCGGCTTCGTCGGGGCGGACATCGAGAATACCATCAACGAAGCCGCCATCCTGGCTGCGCGGCGGGGAAAGAAACGCATCGGCATGGCGGAATTCCAGGAGGCCATCGAGCGGGTGATCGCCGGGCCGGAACGTCGCAGTCGCGTCATCACCGATGAGGAACGCCGCATCGTCGCTTACCATGAGGCCGGACACGCCATAGTGGCCCATGTGCTGCCCAAATGCGACCCCGTCCGCAAGGTATCCATTGTAGCGCGCGGCATGGCCGGGGGCTACACCCTGACGTTGCCCGAACAGGATCACTATCTGACGCAGCGCGGCAAGATGTTGGACAACATGGCCTATGGGCTCGGCGGACGCGCTGCGGAAGAGGTGTGCTTCAATGAAATCAGCACCGGCGCGGCCAACGACCTGGAACACGTGACCAAGATGGCGCGCGATATGGTGATGCGTTACGGGATGAGCGACGCTCTCGGCCCGCTGGTGTACGGAAAGAAAGAGGAGATGATCTTCCTGGGGCGAGAGATCAGCGAGCAGCGCGATTATAGCGAGGCGATGGCGCAAAGGATTGACGCGGAGGTGCAACGCCTGGTTCAAGAGGCTTATGGACGAGCCAAGAGCGTCATCCGCGAGCACCGTGAGAACCTGGAGCGGGTCGTGCAGTATCTGCTGGAGCGTGAGACCCTCTCCACAGAGGATTTCATCGCGGCCTTCGAGGGTCGCCCCTTGCCTGAGCGCAAGAAGGAAGAGGTAGGGCAACCGCAAAGTGAAGCCACGGCGCCCAAAGCCTTCGCCGTAACAGCCTGAGTGCAGCTGGCGGGAAGTTGCGCAATCAAATGGCTGTGTTATAATCCCGCCAGTTTTGGAGAGGTAGCGTAGTCCGGCCTAACGCGCGCGCCTGGAGAGCGCGTGTACCGCAAGGTACCGCGGGTTCAAATCCCGCCCTCTCCGCCAATACAAACAGGGCATTCATCGCGAATGCCCTGTTTGTTGTAGGTGATGCACGTCAGCGCGAAACTCGCCCAATGAAGGCCAGACTCAGGGCGACGACCGTCTCCCACTCCGCATCAATCGTGGTGCAGTGCCCCGACTCCGCCAGCCAATGCACTTCGACCTCCGGGCTGTGCGTCTCGCGCACCAACAGAGCCGGCCCGGCGGCAGCGACCGTGCGATCCAGACGTCCCTGCACGACCAGCAACGGCTGCGTGATGCGCTCCAGGCGCCGCCGCACCACTTGCTGGAACTGCAACATCTGCTGCACACCGGCCAGCGCATTGACGCGGTACCCCTGCCAGTAAGCATCGGCGCGAGAGGGTGACCCCTCCGGCTTGTCCGCGAAGGGGCGCCAGGGCCAGAAAAGCCGCACCTGCGCAGCGACGACGCGGGAATAGAGCTGCAGCGCGGGAGAAAAGGCAAGGACGCCGGCAATTTCGGGATGGGCAGTGGCCAGATAGAGCGCTATCAGTCCACCCAGGGATTCGCCGCCCACCAGGACCCGCGTGCAGGTAGCCGCCAGGCGCTGATAGACCTCCTCGGCGCCGGCGACCCAGTCTTCCCAACGGCAACGGTTCAGCTCAAAAGGCGTCGTGCCGTGGCCGGGAAGCAACGGTCCCGCGACCGTGTAACCCTGCGCATGGAGCTTCTCCGCCAGCGGCGCCACGACCGCCGGCGTCGCCGTGAATCCATGGCAGAGGAAGACGCCTACCGGTCCCCCGACCTCGAAGAAGGGTGCGCCGGGCAATTCCGGATTCCTTAACCACGATGTCAACATGGGCCCACCTCCGCGCAAAATCAACGGAAATACCAGGTGACGATCTCCATGCCCCACAGCATCGTCACTGCAGCACTCAGCACCAGGAATGGTCCATAGGGGAAAAACGAGTGCAGCGATCCCTTGCGGGAAAGGATCAAGGCCAGCGCGCCCACAAAACCAAAAATGAAGGTGAGGACCAACGTTTCGACGATCAACGGAAAGCCTACCGCCAGGCCGATGTAGGCGGCCAGTTTCACATCGCCGTATCCCAGCGCGCCCTCACCCCACACGAGGCTTCCCAGCGACGCCAGCGCCCAGAAGACGCCAAAACCAAGCGCGCCGCCGGCGAGGCTCTGCCACCACGTCCACGAGGTGAGGCCGGGCACCGTCGGCCCGAAAACGAGCCCCAGCACTGCCAGCCCGGCGATCGCCGGCACGATGATGCGGTTAGGGATCAGCCGCGTCTCCAGGTCGGTGACGAGCACCATTTCCAGAGGGATGCCGGCCAGCAGCGCCAGCGCCGTCCGCCCGGTGACGCCATAGCGAGCCACGAGGAAGCCCCACAGCGCGGCGAGAAAGAGCTCCCCCGCCAACCGCTGCCAGCGCCCGGGCTTCCCACACGCGCGGCAGAAGCGGCGCCCCGTCAGCAGTGAGAGGACGGCGCTCCACTGCAGCCACGAGTACGGCGTCTGACAGTGTGGGCACGCGGGCCGCTCCCACTCGCGCCGCGCCATGACGGTTTCAGCAGCCAACGCCGCCCCCGCCCCGACAATCAATGCGAGCAACACTGCCACGAAAGTCATCTCGCCGTCGCCCCTGCTCCGCGCTCACCCGCGCTGCCAGATACGAAATTTCTCCACGAAATGATGGGGGTAGTAAGATTCCTTTGCCCGGCGCAGTCCCGGCTCGCCCATGTCTTGTTCCCGATTGATCCAGGTCGCGCCCTCCGCGCCGTGTTGGGCGAACTGCTGATTGATCAGCGGGTACAGACCGCGAATATCGGGATCCGCTTTTTCGATGTGGACGACAAAGGTGTCCGGGTTGAGCATCTCGCCGATGGTGAAAGCCTGGACCAGCCCATCCACACGGATGACGCCGCCAACCACCTGCAGAGCGTCGAAATGCTTCAACGCGGCAAAGACGGCATCGCGCTCCTCCAGCAAGCTCATGTCGTCCTCACAGCGATGCTTCTCACACCAGATGCAAGCCACACGCAAGCACTCCTCGATGTTTGCGGTGTTCATCGGCTCATACACGTAGGTATGTTCCCGCAAAAAACTGTTGATGTGATTGCGCTTGGCGCTGTATTTGCGTCCCGCGAGCGTCGCCAGAGCCTCCCGCGCATACACATAATCGAAATGCTCGCGGGTCGGCTCGATGGTGAAGCCCTCCGCCGCGCGCAATTCCTCTGCCAACCGCGCGTCGGCGCGCTCGATACGGGGGGTTTCAACCGCCCAAGCAGTTCGCAGCCATCGCAACGCGGTGCGCGCAATTTCCAACCGTGGGCCCGGCCCCATGGGAGGCAAGAAGTAAAAGTGCTCGCCCTCGTCCTGGACCAGAAACAGGAGATGGTCATCCAACACTGCCCAGGAGGTTTGATAAATCGTTTGCCAGATGAAAAGATTGGTAAAGGTCATCTCGGAGACCTGTGGCTGATAGGCCCACAAGCGCGAGGTGATGAAATCACGATCCTCAAGCGTCAAAGGTCGGAAATCAGGAAAGCGTGGATAATCGGTCACACAATCAACCTCCTCAGAAAATAGAGAGCAGCGAGTCAGCCGTCAGCGAATCAGTAAGAAAAGCGAATCAGCGAAAAAATCACTTGCGTGACAAAGGTATCGCCACTGACTGAAAAACGTAAAATTTCCTGGCGACCCTTGAAGATTGAGTATCATCCCCCTATCCCCTGGCCCCTTTCCCCCGCGCAGCGCGGGGGAAAGGGGAACTTTTTTTGTGGGGCTTTGCAGGCGGGCGTAGCCCGCCTGCAAAGCCCCAATTTTTTTCTCCCCCTCCCCAACGGCGCAGACGCCGTTGGGGAGGGGGCAGGGGGTGGGGCAAAAGCTACAGGCCACAAAGGTTCCTTCATCGCCGTCTGGCACCCTGGCGCCAGGCTGAACAGTCACCTGGCAGATTCTTTTCTCATCCGCGTTCCATACCTCTCAGAAAATAGAACCCGCGCCCACGGTCGCCCGTGGTTGATCTCGTCACTCACTTCAGCAGATACAACACGCCGATGGTATTCGGCCCACAATGGCTGGAAATAACCGCTCCAGCGGACGTGATGAGTATCTCCTGGATCGGCGCCTGCTGCGCCAGCGCCGCAGAGAGGAAGGCGGCATCCTCAGCACTTTCCGCGTGCGTGATGAAGACCCGCCGCAAATCCACCTCGTCGCGGTGCGCCTGGAAGTCGCGCAGCATGGCATCGAGCGTGCGCGCGCGCGACCCCCGTATCTTGTCCTTGACGTCCAACACGCCATCGGGACGGGCGTAAATCACCGGGCGGATCTGCAGCAAGCCCCCCATGAGGCTCTGCAGCGCCGTGCACCGTCCACCCATGTAAAGGTAACGCATCGTGTCAATGACAAAAGAAGTCCGCACTTTGGGCACCGCGGCCAGCACCTCACGCTCGATCTCCTCAGCGGAGGCGCCCTGATCCCGGAGGTCCGCCGCGCGGAGCACTAACAACCCCGCTCCCGTCGAGAGATTGAGCGAATCAATCACCCGCACCTTGCCGGCGGGAAAAGTCTCCGCGGCCAGGCGCGCGTTGGCCACACTGGCGGAGAGCTTGGAAGAGATGCCGATGTAGATCACCTCGTCGGGGCGGTCGAAGGCCGCGGCGAATTCCCCCACCGAGGGCGCCGAGGTCGTCGGCAGCTGCCCGATGGCGTCCACCATCGCGAACAATTCCTTGCCGGAAACCGAGAAATCGTCACGGAAGGTCTTGTCGGCAATGTGAACGGTCAGAGGGACGACGTTAATGTTATAACGGGCGATAAGTTCGGGACTCAAATCCGATGTGCTGTCTGTAAAGATGTGAACCATGATACTCCTATAAGCTCTGAGATTTGCGTCGGCAGAGAATAATAAAATTGCCAGCGCTGCTATAAGGATACACGACTCCCGCCTGAGCACAAGTACAGCCGGATCAGGCTCTCACATGGAGGGAACTCGTCCCATCGCGATGCCTGTTGTGCCGCTTAAGCGACTTGTTAAATTTATCCCCGGCCTTTAGGCCGCATCTCTGCCACGGGCAATCAAATGCGCCAGCCCCACAACCGGATGCAGGAAGCGCAACTCAGGGCCGGCGCAGTCCCGCCCGTGTCAGATTGAGCAGCTTGAAGGGAATCAACCCCACGGGCACGTCGAGTTCGGATTTGTCGCACACCGTCGAGGTGTTCGCGGCGTCAATGCGCGGCTTCAACGCCAACAGCGCCTGCTCCAGCGCCGCGCCTTCCAGACGCGCCATCAGCCCCTCGATCTCCGCCATCAACGCCCGGGCCTGTCCGATCCGCGCCTCGGTCTCCGCCGCCTTCTCCGGGCTGATCAGGCCCCGCTCGCGCTTGAGGCGATTGAGCCGAGCCCCCGCCTCATAGGTCACGTCCGCCAACCTGTGACGATCCATCCAGCGCGTTTCGTAGGAGAGGACGTGTTTCCAGGTAGGCTGCAGCAGCAAGCGGCGGTGATCCTCCAGCGTGAAGGCATGGCGGATGTAGCCAAAGCGTTCCGGGTACTCATAAGCCAGGCTGCCGGGGTCGAGGAAAGGCGTCAACGGCGAGGTGAAGGGCAACAGCCGGCCATCGTCGAAGCGCGTGAGCAACGTGCGACAATATTCCACCGTCTCCAGCGCGGACTCCGGGGTCTGCTCCGGCAGCCCGATCATGAAGAACAGGTCGAAGCGCCGCACGCCCGTTTCCAGGCAGGCGGCAATCGTCTCCTCAATGCCAGCGTTGGTGTAAGTCTTGCCCGAAGCCCGACGCACGCGGGGATCGTGGGACTCCGGCGAGAATTCGGCGAAATAATTGGGCAGCGCCGCCGCCAGTTCCTCCATATAGGCGCGGTCGGCCGGGCGAAAAAACTCAATGATGACCGGGCCGTGATGTCCCTGCACAGCGCGGAAGAAACGCCGCGCGTACTCCATCCCCGCCTGTCGCAAATCGCCCAGCAGGAAGACCGGTCCGCGGCTCAACGCACCAATCCGCCGCACGTCCTCCGCGAGCTGCTCCGGCGGCCGATACGCGGGCTGCTGGCGACGGGAGAGGTTGCGCCCGGCAAAAGCCGAGCCGCCGCAAATGGTACAGTGCTCCGTGCAGCCCTTGACCGTCAGCGATGCCATGATGGGATACTCCAGCCAATGGCTGAAGGGCGCATAACTGAGCAGATCGCGGTCGCGCAACACCGAGCGCACCATCGGATGATAATCCAGCGTCAGGTAATCAAGCGACTCCGGGACGTAGGTCTGCGGATTGATGCGCACCTCGCCGGCGGGAGTCTTCCAGGTGAGATTGGGCACCGTCACCGGCGCCTCCCCCGCGCGCAGACATTCCAGCAGCTGACGCAGCGCCTCCTCCGTGGAATCGCCGCGCAGCACGTAATCCACATAGGGCAGACGGATGAGTTCCTCATGGAAGTACGTCGCCGAATAGCCGCCCAAAATGATGGGCGCTTGCGGGTGATACCGCCGGGCTAGCTGCGCGACTTCCAACGCGCCATGCGCGTGCGGCAGCCAGTGCAGGTCAATGCCGAAGGCCCGCGTCTGCAGGTCGGCGATGGCGCGTTCCGGGTCGAATCTAGCAGAGCGTACCATCCGCGCCGCCAGGTTCATAATCCGCACCTGGAAGCCATGCTGCTCGACATACGCCAGCAGCGTGGCAAAGCCGATGGGATACATATCGAACACCGGGGTCGAGGGCACCAGGTCGGAGATCGGCCCCCACAAGGTGGCGCGCTCCCGAAAGTCATACACGCTCGGAGCGTGCAGGAAGACCAAATCGTACATGCAGGACACTCCGTTACAGGGGTATGTTTTCCTTCGGCCCGGCAATCGTTCCACCACAGAGGGCGCAGCATGGAGCAGACGAGTTCTGGATTCCCGGCGCTGCCGTGATACCCGGCCCCTTGGGGGATGGCTCAGCCAAACCGGCCGGTGATGTACTCGTCAGTACGCCGGTCCTGAGGATTGGTGAAAATCTGGTCGCGGGGGCCTGATTCCACCAGCTCGCCTTGAAGGAAAAACGTGGCCCAATCGGCGACGCGCGCCGCCTGTTGGACACTGTGAGGGACAATGACAATGGTGTAGCTGGCTTTGAGCTCTTGCAGGGTCTGCTCGACTTTGCCCGTAGAGATGGGGTCCAGCCCCGACGTCGGCTCATCCAGCAGGATCACCTCGGGTTGCAGCGCCAGCGTCCGCGCCAGGCACAGGCGCTGCTGCTGCCCGCCGGAAAGGGCATGGGCCGGCTCGTGCAGGCGCATGCCCACCTCATCCCACAACGCCGCCTGCTTGAGACAGCGCTCCACGGTGGCGTCCAGCAATTGGCGCTCGCGGACACCTGCCAGCTCCAGCCCATAGGTGATATTCTGGTAGATCGTCATGGGCAGCGGCACCGGGCGCGCGAAAACGATGCCCACCCGCCGCCGGAGGCGAATCACATCATAGCCCGGCGCCATGATGTCCTCCCCATCGAGGGTCACATGCCCGCTTTGGGTCACCACATCCGCCAGGTCGTTGAGGCGATTCAACGTGCGCAGCAACGTGCTCTTGCCGCCGCCGGCCGGGCCGAACAGCACGTTGATCTGACGGGCGTAGATGTCCATGGTGACATCGCGCAGGCTCTCGGTCCCATCCGAATAGCGCACGCTCAGGTTCTCGATGCGAATTTTCGTCTCCATGTCACGGACTCGCGGCTCGATGGGAAACACCCGACTCACCAGACACGTTGCTGGCGGTAATGACGGCGGATCAACGTCGCCAACACGTTCAGGGAAAGCACGAAAATCAACAGCACCAGCGCCGTCCCGTATTGGAGCTGCAACGGCATCCCCGGCACCTGCGTGCTGATGACGAACAGGTGATACGGCAGGGCCATCGTCTGGTCGAAGATCGAAGAGGGCAAGCGGGGCAGGAAAAACGCCGCCACGGTGAAGAGAATGGGCGCCGTCTCCCCCGCGGCGCGTTCCAATCCCAGGATGATGCCGGTGATGATGCCCGGCAGCGCCTGCGGAAGCACGACGCGGCGAATCGTCTGCCAGTGCGTGCCGCCGAGGCTGGTGCTCACCAGTCGAAATTCCTGCGGCACAGCGCGCAGCGCCTCTTCCGCCGTGCTGATGATGACGGGCAGGGTCATGATGCCCAACGTCAGCGAGCCGGCCAGGATGGAGGTGCCGAAGCGCAGGAAGACGACGAACAGCCCCATGCCAAACAGGCCATAGACAACCGAGGGAACGCCCGCCAGATTGATGATCGCAATACGAATGGCGCGGGTGAGCGCGTTGTCACTCGCATATTCCGCGAGATAGATCGCCGCCCCAACGCCAATGGGCACCGCGACCAACCCCGTCCCGACAGTCAGCCACAACGTCCCCACGATCGCCGGCAGGAGGCCGCCCTCCCTCATACCATGGCGCGGCATGGTAGTGAGAAATTCCCAGTTGATCGCGCCGATGCCCTCGACGACGATGTAGCCCACAATGGCAAAAATGGGCAGAATGACCAGCGCGGCGGCGAGGCTGATGAGGACGAAGGCAATGCGTTGCGTGACCTGGCGATTGAACATCAAGACAACATCCGTTCTGAGCGTTTGACCTGGCGGAAAACGACCATCGCCGCAGCGACGTTGACCAGGAAAGTGATAATGAAGAGCGTCAGACCCACGGCAAACAGCACGTGATAATGGGAGCTGCCCTGCGCGACCTCGCCCATCTCGGCAGCGATGGTCGCGGTCATGGTGCGGACCGGCATGAAGAAGTCCGCCGGACTGCGCGGAATCCGCGCGGCATTGCCGGTCACCATCATCACCGTCATAGTCTCGCCAATGGCCCGTCCGATCCCCAACATCAACGCGGTGAGGATGCCCGAACGGCCGGCCGGCAGCACGATGCGCCAGATCGTCTGCCAGCGCGTCATGCCCAACGCCAGCCCCGCATCGCGGTAGGTGCGCGGGACGGCATCCAGCACGTCCTCGACCACGCTCACCACGGTCGGAAGCGTCATCCACGCGAGCAGGATCACCCCTGTGAACGCCGTCAACCCCGTCGGGATGTTCAGAATCTGGCGCACCAGCGGCACAATCAGCAACATGCCCATGAAACCGATCACCACCGAGGGAATGCCGGCCAGCACCTCGACGAGGGGCTTGAGGAATTCCCGCGCCCAGCGAGGGACGATCTCCGCAATGAAGATCGCCGTCGTCAGGCCCAGAGGCAGCGCCACCACGGCCGCGCCCACCGTCACCAACAGTGAACCGAGCACCAACGGCGCCAGGCCAAAATATTCCTCAATGGGATACCAGCGCGTCGCCAGCAGGCTGCTCAACGGCACCGTGAAAAACGTCGGCGCCCCCTCGCGGATGAGGAAAAAGAAAATCATGATCACCAGCGCGATGGCTGACACGCCGGTGAACTGAATCAAGCGCTCAATGCAAAACTCAAAGAAAGAAACGGATTTCCGCGCTTCAAGACGATGGTGCAGAATTTCCATGAGCTTCCCTGTCATTCCGTCGCTGCGATGGGAACAAACCCCAATTCCAGCACGATGTTCTGCGCTTCTGGGCTGAGAACCCACTCCAGATACGTCGTCACAGCCTGGGGAGCGCCCGCCCGCGAATACATGTACAGATCGCGGGCGATGGGATACTGCCCCGCGTTGACGGTCGCCGCCGTCGGCGGCCAGAACGGCCCATCGAGGGTCAGCCCTACTTCGAGTGTCTTCATGTCCGGCGTGACATATCCCAGGCCGTCGTAACCAATCGCGTTGGGATTTTGCCGCACTTCCGCGCCGATGCCCTCCGATGAGGGCAACAGCAGGGTATCGGGGGAAAACAAGGTTTTATTGTCTTTTTGCCCCAGGCGGATGACTTCTTCGAGGAAATACACGTGAGTGCCGGAGTTCGTCTCGCGGGAAAGCAGCACGATGGGACGATCCTCGCCGCCCACCTCGCGCCAGTTGGTGATTTTGCCGCTGTAGATGTCGGAAATCTGCTGCAGGGTCAGGTGATCCACAGGATTGCTGGGATGGACCACCACGGCGATGGCGTCGCGGGCAATGACGAGCTCCTGCGGCTCGATGTGGTTCGCGCGCGCCGCCGCGAGTTCCTCTTCCTTGATCCTCCGCGAGGCATTGGCGATATCCACCGTGCCGTTGATGAGCGCCGTGAGGCCGGTTCCCGACCCGCCGCCGGTCACCGCAATCCGCACCTGCGGGTTGACCTCCTGATAGGCCTCCGCCCACGCCAACGCCAGATTGACGATCGTGTCGGAGCCCTTGTTCTGGAGGGTGACCACGCTTCCCGCAGCGGCGGCGCCGTCCACAGCGGGACGGCCACACCCTCCGAGGATCAGGGAGCTGACGAGCAGCGCCATCAAGGTTAAAAACCAGTATTCACGTCTCACAGCCAAAAATTATACCCGCAAATCCACTCACGACAACTCGCGGGAGCGCTCCCTACACACACGTTGACTTCTCAGGGGGATCGCGGTATACTTCGCGTCATGACCGAAGGGAAAAAGAAACACAAATCGGCCGGCGGCAAAAAAGACATCGCCATCGAAGTCCAACACTTGAGCTTCTTCTACGGAGCCAAGCAAGCGCTCTTCGATATTACCATGGACATCCGCAGTCACGAAATCACCGCTTTCATCGGACCTTCGGGCTGTGGCAAATCCACTTTCCTGCGCTGTCTCAACCGCATGAACGACGAGATTCCCCACACTCAGGTGCAGGGGAAAGTGCTGCTGCACGGCAAGGACGTCTACGCGCCGGATACCGACGTCGTCGAGCTGCGCCAACAGGTCGGCCTGGTGTTTCAAAAGCCCAATCCCTTCCCCCAATCCATCTTCAACAACGTCGCGATGGGGCCGCGCTCGCTGGGACTGGCGCGCGGCGAGGAATTGCGGGAATGGGTCAGGCAGTTGTTACAGCGGGTGCAGCTGTGGGACGAAATTCAGGGCGACACCTCGCTGCCGGCGCTCAGCCTCTCGCTGGGGCAACAACAGCGACTCTGCATCGCCCGCACGCTGGCGGTGAAACCCGAGGTCGTGCTGATGGACGAGCCCTGTTCGGCGCTGGATCCCATCGCCACGCTGAACATCGAGGAGTTGATGCGCGATTTGCGGAAGGAATACACCATCGTCATCGTCACCCACAACATGCAGCAAGCCGCGCGGGTTTCCGATCACACCGCCCTTTTCTGGCTGGGAGAGCTCGTGGAATTTGCCAAGACCAAACAGCTCTTCACCCGGCCGGCGCAAAAACTGACCGAGGATTACATCAGCGGACGCATGGGGTGACCCTGGCGCCCGTCGCACATCACCGATTTGCGAGGTTGCTATGACCACACGCCCGCTGTTAGACAAAGAACTTGCCAAACTGCGCGAGCATCTGTTGGAGCTGGTGCACCTGACCGACGCGGCCATCGCCGCCGCCATCGAGGCCTTGCTCAACCAGGACATCGCGGCCGCTGAAGCCGTCATCGCCAACGATGTCCACATCAACGAGCTGCGCTACAAAATCGAAAAGCTCTGCGTCACCATCATTGCCACCCAGCAGCCCATGGCCAGCGATCTCCGCGCCATCATAGCAGCCGACCACGTCGCGGTGGAAATTGAACGCATGGCCGATCACGCCGCCGGCATTGCCCGCCTGGTCCCCCGCCTCGCCGAGGAGTCCCAGCTCAAGCCGCTTCTGGACATCCCCCGCATGGCGAAAATCGCGCGGGAAATGCTCGAAGCGACCGTGAACGCCTTCATCGCTAAAGACGTGACCGCCGCCAAGGCTGCTGCCACGCGCGACGACGAGATTGATCAGCTCTATCAGCAGACGCTGCGGGACCTGCTCACGTACATGATGCAGGATCCCCACACAATTCAGCGCGCTACCTATCTGCTGTGGGTAGCGCATGGCCTGGAACGCATCGGCGACCGCGTGACCAACATCGCCGAACGGGTGATCTTCATGGAAACGGGTAAGTTCGAGGAGCTGGAATGAAGGCCGACGACGCCACGCAGCGGCGGGAACAGGCAACGTTGGAGCAAGCGACGTTGGAGACGAAGAATTTCGCGATCCACGACATTATTTGGGACGCGGGCGGCACGCTCTTCGATACCTATCCGGCGGTGACGCAAGCCTTCGACGCCGCCCTGCGCGAATTCAGCGCACAGACTCCCCCCGAGCGGATCCTGCAGCTGGCGCGTGAATCCACCCACTACGCCGTCTCCACCCTGGCTCGTGAAACGGGGATAGACGCCGACACGCTGGAAAGCGCTTTCCGACGCCGCTACAACGCCATCGGCCCAGAGGCGCAACCGCCCTTCCCCGGCGTGAAAGAGGTCTGCGCAACAATCTGCGCCCGCGGCGGACGCAACTTCATCGTCACTCACCGCGGGCGCGACTCCCTCAACGCGCTGTTAGCCGCTCACGGAATGGAAGGCTATTTCAGCGACAGCATCACCGCAGAGGATCCCTTCCCCCGCAAACCCGATCCCGCCGCACTCAACGCCCTTGTCGCCCGCCACGGGCTGACTCCCGCGACAACGCTCCTCATCGGCGATCGCGCTCTGGACCTGCAGGCCGGGCGCGCGGCGGGAATGCGCACCTGCTTGTTTGAAGCCGGCCCCGATTCGAAGGCCGCGCCAGAGCAGTCAGAGCCGGCCGATCTGATCATCACCTCGTTCCAGACGCTGCTGAAACGGTTGTCACCGGCTTCAGATTTTCCTCGCGCCTGCGGGGCGAACGCCCCCCTGTGACGGCAGCACGTCCCCATTTCGGGGGATGGCTACTGTTTCAGCTTCAGCACTAACGGCAGAAAGACGCGGCGCTGACTGATAATGCGCCGCGCGTAAATGTTGAGGTGTTCGAGCGCCGTATCCACGCGCCCGTCCTCCCAGGCGACCAGCCAGCTGCCCCGACCTGGCCGCGCCGCGACGACCGGCGAGTTGCGTGTGCTGTCGGACGCCTCGGCGAATGAGAGCAGCTCCTCCACCGGCAGCCCCGCCGGGTCCAGCCATCGCCCCTGAATCGCGGAAGCGGAGCTCCCTCCCTGGGCCGTGATGTCCCAGACCACCAGGAAACGCTGTTCGAAAGGATCATAGCCCAGCGCCGGGCGCCCCTCCTGTTCCGTCGCCGTCGCCGTGAGCGGAATCGCGTCCCCCACCGGCACACCAGATTCCTCCAGACGCCGCGCCATGATCTCGGATTGGCCGGTCTCCGTGTCGAAAGCGGCCCAGACCACAAGGTAGAAAGCGCGCTCCTCCGAACCTGCCCAGGCAATGCGCGGCTGACTCTCTTGCAGGGTCGGCGTATGCGTCAGCAGTTGCCGCGATCCCAACAGGCTGCCGTCCTCGCCCGCCAGCGCCTGCCCGGCAATGTCCCAGCGCGGGACGTCCGGGCTGGCGGGATCCTGTTCCTGCCAGACCACAAAAAAGACGTTGTTGACGGCGTCATACGCCGCGTGCGGGTTCAATGCCTGCTGCCCCGCGACCTCCAGGCGGGAGATGTTGACCTCGTCGCCCAAAAGCGCGCCATCGTGCATGAGCAATTGCCCGTAGATGTCCGTCGTCCCGCTCAGGGGCTCGGTAGCCTCGAAGACGACCAGGTACACATTCGAGCCCGCGACGACAAAGGGCGCCCGCAATGTCGCCGGCAGCGCCGCGACGACAAAGTTAGCGCCGCTGAGGCTGCCATCCGCGGCAACCCGCTGCCCGACAATGCCCTCAGCGGCGCTCCACACCGCGAGGAACTCGTCGTCGCCCCAAGAATCCCAGGCGACAGAGACGCCGGTCGTCTCCGTGAGCACGTGCTCCGTGAGGGTGATGGGCGCGCTCGCCAGGGAACCGTCTCCCTCCAGCAAATACGCCTGCACCGCCGTGCTCTGATTGCCACCGCCGCCGAACACATTAGCCCACGACGCCAGAAACCGATCGGAGGTGCGGCTGTAAGCGAGGGCGGGGCGCGTCTGCAAGCGCGGCAATCCCGTCAGCCCGAAGTGCAGGCCCAGTCGCCCTCCATTGTGCTGGAGGCGTTGACCGTAGATGCCGGTGTTGGCGCCAGCACGCGCATCCTGCCACACCACCACCGCCGTATCGGGGTCGGAGGCGGTCGCCACGGCCAGCGCCGGGCTCGTTTGAGCGCGCGGGTCATCGCTCACGGACGCCGGCAGCCCCCACGGCAGTCCGCCGCTGAGCACCCGCCGCGCCAGCAAATCGCCCTCCCCCGTCGGCGCCCGCCAGATGACGAGATAGCCGCTCGCGTCGGGCCAGAAGGCCAGGGCTGGCGCGCCTTCCGCAATGACCTCCGTGCTGATCCGGAACTCCGGCAGCTGCAGGAGATCCACGCTGAAATCGAGCTCCCGTCCGTAGAGCTGCGGCGTCGCGAGGCGCCAGTCATTCCAGACGAAGAGCACCCGCCCATGGGTGGAGTTCGCCGCCACGGCAACCCGCCGTTGCGCGCCGGCCGCAGCGCTGACCGCGACGTTGTCGCCGTCAAGCTCGCCCGCGGCGGTCACCCGCTGCGCGTAAATAGTCTCGTCCGCCTCGCCGCGACGGTCCTCCCAGGCGACTACAAACTCACTCAAAGCCGGGCTGAAAGTCACGGCGGGGAAAGCCGCCACTCCTGCGCCGTCGGAAATGTCGAGGATCGCCACGCCCAGAGTGCCCGCGCCATTCACCTGCCGCCCCCGCACGCGCGCGGGCAACGGCTGCGCATCGGTCCACACCACAAGAGCAGTGTCAGCGGCAGCCGCTACCTGCGGCCCACTCTGCGCGCCCTCCGCCGCTACGATGGGGAACACGTCACCATCTGGCACCCCCGCGCGCGTGACCCATCTCCCGTAAATATCGGCCAGGCCGTCAACCGCCGAGCGCTCCTCCCAGACCACCAGATAGCGTTCGGCGCCCGCCAGGTAAGCCACAGCGGGCTGCGCCTGGAGCGTCGGGCTGACGGTGAGGGTCACTGCCGGGCCCAACAGCCGCCCATCGCGGCTGAGACGCTGCGCCACGATATCCGACGTCGCCGCCTCGCGCACGCTCGTCCAGACTGCCAGGTATTCGTCATCCCCGACGTTGTAGGCGAGCGCCGGGCTGCGCTGCGGGCCGGCCGCGTCGCTCAGCAAAAAGTCCTGGGGGACGGAATGGGTCTGCGGCGCCGGCAGCTCCGGCGGCGCAGAGGGCGTCTGGCAGCCGGAGAGGGAGACGTCATCCACATACATGCCCGTCTTCCCCCCGCTCCCGTCGTTGTAGACGCCGAAGAGGAGCCAGAAGCTCCGCCCGATGTAGGCGCTCAAGTCGAAGCTGTAATGGCTCCATTGGCGGCTGTTGGAACGTGTCCAGAGCAAGCGCTCCAGAATGAGGCCCTGATCGTCGAGCAGCAGCACGTATTGCGCGTCGCCGGCCATGGCTGAGGGAAGACGCTGCACCCCGGCGTCGAGCTGCGCCAGCTGCGCTTCCGTGGAGAGCGGGTAGAGCCAGGCGCTCAGCGTCGCGGTCACCAGCGTCGAGGGCAGACTGATCCGCTGCCGCGCCGAGGAATAGCCCAACCGATTCGCAGTGGTCGTCAATCCCACGCGCAAGGAGCGGGAAGGGCTGTGCGCCTGCTCCAGGGTGTAGGCGGCAGTGATGGGCGTCGCCGGAAAGTCCCAGGCCGTGGTCTGCTCGCAATTGCCGTTGCGCAGCCATTCCCAGCAGGGGGTGCGGAGGCGATACAGACCGTGATCGGTCGGCAGGAAGAGCAAATCGCGCCGGACGGCGACCAACCCGTGAGGCGTGGCATTCGGCGTCAGCCCCTGCAGCTCCCACGTGCTGCCGCGATCGTGGCTGCGGTAAAACTCATAGGCGGTTCCCTCGTCGGCAGCGACGCGCTCTACCGTAAACAGGGCTTGATCGGCGGCATACTCCGGCGAGACCGCCAGGCCCAGAATCCAACCGTCAGGCCAATCCACGGGCAGCCCCTCGCGGGCCTTCTGCCAGGTCAGCCCGCGATCCGTGGAACGGACGATGCCGTTCATGGGGAGGTCCTCCTCCCCGCTGCCCTCAATCCAGAAATAGCTCACCCACAACGTCCCATCGGCGGCGTAATTCGGGGAGAAGATCACCTCGCGGGGGATGTCCACCCATGGGATGGAAATCTGCTGCCACGTCAGCCCGCCATCGGTGGAACGAAGGGGGGGATTGAAGCCGGTGAGGTACACGGTGCCATCGGCGGCGAAATCCGGCGAGGGGAAGAGGCGATCAAGGGACGCAAATTCAGGCAGAGCGGCATGGAGCGGCGTCCAACTGTCACCGCCATCGGCGGAACGCCAGAGGTGATCCTCGCCGGCAGCGAAAACCACCAGCGCGCCCGTCGCCCCTCGAACCGCCGCGACGTCCCGGAAAGGCTTCTCCGTGTCCGTCAGGACCGTCTGCCAGCTCAATCCGCCGTCAGTGGAGCGCTGCACGTAGCCGGCCGAATCGCCCGCAGCGCCGGCGACGAACAGCGTCGGATCCCAGGCGGCCGTCGGGTCGAAAGCCAGCGCGCGCAGCTCTCCGTCGGCGCGGTACAGCGGCTGCCAGGAATCGCCGTCGTCGGTGCTCACCCGCAGCTCGTCGTCGGCGATCGCGTACACCGTGCGGTTGAGGCCATACGCGGGGGAACGCCAGAAGCGCGTCCATGCGGTCGGGATCACAACCTCCCAGGCAGGTGAAACCACAGTTGCTTCAGCAGGGGGATTTTGAGGCAGGGAAGCGCCGTAGGCAACGCCAGCAGGCATCAACAAACTCAAGAGTACGATCGCGCTGAACCATTTCATCTTCATCGCTCCATCTCCTGTCCTGCCCTGTTAAAAACAATTAACCGTCTATCCCATCACCCATCACCCATCACCCATTACCCGTCACACCGGCAACGCAAACGAGAAGGTGCTGCCCTTCCCCAATTCGCTCTCCACCCAAATGCGGCCGCCATGGGCTTCCACCGCCATCTTGCAGAAAGTGAGTCCCAGGCCGGTGCCACGATGCGCCCGGATGTCCTTCTCCGCCTGGGTGAACTTCTCGAAAATGCGCCCCAGGAACTCCGGCGGGATGCCGCTGCCCGTGTCCTCCACGCTGATGACCGCTTCAACGGGACGGCGTTCCAGGCGCAGGGTGATGACGCCTCCCGCCGACGTGTGCTTCATGGCATTGGAGAGCAAGTTGGCGATCACCCGCCCGATGAGCTGCCGATCGCACATGACAGCCGGTATTTGCGGGTCAGCCTCGATGCGCAGGGTCAGTTCCTCTAACTGCGCCAGCCCCGCGACGGCGGCGGCGCTTTCCTGCAGCAGCGTCGGGAGATGTACCGGTTCGAGCGTCAACTGCAATCTGCCGGCCTCCATCTTGCTCACATCAAGCATCTCGCTCACCATGGTGATGAGCATGTGCCCGCTGTGACGGGCGTTGCTGAGCAGCTGTTGATGGGTCTCGGTCAGCTGATCGCCCAACGTCATCCCCAGCAAATCCAGCACGCCCAGGAGGGAGGTGATGGGATTGCGCAGATCGTGGACGAGCATGTCAGTGAGGTTCTGCCGCAGGCGCTCGGATTCCCGCAGCTCGCGATTCGAGCGATGCAGGCGTTCGGTCACCGCGCCGGCCAGCATGGACGTCACCATCATCGGCACGCACAACGTCACCCAATTGACCAGCAACAGTCCGCCCAAAGAGGTAGCATCAATAGACAGTCCCCAGATGGGGACGAGGTCAATCACGCCCAGATACAGCAGCAGTAAGACGACGCCATAGCCAATAGCACTCACGAGGCCAACTCCGACCGCACCCTTCTGCCCCAGCAGAAAAGCGGCACCCACCACCAGCAGCAAGTACAACGCCACCGTAGGGGACATCGGCCCGCCGGTGAGGTGCACGACCACGGTCACCAACAACGTGTAGACGATCATCGCCACCCACGCCAGGGTGTGAGCCGACCAGCCTCGTTCCAGCCCATACAACCCGCCCAGGCTAAACAGTAAGGTTCCAAAAGCCAGCCCGGTGAGGGGGCGCGTGGGGATCTGCAAGGCGAACGTGCGACTACCAGCGGCGAAAATCAGCATACTCAACCCGGCGGTGAGGATGCCCACGGCGATGAAAATGCTGTGCAGGTCTTGGACCAGGGTGTCTTCTTTGGAATTCGGGATCGGCGTGTTTCCCATACTTCCCCCCTCTTGGCTCGCCCTCTCTACATCTATTCTAACGTACCTTGTACAAACATGCAAGGGCCAACGCTTGCTCCCTGAAATCCTCTCGGTTGCAGGCGTGTAACTTTCTTTACCCGTGCGGAACCGATGCGGTTCCGCACGGGTAACCACTCGGTTCCCGACGGGTAACTTTTATTGCAAACAGGCCGTCCTGTTCACACGCCTATGGGACGTTGACGCCTCCAGGCGCCTATGCCTGGGACTCGTGACGCGCGATAGCGGCCTGAATGAAGCCACAGAAGAGCGGGTGCGGACGGTGCAGGCGCGTGCGGAACTCCGGGTGGAACTGGCAACCGACCATCCAGGGATGATCGCGCAGCTCGGCGACCTCCACCAGCCGACCGTCAGGCGACAGCCCGCTGAACACCATCCCCGCCTGCGAGAGCAGCTCGCGATAGGCGTTGTTGAACTCGAAGCGATGCCGATGCCGCTCCTGAACCTCCTCCACGCCATAGGCAGCATACGCCCGGGTACCGGGCTGAAGCCGGCAGGGATAGTTGCCCAACCGCATCGTGCCGCCCAAATCCACCAGCGCCTGTTGATCCGGCATCAGCGAGATGATGGGATAGCGCGTCTTGGGCGCAAATTCCTCGCTGTTCGGCTCGTTGCTCTGCAGCACGGACCGCGCGAGCTCGATGCACATCACCTGCATCCCCAGGCACAATCCCAGATAGGGAATCTGATGGGTGCGCGCGTACCGGGCGGCAAGGACCTTCCCCTCGACGCCGCGATAGCCAAAACCGCCGGGGACCACGATGCCATCGGCGGCAGCCAGCTGCTCCACCCCACCCTCACGTTCCAACGTCTCGCTGTGCAACCAGTCAATTTGCACACTGTAGCCATATTTGAGCGCGGCATGGGTCAGGGCTTCGCGCACACTGATGTAAGCGTCCTGCAGCTCCACGTACTTCCCCACCAGCGCGATCCGCACGGTCGGCTTCTCCCGGAGCAACTGCTCCGTCGCTGCCCGCCAATCGTCGAGAGCGGGAGGCAGGATGCGCGCCGTCAATCCCAGCCGCGCCAGCACCAGGTCCGCCAACCCCGTCTCCTCCAGCTGCAACGGCACCTCGTAGATGCTGGAAGCGGTGACAATAGGGATGACCGCGCGCGGTTCCACATCGCAGAACAGAGAAATTTTGCGGCGAATGTCCTCGTTAATGGGGAAGTCAGCGCGCAAGCCGATGATGTCGGGCTGAATCCCCATCCCCCGCAATTCGCGGACGCTGTGCTGCGTCGGCTTGGTCTTGAGCTCGCCGCTCGCGCCGAGGTAGGGCAGGAGGGTAATGTGAACGTAGAGCACGTTGTCGCGGCCCACATCGTTGCGCATCTGACGGATGGCCTCGAGGAACGGCTGCCCCTCGATGTCACCGACGGTGCCGCCGATTTCCACGAGCGCGACCTCGGCGTTGAGACGTTGCGCCGCCTGGACGATCCGCCGCTTGATCTCGTTCGTGACGTGCGGCACGACCTGAATGGTGCCGCCGAGATAATCCCCGCGTCGCTCCTTGGCGATCACATCGCTGTAAACCTGCCCGGAGGTGACGTTGTTGATCTTGCTGAGGCTTTCGTCAATGAAGCGCTCGTAATGCCCCAGGTCAAGGTCTGTCTCCGCGCCATCGTCGGTGACAAAGACTTCCCCGTGTTGATAGGGCGCCATCGTGCCGGGGTCCACGTTGAGGTAGGGATCCAGTTTCTGAATCGAGACGCGCAAGCCGCGCGCCTTGAGCAGCCGTCCGAGCGAGGCCGCGGTAATGCCCTTCCCCAGCGAGCTGACCACGCCACCGGTAACGAAGATGTATTTGGTTGCCAATCCGTGAGCCTCCGCAATCGAAAATGCTACGCCGTAATTCCGCAGAAACCAGAAGAATCCAAACCGCGTTCCCCTGGACGCCCCCGCTGAGAACTAAAACCCCTCCGTCAAAACCCCTCCGTCAGAACCCTTCCGTCAGAACCCTTCCGTCAGAACCCTTCCATCTGGCTCAAGTCCACGATCCCCCGCGGCAGGGCGGCGACGCGCTGGACCAACGCAAGTCGGGCTTCCCGCACCGTCGGATCAGGATCCATCACCAGAATCGCGTCGAAGAAGCGCTGGATCACGGGCACTAACGGCTGGAACGCGGTGAAGAAGGCATCCACGGTGTTCTGCCCGGCGAGTTGCCCCTCCGCAGCGAGCAGAGCCTGGTAGAGGGCCAGCTCCTCCGGCAGGCGCAGGACTTCGGCCCGCAAGGTCAGCGACGGCTGATCGCGGGTGATGCGCACACAGCGCGCGTAGTTGTCGCGCATCAGCGCCCAATCCGGGCGAGAAACCCAGCGGGTCAGCTGGATCGCCGCCTCGTGCGCCGCGTAGGGACGTTCCCCCTGCGCGGCCAGCACCGCCTCGACCACGTCGTAAGCGAAGCCTTCCTCACGCAACAGCCCATTCAGTCGTCCGATGACGAACGTCACCGCCTGCTCCAGCGCCTCGGGGGTCGCTGCGACGGGCAGAAGCCGCGCCGCCTCGGCCAGACCCTCGCGCACGGAGAAGCCACCGGGCCAGGCGAGCAGCAGCTGCACCAGCCCCAACGCCAGGCGCCGCAAGCCGTAGGGATCCGCCGAACCGGTAGGAGCCAGCCCGACGGCGAAAAGCCCCGCCAGGCTGTCCAGCCGGTCGGTCACCGCCAGGGCAAAACCGGCGGGGGAAGCGGGCAATGCGCCGCCCGCCGCCGCAGGCAGATAGTGCTCGAAGATCGCCTGCGCCACTGCCGGCGGCTCGCCAGAGAGCAACGCATAGTCGCGCCCCATCACCCCCTGCAAGCTCGTCATCTCCACCACCATCTGTGTCGCCAAATCGGCCTTCGCCAGCTGCGCCGCCCGCACCAGGATCTCCAGGTCCACCGGCAGGAGCCCCAATCGCAGCCCCACCCACGGCGCCAGCGCTTCCAGCCGCTGCGACTTGTCCAGCATCGAGCCGAGGCGTTCCTGGAAGGTGAGCTTCCGCAACTTGGGCACGAAGCTCGCCAGCGGCTGTCGGCGATCCTGCCTGTAGAAGTACTCCGCGTCGGCGTAGCGCGCCCGAATCACGCCCTCGTTACCGGCGCGGACGATGTCCAGATGCTCGCGTCCGCCGTTTCGCACCGCGATGAAGTAGGGCAACAGCCGGCCTTCCGCATCGAAGACGGGGAAGTAACGCTGATGCTTCTTCATCACCGCGACGAGGGCCTCCTGCGGCAATTCGAGATAGCGCGTCTCGAAACTGCCCAGCAAAGCCGTCGGCACCTCCACCAGGTTCGTCACCTCCTCCAGCAACGCCGCGTCCTCCAAAATCCGCCCGCCCACGCTTTCCGCGAGGGCCTGCACCTGTGAGCGGATGGTCGCCGCCCGCACCTCGGGATCCACCAGCACGCCGTAAGATTCGAGGGTCGGCTTGAGGGCGCACGCATCCGTCAGCGCCACCTCCGGCGAGCCGGCGGGACGCGGCCCGCGCGTGAGCCGACCGCTCGCCACCCCCGCGTAGCTGCAGGGGATCACATCCTCGCCCAACAGGGCCACTATCCAGCGCACCGGGCGGCTGAAGGCGACGCCCGTCTCGTTCCAGCGCATGGAACGCGGAAAACGCAGCCCGGCCATCCAACCGGGGAGCAGCTGCGCGAGCACTTCCGCAGCGGGACGCCCTGTCTCCCGCCGGGTGACGACGACGTACTCGCCGCCCTCCAGCGTCTCCACCCGCAACGCGGCGACCGCGACGCCCTGAGCGCGGGCGAAACCTTCCGCCGCACGGGTCGGAGCGCCGTCCTTGTCGAAGGCAGCGCGCGCGGACGGTCCCTTGACCACGCGCTCCTGATCGGGCTGCCACAGCGCCAGCTCTTCCACGAAAACGATGAGGCGGCGCGGCGTGCCCCAAATGTGCAGCGCTCCGTGCTCCAGACGCGCTTCGGTCAGCGCCGCCGGGACCATCGTGCGGAGCTGCGCCAGCGCTTCGCTCAGATGCGAAGCGGGCAACTCCTCCACTCCCAGCTCGAAGAGGAACGGCGCGTGCGTTGATGACGCGGTCACCTGCGAGGCGGGCCCCGGCTCCCCCAGGGGCAGGCGCAACGGATGTCCCTGAGAGGCGACAGCAGACGTGCGCAGGCCAGGTCGCCCCCGCCAGGGGAAGCCCGCCGCGTTGCGTTGCGCCAGATAGGCGTCGGCGACGCGCCGCGAGAGGCTCCGCATCCGCTTGAAGAAGCTCGCCCGCTCGGTCACTCCCACCACGCCACGGGAATCCAGCAGGTTGAAGGCATGAGAACAGCGCAGGATATAGTCCAGGGCCGGGACGACCAGGCCCGCCTCCAGGCAGCTGCGCGCCTCGGCCTCGAAGAGCTCGTACATCGTCTGCACCCGCTCGATGTCGGCGAGCTCGAAATCGTAGCGGCAATAATCCACTTCCTGATCCAGGAGAATCTCGCCGTAGGTGTGCTGTCCATCCCAGGAGAGCTCCCACACCGAGGCGACTCCTTGCAGGTACATGGCCAGGCGCTCAAGGCCGTAGGTGATCTCCACCGCCGGCAGCTCCAGGTTCAGCCCGCCCGCCTGCTGGAAGTAGGTGTACTGTGTGATCTCCATCCCGTCGAGCCAGACTTCCCAACCCAACCCCCAGGCGCCCAGAGCAGGGCTCTCCCAGTTGTCCTCCACGAAGCGGATGTCGTGCTCCTCACGCTTGATGCCCAGGGCCTCCAGACTGCGCAAGTAACGCTCCTGGGGATCGCCGGGATCGGGCTTGAGGATGACCTGGAATTGGGTGTGCATCTGCATCCGGTTGGGATTGTCGCCATAGCGCCCGTCATCGGGGCGGAAGGAAGGCTCGGCGTAGCCCACATTCCACGGCTCCGGCCCCAACACGCGCAGGATGGTCGCCGGGTTCATCGTCCCGGCGCCCACTTTCTCGTTGTAGGGCTGCCAGATCAACGCGCCTTGTTCAGACCAAAACTGCTGCAACCGCATGATGATTTCTTGAAACGTCAACATTTTCCCCTCGTCACTCGGAGTTGTTACGCCTCACGCGCCACGCTGCGCCAACCAGTCCACTTTCAACATTGCATAGAGATACGTGTCCCGCCGCGAGCCATCCGCCAGGAGCAAGTGCTGCCGCAAGACGCCTTCATGGGTCAGGCCGGCTTTTTCGGCCGTGCGGCGGCTGGCGAGATTGCGCCCGTCGCAGCGCCAGGCAAGGCGCTCCCAGGGCCACTCGGTGAAGCCCCAGGTGAGCAGCGCCCGCAGCACCGCCGTGCCCAACCCTTTGCCGGCGGCGTCGGCGCGAATCCACATGCCGATTTCCGCGGCGCGCTGCGGCAAGCCGCCCTCGCGCAGATGAAAGCCGCTGCCTCCCAGCAACTGCCGTTCATCGGAGCTGAAGATGCCCAGGACAAAATCGTCGTTCAACAGATAGCGCGCCCGGAAACGCCGCACCGTGATTTCGGATTCCTCCACGCTCTGATGGGGTTTGGCCCACGGCATGAACGGGGTGAGATGCTCATAGGAGCCGTTGACCGCCTCAGCAAGGAGGTCCCCATCCCCCGGCAGATACGAACGCAACACAAAAGCCGGCATGACGTAGCGTTCCGGCGCGATAAAAGCTTCTGTGCCCATGGTTGCAGCTCCTCCAAAAATAGAGATCAGCGGGTCAGCAGTCAGCGAATCAGCGAAAAGGCGAAAAAGCGAGAAAGCGAATCAGCGAAAAGGCGAAAAAGCGAATCAGCGAATCTCAAAATCACGTGGACACCTGGGCACATGGGCACGTGGACACGTGGACACCTGAGCACGTAAGCACGTGGACAAACCGTTTTTACTCCTGCGGCGGTGCGGCGCGATAGTCGCGCATCATCCGCAGGGCGGACAGCCGGCGCTCCAGGTGAAAGGAGATGTACCGCTCCATCCACCGCGCCAGTTCCGCCGCCGTCCGCGCCGAGAGCGGCAGCCCGGCCAGCGCGGGATAGGCTTCCCGCTGCAACGCCTGCAGCCACGAAAGCGCGCTCGGCGAAAGCAAGCCGCCCGTCATCTCTGTCACACCTGCGGCGCACTCCTGACACAACGCGCCGCCCCGTTCCAGGTCAAGGCCATAGGGTCGGCGATCCTCGGGGCGGGGACGCAAGGAAGCCCGGCACGGTTTATCCTCACGCTCGCCCACACAGGTGCGCCATTCGGGACGGAAGCCGGCCAGGCTGAGCAGGTGCTGCTCATACCAGCGCAAGACCCGCTCCGGCTCCGCTTCCTGCTCCAGCAACGTGAGCGTCGCGTCCACCAGATCGAAGAGCGCCGGCTCCGTGTCGCCCTCGAAGAAACGTAACACCAGCTCGGCGACGTGACGCGCGCCGGTCGCACGCACAAAATCCTCGCGCAAGCCCGCCCGCAGCGTGATGGCCTCCGCCTGGCTGATGATGTCCCACGAGCCCTGCACCCGCGATACCAGCATCCGCGTCCGGCAAAAGAGCTCCAAATGGCCGCCCTTGCGCGAACGGGGCTTGCGCACGCCGCGCGCTAGCAGGTCATGCCGTCCGTCCGCAGCCAGCACCATCAACACACGGTCCGCCTCGCCCTGATCGCGGCGCGCCAGGACAATGGCATCCAGTTGATAGAGCTTCGAGCGTCCCATCGGCCCTCACCGCCTGATCATTTTCGGTTCTCGTGGGTTTTGCAAGGCGATTGAAACGGCGATTTTAATTTTTCCACAGAGCGCACAGATTTTCTGGGCACGGGTTCTATTTTCTGAGAAGGCCCATGTGCGCCCCCTCCGGCCTCAGGCCGTTTCCACCGGCAGTCGCGCCGCGCGGGCGAAGCTCTGCGCGAGCTGCGTCGCCGACTCTACCGTCGCCCAACCGGTGAGCGGAACGAGGGTCCCCCCTTCCGCCAACCGCACGTAGCAGCGCGCCGCCGAAACCACATGGCCGTCGGTCTCCTCCACCGTGCGCGGCATCACGCCGACGCTCTCCACCGAGTCCAGCGGCGCCTCCCAGCGTTCCAGCTCTCGGCGCAGCAGCCAGCGCCGCTCACACGTCACCGTGCCACCCTCCGGCGTGCGTTCCATCGCCCCCCGTTCCCACAGCGGCGTCGTGAACGCCACGTAAAACGCCGCGCCGAGGGCCAGCGTCACCACGCCGGCGATGAAGGGCCATCGCACCGCACTCTGGACGAAAAACAGCCCTGCGATGAGCAGCAACATCCCCCCCAGAATGCCAAGTTCGATCTCGACCAGGGGCCGGCGCAGCTCCCAGCTCACCGCATTGTGCTGCTCATCAAGGATTTTTACCTGCATGAAACGCTCCCGTCATGACACCTGGTGAGCAGGAAAGGGCAGCGTCACAAGGCCGCCGACCTTTCCGCCCCACTATCGCGCCATAGTATACCGCGTTCCGCCAAATCAGCGAGCGACTTGACAGCAGCCCCGGTTTGAGTACGATAAGGAAAGGCTGCATTCCTGCTTCGTTCCAATACCTTCGTATAAGCAGGAAGCGCAGCAAACGATGTTTCACCTCAAATTTCAGTAGCAGAAGGAGGATTCAAGATGAAACGCACCTGGTTTGCCTTTGCCCTGTCCCTGATGATGTTACTGTCCCTGACGCTGAGCGCGTGCAACTCCACCCCCACAGCAGAAGCCCCGATTGACGATGATTGGAGCCGCATTCAAGCGGCCGGGAAGATCGTGGTCGGCACCTCCGCCGATTACCCGCCCTTCGAGTTCATCAACGAACAGAACGACTTCGACGGCTTCGACATCGCCGTGATCCGCGAAGTGGGCAAGCGCCTGGGCCTCACCGTCGAGATCAAGGACATCAGCTTCGATGGCCTGATCGCCGCCCTCAAGGCCGGGCAGATTGACGCCATCATCGCCGCCATGTCCGCCACCCCCGAGCGCGACAAGGAAGTGGACTTCACCATCAACTACCACATCGGCACCGACGCCATCCTGGTGAAGGAAGGCTCGCCGCTGGTCATCAACACCGCCGAGGACATGGCCGGCAAGAAGATCGGCGTCCAGACGGGCACCATCCACGAGACCTGGGTCCAGGAGAACCTCGTCGCGACTGGTAAGTCCAAGGACTCCGACGTCTCCCACTATGAGCGGGCCGAGCTCGCCATCGCGGACCTCAAGAACGGGCGGATTGATGTCGTGGCGATGGACTACTACGCGGCGAAGGCCTATATCGCTCAGGGCGGCATCACCATGGCCCTGGAACAAAACCTCTCCGGTGAGAACATGGCCATCGCCGTCCGTGACGGGTCCTCGCGCCTCCAGGAGCAACTGAACACCGTAGTTCAGCAGATGTGGGACGACGGCACCATCGAGAAGCTGGCCGATCAATATCTGGGGGCGACCGAATAGGCGCAGTCCCGGCTTCTGAGATGAAGCCGCCTCTCAAGGGCGCCACAAGTCAAACGGGGTGTTTTGGTCGGGCACATTACCTGGCCAAAACACCCTCGTCGGAAACGCCATGTGTGGCGCACACCATCCAGGCATGAAAATGTGAGTCGTGAGCAGAGGCTGTGACGGCTCGCCAGTTTGGCTGGGGATTCTATCCCCAGCCTGACACGAGCCAATCGCGCTGAAGCGCGTTGTTTGGGGAGCTCGCTTCGCTGACTCGCTTTTTCGCTGACTCGCTGACTGCTGACTCGCTGATCTCTATTTTCGAAGGAACCCGCCATGGAAAAACTCCCCGATATTCTCAATAGCCTGCCGTACTTGCTCGAGGGGGCACTGCTGAGTCTCGCCATCACGGTAATTGCGTTGCTGAGCGGCTTTCTCATCGGCTTGCCCCTGGCCTTGCTGCGCGTCTACGGCAGCAAGGTCGCAGCGGGCTTCGCTCAGGCCTACAGCGTGGTGCTGCGCGGCCTGCCCTCGCTGGTCGTGCTCTTTATCCTCTTTTATGGGATTTCGTCTGTGGTAAAGATTCCCCCTTTCCTCGCCGGCTGCATCGCGCTAGGATTCTGTAGCAGCGCTTATCAGATGGAGTTATTGCGCGGGGCCATTCAATCCATCGGCTCCGGGCAAATGCTCGCCGCGCGAGCGTTGGGCATGACGCAGGTACAGGCCATCACCGCGATTATCCTGCCGCAAGCCCTGCGGTTGGCCATCCCTTCCTGGTCGAATGAAGCCGCCATCGTGATCAAAGATTCCTCCCTGGTCTATGCGGTCGGGTTAGCAGAATTGTTACGCCGCTCCCAGCAAGTCGCCGCACGGACTTATCAATCCTTCATTGTCTACAGCCTCTGCGCGTTGATTTATTTCACCATGACCTTTTTGACGAACCGGGGACTGGATCATGTTGAGCACGTGCTCCGTCTGCCCACGCCATTAGAAGAAGCCCATTGAACTAAAGGAGCCACCCATGAGCGCTGTCATTATCCGCGTCGAAGACTTACACAAGTCCTACGGGCCCACACAGGTGCTCAAAGGCGTCTCGCTGGAAATCCGCGAAGGCGAGGTTCTCGTCGTTATCGGGCCAAGCGGCACCGGCAAGAGCACGATGTTGCGCTGCATCAACCTCCTCACCCGCCCCGACAAAGGACGCATCTGGATCGGCGATGACGAAATCACCGCGCCCCACGCTAACGTGAACAAAATCCGCGAGCGGGTCGGCATGGTCTTTCAGGATTTCAACCTGTTTAATCACCTGAACGCGCTGAATAACGTGACGATCGCGCTCACCAAGGTGAAAAAAATGCCCAAGGCAGCGGCTGAGGAATTGGCACGCTTCGAGCTGGACCGCGTAGGGCTGAGCGACAAGGCCGACCTCTACCCGGCGCAGCTCTCCGGCGGACAGAAACAGCGCGTCGCCATCGCCCGCGCCCTGGCCATGGAGCCAGAGGTGATGCTCTTCGACGAGCCGACTTCGGCGCTCGACCCCGAGCTCATCGGCGAAGTGCTGGAGGTGATGAAGAAGCTCGCCAAAGAGGGCATGACCATGATCGTGGTGACGCACGAGATGGGCTTCGCGCGGGAAGTTTCCACGCGCATGATCTTCATGGAAGGCGGGGTCATCGCCGAACAAGGCCCGACCCAACAGATCTTCGATAATCCCCAACACCCTCGCACGCGAGAATTCCTGGGCAAGATCAGCGAGCTCTACGGTCAACTGCAGGAAAAGGAGTGAGCCATGGCAGGACTCCTGGCATTCTGGGACATGATCTGGCCTGACCTGGGGTACGGCCTGCTGACCACGCTTCAAATCAGCGCGGTGGCCCTCCTTCTGGGATTGGTGATCGGCATTCCGACAGCCATGCTGCGCATGTATGGCCCGCGTTGGCTGCGCTGGCTCGCCATCGCCTACGTGGAGCTCTTTCGTGGGACGCCCCTCCTGGTACAGCTCTTCGTCATCTACTACGGCTTTCCCGACATCGCCCGCGCGCTGGACGCCGCGGGCATCCCGGCTCAATTCCTCATCCTGAGCCAGATGACCTCGGCCTACCTGGCGCTGGGGTTGAACAGCGGCGCGTATCAGGCGGAATACCTGCGCAGCGCCTTCCAGGCGATCAATGTCGGACAGATCATGGCGGCGCGCGCGTTGGGAATGAGCCAGCTGCAGGCGATCATGCACATCGTCCTGCCGCAGGCGTTACGGCTGGCAATCCCCGCCTGGTCGAACGAAGTCGCCTACATGGTCAAATACACGTCCGTCGTGTTCGTCATCACCGTGCCGGACTTGCTGGCGCGGGGACAGTTCCTCATCAGCAAGTACTACAAACCGATGGAAATTCTCCTCGTCGTCGGTCTGATCTACCTGGTGGTGGTCCTGGGGCTGACGAGTTTGATGAACACGATCGAAAAGCGCACCCAAATTCCAGGATTGCACATGGAAGTGGAACGGGCGTGAATACGCCGCGGACGGAGGCCCACATTTCAAGCCGAAGTTGGGGCGCGGCAGGACGTTGGGGCTGTCTGGCATTACTGGCGCTGGCCATCGCGGGCCTGTTCATCGCAGCGGCGCGGCTGCTGCAGGAGCCGGGGGCCGCTCCGGCCGGCCCGTTGCCGACGGGGGACTTGCGTCTGGCCACCCCTACTCCGACCGCTACATCCACGCCTACCGTCACGCCGCCGCCCTTGCCGCCCTCAACAGGAAAAGGCATTGATATCGGCAGTCGCGTGCAGGTGAACGGCACCGGCGCCGCCGGCTTGAATCTGCGCGCTGCGCCGGGCACCCGCAGTGAGCGGGTCACCATCGCCGCAGAAGGCAGCCTCTTCATCGTGGCCGGGGGACCGCAGGAGGCAGACGGCCTCACCTGGTGGCTGCTTAAGGATGAGACGAATCCCGAACGCGAGGGTTGGGGGGCAGCGAATTATCTGGTAGAAGCGCCGTAGAGGAAGTGAGGGATGAGTCCTCTCCACGTTTCACCGCTCCCTGATTTCTATTTTCAAAAAGGCTTCAGAGAGGAAATGCTGTTTGCATCACGCATTACGCATTACGCATTACGCATCACGTATTCTCCGAGGAGTGCCGTATGGACCTTGACGCCGCCCGTGTAGAAGCCGAACGCCTGCGCCAACAGATCGCCTATCACAATTACCGCTATCATGTGCTCGACAGTCCCGTCATCAGCGATGCGGAATACGACGCGCTGATGGACGCCCTTCGGGCCATCGAAGCGGCCTTCCCGGAGCTGGTAACGCCGGACTCCCCCACCCAGCGCGTCGGGGCGACGCCGGCAGAGGCCTTCACCAAAGTCACGCACCCTGCCCCCATTCTCAGCCTCGATAAAGCCACCAGCGCCGGGGAACTCGCCGCCTGGCAGACGCGCATCGCCAAATGGCTGCCGCCCGACGCTCCCCCGCTGGCGTATGTCATCGAACCCAAGTTCGACGGGCTGACCGTCGTGCTGCACTACACCGAGGGACAACTCACGCTCGGCGCCACGCGCGGCGATGGGCAAGTCGGCGAGGATGTGACCGCCAACCTGCGCACGATCCGCAGCCTCCCCCTGCGCATCCCTGTGACCGCCGAAGGCCCGCGCCCTCCCGCCAGGCTCGTCGTGCGCGGCGAGGTGCTCATGCTGCTCAAGGATTTCGAGGCGCTCAACGAACGTCTCGTCGAGGCGGGAGAGGCGCCCTTTGCCAACCCCCGCAACGCCGCGGCAGGCTCCTTGCGGCAGCTGGATCCCCGCGTCACGGCCCAACGCCCGCTCTCCTTCTTTGCCTACGCCATCGTCGCCGCCAGCGAAACGGTCACCCGCACCCAGTGGGAGACCCTCGCCTACCTCAAAGCGCTGGGATTCCCCATCGCCGAAGAGGTCAATCGGCGCTGCACAACACTGGAAGAAGTCACGGCATATTGCGAGGACATGACGGCGCGCCGCAACACCCTCCCCTACGAGGCGGACGGCCTGGTCATCAAGATTGACGACCTGGCGACCCAGGAGGCTCTTGGCGTTGTGGGCGGACGGCCGCGCGGGGCAGTGGCATTCAAATTCCCACCGCAGGAAGCCACCACCCTCTTGCGTGAGGTGGAATTCTCCGTCGGGCGCACCGGCGTCATCACACCCACGGCGGTGCTCGACCCCGTCCCCATCGCCGGGGTGACCGTGAGCCGCGCCTCGCTGCACAACTTCGATTTCATCGCCGAACGCGACATCCGCATCGGCGATCGGGTGCTCGTGCACCGCGCCGGCGATGTGATTCCCTACGTCGTCGGGCCCATCCTCGATGTGCGTGACGGCGACGAACGCCCCATCACGCCGCCCGCTGCCTGCCCTTCTTGCGGGGAACCGGTCAGCCACAACGAAGGTGAAGTCGCCTACTTCTGCCTCAACACCGCCTGCCCGGCGCAGCGGGTAGAAAAACTGCTGTACTTCGCCCACGTTCTGGACATCATCGGCCTGGGCAGCAGCACTGCCGCGCAGCTGGTGCAACAGGGGCTGATCGTGGATCCCGGCGACCTTTACACGCTCACCAAGGCACAGCTCCTGACTTTGGAGGGCTTTGCCGACAAGAAAGCCGATAACCTTCTCGAGGCCATCGCCGCCTCCAAAGCGCGCCCGCTGCCCCGCCTCCTGGCGGCGCTGGGCATTCGCGGCGTCGGCATCACCGTGGCGGAGACGCTCGTGCAGATCTTCCCCACCCTCGAGGCATTGGAACACGCTCCCGAAGCGGCCCTGGCTGCCATCCCCGGCGTTGGCCCCGTGCGGGCAGCGAACATCCGCGCCTGGTTCGAGCGCCCCGGCAATCAGGAACTGCTCCGCAAACTCAGAGCCGCCGGGGTGAAACTGGCCGCTACGCCGCAGCCGACACATGTGAGCGAGGCCCCGCTCGCCGGTCTGAGCTTCGTCATCACCGGCACGCTCTCGCGGCCGCGAGATGAAATCGCCGATTGGATCACCTTCCTGGGCGGCGTCGTCACCGGTGCGGTAAGCAAGAAGACCAGCTATCTCGTCGTCGGCGCCGATCCTGGCGGGAGCAAATTCAGCAAAGCCCAACAGCTCGGCATTCCCATGATTGATGAAGCCGGCTTGCAACAACTGGCGCGAGGAATGCCGCCCCAATCATAAATACCATCTCAGGAGGATTCGATGCGCACGGTAAATGAACCTGCCTCCCCCCAGCAAAAACACCCGGCCCAACTCGTCAGCGATCTTTTTTGGAGCGAGGGGCTGCTGGAAAGCCTCGGCGATCCCTCCGGGCACATCAACAAGGACGGGCTCGACTACCTGACTTTCTCTGACGCCCGGCTGACGCCCTGGTCGTTCACGGGATTACCTCCCGTGCGCGCCCCACAACTGGAGCTCAACCGCAGCGCCGCACAAATGCTCTTCTTCAGTGAGCCAGAAGTGTTCGAGGCAGTGCGACGCCCGCCCCGCACATTGACGATCATGATGTACCTGCCACTTGCCATCGTCCGCGGGGCCGCTCCCATGTTCAGCGACGCCAAACTGAGCGACTTTCTGGAGTTCTGGAAGGGCGTCTTTGTGCCATTGTTTGACTGCTCCGTCCATTACCTGGCCGAAACCGGCGGGAGATTGCCCACCCGCACGCCGCTGGTTTACATCAACCGACAACACATCGAGGGCTATCTGGAAGCCTGACCCCCAGGAGGGACTTACACTCTCATGCGCACACCCGACGGACGTGAATGCCCCTATTACTACGCCGACCTGCAACGCTGGCGCGTCGCGCGCGAAGAGTGCCGTCTCCTTGAAGCGCCGGGCGATACGGCGCAGTGGACTTCGGCGCTGTGCGCAACCTGCCCCGTGCCAGCCATCCGCCGCGCCAACGCCTGTCCCACATTGAAGTTGCACGCGCGCATCGGGCGCCGTCCGCCCCGCTTCTGGGAAAAACCGCGGATGCTCGTCAGCGCCAGTTGCAGCAAGAGCGGCGGAGCCGTCGCCAATCCCTACATCGGCTGTGGACAATGTCACGAAGCGCTGACCTTCATCATTCCAGAGGAATGAGAGCGGCTGACGAACTCTTTCACAAATCACAGAAAGGCAAACACCATGGAGAAAATACCCGTTGCTGTCATCGGCGGCTCTGGCTTATACCACATGCCCGACCTGGAGCGAGTGCGAGAGGTGCGTGTCACCACGCCATTCGGCGCTCCCAGCGATGCGTTGATTGTCGGCGAGCTGGGCGGCGTCCCTATCGCGTTTCTACCTCGCCACGGCCGGGGACACGTCCTCACGCCCAGCGAGGTGCCCTACCGCGCCAACATTTACGCGCTCAAGAGCCTGGGCGTCCAACACATCATCGCCGTTTCCGCCTGCGGCTCGCTGCGTGAGTCCCTGAAGCCGGGAGATGTCGTCATCCCCGACCAGCTCTTCGACTTCACCAAAGAACGCCGGCGCAGCTTCTTCGGCGAGGGCCTCGTGGCCCACATCTCTGCGGCAGACCCCTTCTGCCCCGACCTGAGCGCGGTCGTCGCTGACGCCTGCGCCGCTGCAGGCGCGCGCGTGCATCGCGGCGGGACCTTCATCACCATTGAGGGACCCCGCTTCAGCACGAAAGCCGAGAGTTATGTCTATCGCAGCTGGGGGATGGACATCATCGGCATGACGACCAGCCCCGAAGCCTTCCTGGCGCGAGAGGCGGGCCTCTGCTACGCCGTCATGGCGCACATCACCGATTATGACGTCTGGCACGAAAACGAGGCGCCGGTCACCGTCGAAATGGTCACCCAACGGTTGAACGCCAACATCACGCTGGCGCAACACGCCATCGCCGACAGTGTCGAACGCCTGAAGACGCTGGAAAGCCATTGCGACTGCGCTCAAGCGCTGGCGACAGCACTCATCACCGCGCCGGAGTGCATTCCAACAGCGACGCGGGAAAAGCTGCAGCTGCTCACCGGTGCAGGAAAATAACGTGGACACGTGGGCACCTTGGCACGTGGGCACGGGTTTATTTTCGAGGGAGCCTTTTTGAACACACCTGAACCCATAGCGACGTCCCCCTCACCTGCGACGTTGCGCCCCGTGCTGCTGTTACTGGGAATCGCCGCCATCTTCATGATGACGGGGGCAATCACCCTGCACCTGGCAAGCGCCAGCGGCGCCCTCGCCCCCGCCGTCAGCCCTCAACGGCTGCTCGCGGTAGTCCTGGGCTGGAGCATCGCCTGGGGCGGCGCGCTGTTCTACCTCGTGCGCTGTCACCCGCAGGCGGATCTGTGGATGTTGCCGCCCGCTGCACTGCTGACGGGATGGGGCTTGCTGTTGCAGGCCCGGCTCGCGCCCAACTTCCTCGGTCGGCAGATCGTGTGGCTGATACTCGGCGCGGCGCTCATGTGCGCGCTCAGCGGCATCCCCTCCCTCATGCGACTCTTGCGGCGCTATCGCTACACGCTGTTGGCCGGCGGCCTGCTCCTCCTGGCGACGACTTTGCTCTTCGGCGTCAATCCTTCCGGCGCCGGCGAGCGCCTCTGGCTGGGAGCCTTCGGCCTCTATTTCCAGCCGTCGGAGCTGCTCAAACTGCTGCTCATCATCTACCTCGCCGCTTATCTGGCCGACCGGCGTGAAATCCCACGCCGCGGCGCGCTGTGGCCTGCGGTCCTCGGTCCCATGCTGCTGATGATTGGCCTGGCTCTGGTGTTGTTGGCCTGGCAGGAGGATCTCGGCGCCGCGCTGCTCTTCTATCTGACCGCACTGGCGATGCTATATCTCGCCTGGGGACGCCTGGAGCACGTGCTGATAGGCGGCCTCATGTTCGTGCCGGTGGTGGCCGCCGGCGCGCTGCTCTCGACGCGGGTGGCCTTGCGCGTCAGCATCTGGCTCAATCCCTGGGCGCCGGAACAAGCCGACCGCGCCTTCCAAATCCTGCAATCGCTCTTCGCCATCGCCGCCGGCGGCCTCTTCGGACAGGGGTTGGGCCTGGGACGCCCCGATCTCATCCCCGTTGTCCACAGTGATTTCGTTTACGCCGCGCTGGTCAACGAATTCGGCGTGACCGGGGCCGTCGCAGTCCTGGGGCTGCTCGCCTGGCTGATCCAACGGGCCTTGAAGCTGGCGCGGCGCAGTGAAGCGCCCTTCGAAGCGCTGCTGGCGGGCGGCATCGCCGCCTGGATCGGCATCCAGAGCAGCGTGATCATCGCCGGCAACCTCAAACTCATCCCACTCACCGGCGTGACGTTGCCCTTCTTGAGCTATGGCGGCTCCTCGCTCGTCATGCTGCTGGGAGCGTTGGGGCTGCTGTTGAATATCTCCACGCCGCACCCCGTCGCGGCCAGCCTGCCACTGAAGAACGCCCCGAACGTCCCGCCGCTCGCGCATACCCTCCTGGGATTGGGAAAGGGCTTGCTCCTGCTGCTGAGCGTCTGCGCCCTCGAGACCGGCTACTGGGCCGTGGCGCGCGCTGACGCCCTGCGGGCATATCCCACCAATTCCCATCGTATTCTGGCCGAGATGCGCATCCAGCGCGGGCGCATTCTCGATCGGCGGGGGGTGGCGCTGGCTGACATCACCGTAGATCAGCGCGGCTACGTCGAACGGCTCTACCCCGTCCCCGCAGCGGCGCCGGTTGTGGGATACGCGACCCTCGAATATGGCGCCGATGGCATGGAAGCGGCGTGTGACGCCGCCCTCCGTGGCGATGTGGGGCGCACGGCTTGGGTTGCTGCCAGGGAACAGCTCCTCCAACAAACGCCGCAAGGCGCCGACATTCGGCTGACCCTCGACGCCCGCCTGCAACAGCAAGCGCAGGCGCTGCTGGCGCAACAACAGGGTGCCATTGTGCTGATGGACAGCCACACCGGCGAGATCCTGGTGCTGGCTTCAGCGCCCACCTATGACCCCGCGACCGTGGTCGAGAACTGGAAAAACCTGCGAGAGGACTCCACCTCGCCGCTGCTGAACCGCGTCACGCAGGCGCCGGTTCAACCGGGAGGCGCGCTGCAGACCCTCATCACCGCAGCCGCCCTCGAACGGGGCTTATCCACGGCCACCTTCACCCAGACGTTCGCCGCGCCCGTAATGTGGAACGGCTACACCCTCACCTGTCGCACGGCGCCCCGCGACGACACCTGGGAAGCGGCGCTGGCGAGCGCCTGTCCCGCGCCGTTTGCCGCTGCCGGACAAATGCTCGGCGCGGAATCGCTGGCGGAAGTGTTTGCACGCTGGGGACTCACCACCGCGCCGGCGTTGGAGCTGCCGGTCCTCGTCGCCGAATGGGACGCGGACAACGTCACGCCCATCATGGAAGCCCTGGGACAGGGCAAACTGCTCGTCACGCCGCTGCAAATGGCCGGCGTCGTCGCGGCGCTCGCCAATGACGGCGTCCGACCGCCGCTGCACCTGTTGGAAAAATCACAGCCCGGCTGTCCAGAACCGCCGGCCGCCGCGACCCGTCTCCTCGACGCCACGCTGGCGATCCGCTTGCGGACGGCCTGGCCTTCTTGGCCAGGAGACGTGGTCGGACACCTCAGTACCGCGCAGGCGGGGCCGGGACGTATGCTCAGCTGGTTCCTGGGGATCAACTCAGCGAAACTGCCGCGCTTTGCCGTTGTCGTGCTGCTGGAAAATGCCGCCGATCCCGAGATCGCGGCGGACATCGGCGCGCAGCTGCTACACGCCGCCGTAGCGCCGCCCGCAGCCGTCCCTTAGAACTCCGTGGCAAGACCCACAGATTTCACTCCGCGGGCAGAAACGGCTCCCCGTAAAATGTCCGCCAGAGAATAAGTTTGACAAAGTTGGATTCTAACATATTATAGAGATAAGTTAAAATTGAAGAGATCATGGGCCTGCGGCTCATTAGCCTGGCGTTTTCTACAATTAGATCTGTTTTCACTGCCCTGTTGTGTAAATCCCAGGCGAGAATCCGCTCACCGCAACCAGGCAGTCCACAAGGAGTGTGAAAATGAAAGAAACAATCCTGCTGATCGAAGACGATGAAGCCCTGGCGCAGCTGGTGCAGCTGCTGCTGGAACGCGCCGGCTACAATATCGTGGCGGCCAACGATGGCGAGACCGGACTGCAGCTGGCCCGTGAAACGGACCTCGATCTCATCTTGCTGGACATTCTCATGCCCGGCATGGACGGCTGGCACGTCCACGAAGCCCTGCAAAACATCACCGATGCGCCTGTCCTCTTCCTCACCGCCTTGGGCGATGAACACAACATCACCTACGGGCTGGGCCTCGGCGCCGACGACTACATCGTCAAACCCTTTGGCTACAAAGAGCTGGTAACGCGCGTCAAGGCAGCGCTCTCGCGCGCCCGGCGCGCTAAGGGCGCCCAGAGCATTTTCCAGGCTGGCACGCTCTGGGTCAATCAGGACACCCACGAAGTCAAAGTCAACAATCGCGTCGTGACGCTCACGCCCACGGAATTTGCCCTCCTCTCGGCGTTGATTCAGGATCCCGGGCGCACCGTGAGCCATGACACGTTGTTGCGGCGGGTGTGGGGTCCAGAATATGCCAACCGGCGCGATTACCTCAAGCTTTACATCTGGTATCTGCGCCAAAAAATCGAGGACGATCCCCGCCAACCACGCTACATCGTCAGCGAACGGGGACAGGGATACCGGTTGCTGGTAGAGCCGGCTGAAGAAGGCATTCCCGATCAGGAAGAATAGCCCGGCATGTGGGCCATGACCCTGTGGCGCACCGCTAGCTGGCGCTTCGACCTCCGCTCCGCTTTGGTGGGAGCGCTGGTTGCCTGGGCCATCGCCTGGATGCTCTACCGCCGCCGCGCCGTCATAGGACAAAGGCTGGAGCAGCTGCGCGCTCCCTTCAAGCGCTGGTGGGCCCGCAATCAACGCAGCACCGGCGAGAAATATCTGGCGGCGCTTCAGGAACAGTTGCGACGGCTGCTGTTGTTTGCCCCCGAAGACCCCCTACAGGTCTTCGTCCCCCCTCAATTTCTGGCGCCGGCCGCCTTACCCACCACCCTCGCCGAGGCAGATGACACCTCACAGACCCTGCTGCTCACCCACGAAGCGTTGCTTCACGGACATGCACGCCTGAGCCTCTACGGCGAGCCAGGAACCGGGCGCACCACAGCTCTGGCCATGCTCGTGTGGCGCATCGCAGAACATGATCTCCGGCAACAACGGCCCTATCAGCGTTTTCCCTTGTGGATTGATCTGGCGTTGGTCAGTGAACTTCCAGACGCCAAAACCGCGCCGGTGCAGGCCCTCGCCGATATGGCGACCCGCTTCATGCCGCAGGCCCTTCCCAAATGGCTGATCACGCAGCTGCGCACGCAACCCTCCCTCATCCTCGTGGATAACTGGGATGCGACGCCCCTCGAACAGCGGCGGGCGCTGGCTGAGTGGCTGAATCAGGCCGCCGCGGCCCTGCCGCAAAGCCTCTGGATCCTCGCTGCCGGCCCCGAAGGCTATGGGCCGCTCGTCGAGGCGGGGTTCACGCCGTTACAGATTCAACCGGCGCTCGACCGGGACACGCCGGTGCGGTTGCACACCGGCTGGAGCCACGCCCTGGGCCTCCCCGAAGCCGAATTTCCCGAAGAGGACCTGGCGATCATGCGCTGGGCCATCGCCGCCGGCGACACCTTCGCTGAACAGACCCTGCGCATCAACCTCTACTTGCGCTATCAGCAGATGCCCTATCGCCCGGTCGAAGTCCTGGAAGCGCTGCTGCGCACTCTCTATCTGCCCATCTCCGGGCTGGAAGATGCCCCCGAAAATATTCCGGCGGCCCAGGATCTGGCGATCACTATCCTGGCGCAGTTGGCGCGCATTCTGCGGCTCGAAAAACGTCCCGTCACCCCGGCCATCCTTCAGGAGCTGCTCGAGCGCTTGACGCCCCTCACCGATAAGCAAGACAAACTGCCGGCAATCGTCCGCAAGGCCATTCAGAGCACCCCGCTCCTCGATCATTCCGGCAAAAGCGCGCACTTTATCCATCCTCTATGGGAAGATTTCCTCACCGCCAGAGCTCTGGCCGCCGAAACAGCAGAGACCAATCAGGAGCCCATTTTACTCCTGGAGCACCTCTACGACCCGGAATGGCGGTTCCTCCTCGAATGCTACGCCGGCCTCAGCGACGCCGAGCCCTTGATTAAAGCCCTGTTGCGCGAGGGGCTGACCCTGGTGGATCAACCCGACGCGCGCCAGGCTCAGGAAGCCCTGTTGCTGGCGGCGCGTTGGACGGCGCGCTCACCAGAGGACGTCCCATGGCGCAGTTACGTGATCAAGGCGCTGGTGCAAGTCATCATGAAGCCGGCCCTTGACGCTGAATTGCGGCTGCGACTCGCTGAAGCGCTGGCGTTGGTCGCCGGCGAGGAAGCCTATCCCTTCTACCAGCTGGCGCTGCGTCAACCGACGTTGCCCGTCCGCCTCGCGGCGTTGCGCGGCATCGGCTGGACCGGCGGCGTGAAAGACTTGAAGCTGCTGTCCGCCGCGTTCAGAGACCCCCATCGAGAGGTGCAGGAAGCCGCCCTGCGCGCCATCGGCGATTTGGGCATACCGGAGGCCTACCGCTTTCTGGCCCAGCTCCTGCCCCAGGCCAGTGACGAGCTGATGTTGGTGATCGCCGAAATTCTGGCCCGGCAGCCTGAAAGTTGGGGCTTGCTGAACGAGGCCACGACCGCTGACGATTTGCTGGTGCGCCGCGCCGCAGCCTATGGCCTGGGCTTCATTCAAGAGCCCTGGGCGCAGGAACGGTTACAGCAGCTGGCCCGCGATGACTCCCAATGGCTGGTGCGCTCCGCCGCAGAAGCCTCCCTGAGCGCCCAACAGCCCTCGACCCATGTCGCGCTTGCCCCACCCCAGCCGGAATACCTCCAATGGCTGATGGCCTGGGCCGCCAAACATGGATTGGGCCTCGGCGTTGGCGAGGCGGCGCTGCAACTCCTGCTCCATGCCGTCCAAGTAGGGGACGCGACCTCCCGCATCCTGGCAGCGCGCACGCTCAGTCAAATCGGACGCCCAGAGCACTTGCCCGCGCTGCAAGCGCTGAGCGAAGAGCAGGACCCGGCCGTGCAACAGGCGGCCATGCAAGCCATCCGGCAGATCGAATCGCGCTATCGGGGAATCCCAGAGCCGCCAGCCCCCGCGCCAGAAAGCACAGAGCCTGCGCAGCCCTAAATTTTAGCTGCACATCACAAAACGCGGCTGGAATACGACCCAGCCGCGTTGACAATTCCTCAGGACATTACTCCTCTACTGCCTCTGGAGGGGACCAATCGAGCTCATAGCCGTCGCCGCGCAAGAGCTCCCATGCCAGGACGCGATAGGCCACCGAGCCTTTGGAGCGCGGGGCGTAATGGATGCCCGGCTCGCCATAGCTCGGCGCTTCGCTGAGCCGAATGCTGCGCGGGATGAGAATGTGAAACACCAGGTCGGGGAAGTGCTTCTGCACCTCGGCGACGACTTCTCGCCCCAGCGTCGTCCGCTTGTCAAACATGGTCATCACCACGCCCCGCAGCACCAGGCGCGGATTGAGACTGCGTCGCACCAGCTCAATGGTGTGCATCAGCTGCGAGAGTCCTTCCAGGGCCAGGTATTCACATTGCACGGGCACAATGACGCCATCGGCCGCGCACAAGCCGTTGACGGTGAGAATGCCCAGCGAGGGCGGCAGGTCAATCAGAATGTAATCGTAGCCGTCAACACCCTTGAGGCCCAACTGCAAGCGCTCCGCCCGAGCTTTGGCGTCGGGGAGGCTGTTCAACTCCACCGAGGCCCCCGCCAGAGCCGGCGCGCTCGGCAGCAGATCCAGGCCCCTCCACCACGTCTGGCGGATGATCTCCTGAGCCGTCACACTCCCCAGCAACGCCTCATAGGAGGAGACCTCTACGGTGCGTGGATCCAGGCCCAGACTGGTGGTGGCATTGCTTTGCGGGTCAACGTCTACAACAAGGACGCGGAATCCCCAATCCGCCATCGCCGCCGCCAGGTTGACGACGGTGGTGGTTTTGCCCACCCCACCTTTCTGATTTGCAAATGCATACGTTCGCATAAGCCCTCGTCAGCGCCAGTCCCAGTTGCAGATTTCCAGGTCTTCGGCGGTAGGAATGCTGTCCCATCCCACACGCCCGACCGAGCGCGAGGCGATGCACGCCGCCAGGTGAGCTGCCAGGCGGGGATCGGTCCCGTCCGCCAAAGCGCAGAAAAACGTGGCCGCGAAGATGTCGCCGGCACCCGTCGGGTCGAGTTCAGGCACGCGCAACGCCGGAAAAAGATAAGGACGGCCGTCGCAATAAAGCGTGCCCCCCATGTAGCCATCGGTCACGACCAGATAGCGGGTGAGGCGCGCCCACCGTTCGGCGAGAGCGCGATCCCCACGCAGGTCCTCCAGGCTCAGGACCACCGCCGAAGCCAGAGGCAATAGCGCCTCCGCTTCGAGCCAGAGCCGGGGGACCACCCGATCTGCCGCATCCCGCTGCCGCATCCACCCCTGGGGAGTCAGCCCGACAAAAGCGCGCCCCGCGAAAAAACTCACCCATTCGGGCGCACACTCCCCGGCGACGGGACCGATGTGCACCAACGGCGCCGAGCGCCATTCAGGGGGGATCAAGTCCGGCGTCAAGGGCATCGCCGTCCGATGTAGCAGCTGCAGTCGGCCCTCGGGCGTGTAGCGATTCTCAAACGTCGTGGTGTGCGGGCCGCGATGACAGCACACCGTCACGCGCTCGCCAAAAGGGGTGGCGGCAAAAGGCGCCGGGTCGAAATCATCGCCGGCGCTCGTCAGGATGCCCACCCGCCGTCCCAAGGCGGCAGCCACCAGGCCCGCATATGTCGCCGTGCCGCCCATCGTGTGTCCTGCCCCGTCGGGCCGCAGGTCATGCGTCACATGCCCGATCACGAGATACTCACACGACGGCAAGGCACGCCTCATTCTTGCGCTTCGTGAGCGACGGGAATCACCGTCACCGCGCGCGCGTTCCCGCTGCCGGTGCTCTGGGTCTTGACCCGCGCGTCGTCCTGTAAAGTGATGTGAATCACCCGGCGATCGCTCGCGGGCATAGGGCGCAATTGAATCGGCCGGCCCATTTTCACCGCCTTGTCGGCCGTGTTGCGCGCCAGCGTCGCCAGGCTGCGCAACCGTCGCTCGCGATAGCCGTCGGCATCGAGGACCAGATCATAGGTGCCCGGCGCCTGGTGATGCGCCACCGTGCGCAGGAGATACTGAGTGGTGTCCAGGGTCTGCGCCTGCGGACCGACCAGCACGTCCGCGTCCTTGCCCCGCACCGAGACCCAGAGGACTTCCTCATCCCGCCAGTCTACAGACACCTGCAGCTCCAACGCCTCGAAGAAATGCGTGGCGATGTCCAGCACAGTTTCCCGAATCGCCTCACGATCCGCAGGCTCTGCCACGGCACGCGGCGCTTTCACGGCCGGCGCGACGGTCTCAGGCGCGGGCCGGGTTGATGCCGGCTTCTCAATCTGCGGCCCTTCATGCCGGGGTTTCTCGACAGCTTTGCCCTCAACGGACTTCAAGGGCGGCTTTTCCACCGGCGCGCCCGCCGGAGCCAGGGACGATCCCCCGGTCAGATGGGAGACACTGGCTGCCGGTTCAGGCGGCGGCGCTGCTTCCGGTTCAGGGGCAGGTTCAGGGGTCTCCGGTTCGGCGACGGGAACGTTCTGCCGGACCGTCTCCGTCCGCCGTTTGACATGCACCCGGGCCTCACGGGCGCCCAGGCCCAGGAAACCCTTGCTGCCTTCATCCAACACTTCGATGTCGGCCTCCTCCCGCGTCAATCCCAATCGCGCAAGGCCCAAAATGATCGCCTCTTCGACAGTAGGCGCCGTCATGACCATCTCTTGTTCGAGATCCACCACGTTCCTCCTCTGAAAATAGAGATCAGTGAGTTGTGAGAAGAGAGTCGTCGCAACCCTCGATCACGACTCACAGCTCACGCCTCACATTGTCATCCGCGGTGGTGTGCCGCAGGAACATGTCAACCCCTCAGCAAGTCAGCGAATCACTTACGTTACCACGTGTGTGTCCGCGTTCGCAAACGCCAGGCCGGCTATTTGCCTTTAGCTTTTGCCGGCACTTTGGCAGGCGGCTTGCGCGACGCCTTATCTGCCGTCACAACCGATGCAGAGCTGGCAGCCGCTTTCTCGCTACTGACCGGCGCCCCGACGTAGTGACGCCGGAACAGAAAATATTGAGCAATCCCGATCAAGTTTGAAATCAACAAGTAGACCGAAAGCCCCGTCGCATACTGAGCCGAGAAAAATCCCATCATCAACGGCATGGTGATCAACATGGACTGACTCATGGATTGCGCCTGCGGGTCGGCATTGGCAGTCGCGGGGGTGAGCAGCTTTTGCTGATACCAGGTCGTCGCCATCACCAACAGCGGCATGATGAAGAACGGATCGCGCACGGCCAGATCCATCCACAGGAAACGGCCATTGAGGGGGGCCAGCGCACTGAGGCCGGGGATCCAGCGGTAGATGTGCGCCGACAGATCCAGCAGCGCGATCGGCGTCGAAGCCAGCGCGCGAATGATCGCCCCATAGAGAGCGAACATCAACGGCAGCTGGATCAACATGGGCAGACAACCGCCAAGAGGGTTAATGCCCAACTCCTTGTACAAAGCCATTTGTTCCTGCGCCAGCCGTTCGCGGTCATTCTTGTATTTCTCCTGCAGCGCCTTCATGCGAGGCTGCAGCTCCTGCTGTTTGCGCGCCATCTTCTGCTGGCTCAAGGTCAGCGGGGTAAGCGCTAGCCGCACGAGCAAAGTCAAGGCGGCTACCGCCAGCATCGTCTGATTCCCCAGCAGCTGGTAGAACAACAACAGCAAATTGGTCAACGGGTCAACAATGAGATAATCCCACACAGCTTTTCTCCCTACACTCGCCCCCAGGTTTGAGACTTACCGCTTCACTCCGGCAACGGATACTGCCACAGCAATTTGCCGTCTTCCGCATCCAACGCCTGGACGCGCGTCGCGGCCATAATGGGCATGACGTAGATACGTTCCCCATCGGTTGTCAGATCGCCAGGAAGGCGCGCTCCCTGGGCCACCGAGATCTGCGGCAAGATGCTGCCCGTCGCCGCCTCCAGCGCCCGAATGACGCCACTTTGATATCCCGGCAGGTAAAGAGTCTTTCCATCAGAGCTCAATACACCCTGCCCACGGAAAATTTCCCCCTCGACGCGCTGCTGCCACACCACCGAGGGGGTGCGAGTGTCGAAAGTGATCACGTTGCCCCCCACGTCAGCGAAAGTGATGCGGCCTGCGCCCGGTGTGCCGGTACTCCAAAACCAGTTTTCCCCTTCCTCAAAAGTCCACAGGACGGCCCCGGTTTCAGGATCGAGCCGATAGACGCGGTCGCCAAAATCGCCAATCCACAAGCCGCCGTCTACCAACACCGGCGCCCCGCCGAAAGCGCCGCGCCCTTCAAACTTCCACTTGAGCGCCCCATCCGCAAGAGCGAGAGCATACAGCCCATGATCCATGGAAGCGACATAGACGGTGTCCTCCACAATCAAGGGAGTCGTCCAGATGCGCTCCCGCGTGGCAAAACGCCACGCCAACGTGCCATCCGCCAGATTCAGCGCATAAACGCTGCCGTCACCATTGCCGATGACGAACAAATCACCGCCAATGGCGCCGCCCGCGACATATTGTCCCTTGGCGCCCTCGGCTTCAGGCAGGGCTCCCAGCGCCTGCAACAGGGGTCCGACGAGGGGGATCGTGCTCCCCTTCTCACGCGGATAGACCCAGGCGACGCCGGGGACCGCGCGGGTGTTATCGGTCAGTTGCAAAGCATAGACTTCCTGACCGTGCAGGGTCGCAACCAGCAACAGTTTGCGTTCCGCATCGTAGGTTGGCCGGGCATAAAAGCCCGTCGTCGCCGCGTTAGCGCGCGTGCCGGGCATCCAGCTCCACAATTCCTCTCCCGTCTCCGCATCCAGCGCGCGGACGTGGTCCATATCGGCGATGTACAGCACGCCATCGGTCACTACCGCACCTGCCCAGCTTTCCTGTCGCGCGCCAGCGCAGCCGGAAAGCGCCAACAATACCAGACTCAGTCCCAAAAGGACCCACCAGCGTTTCATGCATCCTCCAAATTACGGGACGGGATCATAGCCCCCCGGGTGAAAAGGATGGCAACGCAGGATCCGACGCACTGCCAGCCATCCGCCGCGCCACACGCCATAGCGACCGATCGCTTCATAGCTGTACTGTGAACAGGTGGGGGTAAAACGACATGAGGGAGGTAAACCCGGAGAAATCGCCCGTTGGTAAAAGCGAATGACTGCTAAAACGATTGCCTGCATAACTGTCGCTCAATCTTGCCACAATCCCGAACGCTGCAACAGCGCTCTCAACGCCGCTTCAACCTGCGGCTCACTGGAAGTGCTCAACGTAGCACGCGCCACCAACACCAGATCCCAGCCAGGCGCCAAGTGTGGATAAAGATGGCGTGCCGCCTCGCGCAACAAGCGTCGTGCCCGATTGCGTTGCACTGCGCCGCCCACCTTCCGGCTGGCCGTTATGCCAATTCTGGAGCTCGACAAATCGTTGCGAACGCACCATAACACAAACAAGGGATGCACCCATGACTGCCCGTGATTCCACACATGGCGAAAATCCTCTGGGCGCCGCAGGCGCATTCCCTTGTGCCAGGGATACCCCCCCAATGCAATCGTAGCCGGCGCCCTCACGCCCGGCGTGGACGCTGAGCGCTTTCCTTCCAGTTGATGCGCTTCGCGCCGCCGAGGCTCACGGACACCAGGCGCTTGCGGCCGCGCAGGCGCCGTCGCTTGAGGACGTTGCGCCCGTCCTGAGTGGCCATGCGCGCCCGGAAACCATGCGTGCGCATCCTTTTACGCTTCTTGGGTTGATAAGTGCGTTTCGTCGCCATGCTTCATGCTCTCCTTACCCTTGTATTTCTCGAAAATTCAAGCCTGGAGCTTTTCAGAGTGCGCAAACCTTGTTCACACACACAAAACCGCGCGGTCGCCCGCTGCGGTTTTGTGCCTCCAGGGCCAAGACATTATACCGTAAGCGGTCACTAAGTCAACCTTGCGCTGACCCAACCTCCCGCTCCCTTGCTTCCATGAAGCAGTATGGTAAACTGAGGGGCAATCAGGCGGCATCGTGTGCAAGGGTCAGGAGATAAAGGCAGCGGCTCCCATTCATCCCGGGGCGGCACCGGCTCAGCCAGACGGCTCAGAAAGGGGCCATGGACTCATCTAACCAGGAAGCGCAAGTGATCAAGGCGCAAAGCGGCTTTTACACGCTGCGGACAGCCGACGGCAGCACGATCGTCGCGCGCGTGCGCGGTAAACTCAAACACAAGCAGCAAGATAGCACAATCGTCGCCGTCGGCGATCGCGTGCGCTGGGAGCCCAGCCCCGAAGGGGGGTTCAGCATCACCGAGGTGCTGCCGCGCGACCGCGCGCTCAGCCGTCTCAAGCCGCTCTCCTCCGGGCGCGGGACCCGGCGTTGGGATCGGCAGGGCTATCTGCGCGAGAAAGAGCAAATCCTCATCGCTAACCCCGATCAAGTTGTGTTTGTCCTGGCGTGCGCGCAACCTGACCCCCATCTGCGGATGCTGGATCGGCTGCTGGTAGGCGCCGAGCGGCAGAACATCCCGGCGCTGATCTGTGCCAACAAGGTGGACCTGGTTTCTGAGGCGGACGCCCGGCAGCGCTTCGCCATCTACGAGCGGATCGGCTACCCGGTGCTCTACACCAGCGCCAGCACTGGCAGCGGCATCGAGGCCCTGCGCGCCAGCCTCAAGGATCAGCTCAGCGCACTGGTCGGTCCCTCAGGGGTGGGCAAGACCAGCCTGCTCAACGCGCTCCAGCCGGGGTTAGGACGCCGGGTCAAAGCGGTGAGCGAAGCGACCGGCAAAGGCCGTCACACCACGACGGTGACTGAAATGATCCCGCTGGAGATCGGCGGCTGGGTCGCCGATACTCCCGGCATCCGCGCGCTGGCGTTGTTCGACCTGGAGCCGGAGGAAATTGATGCGTACTTTCCGGATATCGCGCCCTACGTGCCGCGCTGCGCGTTTTCGGATTGCAGTCATCACCTGGAACCCGGCTGTGCGGTGCTGGCGGCGCTCGCGGCCGGCGCGATTGACCGGCATCGCTACGAGAGCTACGTGAGATTGCATGAGGAACATCGCAAGCTCGCCGACATGTACTGGTGGGGCATTGATGAAGACTAGCATTCAGGCTGCACCGCAGAAGTCACACCAAAGCATTCTACGAGTTAAAAAACACCCATGAGACCTCATCCAAAGGAGACAGGAAATGTCCAAACACTTGCGTCTAGGGATCGCCATCCTGGCAATAGGGTTGGCGCTGGCGACGCCGACCGTCGCGCTCGCGTACCAGCATGGCCCGGGGCTTCCACCGCCGCCCGAGTGGCCCGTCATCGGCCCCATTTTGCGCTGGCTGGGGATAATTGAGGAGACTCCCGCAGAGATGCCAGCGTTCGATCCCACCTATACCGAACATCGCCTCACGACACTCCAGGACGCGCAGTCGCTATGGGAAAGCCTGGAACCTGAGGCGCGCGTCCGCGTCATCGTCGGCCAGGAAGACGCGAACGCGGCCTTGCAGACAGCGGTCCAAAACGTGCCGGGACTCGACGACGTCACACTCACCTTCGAGAGCGGCTCCGTCACCCTGGCGGCGACGGTCAAGCGCTCGGTGCTGGAACGCCAGGGCGTTCAACTGCCGTTCTTCATCACCAGCCAGGAAATCAAGGGAGAGCTTCAAATCGCTCTGGGCGCTGCGGAATGTCGCCCGACCCTCACGGTGCAAAAAGTGCGTCTCGGGAAAATTGGGCTGCCGCTGCGAAGCCTGGCAGAGGAAGCCTTCAATGAGCAAATGCAACAAGAGTGGATGTCCCAGGTGTGCATCGAGCGCGTCTTCATGCTGCCCGGGGAATTCGCCGTAGAAGGTTATCGGCGCTAAAGGGAGGCATGATGTCCATCCAGGCCATTCTCTTCGATCTTGACGGTACTTTCCTGGAATTCGACATGGTTCAGGAGTTATTTCCCCACTACCTGCGCGCGCTGACCGAGTGGATGTCGCCTTACGTACCGCCGGAGCGCTTCGTTCCGGCACTATACGCGGGCACCGAGGCCATCACCCACAATGATGACGGACGGCAGACCAACGCCGAAGCTTTCGCCGCCGCCTTCTTCGCCCGGGTGGAGCAACCACGGGAGCTGCTCGAACCGGTGTTCGAGGCTTTCTACCGCGAGGCCTTCCCCGCCCTGCAGCATCTCGCCCGTCCCCGCCCGGCAGCGCGACGCATCGTAGAACGGGCCTTCGCCCTGGGATATGAGGTGGTCATCGCCACCAACCCGTATTTCCCCGCCAGCGCCACGCTCGAACGGCTGCGCTGGGCCAATGTCGCGGATTTCCCCTATCATCACATCACCACCTACGAAAACAGCCGCGCCGTGAAACCCACCCCCCGCTATTACTACGACATCCTGGAACTCCTGGGCCGCGGCCCGGCGGAAGCGCTCATGGTCGGCGACGAGGCGATGGACATGGCGGCCGGGGCACTGGGATGCCTCACCTACCTGGTCAAGAGCCCGGCGACCACCGCGGAGGCCTTCAACCCGCCGCCAACATTCCAGGGTGACTTAGAAGCATTGGAAGAAGTATTGGTGAAATTGCGCGCTCAATAGAGTGCATCAAAAAAAACGTTCCCCTTTCCCCGATGGAGGAAAGGGGAACAACAACGAAAGGCCGGCCATGAACCATTATCCACGGGTCTACCTGAAACCTGGACGCGAGGCCTCCATCCAACGGCGACATCCCTGGGTGTTTTCCGGCGGGATCGCGCGGGTCGAAGGGCAGCCGGCGCCCGGCGCGCTGGTCGCCCTCCACAGCGCCGAGGGGAAATTCCTCGCCTGGGGACATTACAGCGCCGCCTCGCAGATTCGCGTGCGGCTGCTCTCCTGGGATCCGGCAGAGGATCCTGACGCCCCAGAGTTCTGGCGGACGCGGCTCAAGCGCGCCCTCGAAGCACGCGCGCCGTTGCTCGCGGACGGACACACGACGGCCTGTCGGCTGGTCAACGCGGAATCGGACGGCCTGCCGGGCCTCATCGTGGACCGCTACGGCGACGTCCTGGTGCTCCAGGCCCTCACGGCCGGCATCGAGGCGCGGCGAGCTCTGCTGGGCGAGCTGCTCGTGCAGGCACTCCACCCCCAGACAATCTATGAACGCAGCGACGCGGACGTGCGGCAGCATGAGGACCTCCCCTCGCGAGTGGGAGTGCTTTATGGCGCGGAGCCGCCAGAAACGCTGGAAATCCTGGAAAACGGCCTGCGCTTTCGGGTAGATGTACGTCGCGGGCACAAGACTGGCTTCTATCTCGATCAACGGGACAACCGGCGACTGCTCGGCGAGCGGATCGCGGCCCTCGCGCGGGCGGGGCGGCTCCTCGACATGCTCAACGTCTTTTCCTACACGGGCGGCTTTGCCGTTTACGCGCTGGCTTACGGCGGCGACGCCGTGCGCAGCATCACCAACGTGGATGTCTCCAACGACGCCCTTCACATGGGACGCGCCAATCTGGCGCAGAACGGCCTCAACGCAGAGCAGGTGACCGACATCAGCGGTGATGCGTTCCAGGTGCTGCGTACACTGCGCCAGCAAGGCCGCTCCTTCGATGTGATCGTGCTCGACCCGCCCAAATTCGCCTTCACGCAGAAAGACATCCAGAAAGCCGCGCGCGGCTACAAGGACATCAACTTACAGGCGCTGCACCTGCTGCGCGCCGGCGGCTATCTGTTCACCTTCTCGTGCTCCGGGGCAATTTCGGCGGATTTGCTGCAGAAAATCGTTTTCGGCGCCGCCCTCGATGCCGGCCGGGACGTCCAGCTCGTCGGCTGGATGACGCAAGCCGAGGATCATCCGGTGGCGCTGACCTTCCCGGAAGGCGCCTATCTGAAAGGATTGCTCTGCTATGTGGCCGCCTAGCTCCAATCCCCATGGGCGGCGCCTCGGCGTGCGAGCCGTCGGCTTGCTGATGGCGCTGGCCCTGCTGCTGCCCATTTCCACAGCGGCCTCCGCGCGCAGCCGGGCCGACGCCCCCACCCTCGACATCACGCTGCCCTGGGAGGGCGCGGTACGCTTCCCCGGTTGGACCGAGGTGCAGGTGACCCTCACCGCCGCGAAGACCCCCTGGAGCGGCGAATTGCGCCTCGAGGACCGCGGACAGAAGCTCACCTATCGGCGGGCGCTCACTCTTCCCGCCGGCGGCCGGCAATTCCTCCGCCTGCCGCTCTACATCCCCGAATTCAGTCACTACACCCTGACGCTGGTCGAGCAGGGGACAGCGCCCGCCTCCGGCCAACCCCTGCCCTTGCGTGCGCTGGACGCGCAGGCGCGGTTTTGCGTCGCCGTGGACCCGCTGGGCCGCCTGGCGCCGGGAACGATCAATGGCTGTAAGAGCAGTTTGCTGCTCACCGACCTGGGGACATTGCCAGAAACCGCAATGGCATGGGATAGCGTGGACGTGTTGATCCTGCACGAGGTCGCGACGAGTGCGCTCACCGCCGCGCAACAGGAAGCGCTCTGGGCCTGGGTCAGCCTTGGCGGACACCTGACCGTGGTAGAGGGGCCGGGAACCGCGCAAACGCTCGCCGGTTTGCCCCGCGCGCTCCAGCAAGCCCTTACGGCCCTCCCCGTGGGGATGACGTCCTCCCTTGGCGCGGGGACCCTCTCCCGCGTGCGGGCAGAAAATCCCGCCGCGACAGACTCCACGGCCTGGTTAGGGGACTGGACCGGGGAGCGCGTCCCGGCCGCCTCGGTACTGGGCCTCAGGATTCCCCCCGCACCGGCGGCCGAAGCGCTCATGTCGGTGCCGCAAGCGTCGTTTCCCCGGCCGGCGCTGCTGTTGGGACTGCTGCCGGCCTACGCCCTCCTCGTCGGCCCGGGCATGTGGTGGCTGGCGCGGCGCCTGCACCGGCCCCGGCTCGTCTGGCTGCTGACGCCGTTGATGATCGGGGTGGCCGCCCTGAGCATGTGGCTCGGGCTGACCACGATTGCCGGCGGAGTCTTTCCCATCACCCACGAAATCGCCGTGATCTTTGGCAATGACAAGGGAGGCCCGGCACGCGTGCTGCAAACGACGGCCATTTTCGCGCCTCGCGCCCGCGTCCTCACCTGGAACACGCAGCTCGCACCCCGCCCTTTCGTCGGCTATTTCGATGCGGCAGCCAGCAGCTACTACTTCACCGCCAACCGGCCTTTCCCCGCCGAGGTGCTGTGGGCTGAAGGGACAAGCCAGATCCAGGCAACGCATCCCCCCGGCCCGCTCAGCTGGGCCGCAGAGGGGCTGATGACGCTGCCCGCTCTCGAAGCACAACTGGCCTTCGACACCGTCGCCGGCCGCACGGTGTTGCAGGGAACGCTGCGCAGCGAGATCGCTCTGGAAAAAGCGACGCTCATCCTGGGGGATGGGACCCATCGCCTGGTGTTGGCGGATAATGTGCCGGCAGGCGTACGGACTCAAATTTCTGTGCCGCTCCATTGGGTGCAGGAATTCGACCCCAACCTGCCCATCTGCTCCAACCTGAGCGGCGGGAATTTCTACTTCCCGTCGGCTACCTTGACGCCGGTCACACCTCCCGAAAAAGGCTCCAACGTCCTCTGCTATCTGGTCGCGACGACCCCCGGCGTCCCCTACCCCACCCAGAATGCCAGCCAGAAGCGTGTCGAGGAAAGCTGCCTGATCCTCACCCTCCCCTGTCTGGCTTGGGGAAGTGGTCGTATGCCGTTGCTTCCCGCCCTCAGTTCCGAGAATCGGGGTTATGGCTGGCTGGATCCGACGGGAGGCGTCGCGCTGGCCAGCACTATGCCGGTGACGCTGATCTACACGCCGCTATACTCAGGCACAGGCGACGACGCCTTCTCTGCACAAAGGCTTATCCTCAGCCTTGAGAAAGGAGGGGCGCTGCCGTCCTTCAGCCTGAAAATCTGGAGTTGGACCACGGAAGAGTGGATATCACAGCCGCCGCCTACTTCCAGGGCGCCTCTGATTGTGGAAGGCGAGCTGGCCCGTCAGGTCTACGATCCCCGACAAGGAGTGCGGGTGCGCATCACCCCGGCTACCGAGACCTACTTCACCTTGTATCTCGACGTGAGCGTCGAAATCGCTTCTCAGAAAATAGAGAGCAGTGAGCCGTGAGAAGAGAGTCGTCGCAGCCTCGGCTCACGACCACAGCTCACATTTTCATCCGCGGTGGTGTGCCGCAAGAACATGGCGGCTCCTGGGGAACCAAAGAGCCGGCCAATTGCTCCAGGCATGTCAGACGATGTAAGTCTTTATGGTATAATCAGGGCACAGCCCAAAATTTAGACGAGGCACAGCATGAGATTAGGCATCATTGGACTTCCCCTGAGCGGCAAAACGACCGTCTTCAATGCGCTGACCCGCAGTGACGTTCCCCCCACCACCGCCACAACCGGCAAGCTGGAAACGCATACCGCCATCGTGGACGTGCCCGACGAGCGTGTGGACCGTCTGAGCGCCCTGTTCAAACCCCGCAAGACCATCTACGCCAAAGTCACCTACACCGATTTCGCCAACCTGGAGCAAGACGTCGGCAAGACCGGCCTCACGGGGCCCTTGCGCAACCAAATCGCCACCACCGACGCCTTCGTGCTGGTCATTCGCGGCTTCGAGAGCAGCGTCAGCCCTCATCCGCTGGGCAGCATCAACCCCCAACGCGACCTGGATCTGCTGCATAACGACTTCATGCTGGCGGACCTGGTCACCGTCGAGAATCGCCTCGCCCGAATTGATGAAATGCTGCACAAGGGCGCCCGCAGTGAGGAGCGCACGCGCTATCAGGAAGAACGTCTGCTGTTCGAGCGCCTGCACGCGGGCCTCGAAGCCGGACAGCCGCTGCGCGATCTGGCCCTCACCCCCGCCGAAGTGGATAGCCTGGCAGGTTTTGGCCTGTTGAGCCTCAAGCCCACGCTCGTGCTGCTCAACACCGGCGAGGATCCCTGCGATCCCCACACGGTGCTTCGCTACGCACACCAGCAGACCGCCGTGATGGCGCTCCAGGGGAAGCTGGAGATGGAGCTGGCGCAGTTGCCCCCCGAAGAAGCCGCCATGTTCATGGAGGAATTCGGCATCCAGGAACTGGGGCTGGATCGGGTCATTCACACCTCCTACCACCTGCTGGGATTATGCTCCTTCTTCACCGTAGGCGAAGACGAGGTGCGCGCCTGGACTCTGCGCCAGGGCTCGACAGCGCTCGATGCCGCGGCCGCAATCCACACCGATCTAGCGCGCGGCTTCATCCGTGCGGAAGTGATCAGCTACGACGAATTGATCGCTCTTGGCGGCATGGTCGCCGCCCGCAAGGCCGGCAAAGTGCAGCTCGAGGGCAAAGAATACCTCGTGCGTGATGGCGATATTGTCCACATTCGCTTCTCGCTCTAGCCGTCGCAGAAGCCGCTGTTCCCAGCTCACAACTCACCGCTCACGGCTCGCGTTCCCTGGAAGTAACGAGAATTACGAGTATAATTGAGGTATGAAAAGAACATACGACGAGCAAGAGCTCAAAATCGAGTGGCTTTACAGCAACCTGCGCTGGTTCTTTCTACTAGCGGTAGGTGTCGTCGCCACCGCCAGTGCCCTCTCCTCAGACACCGAATTCCCGCCCGCAGTCATCAGCCTGCTCGTCGCCGGCGGCATCGCCAACATGCTGGTCACCCTCTTGCTCATCCTGCGGTCGTTTCATGTCTCCATCGCCCCCTTTACCCTGCTTCTCGACATCACCCTGACGCTGGGTCTCATTGTCACTTCAGGAGGCGCTGACAGCCCCCTGCTTTTCATGTCGCTGATTCCCATCATCACTACCTCCCTGCGCTATAGCTGGCTGGTCAGCGTGGGGATGGCGCTCCTGACAGTGCTCATCTACTGGTGGGGCGCGTGGATCGAAACCGGATTACAGAGCAACGCCTCTTTTCAAATAATAATTGGAAATGCAGCACCCTACCTGCTCAACGGGTTGATTCTGCTGCTGGCAGGAGGCGGGGTGAGCTACATCGGCACGCGGATTCGCCAGCAGCTCAACGAGGAGCGCCAACATCAGGAGCTGGCCGCGCACACCGCCATCGAAGCGGCTCACCAAAAAGTCCGCCTGATCTTCGAGCTCGCCAGCACCCTCAGCGCCACACTGAACTACGAGCGCGTGCTCGACGCGGCGTTGGACGTCACACAGGCAGGCCTGGAAGAATTCGTCGGCGCCAACGTGCGCCAGGTCCAGATCATCATGCTGTTTGGCCTGGATCACAAACTCTACGTCGAAACCTCGCGCGGCTTGACGATGCAGGACAAACGTCTGCGCCTTCCCGGCCATGAGGGCGGGCTGGCGGAGGCCCTCGAGACGGCCGGCACCGTACTCATCAACGATCCGGGGTCCGACCCGGAATTGGGGCAGTTTGTCGTCATCCACCAATGTCGCCAGGCGGTCATCGTTCCCCTGCGCGCCGGCTTTGAAAACTACGGCGTCATGGTCATGGCCAATCCCGAAAGCGGCGATTACCCCGAAGATTTCCGCGACTTGCTGGAGGCCGTCTGCAATCAGGCCGTCATGGCACTGCAAAACGCCCGGCTCTACCAGAATCTCATGGACGAGAAAGAGCGCCTGGTAGTGGTGGAAGAAAACGCGCGTAAGAAACTCGCCCGCGACCTGCATGACGGCCCCACGCAGACGATCGCCGCCATTGCGATGCGACTCAACTACGCCCGCATTCTACTGACCAAATCGCCACAGCAAACGGCGGAAGAACTGCTGCATTTGGAAGACCTGGCGCGGCGCACGACCAAGGAAATCCGCCAGATGCTCTTCACCTTACGGCCGCTCATCCTGGAGACCCAAGGGCTCGCTGCCGCCCTGGAACACTACGTCGAGAAAATGGCGGAGATCGAGGACCTTGCCATGCACCTGGAATTGGAGGCCGGCATTGACAATCGCCTGAGCAAAGAGGCGCAAGGGGCACTGTTCTACATCATCGAAGAAGCCATCACCAACGCGCGCAAGCACGCCAACGCCTCGGACCTGTGGATACGAGTTTTCCGCAAGGGCCTCAGCGTCATCGCCGAGGTAGAAGACAACGGCAAGGGTTTCGACGTGGCAGCCGTCGAGTCGAACTACACGGAACGCAGCAGCCTCGGTTTGCTCAACCTCTATGAGCGCGCGACGCTCGTCAACGGCAAAACGGTGATTCAGTCAGCACCCGGCAAAGGCACGAAGGTCATCATCAGCGTTCCAACACGGGAATAACCTTGAACACCGATCTCGCGCCGTGGGAAGAACGTTGGGTTTGGCTGGGCGGCTCCGTGCTACTGGCCTGTCTGGTCGCCTGGATGGACTGGGCGATTCGCCAGATGGGAGGCGCCCCTCAACGCTGGTATCAGGCATGGCGTCGCTGGCGCGGCCACCCCTGGATCGAGCAGACAGCGCGGTTTCTCTACACGATCGGCGTCCCCGCGGCGGCGTTGCTCTGGCGCGGCGTGCTCAAAGAAAGCGCCCTGGGATTACAACCCTTCCCCTGGCAAAGCGACGCGCCGCTCACCGCGGCACTTCCCGGCGGTTGGGACAACTGGCTGCGGGATCTGCTGTGGGTGCTGGCGCTCGGCGCCGGGATGGCATTGCTGGCAGCGGCAGCGATGTACACCCTCAAACGCGCCGGGGCGTATCGGCTGACCCTGCGACACGATGGCGCCGTGGCGCTGCGTGAAGCGGCGTTCCACGAGACGCATTGGGCCTTCTACCGTGAGCCTTTCATCCTGCTCTGGGGGACGGAAATCGGCGCGTGGGCCGGGGCATTCCTGGCGTTGCTGGAAGCGGCGGTGAATCCGGCATGTTGGGCCAGACTGCGCGATCCCGCCGCCGGCCGTGACCTGGTGCTGCGCCTGGCGCTGGGGATCGCCAGCACCCTGCTCTTTTTGCTGACCCAGAATTTCTGGTTGACGGTGCTGTTGGACGCCGGCCTGGGCTGGGGGTGGGGGATAGCACACCCACGGCCAGCGTCGCCCGACGCCTGACCCACGGGGAATCACGACCCACAGCACGGCGCGGACAACGGGACTACCCCGTCATCCGCGCCGTCGTCATCACCGCACTCAGACCAGGATGAAAGCCAGCAGCACGAGCAAAGCCAGCATCGCCGCCGCAAGAATGGCAATGCGCTTGAGATCGGTGATCACGTAACGATACTCCTCCTCCAGACTGGCGGGAGACACCTCCTGCTTCGTCACCCGCGCGCGAGCGCTATTCCCCTGCACCTTTTTCTGCGACATACTCTTCCTCCTTTATCGGCGCGAGTCTTCCGCGCCGGAATTCACGGCTCCAAAGACGCGATGACGACGATCCGTTGGGTATCCACGCGATAGGGATAGCACGAGATCAACGTCAGCACGGGACTGTGGGTCGGTAGCATCACGCTGACGTCGGTCGGCTCAATGAGGCGCGTTTGCCGTACAACGTAGCGGTAAATCTGCGAGGTCGTGTGGACGAGAATCTCGTCCCCTACCCGCAGCTCCGGCAAGCGCCGGAAAATCTCCCCGTAGATGTCGTTGTGCGCCGAGATCACGCAATTGCCGCGCTCGCCGGGATTAGCGCTGCCAATGTGATGCCCCGCCCCCTTTTTGAGGGTCTCCCAATCGTCGCCTTCGACGACCGGAGCGTCAACGCCGATGGCCGAAATGACGAGACGCTGCGCCTGTTCCGGCCCCGGCGTGGGCGGCGGCAGCGGCGTGATTTCCGCGACGAGGTGCTGCAAGTGCGCCGGCACCGCCAGCGGTTGCGACTCGCCGCGCACATCCGGCGGCGTGTGCCCGCCGGGCAGCACGATCACGTTGATCACCGGCGTTGGCGTAGGAGTAGGCAGCGCCTGCTGCTGTTGACTCTCGGCGTTCAGCGTGCGGAGGGTGAACAGCAGTTGCCCCACGACGACAACCAACCCCAACAGCGCCAGCATCTCGACCAGCAGCAACAGCCGATCGGCGATCCAGCGCCAGCGAATGCCACGACGTGGCGGACTGCTGCGCGATTTAGCCTCCACGATCACGCTGCTGTAGCGTCCCGACGATGGCGGCACCGCCGGTGATGACGCGGGCGGCGTAGAAGATTCAGCCGGGGCCGCCGGCGGCTCTCCTTGACGCAAGCGCAATCGCTCCAGACGCGCCTCACGTTTTTTCAGGCGGAGAATCTCTTCCAGCTCCTCGATGGAGAGCTCGTCAACCGGGCGCCGATCTTTCATTTCTCCCCTACGGCAAAAATCTCGCGCTCGAAGAACCACCGAAACGGCGGCGCGCCGAAAAGGAAATGGCGCAACTCCCCCAACACCGCCCCTTCACGGCGCTGCTGAGGCGGGCTGCTGAGCCAGACGCGGATGTCGCGGAAGCCCGCCCGCTGCAAGACCCGGCGCAGGCTTAACAGCGACTGCTCGTTGACGTGCACGCGGGCATTTTCCGGCACCAGAAATTCTCTCGGGTTGCGCGGATAGGCCGCCCCCTGCCCCATCAAACGTCGTACCGTGCGCACCACCGGGTAAGCGTAGCGATCATACCACACGTTGGGCGCGGTGTGCACCACCAGCCGGCCCCCCGGTCGCAAGACGCGAAAAGTCTCGGCCACCGCCTGGTCGAGTTCCGGCGGGTAAAGGTGCTCCACGATGTCGAGCATCAACACACGGTCAAAACCGGCATCGGGAAAAGGCAAATGCTTCGCGTCCGCCCGGTAAACGCCAACCGGATATTGGCCCGCCGGCACGGCATCCCCCACACGGCGAGACATGCGCACGGCGGCAGGCGCATAGTCCACCCCCACAGCGCGCGCTCCCAACGCCGCGACGTGCCGCAAAATCTCGCCGCGCCCACAGCCGACATCCAGAATCGTCATGCCCGGCGCGACCCCAGCCACCCGCCATGCCGCCGCCAGCCGCCGGGAGAGCTCGGCCCCCTCCGTAGAAGTGAACTCGGCGTAGCCCTCACAGGCATGGAGGAAATAAGCCTCGTCGTACAGTTCCGGCGCCACACCCGTCGTCCGCGCGTCTTTCTTCATGCAGTGGCCTCAATAAGCGTTCGGCGAGCGGAAAATCTGCAATACCGTCCGCACGATGATCTTGATATCCAACAACAACGACCAATTCTCGATGTACCACAAGTCGTATTTGGTGCGCTCCGTGATGGACGTGTCGCCGCGCAGGCCGTTGACCTGCGCCCACCCCGTCATCCCGGCCTTTTCACGGTGGCGCTCCATGTAACGGGGGATACTGCGCCGGAACTGCTCCACGTAAACCGGGCGCTCCGGGCGCGGTCCCACCAGGCTCATGTGCCCCAACAGCACGTTGATGAACTGCGGGAGCTCATCCAGGTTGGTCTTGCGCAAAAAAGCGCCCACGCGCGTGCGGCGCGGATCGTCGGAAGTGGTCCAGCCCGGGCCCGTCTTCTCGGCGTCCGAGCGCATCGAGCGGAACTTGAGCATGGGGAAAGGGCGTGCGTCTAATCCCATCCGCTCCTGTGCGTAGAACACCCCGCCCGGCGATTCGAGGCGGATCAACACGGCAATGATCATCATCAACGGCGAAAGCAAAATCAGCGCCGCCATAGACCCCACGAGGTCCATCCCGCGTTTGACCATCCGCCGCCACCCCGTCTGGGCGATGTCGCGCACCGTCAACAACGGCAGGCCCCCCAGCTCACCGATGCTCACCGGCCCCGCGATGATCTGGAACAGGTCAGGGTAAACCCGAATCGTCACCCGTCCGCGCTCACATTCGGAAATGAGCCAGAGGATTTCCTGATGCGAGGTCTCCTCAGGGAGCGCAATGATGACTTCGTCAGTCTTGAGGGCCTCGATGATCTCCCCCAGCTGCGCCGTCTTGCCCACCACCGGCACGTCGAGGAGCGCCGCAGGCATATCGCCGTTGTTGGCGACAATGCCTACCACATCATATCCCAACGACGGCGTCCAGAGAATCTTCTGCAAAATCATCTGCGCGATGGAACCCGTTCCCAGGATCAACACCCGTCGCCGTCCCCAGCCGGCGCGCACCAGTCTGCGTCGCAACCAGCTGTTCAGCACCCGTCCCAACGTGAGGAAAAGGATGGACAGCAGCCACACATAGCCCAACATCGCGCGAGAATAATCCCGTCCGACGTTGAAGTCCCGCAACAGTAACGCCCCCAGCGCCACCCCCATCAGCGTGCCAATGGTGCAGGCCGCCACAATGCCGTAGAACTCATCCACGCGCGAAAAGTACGAGAGGTTGTAGAGCCGGGCAAAAAACAGGACGAGCAAGACCGAGACCACCTGGAGCACGAGCATCCCCACATACTCGCGCAGCGGGCCCATCTCCGCGGCCTGAGGAAAAGGCACCGCGAGACGCAGGCCGTAGGCCGCCAGAAAAGCGGCGCCGGCCATCAGCGTATCGGTCAACAATAGAAACAGCGTGAAGCGTCGAATTGCATGTTCGTATTTCATAGCTTGAACCTGACCAGGCAGCGCGTGAAGTGGAGAACGACCCAAATCGCGGTGAGAATCAGAACATGCAAGGGCCACGGAGTCTCAGCGGCGTAATGTTTGCGATAGAAAATCTCCATAGCGCGCCAGAATTCCACCCGCGCGCGAGGGCTCTGACGACTTGCGGCGCGCTTCACATGCAGCACGGTGACCTGGGGCGTGTACAGAATGCGCCATCCTGCCTGCTTGATGCGAAAAGCCCAATCGAGATCCTCGCCATACATGAAAAAACTTTCGTCCAGCAATCCGACCTGAACGATGGCCTCCCGGCGCACCAGCATGAACGCGCCCACCACCGAATCCACTTCGGCTTCCTCGTCAGGGTCGAGATAGGTGAGATTGTAGCGCCCGAAGCGTCGGCTTTGGGGGAACAGCCGCGACAGTCCCACCATGCGGTAGAAGGAAACCTCCGGCGAGGGAAACGAGCGCCGGCACGCCAGGTCGAGGCTGCCATCGGGACGGACGAGCTTGGGACCGAGCGCGCCGAGCTCCGGGCGCGCTTCCATGAGCGCCACCACCTGCTGCAGCGCGTCTGACGGCAGCTCCGTATCGGGATTGAGCAGCAGCGCATAGCGCGGCGCCGTCGCGCCATCGTCCCCGAACCCCAATGCCCGCAGCCCCTGGTTGTTCGCCGTCGGGTAGCCGACATTCTCCGTGTTAGCAATGAGCATCACCTGCGGGAACTCCCGCGTCACCATGGCCGTGCTCTCATCCGACGAGGCGTTATCCACCACACAAACGCGAAACATCACCCCGACGCTGGCAAAGACGGTTTCCAGGCACCGTCGCAGCAATTCGCAGGTGTTGTAATTAACGATGACGATTCCCAGATCCATCGCCCGTATTCTAACACGAAGGACATAAGGGGCAAACGCCGGGCCGCCCTACTCTTCGAGCGGCACCAGCGTCGCCGGGTCGGTCGCGACCACGACGGCTTCCCATGCACCGCGCGAGAGCTCCCGCAGCGCGGCCTGAAATTCCTCTACGCGCGCGAGGGGAAAGCGCGCCGTGAGGGTAATGTCCGCGCCGAAATCCTCTTCTAAAATCACGCCTTGATAGCGCGGAATCAGCAGGCGCACGCGCTCAAAACTGCTGTAGGGCACGGACAGCAGCAGCACTTGTGTGACCATCTTCACGGCGCGAGGGGTGAGCGCCAGAACGGCGCGGACCGCATCGCCGTAGGCGCGCACCAGGCCGCCCGTCCCGAGCTTGGTCCCGCCGAAATACCGCGTCACCACCACGGCCACGTCCCCCAGACCGCTGCCCTGGAGCACGGCCAGCGCTGGACGCCCCGCCGTCCCTGCCGGTTCCCCGTCATCATGGCAGTGCGCGATGACCGACGCCCCATGCCCGATGACGAACGCCGGCACGTTATGGGTCGCATCGGCGAATTCGGCTTTGATGCGGGCAACGAAAGCGCGCGCTTCCTCCACGCTGAAAACCGGCGTCAGCGTCGCGATGAAACGCGAATTCACCACCACAATCTCCGCACGCGCCGGCGCTGCAGGTGTCAACTGTCGTTCCATGAGGTCAGTATAACCCACTTCCATCCAGGGAAAATCCCCCGCCCTCCCCTGCCGTCCGGCGGCTGGCTAATTGTCAGGTTGTGCAGTGACGAAACACCGTTGACAGCCCCCCGGAACTTGCCTACAATGAACCTATGATGACGATGGCGCAGCGTGCTGCATTTCTCACCGAGCTGAATCTCCTCGCGTCAGGGGCGATTTTGTGTTCGGGCCGCCCTGGCCCGCAATGCTGTGTTCCTGTCTCCCTGCCTGGCATCTTCGCAGGGAGACTTTTTGCATCACCACAAGATCAAGGAGGGTTTTTATGACAGTATATGCGAATTCCGTCGAAGGCAGCGTGCGATGGGAACGGTTGTTGGCCGAACGCACTCAACACATGCAGAGCTCCGCGATTCGAGAGCTGCTCAAAGTGACGGAACAGCCAGATGTGATCTCTTTTGGCGGCGGTATGCCCGCACCCGAGCTCTTCCCCGTGCGCGAGATCGAGGAAGCGTGCGAGTACTTGCTACGCGAAGAACCGATGACCGCCTTGCAATACAGTGCCACCGAGGGCTACCGTCCCCTCCGGGAATATCTCGCCGAATCCATGGCCAGGTACGGCATCCAGCACGGAGCGGATAACATCCTGATCACCACCGGCTCACAGCAGGCCCTGGATCTGGTCGGCAAAATCTTCATAGACACCGACGCGCCGGTCATCACCGAGCGCCCGACCTATCTCGGCGCCATCCAGGCCTGGCAGGCCTACGAGGCGCGCTTCCTGACAGTGCTCCTCGATGACGACGGCATGATCGTAGATGAGCTGCCGGAATTGCTGAAGAAGGAAACCCCCCGCTTCATCTACGTGCTGCCCAACTTCCACAATCCCGCCGGCACCACCCTCTCCGAAGAACGCCGCCTGCGCCTGGTCGAGCTGGCACGCGAACACGACCTCATCATCATCGAGGACGATCCCTACGGCGCGCTGCGTTTCGAGGGCGAGGACATCATCCCCATCGCCGCACTCGCGCCGGAGCGCACGATCTACCTCGGCACCTTCTCCAAAACCCTGGCGCCGGGCCTGCGCATCGGGTGGATTGTCGCGCCGGCGGAAATCATCCGGCGGCTCGTGCAGGGCAAGCAGGGCACCGACCTGCACACCAGCACCTTCGATCAAATGATCGCCAACGACATTGCCCAACGCGGCATCCTCAAGGCGCACGTGCGCAAGATTCGCGCCGTCTACCACGAGCGGCGCGACGTCATGCTGGACGCGCTCGAGGAATTCTGGCCCGAAGGCAGCTCCTGGACCCGCCCGGTCGGGGGGTTGTTCCTCTGGGCGCAGGTGCCGGAGCCGATCAACACCCTCGACTTCATGCGGACCGCACTGGCCAACAAAGTGGCCTACGTGCCCGGCTGCAATTTCTATCCGCTCAAAGACGGCGGCTTCAACGCCATGCGGCTCAACTTCTCCAATGCCAGGCCGGATAGAATCGTGGAAGGCATCCGCCGCCTGGGCGAAGCCCTCAAGGAAGAGCTCCTCCACCCCTGAGGCGGCGCGCCGTGCGCTTGACAGACAACTGAAACATGGTATACTCCCACTCGTTCAGGCGCGACAGCCGTGAGAGGGAATGACAGAATGGTACGCCCGTACATCAGGTAATGCAGAGTGCTCCGCTGCAAATCCCTGATTGAAATGTGTGACAGGCCGTTCAGGGGATGCCCTCAGAGCGGCCTGTTGTTTTGTCTGGACAACAGATTTACATCAGTATGGAGGACTTACCTGAGATGGAGAATATGGAAAGCAATCAAAGCGCCGTGTGGACCGGCACCGTCAAGTGGTTCGATGAGAAGAAAGGCTACGGGTTCATTACCCCCTCAGATGGCGGCAAGGACGTCTTCGTCCACTACTCCGACATCCAGTCCGGCGGGTTCCGCACCCTTCATGAAGGCGATCAGGTGCAGTTCATGGTCACCCAAAGTGATCGTGGCCTGAAGGCGGCTAACGTCAGCCGCGTGGCGTAACTGACCTCACCTCGAAGCTGCAACCGCCCCCTTCTGTTGAAGGGGGCGGTTATCGTTACTCAGCCCTTGATGACCGCGATAGGTCGCACGCGCGCCACCTTGCGCGCCAGGCCCGCCCCGACAACGGACTCCACCACCAGGCTAACGTCTTTGTACGCCTGCGGCGCCTCTTCGGCGAGACCCCGCAAGCTGCCGGTCTGCACGAAAATCCCCTGGCGCTGGAGCTCCGCCTGAACCTGCTCGCCGCGCGTCTGACGGGTCGCGGCCTTGCGGCTCATCGTGCGTCCCGCCCCATGGCAGGTGGAGCCGAAAGTCTCCGCCATTGCCTGCGACGTGCCGACCAGCACGAACGACGTCGTGCCCATCGAGCCCGGCACCAGCACCGGCTGTCCCGTCTTCTGGAAGCGCGCGGCCAGATCGGGATGCCCCGGCGGGAAGGCGCGGGTCGCGCCCTTGCGGTGTACGACGAGTTTCACCGATTTTCCCCCCACGGTGTGCGTCTCGATCTTGGCGATGTTGTGCGCCACGTCATAGACCTGCCGCAGCTGCCAGTCGCGGACCTTGCCCGCCAGCACCTGCTCGAACGACAGTCGCACGAAATGCGCCAGCACCTGCCGGTTGGCGAAGGCATAGTTCGCTGCAGCGAACATCGCCGCCAGATAGTCCCGCCCTTCCGGCGAATTCAGCGGCGCCGCGGCCAGCTCCCGATCGGCGATGGGGATGTTGTAACGCTGAGGGGCGTCTTGCAATCGGCGCAGATATTGCCCGCAAACTTCGTGTCCCAGGCCCCGCGAACCGCAGTGAATCTGCACCACGACGCAGCCCTCCTGGAGGCCCAAGTCGAGCGCTACCTCCGCATCGAAGATCTCGTCCACCACATCTATCTCAAGGAAGTGATTGCCCGCGCCCAGCGATCCCAGTTGCGGGACTCCCCGCTCCCGCGCGCGCTGCGGCACCGCCTCAGGGCGCGCACCGGGGATGCATCCGCCATCCTCCGTCGCCTCGAGGTCCTCGCGCGTCGCGTAGCCGTTGGCTTTGGCCCACGCCGCGCCGCTCTCAAGCACCTGATCCAACGCCTTGGGGCTCAGGTGAACGGCGCCGCCTTCCCCCACGCCGCTGGGACAGTTGTGGTAGATCGTCCGCGTCAACGCCTCCAGGTGCGGCATGATTTCCGACTGCGGGATAGTCGAAGCCAACATCCGCACGCCGCAGTTGATGTCGTACCCCACCCCGCCGGGGGAAATCAGCCCCGTATCGGCAGGAAACGCCGCGACGCCGCCGATGGGAAAGCCGTAGCCCTCATGGACATCGGGCATCGCCATGGCCGCCTCGACAATGCCGGGCAGCATCGCCACGTTGCACAGCTGCTGCACCGAACTGTCGCCAAATGCCTGCTCGAAGACCTCAGCGCTGCCGAAGATGCGCGCCGGCACCTGCATCCGTGGGTCATACGTCTTCGGCAATTCCCAAATGTAGGGGGTCAGTTGTCGGAAATGGCGTTTCTCGATCATCCTTCACCTCCTTCACATATCGAAGACCAGCGTCGTCTCCAGGCCCACAGCGCTCTGGCGGATGGCAATATCGTGGAAGGTAGCCGCCTTGACCTCATTGCGGCGCGCCGTGACCTGCGCCCCTAGCGCGAGCGCGCGCAGCGCCGTCCCCGTGAGGGTCTCGAAGCGAAAGGCGCCATACGCCCACTGCCCGGCGCCGGCCTCGCTGAGGTAGAGCAGCTCGTTGAGCCAGTCCACCAGCAAGGCCTCCCGATCCACCGCGCGCAAGGTGACCTGTTCGGCGTGAGTGAACGTCGGCGCCGTCGCCGCGGCGCCCAGCGAGAACATGCCCCGCGCCGCCGCAACAAACAGCCCCGGCAGGTCCGGCGCCCACACCCGCAACGCCAGATCCGCCGTGTGCTCCAGCTCTTCCCAGCCCCCCATCCCCGCCTGCGCCGCGATGATCCATTCCTCGATGAAATTCGCCAACGCCATGTCAGCGTCGAGAGCGAAGGCAAGCCCATCCCAACTCAAATCGGGCACGTCGGTGACGCAGGCGATGCGCCCAACCAGATCGGGGAGCACATCGGGGGCGCAAGCGGCGCGCACCACTTCGATTTTGGGCAGCGGGCCGGTTTTATCGCCCTCAACCAGCACGACATCCACATCACGGATCCCGGCAAGGACGTCCCCGAGGGCCGGCGCGGCGACGCGACGAACCTGCGCCACTCGCTCCGGCGTGATCAACACGGTCTGCACGGCGCCGGCGTCCCAGAAACGACGGGTGTCCTTGCCGGGCAAGTCAGTCTCGAGGTCGGCGTGTCGCGTGTGCTTGATCGCGGCCACGCGATAGCCGCGCTGCGCCAATGCCGCAACCACCCGCTCCAGCACCGTCGTCTTGCCGACGCCACTTCGCCCCACGAAACTAAAGCAAGGAATGGCCCAACGTTCCATTTTCAGATTCCGTTCCGCCTGTCGGGCGGCGCTCCCAGGATTCCAGGAATTCGCGCACCAGAGTGAAAATTTCTTGGGGAGCAAGCGCGCTGGTGTCGAGGTAGAAATCGCAGTGCTGACGGGCATGGGCCAACCGGAACTCGCGCTCCTCCACCCACCAGGATGAAGGCGCCGCCAGTCCCTCGCGCTGAGCCGCGACGTCCATGCTCACATCGAGGTAGATCAACACATCGGGATGGGTGAGGCGCTGCCACATGGTCGGCGTTACCGAATGCTCCTGGCGAATCTCGCGCACCTCGTATCCCGCAGCGCGCAGCCGCCGCGCGAGCACCGACTTGCCCGCAGAGCACGGCCCCACGATTCCGACCAGTGGCTTCGTTGTCACTTCCTCACAGCCGGTTCCCAGCTGGCTCAAAAAAAATAAAACCTTGCGCTTGGGTCGCAGTTAGATCTGTTTTTTTTGCTGCCTGACCGCGTCGGTCCTGCCTATCCCAGATCATCCGGGAGCGGCATCTCCACCCGCATGAAGCGCGGCCCGGCGGCAGCGCCGGGGAGCACTTGCAGCACCGTCACGCTCGCGTCGTCCCCCGGACGTTGCTCCTCGAGCTCCAACGCCCGCGCCAACAGGCCGTCGGCGAGCGCCTGCGCCTCCGGGGAAACTTTCCACAGCGCGGCCAGCGTCGCCGCCACATCGAGCGCTTGCCCTTTGCGGCTGCCCGCGTGCAAGACCCCATCGGTGAACGCGCACAGCATCCAATTGGGCTCCAGCGGCAGCGAATCCACCAGCGGACGCACGTGACGGTAAAAGCCCAGCGGCGGCGCGGTCCCTTCCAAACGGCGGAAGCCTCCCTCCGGCTCCCGAAGGTAGACTTCCGGGTTGCCGCAGCGAGTGACGACCAGCGAATGGCTTGCCATGTCGGCCGAGAGAATGACGAGGGTCGCTGAGACTTTGCCGTCGCGCAGCGCATAGAGGACGTCGTTCGCGGCGCGAGCCGCTGCCCCGTCGCGCACTCCCTCGGCCAAATCGGCGATGACCTTCCGCACGACCCACATGCTCACCTGTTTAGCCGCGCGCCCGGAGCTCTGCCCATCTACCAGCACCACCGAAAGCCCGCCGCGGGGACGCTCGATCATCTCCAACGTATCGCCGCTCTGCTGCACGGCCCATTTGTTGATCTTCGCCGCCGCCGCCGAAAGATGCATCTCTCACCCCGCGCCCCGCCCGACAGGCGCCCGGTCGCCTTCTGTTCCCGCCCGGGATCAGGCTTCCGAATCTGAGTCCGAGTCCGAGTCCGCTTCCGGCTCTGGCGTCTCCTCCACAACAGAGGTCTCCGGCAAGGGACGGGCAATGGCGTTCAACAGGATGTTCGCCTCCATCCCTTCAGCGAGCTTAATGCGCGCCATGTTGTGTTCCCGGTCAATGGAGGTCAGCTGTCCGATAAAGCCGCCGATGGTCAAAACACGCTGTCCCACCTCCAGCGTCGCCATCTTCTGCGTTTCTTTACGGCGCGCCAGCCATTGGGGCAAGAAAAGAAACAACACCGCCGCTACGATGAGGATCAGCCAGATTGTCGTATCGCCACCAGTCCCATTCATGCTTTTTGCTCCTTCACGTAAAATTGAGTGTACCAGACGCGACGCAAAGAATCCATCGCCAGCCCGCCACACTCTGAACACGACACTTGATGAAACAATGTGCTTTCAAAAATTACTCCAGCGTCGCCGGATGCTTTGATTATACCCGCTCTGAGACGGAAAACAAGAGCCTGGGGAAGGACGTGCCCTCAGGCCATTTGCCAGCTGGCCTAAGCCGGCTACAATCATAGCCAGGGACGAGCAAACAGGACAGGTCCCCTCCCCTTAATTCACGTCCCGCAAGGATGGCGATTATGGAACTACGATCGTACTTCAAATATCTGCTGCGGCGCTGGTGGCTGGCAGCTCTGCCGGTGCTCGTCGTCGCTGCATATGTGGCGCTGACCTTTCGCCCGGCGTCCCCGACTTATCAGGTGGTGATGCGCTTTGCTACGGGGACGGAGCCGGCCGACCTCTCAGTTGATTACGATCGCTACTACCCCTGGCTCACCTCCGAGTATATCGCCAACGCGCTGGCAGACGTCGCAGTGACCCAGGGCTTCGCGCAAGCAGTTTCGGAGCGGCTCGCCGCGCAGCATCTCCAGGTAGCGGCGGGCGCGCTGCAAGCCAACATCGCCAGCGATAACGTCCAATCGGTCTTCATCATCTATTTCAACTGGCCTGATCCCGCACAATGCGTTCAGATCGCCGAGGCCATCAGCGCGGAGCTGACCGAAAACGCCGCCGCGTATTTTCCCCAGCTCGACGGCGTCGGCGCGCCGGCCCGACGCCTCGACGCGCCCTATCCCGCCCTCATGGCGTCCTCGCTGCGCTCACGTCTGCTCGGACCGGGGCTGAAACTGCTCCTCGCGGTCGTGGCCGGATTGGCACTGGTACTGCTGAGCTACTATCTTGATCCCTACATCTACAACAGCGAGGATGTGGAGACGGCGGGGGTGAAAATCCTCGGCGCCGTGCCGGGGGCAAAACGCGCGCTCCCCTAGCGGAGCCGTCAGCGGCCTGCATGACAATAAACGACCGACCCTCTCACAGGTCGGTCGTTTGTCGTCTCAGAGCCATCTAGGCGGCGAGCGCCGGGCCCTCGTCGTCCGCCGCGTCGTTGCGTTGGTTCAACCCCAACAGGCGATCAATCCTGGCGCGATTAAAACCGACGACCATGCGTCCGTCAATTTCCAATTGCGGCACCCCCTGTTCACCGGTGCGCCGGACCATATCGCGCGCGGCCGCGGCATCGCGGGAGACGTCCACCTCCACGTAGCGGATGCCGTGCTGCTCCAGGTAGCGCTTCGCCGCGCGGCAATGCGGACACGTCGGTGTCGAAAACACAATGACCCGATGATGCTTCTTCTCAGATTTGGGACTCATCTCATCACCTCCGTCAGTTTAGTAGCTTTATCATACTTATATCTGATTTTTTGTCAACTGCTCCCGGCGTCACAAGTGGTATCATCCGCTCAATTGCAATCATGATTGCAGTATGCGGATAGCTTGACCACAGAAAGACGGCCCCGACGAACGGCGAAATGGCCTTGCCAGAAAATGCCTCTGTGCTATAATGAATCTATCCAATAGATAGTGAGCGCATCACCACACACCCCTAAATCTAGGGGTTACATTTTGGGAGCCCAGGCATGAAATGTCCCTACTGTCATTCGCTTTCGACCAAAGTCGTTGACACTCGACAGGACCCACAAGGAAATATACGGCGACGACGTGAATGCCTGGAATGCGAGCGGCGCTTTTCCACCGTCGAGCGCCCCATCCTCTTGAACCCCCTCGTCGTGAAGCGTGATGGACGCCGCGAAGAATTCGACCGGGAGAAAATCCTTTCGGGCCTGCGCATTGCCTGCGCCCGTCGTCCCATCTCCGCCGAGCGATTGGAAAGCCTGATTGACCACGTAGAATATGCCATCCGCCAGATCGGGCGAGCAGAAGTCTCCAGCCAAACCATCGGGGACATGGTCATTGATGAACTGCGCCAGATTGATGAAGTGGCCTACATTCGCTACGCCATCGTTTACCTGGGACTGAGCGATTTGGAAGCCATTCGGCGCGAGATTGACACGCTGCGCGCCCAGCACGACTGAACCCACCCAACCGCAATTCCCCCCTCAGAAAAAGCCGTCTCGCCGGCTGTTCTCGAGGAATTACCATGAGCCTGCGGCTCGCCAACGGATAAAGTTCGCGCCATGCTTCCAGGCGCGACCCCTGCAGGCTGACGCCTGCTCAAAATACGTGTTTGCAGGAGGAAATCATGAAGAGCACGACCGAGGCAGCGCTCTCCGACGCCGCGATCGAGGCGCAATTCTCAGAAAATGCGTTGGAGGTGCTGCGACGCCGCTATCTACGACGCAATGAGCGCGGCGAGCCAGCGGAGACGGTCGCCGGCATGTTCCACCGTGTCGCCCATCACATCGCGGCCGCCGAAAACGAAGCCGGCACCGCGGCGGAAGCGGAAGCGCGCTTCTTCACCCTGCTGGCCCAGCTGCGATTCGTGCCCAACTCGCCGACCTTTACCGGCGCCGGCACGCCTCTGGGACAACTGGCGGCCTGTTTCGTCCTGCCCATCGAAGACGATATGGGCAAGGAACCGGGGGGGATTTTCCAGACCCTGCGCGACGCGGCGCTGATCCAACAGACCGGCGGCGGCAACGGCTTCTCCTTTTCCCGCCTGCGCCCCAAGGCCGCGCTGGTATTTTCCAGCATGGGGAAAGCGACGGGGCCCGTGGGCTTCCTGCGGGTCTACGACCGCGCGTTCGGGGAGATCGCGCAAGGGGGCTGCCTCCTCCCTGAAACGCTGGTGTTCACCGAACGCGGCCTCCTTCGGCTAGATGAGATCGCCGATCCGCAAATCCCCGGCTGGCAGCCCCATTCCCTGAAAGTGGCAACCGATACCGACTGGCGCGTCTCGCCGCGCGCTTTCAATAACGGCGTCTCTCCCGTTTTTCGTGTCCACACGCGCGAGGGATTGAGCCTGACCGGCACGGCAACGCACAAGGTCAAAGTGATGAGCGACGACGGCCCCCGCTGGCAGGACATCAGCGGCCTTCAGGAAGGCGATTGGATTCTCATCAGGTTGGGGCAGCAGCAGGGCGTCCTCCAGCCATTGCGCCACCCCAGCCGCGAGCACGGTAATCAGGACTGGCCGAAACTTCCGGCTGTGGTGGATAAAGAACTGGCTTTCTTTCTGGGGTATCTGACCGGCGACGGGTTCGTCGCCGCCGGGGAGGACGATCACCGCGTGGGCGTGAGTGTCGCGCAGCATTCCTACCTGTTCGCCGAAATGCCCGCCTTGCTGAACCAGCTATTCGGCGTCACGGTGCACTGCCAGCAAAAGCAGAACGACAAGTCGGCAACCTTTGTGATGGACAACCGCGCCGTGAAAGAGTTCCTGCAATTGAACGGCCTGGACAAGCCGAGAAGCCGCGACGCTTTCGTGCCACGCTTGATTCGTCAATCGCCGCCTGAGGTGGTGGGGGCATACCTGCGCGGCCTGCTCGAGGCAGATGGAGCCGTGAGTCATGGCTATCCTCAATTGACAACGACCTCCCCCCGCCTGGCGGAGGAAGTGGCCACGCTGATGATGGGGTTGGGCTGTCCGGTGCGCGTGTGGTCACTGGCGCCGGGTGTCAATCATTACGGCAAGGCGTCGGTATACCACGTTCGCATCGAATCGAGCGTGGGATTGCAGGCCTGGCGTGAACACATCGGCTGCGACCCGCGCTCGCGCTTCGCGGCGTGTCATTCATGGGAAAGCGACCAACGCCGGGAAAGTTCGTACGTTTTGCCCTATCCGCGTTATTGGCTACAGCCGGTCCTCGATGCCATCACTCTGGAACAGGTAGATAAGAAAGGTCGTAGCCAGGGACGGAAGTTTCGCAGCGTCAACCCGCACCTGCGCCACAACCTGCTGCGCTACCTGCGCGGCGACAGGAATCTGACACGCTCCACTTACGACGAGTTGCGCCGCGTCCACCCCGAATTTGCCGGGAACGACCGCTCGCCGGAGAACTGGTGGTTCGTGCAGGTCAGCGGCGTCGAGGCAGCCGGCGAGTCCCCGACGCTGGACCTGGAAGTGGACGAAACTCACACCTACCTGGCCTATGGGATGGTGACTCACAATACACGGCGCGGCGCCAACATGAGCGTGCTGCGCGTAGATCACCCCGACATCGAGGCTTTCGTCACCTGCAAGACCAGCGAGGACGCCATCACCAACTTCAACATCTCCGTGGGCATTCTCGACGCCTTCATGGAAGCCGTGGAGGCCGATGGCGCATGGACGCTGCGCTTTCCTGACATCGAAAGCCCGCTCTACCGCAAATTTAACGGCACGCTGGAACAGGCCGAAGCGGCCGGCGTCGGGATCAAGGTCTACCGCACCGTGCGCGCCCGCGAGCTCTTCTCCAAAATCGTTCGCCAGGCATGGCAGAACGGCGAGCCAGGGATGTTGTTCCTCGATGCCGCACAGCGCGACAACCCCGTGCCGCACCTTGGGCGTTATGAGTGCACAAATCCGTGCGGAGAACAATTTTTATTGCCATACGAGAATTGCTGCCTGGGATCTGTCAACCTGGCGCGGCTGCTGGGCCACGATGCAGAGGGTCAGCCCGCCTTCGATTGGGAAGGGTTGGCGGAGACGGTCCACGACGCCACCCGCTTCCTGGACGACGTGATCTCCGTCAATGCGTTTGTGCCGGCGGTTCCCCAATTGCGCGAGGCGGCGTATCGCACCCGGCGCATCGGATTGGGGATCATGGGTCTGGCGGACGTCTTGATTCACCTGCGGATCCCCTACGGCAGCGAGGCCGCGCAGGATTTCGCGGCGCAGCTGATGGAATTCGTCCGCTATCACGCCATGCAGGCCAGCATCGAGCTGGCGCAGCAGCGCGGAGCCTTCCCCGCCATCGAGGGCAGCGTCTACGATCCCCACGCGCTGACCTGGCAGCCGCCCCACTGGCCCATCGGGCTGAACGACGGCCCGCGCTACGATTGGGGCCGTCCGCCCCTCGCCTGGGAAAGCATCATGGAGGGAATTCGCGCGCACGGAATTCGCAACGCCGCCCAGCTCACCGTCGCGCCGACAGGCACCATCGCCACCGTCTCCGGTGTGGAGGGCTACGGTTGCGAGCCCATCTTCGCACTCGCCTACACCCGCTACGTGCAGGACGAGGGCCAGACGCTGCCCCTGCGCTACTTCAGCCCGGCGTTTGTCAAGGCCCTCGAAGAAGCACACATTGACGCGGAGACCCGCGAGCGCATCTTCCAGAAAGTGGCGCCGACCGGCAGCTGCCAGGGCGTGGAGGAAGTCCCCACAACGCTGCAACGGGTTTTCGTGGTCGCCAGCGACATTCCGGCGGAAGGACACATTCGCATGCAGGCGGCGTTGCAGGCTTTCACCGACGCCAGCATCAGCAAAACGATCAATTTCCCCGCCACCGCGACCGAAGAGGACGTCGCCACAGCGTTCCGGCTGGCCTGGCACCTGGGCTGCAAGGGACTGACCGTCTACGTCGCCGGGTCGCGCGAGAAGGTGGTACTGGAGACGGAGGCCACGCGCCAGCAGAAAACGTCCCCACCCTGGCAAGCGCCCCACATCCGACCGCGTCCGCAGCGGCTCAATGGGCGCACCTATCGCGTCCCCACGCCGGTAGGGACCGCCTTCATCACCGTGAACATGAACGGCAACGCGCAACCCTTCGAGGTCTTCCTCAACGTCGGCAAGGCGGGGTCGGAGACGGCAGCGGTCGCCGAAGCCATCGGCCGGCTCATCTCGTTGAACCTGCGACTGCCCTCGCCGCTGGAGCCACGGCGCCGGTTGGAGGAGATCGTGGCCCAACTGGGCGGCATCGGCGGCGGCAGACCGCTGGGCTTCGGACATCAGCGCGTGCTGAGCCTGCCCGACGGCGTCGCCCAGGCGCTGAACGATTACCTCAATGAGATGGAGGAGCATGATGACGCCGCCCTGCACGCGGACGAGCCGGAAAGCGCCACGGCGCCGACATCCGCACTGACTCCCCCGACATCCCCAATGCAGGTAGGCGATCTGTGCCCCAGCTGCGGACAGGCGACCATGGTCTACACCGAAGGCTGCCGACGCTGCTACGTCTGCGGGCACAGCGAGTGTTGATCCGCTGCGACCTGTAGCTTTTGCCCCTCCCCCTGTCCCCTCCCCAACGGCGCATACGCCGTTGGGGAGGGGGAGAAAAAAATAGGGGTTTTGCAGGCGGGCTACGTCCGCCTGCAAAACCCCACAAAAACCGATCTCTATTTTCCGAGAAGGTCTTCTGGGGCCCGCCAGGGCCATTTTTACGGCAGGGACAGCACCAACGGCAGGTAGATCAAGCGCAGCTCGCGTACCGTGAACGTCCATGGCGCTTGCTCCGGGCTGACGCCGCCCCACACGTCATAGGCTGTC